>JGI12316J15309_10004871_pt1 | contig 134632 bp, 103 predicted proteins | sample MarCyaLeptolynsp_FD_15309 | JGI IMG/M metagenome (IMG submission 15309)
CCGCCGATTTCCGCGCCGCTCGTGCCGATGTTGACGTTGGCAATGCCGCAGTCCGAGCCCATGGGAGAAAGGAACCTCTCGGCCACCCGCATGCTCTCGGTAAAGATCGCGCTCGACAGGCCCTGGCTTACCGCGTTGTGTGCCTCGAGCGCGGTGTCCAGATCCGGCACCTCGAACAAGTAGAGAATCGGCGCGAAGGTTTCGGCCCAGGCAATCGGAAACTCGGCGTGGCTGGGAGCGGCGACGATGGTTGGCTGCACGAAGAAGCCCTCCCGGTCGACGCGGCTGCCGCCGGTGAGAATCTCGCCGCCCTGCTCTTTGGCCCTGGCGAGCGCACTGTCGAAAGCCTGCAGGCTCGCCTGGGACACCAGCGGTCCCATCAACACACTCGCCGCCAGCGGATCGCCGATCTCTACGCTGGCGTAGGCCGCCACGAGCCGCTCGCGCAGCGAGTCGATGATGCCGGGCTGCGCGAACACGCGCCGAGTGCTGGTGCACCGCTGGCCCGCGGTGCCGACCGCGCCGAACACGATGGCCCGCACGGCGAGGTCGAGGTCGGCGTCGTCCATGACGATGATGCCGTTGTTGCCGCCGAGCTCCAGCAGCGACCGGCCGAGGCGGCTGCCGACCCGACTGGCGACCTTCTTGCCCACGGCGCACGAGCCGGTAAACGACACCAGGGGAAGCCGCGCGTCGTCGGCCATGCGCTCGCCGAGCTCGGCGCCGCCGACAATCAGGTTGAACAAGCCTTCGCAGTCGTGCTCTTCCATGACCTTGTTGCACAGGGTCTGGACCGCGGCCGCGCACAAGGGCGTGTGCGGCGACGGCTTCCAAACGCAGGTATCGCCGCAGACCGCGGCGATGGCGGCGTTCCACGACCAGACCGCCATGGGAAAGTTGAACGCGGAGATGATGCCGACCGGCCCCAGGGGGTGCCACTGCTCCATCATTCGGTGGCGCGGCCGTTCGCTCGCAATGGTGAGGCCGTAGAGCTGGCGGGAAAGCCCAACGGCAAAGTCGCAGATGTCGATCATCTCCTGGACCTCGCCCAGCCCCTCGCTGCGAATTTTGCCCATCTCCAGGGAAATCAGCTCCCCCAGTTCGGTTTTGTGCTCTCGCAGCAAGTCGCCAAGCCGGCGAACGGCCGCGCCGCGCTCGGGCGCCGGGCGCATGCGCCAGCTTTCGAAGCACTCTTGCGCCGCCGTTACCACCTGGTCGTAGTCTTCGGCAGTCGCCGTGCCGCACTGGCCCAGGGCTGCTCCGGTCGTGGGGTTTATCGACGAAATCGCGGGACCGGCGGTCTCGAGCCAAAGGCCCGTACAGGCGCCGAGCACCGGGCTCGCAAGTCCGAAGTGCGTCAAAACATCGCTCATGGCCCCGGAGTATAGGGGCCACGAGAATCGGGTAGGCTCAGCGGGTGACGAGAACTTCTGCTTTGTTCGCGGCGGTCGCCCTCGGGCTGTTCGCGTGCGGCTCGAGCCCCCGGCCGGCTCGCCCGACGGCTCCCCTGGCCGAGACGTCCGACGAAGCGCCCGCGACGGAAGCGCCGCCAACGGCCGAAAAGCCGGGCAACGAAAATGCCCGCGCCGCTCTCGACTGGGTCGTCGCCGTCGTCAACGAACGCGACGGCGTCGTCGACAAAGCGGAGGTAGAGCGCCGCTTTGCCCCGGCCTTTCTCGCGCGCGTGCCGAGCGACCAGGTCATTCAGGTGTTTGCCACCCTCGCCCAGCAGTTCGGCGACGTCACGGTCAGTTCGGTCGCCGACGACGAAACCCCGACCAGCCTGGCCGCCGTCCTCGCCACCCAGGCCGGCCCGGTGGAGCTCGTACTCAGGCTGGAGGCAGCCGAGCCCCACCGACTCGAGACCCTCGTGTTTCAGCCGGCGGCCAAGCACGCGACCTTCGAGGAAGCCACTCAGGCCCTCGCGGGGGTGGGCGACAAGTCATCTCTGTACGCGGCCCGCATCGACAAAGACGGCGCCTGCGCCCCGGTGTTCGACCGCGGCGGCGACCAGGCGCTGGCCATCGGCTCGGCGTTCAAGCTCTACGTGCTCGCGGCGCTGGTCGAGCAAATCCAGGCCGGAGCGATCTCGTGGGATCAGGAGGTCGCCGTTTCCGACAAGCTCAAGAGCCTGTCGTCCGGGGAGCTGCAAGACGCTCCCGAGGGATTTCGCGTTTCGGTGACTCGAGCTGCAGAGGCCATGATCGCGGTGAGCGACAACACCGCGACCGACTTGCTCATGAACCTGGTGGGCCGAAAGCGCGTCGAGGCGGCGGCCAAAAAACTCGGCAACAACCGAAACGTGCCGTTTTTCACAACCCGGGAGCTGTTTTTGCTCAAGCTCGTCGCCAGCGACTTCGAGCGCAGCCGCTACTCCGACAAGCGCCAGGTCGCCAAGCGGTCGTTCCTGAACGGGCCGCTGTCGCGCAAGAAACTCCCGACCGTGACCGAGCTCGAGTCAACCGACTTGACCAAACCGCTCTACATCGACACGTTCGAGTGGTTCGCAACGGGTCCGCAGGTGTGCGCGGCAATGAGCCACCTGATGAAGACCGCCGCCGACACTCGCGACGAGGTGCTGCGCGGCATCTTGAGCAAGAACCCCGGCATGGCCGTCGACAAGAACAAGTGGGTCTACGTGGCCTTCAAGGGCGGCTCCGAGCCCGGTGTACTCAACCTCACGTTCCTGCTCATTCGCCGGGATGGGCAAACGTTTTGCCTGGTCGTGACGGTCAACGATACGAAAACCGCATTCGAGCAGGAAACCGTTCTCGAAGTCGCCAAGAGCGCCGTCGACCTGCTCGGCCGCCTGTGACAACCGAGTGCGCGCCGCGACTACATATCGCGCGCGCCTGAGGTTCCCGTACAATAGACGTGGTGTCGAGCGGGAACCGGCCATGGCCAGACGCTACCGAGGGGCAAACCCAGCCCACGGTGGAGGTCGGCGACTCGAACCGGGGCCCCGTGGCGGTACAGCTGGCGCCGAACGGGCTGCGCCCGGGCGACAAGGTCGCGCGCTACGAAATCCTCGGCGTGCTGGGCGTGGGCGGCATGGGCGTGGTCTACGAAGCCCGCGACCCGGAGCTGTCGCGCCGCCTGGCCCTCAAGCTGCTGCGCGTCGGCCGCGAGGGTTCGACCGGCCGCGCGCGTCTTTTGCGAGAGGCCCGCGCCCTCGCCCAGCTCAACCACCCCAACGTTATTTCCATTTACGACGTCGGTGCCTACGAAGGCGACGTCTGGGTGGCCATCGAGTTCGTCGAAGGCATGACGCTGCGCGAGTGGCTCGACGCCGAGGAACGCAGCGTGCCCGAGATCCTCGCGGTGTTCGCCGCTGCGGGGCGAGGGCTCGAAGCCGCGCACCAGGTCGGCCTGGTCCACCGCGACGTCAAGCCGTCGAACATCCTGCTGGGCGACGACGGCCGCGTGCGCATGATCGACTTTGGCCTGGCGCGGGCCCACGCCCTGCCCGACTCGGTCACGGTCGAAAGCGAATTGGTCGACGGCCACGACTGGACCGATTCGCGCTCGGCGCCGGGGCTGCCCCGGACCGACCCGACCACGGGGGCCGAAACCGCGGGCGGGCCGGCCACCGCCGGGTCGGACACGGCGGGCGCTCGACCGACGGCGGGCGACACCACCGGCGCGCCGGTCACGGCGGCCGACACGGCCTCAGAGGCGGCGATCGATGACCCATCGTCCCTGTCGGCCTCGGGTCGAAGTCTGGACTCGACCGCGTCCGGGATCACGCCGCCCCTCGACGTGCGCCTGACCCGCGAGGGGCATCTGGCCGGCACGCCGGCGTACATGTCGCCGGAGCAATCCCGCGGGGGCGACGTCGGCGCGCCGAGCGACCAGTTCAGCTTCGCGGTCGCCCTGTACGAGGCGCTGTACGACCGACGGCCCTTTCGCGGCGCCGAGCTCGGCGAGCTGCGCCAGCAGCAGGTCGACGGCGCGCTGCGCAAGCAGCCGGTCCACGCGAGCGTTTCGGCATCGCTGCGGGGCGCCATCAGCCGCGCGCTGGCGCCCCGCCCCGAGGATCGCTTTCCATCGTTGTCGCCGCTCATCGCCGAGCTCGAAAAAGACCCGCGGCGCCGGCGACGCCGCATCGCCGCGGTGGCCGGCGGCCTGGCGTTGACGGCCCTGGCGGTCACCGCGGGAGCCACGCTGCGCTCGTCGACGCCGCCCTGCGAGGGAACCGGCGATCAGCTCGCCGCGGTGTGGAACCCCGAGGTTCGCCAGTCGATTCAGCAGGCGTTTTCGCGCAGCCAGCTGTCCTACGCCGACGCAACGTTTAAGAAGCTCGCGACGACCATCGACGACTACGCCGCGGGTTGGGAAGCCATGCACGTCCAGACGTGCCGCGACACGTACGTCGAGGCGACCCAAAGCGAGGTCACCTTCGACCGACGCATGAGCTGCCTCGACCGGCGGCGAGCCGAGCTGGTCGCCCTGACCAAGCAGCTCGGTGGCGACCTGAGCGACTCGGCGGTGCGACTGGCCAGCGATGCGGCCGCGCGCCTGGGCGACGTCGCCACCTGCGCCAACGTCGATCTCGTAAACGTGCGCTTTCCCCCGCCCAAAGACCCGGCCCGGCGCTCGCGGGTCGATGCCGGGTGGAGCCAGCTCGCCGAAGTCGAGGCGCTGCTGGCCCTCGGAGACATTCCGGCGGCGCAGGCCCGCGGCGAGGAAATCCTGCCCGGCATTCGCGAGCTCGACCACCCGCCGCTAACGGCCGCCGTCCTCTCAACCGTCGGCCATGCCCTCGGCGACGCGGCACAATACAAGCGAGCCGAAGAGGTCCTCGACGAAGGCATCAAGGTCGCCGCCGTGGCGGCGGACGACACGCAGGTCGCCCAGGCCTGGGTCCGCAAGCTGTGGGCGGTGCACAACCAGGGACGCACCGACGAAGCCCTCGTTCTCGAGTCCGGAGCCGACGCCGCGGTCGCGCGCGCGGGCTCTCCACCGCAGCTGCGCGGGGAGCTCGAGAGCGCCATGGCGACGCTGCTATTCACCAAGGGCTCGTACATCGAAGCGGCGGTCAAGTTCGAATCGGCCGTAGCCTGGTACGAAAAGGCCGGCCCGAGCCGGCGACGGGAGCTCGGGCGAAGCCTCACCAACCTGGCGACCGCCTACACGGCCACCGGCAAGTCCGACGAAGCCCTCGACTACGCCACGCGAGCTCTCGAGATCGCCCGCGATCTTCGCGAAGCCGGCCACCCGGACATCGGCGACGCGCTGTACGTCGTGGGCTACGTGCACAGCCTGCGCGGCGAGTTCGACCGCGCCCTCGAGCTGTACCGGGAGACATACGAGTTGCGCCAGACGGCCCTGGGCAAGAACAATCCGCTCACGGCCCAGGCCGCTCAGTCGGTCGGCTCGATTCTCGGCCGGCTGGGGCGCACCGACGAAGCGAGAACCTACCTGCTGTCTGCCCTCGAGATTGCCGAGGAGATTCGCGGCAAAGATCACCCCGATCTCGCCTACGCCCTCGAAAACATCGCCGGCACCCTGTCGATGGAAAAGAACTACGACGAGGCCCTGGCCTACCAGGAGCGGGCCGTCGCCGTTCGCCGCAAGGGGCTGGGCGCCAACCATCCGCTGGTGGCCGCCAGTCTGCAAAAACTGGCCGGCACTCACCTCGAGCGCGGCGATGACGACGCGGCCCTCGCCGCCCTCGACGATGCGCTCGCCATCGACACGAAAGCCCCGCTGCCGGCCAGCGAGCGCGCCAACCTGCACCTTTTGTCGGCGCAGATTCTGTGGAAGCGCCCGGCCGAGCGAAAGCGGGCCCGCCGGTTGGCGATGAGCGCTATCGAGCTGTTCGAAGCGGTGCCCAACCCGGCCGGGGCCGCCCAGGCAAAAGCCTGGCTGGCGACCCGCTAGTCGCCTATTTCGTGCCCGCCGCGATGTAGTCGAGAACGGCGCGCTCGAGAACCGGCAGGCTCACGGCGCCGCTGCCCAGCACCACGTCGTGAAAGGCCTTGATGTCGAACGCGGCGCCGAGCTTGTCACGCGCGAGTTCGCGCAGGCGGAGAATTTCCAGCTGGCCGGTTTTGTACGCGACCGCCTGGCCGGGGGTCGATATGTAGCGGTCGACCTCGTTGGCAATGTTCGCAGCCGTGAGGGCCGTGTGCTCGAGCATGTAGCGCTCGGCCTGCTGGCGCGTCCACCCTTTGGCGTGAAGGCCCGTATCCACGACCAGGCGCGATGCCCGCCAGGCGTCGTAGCTGAGCATGCCCATGACGTCGAGATCGCCGCTGTACATGCCCATCTCTCGACTGAGCCGCTCGGTGTAGAGCGCCCAGCCTTCGACGAACGCCGTGTTGCCCGAGAACCGGCGAAACGCCGGCAGCTGGTCGCGCTCCTGGGCAATGGCGATTTGAAGATGGTGGCCGGGAATTGCCTCGTGGTACGCGAGCACCTCCATCTCGAACCGGGGCCGCACCCCGGGCTTGTACGTGTTGATGAAGTACTCGCCGGGCTTCGAGCCGTCGGCGTGGGGCCCCCGGTAGTACGCGATCGTGGTGAACGGCGCCTCGTAGTCGGGAATCTCGACGACGACAACCGGCGCCCTGGGCAACACCCCGAACCAATCGCCGATGGTGTTGCGCGCGCGCTCAACGGCGACCTTGGCAGCCGCCAGGATCTGCTCCTTGTTTTCGAAGTACAGCTTCTTGTCGGTGCGCAGTCGGCGCACGATGCGCGCCAGGCGCCGCGTCTTGAACAGCTTACGACCCAGCGTCACCATCTCTTTGTTGATGCGGTCGATCTCCGCCGTGCCGATGCCGTGAATCTCGTCGGCGGTGCGCGCAAGCCCCGTGTATGCGCGCAGGCGCGCTTCGTAGCAGGCCTTGCCGTTGGGCAGCGCGCCGAGACCAACGGCCTTGGGGCCACGCCCCCGGGCGACCAGGTCCTTTAGCTGATCGCGGTACCGCCCATAGGCGGGCCGAATGCCGTCGTCGACCGCGGCGCGCAGGTCTCGGGCAAACTCCGCGCGCGCATCCGCGGCCCAGCCAGGCCGCTCGGCGGCCGCGGGCGCGAGCAACGCCCACTCATCGGTCGGCTTGGCGAGGGCTCCCTCGACCATGGCGAGCGTGCGCCGCAGGGTCTCCGCGTTGGCGACCAGGCCTTTGGCAGCGCCCGCGCGCAGCGCCGCAATGGTGTTGTCGACCGACCCGGGCACCGCCCGGTAGCGGGCGAGCAGGTTGGCTCCGTCCTCGACCGACTCGACCTTGTGCGACTCGGGCAGGCGATTGAACTGGCCCACCGGGTTGCCGCGGGGCGATACCGACCACAGCTCGAACTCGCATACCTCGGTGCCAACGTCGGCCTCGAGGCCGGCAACGAACAAGGCCAGGGTCGTGCGGTCGCGTGGGCTCAGTCCGTTGGGGTCGACAGCACGGGCGCGCTCGAGAAATCGGCGGCGCTCGGTTCGGTGACGTTCGATGCCCGCGAGCGAGTTGTCGGCGAGCTTGTCGTCGTTGCGGTGGTCGCCCAGGGTTGTGGCCCAGGTCGGCGACGAGCGCAGCTCCCAGTCCCAGTGGTCGACCAGCAGCGCCGCCAGCCCCTCGTCGTCGACGCCCGCCCGCGCCTGACCGGCCAGGGCAAAGACCGGAGCCGGCTGCCGCACGGCCACGACCCGCTGGTCGTCCGGCACCGCGGCCGACGGCTCGGTGTCGGGCGCCGTTTCATACGTTGCGGGCTCAAAGGGGCCGCCCGACATGGGCGCGGAAGAACCGCCACACGACCAGGCGAAGGCAGCGAGGAGGGCAACCAGACGACGCGACATGCGTGCGTTTGTACACCGCCGCCCGCGCCGACGCGATCAGTTCACGACGGCGTAGATGCGGTTGAGCTTGCCGTTCGCGGCGCTGAAACGCCCGTCGCCGTAGTCTTTCGTGGCGTCGCGAAACAGTTCGTCGACCGCCCGGCGCTGCTTTTTGGCGAGTGCCTTGCCGCTGATTTCCTGGTTGAGTCGGGCGATCTTGCCGGAGATGAACGACTTGTTGACGCGAATCGAGTTGACCGTCGACACCAGCTGCGACGCGGCAAAGCGCGCCCGACCGAAGTCGCCCTCGGCCATGGCCTTCGTCGCTTCGCGCTCCAGCCCCTGCGCCGGCGCCGGCAGATCCGACAGCAAAATGCCCTTGCGAGACATGCGCTTGCGGGCCTTCTTGATGAGCGGCTCGACGTCCCGCTTGGTGTACGTGGAGCCCTTTGCGTCAACCGTCTGCGTAATGATGGTGGGCGGAGACAGGGCTGCGCAGCTCTCGGCCTTCTCCTTGACGAGCGCGCGCTCGCGCTTGGCCAGGTCGGCCTCGCGGCGAGCCAGCTCGCTTTCCCGGGCCGCCAGGTCCTTTTCACGGGCCGCGATGCCGCTTTCTCGCGCGGCGACTCGCTGGGTCTGGTCCACCCCGGCCGACGCCGTCGCCATCACCTCGACGAGCTCGCGCCTGACCGTCGCCAGCTGGCGCAGCTCGGCGTCGACCCGCTGGTCGTCTTTTTCGAGCTCGCGCTCCTGGGCGAGCAGTTCGGCCACTCGCTCGTCGAGTTGCGACGTGTCGCCCCCGGCCTGCACCGCCTCGCGCCGCTGGCGCTCGAGGTCCACGCGCTCGGTGCGAAGCTTTTGCCGCGTCTTTACCAGCGCTTCCCGGCGCGCGAGGAGCTGCTCCTCTTCGGATGCAATCCGGGTTACGTCCTCGACGGTCTCGGGCGCCGGCGCCTGTTTGGCCGCCTCGTCCTTGCAGGCCCCTGCGGCGACCGCCACGCCCAGCGCCAGGCACGCGACAGCAAAGCGCATCATGACGTTGAGCCTAGCACGTACCTCGCCGACGCCAGCCTCGAGGCGGCGGTCGCAGCCCCTCCGAAGCAACTGGCTTTGTTCGTTTTTTCGCACGCGGAGGGGCAAGCCCGACAGCTCCTACAATTCCTTACGAGCGCTCGCGAACCAACAGAGACCCGCGCGCCTCGCCAACGTCGACGCACCGTCGAGCGACGCGTTCGCCGCCGTCCGCGCTACCCGAGCGCCCGGCCCGGGCGAAATTGATCGGCCGCCGCTGGCCGTGCTAAGAGCCAGGGCTACTCTGGAGCCCGGTGTGCCCACCCCTCTTTCCGACATTCTTGCCGAAAAACGAATCGTTGTGTGCGTGGGCTCGGGCGGCGTCGGCAAGACCAGCACGGCCGCTGCCGTGGCCATCGAAGGCGCGCGCCGCGGTCGCAAGACCCTGGTGCTAACCATTGATCCCGCCAAGCGCCTGGCCAGCTCGCTGGGGCTGGAAAACCTCGGCCACGAGGTCCAGCAGGTCCCGGCGGCGCGGCTCGATGCCCTGGGCGAGCGAGCGCCGGGCGGCGAACTCTGGGCCATGATGCTGGACCAAAAGCGCGCGTTCGACGAAGTCGTCGAGCGCTATGCCAGCAACCCCGAGGCCATCGCGCGCATCCTGGCAAACCCGGTCTACGCCCAGATCTCGGGCGCCCTGGCCGGGTCGCAGGAATACGCCGCCATCGCCAAGCTGCAAGAGTTCGACGCGGCCGGCACCTACGACCTCATCGTTGTCGACACGCCGCCAACGAGCCACGCCCTCGACTTTCTCGACGCGCCGCAGAAGCTCACCGCGGCCATCGATTCGCCGGCCATCGAGTGGTTTCGCAAGTGGCGGGGCCGCGAGAGCAAACGCAGCGGCTGGAACCTGGTCGGCAAGACCGGGTCGTACATGTTCAAGCGCATCGCCAAGTTCGTGGGCACCCGCTTTCTCGACGACCTGGCGGTCTTCTTCACCGAGTTCGACGACATCCTGGGCGGCTTTCGCGAGCGCGCAGACGCTTCGTTCAAACTGCTGCGACAGGCCAACGTGGGCTTCATCCTGGTGTCGAGCCCGGAACCGCTCTCGGTCGACGAGGCGCTGTTCTTTCACGAGCGCCTCGTTGGCTCGGCGATGCCGTTCGCCGCGTTCATCGTCAACAAGGTGCACGCCGACTTGCCCATCGCGGCGGCTGGCCCCCACGTGCTCAGTGAACGCGCTGCCGCCCTGCCCACGATCGAGGCTCTGGGATTGCCCCACGACGAGCTCGAGCAGGCCATCGAGGCCCTGGCCGACGCGCACGCCGGCATGCAGCAGCTGGCGCGCGCCGATCAGCAATCCATCGACCGGCTGCGCGAAGCCGGCGGCCCGATGGCACAGGTCATTCAGGTGCCGCTGTTCTCGCGCGACATTCACGACGTGACCGTGCTCGGCGAGCTTGGCAGCTACCTGTTCGGCCGCGCCCAGTTCGCGCGCGCCGCGAGCTAAAGCCGCGCTCGCGCGCGCCGCCAACTGAGCCGCGCTCGCGCGCGGTCGCTCAAGTCGACGATCCCGGCCAGCGGGGTCCGGCGCCTCAACGCGCGGCGCGGAATTCGTGTTTCGCCTTTGGGTCATGAATGTTGCTATTGGCGTCGGTTAGTTCGCTTACTTCGGTGATACGCGGTGGAAAGCGCTGACATGCCACAACGCCGGACATGGATGCGGACAGCTCACCCCCGCGCACCTGCGTCGTGGCGGGCAACGGCATGGTCGGCGTCCGGTTTTGCGAGCTCCTCCGTGAACGGGATCCACGTCGGCGCTGGCGCGTCGTGGTGTGCGCCGAGGAGCCGCGCCCGGCCTACGACCGCATCAAGCTGTCCAAGCTGCTCGGCGCCGACGAACAGCCGGACCTCACCTTGCGTCCCGCCGACTGGTACGAGTCGGTTTCCGTCGAGCTGCGGCTGGCCGATTCCGTCACCCGCATCGACGCCGACCGGCGCCAGGTAGCGACCGCCAGCGGCCGACTCCTTTCGTACGACGCGCTGGTCCTGGCCACCGGCGCCGCCCCCGTCGTCCCGCCCATACCGGGAATCGACGATCCGTCGGTGGCTACCTTTCGCACGGCGGCCGACGCCGAAAGCCTGCGCGCCCGCGTAGGCGACGGAACCCGCGTGGTCGTGATCGGCGGCGGTCTGCTCGGACTCGAGGCCGCCGCGGGCTGTCGCGCGCTCGGCGCGACCGTGTCCGTGGTCGAGCGCGCGCGATACCCGCTGTCGCAGCAGCTCGACGAGCAAAGCGCGCAAGTGCTGCAGCGCTGCCTCGAGAAGCGCGACGTTCAACTGAAGACAGACTGCCGTGTTGAGGCCATCGAGCGGCGCGGCCACCAGCTGGTCGTGCGCTGTCGGGACGAGGCGCCCATGCCGGCCGATCTCGTGATCGTCGCGGCCGGCGTTCGGCCCCGGGACGAGCTGGCCGCGGCCGGGCAGCTGGCGGTCAGCGTTCGCGGCGGCTTCCTGGTCGACGAGCACCTGCAAACCTCGGTGCCCGATATCTACGCCATTGGAGACTGCGCCGCCGTCCGCGGAGAGCCCTGCGGACTCGTGGCGCCCGGCTACGAAATGGCGCGCGTGGTCGCCCATCACCTTACGGGCGGCTCCGAGCGTTTGACGGCGGTCGATCGATCGTGCCGCCTGTCGATCGACGGCGTAGCGGTGGCCGCCATTGGCGACGCGACGCGCGATGGTCGCCAGGTCGCGTGGGCCAACGGCGACCGCCACCGGTCGCTCACCGTCGAAGGGGGACGGATCGTCGCGGCCCGCGGCGTCGGTGACTGGCCGGGCCTCGCTCAGGTCCAGGACGCCATCGAGCGCGGGCGCCGGATCAGCGACCGGCAGCTGGCGGCCTTCGAGCGCACCGGCGAGCTCGGACGCCATCCCCTGCGCGCCGTCGAGCTCCCGCCGAAGGCGCTCGTGTGCCACTGCGCCGGCGTACGCCGCGACCAGATCGATGCAGTCGTCGCCACCCAAGGCGCAAACCCGGCCGCGGTCGCCGCCGCGACCCGGGCCAGCACGTTCTGCGGCACCTGCGCCCCGCTGGTAGCGCAGCTGTGCGGCCAGGTCGAGCAGCCGGCCGCGCCCCCAACCCGCGCCCTGATCGCGATCTCGCTTGCGGTGGCGGCTTCGTGCGCCGCCATCGTCTCGCTCGGCCCGCTGCCCTTTGCCGACTCGGTCACCGCCACCCACGCCTGGCTCAGCGATTTGTGGCGCGAGCCCGTGCCCAAACAAACGACCGGATTCGCGCTGGTCGGCGTCGCCACCGCCGGCATGGCGCTGTCGTTGCGCAAGCGCGTGTCCTGGTTTCGCCGGGGCCGCTTTTCGACCTACCGGCTGCTGCACGCCGCCGCCGGGCTGGCCTGCGCGGTCCTGGTCGTCGCTCACACCGGCATGCACTTCGGAGCCAACCTCAACCGCTGGCTGATGGTCGCGTTCGTCGCGACGCTTCTTACCGGCGCGTTCCTCGGCGTGGTTTGCGGCGCGGCCGCGGGGCCGAACGGCCCTCGCGCCACGTGGGCGCGCCGGGTGCGCCCGCCCGTCACGTGGGCGCACCTGCTGTTTCTGTGGCTGCTCCCGGTGCTCATCGGGTTTCACGTCTTCGCCGTCTATTACTTCTAGTGCGCCCCCTTGTCGTCACAGCCCTCTGGGTCTCGTCGATCACCGTTGCCACGGCGGTGCTGTACCGGTCGTTCGTACAGGCGGACCGCGCCAGCTTCACGCCGGGCCGAACGAGCAACGGCCACTATCAGATCGAGGATCGGTGCGAGCTTTGCCACACGCCGTTCGACGGCGTTCGGCAAGACGCGTGCGCCCAGTGCCACGCCGACGAGCTCGAAGCAGCCGACGACTCCCACCCGGCGGCCAAGTTCCGCGACCCGCGCAACGCCGACCGGCTCGCGCGCATCGACGCGCGACGGTGCGCCACCTGCCACGTCGAGCACCGCCCCGCCTTCACCAGCGACATGAGCGTGACCCAGCCCGGCGACTACTGTTCGCACTGCCACGGCGATATCGCAGAGGAGCGAGCCTCCCACCGCGGCATGGGGTTCGATACCTGCGCCGCGGCGGGCTGCCACAACTTTCACGACAACCGGTCGCTCACGGCCGACTACCTGCGCGCCCACGCCGACGAGCCCGACCTCAAGGCGCGGCCGGCGGTGCCAACGCGCGGTGCGCCCGCGGCACGCAAAGCAGGCGGCAACCGGCGCGGGCTGCCGGCACCGGACGGCGGCCCGCGGGTCACCGCCGATGTCGCTGCCGACTGGGCCGCGAGCGCCCACGCGCGCGCCGGCGTGAACTGCAGCGGCTGCCACGGCGAGCCCGGCGACGCCTGGCTCGAGCGCCCCGACCACGACGCTTGCCGCGCCTGCCACGACGACGCGGTCGCCGGCTTCCTCGCTGGACGCCACGGCATGCGCCTGGCCCAGGACCTGTCCCCCATGTCGCCGGCTCTCGCCCGACAACCGATGCGAACCGACGCCGCGAACCGCGCCGTGAATTGTCAGAGCTGCCACGGCGCGCATCGCTACGACACCGCGCATGCGGCGGTCGATGCATGCCTCGAGTGCCACAGCGACGAGCACAGCGCCAGCTATCGGCAAAGTCCCCACGCCCGGGCTCGGCAGCTCGAGCTCCAAGGCGCAGCCGATCCGGGGTCCGGCGTTAGTTGCGCCACCTGCCATTTGCCGCGGGTCGAGGCCAGGGATGGCTCGGTCGCGGTCCAGCACAACCAGAACGACAACCTGCGCCCCAACGAAAAGATGAACCGGTCGGCCTGCGCCTTCTGCCACGGGCTGAGGTTCACCCTCGACGCCCTCGCCGACCGCGACGTTGTGAACACCAACTTCGCGGGCCCACCCACGGTCCGCGTTCCCTCGATCGACATGGTCGTCGACGAGCACCGCTAGTTTCCGCACGTCACCTGCCAACCGCAAACGGAGAAGAACCATGCACGCACTCAGAGCCCTCCCATACGCCGCCACGGCCCTCGTCATCGCCATCGCGACCGGCGCTTGTGCCGCCAAGACCAGCAGCGCCGCCGAGCCGCCGCCAGCCCCGGGGCTCGATCCCCGCAAGGCGGCGGACATGCTCCACGCCGTGATGGAAGCCGACCGGACCGTCTACACGAAGATGGTCGTGAACCGACTCATCAAGGAGCAGAAGCTTCAGATCGTCGATCCGACCGCGAAAGAACCGGTGCCTTTCGGCGCGAGTGAACAGTGGAAGTCCGAGTACGGCAAGTTGCCGCTGCCGGCCCAGATGTTTCGCATGGGCTCCGAGCACGCCGCCGCCAAGGACCCCGGTTTCACGTACGTGCTGCTGAGCAAGTGGCCCATCAACAAGCAGAACCAGCCCAAGACCGAGATGGAGATCCAGGGGCTCGAGGCCATCGACAAAGCGAACGGCAAAGAGCCCTTCTACGGCACCGAGGAAATCGGTGGAGCCCGGTACTTCACCGCCGTCTACGCCGACGTGGCCGTCGCAGATGCGTGCGTCGACTGCCACAACAACCACCCCGAGACCCCGCGCGAGGACTTCAAGCTCGGCGACGTCATGGGCGGCGTCGTTATCCGCATTCCCCTCTAGAAGTGAAAGGAAGCCAGAACATGACTCCCAACCAGATCGAACTCGTTCAGGCCAGCTGGGCCAAGGTCTTGCCCATCGCCAGCATCGCCGCCGACCTCTTCTACGACAAGTTGTTTCAACTCGACCCGAGCGTGCGACGCTATTTCCCAGCCAACCTCGCCGACCAGAAAAAGAAGCTCATGCAAATGATCGGCAAGGTCGTGTCCTCACTCGACAGCCTCGAGACCATCGTTCCGGCGGTGCAGGACCTCGGGCGCCGGCACGTCGGCTACGGCGTTCGGCCCGAGCACTATTCGACCGTGGGCAGCGCTCTTCTCGACACCTTGCAGACCGGTCTCGGCGAAGACTTCACGCCCGACGTGTCCGCCGCCTGGGCAGCCGCCTACGGCCTGCTGTCGACCACCATGCTCGACGCTGCCAACGAGGCGGCCGCCTAAGGCCAGCCGGCCCAAAGCGCGTCCGTGACGGCCGCCGCTCCCCCGCGCGGCGCGCCGACGGTTACGAGCACCCGATTGCCGCGGCGCTCGGCGGTACACGACCAGCCCTGCACGTGCACCGCGCGCACGACCAGATCGTGGGGCACGGAGTCGATGGTCGCGCACAGGGAATGAGCAACGCTCTGCGCTGCCGCAAAGAACTCGATGGCGTCGATCTCGGTATCCCACTGGGTCATCAACACGCCGACGTCGCGACTCGGTCGCGCCTTCGAGGCCGCCGACTGGCCCACCGCGGCAGGCGCCAGTTCGTACAGGGCAAAGCGATCGCCGCCCCAACCATCGGCGACCTCATCCGCCCGACTCGCGGCGCCCAGGTGATGCTCGACGAGGGTGCGCACCCCGAGCTCGCCGATCACGGTGTCGTACACCCGCGCGGCTCCGGGCAGCTCCGGTGCGGCCACCGGCACCGGCGCTTCGTACGCGCGGTACTTGTCGGCGTGAAGCACGTGCTCGCTCGACAGCGGCGGCCGACGGTATCGCACGTCGACCGAACGCCACGACTCCGTGCGGCGAATCTCGGCGACCATGTCGAACCCCTGCACGTAGGGAAACGCCATGTGAGCGCGAAGCCACAGCGGAGCTGTCGACGCCGGTGGCTCAACGCCGCGCAGGGCCGCGGCGATTCGGCCCATGCTCACCCGGTCGCCCCAGGGCGGCCGCAGCCCGCTGGCTGCGAACATGATCTCGACCATGGTCGCCGACGCGTCGCCCTCGACGAGGGCCCGGCGCGCCATCTCGGCGTCGAGCCCGCCGGCCGCCGAGGCGCCGGCCAAGAAGCGCTGCAGGCCAAAGTGCTGGTCGACCAGGGCGTGGGCAACCTCGTGAGCCACGACCAGTCGACCGTCGCTCGCGGGCGCGCCCGCGGGCCCCGGCGCGAGATCGATCCCCTCGGCCACGAACAGGGTCTGCGTCGCGGGGTCGTAGAACCCGGCGATCTGCTCGACCGAGGCAGCGACGAACAGGGACAGGTAGTCTGCCCCCGCCGGAATGAGGCCGAATCGGGCCAGTGCCCGGCCCTCGGCCGCCAGATCGTCCCCGGTCTCGCTGTCGAGTTCGGCCACGAGCCGGGCGCGAATCTGCTCGCGAGTGACCACCTGGCTGGCGATCGGACGTTTCGGGCGCAAGCCGCGTAGCGCGGCCACGTCCTGCACGAGCGCGGCAGTGACAGCGCGAGTTTGCTGCGCCGGGCTGCCTTCGGTGTCGTCGGCCCGGCCGGGGATCGCCACCATGGCGGTTAGCAAAATCGCCGCCTGGGCCGCCCGGTGCACGTCGATAGCGTAGCTCGAACGCCTGCGCAGGTGCTAAATCTGCCGCCCGTGTCCGCAACCCTGGGAGATCTGAGCTCGGCCCTCGACCGAGGTTGCGTCGACGTGTACGGCGTCACGCCTTCCTTCGCCGCGTACCTGGCGGCATCCCTGGCCGAGCAAACCGCGCCGATCGTGGTCGTGACCGCCGACGATGCGGGGGCCCAGCGGCTGGCCGCGGACATCGGTTTCTTCTTTGCCAGCGGACAGGGCTCGGGCGCCGACAGCGGCGGCCGCAACGGCCCGGTGCTGCACGTTCCGGCCATCGACACGTCGCCCTATGCGGAACTTTCGCCCGACCGACGGGCCCTGATGGGACGCATGGCGGCTCTCTACGAGCTGGCTCGGGCCGGGGACCAGGCGCCGCCGCCCATCACCGCCCTGTCGGCGACGTCGCTTCTGCGGCGCGTGTTTCCGCGCGACCAGCTGTTGGCCCGCATCGCGACGGTTCGAGCCAGCGAAGAACTCGACCGCGACGAGCTGCTCGACACCCTGGCGCGAGCCGGCTACGTGCGCTCGCCGGTCGTCGAAGATCCCGGCAGCTTTGCCGTGCGCGGCGGCGTGGTGGATCTGTTTCCGCCTATGTATCGGTACCCGATCCGCATCGAGCTCTTCGGTGACGACATCGAAACCATGCGGTCGTTCGACCCAACGACCCAGCGCACGCTGCGCGACATCGACGTGGTCCACATTCACCCGGCCCGCGAAACCGTCGCCACCGACGGCGCCGAGCCGCGCAGCCGCATCCTCGAGGCGGCCGACCGGGCCGCCCACCCCAGCAAACAAACGCGACGCATCCTCGAAGCGATCGAAGCCGGGGAGGAATTCGTCGGCCTCGAGACCCTGGTGCCCGCGTTTCACGACGGACTCGGCGCGGTGACCGACTACCTGCCGTCAAACGCCCGCTGGCTGCTTCTCGACCCCGACGCCATCTGGCGCGCCGTGTCCGACGAGCACGAAGTGGCGCAAACGCGCTTCGAAGAGCGGGTTGCCGACCACCGGCTCGCGTTTCCCCCCGGCGATCACTACGTCGGCGAACAGGCGCTGCGCGCTTTCGTCGACGCTCTCGAGCATCGAGCCGACGTGCGGGCCCTGGAGCTTCACGCCCCCGACGGTGCCGAGCGCCCGGCTCTGCGCTTCGAAGTCGACAACAACCTCAACCTGCGCTCGGAGCTCGAGCGCATGCGCCGCCAGCAAGCCACCGAGCTCATCGAGCCGCTGGCGCGCGCGCTCGGCGCGTGGCGCCAAGAAGGCTGGCGCGTGGGAATCGCTTGCGACAGCGTCCGGCGCGCCGATCAGCTCGCCGGCCTGGTCCGCGAGTACGGCATCGAGCTGGCTCGGCCGGATTTGCTTGCCAGGCCGGCACCCGACAACGCGGGGCCCGAAGCGGCGGCCGGCGACAGCGCGCCCGCCGCCCGTCGCGAGTCGGGCTTAGCCGACGGCGATGGCCAGCCGGCCGGTCTCGACGTCCTCGAAGCCGGCGGTCCGGCCGCCATCGTGCGCGGGCGACTCAGCGAAGGCTTTACGGTCCCGGGCGAACGCCTCGTCCTGGTCACCGACGACGACATCTTCGGCGCCCGCCGCCGCACCAGCGCTCGGCAAAAGCGCGCCGCGCGCCGGGCCGAACAGGCCCTGCTCGGCAACGTCGGCGACTTTTCCGAGCTCGAGGTCGGCAATTTCCTGGTTCACCAGGTGCACGGCGTCGGCTCGTACCAGGGGCTCACCAAGCTTCCCGGCACGCCCGTGGACTTCCTCTACCTCGAGTACGTCGGCGGCAAGCTGTTTTTGCCGGTCTACCGACTCAACGAGGTCCAGCGCTACGTCGGCGTCGAGGGCAAAAAGCCCCGGCTCGACAAGCTCGGCGGCACCACCTGGCAAAAGACGCGCAAGAAGGTCAGCAAGGACGTCAAGGCGCTGGCCGAGGACTTGCTGCAGCTGTACGCCCAGCGCCAGGCCCTGTCCGGCCACGCGTTTCCGCCGGCGGACGCCATGTACCAGGAGTTCGAGGCCACGTTCGAGTTCGAAGAAACCCCCGACCAGCAAAAGGCCATCGACGCGGTCGGGGCCGACATGGAAAAGCCCCGGCCCATGGATCGCCTGGTGTGCGGCGACGTCGGCTACGGCAAGACCGAGGTCGCCCTGCGAGCGGCGCTCAAGGCCGTGCTCGGCGGAAAACAGGTCGCCGTGCTGGCGCCAACCACCGTGCTGGTCGAGCAGCACTACAAGACCTTTGCCCGGCGCATGGAGGGCTGGCCGGTAACCGTCGAGCGCTTGTCTCGCTTTCGCGCCCGAAAAGAGCAGCTGCAAACCGTTCGCCGCCTGGCCGAGGGCGAGGTCGACATCGTCGTGGGCACCCACCGGCTGCTGTCAAAGGACATTCGCTTCAAGGATCTCGGGCTGGTCGTCATCGACGAAGAGCAGCGCTTTGGCGTGACGCACAAAGAGCGCCTCAAGAAGATGCGCACGCGGGTCGACTCGCTCACGCTTACCGCGACGCCCATCCCGCGCACCCTGCACATGGCCATGGTCGGCTTGCGCGACCTTTCGATCATCGCCACGCCGCCCGCCGACCGCCGCGCCATTCGCACATTCGTGTCCCGGCCCGAAGACGGAGTCCTGCGCGAGGGCATTCGCCGCGAGCTTTCGCGCGGTGGCCAGGTGTTCTTCGTGTGCCCGCGAATCGGCCCCGATGCCGACCGCGGCGCCGGCCGGCGCAAGAAGAAGCGCCCGGTCGCCACCACCGGCGGGTTTCACGACGGCCGCCGCACGATGACCGAGTGGGCCGAGCACCTCGCTCAGCTCGTGCCCGACGCCCGCGTCGCCGTGGCCCACGGCCAGCTCGACGGCGAAGAGCTCGAGCGCATCATGGTCGCGTTCATCGACCACGAGTTCGACATACTCGTTTCCACCACCATCATCGAAAACGGCATCGACATTCCGCGGGCCAACACCATGTTCGTGGACCGCGCCGACGCGTTCGGCATCTCGCAGCTGTACCAGCTGCGCGGGCGAATCGGCCGCAGCAAAGAACGCGCCTTCTGTTACCTGCTGGTGCCGCCCACCGAGACGCTCACCGACGACGCCAAGCGACGCCTCGAAGCGCTGCAGCGGTTCTCGGAGCTGGGCGCCGGCTTTCAGATCGCCTCCCACGACCTGGAGATTCGCGGCGCCGGCGACCTGCTCGGCTCGCGCCAGTCCGGCGCCATTTCCGCGGTCGGCTTCGAGCAGTACACCACCATCCTGGAAGAAGCCGTCGCCGAGCTGCGCGGCGAGGAGGTGTCCCGGGCGGCCGACCCCGAGCTCAATGTCGAGTCCCCGGGCTACATTCCCGACGACTACGTGCCGGACACCGGGCAGCGGCTGGACCTCTACAAGCGCCTGGCCAGCGCCGAGGACGAAGACGAACTATCGCTCATTTCCGACGAAATCGTCGACCGGTACGGCGACGCCCCGCTGGAGGTCATGCAGCTGGTGGACCTAATGGTCTTGAAGGTCTACGCGCGCCGCCTGGGTGCCGTGAGCGTCGACCTGACCGCCGCCCGCGTGGCGCTGGCCTTCGGCGAGCGGACGCCGCTCACGGCCGAGCACGTCGTGGAGCTCACGAGCGACCGGAAAGGCCCCTACCGGCTCACTCCGGACCAGCGCCTGCAGCGCCAGTTCTCGGCCGAAGAACGCGACCAGCCCGTCGCGAGCGCCAAGCGTAGCTTGCTGGATTTGCTGGCCTATGTTACCTGATCCGCAGCTCGCGCCACGGCGCGACAGGCCCCACTCGTCCCCAGTGAGCACCACCATGATTCAAGCACGCAACGCCCTCGGAATCGCTCTGGCCTTCGCCCTCGTGGCCGGCGCCGGCTGCAACAAGAAAGACGACAAACCGGCCGACCAGGCGCCAGGCGCCGAAGGCAAGGCGGCCGCCCAGAACCCCGAAGACCTGGCCGCCCCGCTCGCCACCGTTGACGGCTACGTCATTACGGTCGGCGAGTTCCAGGAGCGGATCAACCGCCAGTCGCCGTACATCCGGGCCCGCTACACCTCGGTCGAGCAGCGTCGCGAATACCTCGACAACCTCATTCAGTTCGAGGTGCTGGCGCAAGAGGCCCAGGAGCGTGGGCTCGACAAAGACGCCGACGTGGTTCGCACCATGAAGCAGGTGATGATCCAGAAGCTGATGAAGCAGCAGTTCGAGAACGCCATCAAGCCGGAGGACATCACCGACGACGAGATGAAGAAGTTCTACGACGACCACGCCGACGAGTACAACAAGCCCGAGCAGGTGCGAGCCTCGGCGATCGTCGTCAAGGACGCCAAGAAGGCGGCCAAGGTGGCCAGCGAAGCCACCAGCGACGCCGGCAAGACCAACAAGGGATTTCGCGAGCTGGTCGCCAAGTACTCGACCGACGAGGCCACCAAACAGCGTGGCGGTGACCTGCGCTACTTCGCCGCCGACAGCCAGGAGCTGCCCAAGCCCGTGGTCGATGCCGCCTTCGGCATCGTCAAGACCGGCGACGTGGTCGGCCCCATCGACGGCGGCAACGGCACGTTCTACGTCCTCAAGCAGACCGGCCGGCGCAAGGCTCTTTCCAAACCGTTCGAGTCGGTGAAGCGACAGATTCAGAACCGCATCTATCGCGACAAACGGACCACGGCCCAGAAGGATTTCATCGAGGGGCTCCGCAAGGGCGCGACGATCGAGATCAAAGAAGACGCCCTGAACAAGGTGCAGATCGACACGTCTAACTCGTCGGCTACCCAGCTTCCGGTCCCGAGCCACGGCGGCCACGGCGGCCACGGCGCTGAAGCCCCGCCAGCCGGGGGCCAGTAACCCTACAGAACAACGAGGCTTCTGGCTCCCGGGCCCCCGGGTGCAACCAGAGCCCCCGCCCGCGAGTCAGACCTTCAATGCTCTTTTTTCGCCGACTACGAACCTGGGTAGCGGTCGCCGTCGCCATCGCCACCGGGGCCGCCGCGGCGCCCGCCGCGCTCGCGCAGTCCGACGGCTCGCTTCGGGCCGGTCGCAAGGCGCGCTCGGCCTCGGCCGAACGCCTGGTCATCGATCGGGTCGTCGCGGTCGTCAACGACGAGATCTTGCTCGAGAGCGAGCTGCGCCGGCGCATGGCCCCCCTGGCCGCGGACCTGGAAGCCATCTCCGACGCCCGGGAGCGCCAGCGGCGCCGCAAACTGCTGGGATCGTCGGCCCTCGACGAGATGGTCAACGAAGTCCTGATCCTCCAGGCCGCCCGAGAAGCCAAGCTCGAGGTCTCGTCCGACGAAGTCGACGGCGCGCTGGAGGAGATCAAGCGGCAAAACAATGTCGACGACGCCGGTCTCGCCCAGGCCCTGGAGCTCCAGGGCTACACCATGAGCTCGTACCGCAACGACGTCCGCAAGCAGATCATGCGCATGCGCGCGGTCAACGTGCTGGTGCGCTCGCGGGTCAACGTTTCCGACGAAGACGTCCGGGCGGCGTACGACGCGCGCCGCCGCCGGTCGGGCGCCATCAGCAAGGTCCTGTTGCGCCACGTCCTCATCGCGCTTCCGGAACGCCCCACCGAGCAGCAGCTGCGGGCCGCCAAGGCGCGCGCCGCAGACGTGGTGACCCAGGCGCGGTCGGGCGCCGACTTCGGCGAGCTGGCCAAAACGCTGTCGGACGACGACGCGACCAAGAACGAAGGCGGCGAGCTCGGCTGGATCGAGCGCGGCAGCATTGCCACCGAGTGGGAGGCCATCGTGTTCGCCATGAAGAAAGGCGAGGTCCGGGGCCCGGTAAGCGGACCGCGCGGCCTGCACGTTTTCTACGTAGCCGACCTCGAGCGCGCGGAGATGGACTCGTTCGAAGACATGAAGGCGCAGCTTCGCGGCGAGCTGTACCGCAAAGAGCTCGACAAGCAGACCAAACAGTGGCTCGAAGAGCAGCGCAAGAACGCCTTCATCGAGCTCAAGCTGTAAGGCGGCATCGCCGCTGGTAGCACCTCCGCCCGCCAGTCGGGAGCCGACGCCTGGAAAAAAAGTGCGTCGCGCGACGCGACGGTTCGGGCAGCACGGTACACTGACCTTCGGGAGACACGGTTGTCCGGGCAACGACGCACACAGAGCCGCTACGACGTCGAGATCGACGCCTCCGTCCGCATCGAGGGCGATGAGGAAGGTCAGCAGGCGTCGGTCACTGTCGCCAACCTGTCGCTGGGTGGCTGCTTTTTGAACTACGACGAGCGCCTGCCCATCAATCGGCGCGTCGAGGTCACGTTTCGCGTGCCCACCCACGAAAAGCCCATCTCCGTGGGCGGAACCGTGCGGTGGAGCGCCGACGGCGGCGCCGGCGTGCAGTTCGACGGGCTGCGGGCCGGCGAAGTATGGTCTCTCAACAAATACTTCGAGCGACTTCGGGACGAGTAGCGGCCTGCGCCGCCGTCATCGCCACGGTCCTGGCCGGGGCCGCTCCCGTCGCCTACGCGGCCCCACCGCCGCCGGTGGTCGATCTTCGAGACGACGCTCCGGCGGACACGGAGATGCAGGCGGCCCTGTCCGGCCGGCGCTTCGACCCAACCCGAAAACGCGGGGACGCAGCCCTCGAGCGAGCGGGTGCCGCCTACGGCACCCTCGACTGCAAGGGAGCCCGCGCAGCCGCCGCCGAGGCGGTGCTGGCATTCGCCGCGCTGCAGGCAAACGGCGACAGCGTCGACGATGAGCTGCGCCGCGCGTACGCCTACGAGCTTTTGTGCGCCGACACCGCGGGTGACGCCGACGCCGCCTTCGCCGCCGCGAGCCGTTTGCGGCGGCTCGGCGACGCGCCGGACCAAGCTCCGACGGGTGTGAGCGAGGCCGTCTGGCAGCGCTACCCGGCCCTCGACGCCACGGCGGCCACCCTGCTCGCCACGGTGCGCGTGGAAACCTCGCCCACCGGAGGCACGGTCTGGATCGATCATCGCGCCGTCGGCACGGCACCGCTGGTCGCGCACCTGCCCGAGGGCACCCACGTGTTCGCGACGGCCGTGGGCGGCGGCGCCGCGGCCCTCAACGCCACCTTCGTCAACTGGGGCCCCCACGACGTGGTCGTCGATGCCCCGGCGCCGCCCAGCGGACGCCTGGACGAGATTCGTCGCGTGGTCCAGCGCGTGCGCGCGCAGGGCCAGCCGCCCACGGGGGCAGAGGTCGCCGAGCTCATGGGACTGCTGGGCGTCGACCGTCTGGTCGTCGCGGTCAGTGGCACCAACACGACGGGCTGGGTGTTGCCCGGCGGATCTTCGGATGCCGAGCTCGTGGTCGAAGCGGGCGACATCGACACGGCCACGGCCCGACTCGTTGCCTGGACGCCCGGGGCCCAGGTCGCCCCGACGGCCCCGGTGCCCGCTGAAGGCACCGGCGACCCGGGGACGGACCCCGACGCCGCCCAGCCCTGGTGGGTGTACGCCGCCATCGGTGGGGCCGTCGCCGCGGGCGTCCTCGCGATCGTCCTGAGCGACGTCTCGAGCAGCCGCCAGCGCATCGAGCTCACCATCGACCCGCCGTAGCGCCCGGGCGCCAGCTCCCTAGTTCAGGTACCGCGGCCGGTCGTCGCTGTCGCGCTCGTACAGCGCGATCACGCGCGCCAGACGGTCGCGCTCGGCGTCTTGCTCGGCCCACTCCTGCATTTTGCGCCGCCCCTGCCGTTTGCGCCGCAGCCAGCCCAACACCAGCAGCACGGCCCCGATGAACCACACAAACAGGCCCACGAGCCCGGCGGGCGCGTAGATGTAGCGGCTGCGCAGCTGTTCCCACCACTCGGTTTCGAGCTCGCCAAACCCGGCGCCAAAAGCGCGCTTGGCGGCCACGTGCACGTCGTCGCCGGCCGCAACGTAGGCGAGCATCTCGCGAAACGGAAACCGGTCGCCGTCGTCGTAGTCGGCCGAGTGCTTGCCGCGCGTCGCCAGAAACGCGGTGAAATCGTAGCTCTGCGCATACGCGCGGTGCGCCTGGTCTTCCCGCGCGGGAAACGAGCTTTCGATCTCGAAAAAGCGGTACCGCTCGCCGGACCAGGCCATGCCGGTCAGGGTTTGCGCCCGCGCCACCGAAATGTCGGCCGAGTGCAGGTAGGCAAAGCCCTCGTCCAGCCAGCGCGGGGCGCGCCCGTCGAGGGCCGCTCCCAGGGCCATGTGCGCGAGCTCGTGGACCGTGGTCGACTCCACGTCGATGCTGGCGCCGCGCCGGTGCGTGGCCACAACCACCACGCCCGCCCGGGGAAAGGCGACCCCGGCCGCCCAGTCCGGCACGCGCACGCCCGGGATCGAGGCGGCCTGCATGTCGTCGGTGCGCCGCACCAGGCGTATCTCGATGGACGCCGGGCGCGGCAATCCCTCGAGGTCCGCGTAGATCCGCTCGAGGGCGTCGGGCGCCAACGCAGCGACCGACGCGGCGAGCTCGTCCATGTCCTCCTGGGCCCGCACCACCAGGCGATCATCGACCGCCACCTGCACCGGCAGGTCCAGCCCCTGGGTGCCGGGCGACCGGCTCTGGGCGACGCTCACTCCCGACCAGCCGGTCGCGAGGGCAACCGCTAGCACGGCGGCCGCTATGGTCGTCGGGAATCTGGGCACCCGCCCAGGGTATAGCGCGCCCGGTCTCGATCTGCCGCCGGCCGAAAAACCATCCGGCAGCGCCAAAAACCGGCCCCCACGGCGCACTGCCGCTCCGGGGCCAGGGTTGTCGGGCGTTTCCGGCGCGCTCAGCCGGCCAGCGACTTACCGGCGCTGCCGAGCGTTTCGAAGGTTTCCTGCAGCCGGGCGACCATGCCCTCTTCGGCGGCGCGAACCCACTTGCGCGGGTCGTAGAACTTCTTGTACGGCGTGCCGTCGTCGGGATCGAGCTGGTGCGAGAAAGCTTTCGGGTTGGCCTTGACGAACTCGCCGACGGGTTTGGCGTACGCAAACTGCGTGTCGGTGTCGATGTTCATCTTGAACACCCCGTACGAGATCGCTTCGCGAATCTCGTCGACGCTCGAACCGGAGCCGCCGTGGAACACGAGGTCCAGCGGGTTGGCTTCGGTGTTGCGCTCCTTTTGCACCGCCGCCTGCGAGTCGCGCAGGATCGCCGGTCGCAGTTCGACGTTGCCCGGCTTGTAAACGCCGTGCACGTTGCCAAACGACGCCGCCACCGAGAAGTTGCCAACCGAAGCGAGGGTATCGTAGGCGGCCAGGACTTCCGACGGCTGGGTGTAGAGATGGGAGTTGTCCGCCCCGTCCTCGACGTCGGAGCCGACGCCGTCTTCTTCGCCGCCGGTCACGCCCAGCTCGATCTCCAGGCTCATGTCGAGCTTGGCCATGCGCTCCAGCACCCGCTTGCACTCGGCGAGGTTCTCCTCGAGCGGCTCTTCGGACAGGTCGAGCATGTGCGACGAAAACAGCGGAGCCCCGGTCGCCTCGAACTCGCGCTCGCTGTGCTCGATGAGCCCCTCGACCCACGGCACGAGCTTTTTGTTGGCGTGGTCGGTGTGCAGCACCACGCAGATGCCGTAGTGACGCGCGACCAGCTGGGCGTGTCGGGCGGCCGACACCGCGCCCAGAACCTTCGCGGTGAGGGCATCCTCGATGCCGCGGCCGGCAAAGAACTGAGCGCCCCCGTTCGACAGCTGAACGATGACGTCGCTACCCGCGCGGCCGGCGGCCTCGAGCACTGCATTCAATGTGCTGGTGCTGGTGACGTTGACACCCGGGAGGGCGTAGCCGCCGGCCTTGCAGGCGCGGACGAGATGGCGGTAGTTCTCGCCGGTCACAACACCGGCGGGGAGGCGAGAGGCGCTCATGGTTCGGACGGTACTGCAACCGGGGGACCAGAGGGAAGTTCAAGTAAGCCCCCAATTTCACACCGCCCCGGCCCTGCGAGTCCGCCGCGGCGTTGGATTTGGAAACCCGCGCAACACCGCGAAGTTGCGAAGCGCGGCCCGAACCTACACTCGCGATGGGGGTAAAGGCCTGGCGACATCCGACGATGAGTATTTCGATGAACCAGCTCGCCAACCTTCGCCTGCGCTACAAGCTGCTTCTGCTCGCCGGTGTGCCCATGGCCCTTGCGGTCCTGCTGGGCGGCCGGGAAATCGTCGGCCGTTGGGACGCCAAGCTCGCCGCCGGCGACCTCGGCGACACGGCGCGGTCCGCCAACGCCATGACCTCGCTGGTCCACGAGCTCCAGCGCGAGCGCGGCATGAGTACGATGTACAGCGAGGCCACGGGCGACGACCTTCAGGCCGACCTGCAGCAGCAGCGCAGCGCCGCCGACGAGCGTCTGGCTGCCCTTCGCAGCGACATGGAGGCGATGCCCGCCGAGCTGCGCAGCGCCCTGAAGGCACCGCTGGCCGACCTCGGCCGACTCGACGAGGTGCGCCAGCAAATCTGGAACCGCGAGCTGTCGGTGAAGGACATCCTGGACTACTACTCGTCGATCAACGCCGGCATGCTGGACGCGGCCGGTCTGCTGGCGCGCAGCGCGCAAAACGTCGAGGCCCAGCGCCGAGTCTCCCTCGTGCTGTCTCTAAGCCTCGCCAAAGAGCGCGCGGGGCTGGAGCGGTCGGCCCTGTCGAGTTTGTTCGCCCACGGCGACTACGGCCCCGGGATGAAGGAGAACTTCGTGCGGCTGGTCACCGAGCAAAACGTCTACGAGCGACAGCTCCGCGGCCTGGCATCCCCCGACGAGCTCGCCCGCTACGACGCCATGCACGACAGCGCCGAGTTCGCCGCCACCCAGCGCTACCGCGTCGTCGCCGCCAACGGTCCCAAGTCCGACGACGGCTTCGGCGTTGCGCCGAAGGATTGGTTCGCGGCGCAGACCGCCAAGATCGGCCTGCTCAAGGACCTCGAAGACCAGCTGCTCGGCGACCTCGCCGCCTGGGCGGAGGACGAAGCGGGCGCCGCCGTCGGCGGACTGGCCACGTCGGCCGGCGTGCTGGCGCTGATGATTCTGGCGACCACCCTGCTTGGCCTGGCGCTCTACGCGCGCATCGCCATCCCGGTCGCGCGCATGCGAAGTGCCAGCCAGCGACTCGCGCGCGGCGAACCCGTCTCCGACATTCAGGCGGACAGCACCGACGAGCTCGGCGAGCTCCTGCGCGCGTTCGCCGACATGTCTCGCTACATGACCGACGTCGCCCGGGCCGCGGATGGGCTGGCCAACGGCGACCTGAGCCAGGACATTCGCCCCAAGGGCCCCAACGATGCCCTGTCGAACGCCTTCGTGGCGGTTACCCGCACCATCAAGTCGATGAACGACGAGATCATGACCCTCGCCGACCGAGCCGCGTCCGGCGCCATCGACCACCGCATCGACGACAGCGGATTTCGGGGCCAGTACCGAAAACTTATGCGCGGCCTCAACACCGCCCTTGTCGCGATGAGCGACCCCATGGAGAGCGCCCGCGCAACCCTGAGCCGAGTCGCCAACAACGACCTGACCGCCCGCATGAAAGGCGACTTCAAGGGCGCCTACGGCGACATTCAGCGGGCCCTCAACGAAGCCACCGAAAATCTTCAGTCCAGCATCGCGGCCGTGGCTCGCAGCTCGAGCGAGGTAAGCGAGGGCTCGAGCCAGGTACGCGACTCGGCCGGCGGGCTCGCCACCAAGTCCCAGCAGCAAGCCGCCACCCTGCAACAGGTATCGGCTTCGATGCACGAGATCGAAATCATGAGCGTCACCGGCGTCGAAAAGGCCGGGGAAGCCCGGGCCCTGGCATCGGCGGCTCGCGAAAGCACCGACCGCGGCACCCAGGCCATGAACGAGATGGCCGAAGCCATGGCCGAGATCCAGCAGGCCGCCGGCCAAACCCAGCGCATCATCGGCACGATCAACGAGATTGCGTTTCAGACCAACTTGCTGGCCCTCAACGCCGCCGTCGAAGCCGCCCGCGCCGGAGACGCCGGCAAGGGGTTTGCGGTCGTCGCCGACGAGGTCCGCGCCCTGGCCATGCGAAGCGCCGAGGCGGCCAACGACACGACCCAGATGATCGAGCGCGCGGTGTCGAGCGTGGAACAGGGCGTCGCCATCAAGGAACACGCGCTCCAGCAGCTCGTCGACATCGGCGACCGGGTCAAGTCCTGCGACGACAAGGTCCAGGCTATTGCCGGTGCGGTCGACAGCCAGCGAGCGGCGGTCGGCGAAATCAACCACGCGCTCAGCGACCTGTCGAAGGCGACCCAGGAGACCGCCGCCATCTCCCAGGAGTCCGCGGCGACGGCTCTCGAGCTGTCCAACCAGGCCGACACCATGCTCGCCATGGCCAACGCCTTTGCGACCGACGAGTCGCGCCCGGCGAACACGAACGCCATCGACAGCATGACGGCCGGCTGGGACCAGGTCGCGTAGCCGCCGTCGCTGCCATCGCGTCGCGGAGATGAGCGCCGGCCGCCCGGGGAGGTCGCGGCGCTTTCGGCGCCTGGTTCAGTCGCCCTTCTTAAAGGGCAGATAGTCGGCCAGGGCCCGCATGCGCTGCCGGGTTTCGAACGCTTCCTGCCGGCAGAAGGACTCGATGGCTCGCGACAGTCCGGGGTCGCGAATCCAGTGGTTGGAATACGTCGGGCTTGGCTCGAACCCCCGCAGCAGTTTGTGCTCGCCCTGGGCGCCGGCCTCGAAGAGCGGCAGCTTGCGCTCGATGCATCGGTCGATGCCGGCGTAGTACGCGGTCTCGAAGTGGAGAAACTCGATGTCGTCATCGCATCCCCAGTAGCGACCGTAGAGGCCCTGGTCCGTCTCTAGCGAGATGGCGCCGGCGATGATGCGATCGTCGCGCGTCACCCGGGCGAACTGCATGCGCTCGGGAAGCTGGCGCTGCAGCTCTTCGAAGAACCCCGGACGCAGGTAATCGGAGCCGCCGTGCTCCCAGACCGTTCGCCGATAGAAGCGATCGATGGCGGCGAGATCACGCTCGTCCAGGTCGGCACCGGCGACGAACTCGACCGGGTCAGCGGACTCGTGGCAGCGCCGGCGCTCTTTGCGGATCTGCTTGCGTTTGCGCGACGACATGCGCGCCAAAAAGTCGTCGAACGAGTCGTAGCCGGGGTTGTGCCAGTGAAACTGGTAGGTGTGCCGCGGTGCGAAGCCAAGTTCGGATAGCTCGCGCTGCTCGTCCTCGGTGACGAACAGAAAGTGAATCGACGAGGCCTCGTACACGTCGGCGAGCTCGCGCACGCCGGCGACCAGCCCCTCGACCACGGGCGCGCGGTCGATGTCCGGGTGCACCAGCAGCCGGCGCCCGGTCGCCGGGGTCACCGGCGCCGCCACGACGATTTTGGGGTAGTACTCGATTCCCGCGCGCATCGCGGCGCTGGACCACCCCCAGTCGAAGATGTACTCGCCGTAGCTGTGCGCCTTTACGAACGCCGGAACGGCGCCCACGAGCATGGACCGAGGCTCCTGCCGGTCGCCTTTCGGCGCATCCCCGCCGTCGCCCGTGTCGTCGGCTCCCGAGTCGTCGTCTTCGTCTTCGTCTTCGTCGGCGATGACCTCGGCCAGCAGGTAGTGCGGGTACCAGCCGGATTTTCCACCGGTCGAGCCGGTGAGCTCCAGGGCGCGCAAAAACCCGTACTCGAGGAACGGCGACGGCCCGTGGTCGAGGGCGTCCCACTGCTCGCGGTCGACCTCGGCAAGATCGGACACACTTCGAATGACCAGCTTCAACGTGCTTCGATATAGCACCGCTGCCGGCCAAGGCCCGCCCCGGGGCGGGAATGCGGTTGGGCGGCGATTTGTTGTTCCATCGTCGGACTTGGCCGACAATTGGCCGATATGGGGATGCTTGGGCGACTCGTGGCGATTTCTTGGCTCCTCGCCGCCTGCGGCGGTGGCGGCTCCAACGAGCCGGACGCGAGCGTGCCGATCGACGCCGACGTGCGGGGCACGCTCAGCCTTTCCTGGACCATCAACGACGCCGATTCAGCCGAGGCCCTGGCGTGCGACGACGTCGGCGGCGCCGCGGTCTCCGTCGCAGTCCTGCCCACGGGCGGACTGGTCGGGACGGTGGAGTCCTTTCCCTGCGCCGACGGTGCGGGCACCAGCGCCCTGCTCGCCCCCGGCAACTACGATCTTACGTTTCGGCTCGTGAGCTCGGCGGGAGAGCTCGCCACGGTCGAACTCGAAGCGGTCGCGCTCGCGGCGTCTGGCATGGAGCCGGTGGCCATCGAGTTTCCGGTGGTCGCCCGGGGCGACTTCACGTTTACCCTGGACGCCGAGGCCACCGCCGGCAACTGCGCGGCCGTGGACCAGGACGGCGCCGGCATCGTCGAGGTGCAGATGGCCCTGTTCGACCGAGAGCAGCCCCCCGCGTGCATTCCGACCACCTTCGATGTCGGCGGGCAGACCTACGAGACGACCTGCAGCGATGAGGTCTTCGACGGCTGTATCGAAAGCGACACCGCCATCAACGTCACCGGCGCGCCCTCCGGCAGCCACAGTCTGCGCATCACGGCGTCGCGCGCGGGCGATCTGCCGTGCTATCGCGGAGCCCCCCTCTTCGGCGTCATCGCCAACGACAACACCACCAACCTCGGGGCCGTTCGCCTGGGCCTCGACGACACCATTGCCGGCTGTGCGCCGGAGGAGATGATCGATGCAGGTCCCTGAGTTCCTCACCACTTTATGGCGCGCCCGCGCTACCGCCATCATGCGCTCTGCCGACCAGCAGCGCGCCGCCTCCGCCATGGAAGCTGCCGTCAAGGGCGGCTTTTCGGTCGTGGAGTTCACGCTGACAACTCCGGGGGCGTACGAGCTCATCACCGAGTTCGCCAAAAAAGACGGTTTGTCCGTCGGCGCCGGCACGGTGATGACCGTCGAGCAGGCCAACCGGGCAGTGGATGCCGGCGCCCGCTTTCTCGTGTCGCCCGTGGTCGACGAGGCCGTCATCAAGACCGCCGTCGAGCGCGGCGTGGCGATGATGCCCGGCACCAGCACGCCCAGCGAGATGTGGCGGGCGCACCAGGCCGGCGCTTCGCTCATGAAGCTGTTTCCGGTCGCCGCCAGCGGCCCCGACTGGATTCGCAGCGTTCGCGGCCCCATGCCGTTTTTGCGCATCGTGCCCACCAACGGAGTCGACGAGGAAAACTGCGACGACTACATCGAGGCCGGTGCCTTTGCCGTCGGCTTCGTCCGCTCGCTGTTCTCTCCTCAGGAAATGGCCGAAAACCGATTCGACTGGGTCGAGGCGCGAGCGCGGGCGATTCTCGCCGCGATCAACGGTCCCGAGCGGCCGGACACGCCCCCGAACGCACCAACGCCGTCCTAGCAGGCCATCGGAGAACGCGCGAGGAGCCGCAGATGCAAGGAGGAGCGAGAACCGCACCGCAATGTATTCGGATACATGAGGAGCGGAAGCGCAGCGACGACGCAGCAGATGCGAGCCCGCAGCCGTTTCTCCGATGGCCTGCTAGTGTCCTGGCTAGCCCCCAGCAAGGAGACCGCAGTGGAGTTTTCTCGCCATTCCAACATGCTGCTGTGCTCGGACATCCGGGCAGCGACGGCGTTCTACACGCAACACCTGGGCTTGACCGTATCGGCCGACCTGGGCTGGTTCGTCGGGCTCGAGCATCCGGCCGGCCGCGACCGCTACGAAATGAGCCTGTGCGACGCCCAGCACGAATTCGTCCCGGAGTCGCTGCGGGCGCCCGCCGCGGGCTTGATGCTCGCGTTCGAGGTCGAAGACGCCGACGCGGCGCTGGCCCGCCTGCGCGAAGCGGGCGTCCCGATCCGCACGGACATACGGGACGAACCCTGGGGCCAGCGGCACTTCATCGCCCAGGCACCCGACGGCGTCGCCCTCGACGTGTTTCACCTTGTGCCGCCCGACATGGAGTGGATGAAGCAGCACGGATTCGCCTAGGGACAATTCCCATATATATTTAGGTGGTTACATGGCCCCACTACCTTCCGACAGTATTATTTGTCGGTTTCTCTTGATCGGCGCCGCCGCCGACAGTATTTCTTGTCCGTAGACGAACGGCGGTGGTCCACCGCGAAAGGACGAGAAAACGATGAAGACCAACAAAGACGGACGCGCTTTCGACATGACGGTCGAGCTGAACGCGCCGCGCGATCTCGTGTGGCAAGCCATCTCCAGCGACCGAGAGCTCGAGCGCTGGTTTCCGGTCTCGGCCAAGGTCGAGCCCGGCGTGGGTGGCAGCGTCGAGTGGATCTGGAACGGCCACTACCACTGGCGTCACCGCATCGAAGTCTGGGAGCCCGGCGTGCGGCTGCAGACCAGCTACCCGCTCAAGGGCGAAGAAAACGGGCCGCCGCTGTACGTCGACTTCTTTCTCGAAGGCGATGCGGGAACCACTACGTTGCGGCTGGTCCACTCGGGATTCGGCGACGGCGCCGACTTCGACGACGAGTACGACGGCATCTCCGGCGGGTGGCCGGTCGAACTCGGCAGCCTCAAGCTCTACCTCGAGCGCCACGCCGGCAAAGACCGCAAGCTCGCGCGGTGCATTCGCAAGGTCGAAAACCTGGATCGCGATCAGATCTGGCAGCGCCTGAGCAAGTCCTTCGGCATCGACCCGTCGATGCTCGAGGCCCCGGCCGGATCCAGGCTCGTTCTCGAAACCAGCACGGGCGATCACTTCGAAGGACAGCTGATAAACGCCCGCCACGACCAGCTTTGCTGCCGGGTGCGCAACTGGAACGACGCGATGTTTCGAGTGACCGTGTTCGACCGCAGCGTCTGGATCTGGTTTGCCGCCTACGAGCAAGCCGACGGCGACATTGCGGCCCTGCAGGATCGCTTCGACCGGCTGCTCGACGACGCGTTTCCGGCGTCGCGCGCCGCGGCCGAGGCGAGCTGACATGCCCGGGTCGCCCCCGGAATCGGACGCCCCGGCCGTCGAAGTGATCGGGCGCGGCGACCGAGCGGCAAGCCTGCTCAACGAGCACCGGTTGAGACTGATCGAAAGCCTCGACGAACCGCGATCGCCCGCCGAGCTCGCCAAGACCCTCGGCCTGCCGAGGCAGCGGGTCAACTACCACCTCAAAGAGCTCGAGCGACGCGAGCTCGTCCGCGTGGTCGAAGAGCGCAGCAAGGGCGCCGTGGTCGAGCGCAAGTACCAGCGCAGCGCGGCAACCTACGTCATCTCCGGGGCGGCCCTCGGCCGGGTGAGCAGCGACCCGGCTCAGATCCAGGACCGGTTCAGCGCGTCGTACCAAATCGCTCTCGCGTCGCGAGCAGTGCAGGAGCTCGGCAGCATGCAGAAGCAAGCGCGCGACGCCGGCAAAAAGCTCCCGACCCTGTCGCTCGACGTCGATGTTCGCTTTGCCAGCGCCGAGTCGCGCAACGCGTTCGCCGAGGAGCTCGTGCAGGCCGTCGCGGACCTGTGCCGCAAGTACCAGGACGACAGCGCGCCGCAAGGCCGTAGCTTTCGCTTCTACCTGGGCGGCTATCCGACGCCCAAGACGTAGCTGCTCAGCGACAGCGATCCGCTTTCCCGGTGCGGGTTGGACGGATGGTCGGGCTGCCGCTGCGCGGGCAGTTCCCGGCTTTCGCCGTGATTCCGGCCTAATCCGGAACGTCCAACGAAAGCGTCATACTCAGGATCGACGCTGCTGTCTCGTCACCAGCAGAGTTCCGATGACAGAGCCGAACCCGGATACGTGGCAGGACGCGCTAACGCGCCGGCTGCGGACGCTTTTGCGCACCGTTCCCCTGCAGCGAATGGAGGCGAGCAAGGCGCGTCGCGAACTCGAGCTCGCCGATCAAGACCTCCGAGCTCTCGCCCTGCGGGCGCTCGATTTGACGATCGAACGCATGGGTCTTGGCACTGGACCAACGTACGACGAACTGCGCGAAGCGCTGCGGCCCCTCGTGCGCTCGTGTGACGAGCGGCTGGCCGATGACGAGGTCGACTCGGTCATCCGGCTCGTCGTAGACGAACTGCTCAACGAACGCGACCGTCGGCGCGCATTTCGGGAATCCTATCTCGCCATCGACCACGATCGCATCGTTCGTCGGCAGCTGGACTTCCATCTACTTCAAGAGCATTCCGCGCCGGACGGCACGATCGTGCTCAAGGCAACGACGGAGGCGATCAACCTCTATGCGGGAATGCTCGAATATCCCGTAGAAGACGCGCAGATCGCCGAGGAGGCGGTGCTCCGTTCCCAGGTGAGCCGCGGGCGAATTGCCGATGCGGTCCAGACGGCCAAACGTGCGCGCCTGCGCAGCATCGAGTACGAGCAGAAGATCCTGGGCTACCTGGAAACGACGCGCCGGGATGTCACCCAGATCGACTGGGTGCACGACGTCCTCGAACTGGTGCGCAACGCCCGCGATCACATCGGCGACCGGGTCGATACCGAAGGTGAGCTCATCCGAGCGGTCGACCAGCGGCTCGAGTCCGCGACCAGCGAGGCGGGCTCGCAGCTCGCGGCGCTGCGCGACGTGCTGAGCGAGTGTCTCGATCGGCACCTTCGCCTCCAGCAGCGGGTGATTGCCGCGAACCAGGAGTACCTCGACGAGCACGACCGGCAGGCGTTCCGTCCCCGGGCGATGACGCCGCTGCCCGATCTGGAGGCCGATGTTTTGCGAGCGGCTCTCGGGTTGCCCTCGGGTTTTGTGTCGAGTCACACCGAGTGGCTGCTGTCCCGGTTCCTGGCACCCAGGCCTCGACCGGTTGCCTACCTTCCGTCGCTGGTCGACCGACTCCTGGCGCCGCGACGGGCCGACGAAGATGAACCGCTCGACGTTAGCGACACCGACCTGGAGCGCTTCGAGGCGATGCCTCCGCGCTTTTCCGCCGATGACCACCGGGCCGTGAACGAAATTCTCGGCGGGCTGAAGGGTGAACAGCCGCTCTCCGAGCTCCTTGCGAGGGCACGTCGCCGGGGCCTGTCGAGCAGCGGACAAGGGCTGCTCGTCTTGCGCGCCCTGCTCGCCTTCGATCCCAGAGCCGACGGTCCCGGCGTCTACGTCAGCCCACGTGGACGTCCTCTCGACGATCCGGTGTTCACCGGAGACGACCTGCTGATTGCGACCGCCCCATGCCCGCCGAGCTAGATCTCACGGAAGACGCCGCCCGCCTGCTGTCGTACGGGCTACGGCCGAAGATCCGCCCCGGGGCGAACCCCGACTACCGCGAGCTTCTGCGTCGCTTCCGGCAAGATGCCGGGCTCCGAGCCCGCTGCGAGGCGGTCGGCCGCGGACTCGGCCTACTGATCCTCGGCGCAACCGACCACGGAATCGCGCTCGGCGCCGAGGATGACGGTCCCTTCGCGATGCGCCTCGCGGACTACCGGCGCCAGTCAACGTCCGTCGCGGACCGGATGTGTCACGGCCTGATCCATCTTGCGATTGCCGCCTGGTGCTTTCCCACAGCGCAACACCTCGAAGAGCGCGACTCCGTAGCTGGCGTCCGCGTGAGCGTCAACCGCACGGTGAGCTACCTCGTCGAGCTTTGCAGCCAGCTCAAAGATCGAACGAACGACGAGGACGCCGAAGAGAGCTCCCCCGAACTCGCCGAAGCCTGGCGCACGGTGCTCAGCCGCGCCGAGACTCGGGCCACGGCAGATGGTCGCCGCGCGGCAACCACCCTGGCGGGCATGGTCGCTCACGCTCTGGAAACGCTCGAGACCGGTGGACTCATGCGCCGCGTCGGCGACGAGGACGGCGGGACCTGGCAAGCGCTCGGCTCCTATCGCATGCAGGTACGCGAGCTGGCCGCGCACGACTCGTTCTTGCTGGTGCGCCAGGCGAGCAAAGCCGCCGCGGCCGAAGGCGTGGAGGCGCCCTGACGATGCCGCGCCTATTGCGCATCCATTTTTCGTCGATCGGGCACCGAGACGCGCGCCTGGCGCCGCTGACTATCGACCTTCGCGACCAATCCGGCTCAGCCACGGACTCGGTGCTGTGGCTGCGCAACGGCGGCGGCAAGTCCTCGATCATCAACCTCTTTTTCTCGGTGTTTCGCCCCCACCGAAACGAGTTTCTCGGCGCCGCAGCCGAGGGCAAGGCGCGGAGGATTGAAGACTACGTCAAAGGTAAGGACGTGGCGTTCGCGGTCACGGAATGGGACCTCGGCGAGGGTCCGGCCGATCGCGCGCGGCGCTGTATCGTCGGCCGGGTCATGTCCTGGAAGGGCCAAACGCGTTCGGCCGACCCCTCCAACCTTCGCAAGCTGTTTTTCACGCTGACCTCGAATGCCGACGACCACGCAGGTGCCGGTGACGTCCTGGCGTTCGACAATCTGCCGGTTCCGGGGCTCAGTGGCCTCGGCGACCCGGCCGCTACGTTCGACGGGTTTCGCGATTGGCTCCGCGAGCTAGCCAACGAGCAACCAGCGGCCGAGGTCGTCTATACCGACAACCAGCGCAAGTGGCTCGCGCACCTGGAGCGCTACGGCCTCGACCCGGAGCTGTTTCGGTACCAGTTGCGAATGAATCTCCGCGAAGGTGCCGCCGACGAGGCGTTCAGGTTTGGGACGGCGCTCGAGTTCATCCACTTTTTGCTCGAGCTCGCGTTCGAGACCCGCCACGCCGACCAGGTGGCCAAGAACCTCGAGGAGCTTCGTGACCAGTTCGCCCGACGCCCGGACCTCGAACTCGAACGCGCGTTCGTCGTCGACGCGCTCGCCGCGCTGCACCCTCTCGTGGCCGCGGTTCGCGAGCGCGGCTCGGCGAGGGAGCTGCGGGATGGCTGCCTCTGGGAGCTCGCGGCTCTGGCAAACGCACTCCGACTTCGCGCCGACTCGTCCCAGGCTTCGGCCACCGCAGCGGAAACCAACGCAGACGCCGCCGCGGCGGCCTCTCGCGCCGCCAGCAACGAGCGCGACAAGCGAAGCCGATGGGCCCGCGGTCTCGAGCATTTGGCCGCGCGCCTGGACGTCGAAGAGCGAGCGGCGCGACTCGCCGAGGTCGACGACCGTTGCGGTGCCTCCTCGATCGAGCTGCGCACGCTGCGCATGGCCACCGTGCGCCGCGACCTCAACCGGGTCGAGGCCGAGCTGGCCGGGCTGCGCGAGCTCCTCCGACGGGCGCAGGTTCAGCTAAAGCCCGAACGCCAACGCCTCGAGTTCGCGGGCGGCGCGCTGCAAAACGCCCTGGCCGCGGAGCTCGGGCGGCTCGACACCCTGCTCGAAGATCTTGCCGGGCGCATCGACGTCGCGCGCGCAACCTGCGAAAAGAAACAGCAGCACATCATCGAGCTGCGCTCTGAAGCCGCCCGACTCTCTGAACGGATCAAGGGACATCAGCAATCGCTCCGCCGCAGGGACGCAGCGCGCGACAAGCTGCTGGCGGCGGGCTTGCTCCAACCGCGCGAGGACGTCCGTTCCGCTCGCACCCGATGGACCGAGAAGCTCCGGGGGGCATGCCAACGTCGCGACGACCTAAAAGAGCAACGCGTCCGGCTGGTCGAACGACTGGCCGAGAACCGCGAGCGGCAGCGAGTCGTAACCGGCGATCACGAGCGACACAGAACTCACCTGGCGAGTGCCGAGCAGGCGCTCGCTCGCGCCCTTCGCTGGCGCCAAAGCCTGTCCCAGAATCCCTGTCTGGTGGAGCTCGAAGCCGTAGACGAACCCGACCCCGAGAGCGCAGGCCTCGAGGAGCGCCTGCGCGCCGAAGCCAATGCGGCGGCTACCGCCGTGCTCGAAGCCAGGGTCGACGGCGCCGACGACGAACGGGCGCTGTCGAGTATCGAAGCCACCGGACTTTTGCCGCCACCTCGCGACGTCGACCGCGTCGTAAGCGGGCTGCGCTCGCGATCGATCAATGCCCACGGTGGAACAGCGTTTCTCGCTGAAACCGTTCCGGCCGCCGATCGCCTCGAACAGCTCGTCTCGGATCCCGCCCGCTACGGTGGCGTCGTGGTTTCGACCGAGCAGTTGCCTACCGACGTCGTCGCTATCACCGAGGAACTCGACCTCAGAAGTCCGGTACAGATTTCGACGGCCAGGGCCCCCGAAGCGCCGCTATCCGTCGACCAGCGCTACGTCGTGCCTCCGCATCCGGCGTCCTACGACCACAGCCAGGCCGAAGTCGTCCGCGTCGGTCTCCACGACCAACGCGAGGTGCGCAATCGCCGCATCTCCGAGCTCAACACGCGTCGTCGCGACTACGAACAGGCCGCCGACGATGTACACCGCTACGTCGGGGAGCTGGGCCGGGGCCGCCTCGATGCACTGCAGCAGGCTCGCGACGCCGCTTCAGAGCAGGCCGAGCTGGCGGCAAGCGAGCTGGCGACGCTGTCTGAAGACGAGCAAAATCGGGAGCAGCAGCTCGACCAGCTCGACCAGCGCGCCGACGAGTGTGCCACCGACATCCAGCGCGCAGAGCTGGCCCGGAGCAACCTCGAGCAGTTCTGGGAGCAACACGAGTCGGATATCGAGGCCGTTCGTGGCGACCTCGATGCCAGTGAACGGGCCCGGCGAACAGCTCAGCGCGAACTGGCCGGCCCTGCGGTGTCTGAGCTAACGAGGGCGCAAGGGCACCTCGATGCGCTGGTGGACGAGCGAAAGGACCGCGAGCGCGACCGCGTCGACATCGAGGCCGAGACACAGTCGATCGAATACGTCGCCCATGAGCCAAACGCAAGGGACATGCTCCTGAACCATGCCCGCGACCGGTACCGCGACCTGCTCGCCGATTGGGAACATCGGACCAGCGACAACCGGCTGCAATGGCAGATCGAAGAGAAATCCAGGCGAGCTGGCCCGTTGCGCAAAGAGCTGGCGCAGCCGGCGGAAGACCTCGATCTCGGGGCCGTGGCCGAGCTGGCCGCAGAACCCGACCTGGAAGAACGCATCGCGACAGCCGAGCACGCCGATGCGGACCTGCGAGAGCGCCGGGCTCAGTCCAGGGCTGAGTTGCAACAGGCACAGCGGACGCTGGAAGAGGCCAATCGCCGTCGCGACGCGCAGGACCTGCCTCCGGATAGCGAGCAGCGAACACCGACCACCGCTGGTGCCGCCCGGGCCGCGGCCGAGGAAACCCGCCTTGCGATGCACTCGTATACCGACGAGGCCCGCGCGGCGGACGAGCGAGAGCAGAGGCACCGCTCGGAAGCCGCAACGCTCCTGCAAGCTGCCGAGCGCCATCGCTCCTCGGCCGGCCAACTCGCGGCACTGGCCGAGGGGGCGGGGCTCGCCATGCCGGAGAACAAGCCAGCCCTTTTGCCAGACGGTTTCCAGCGCGTGGATACGCTGGTCGAGGCCGCCCGCGAACGCTTCAAGACGGCGCGTTCACGACTCGTTCGCGCCGAACAGGACGTGCAACGCCAGTGCGAACTGGTGCGCGGGGTGGCTACGGCTCCGAAGTTCTCGGAGCTCCGATCACAGGCGCGCGCGCGCATGAACGCCGACACGGACGAGCTCACGGCTGATTGCGACGGCCTCGCCACGAAGCTTACTCCGCGCCTCGAGATCATCAATGAACGACTGGCGGAGCTCGACAAGGACCGCAAGATCCTCGTCGACGCACTCCAGACGATCGGCGCCGAGGCAGGCCGACTGCTCGGACGAGCGCAGCGCGCGAGCACACTCCCGACGTCCCTCGGCGCCTGGGCCGGCAAGCCGTATCTTCGCGTCCGATTTCAGTTTCCCGAAACCGACGAGGAGCAGCGAGCACGCCTCGAACCCCTCGTCGATCGACTCGTGCAGAAGGCCCAGATTCCCAACGGCCTGGAGCTGGTCAAGCTCGCTGTCGCCGAGCTCGCGGGCAACCGTGGTTTCGAGGCCAAGGTGCTCAAGCCCGACGCCGTGCTACGACCCGAGCCGATCTCGATTACCGCCATGAGCACGTTCAGCCGGGGCCAGCAGCTGACCGCGGCGATCTTGTTGTACTGCACCCTCGTGCAGCTGCGCGCCCGAAGCCGTGGACGCGGCACCGGGCCGGCGGACGCTGGCATCCTTTTGCTGGACAACCCGATCGGCACCTGTTCGAGCGTTCCGCTGCTCGAGCTGCAGCGCACGATTGCGCGCGAGATGCGCGTGCAGCTCATCTATGCGACGGGGGTCGACGATCTCGAAGCGCTGGAGACACTGCCTAACAAGGTTCGGCTCCGCAATACCATGCGCGACCGCAGTACGGGCGACTTTCACGTGACCCACGAAGCCCGCGTCGAGGCGGTCAGGGTCGCAACGATCGGCGGGTAAGTGCGCCCTCGAGAGGGTTTCATTGCCGCGCTGCGCGAGCGCGCAAACCGACGCAAGCGAGTTTCCATCGAGATCGTCTGGGACGCGTTTCGCGCCTCCGTCCGTGGGTTCACAGGCGACGCGGAGGCCCGCCCCCACCTCGCCGCCCTGCTAGCCGAGCTCGAAAAAGACGGAGCCCTGTCTCTGCCAAATACGAAGCGGCGCTGGGACCGCTCGGTCGCCCCGGCGTTGCCGCACTGGGTCGAGCTCGCCATCCCTACCGATGCCGGCGATCCATCGCGAACGAACGATCATCGCAGCATTGCGTGGCCGGCAGAGATGGTCTTCGTCTCGGACCTGCGCACCGTCTCCAATCTCGACGAGTTGCTCTCGATCCGCTCTTTCCTCGCCGAGGGCGGCGCCGAACGTCCTGCGGTACCGATTCGAGAGCGCTCGGTCGAGTTGTTCGGCGACGAAAAGCGCCTCGACGCTCTGGTGAAGGGCTCGCTGTTTCGGCCGGGCCGACTGACCCTCGATCTTCTGCGATGTCGCGAGGTCGCCCCGCCGTTGACCTTTCAGGCGGCCGACGGCTCGCCAGGCGCGACCGCGCTCATTCTCGAGAACCTCCACACCTACGATAGCTTTCGCCGCTACAATCAACTGGCGCGTGCCTACCGCGTGGTCGCGTATGGCCACGGTTCCGAGTTTCATGCGACCGTCGCCGACGTTCCTCGGCTTTGCGACGAACTCGATGTAACCGACGTCGAGTATTTCGGCGATCTGGACGAGCGCGGCCTGGCCATCGCGGTCTCAGCCAACGCCTGGCTCACGGCTCGCGGCAGGCGGCTGCAGCCTGCAAGACGCTGGTACAAAGAGCTGTTGGATCGCGCCGAGGAGGTCGGCCTGCCTGGCCCAAGGATCCAGCTCGAGAGACACTTGATCGCGTGGCTCCCCGACGAGTTGCGCGACCGAACGCTGAAGCTGGTGACCGGCGGTTGCCGCGCGCCCCAAGAGCTCATCGGCTGGGAACGGCTCCTCGAGCTGATGCCGCGGCGTCGCCCGGACGCATCTGATCCGGCGTGATGCCCTGCTAAGCGCGCGGCGCTGGTGACCGCGACCGCTCGCTGCGCCAGACAAACCACACCAGGGCCACCGCGAGACCGAGCGCGCCCAGCGCCCCGGGCACCCCGTCGATGATGGGCGCATCTGGGCGGGAAACGACGTGGGCGCCGAGCAGGCCGGCCACGGCCACGCCGGCGAGCCCCTCCCCCGCGACCAGCCCCGACGCCGCCAGGACACCGGGGCGCAGGCCGCTATCGTCCGCCCCGCGGCGACGGTCGGCGTACCAGCGAACGACACCGCCGATGAAGATCGGCAGCATGGCCGGCAGCGGCAGGTACAGTCCAATGGCGAACGCCAGCGCATCGACGCGACCGAGGGCGAGGGCGGCCGCGAGGACGGCGCCGACCCCGAACAAGCCCCACGGCAGCGTTCCGGTGAGCAAGCCGTCGATGATGGCGGCAATGAGCGTGGCCTGAGGAGCGGGAATCTCCGGCGAGCCGAACTCGGACGTCGCGCCCAGGAACAAAAGCGTGGCCGCCACGGCCCAGCATGCCGTCGCCATGCCGATGAGCTGGCCGACTTGTTGATACACCGGCGTTGCGCCGACGAGCTGGCCGGTTTTGAGGTCCTGCGCCGTGTCGCCAGAGCTCGACGCCGCGATGGCCACGATGGCGCCGACGGACAGCAGCGCCATCTTTGCCGGCAGATCGTTCCAGCCCAGGGCCGCGAACACGCCGCCCACTGCCAGCAGGGTTGCGATGGTGATGCCGCTGGTCGGCTGGCTCGACGTGCCGACGATGCCGGCGATGCGAGCCATGACGGCGACGAACAGCACGCCGAAGATGGCGACCAGGATTCCCGCCACGGCGCGCTGAGCCACCGAGATATCGGCGCCCAACAGGTCGGGCACCGCGACCGTGGCGACGACCACGCCGGCGACGAGCAGCCCTACCACGCGGCCCGGCAGCTCGCGCGCTCGCGGGTCGCCCAGGTGTCCGCGCCGCGCCCGGGCCGCCACCTCGATCACCGCCCGCACCATGGTGGGAAGCCCGCGCGCCACGCTGGCGAGTCCGGCGGCGGCGACCGCCCCCGCTCCGATGTAGCGCACGAACTGGTGCCACAGCTCGCCGGCGCTCAGATCCACGATCGATTCGCCGCCGGCGGCGGACAGGCCCAGCGCCGCCCCCGCCACCGCGATGATCGGCGCGATGACGAGCGCCGCCAGGGCGCTGCCCGACACGAGGACGGTTGCCGGGCGAACGCCGAGAATGAAGCCGACGCCGAGCAGAGCCGGAGTGACCTCGAGGCCGACCTCCGCCCGGGGGATGAACGGCACCGAGAAGCCGATCTCGCCGGGCAGCAGGCGAAAGCCGAGCGCCGCGCGAGCCGCCAGGCCCAGCACCAGGCCAAACCCAATCCAGCGCGCGACCGACGAGTCGGCCCGGGCCGACCGAAGCACCATGGCGCAGGCGGTGCCCTCGGGATAGGGGAGCGTGTCGGACTGCTCGACGATGAGCATGCGGCGCAGCGGCACCATGGCGGCCACCCCGAGCACGCCGCCGCACAGAGCGAGCGCCGCCACCTGCCAGTAGCTCGGCGGATGCCCCCACAGATAGAGCGCGGGCAGCGTGAAGATGGCGCCGGTGGCCAGGGACGTAGACGCCGAGCCGATGGTCTGGGCCAGGTTGGCTTCCGCCAGGTTCAGCTCGGTGCGAAACGCCCGGGCGAGAGCCACGGTGGCGATCGCCACGGGGATCGACGTCGCGACGGTCATGCCGACGCGAAGCCCGATGTAGGCGTTGGCCGCGCCGAAGAGAGCGCCGAAAAGGATGCCGGCGCCAATCGCGCGCCACGTGAGCTCGCGCGGCGACGGGCTCATGGCGAATCCGCCGCAGTCTTCACGGGGGCCCCGGTCTTCACGACCGCGAGCGAGCGGAGATCGAACTGGCCGCCAACCGAGAGCGTGTAGGTCTCGTAGCTGTCGCCGCGCGGCACGTAAAAGACCACCTTGCTCTCGCCGAGCACTTCGACCGTGCCGTTGGGCTTGATCCAGGCGGCGGTGTCCTCGTCGACGCCGATGCCCGGCACGCCGGGGTAGTCGAGCAGCACCGACAAGAGGCGAGCCTGGCGCTTTCGCTGGAGAAAGTGCTGGTCGATGACCACACCGCGCAAAAGCCCCAGGCCTCGGTCGACGCCGACCGCGCCTCGTCGAGGGCTCTTTGGGTTTCCGTCGCCGGTGAGCATGATCTCGCTCTGGCAGGCCGTGCCCGCCGACGTGCCGCCAACGACGCCGCCGCCTTCGAACATTCGCCGCAGAGCGTCGTGCAGCGGGGTCCCGACGATGCGCCGCGCAATGCGCCGCTGGTCGCCGCCAGACAGCCACACGCCGGTGGCTTGCTCGATGCGCCGGACATAGCGGGCGCGATGGCTGTCTCGCCGGTCCTCGATGTGAACGACCTCGACCGTTCCGGCGCCGTGCTTCTTGAGAAGCTCGATGTAGTAGGCCCCGGTGTCCCGGTAGTCGCCGCTCGCCGTCGGCAAGACGACAATGCGCCCGCTCTTGCCGCCGGCGAGCTCGACGAACTTTTTCAGAACGTCGTCGGGTTTCTTGCCGCCGCCGACGAGTACGAGGTGCCCGTCCCCCGCCGGTACGCCCGGACCGAGTGCGCCCCGCGACGCGGCGCCCCCGCACGCCGCGAGCGCGCTCGCGACAACGAACGCGAGGCTACGAACCAGGAACTCAGTACGCATGGCTTACCCCCACGAAGATCTCCAGCGGAACGTCCAGTCGGCGCACCGACTCGAAAAAGCGCGCCTGTTCGCGAAAGCCGGTCACCGGCCGCTGGCCGAGCAAGTTTTGCCCGCGCACCCACATGCGCAGCCGCCCGGGACCAAACCAGGGCACCGGCCTCGACAGGCGGGCGCTCAGCCGGTGGCGCGCGGGATAGCGATAGCCCCCGCGTCCGCGACCGTCGAAGACGTTGATGCGCGGCGCCACGGTCGGCGCAACGCGTGCAACGCGCGAGTAGTAGGCACCCGAGAAGTACCGGTAATCGACGTCGACATTGAACAGAAGCGGCGCCCGCCAGGTCGCTCCCAGCTGGGCGCGAAACCGGTCGATGCCCGGCATGTTGCCAAACGATGCCAGCGTGCCGCTCGGGTCGCGCCACTCGAGCGACAGCCCGCGGGACGAGTCGAAGTTGCCGCGGTCGACGGCGTAGCGAAGCGACGATGAAACCGTGAACGCCCGGCCCAGGTTGCTGCGCAGTCGCAGGTCAACCTGATGCGACCGGCGCCGCGCCCCGGGGGGATTGCCGATGGTGTAGTCCGGGCGAACGCCGGGGCGCAGATCGTAGAACGTCGCGGTTTCGACGCCGCCGTCCACGCGCGTGAACGTTTCCTCGGTCAACTCGTAGGTGCCCTCGGGCTTGCTGTTCGGATCGAACAGCGAAAACCCGGCGTCGTACAGGCCCAGCATCGCGCGATGCACCCGCAGCTCGTAGCGAGCTTCGATTTCGAGCCCGCGGTCCGGATCGCCCGTCGTCGCGCCGGCCACCAGCCGGTCGATATGCGGGTGCTCCGCGTCGGGATCAATCGCGCCGACGAACGCGGGAAACTGCGCCCGCCGCACCCAGTCCGGATCCGCGATGCCGGGCAGCGGATCCTGGCTCGGGTCGCCGGTCCAGTCCCAGTATTCCAGAGGGCTGTAGGCCGCGCCGACGCGGTCGCGCACGACGAAGGTCTCGTCCATGCGTTGATAGTGGCGACCGGCGCTCGCGTACAGCGACGTGGCGCCGTTCTCGGTCAGCCACCACCGCCCCGACAGCCGGGGCGCCACGGTGAACGCCGACCAGCTCCCCGGACGATCGGCAAACCCGCCGCCGAAGTGCTCGAGGCGCGCGCCGGCTTCGATTTCGAGGCGATCACCGAGATGGAAGCGCTCCTCGATCCACAGCGCCAGGCTGGCGTGGTCGATGTCCGCGTGCAGCTCGTCGCCGCGGTCGCTCGAAAACAAAAGCCAGGTCGACCGGTCGTTCTCGTCGATGCGCGGCGCGAACTCGCCGTCCGGCCCAACGGGCACGATGTCGACGTACGTAAAGCCGCCGGTTCGAGTCTCGTCATCGGCGCGGTCGACGTTTTCGACGTCGAGCCCGACGTGCAGCGTGTGGCTGTCGCTCGACGACAGCACACCGTCGGTAAACGCCGACCACTCGAGGCGAGCGAACGCCCGCGCCTCGCGCCGTCGAACTCGAAACGGGTGGTTGCCCCAGCGCTCGAACGTGTCGAGGTTGCTGTGGCCGGGCTCCGACAGGCCACCGCGCGGGCGCCAGTCGTCGCGGTAGGCGCCGAGATCGACCGTCGCCTCGAACTGGTGCCAGTAGGCCGGCTGCCAGATCACGCGGGCCGCCGCCACGAGCTCATCGCGATCACGATCGCGCGACGCGCTTTCGAGAAACCACTGCGACAGCCCCGCGTTGTCGTTGCCCTCGCGGTAGTAGCGGGTGCCGGCGTCGATGCGCAGCTCCGGCGTGGCGTCCCAGCGCGCGCTCAAACCGTAGTCTCCCCGGGCAATCGACTGGGTCGCCAGGGTGCCCAACGGCCGGTCGTCGATGCGCCGGTCGGTCGCCGAGGCCCGCAGCGACAGGGTCTTGCTCCGGTTCGCGGCGCCGGTCACCCACAGCGACGTGTCGCTCGAAAACACCGTGCGCCCACCGAAGAGATCCTCGGGCAACGTCGCCGGGTGCCGGGCAATGATCTCGTCGTCGTCGATCAGGCGCTGAGACAGAGCGCCGCCGGTGATCTCGGTCGAAATCTCCCAGGCGAGCTCGGGCCGAGCCTCGGCCAGCAAGCGCCGCTCGTCGGTAAACCCGGAGCCGGTGTTGGCGCGAAACCGACGATCGCTCGTGGGCGCGGCAACGCCGCGCTGTCGAGCGCCGTCGTCGCCAATCGGGTCCAGCAGGCCATCGGGCAGCCACAGGTGAGACAGAGGCACGCGCAGCGGCTCGGGCGAACCGGCGCGGGCCTCGGCGGGGATTTCCACCACCCGCGGGGCGGCGCTGGTGCCGTCGCCAGCCCGGGCCTCGACCGCGGCGCCGCACAGGGCGAAAGCGACAGCCAGCGCCCGCGCCCGCCGTCCTGTGGGAGTCCCGGGCATCACGGCGAGCCCAGGTAGTCCGCAAGGGCGAGGGCGTTCATCGCGGCTCGCTCCGGTATCGAGACGATCTCGAGCTGTTCGTCGGTGGTGTGAAAGCCACTGCCGCGCGGACCGACGCCGTCGAGGCAGGCGACCCCGCGCGCCGCCACCAGGTTGATGTCGCCAACGCCAGCCGTCGACACCCCGTCGACCTCGAAGCCCAGCTGCGCAGCCGCGCGGCGGTACGACGCGAGAGTCGAGGCGACCAGCGCGGTCTCGGGCATGGCCGGATGAGCCAGGCCGCCGCGCAGTTCAATCGCCGCGCCCGTCCGGCGCTCGATGTCCCGGGCGCGCAAGCGAAGCTCGCGCTCGGCCGCCCGGCCCGTCTCGTCTTCGGCAAAACGCCACTCGAGCTCGCAGGCGGCGCGGTCCGACACCGAGCCAAGTCCGGGGGGCGAGCAGGCGACGCGGCCGCCGGGCGAGACCGTTACCCCGGGGACGGCACTCTCGACCGCCTCGGCGGCGACAACGAACTCGCACAGGGCAGAAAAAGCGTTCACTGCTGTGCCGTGGTCAATGCCCGCGTGGCCGCGCGTACCGCGAACCTCGACGTGAAACTCGCCGAGCCCCTTGCGCGCAACGACCAGACCGCCGCACGGGCGCGCGGCCTCGAAACACAGAGCCAGGTCGACGCCCGTGGCTTCGCGGTCGAGGGCCGATGCACCGGTGGGCGATCCCTGCTCTTCGTCGGTCACGAACAGGACCCGCCAGTGGGCGCGATCGAGGATTCCCAGGCGCCGGCACAGCTCGACGGACAGCAGCGCCGTCACCAGACCGCCCTTCATGTCGATGACACCCGGCCCGCGCCAGACGTCGTCGCCCCGGCTCAGCGCAAACGGATCTCCGGGCTCGAACACGGTGTCCACGTGCCCCAGCAGCAAGATGGTCGGCGCGCCGTCGGCAGTGCCTGGAGCCGCGCCGGCGCCGCGCCGGGCGCGAAGGTGGTCGCGCTCGACCGTCTGTCCGTCGATCGACGCGGTGCCGGTCGCCCGATCGACCGAGAAGCCAAGCTCGCGCAGCGCGGGTTCGAGCAGCGCCAGACACCGGTCGATGCCCGCGCGGTTGTTCGCGTGGCTGTTAACCGCCACCAGGTCGGCCAAAAGCCCCAGGTACCCGACCGCGAGCTTCTGGGCGTCGGCGAGAACGTCGCGAACGGCGCTAGAGGGCATTGACGTCATCGCTCGTCCGCGGGGCAACAGCGCACCCGCTCTCGGTGCACAGAACGAGGCCGACAATGGCCGAGAATCGGTCGTCGGTGGCCGGGGCGACGTCGTGGAACAGGGTCTCGATTTCCACGGTGGCCGTCCCGCCGGGCCGGTCGTCGATAGCCAGCCACGTGAAGTCGCTAAACTCCGGATCCGAAGCGCGCACCGACTCGAGCAGCACCAGGCCACTTTCGAACGCGCGCAGGTCGTCGGTCGCGATATCGAACGGATCGACGTTCGGTACCCCGGTGCCGGTCACGGTCAGGTCGGTGTAGTCGATGACCTTGCGGCCGCCCGACACGAGGAAGGTGCCGGTCACGTCGATCACGTCGCCAAAGGCCACCGCCGACGGAGCTGCGCGAAAGTCGCGCAGCAAAATCGACGAACCGGCCGTGGCTCCGGCCTCCTGCACGTACAGATCGTAGAGAGTCGTCCCGGGCTCGTCGGGATCTTCGAACGAATCGACGAAGGTCACGACGAGATCGCTCAGGGACACGACCGAGTCTTCGGCGACCTCGCCGGCCTGAATGTCGAACACCGTGAGCGGCGGCGCCAGGCTGATGACGTCGGCGGCGCTGCGCGGCGCGATCGCGGCGAACGAACCGCCGCTTTCGTCGGTCCACAGCCACAGAGGCCCGGCGATCCGCTCGAGCGGGTCGCCGGCCGCCCGAGGCGCGTCGTACAAGAACGTCTCGACCAGCGCGGTGTCAGCGCCGTCGGTCACCGACCAGGTGAAGTTGTCCACGGCCGGGTTGGCCACCCGCACCGACGACAGTCCGACCAGGCACCCGTCGTACACGGCCGGGTCGAGGTCCGCGATGGCAACCACGTCCACCGCGGGAACCGCGCTCCCGGTCACGGAGACCTCGGTGTATTCGACCACCGTTCGCCCTTCGCGCTCGGCGTAGATGCCGCGCACCACCGCGCGATCGCCCACGGCAACCGGCGACGGCGCAGGCTGGCCCTCGGGAAGCTCGCGCGCGTCGCGAAACCGCAGGCCGCTGTAGGGACCGCCGCCTTCGTCCTGTGCCCAAAAATCGGTGAACTCGCCGGCCGGGTCGAGCCCAAACACGACGGCTTCGATCTCGACCTGCGTGCCTTCGGTAATCTCTCCCCGCTGCAGCGCAGCGATCGGCGTGCGGCGAAAGCCTCGTACCGTAACGCCGAGCGTGCCCTGAACGGACTGATAGTCGCAGCGAATGTCGACGGTCCCCGGCTGCTCGGCCACGAAGGTCGTTCCGTCCAGGCGCCCCGGCGGATCGTCGGCGCCCAGGGCGCACTCGACGGCTGCCGTGACGTCGCGAGACGAGCCGTCGTCGAGGACGGCGCGCGCGACCAGGCGGACCTCCTCGCCCACGTCGGGGTCGAGGGGATCCGGGCTCGACAAGCTGAGGCTGACGACGTCGCCGTCGCCCTCGCCCGGTGCACACGCCGCCGCCGTCGTGACGGCTAGCGCGAGTGCGAAAACCAAAAACCAGTTCGCGTCGTAGGCCCGAGTCACGGATCGGTCCTATCGCTGTGAAAGATTTCTTTCAACTGCATCTGCCTTACAACATCTGTTTCAGCGGTCAGCCATGCTCGTCGTAGGCGTCCTGACTGGCCCGCAACCGCTTGAGAGCGCGGGGTTTGTCGGCCAATGCCAGTTCGGTCACCACGGCGTTGATCAAGACGATGGCGCCCGACAGCGAGTTCGTAAACAGCACGTTCGCCGAGCGCGCGTACAGAGCATGAGTCGCGTTCTTGGCCAGCGGTGAATCCGGCCCGTCGGTGATCGCGAGCACGGGAACCCGGCGCGCGCGCGCCCGCTGCACCGCGGCGACGGTCTGGCGACTATATGGAGGAAAGCCGAACGCGAGGATTCGCGAGCGACCCGGCAAAAGGTCGACCTGCTCCACCAGCGTGAGAAGCTGGGAGTCGAGAAACCGGGCCGAAACGCCAATCTGGCCGAGCTGATACGCGGCCAGCTGCGCGAGAATGGTGCTCACGCCGAGCCCCACCGTGGCGACGGTGGCGCCTTCTTCGAGGCGCTTGATGAAGCGCGCAAACTGGCGCGGGTCGAGGTCGTCGATGGTGCGGTTGACGTTGTCGACTTCCTGCCGGGCAACCTTGCCCACGGTCTCGACGGGTTTGCCGCTGGGCGGCTCGTAGGCAAAGCGGTCCTCGGGCGCGAGTCCCTGCTTGGCCTCGTCCATCAGCGCGGCCCGCAGCTCCTGATAGCCGGCGTAGCCGATCTCGCGGGCAAAGCGGACCAGCGTCGCCTCGGACACCGACGCCTGCTCGGCGAGATCGTGAACCGAGAGCGCAAACGCGACCCGGTGGTTGGCCAGCAGGTAATCGGCGGCGCGCTTTTGCTGGGCGCTCAGAGCGCCGTAGTGCTCAGAGATGGCGTCGCGGACGGTGCTGGGCGCGGTGGGGCGAGGGCTCGACACCGTGAAAGATTAGTTTCACGGGCCTGCCCAGATCAATCGCAAAGATCGTTCGCCCACCGTGGGGTGGGCGAACGCCCCGTCGTGGCCGTTAGTCGGCGACGTTCTCGACGAACAGAAAGTCGCTCGGCGGAACGAAGCGGTAGCCGTCTTCCGAGACCCGGATAAGGTCCGCGCCGTCTTTGCCGAGCAGTCGGCGGATGCGCATGATGTTGGTAAACAGCGCCGCGTCGTGGCGAAGCGGGTGGTAGTCGACCTCCCAGACGCTCTGCACGATGTCTTCCTTCGAGTAGGTCCGCGTCGGCGATGCGGCGAACAGGAACAGCAGCCGCTTGAGCAGGCTGCGCCGCCTCAGGTCGGCAATCTGATTGCCGTCGCGCACGATGACCTCGCGCACGCCGTCGATGGTGAGCGAGCGGTCTTCCATGCGAAGCAGCCCCGGGTTGGCGTCGGCCACGTAGCTGTCGGCGCCGTTGGCATCGACCACGCGGAACGGCCGCGCCGCGGTCAGTCCCAGGTCCGACAGCGTCTGTTGCGACCAGCGAATCGCGTACTCGCTCATGGTCGCGGCCGCGGCGTCGCGCGCGTCGCGCCCGGTGTCGCCGACCTGTTCGTCGATAACGTCGATGGCCTCGGTTGCGATGAGCCGTTCGAACGAGAGCCCGGCCTTGCCGGCCATGAGCGCCGCGTCGCGAGCGTACTCGAGAGCGGCCTTGCGGTCGCCCTGGTCGCGCCGCAGCGCCGCCAAAACAATCAGGCCGCGCGCCTGGGCGCGGGTAAAGCCGCACGCTCGCGCCTCGCGCACCGCCCGGGTGGCCGCGGCGTTCGACGCGTTCTTGTCGCCGCGTGCCAGGTACATGCGCGAGGCCAGCGACAGGGCGTCGGCCACGTCGGCGGCGCGGCCAGCTCGCTCGGCCCACACGGCGGCGCTGCGCGCCGACTCGAGGGCGCCGACCACGTCGCCCGCGGCGAGCAACACCGACGAGCGAATGCGGGCCGACTCGATCTCGTCGTCGGCGAACGAGCCCTGCTCGGGCGGCACGGTGCCCTCGGCCCAGGCGTGGGCGATGGCGCGCAGGGCGCGGGCCGTGCGGCGCACACCCGACGACGCGCGTACGTCTTCGATGATGCCGTCGAGGTTCTTGCGAGCCTCGTCGAGGCGAAGCTCCAGCGTGTCCACCGCGGCGCCAATCACGCGAGCGTGAGCGGCCAGGCCGTGCAGACCCCGGCGCGCCGCCGACGCGGCGCAGGCCGCCGCCAGCTCGGCCGCCTGAGCGACCTCGCCGCGGCGTTCGAGCGCCCAGGCGTAGTCGATCTCGGCGCGCAGGGCGCGAATCTCGTCGCCGCGCTGCCGGCGGCTCTCGACCAGGTGGCGCAGCTGCTCGCAGGCGGTCTTGAGCTCGCCGCGGCGAACGTTGACCACCGCCCGGCGGCGGCGAATCTCCTCGGCCACCGCGACCTCGTCCACTTCGCGGGCCGCGGCCTCGGCCTCTTGCAGCGACGCTTCAGCGTCGGCAAGCCGGCCCTCGCTCACCAGGCAACCGGCCAGCGCGGCGTTGAGCTCGGCGGCCAGGTCCGGGTAGGCCGACGCCGAGCTGGCCGCGCGGGACAGCGCGCTGCGAGCCGCCGTGGTGTCGCCCAGGGCTTCCTCGGTGCTGGCCAGCACCAGGCCCAGACGAACCCGCGCGTGGTCCGACATCTTGGCCCGGTCGCGGTCGAACGAACCCATGATGAGCTCGCGCGCGGCGTCGTACTCGCCGCGGTCGACCAGAATCTCGGCCATAGCGGCCGCCGCCCGGCCGCGAACGTCGGCCTCGGAGTGATCCATGAGCTGGCGCAAAGACTGCTCGGACCGGTCGATGTCGCCGGCCCAGTGCGCGAGGCGCGACGCGCTAACCCGGTCGCGCGGGTCGCCCGAATCTTCCGACGCCGGCAGGCGGTCGAACAGGTCGAGAGCTTCGGCGACGCGACCGTGGCGGGCCGAGGCGTCGGCGCGCACGCGGGTGAGCGCGACCTTCTGCTCTTCGTCGAGGGGGCCGACGCCGTCGAGCAGGGCAAACAACTCGCCGCCGCTGCCGCGCCGGGTAACGACCTGCTCATCGCTCACCAGGCGGGCGACCGCACCGGCGATGTCGCCGGCGGCGACCAGGTGGCGAACGCCCTCGCGCATGCGGTCGACCGGGTCGAGCAGCGCGAGCCCGGCGCCGTCGCGCAGGTCCCACGAGATGCGGCTGTTGCCGCCGCGGCCGCGCTCGAAGATGAGCGCCGCGGCGCGGGCCTCGAGCTCACGGCGCCGCTCGGCGTCGAGCATGTCGAGCACTTCTTCGCGAACGATGTCGTGAATGCCAAAGCGCCCGTCGTCGATGGGGTTGAGAAGCTGAAGAGCGACCAGACGGCCGATGGCTTCCTCGGGGTCGTCCGACTGGGTGAGCGCGGCGATCGCCGCTGGCGAGGCGGGCACGCGCAGCACGGCGGCCGCTTCGAGGGCCGCGCACTCGGCCTCGTCGAGTTCGGCGAGGTCCCACGCGTCGCGGCCGGCGGCGGCGCGGGCGTACTCGCGGCGCAGGGCGAGCGGATAGCCGCGGGTGCGGGCGATGGCGTCGTCGACCGAGCCGGCCTGGGTCGGACCGTAGACCTCTTCGAGGTGAGCCCACAGCTCGCGGCACGCGGTTTCGTCGAGGCCCTCGAGCTTGAGGTCCCGGCGGTTCTGGTCGCCCCGGCGCAACGGCAGCACGTCGCGCGTAAACGCCACGACGCGACCGACGCCGGGCGAGCTGGCAATCATCGCGGCGAGGCGCGTGGCGTCGTGGGGCGGCAGGTTGTGCAGGTCGTCCAACAACAGCAGGCGCGGCTCGTGCTGGATGACCGAGCCGAGACTGCCCGGCATGATCTCGAGGGCGCGCTCGGCGCGGGTGCAGACCGAACTCGACAAATCGCCGGGCTCGCACTGGATGTACGTCGCCTTCAGGTCACTGAACGCCGATCGGGCGGCGAGCTCTTCGGCGAGTCGGGTCTTGCCCGAGCCAACAGGCCCCGTCACCAGGACGAGACTTGCCTCGTGCATGAACTGTTCAAGCGCAGCAAGCTCCCGCGTGCGCCCGATGAACGGCGGCGGTGCCGCAAGCCCCAGGCGCTTCAGGGCGTTTTGCTGTTGGCTCGATTTGGTAGCACGTCGTCTCACTGGCAACCCCTTTCCTACGTCGCTCGATCGAGACCACGGGTTTCCGGCGCGTAAAATCGAGGAGATGGGAAAAAGCCAAGGCGCCGGCTGAGCCTGGATTCGAGCGAAGTGTCAGATTCAGTGAGAGCAGGATTCAGGCCAGATTTCTGCCTGCGTGGCGCATTCTGGCGTTGTCTTTGGCAACCGAAAAAAAGCTTGAGATCGTTAGGCTCGGTTAGGCGCGCGGGTCCCACCCGACGTCAGCGCTTGTGAGTGGTGAGGACTAGCGGCATCGCTACTTCGAGTTAGCAGTCGGGGGGACATCAGTCCCCATTGTCGCGTTTTGCCCCGGTTTCAGGACACCAGACTACCCAGACGAATCATCGTTTCGTCGAAGTCCACGGACTCGTCGACGGGCTGTCGCAGAAACGTTTCGAGGCCCTCGATCCGAGCCACCGCGTCGTCAACCGCTCGGTCACTCCCGCCCTTGTAGGCGCCCAGCGCGATGAGGTCGCGGTGCTGTTCGTAGGTGGCCAGCACCGCGCGAGCGCGGGTCGCGGCGTCGACGTGCTCCGGAGTCGCGACCTGCGGCATGACGCGCGAAACGCTGTGCAGAACGTCAATGGCCGGCCACCGGCCCCGCGCTCCCAGGGCCCGGTCGAGCACCACGTGGCCGTCGACGATGCCGCGCACCTCGTCGGCGATGGGCTCTTCCATGTCGCCACCGGCCACCAGGACCGTGTAGATGGCCGTCATGGTGCCGCGGTCGGAGTTGCCCGCGCGCTCGAGCAGCCGCGGGAGCGCGGCAAACACGCTGGGCGGGTAGCCCTGCCGAGCCGGTGGCTCGCCCGCCGACAAACCGACCTCGCGCTGCGCCCGAGCGAACCGGGTGAGTGAATCCACCATGAGCAGCACGTCGGCGCCGCGCACGTCCCGAAACCACTCGGCGATGGCCGTCGCCACGAACGTGGACTTGAGGCGCACGAGGCTGGGGGCGTCGCTCGTGGCGCAAACCACGACCGAGCGAGCGAGGCCCTCGGGCCCCAGGGAGTCTTCGACGAAGTCGCGAACCTCGCGGCCGCGCTCGCCAACCAGGCATATAACGTTGACCTGGGCGCTCGACGACCGCGCGAGCTGACCGAGCAGCGTCGACTTGCCGACGCCGGACCCGGCAAACAGGCCGATGCGCTGGCCGGTGCCCAGGGTCAAAAAGCCGTCGATGGCCCGCACGCCCGTCGGCAGGGGCGTGTCGATGCGGCGCCGGGCCAGCGGATCGGGCGCGCGACGCTCCACGGCCCAGTCCTGGAGGTCCAGGTTCTCGAGGGCGACACCGCCATCCATCGGCCGGCCCAGGCCGTCGAGCACCCGGCCCAGCAGCCCGTCGCCAACGCGTAACCCCAGGGCCTGGCCGCGGGCCTTCACGGCGCTGTCGGGGCCGACGCCGACGGGCTCGCCGAGGGGCAAGAGCATGGCCTCTTCGCCGCGAAAGCCAACGACCTCCGCGGGCAGCGGCTCCATGCCGCGGCGCCAGATATCGACCATGTCCCCGTGGCGAAGCCCCGGTACCGAGGCGCGCACGACCAGACCGACGACCTCCCGTACCCGCCCGGTGACCTGGGCCGTAGGCGCCCGGTCGACGACGTGAAGAGCGCGGTCGAGGTCGAAGCTCACCGGCCCGATTGCTCCCGCAGGGCTCGCTCGATGGCGGCGAGCTGGACCTCGAGCCGGGCGTCGACGGTCCCCAGGTCGCTGTCGATGACGCACCCGCCCCTGGCGATGCTCTCGTCGGCCCGAATCAACAGCTGGGCCGAAACTGACAAGCGGGCCAGCAAGCCCGGCCGCTCGCGCTCGAGAATGGATACGTCGTCCGGGTGGACGCGCATCACCAGGTCGCGCTGCGCCCGCGCCTGTTCGAGAGCGCCGCGGGCGATGTCGGTCACGCGCTCGGGCTCGAGGTCGAGCTGGCGCCGCAGGATGCGCTCGGCGATGCGCACGCCCAGGGTCATCAATTCGTCTTCCGCGCCGGCAACGCGCTGTGCCGCGAGCTTTTGCGCGGCCACCAGGGTGGCCGCGACCTCGGCCCGCCCCTGCTCACGGCCCTCGGCCCGAGCCTGCTCGCGCACCCGCTCCGCGTCGGCGTGAGCGTCGGCGACAATGCGCGCGGCGTCGGATTTCGCGTCGTACACCGATCCGCGAATGACCCGCGCGCGCTGCCCCGCCAGCGCGCTGCCGCCGTCGCCCGGCTCGCCGCCGCCCGGGTCGGAGCCCGACTCGGCGTCGGCGTTTGCCGGAGTTCCCTGGGCGTCAGAGGGGGCGCCTTTGACGATGCGGCTCACCGGCCGAGCTTATCAGACGGGCTGCTCGCTCCCCGACGCGCCGCCAAAGCACTCGAGAAACGACGACAGCTCGGCATCGCGGTCGGCCCCGACCGCCGCGGGCCGCTCGCCGCTGGCGCCGCCGGCACCGCTGCGGGCGATGAGCTCGGCGCCGAGCTCCCGCGGCAGACGCTGGGCGACCTGGCGAACCCGGTCGCCGCCGCACGAGCGCAGCAACACCGCCAGCCGCTCGAGCCCGATGGACGCGAGCCCGCGCGACGACACGGCCGCGCCAGCCAGGGCGCGATGGACCAGCCGCGCCCCGGGGCCGGGTTCCGCTGCGGCCGCCACCGCCGCCGCGACCTCGGCAATGAAAGACGCCGCGTGGCGGTCACCGAGACGCGCGGCGAGCTGCGCAATGTGCTCGTGCGGGGCCGCCACCGAGGCCGTCGCCAGCGTCCGTCGGCCCCACACCGCGATGGCCTGGACGAGCACCTGAGGCTCGACCCGAGCCAGGGCATCGATTCCTCGGGCGTCGATACCGGGCATGGCAACCAGGTGGCCGTACCGCCGCCGCTCGAGCCAGGTTCGCACCGCCGGATCGGCCGAGGGGGCGTCGCTAGCCAGCGCCGCCGCCACCCGCGGGTCGCCGGGGCCGGCCCCCTCGCCGTCGGGTCCGCGCAGCCACTCTTCGTGAACGGCATCGAGACCACGCGGTACCGGAGCCCGCAGCTCGACCACGGCGGCCGCGAGCAGCGCGGCCCGCCGGTCGCGCTCACCCGCAAAGAGCGCCCCCGCCGCCGCCACCCCGGCGGCGCCACCGTCGATGCGAGCCAGCACCCGCGACGCGGCGGAGCCGGCGTGCAGGACCGCGGCCACGGTCGCGGCCCGCAGCTCGACCGGGAGGTCGGCGAGCCCGGCGCTCGGGCCGTCACCCGGGCCGTCGCGGTTGTCGTCACGGCTCATGGGCATGTCCCTCGCGGTGCGCGCGGATCAGCCCGCCGACGTTTCGGCGCGCCGCATCGAGCTCGGCGGCGGCTTGAGCTTGTAGCGAAGCACCTTGCCCGAGGGCCCCTTGGGCAGCTCTTCGACGAACTCGAAAAAGCGCGGGTACTTGTACGGCGCCAGGGTTTGCTTGACGTGCTCGCGCAGCTCGCCGGCCAGCTTTTCCGAGGGCGCAAAACCGATGTTGGGCACGACGAAGGCGAGCGGCTTTACCAGCCCGTCTTCGTTTTCGGCCCCGATAACCGCGCACTCCCAGACGCCTTCGTGGGCGAGCAGCGCCTTTTCGACCTCGCCCGGGGCCACCCACTTGCCGCCCACCTTGAAGAGGTCATCGACGCGGCCGACGTGATAGTAGTAGCCGTCGTCGTCGACGAGAAAGCGGTCGCGGGTTACGAGCCAGCCGTCGCGCTGGTCGTAGCCGTGCGGCAGCGCTTCGCCGAAGTGATTGCTGAGCAGCTCCAGCGTGCCGATTTCGTTGGCGGCAACGACGGTCCCGTCGTCGCCGATGACCCGCGCCTCGAAACCGCTCACGGGCTTGCCGCACGAGCCTTCGCGCGCTTCGCCAGGCACGTTGGCCAGCACGAACTGAAACGCCACCGTCAGGTCGTAATTACCCAACACCTCGACGCCCAGGACGTCGCGCGCCCGCTCGATCACCTGGCGGGGCATGTGCTCGGCGCCGGCCAACGCGGCCCGCACGCCGTCCATCGGCGACTCCAGGCGCGTTGCCGCGGCATCGCGAGCCAGCTGGCCATAGACCGAGGGCGTCGCCACGAAAATGGTTGGATCGATGTCGCCCAGGGCGTCGAACAGCACGTCGCTCTTGGGCTGCTCCGGCAACAGAAACGACTGGGCCCCCGCCATTAGCGGGAACAGCAAGCCGCAGCCAAGCCCCGTGGCCGTCGAAAACCGCATGATCGAAAACACGCGGTCGTCCTTGGACAGGTCGAGAACCCCGCCCGCGTACGAGTGAAACGCCCGATGCGGCGTGTCGTGCTGGTGGGGAACCGCCCGCAGCGATTGGTCTCGAGCGGCAATGGAGTAAAGCACCAGCGCAACTTCGGTGCCCGCCACGTCGGCGGGGGCCGTTGCCGGCTCGGTGTCGTCGACCAGCTCGCCGAGGTCGTGCTCGCCGGGGCGCGCGTTCGACCACGAAAACACCTCGCGCAACCCGGGCGCTTCGCGGCGAATCTCGTCGACGGTGTCGGCCAGGTCCGGGTGCACGATGGCGGCAACGGCGGCGCAGTCGGACAGGTAGTCGCGAACGTCCGTCGGCGTGGCCAGCTCCGAAAGGGGCACGGCAACGGCGCCGGCATACACAATGCCCAGCAGCGCCGCCGCGGCCTCCAGCGAGTCGGGCATGAGCACCGCGACCCTCTCGCCGCGAGCGACGCCCGCCCCGGCGAGCGCCGCGGCCACCCGACGCGTCCGGTCCTCGAGCTCGGCAAACGTCCACGACCGCTCGAGCTCGCGCAGCGCCGTGCGCTCGGCCCACCCGCGCTCAGCCGCGTCCGCGAACAGACGGGCTGCGAAGTTTGCCGTCCCGGCGGTCATCTATCCTAGAGTACGCTCGGCGGTCGGGCGCAGCAAGGCGCCGCGCCGGGACAACCCACTATGCGGATCATCGGCGGACGTAGTCGCGGGCGCAAGCTGCGCGCTCCAGGTGGCCAGCAAACCCGCCCCACGGCCGACCGGGTGCGCGAGTCGTTGTTCAATATTCTGGGCCCACCGGACGGCGACGTGCTCGACCTGTTCGCCGGAGCCGGCACGCTGGGGCTCGAAGCACTCTCGCGGGGCGCCGGGCGCGCGGTTTTCGTCGATTCTTCCGGCCCCGCCGTCCGCTGCCTGCGGAGCAATATCGACGCGCTCGATGCCGCTGACCAGGCCGACGTCGAACGCACCGACGCCCTCGCGGCGGCGCGCCGGCTGGGCGGCCGCGGGCGGACCTTTTGCTGGGTGTTTGCCGATCCCCCTTACGCATTTGACCGCCACGCCGAGCTCATCGCCGCGGTCGCCAACGCCGGCCTGCTGGCCGAGGGCGGGCGCCTGGTCGTCGAGCACGACCGACGCACCGAACTGCCCGAGCGGGGCGGCGAACCCGAGCGCGCGCTCGAGCGAGTTGACGTTCGCCAGTACGGCGACACGGTTTTGTCGTTCTACGCGCGGGCGCCCGCTTGAGCCCGGCGCGAACTGTGCGAAAGTCGCCGCATGAGTGAAGTACGCTCGACACTCGCCGTTTACCCGGGCACGTTCGACCCGATTACCAACGGTCACGTCGATATTCTCGAGCGAAGCCTGGCGGTGTTCGACAAGGTCGTGGTCGCCCTGGCGACCAATCCGCGAAAGGCGCCCCTGTTTTCGCACGAAGAGAGGGTCGAATTTCTCCGCGAGGCGACCGGTCACCACGGCGACCGAGTCGAGTTCGAGGCCTTCAACGGCCTGCTCATCGACTTTTGCCGCCAGGTCAAGGCCAGCTGCATCGTCCGCGGACTGCGCGCCCTCGCAGACTTCGAGTACGAGTTCCAGTTCGCGCACATGAACCGCCGCCTGGCGCCCGAGCTCGACACCATGTTTTTCATGACCGACGAGCGCAACTTCTACGTCAGCTCGTCGCTGGTCAAAGAAGTCGCCAGCTTTGGCGGTGACCTCACGGGCCTCGTACCACCCGCCGTGGCCGAGGCGCTTGTTCGCAAGTTCTCGTGAGGTACCCTCCGCCCGAACCGCGAGGAAATCAATGAGTAACCCGACCATCAAACTGTCCGAGCGCATGTCCCGCATTCAGCCTTCCATCACCATGGCGGTGACCTCGAAGGCCAAACAACTCAAGGCCGAGGGCGTGGACATCGTGAGCTTCGGCGCCGGCGAGCCCGACTTCGACACGCCGGACCACATCAAGGACGCGGCGCGACGAGCGCTCGACGAAGGCGTCGCCAAGTACACCCACGTGGCGGGGCTGCCCGCGCTGCGCGAGGCCTGCGCGACCGAGCTCAACAAGGCCCACGGCACCGACCTGAGCGCCGACAACATCATCGTCACGACGGGCGCCAAGCAGAGCCTCTACAACCTGTTCATGGCCATGCTCGACGACGGCGACGAGGTCATTATTCCCGCGCCGTACTGGGTGTCGTATCCGGACATGGTCAAGCTGGCCGGTGGCAAGCCGGTGATCGTCGAGACGTCGGCCGACAACGACTTTCAGATGACCGCCGAAGCCCTGTCGGCGGCGATCACCGACCGCACCCGCGCGGTGGTGCTCAACACGCCGTCGAACCCGACCGGCGCCGTGTACACCCGCGCCACCCTCGAGGCGCTGGCCGCGGTCATCGTCGAGCGCAAGCTGTGGGTCGTGAGCGACGACATCTACCGGTCGCTGGTCTACGGCGACACCGAGTACGTGTCGATCGGCTCGCTCGGCCCCGACATCGCGGCTCGCACCATCTTCATCGACGGCGTCTCCAAGACCTACGCGATGACGGGCTGGCGCATCGGCTACACCGGGGGTCCGGCCGCCCTCATCAAGACCATGGCCAAGCTGCAGGGCCAGTCGACCTCCAACGCCGCGCACATTTCTCAGCGCGCCGCCCTCGAGGCGATTTCGGGCTCGCAGGAGTGCGTCGCCGAGATGAAAGTGGCCTTCGACGAGCGCCGGAAGCGCATTGTCGCCATGCTCAACGACATCGAGGGCGTCACGTGCCGTACTCCCAAAGGCGCCTTCTACGCCTTTCCCAACGTGTCGAGCTACGTGGGCAAAAAGACCCCCGACGGCGCCGTGCTCGAAGACGACGTCGCTCTGTGCACGTACCTGGTGGACCAGGGCGTCGCGATCGTCCCCGGCTCGGGCTTTGGCGCCCCTGGTTTTGCGCGCCTGTCGTACGCCACGTCGATGGCCGACATTGAAAAGGGCGTCGCGCGCCTGGGCGATGCCCTGAAAAAGCTCGGCTGAGCCCCAGCCTCGGCGCGTTCCGCCGTCGCCACCTCCACTTCACGCCACCGCGCGGCTCGTTGTAGTCGCGCGGTGTCGTGCTTGGTACGCTGTTCGTCTCATTTCGACTCTGCGGGTCCTACATGAAACGCACGGCAACGGTACTCACCATCGACGACGACCGGTTCGTCCGCCGCGCGTTTGCCAACATCCTGAGTCACCGCGGCTACCGCGTCCTCGAAGCCGAAGACGGCGCTAGCGGTCTCAACACCATCCTTCGCGACCACCCCGACGTCGTGCTGCTCGACCTGCGCATGCCGGGCATGGATGGCCTCGACGTTCTGTCGATCATCACCGAACGCGAAAGCGAGCTGCCCGTCATCGTCGTGTCGGGCGCCGACGCCGTCGACGACGCCATTCAGGCGCTCAAGCGCGGCGCGTGGGACTACCTGACCAAGCCCATCGACGACATCGCGCTGCTCGAGACCGCGGTCGGCCGCGCCATGGAGCGCGCCCGGCTGATGCGCGAAAACCACGAGTACCAGCGCCGCATCGAGGAGGCCCTCGAACAGCTTCGCCGCGACCAGGAAGCCGGCCGGGCCATTCAAAACCAGCTGCTGCCGCCCCAGGAGCAAATGCTCGATGGCTATCAGCTCAGCCGCCGGCTGTTTCCATCGGCCATCCTCAGCGGTGACTTCGTCGACTACTTTCGCATCGACCGCGACCGCATCGGTTTCTACATCGCCGACGTCGCCGGCCACGGTTCCGCGTCGGCCTTCGTCACCGTCATGCTCAAGACGCTCATGCGCCAGTACCACGGCGGCCTGATCAACGAAGGTGACGACACCATCTGCGACCCGGCGCGCACGCTGGAGCGACTCAACCAGGACATTCGCCACCACCACGTCGACAAGCACCTGACCATGTTCTACGGCGTGGTCGACGTGCGCGCCGACCAGCTGGCGTTCGCCAACGCCGGTCACTATCCGTACCCGCTGGTCCGCGTCGCCGGTGAAGTGGTCTCCATCGAACGCCCCGGTCGCCCGGTCGGCCTGTTTCCCCAGGCCACCTATCAACGTCACGACCTTCCGGTGGGCAACGATTTTCTCATGCTGCTCGTCTCTGACGGGCTTCTCGAGCACCTGCCGGCCGCCGAAGACGGCACCGTCCACCAGCGGGACGAGCTGTTGTCGGAGCCCTTGCGCCGCGGCGTGGAAGACATGTCCGACCTCGTCGCGCGCTACGGCCTCAAGGACGGCCACACCGGCAGCGACGACATTGCGATCCTCATGGTGAAAGGACCCCGACGTGGATAGTGGTCAGGTTCTTTACGGCTGTCACGCCGACGTCCACGTGCTGCGCTACATCGGCGACGTGCGCTATCCGCTGGCCCCATCCATCAAGTCGTTCTTCGACCACCTGTTCGACGATGGGACCGGCAAAGGCGTCGTCATCGATCTCGCCGAGACCTCGGTCATCGACAGCACCAACCTCGGCCTGCTCGCGCGGCTCGCCCTGCGGCTATCGGAGCTAGGCGCCCCGCGCGCCACCGTGCTCGCGCCGCGCGAAGACATCTACGCCGTGCTCGCCAGCATGGGGTTCGACGACGTCTTCGACGTGCGTCGGTCAGCCAACGGCGAGGCGGCCGACTCCGACTCCGAACGCATCTCGGCGGTAGGCGGCGGCGACCTGCCGCGCGTCATGCTCGAAGCCCATCGCGTCCTGATGGAGCTCAACGACGCCAACGCCGACCAGTTTAGCGAAGTGGTCAGCATGCTCGAAAACGAGGTGAGCTAGCGATCTAGCAGTGCAAGGTCACCGATCCGGCGGGAGAACGATTGCCGGAGCCACGCCTCGGCGAGGGAAAAGGGGGGAAGGGAAATGCACGGTTCTGTAGAAATTCTGCTGCGCGAGAAGGGAAGCACGGTGCATTGCGTGTCGGCCGTTGCCACGGTGCTCGACGCCGTTCGCCGGATGAACGACCACCACGTCGGCGCGCTGCTCGTCGAAGGCGACGACGGCGTCGTCGAAGGCATCATCACCGAGCGCGACGTCATGGTGCGAGTCGTCGCGGCCCAGCGCGACCCCGCGTCCACCCGGGTCAAGGACGCCATGACCTCATCGCTCGTCGTCATCCCGCCCGACACCACCGTCGAAGGCGCCATGTCCATCATGACCGAGAAACGCTGCCGGCACCTCCCGGTCATGAACGGCCACCGCCTCGAAGGCATGATCTCCATCGGAGACCTAACCCGCTGGGTCATTCGCGACCAGCAGCACGAAATCGAAGACCTCGTGCACTACGTCACCAGCTAACGCGAAGCGCTGCGGGCCTAGTAGCGCGCCAGTAGCCCGCGAGTCAGATCGCGGCTTCGATGCCATCTAGGTCCCATCTATGAGGGCGACGAAAGCTAGATCAGCTTTCCCGGCAGCACTACATTCGGTGCATGAAACACGCCCTTCTCATCTCGGCTTGTCTCGCCGGCTTCGGCCTAGGCTGTGTCGCAGCAACTGTCGCTAAGCCGTTGGTTGTGCCTCCAGCTCGAGCCGGGACCAACCCTCAGAGATGGGAGTACACGTGCTTCAACGACACCATTTACAAGTCGGCCGAGTCAGTCGCCCAAAAGTCCAACCAGCTGGGTGCTCAGGGATGGGAGCTGTCCACGTCAGCGGCTGGAAACAACGAGGCGCTTTGGTGTTTCAAGCGTCCGCTTTAGGGGGCGGAAGACCGCGAAAAGAAGAAACGAGCTCCCAAGCCCGTCGCTCAGAAAAGGAGGCCGGGCTCGAGTGGACCGGTGAAGTTACTTGCGGAGGCTATTGAGCGCGCTCGAGCAAGGAGTCCGCCTTCTTTCGGTACGCCGCGGTGAGCGGGCTGTCCCAGATGCTCGCAGCCTGGCTGGCCAGCCGCCGGGCTGTTGACTTGTCTCCGTCTCGCAACGCCAGCTCGCCTTGGTAGTAGATGACGAAGGCGGCGTTGTCGGGGTCCTGCTCGACGGACACTCGCTTCGCCGCGTGGGCCAAATACGGGCGCGCTTCGCGAAATCGTCCGAGTTCGATGAGCGCTGCCGCCTTAAACGCCTGGCATAAGTCGGCGAAGGCGCCCGTGGCGCCCTCCAACACCGCGTCAAAGTGCTTCAAAGCCGCGCCGGCGTTGTCGTCCAAGAGTTCGATGTAGCCAAGCTGGATCCGCACCTTATTGACCTCGAGCACTGACTTCTCCGTCTCGAGGTCAGACAAGATTACGTTCTGAAGCCTTCGAGCCTCCGAGTAGTTTCCTCGTGCGATTGCGACTTCCCCCAATGCTCGGAGGGGAAAGTGGCGATAGCGCACGCTGACCGTGTCGTGGAGGGCGGCGATCTTCCGCCCTCTCTCCGCGTGCTCATATGCCTCGTCTAGCCTGCCTAGCGCGGAGAGCGAATAGGAGAGCGACGTCAGCGGATAGAGAAGCTCCGGGTTGTCCAGGCCGCCACCCAGCTCGCGCAACCGAATGGCCTCGCGCGCACTCTCGGCCGTAAGCTCGAAGTTCCCAAGTCGATAGGCATCCGCGGTAACTCGGCGGTGGTGGATCGCGCAAACCGGGTTATCGGGACCATTTTCAGCAGCGCAACGTTCAGCGCGAGACCGATGGTGAACCAGGGACGAAGCGTAGTCGCCCTTGCGGTGGGCTAGCATCGCCCGGAGGTCGAGGGCCTCAGGTTGGTCCGGCGGCAGCGCGACCAGGAGCTCGTTCGCGCGGTCGAACTCCCCCACTGTAATGAGAAGTCTGGCTTTTCCTCCCTGGAGCCGCTGCCAGCGTTCCCGGTTGTCGCCGGCGCGCATCAGAGCCGCTTCAGCGAGCGGAAACGCATCTATGGCACGGTCGTAGTCGCCGTGGATCCAAGAAAGCAGCAAGATCCACGCTTCTGCGGCCAGCTGGTCGTCCCCGGCCATCCCTGCGAGCTTCAGGATCCGTCCGAGCCTCGCCCAGGGTTCACCGCGAAGCTCCGGATAGAGCGAAAGCTCGACCTGGGCGAGGGCCTCAGTTCGCGGCTCTCCTAGCTGTTCCGCGGCGCTTGCAGCCTTCGTCGCCAACTCCCTTCCCTCTTCGGCCAGGCCAACGCGTCGCTTGGCAGCCGCTGCGCCAACCTGCGCACCGATACTCGCCATTTCTGCCCGAACCGCTGGGTCGTCGGGCAACCGAACCAGCTGTCCGAGGTGCGCCACGTCCGCACAGACGTCTAGGTCGAGCATGTTCCTTGTGGCGTCGATCGCCTTTTCGAGGGTGGCGGGTTCGCCGCCTCGATCGACGAAGACTTGAACTTGAGCTCGAAGCTCGGTCAGCCTTCGATCGAGACAGCGTGTACGTCGATCCAGCATCTCCCCGGATTGCTCACCGGCAACGTGTGTCGCGCGACACGAGGACATGTACTGGCCGGTCAACTCTCGAGAATAGCGTTCGAGAGCGTCTTCAACACGGATCGAAATATCGCCCGCGTACGTCTTGCCGCTACTCAGGAACGCACCTCGAACGGCGTCCCGACGCTCCTCGTCCCAAACGCCATCAAGTTTGCGATCAAGCGTCTCGCAGATCTCCCCAAGAACCTCCTGGCTCTTTGCGGCAGCCGCGATTGCCAGTCCCGCCAGTACCAGCATCGCAATGGCAACAAGCGCGCGGGCGTGGTCGCCTGCCCAACGGCGGACTCGCTCCAACCGAGAATAGTGGTGCGCCGCGACATACTGACCGGCCTCGAACTTCTTCAGGTCGGAGGCGACTCCGCCGGCCGCCTCGTACCGAGCCTTCGGGTCGCGCGCCATCGCCTTGCCAACAATGGCCGCAAGTTCCGATGGAACGTTCGGAGCACGCTCGGTGAGCGCTTTCGGCGACTCTTCTCGCACGGCGCCGAGTATTCGTCCCCCATCCACACCCGCGAACGGCGCGACACCTGAAAGCAAGTGGTACAGAATGGCCCCGAGCGAATAGACGTCTGAGCGAGAATCGACCTGTTCGCCTCGCGCCTGCTCAGGAGACATGTACATCGGTGTCCCCATAACCGCGCCGTCGCGCGTCAAGGCGGCGTTTGGCAGCTCGACCTCTGGCTCGCGCTCGTCATCGTCCCGGGATGCGTCGCGCAGGTCCTTGGCGAGGCCCCAGTCGATCACCACGGTCTCGCCGTATGCCCCCACGATGACGTTGGACGGCTTCAGGTCACGGTGAATAATGCCCTCGCTGTGTGCATACGCGATCGCGTCCGCGACGGCGAGCACGTGCGGCAGCAGAGCCAGTCGCTGGGCAAGCGACGACGTCTCTTCAATCGCCTCCCGGAGCGTGCGCCCGGAGACCAGCTTCATCGAGTAGAACGAACGGCCGTCTTCCCATCGGCCGATATCGTGGACTGGCACGATGTTCGGGTGCTCGAGGCGAGCGGTAATGAGAGCCTCGCGCTCGAAACGAATCTCCGCAGACCGACTGTCCGCCAAAAGCTGCTTTATGGCGACCGGGCGCCGCAACCGCGTGTCCAGAGCTTTCATCACCCGCCCCAGCCCGCCTCGGCCGTGTTCCGAGATCAGCTCGTAGCGAGTGGGCGGTGGGGCATATCGCGTTCGTGGTTCGCCAAATGAGCCAGGGCCTTCCTCGTCGGCTGTGTTCGTTATTGTTCGCTCAACGGCGTCCGTCGCACTGCGTTCCGACGTTGATGCGATCTCGGGTTCGTCCGGTACAGGCCGCTTCACTGTGGGCTCCTATGGCTGGTGGCGGGGGCTCCCGCTCCGGGAGAAGCGCGTCTGTGCTCCCTGAGCGGGCCTGCGGCGCTGGACACGCGTGGTTCCATCACTGCTGGCCTGAGAATCCAGGGTCGGAGCGGGATGCGCGCGAACCGAAGGCCGCTGCGGGCTAGTCGGCCTGGCCGTGTCGCGCCAGGGCGGCGTCGATGCGCTCGACGAGCTCGGCGCCGGTGTCGACGAAGCGAAGCCGCATGCCCATGTGGTCGGGGTCGACGTCACCGCCCACGACTTCGGCGGCGACGGTGACGGGCGCCTGCTCCCCGGGCAGCGTGAATCGCAGGTTCACCCGCGTGCCGACCGACTCGGGTGGCGTCCCCAGCAGGTACATGCCGCCCACGGACAGGTTGCCCGAGCGCTGAAAATAGGTGACGTCGCCCAGTTCCTGATCGACCCACAGCTCGACGGGTAGCCGCCGGTGGGCCCGCCGTTCGTCGGTCGAGCTCATCGCGGACCAGTCTACCCACGACCCGCCGCGCGCTGAAATTGATTTCCCCCACACCCGTACGCGGGCCAACGGCAATTTCCGCGTTCGCGGCAAAAGCGCGCAGAATCCAAGACTTGCGCCGTCCCCTGGGGGGCGCGACAATCAGGGCATGGTGGCCTCCCCCGCCCCGGAGCGGTATCGCGTCGTCGAGCAGATCGGCGCCGGCGGGGTCGGCACAGTGTTCCTGATTGAAGACCGGGCCGACGGGGTCCGGCGCGCGATGAAGGTCCTTCCGCGGCGCCGAGACCAGTCGAACCTTCGCGGCGAGTTTGCGGCGTTGGCGCGACTCGCTCACCCGAACATCGTCACCGTTCACGACTACGGCATCACCGAGGGCGGTCACGACTTCTTCACCATGGACTTCGTGGCCGGTCCCCCGCTGCTCGAAGCGGTGCCCGGCCCCGACTCGCCGCTGTTCTTTCCCGTCATGGTCGGCGTGTTGCGCGCGCTGGCCTTTCTGCACGCGCGCGGCATGGTTCACGCCGACATCAAGCCGTCGAACATTCTCATCGACGCCAAGGCCCTCGAAGAGAACCCCGAGGAAGCCGCGCACCTCGCCGACTTTGGCCTCGCCGCCGATCTGTCCGACCCGGCCGCGTCCGCGGCGCGCGGCACGTTTCCGTACGCGGCCCCGGAAGTCTACGCCGGCCGGGTGGACGCGCGATCGGACCTCTACGCCCTCGGCGTCGTGCTCTACGAAATCGCCACCGGGCAAAAGCCTTTCCCCGGCGAAAACGTCGTCGAGGTGCTGCGCGCCCAGCGACGCGGCCCGCCGCGCGACCCGCGCGAAATCTCGAGCGAGGTGTCGGCCGGCCTGGCCGAACTCATCGGCGCCCTGCTCGACCCCGTGCCCGGCGCGCGCCCGCAGACCAGCGATGAAGTCCTGGTGCGCCTCGGCGAACTCGCCGGCACAGACATCGACGTCACGGCGCCGGAAACGAACCCGCTGGTCGACATCGCAAGCCGGGTCGTCGGCCGCGAACGCGACCTGGAGCAGCTCGACGAGACCTGGGCCGCTGCGCGCAAAGGCCGAGGAGCCCCCGCGATCGTCGTCGGCGAGGCGGGCATCGGCAAGTCTCGGCTGCTGACCGAACTCAAGCTCCGGGTCCAACTTGCCGGGGGCCGAGCCCTGCTCCTTTCGGTTGCGAGTTCCGGGGCCCGGCCTTTCGGGGGCATTCCCGAGCTCGTGCGCGCGATGTCCTCCAGCCGAACCGATAGCGCCCCGCGCAGGCGGCGCCTCGAGCGACGCCAGGCGCTGGCGCCGCTTTTCGGCGAGCGCGCGGACGACACGGCCAACACGCCGGCTGCTCGCTTTGCCCTCGCCGAGGCTCTGGCCGAAACGGTTCGAGAGGCCGCCGAACGCGCGCCGCTGCTCATCGCAATCGACGACCTTCAGGAAGCCAGTCCGGGCACGCTGATGCTCCTGCAGTACCTGGCTCGCGCCGTGCCGTCGATGCCCGTGTTGCTGATTCTCGCTGCGCGGTACCAGCCGCGCGCCAAGTCCGCCGGAAAGCGCGCCGACAGCGAGACGTCGGCGCGCGAACAGCGCAATTCCAACCGTATCGAGCGCCTGTGCACCGCCGTGGCAAGTGCGGAACGAGGCCGGCGCATCGACCTGCCGCCGCTCGACGCCTCCAGCGTTTTTCGCCTGGTTGAGGAGTCGTTCTCGACCGAAATCGCAGAGCAGATTGCGGCACCGCTTCACCGGGCCGCCGCCGGCAACCCGGCCCACGTGCGCGAGGTGCTTCAGGCGCTCGTTAGCTGCGGTCGCCTGCGTCGCACGCGCGGAGCATGGCAGCTCCCCGACGGCGCCGGTGAACTCCCAATGCCCACCGGGGCGCGCGCCGCGGTCGCCAGCCGGGTCAAACGCCTTTCACCGGCGGGCCATGCGGCGCTTCACGCGGCAGCGGTTCTGGACGCGACCTTCGACGCCGACGAGATCGCCGCACTGAAACCCGAACTTGGTCTGGATGAAACTGCCAACGCCCTGGCCGAAGCGGCCGCTCTGCGACTGATTCGCTCGGACCCGACGGCGCGCACGTATGAGTTCTCGCACCCCGATATCGCTCTAAGCATTACCGAGGAGCTTTCCGACGACGAACGCCTGGAGCTGCACGCACGCGCGGTCGATCTCCTCGACTCGCGACGCAGAGGAGGTGAATCTGTCCCGCCTGAACGACTGGCGATGCACTGCCTCGAGCTCGGGCGCAAGGACGAAGGGGCGGCGTGGGGACTTCGGGCAGCAGAGGCCCGCGCTGACGTGGCAGACCACTACGGCGCAGCGGAGTGGTACGACCGCGTTCGACCGCTGCTCGCCACGGGCACTCCGCAGGCGATGCAGGTCGACGAGCGTCTGGGCGACCTCCATCGAATCATCGGTGAGATCAGCCGAGCAGCCCAGGACTACCAGGCGGCCTACGATTCTTCGGCCGACCAGGATCCGGCCCGCCCGCGGCTCGCCCGGCGTTTGGCTGAGCTTCTGCGCCGACAGGGCCGCGGCGACGAAGCGCGCGCGTTGCTTCAGCGTGCGCTCGATGTCGCCCGTCGCACCCGCAAACCCCTGGAGGAAGCTGCGACGCAACTCGCTGTCGGTGAAGTGGCCTGGTACCGAGGCGAATACAAGGCCGCACTCGAGCACAGCATTTCGGGCTACCTCCTAGCGAAATCAGCCGGCGCTCGCGGGGTCGCCGCGCAACTCGGTATCCTTCGCGCCAACAGCGAAATCAACCAGGGAAACCCTACGCAGGCCCTCGCGACCCTCGATGTCGCTCTCGCCGACGCCGAAGCGGAGGACGACGAGCGCGAAGTAGCGGCGGTTCTCTTCGGAGTTGGTCGAGCATCCATTCATGCCGGTGACTACGCCCGGGCCATTCGGGCATACGAGCACGCGCTGCCGGTTTTCGAGCGACGCGGGCTCGTCGAACGCGCGGCCAAGTCGCGCAACAACCTGGGCGCGGCCTACTACTACCAGGGCCAATGGCAAAAGGCGCGCGAGTCGTGGGAACGCTTTCGCGACTTATGCGAGCGACTAGACGAGAGTTCGGAACTCGTTAACGCTCTGAACAACCTGGGGTCCCTGTATCGCGACATGGGCGAGCTGGAGCGAGCTCAGGAAACACTCGACCGCGGGGCTGTGGTGGCGGAGCGCGTCGGCCATACGCATATGGGCACGGTCATACTCGCCAACCAGGGGTCGGTGGCGTTCCGCCTGGATGACCTCGCCGGTGCCAGGGCGCTGTATCTGCGAGCGCTCGTCAAGTTCGAGCAGCTGGGCTCGCGAGCAGACGAGGTCGAAACGCGACGGAGGCTTTGTGAGGTAGACCTGGCGTCCGGGCGTACGAACGAAGCACTCGATCGGGCCATCGACGCCGCGCGCGAAGCCAAAGAGATTGGCGAACGCCTGGAAGAGGGCAACCTCCACAGGGTAGCCGCCACAGCCCTCCGCCAGCAGGGCGACCTGGAATCGGCCGAGTGGTTCTGCAATCGGGGCCGCGAGATTCTCGAATCGCTCGGCGCCAGGTTCCGTGTTGCCGAGGTCGACCGCGAGGCGGCCGAGATCGCCTTTGCACGCGGCGACCAGGAGGCCGCCGAGCGATGGCTCGTTTCCGCGACCGGCGCCTTCGCAGACCTGGGCGCTCGCTGGCACTTGAAGCGCACGCGCGCCCTGCGGCGTAGTCTGGAACCAGCGACACGCGCCCAAACGACCGCGGTTGAATCGCGCGGCCGAGACATGCTGCTGGAGGTCGCCGCCGTCGCAGGGCAGGCGAAACTCGACCGAGTTCTCGAGATCGTGCTCGACCGGACGCTCGAAGTAACGGGGTTCGATCGCGGTTTCATCCTGCTCCTCGATCCCGGCGGGAGGCCACGCGAGAGAACCCGCCGGGTTCAGGCGCGCGGCGCTGCGTTTGACAGCTCCGATGCGGAACTCTCCGGCTCGATCGTTCGACGAGTCGCTGCCAGCGGGCAACCGATTGCCGCGACAGACGTCGCTGACCACGAAGAACTGCGCAACCAGCAGAGCGTCGTGGCTCTAGGCCTGCGTCAGGTCATGTGCGCTCCCATGAAAGCCCGCGGCAAAGTGATTGGCATCGTCTACGTCGACAGCCAGCGCCTGCCTCACGAAGAGCAAAGCGTGGATCTGCCCCTGCTCGAGGGGCTTGCGGCTCAAGCAGCCGTGGCCGTCGAAAACGCTAGACTGGTCGCCGAAGACAAGCGCAAGACGGAGCTCATGGGCATTCTTGCCCACGAGATTCGCAACCCGCTGGCGGGAATTCTCGGCTTTTCGAACCCGACCGACGAGGAGGCCGACGAGATGACGGCCGACACTCGGAAGCTGTTTTCGCACGTGCATCGCGACGCCCAGCGGCTCAAGCGCCTGGTCGACAACGTGCTGGAGCTCGTCAGGTACGAGGCCGGTGAGCGCGACTGGTCGATCGCTTCCTTCGACCTGATCGACGTGCTCGAATCGGTCTCCGAGAGCTATCAAGGCGCGGCCGCGGCGCGACGGGTCGCCATCGAGATCGACGCCGACAGTCGCGTGCGCGGCGTGTTGGGCAACGAGGACCGCATTACACAGGTGGTCGCCAACCTCGTGGGCAACGCGGTCAAATTTGCTCCAGAGGATACGGCCATCACCTTGCGAGCCACGCTCGAACAGGTGCGAGACGACGCGCCGGACGCGCCCCCGGCTCCAGCCACCGACATTCGCGCGTGGGCTCCAACGGGCTCGACTGACGAGACCCGCGAATACGTGCGGCTCGACGTGATCGATCGGGGTCCCGGCATGTCCGCCGATGTGCGGGACTCCCTGTTCGAGAAGTTTCGTCAGGGCAAGAACCGCAGCAAGGGCATCGGGCTAGGCCTCTACATCAGCCGCGAGATCATTGAGCGACACGGCGGTTCGATCTGGGTTGAAAGCGAACCGGGACACGGCGCGCAGTTTTCCTTCCGGATCCCAACGGTCGGCGGCAGCTGAGGCCTACGGCGAGCCCGGGCAACCCCGCTCGCTCGCCGCGCGTCGCGCTCAGGGTGCGAAGCTACTCGGCGCTGTCTTCTTCGTCGAGGACCAGGAGAACCGAGTCGGCACTGGCCCCGAACTGCAGCAGCGAGAAGCCCGCCTCGACCTGGGCGATGTCGAGCAGAGTCCCGTAGTGGCTCACAGGTGACGAGGTGTCGGCACCGCCGAACGGCGCGTACCGGTCGGTCATCGCTCCGAGGTGGTCGAACGTCTGCTGCGATACGCCGCTTTCCGACGACCACGAAGGCATGTCGACGACGGGGCTTGTACCGATACCACTGCCGGAAATCTCTGCGGCGGCATCTACGGTGCTCGGTGCCAGCTCACTCACCCGGAACGACCACCAGCTGTTGAGCGCCACGTCGACCGCCTCGACTTGCGCGGGGTCGCCTCCGTGGTAGCGGTCTACGAGCACCGGGCGGCGTCCGGTCTGGAACCCGAGCCCAGTGTCGATCGGACTCGTGCCGATGCCGGCGCCCTCGCTGCAGGAGCGGGGGCTCGTGCCGATGCCGCAACCACCGGTATCTCCACCCCCACCGAAGAAGGTCAGCACCAGGAGCACCTGCCCCTCTGGCACTTCTTCGTAGTGGTCTAGATCCGCGGGCTCCGAGAACGACTGCTCCGGGTCGAAACGCAGCGGGCTGTCGCCCAGGCCGGTCCCCATCGCGGTCACCGCTGAAGACGCGGTGTCGGGAAACTGCTCGAGCAGCCAGTCTCGTTCGACCACCACCGTCATCGGTACGGTTGCAAGCCCCCAGCCGAAGTTCGCCAGCTGCACGCTGGGAACAGCCGTTGCGCTCTGCAGCTCGGCGGCAAACTCCATGACAATCGGGCTCGTGCCGATGCCGAGACTCGCGACGGGAAGCGGTTCCGCCCCCTCACCGGGACTCGTACCGATCCCGGTTCCTTCCGTGCCGTCGCCCGGGCTTGTACCGATACCAAACCCGTCGGTGTCGTCGTCAGCCTGCTCCGGCGAATCGTCGTCCGGGTCTACCAGCGGACTGGTGCCAATCCCGAAGTTGGCCAGCATCTCCAGCGACAGGCTGTCGACGCGCATGAAACCGCTGGGTCGGTCGAACGTTCCTGTCGCCGGGTCGGCGACCGCATCGACCTGGAAAGCGACGAGCGTGCCCGTGGCTTCGAAGCCGGGCGACTGAAAGACCGCGCGTCCGTTGGGGTCGGTCACGCCGGTCGCGTTGTCCGCAATTGCGCCGGAGAAGGTGCCGTGCACCGTGACTCCGCCCGCCGGTGCACCGGTGTCGTCGATGATTTCAACTTCGGCCCGCGCGACGCGCTCGTCGCCGACGGCTTCGAGGGTCACGAACATGGTCGCGAAATAGCGAGTGGCGTCGTCGTCGCCTGCAGCGCCGGCAGCCACCAGGGCGTCGGCCCCGCGGACGATCCCGCGACCGAAAGCTTCCGTCAGTACTTGCTGCGCTGGCGAATCAGCCGTGTTGCCGAGCGCGGTGCGAATATCGAGCGCCGACAGCGTCGGGTCGGCAGCGAGCATCCGCGCCGCGAGGCCCGAAACCTGCGCGGCCGCTTGCGAGGTCCCGGCGTAGAAATAGTAGCCAATGTCGGCCGGGTCGGCCGACGTCAGACTTTGAGCGAGAACAGCTTCGGGATACCCATCGCCATCGGCATCAACGCCGATATCACCGCCCGGAGCCGCAACGTCGATCAGGTAGCCCGCGTTCGAGTAGCCCGCCTTGCCGAGCAAGTACGTCGGGTCGCCCTCGGGATCTTGCGGATCCGCCGGAGCAAGCTGCATTGCCGTCGCGCCGACGGCAATCACGTCCCGGAACGCGGCCGGGTACGTCACGTTCGACGCTCCGTGGTTGCCGGCCGCAGCAATGAGCACCACACCGTTGTCCGACGCGTACTCGATGGCGTCCTGCATCAGCCGCGACGGAAAGTAACCGGGGGCGAACGACAGCGACATGTTGATGACCTGGGCGCCGGAGTCGACCGCAAAGCGAATGCCTTCGGCGAGCCCCACTTCGGTGCCAAGGTTTTGATTGTCGAGAACTTTGACCGGCACCACCGAGGCGCCCGGCGCGACCGAGGCCGCCCCATCCTGCGCGGCCAGCGTCGCCGCGATGTGAGTGCCGTGCCCCTGGTCGTCGTTGGCGAACGCGTCGTCGTTGACGAAGTCGTAGCCGGGGACGAAGTCGACGCCGGCGAGATCGGGGGCGACGACATAGGGGCCAGAGGTCTCGTACGCGACGCCCGTGTCGAGCACCGCCACAACGACGCCATCGGCGCGGCCACTATCTGCCTCGCCCAGGGCCAGAGCGTCGAGGTGCCACTGCAGGTCGCGCAACACCTCGGGCGACGTGCCAAGCCCGGCGCCCTCCATTAAAAGGTTGAGGTCGACGCTGGCGATGCCGCGGGTGCGGCTGAGGAGTCGGCGGCCCAAGAGGGCGGCGTCGGGGTTGTCGAAGCGGACGATGGCGGCGCCGGTGCGGGCGCCGCGCCAGGTGATCTCGCCACCGGCGTCGGCGACGAGGGCTTCGGCGGTGGCCGGCGCCAGGCCGCGGGCGAACGTAACTACGAGCTCATCGGCGACGGCCGGCCCGCGCGAACCGAAGGTGACGGGCTTGTCGGCGCCGCCGCCCGGCGGCCGAACGAGCGCGCCGGGGGCGCGGCCGGCAAGTGCAACGCCAGGGCCCGGCGCCACGTCGGGGGGGTGCGGCGTAATTCGCGAATCGGGGGCAGAGAAAGTTGGCGCCGGGCCAGGCGTTGGCGACTCGACGCCTCCCCACCAAATGACTAGGAGCGCCGCAAGAGCGGCGAGTGGAGTCAGATATCGCAGGGAGGTTCGCATCGAGTCGTCTTCGAGAGGAGCAAGTAGCGCGCCAGCGTTGGCGGCACCTGGAGACCAGTACTTCTATAGGCTTAGGTAGCCCGAACGCACGCTTGATAGGCGTGCGCCTCACCTAGGCCAGGGTCTTTTTACCTCATCAAGGATTACGATTTCGCGCCTAGCTGTTGAGACCAACACTTCTGAAGGGTTAGCGATTGGTACGAAGACGAAACGGGTGCGGTAAGTTAGCCGCGCTGCGGTCATTTTGCCCCGCCTCCTCGGTACTTCTCCACGTCAATATTATATTTCCGCACGAGCGACCACAGGTTCTTCCTGTCCATGCCTGCCTGTCGTGCGGCAGCTGCCATATTGCCGTGGTTTGCGGCCAATATGGCCGTGGCGTAGCTTCTTTCGAAGCCTTCGACCACCTCTCTTTTGAGGTCGCGAAAGTGCCGGTTGAGGTCGATCCCGCGGGTTCTGGGCATGGCGCTGCCGACCGCGACTTCCTCGGGCCCGATGGTCTCGCCCTGGGCCATGACCAGGGCGTGATGGACCTTGTTCTCGAGCTCGCGAACGTTGCCCGGGTAGTCGTAGGCAATGAGCTTGCCCATGGCCTCGGGCGAGAAGCCCTCGACGTGTTTGCCAACCTTGGTGCGGTGCTTGAGCAGGAAGTGGTGCGCCAGAAGAGGGATGTCGTCGCGGCGCTCGCGCAGCGGCGGCAGGTCCATCGGAAAGACGTTGATGCGGTAGTAGAGGTCCTCGCGAAACACGCCCGCGGCGACCGCTTTTTCCAGATCGCGATTGGTCGCGGTGACAAGCCGCACGTCGACCTTGGTGTCCTTGTCGTCGCCGATGCGGCGAAACTCTTGCGACTGCAGAACCCGCAGCAGTTTCACCTGCAGCGTCAACGGCATCTCGCCAATCTCGTCGAGAAAGAGAGTTCCGTTGTGGGCCGCGGCAAACAGCCCCTCGCGGTCTTTGTTCGCGTCGGTGAACGCTCCCCGCACGTGACCAAAGAGCTCGTCTTCGAGAAGGGCCTCGGGAATCGCCGCGCAGTTGACGACCACGAAGGGACTTTCGAAACGCTGGGAAAGCGCGTGAATCGTGCGCGCAACCAGCTCCTTGCCGGTTCCGCTCTCTCCGAAGATCGCGACAGTGACGTCGGTGGGCGCCACCATCGAAATGCGCTCGTACAGGTCCTTGACCCAGGCGCCCCCGCCAATGATTACGTCGCTTTTGCGCGGCCGCCGCTTGGCCGCCTGACTGGCTCCCGGCTCGCGCACGACCGGAGCGTTGGCCGACGCCTTTCGGTCGCGCATGGCGCGTTGCACCCGCAGCGTGAGCTCGGCGGCGTTGAGCGGCTTGGAGATGAAGTCGAACGCGCCGAGGCGCATCGCTTCCACTGCGACGTCGCTGGGCTCGCGCCCCGACATGATAATGATGCGCGCGTCGACGCCGCGCTCGCGCATTTCGCGCAGCACGTCGACGCCCCCCATGCCGGGCATGTAGTAGTCGAGCAGGACAACGTCGAACGCGCTGTCAGTCCCGGAAGCCGCCACCGCCAGGTCGACGGCTTCACTTCCGCTGCTCGCCGGCGTGATCGAAAACGCAGGATCACGAAGCAGGCCATTCACCGCTCGGGCTAAAGCCGGCTCATCGTCCACAACGAGTAACCGCGCGCGCGCCACGTCCGTACTGTACCAGCGCGGGCGGTACTCTCGTTTACAATTCCCCGACGGATCCTGTCGACAACCAACCTTCATGGCCATTCGCCAGCCGGACCCGGAGCCAGCCGGGTTCCCGATCTACTAGACGGACGCGCAGGCCCGCATGCACGAGTCCCCGTTCGGATGAACGCGGGTCGGGCGCTTCGCGCAGCTCGATCTCGTCCGGCAATACGATCGCCAGATCCACCCGGTTCTGAAAATAAAGCTGCGCAGATAGCAGAAGCCCGGCGAGCAGCGCCGCACCGGCGGCGACGATCGCGCCGGTGACGGTGGCGCCTCGAGGCCACCCAGGGGTCTGGTAGCGCGATGCAATCAACGCGCCGAAGAACAGGTACACGGCCACCGCCAGGCCGAGGCACACGGTGCCGAGGGAAAATCGCGTCGCCTCACGAATCCAGAACGGGTCGCCCTCCGCCCCTTCCAGGCGATCGGCGATCTTCGCCGCTACCGCCGCCCGGGCGACGTCCAGGTTGAACCGGGCATCCTCGAACGCGGGCGCCAGGCGCAGGGCGCGCTCGTAGTTGAAGATCGCGCGGCCGAGCTTGTCGGCGCTGCCCGCGGCCGCCCGGTAGTACGCGTTGCCGAGGTTGTAAAAGAGGTCCTCGTGGATCACCCCGGAGTCCACCACCGCCTCGTAGCGCGCGACGGCGATGCCAAAGTCCCCCGCAAAGTACGCCTCGTTGGCCGCGGCAATGCCGCCGGAGCTGCCCTCGGCCTCGCCCGCCTCGCCCTGGCCCGCCGCCGGCATTGGGACCATCGCGACGAACGCGGCAGCGACGATGATCGTCCGCTTCATGCCGCTTTGCCCTTCCCGGCGAGCTCGTCGACTCGCACTTTTTCGATCTGCCGCAAAAGTTCGCGCACCCGGCGCATCGCCGCACGCATCTCGCCGGGCCCCGCGGCCGACGGCGCAAAGCGAGCAAAGTCGAACGCCTCCAGTTCGCGCTGCAGGCGTTCCACCACGACCGTCGGAAATCCGCGCGCGGCCAAAACCTCCCCGAGCTGCTCGCGGGTGAGCGACTGCACGGGCTCTCGGGCGATCTCGTTGAGGTGGCTGTAGAGCGCCGTGGCCAGCTCGCCGAAGAACTGAGCCGGTCGATTGCCGCGCAGATGGATCTCGGCGACCTTGAGTCGCTGGCGCGCCTTGGCCCGAGCTCGTCGGATCCGCGACCGGGGCGTCTCGGCGCTGAGCCGCTCGCGAACGCGCTCGACACCGATGATGGCCAGGTACGCCACGAGCGGGGCGAGGACCAGCAACCAGTACCAAAGGCGCTCGTGCAAAAACGGTGCGGTGCGCGTCGTGAGCTCTCCCGTCGCGCGGCTCGGGCGGATGTCGCGGCCAATGAGGTTCTGTCCCAGGGCCGCTGGATTTGACCCGCCTGCCCCGGGCTCACTGGCCACCACGACCGTGAGGGGCGACGTCGTGGCCGTCACGTACTCACCGCGGCCGGGGTCGAAGTACGGAATCGTCACCGCCGGCACTTCGAGAGCGCCCGCTTCGAGGGGCCGCAGCAAGTAGCGAAATACCCGCTCGCCGCGCACGGTGTCGGCGGCCACGTCGACCCGGGGTTCGTCGTCCCGAGGCCCGGTTACCTCGAAGCCCCTGGCCGCAATGACGGGCGCGCTCAGTCTTCGTATGGCGCCCTCGCCGCGGATCGTTACGGTAAAGGTGAGCGCGTCGCCGCCGTCGATGCGATTGCGGTCGACCGAGGCCTCGACGTCGAATACGCCCACGTAGGTCGGGTCGAACCCGGGGGGAGCGCCCTCGGGGAGCGGCCGTACCTGCAGCTCGATCTCACGGCTGCGCACGTTGATCGCCTTGGCGCCGGGGGTTTCGATGGAACTGACCCGAGCCTCGTAGGACGGTACCGACACCTTGCCTGCGCGAGTCGGAAACAACGCTCGCTTGGCGACGATCGACCGCAGGTACGGGACACCTCCAACCGATGCGTCCTGGTAGCTCAACCGCTTGTCCGGCGCATACAAACTCTCCCACCAGAAGTCGGCCAGCGCCGGGGTGCGCGGCTCGAAGCCGAGAACGTCGGAGCGCGAGTACAGCAACCAGGTAGCGACGACTTGTTGGCCTTCGTAGACCTGACGTTGGTCGACCACCGCATGCAGAAAAAGCGGCGCGTCGCGGGGCCGAGGGGGCCGAAAGCCGGGGATGTTCACGTCGGCGCCGTCGAGGTCGACATTGCCGCGGGGAATGCCGCCGCCGCCCGCCGCCCGCACCGTAATCACGGCGCTGCGCGTCTCGTAGTCCTTGCCGCGCATTCGCACCTTGGCGGGACCGATGACGAGCCGCCCCGAACGTTTCGCCTGGAGCACGTACCGCTTGATCTCGACCCAGCGCAGCTGCTGCCCGCTCTGCGGGTCGAAGGCCATCGACGTGGTCTGGCTACTCTGCTGATCGAGCACGCGAAAGCCGTCGAACCGAGGCGGCCAGTACCGATCCGGTCCACCGACGCCGGGGACCTCGAGCTGCACCACGGCGACGTAGGAGTCCTGCTGCGTGCCGTTTTTGGGCGTGACGGTCAGGTTGAACTCGGCCGGCTGCGCGAGCGCCGACCCGGCCAGTCCGAGGATCGCGACGACCGCGGTCGCCGCCCCAAGCGATAAAGCGCGCTGGCTCACCAGTCCCTTTCCGCCGCCTCGCGCACAACGCCGCGGGCCTGCTCGCGCAAGCGCGTGGTGCGAACGCGCCGAGACTGGCGCTCGAGTTGGTCGAGTTTTCGGTCGCGGTCCGATCGCGACATGAATTTCGCCGGAGGCATTCGCGGCGCCTCGTCCTCGCGCCGCGGCCCGGTCTCTGCGTTGGGCCCGCGCTCGCCGCCATCTCCCGTTTCGGGCTGCCCGCTGGCGCCCCCGCGGTCGCTGCCGTCGGCACCCTGGCCGTCGTCGCCCTCGCGGTCGGGCCCGCGGTCGCCGGGCGATTCGTCGGGTGCCGCCGGCGACGGGTCCCCATCGCCGTTGGCGCCGCGCTGCCGGTCGCGGGCCGCGCGCAGCGCGAGCTCCAGGTTGTGCCGGGCGTCTCGATCGCCGGGGCGAAGGCGCAGCACGCGCCGATACGCAGCAACGGCCTGGTCGAAGCGGCCGGTCTGATACAGCGTGTTGCCGAGGTTGTAGTACGCGGTGACTCGAAGCGCCGAGTCCCCCGCGTCGGTGGCGATGCGAAATGACCGCTCCGCCAGGGAAAACAGGCGCTCGCGCTCGTCACCGATCTTGCGAACGGCGTCCTCGTAGAGCGCCGCGCCCAGGTTGAAGTGCAGCGCGGGATCGTCACCGCGCCGGCGCAGCGCCCGGCGATACGCAAGCCCCGCCTCGTCGAAGTCTCCCGCGGCGAACAGCTCGTCGCCGCGCTCTGCATCGGCGTCGGGGGAGCGCAGCGGCTCCCAGCCGCCGAGCAGCACAACGGCCACGGCCAGGCCAACTGCCGCGACGCCTTTTCTCACCGGGTGCCCCCGGCCCGGTGACGTCGCTCGCTCGCGCACGCCTCGATCAGCAACAGCACAAACGCTGGAAACAGTAGCCAATGGTAGGCCTCGTTGGGAATTCTTACCACGCGTTCGTCGAGGTCGCCCTTCTTGAGCCGATTGAGCTGTTCGGCGAGACCGTCGAGGGCGCCGAGCCCCTGGCTACCTTCGCCGATCCGAACGTAGTGATCGGCGCCGCCCGCGAGCTCGGCCAGCCGCACCAGCGTCGCTTCGTCCAGACGGGTCGTCACGAATGCGCCGTCCTCGGTCTTCTTCCAGCCGATTTCGTCGCCGTCGTCATCGTACTCCGGAATCAGCTCGCCGCCGGCGGTGCCAACGCCGACGAAGTAAAGCTCGATGCCGGCCGCAACGGCGCGCTCCACCTGTGCGGCCACATCTCGATCGAGGGTCTCTCCATCCGTAAAGACGACCATCGCCCGCGCCCGATCGATGCCCGTGGCGTCGGTGGGCAGCTCCTCGAGCGGAACGCCCCCGGGCGGCGTCCCGAGGGCACCGCCGCCACCGCCGCGGCCGCCGGTGCGCGCACACGCGGGGTCGCCCAGCAAGTCCGGCCGAACGACGCAACGCGCTCGCTCGATCGCCCGGGCCAGCCCGCTGCCCTGGGGCAGATCGCCCGGTCGCAGGCCGTCGAACAAAAGACTCGCCGCCCGGTGGTCGTGGGTGAGCGGAAAGTGAAGGGCCGTCGCGGCAAACGCAACCGCCGCGACGCGATCGCCCTCGAGCTCGGCCATGACTCGATCGACCGCTCCCAGAGCCGCCGTCAGTCGGTCGGGGTACGCGTCGCGCGCCAGCATAGAACTGGACAGGTCGACGACGACGGCGACGTCGATGCCTCGGCGGCGCCAGGTCGACTCGCCCTCGGTTTGCGGCCGGGCCAGAGCACCGATGAGCAGCGAGACTCCCAGCGCGAACATGACCGCTCGCGTGGTGCGGCGCTGGCGCGACACCGACGCCACCATGCGCGCGAGCTGAATGCCGCCGGCCCGCGCCACCGCGCGCCGGCGCCTCGCGCGGTCGACCACAAACGCGACGAGCAGGCCGATGAAGGCCGCGCCCGCGGCGACCAGCAGCACCGGCTCGGCAAACTGCAGCGGACTCACGGAAACCTCCGAAATCGAGTGAGGCCGAGCAGCAGCTCGAGCAAGAGCAGCACCAGGGCAACCCACAGAACCCGCTGGTAAAGCTCGCCGTAGATGCGCCCCGTCACCCGGTACCGCGACGTCTCCAGGGTCTTGCGCACCGCCCGAAAACTAGCGTCGAGTTCGCGGTCGTCGCCGGCATTGAAGTACAGACCGCCGGTGTCCGCGGCGAGCTGGCGAAGCAGCGCCGGGTTGACCGCGTATCCGGCCCGAAGCGCCGGGGCTCGCCCCTCTTCGAGGCCGAGCAGAATGGTGAAGACGCGCACGCCCATCTCCCGCGCGATGTCTCGAGCCTCGCTGGGGTCGAGCTCGGAGGCGGCGTTCGAGTCGCCGTCGGACAGCAAGATGACGACCTTGGACGCCGCGTCGGACCGACGCAGCGACGCCAGCGCGAGGCCCAACCCGTCGCCGATCGCCGTTCCCATCTCCGGAACATCGCCGATCACCAGGTCGGAAATAATCTGGTCCAGCGAGCGGTAGTCCAGGGTCAGCGGACTCACCAGCAGCGCCTGTTCCGCGAACACCACCAGGCCGATGCGGTCGTTCTTTCGCTTGCGCAAAAACTCGCGGATCGTGCGCTGGCCGGCATCGAGGCGGTTGCGCTGCAGGTCGCGCTCTTCCATCGAGCGGGACAGATCGAGCACGACCATGATGTCGATGCCTTCGACTTCGACGTCCTCGACTCGATACGTGCGCGGTCGAGCCAGTGCCAGAGCTAGCAGCACCATGATTACCACGCGCAAGGCAATCGGCAGCGAGGCCAGGCGAGCGACCGGCCCTCGCGGCGCGAGCAGCAAATCGGGCACCCTCGAGTAGCGCAGCGTCGGCGCGCGCCGGCGCCGCAGCCCCAGTCCGACCCACCCGACCAGCAAGCCGCTGGCCGCGAGCACCAGCGCCCACGGGCGAGCCAGCTCCACGGCGTCGGTCCCGCGCACGCGCTCGAAGTCGAGCCACAGCCAGCCGCCGACGAGAGCCGCGACCACCGCGATGAGCAGCAGGTCGACCCCGAGCTGGCGCGCGCGCCATCTAGTTCGCCGGGCCACCGGTCCCCTCTCCGGTCCTTGCGCGACCGCCGCGGTTGGCGCTCCAGTCCTGCACCATGCGGCGCGCGTCGTACAGCGCCGTGCGCGCCTCGTCCGCGCTCGCGTCGTAGCCGGCGAACTTGACCATGTCGCCGGTGTCGAGCCACTCGCCCAGGCGCGCGGCAATGTCGTCCGCGTCGCGCCCGCGCAGAGCCCGTCGAATCTCATCGGTCGACAGCTCCAGCCCGGGAAAGTCGAAGCGACGACCGGCGTAGTCGCGCATGATCTCGCTCAGGCGTTGAAACGCGGGCTTGCGGTCGTCGGAGTCGAGCGCGCCCGATGCTTCGAGCTCGGCCAGGCGCGCGAGCGCCTCGTCCGCGGGCGGCGCGCGCTGCTCGCGCGCGGTGGACCGAACCGCCACAGCCCGACGGCGGCGGCGCCGCCCCAACGCGCGCGCCGCGCGGCGGCCGGCCCAAAGGAAAAACACCACGCCGACGAAGCCCGCGGCCGCGTACACGGCGAACCAGTCGCGGTACTCGACGCGCACCGGCGGAGCAATCGGCCGCAGCCGATCGCTGTCGCCCACGACCCCGGTCACCCGCAAAGGCACGGGCTGGGTGCTCACGGTCGCGGCTCCTCCGCCGGCCGTGTACCGCACCGGTACCGGGGGCACGACCACGTCACCCACCGCCACCGCCACCAGTTCGAGCCGCACCTTCGTGGTAGTGCGGTCGCCCCGGCGCTCGGCCCGCACCGAGCGCGCTCGCTCCACGAACCCCTCGCCGAGGTCGAGAGTCGCCGGCACTTCGACCGGCGCGGCCGAGTCGTGCTCGATCTCGATCTGCAGGGCAAAGGGATCGCCGAGAGCCACCGCGTCAGCGGACGTCGCGGCGACCGCCCGAGGTCCAGCGGGCACGTTGGCGCGCGCTCGGGGTAGGCCCAGGGCAACCCCGAGCCCAATCGTCGCGACGAACAGCATGGTGCGCCGACCGGTCATGCAACCAGATGAAGGCGTCGGGCTCTGGCCCGAAAGAAGTTCACGAGGGCGTCGACGTAAGGGCGGTCGGTGCGAACGTTGACCAGGTCGAGTTTGAGACGGCGCATGGCCTCTTCTCGAGCCTGAACGGACCGACGCACGTGAGCCGCGAAAATGCGGGCCTCGGGCCCCGAGCAGTCGAACTCGACCAGCGTGCCCGTCTCGATGTCTTCGAACGTGGCGATCCCGACCGCCGGCAGCGTCTCCTCCATCGGGTCGGTAATCACCACCGGCACGACATCGTGGCGACGAGACGCAACTCGCATCGGGCGCTCCCAGCCGCCCGCCAGAAAGTCCGAGACCAGGAACGCGACCGAGCGACGCCGGGCGACCTTGCGCAGGTATTCGAGCCCAACGCGAAGATCGGTGCGGGCCGATCTCGGCTCGAACGTGAGGATCTCCGTGACGACACGCAACACGTGCTTGGCCCCTTTTTTGGGCGGGACGAAGCGCTCGACCCGGTCGGTAAAGACGATGAGGCCCACGCGATCGTTGTTCTTGATCGCGGAAAACGCGACGAGGGCAGCGACCTCCGCGGCTACCTCACGCTTGGATTGCGATCTCGAGCCGAACAATCCCGAGGCGCTCATGTCGATCACCAGCATGACCGTGCGATCGCGCTCCTCGACGAACTGCTTGATGTACGGCTCGTTCATGCGCGCCGACACGTTCCAGTCGATGGCCCGCACGTCGTCGCCGGGTTGATACTGACGAACGTCGGCGAACTCGACCCCGCGTCCCTTGAATACCGAGAGGTACTGGCCGGCGAGCTGGCTGTTGACCAGACGCGACGTCCGAATCTCGATCTTGCGAATCTTTTTGAGGAGCTCGCGCGGCAGCATTCGGCGTTACGGGACTTCGACGGTCTCGAACAGGCGACGAATCACGTCCTCGCTCGAGATTTCCTCGGCTTCGGCCTCGTAGGTAAGGACGATGCGGTGGCGCAGCACGTCGGCGCCCACGGCCTTGACGTCCTCGGGGGTGACGTAGCCGCGGCGGCGCAAAAACGCGTGCCCGCGGGCCGCGAGATTGAGGTAGATCGACGCGCGCGGCGACGCGCCGTACTCGATGAAGTCGGCGATATCGTCGAGACCATACTTTCGCGGCGTGCGCGTCGACTGCACCACATCGACGATGTAGTCGCGGATTTTGTCGTCGATGTAGATCTGATTGATGACGGAGCGGCCGCCCAGGATCTCCTCAACTGACGAGACCGTCTCCGCCTCGGCGGGCTCGGCCGCCGTGACCTGATCCATGATCACGCGCTCCTCGTCGCGAGACGGGTAGCCGACCTTGACCATCAGCATGAAGCGGTCGAGCTGCGCTTCGGGAAGCGCGTACGTGCCCTCCTGCTCGATCGGGTTCTGGGTGGCCATCACCAGAAACGGGCGCGGGAGCTCGTGGGTGGTCTCGCCGATGGTGACCTGGCGCTCCTGCATGGCCTCGAGCAGCGCCGACTGGACCTTGGCCGGGGCGCGGTTGATCTCGTCGGCAAGCACGAGGTTGGCAAACACCGGTCCGCGCTTCTCCGAGAATTTGCCGGTCTGCATGTTGTAGATGGTCGTGCCCGTGATGTCGGCGGGCAGCATGTCGGGCGTGAACTGGATGCGCTGAAACCGGGCCCGCAGGGTCTTCGACAGCGTCTTGACCGTGAGCGTCTTTGCCAGGCCGGGCACGCCTTCGATCAGGCAGTGCCCCCCCGTGAGCAGGCCGATCATGATTCGCTCGACCATGTACCGCTGGCCAACCACGACCCGGCCAATCTCGTCGAGGATACGCTCGACGAAGGCGCTCTCGCGCTCGACCATGTCGTTGATGGCTCGGACGTCGGACGAAGCCTTCACGGGCGCTAGTGTAAATCGAGCGGCAGCCAGACGCCGGCTCAGCGCGCCCCGAAACGCGACCGAGATCCCGCGTGTCAGCGAGGTTGAAAATTGCTGCCGTGGTAGGATTCACGAGTCATGGCGGACGACGATACGACGGCCAAGTCGGACGAAACGCGAGCCCGAAGCGCGATGCCCGCGCTGGACTTTTCGACCTTCATCCTGTCGCTCGGCTCTTCTTGTGCAGTGCATCTTGGCAACGTGCCCGGCCCCGACGGAGAGATCGGCGAGCCGAACATTCCCGCGGCCAAACAGGTGCTCGACATCCTCGGCATCCTGGAAGACAAAACTCGCGGCAACCTCGACGAGTCGGAGGCCAAGCTTCTGGGCACCCTCCTGTACGACTTGCGCGTAAAGTTCGTCGACGCGCGGAAGAACGCGCGGGAGAACGCAAAGAAGACGAACGGGTGACTCCGACCGCCGCGGCGGGCCGCCGACCCGATCGTCGGACAGCCCTGGGCTGGATCGCGACCGCCACACTCATTGCGACGGCGGGCGGGTGCCGCGAGCGGGCCCCGGCGGAGCCCCCGCAAGCCGGCTCTGCGGCGCAAACAGCAGCCGAAGCGGCCAGCGCCCCCAGCCCGGAGCCGGCCCCGGTCCGGGTCGTTCACCCGGCGGCGCCCGGCAGTTTCGTCGACGCGGTGGCCGACATCCGGCCGTCCATCGTCACCCTGCGTTCGCCCAGAAAGGTCGTTGGCGGCCCCGGAACCGAGCTTTTCGGTGCGACCGACCCAAACGCGCTCGGCTCGGGCTTTGCGGTCGCCGCCGGCGGCAAGGCCTACGTGGTGACGGCCGACCAGGTACTCGGCAACGCGACCGAAATCGAGGTCGTTTTGGCGGGCGACCCGGCCCGCTACGAAGCCCGGGTCCTCGGGCGCGACGCGGCGCTCAACGTCGCCCTGCTCGACGTTGCCGACGCCAAGCTCACGCCGGCACCGATGGGCCGATCCGCCGATGCTCGCGTCGGCGAGTGGGTGGTAGCCGTGGGCGTGCCGTTCGGCTACGGCCCCTCGGTCGCGACGGGCGTGCTCGGCAGCCTGGATGCGTCGGCAAGCGAGGGACTGGCCGCCCCCGGGCAAAGCCGCTACGCGGGCTATCTGCAGCTGGATGCAGCGATTCACGAGGGACACGCCGGCGGCCCGGTGCTCGACATGTCCGGCGACGTCATTGGCGTCGCGGCGGCGCTGGTGCCCGGCGCGCGGCGCAACGGCTATGCGGTGCCCATCGATCAGGTTCTTCGGGTGCTTCCACAGCTTCGCGACCGGGGCGCCGTGTCGCGCGGCTGGCTGGGAGTTCGCGTGCAGCCGGTCACCGCGGCGCTGGCCCAGGGGCTCGGCATGGCCGAGGCGTCCGGCGCCTACGTCACCGAGGTCGTCCCGGGGCAGCCGGGGGCAACCGGGGGCCTCGCGGCTGGCGACGTCATCGTCGCCCTCAACGGTGACTACGTCGACGAACGAAACTTACCGGGCGTGGTTGCCGCCGTTGGCGCCGACGCAAAGCTCAGCGCCCGGGTCTGGCGCGGCGGCGCGTTTCAGACCCTCGAGCTCGTGACCGCGGCGGTCCCCGAGTAGCCAGGAAAGGCCCCGCGGCCGCAACCGGCGCCGACCGCGATGGGTCAGGCCAGCGGGGTCACGAAGCGGGCGAGAATGGTTTTCACGCCCGCGGTCGGAAACTCGACGGTCAGCTTGGGCCCGTTGCTGCTGTGGCTCGAGTCGAGCACCCGGCCGACGCCGAAGATCTTGTGCCGGACGGCCGCTCCCCGCGAGAACGCGCCCGGTCCGTCACCGTCGAGCTCGTACACCGGCACGTCGTCGCCAAAAGTCGGCTGCGCAACATCGTCATAGACCGGGTCGGAAAACTCGTTCGACTCCTGGGCGCGCCGGCGATACGCGGCGCTGGAGCCGCGCTCGAGGCGAGAGCGCGACGGCGCCGCGCGCTCAGGTCGCGCCCGCACGGCCATCAGCTCCGCGGGAATGTCGTCGATGAACCGAGATGGGCGGTTCATCTTGACCTCTTTCCAGGTTCTGCGGGTTCGCGCCGCCGTGAGAACGAGACGATCTTCGGCCCGCGTGATGGCCACGTAGGCAAGCCGACGCTCCTCCTCGAGTTCCTCGCGATCCTCGACGCCCCACTCGCTGGCCCGCACGCTGGGAAACAGCCCGTCCTCCATGCCGCACAAGAAAACCACGGGGAACTCGAGCCCCTTGGCGGCGTGAATCGTCATGAGCGTAATGGCCCCGGAGCCGCGTCCGTCTTCGCTGTCGGCCACGGCGGACAGCGAAATACGCTCTTCGAACTCGATGAGGGTGCCTTTGCCGTCGTGGTCCTCGTCGAAGTCAGTCGCCATGGCGACGAGCTGCCCGAGGTTCTCCACGCGGTCTTGAGACTCGCCCGTGTCGTCGGCCTCGAGGCGCTCGCGATACCCCGAGCGATTGATCGTCTCGACCAGGGTTTCCGAAACGCTAGGCCCTTGCGCCAGCAGCTCGCGCAGGCCGTCGATCAGCGCAACGAATCCCGCGATTTTCTTGCGCGCCGCCGGGCCGATGGAGTCGACCTGCCCCGCCGCGGCCTCGCGCGCGCCGTCGAACAAGGACAGGCCCTTGGGCCGCGCTTGGTTCGCGATGCGCGCGATGGTCGTTTTGCCAATGCCGCGAGTCGGCGTATTGACGACCCGCTCGAAACACGTGTCCGCTGCGCCGTTGAGCACCAGCTTGAGATAGGCGCGAATGTCCTTGATCTCTTTGCGCTGGAAAAACGAAGTACTGCCGATGACTTTGTAGGCGATGCCGTGGGCGCGCAGGGCTTCTTCCAGCGCGCGCGACTGCGCGTGGGTGCGATAGAGCACCGCGACGTCGCTGTAGTCGCGCCCCTCTTCGTCGAAGAGTCCGCGAATTCCCTGGGCCACAAAGGTCGCCTCGGCCCGCTCGTCGTGGGTCTCCTCCCACAGCACCGGTTCGCCCGACTCGCGCTGGGTCCAGAGTTCCTTGGCGTGCCGGTCCACGTTGCGCGCGATGACGGCATTGGCCGCCGCCAAAATGGTCTGCGTAGACCGATAGTTCTGCTCGAGCTTGATCACCTCGGCGTTGGGAAAGTCGCGGTCGAAGTCGAGCAAGTTGCGCGGCTCGGCCCCGCGCCAGCTGTAGATTGACTGGTCGTCGTCACCGACGACCGTCAGGTTGCCGGCGCCGCTGGCAAAGTGGCTCACGAGGCGGTACTGGACCCGGTTGGTGTCCTGAAACTCGTCGACCAGCACGTGTTCGAAGCGGTCGGCGAGACGAGGCCCGATCTCCGGGTCTTTGTTGAGCTCGTGCACCTTGAGCAGGATGTCGTTGAAGTCGACGGCATCCTCGGCCGCCATCCGCTCGCGGTAGATCGGATACATCTGGCGCAGCGCCTCGTCGGCGGGCCCTTCCACCTCGATGTCCATCGGGTCTTCGCCGCGATTCTTGGCGCGGTCGATGCGCCACAGCAGCGAGCGGGCATTCACCTGCTCGGCGTAGCCGTGCTCTTTCAGCAACCCCGTCATCAGCTTCTTCTGATCGTCGTCGTCGAAGATCGTGAAGTAGCGCGACAGGCCGACTCGCTCGCCGTAGCGGCGCAGGATTCTCGCGCACGTGGCGTGAAACGTGCCGATCCACATAGCCCCGGCCTCGCCCTCGAGCATGGTCGATAGGCGCTCGCGCATTTCGCCCGCGGCCTTGTTGGTGAAGGTGACCGCCAGTATGCGGTGCGGATCGGTGCCGCGATCCACGAGCGACGCGATGCGATGCACGAGGACGCGGGTCTTGCCGCTGCCCGCGCCGGCAAGCACCATCAGAGGCCCTCCGGGCCACTCGACCGCGCGCTGCTGCTGAGGATTGAGCTGAGCCACGTCTCGCCGGTGTTACCACGATGGTCCCACGGCTGCCGGCCCCGAAACGAAAAGGACCGGCGGCCAACCTGGCCACCGGTCCGAATTCGGGTCGCGGGGCCACCAGGGCCCCAAACCGTCGATTGGGCTAGAAGGTGAAACGGAGGCCGAAGCGCATGGCAAACGGCGCCGCAATCGTGGTGGTGTTGCCGAAGTTCAGCTTGCGCACGACCGGATCAGCGCTCTCCTCGCCGTTCGGCTGGGTCCGCTTGAGGAACACCAGATCCTCCTCCTCACCACCGACGATCGGGTTCGATTCGTCCACGGTGTACTCCTCGTCCACCAGAATCTCACCCTGATTGTTGACGACGTTGAAGAAGTCGATGAACGCCGACAGCTCGTAGCGCCCCTTGTCGAGTGGCTTGGTGTACTGGGCACGTAGATCAACTCGGTGCTGGAACTCGGTCCGGCCGAACGCTCCGCGCGGCAGCAGGTATGCCTCGCGGCGACCGTACAAGAAGTGCCGCCCCAGCGAATCGATCGGCGTGCCCGAACCGACGCGGGCGCGAACGCCTCCACCGAGCGCGCCCCAGGTGTCGGGCAGTTCGTACTGGTAGAAGGCATCGAGGTTGAACAGGTGCGGCCGGTCCTGGGGCAGAACGCCATCGCGGTTGGCCAGCAGCTCGATCAGGTCAAACTGCGAGGTAATGTTCGGATCCAGCTGCCCGGTGTCCGGCGAAAACAGTCCCGGAAAGTTGCCCCGCGTACGGCTCCACGTGTACGAGCCCTGCAGGAACAGGTTGCGCGAGAAGCGCTTCTCGACCTTAAGCTGAATCGCCTGGTAGTTGCGCTGCGCTTCATCGAACGAAGTCCCTACGAGGCGAAACTGATCGAGCTGCCCTTGCAGCCGAGCTCGCGCCGGGTCGTCCATGGGCAGGGCGTCGATCTGGGCCTGGAGGTCGTCCAGACGTCCTTGGTCCACCTCCCCCGGGTTTGCGATGATGTAGGTAGCGGCGCCGTCCACCGACACGTCCTCGATGACGCGGCCCAGGCGTCGGTCCTGGTAGGAGATGCCGACCACCAGGTCCTCGAATACCTCGTATTCGGTGCCGACCGTGAACTCGTCGAGGAACTGAGCGCGCACGCCCGGAGCAATGATGACGCCGACGCCAAACAGGTCGGTGCCGTTTTGCGGCGTATCCATGGGGTCGCAACCGTTGCCGGAGCGGCCGCCGATGTTTTCGATATCCGAGTCGCCGCACTGGGAGGCGTTGAAGCGCTGGGTGACCGTGGTTTCGCCGCCGAACGAGCGCTCGTTGATGCGCATCGGGACATTCTGGTAGAAGCGCCCCCAGCTGCCGTAGACCTTGGAGCGGCCCTCTTTGGTCCAGTCCCAGATCACGCCGGCACGGGGCGCCCAGTTGTTGCGCAGGACCAGCGCGTTGGTGCCCAGCTCATCACCGGTCACCGGATCTGTCGTGTTTTGCAGCTCCTTCGAGTAACGGAGGCGCTGCTCCTCGTAGCGAATGCCGGCGTTGACCGTGAGGTTCGGCAGGATGTCCCAGGAGTCCTGGGCAAAGAACGACCAGTTGAGGGTCTCGCCCGTCACCGGCCGGGCTCCCTCGACGAAATCGCAGGGCACGTCGACGGTGTTGCCGAAGTCGTCTTGGACCTGGTCGCAGATGTTTTGCCCCTCCGGCCCCAGCACCGCAAAGCGCACGGCGTTGATCTGGTCGCGGTCGACCAGGTTCTGGTAGAAGACACCGCCCGAGAACTGACGGGGTACCTCGGTCTGGTTGAGCTCCATGTCGGCGCCGACCTTGAGAAGGTGCTGGCCGGCGGCCTTGATACGGTGGGCCGCGGTGCCCTTCCACACGAACCGCTGCTCGAGGTCGTCGACCACCGTGCCCGGACCGCCGGTCGAGTAGCCGAAGCCCGAGAGGTCAGGGCAGTTGTCGATGAGCTGGAACGGGTCGCCGCTGGTGCCGTCGGCGCAAGCCGTGACCACGTCCGACGACTCGCGGCCCTGGCCAAGAACGCCGAGGTCGCCGAAGATGACGTCCTCGCGGGCGAGCGCGTTGGCCGCGTCGACCGACGAGTTCACCTCAGTCGTGACGCGGTGCCAGCCAACCTGGGTCTCCAGTTCGGTCTTGTTGTTGTTGAGCTTGGACGACCACTTGGCCGACACGTCGGTCGTGAGGTCGTTGGCATCGAGGTCGCGAGCTGAGACCTCACCGCGCCCCCCCGCGCCGAGCAGCGAGCCGATGAGCGGCGTGCCGCTCACCGTGACCTGGCCCTGGTGCTCGGGCGTCACCGCAAAGTTGATCTTCGACAGGAACTGGAAGGTCGTGATGGATGTGTCCGCGTTTTCCCGGGCGATCTCGTCGTAGATGAAGAAACCCGTGTCGGGGTCGCGGTCGGCGGTGCCGTCCTGAAACTGTTCGGGGTCGCAAGCCGAGAGGCCGCCCCCCGGCAGCTCCATGCGGCAGTCAGTCTGACGCTGAATGATGCGCTCGTTCGAGGTGCGGACCAGGCGCGGAGCGAAACCGATGTAGAACCAGGCCTTGTCCTTGACGATAGGGCCGCCAAGCTCGAAGCCGAAGTCGGTGTCGAATGCCAGGTTGCTGTCGAGGTCGATGGAGGTACCCTGCTGCGGTGGGCGCTCGAAACCAGCGGTGAGAGCCCCCGGCTGGAGGTATGCGAACACGCTGCCGCGGAACTCGTTGGTACCGGTCTTGGTCACGACGTTGACCACGCCGCCGGTCGCTCGACCAAACTCGGCGTTGTAGCCGCCGGTGATGATCTCGGTCTCTTGAATGAACTCGTTGACCAGGAACGTGCCGACGGTGCCGAAGTTCAGGCCGGTGGTGTTGATGCCATCGACCACGTAGTTGTTCTCGAGGGACGACGAACCGGAGAACGAAATGCCGTACAGGTCGCCCTGCGAGCCGGCGGCCGCCCCCAGGGTCGAGGCGTAGGTACGGCCCGGAACCGGGATGTTGCGGGTGTAGTCGTCGGTGATAGAGATGCCTTGCTTGGTCGAGCCCAGGTCGATGGCCGGGGCTTTGCCCTCGACCTCGATGACCTCGCCGCCGGCTTTGCTCGTGTCGATTCGGGTGAACAGCGGCTGCTGTTTGCCGAGGCGTACGTTGACGTTGTTGATCACCTTCGTGATGTCGGCGTAGAAGAGCGACACCTTGTAGTCGCCCGGAATGAGCGACCGCAGCGCGTACGCGCCGTTTTCGTCGGTGATTTCAGAGTACTGGGTCCCGGTCCGCTGGTCGGTCGCGACAATGGTCACGCCGGCGAGCCCTTCGCCCCGTTCGTCGCGCACGACGCCCGACAACGAACCCGTCGTCGAGGTCTGCGCCAGCAGAGTGGTCGTCAGCAACATCGCCGCGGCCAGGGCGGCGGTGAAAGCAATTACTCGTCGATTCATTGGCTCTCTCCCTCGGACTACTGGGCCGGCGCCGTGGTGAAGGTGAGCTCGGCGTTTGCCGCGAGCTCACGTCCGTCGGTTGCCTTGACACCGTCTGCCCCTCCCGTGACGGTGACGGTGTATTCGGTCTCTGGTTCGTAGTTTGCGTTGAGCGTCAACTCGATGACGCTGCCGTTGACGACCGGCGTAAAGTCCACGACCGGCGCTCCTCCCGCGCCCACAACCGCAACGTTCCCAACCACGGTCGCGGCGTCCACCGGCGCGTTGAACTGAAGCTCGACGGTCGCGTCCACCGGAACCGGCGAAGGCGTGTCCCCATCCAGCTCGACGCTGAAAGGCGGGTTTTCCAACACCTCGAAGGTGAGTTCTACAACCTCGCCGGGAAGCTCGGCAGCTGGCAGGCTGATATCAGCCGGAGCCCCTGGATCGACCACCGCCCTTACCCCGTTTTCGCCGGCGGTGACGGCCACAGTGTACGTCGCGTTCTCGACATACGTGCCAGTGAGGCGAAGCTCGACAGTTGTACCGACGGCCACTGGCACGAAGTCTACGGGTGGAGCCTCGCCGCCGTCGTTCGGGAGCTCGCCGGTGACCGCAATGTTGCCCGCAACCGTGTCGGCCCGAACCGTGGCGTTAAACTGAAGCACCACGGTTTCGGCAGGGGTCACCGCCGTCGAAGCCAACTCGACGCCAAAAGTGGCTGTCGTGAAGCGAACCTCGCGCTCGTCGTCTTGGTCGACCAGGGGGTTGCCCGCGAAATCCAAAACGCCGGTGGGGCCGGTAGCCACCCGCACCAGGTACGAAGTCCCGGGACCAAACGTCGCGGGGAGGTCGCCCACCTCGGGAAAAAGGGTGATCGTATTCGCGTCGACCTCGGGCCTCAGATCGACCCCCGACTCGACCAGCACCTCTTCAGCCTCTCCGTCGTCGTTCTCGACCAGCGTCACGACAAAAACTTCGAAGTCCTCTGCCGTCACCGACACGGCATCAAGTAATACGTTGAACTCGAGAACTATCGAGCCCGGCGGCTCGAACGCGGTCTCGCCATCGGCTGAGCTCGTGAACCGAAGCGGTTCGGTCGTGTAGGTGAGCACAAACGGTTCGAGTAACGGGGAACCGAAGATGTCAGTAACCGCGTCGTCAATGGTCAGCGTGTACTCAGTGCTGGTAGCGTAGCCGAGCCCGGTTCGCGAATCCGGTAGTGACAACGTCACGTCGCTGTCGCTGAGCACCTCCAGCTCGAAGTCGATTGGCGGGCTCAAGACGAAGTTCTCCGGGACCACTGTTTCGCGATCGAGATCCGCATTGAACTGGAGAATGATCTCCTCATTCCCAGGGCGGATCCTCGCGGCGGTGGCTCCGTTAGCGGGCGAGGTGGACGGAACCAAGTCGTCGACCCCAAAGGCAATGCGAGACACGTCACCCGGCGAGCATTCGCCGTCGAGGAAATCACCTCCATCCGGCGCGCAGACCTGATTCCCATCTTTATCGACGATCGTTGGGTCGAACTCGAGACCGCACTCGCTCGACACGCGCAGGCTGAGTCGGTCAATCACGATCGCTGGTCCCAAGCCACCAATGCCAGCGTCGCTCGCCGGGACTTGTTGATTGCCCGAGGGATTCCAGAAAGAGGCATCGGTATCGAAAGGCATGAGCTGACCGTCGCACCGCACACGCACGACCGGCTCGTCGTCGGCGTTGTGGCGAATTCGAAAGTTGAGCCGCGGCACGCCGAAGGAGTCTTCGATCAAGCGTAGGCCATTGGGCTCGCCGTCGAAGACGCATAGCGAGGTGCAGTCCGCCAGATCCTCGGGCAGCGAGCCAGAGCAATCGTCCACGTCATCGGGCGTGATGCCGTCCGGCACGTCTACGAACTGCTCGTTGTTGCACTGAATCTGCTCAAGTGTGTTGCCGACCAACAATTCGTCCACCACGATCCGGAGGCGCTGCAGGTCTTTGCTGGGCTCCGCGTTGTCGATGACGCCGTCATCATCTGGCAGGTCGGGATGTTCGCCGAAAGCCAGCTGAAAATCGGAAGAGCCGGGAGCGATCATGAATAGCTGCGCCACGGCGGGTGGCCCAGCCGGGTTGAGCTCGGTGATGGAATCCTCCTCGCTGCACCCGACGGCCACGAGGAATAAGGCAGCGACCGAGGCCACCGCGCTGGTACGGGGTTGTGCCCGCATGTTGACTTTGCTCCTGTTCAACTCTTCTAAGGCGGCGCGCTGCGCCGAGAAAGTTTCATTGTCACCGGATCTGACATGCGTGGGCAAGCGCTGATCTCGCCGCATGCGGGCCGAACCCGGTGCAGTTCCAAACGTTTCTGGTGTATCGCAGAGGCCCCGTTGGACTGGAACCGTGTCCGCCTCACCGTTAGTGACAAGGGAAATTTTGTGAACATCCCGACGGTTGCGTGGCCTCCAGTTAGGACCGATCTCTCGAACGACGCTCGGTTCGCGCGAATCCCAATTACTCGGTTCTGGCGCAGCCGAAAAAAAACGACGGCCGCGCTTTTTCGCGCGGCCGTCGCAAGCAGCTTCGCTAAGGAACCAGAGTTAGCCGTCTTCGACGCTCTTGTCCTTGATGGCGATCTTTACGTCGCCGTTCTTCTCACCGGCTCCGGCGACGATGTCCATGATGCTGATGACCTCGTCGTATCGGACAGCGTAGTCGAAATCAACGAACACCACCTTGTCGCCCGACTGCTTCTCGAGTGCTGGACGCACCTTGTTGAGCAAATCGGCCTTCTGGACGACCTCTTCCGAGGATCCGATGGTCAGGTTGATCTCGCCGTCGGCCTGGACTGCCACGGTGACCTGGTTGCTGGCGGTCGCAGCCGCCACGAACTCGGTGTCACTGTCCTTCTTCCGCGGCACCTCGATGGTGATTTGCCTCATCATGATGGGCATCGTCACCAAGAAGATGATGAGCAGGACGAGAATGACGTCGATCAACGGGGTGATGTTGATGTCGGACTTTGGTCCGCCCTTACCCCCTACGCTCATTCCCATAGTTCGTTACTCCTCTTTCTCTGGCTCAAGGACGCTACGCAAGTTGCCTTGCAAAACCAGGCACGGGGCCTAGCTTCCGCCCTTTTGCTTCTTCTCGTTGGTGCCGAGGTCGATGCCCTTTAGCCCCAGATTGTTCAGGGCAAAGATCACCGGGTACAGGTGCGAGTAGGTCAGGTCCGCATCGGCCTTGAGGAAGACCTTGCGCGAGAACGGATTGTCGGGGTCCGGGTTCGCCTGGGCGAGCTTGTAGTTCTTGTCGAGCGTGTCGGAGATGCGCTTTTCGAGCGTCTCCACACTATCGAGCTCGAACTCGGATACCCCGTTGCGGCTGGTACCGGCCTTCGGCACCAGCTTCGCCACCACGTCCTTGTCGAAGTAGACCAGGCCCTTTTTGTCGATCGCGACGATCGGCTGGGACTTGTCTGCCTCTTCGGTGTGGTTGACCGTTTTCGGCAGGGGAACCTCCTTACCGCGAGCCAGAAGCGGCGTGACCACCATGAAGATGATCAGCAGCACCAGGCACACGTCGGCCAGCGGCGTGATGTTGATCTCGCCGTGAACCTCGGGCGGAGGCGCTGGTTTCTTGTGAACCAGCCCTTTGCGCCGACCAGCCATTTAGCTCGACCTACCCTCCCGAAGCACGAAGTCGATGAACTCCGACGAAACGTCGTTCATGTCCACGACGACGTTTTCGGCGCGCGCGGTGAAGTAGTTGAAGAACATCGCGGCGGGGATGGCGACCAGAAGACCGAAGGCCGTCGAGACGAGCGCCTCGGCGATACCCGGACCGACGACGTCCATGCCGCCGCCGCCCTTGAGAAGGCCGAAGGCGTTGATGATGCCGATGACGGTACCGAACAGTCCGACGAACGGAGCAATCGCGGCGATGGTCGCCAGGCCGCCAAGGCCTTTGCGGAGGTTGGCCGACTCGCGCTCTTTCACACGCTCGAGCGCGCGGTTGACCGAGTCCACCAGGTCGAAGTCACCGATCTCTTCGGGGCCCTCGTTGTCGAGAGCTTCGCGGGCCTTCTTGTACGCGGCAAGACCGGACTCGACGACCTTCGCAACCGGGCTGGCCGGGTGACGGCCAGCGGCCGCGAGCGCTTCATCCACGTTGTGCATGCGGAGGTAGCCCTCGAGCGCGCGGACGAACGAGAACGACTGCTTGCTGCCCTTGGAGTAGGTAAGCAGGCGCTCGATGATGACGTAGATGGACCAGACCGACATGATCACCATGAAGATGGTGTTCAATTTGACCGGCCAGCCCATCGATTCCCACATGTGGCCTAGCGTGAAATCCATTGTTTCTCTTTCCTTACGTGCTGCCTGAGTTGTTGCTTGCTGATTGGCTAGGCGCCTGGGGGGGCCGAGCCGCTACGGAAAAATCTAAATAAGGAGCCGGACCCTTCGGTTCTAGCTCTGGCGGTAGATGAAAGTGACCGACGTGCAGACCTCGGCGGCCTTGCCGTTGACCTTGAACGGCGAGTAGCGCCAGCCGCGAATCTTCTGCTGAAGCAGGCGGTCGTAGTCGTCGTAGCCCGACGACTTGATGAGTCGCACCGACTTGATGGTACCGGCCTTGCTGATGCAGATCTTGGCCGCGGCGCGGACCTGGGTCTCGCCCTGCTTGACCATCTGCTGCTTGACCGACAGAGGCGGCTGGACGTTCTGCTCGCCGCCGATGCGGTTTTGCTCGGTAACCGCCTGGGGAACGACGGTGGGCTTCTCGGGCTCGGGGGGAGGCGGAGGCGCACCGAGGTTTGTGCCGCCCAGGGTCCCGCCGATGGTCCCGCCGAGAACGCCGCCGGCCACGCCGCCTTCGACGCCCCCTTCGACACCGAAGTCCTCGTCTTCGATCGAGTCGTCGGCCTGCTCTTCCTCGGGCGGCGGCTCCTCGTCCTTGACGGGCTGGACGGTCTCTTTGACCTTCTTCTTCTTCTTCTCGACCTTCTTCTCTTTTTTCTTCCGCTTGCCGCCAGGCGGGGGCGGAGGCGGCGGAGGGGCGCCGAGCGAGATCTCAGTGGCTCCCTCGGGCAGGGGCAGCAGCGAGATCTCCCAGAACTGCTTGATGATCAGGGCGCCCGCCGCGACGCCGTGAAGCACCAGCGAGGTGATGATGAGCACGTAGACCCACCGAGGGCGCTTCGCGGTTTTTGCGTGTACGTAGTTCTCGAACATCGCTTAGTCCTCGAGGGTCACTTCGAGTCGGACGACTTATCGCCGTCCTTCTTGTCCTTGGAACCAGCGTCGCCGGCGCCCACCTCCGCAGCGGCCTTGGCCTGCTGCGCCTTGTAAATCTCGGCGCCCTTGATGCGGTGCTGGTAGGCGTCGTTGAGGTCGATGTTGCGCAGCCAGTACACCTCGTAGGTGAGCGAGCGCTGCTCGAACAGCGAGCCGGCCAGGTACCAGAGCTGGTAGTTGTCCGGCTGAATCTCAATGGCGTCCTGGGTCGCCGCGATGCCGATGTCGGCGATCGCGAGGCGCTCGGTGCCGGTGATCTCCATGCCGCCGCGCAGCCGGGCGTTTTGCATGGCGCCGATGGCGAAGAGCGGCTGAATCTTCTCGGCCTCTTCTTTGGCCATCGAGAAGGCCTTGCGGTACAGCTCGATGGACTTGGCGTACCGGTCGGCCATCGTGTTGATGCGCGCCAGGTTCATGACGGCGTTGATGTTGTTGGGGTCCTTGTCGAGCTCGCGCTGCCAGACCGCCAGGGCGCCGTCGTAGTCCTCGGAGTCCACGTAGGTCTTGACCAGCATCTTGGTCACGCCTTCGAGTTCGTCCTCGGGCTTGGCCTTGTTCATGGCCAGGTACTTCTCGAAGTTCTCGGCGGCCTTGGCGGCCTTGGCCTTCTCTTCGGGGGTGGCCATGCCCGGTCGCATATCCTTGAGATACGCGAGCGCGGCGTTGTGATAGGCGACGTCGATGTCCGGGGCGAGGGAGATCGCCTTTTCGAACTGCTTGACCGCCTCGTCGTACTTGCCTTCGCCGTAGTCGCGGTTGCCCTGCTGAATCGCGCGGCGCGCGGTCAGCTCGGTGCAGCCGGTGACCAGCATCGCCGCTGCTGCAACAAAGAGCAGGGCGAGGCGACGGCCCTCATGACGTGATCTTCGGCTCATGAATCGCGGCACTATAGCTAAATCGTCACTTGCCAACAACCGACTCCTCCGTTGGGAGTCCCCGGGCAAACCGGAACAATTTCCGACACTTTGCCTATGGGCGTTGTGTGACTCGTAGCGCACGCAACGGGATGGAGGACTCGGGTTGAACACGGGTGGGCCTTGTACCCGACGACTCCTCACGCCTGCATCGCGCGAAAGCTCACAGACGCTGGCATCCAGGCAAGTATTGCCGCGTTGACGCCTCACTCCCGTCAGAAGCGGCCCGTGGAAACCTAGGGGACCCGGTACGGAAACGTCAGGCGCTGCGAGTCTGCATTTTCTTGCTCATCGGGCGCGTCCACCGAAAAGCCATCCAGCCGCTCTTCGATGCAGGCGAAGAAAGGTTTCTCGGTGAGATCCCGCGACGCGACGGCGGGGGATCCGACGACGTACCGCCCGTCGCGCGCCGACACGTCCACGGTGACCGAGAACGAGGCCCCGGCCAGGGCTTCGGGATCGCTGAGCGCCTCGACGCAGGCATCTACCTCGGGGCGCAAGCCCATGCGCAGCGCGGCGCCGGCGCGCCCGGAGATCTTGGATTGGCGCGGCCGCGGGGGGCCCTTGCCCCGGTGATCGGCCGCCAGCCGCCCCTGATCGTCCACGGTCCTTGTGGAGGGTGCGTCTTCGTCGACGTTGCCGTCGCTGTCGGCGACCGCGGGCGGGGTTGCCGGGGTGCGGGACGCGACTCGCCGGGGCGCCCGGGGCGCCGGCGTGTCCGATGGCTCCTGCACCTCGCGCGCCTCCGGGCCGGCCGCCGGCGTCGCAACCTCCGGGCCGGAGCCAGTCACCAGCACGGCCAGCCCGACGAGCGCCGCGACGACCGCCAGGGCCAGCGCCACCAGCAACGTGCGGCTCACGCTCCGGTCCCCAACACCTCGACGTCGCCGGCGATGATCCGGTGGCGACGGCCGTTTCCGTCCACCACCAGCAAAGCGCCGTCGGCGTCGAGTCCGCTGGCCGTACCGTCGAGCGGCTGAGCGCCCTCGAGGTGCACCCGAACGCGGCGGCCGGCGAAATTGGCCCGCCCCGTCCAGTGCGGCGAGATGGCCTCGATGCCCCCGGCAAAGAACCGGTCGAGCCAGCGCTCTACCGCCGCCAGCAGCACCGCAATGAACCGGTCGCGGTCGATCGCCGGCCGGCCGGTCTCGAGGGCAACCGACGTCGCGATGTCCTCGAGCTCCGGCGGAAAGCTCGTGCGGTTGACGTTGACGCCGATTCCGAGCACGACGTGCTCGGTGGTTCCGTCGCGAGTGGACATTTCCGTGAGGATTCCCGACACCTTGCGCGTCCCGATGAGCACGTCGTTCGGCCACTTGAGAGACGGTCGCGGACCGAAGCTATTCACCGCGTCGCACACGCCCACGCCGGCCGCCAGGGTGATGGGCGGCACGTGCCGCGGCTCGATTTGCGGGCGCAGGACCGCCGACAGGTACAGGTTGCCCGAATCCGGTGAAAACCAGGTGTGACCGCCGCGGCCGCGGCCGGCGGTCTGGGCGAGCGCGGTCACGACCGTTCCGTGCACCGCCCCTTCTTTTGCCAGCCGGGCGGCCTCGTCGTTCGTGGACGTACACGTGCCGAGCTCGATGCGCTCGGCGCCCAACCAGCCGCTACTCATGGCGACTCGACGACGTCCAGCGCGATGTCGACCGACGGAGCCGAATGGGTAAGCGCGCCGCACGAGATGATGTCGGCGCCGGCCTCGGCGAAGGCGCGAACCGTGTCGAGCGTAATGCCGCCCGACACTTCGACCAGCGCCCCGACCTCCCGGGCCCGCTTGGCGCAGTTTGCGACCCGATCCGGCGTCATGTTGTCCAGCAATACGATGTCGGCGCCGGCGTCGAGAGCTTGTTCGAGCTCGAGCTCGTCGGTGACCTCGATCTCCACCCGCAGCGGGTGCGGAGCCTGGGCTCGGGCGCGCTCGACAGCCGCCCCGACCGAACCGCAGGCCGCGATGTGGTTGTCTTTGATGAGCACGCCGCTCGCCAGGTCGAACCGGTGGTTAAAGCAGCCGCCGGCGGCCACGGCGGCCTTTTCCAGGGCCCGATATCCCGGCGTGGTCTTGCGCGTGTCCACGACCCGGGCCCGGGTGCCCTCCACGGCCCTGGCATAGGCCCGGGACAGGGTGGCCACCCCCGACAGGCGCTGAAGAAAGTTGAGCGACACTCGTTCGCCCATCAGCACCGCCCCGGCGGGGCCGCGAACCGTGCCCAGAACCGCTCCGGCGGGAACGCTTTCGCCGTCGCGTGAGGAGTCGACGATAACAATGGAAGCATCCACGGCGGAGAACACCGCCGCCGCGAGCTCGAGGCCAAACGCCACCAGCGGTTCGCGAGCGACAATCTGGGCGTCGACCGGCGCGGGATCCGCGCCGACCACGGCGGCGGTGGTGACGTCGCCACGACCGATGTCCTCGTCGAGGGCGAGGTCGATTAGCCGCGTTACCGCGGGCAGCTGGGAGTATCCGCTCATCGGCGCGACCGTAGCAAAGTCCGGGGCGCTTGGCGCCCGGCGGCGTCCCTGCTATTGCAGGCGCCATGCGAGCAGCGTTTTTCGACATGGACCGCACGGTCCTGCGCATCGACAGCGGCATGAGCTGGATGAAGTTCATGTACCGCCGGGGCGAGCTGTCGCGCCGGGGCCTCGTTCGGGCCACCTGGTGGAGCATGCAGTACAAGCTCGCCCTGCTCGACATCGAGACCCTCGCCCAGCGATTGGTCGCCGATCTGGCCGGCGACCCGGAAGAGGAGATGCTGGCCAAGTGCGAGGTCTGGTACCGGGCCTACGTCGAGCACGAGGTCGCGCCCGAGGCGGTTCGCGCCATCGAGCGCCACCGGGCCGCCGGCGAGCGGGTCGTGCTGCTCACGGCGTCGACCCAGTACGTGGCGGAGGTGGTCGCGCGGTCTCTCGGCATGGACACCCTCTGCTCCCGCCTCGAGGTCGCCGACGGCGAGTTTACCGGGCGCATCGAGCAGCTGTGCTACGGCCCCAACAAGGTGTCGATCGCGGAGCGCTTTGCCGCCGAAGAAGGCCTCGACCTCGACGCCAGCAGCTTTTACTCGGACAGCTTTACCGACCTGCCCATGCTCGAACGCGTGGGCACGCCCGTCGTCGTCAACCCCGACGCGCGGCTCGGCGTCGTCGCCCGGCGCCGCAACTGGCCGGTCGAGCGCTGGGCCTAGGCCCGCGGGCCGCGCGGAGCCTAGGCAAACGCCTTCTGCAATAAATCGATGAGGATGTTGGCGCCGGCGTGCACCACGACCGCGGCGGCGATGGACCCGGTCGCCGAGCGCAGCCAGCCGAAGAGCAGGCCCGGAAAGAAGGTCGCCAGCCGGCGCGGGTCAAAGCCAATGGCCAGGTGAGTCACCGCGAACAGGGCGGACGAAATGACGAGCGCCCGCCCCACTCCGCCCCCGAGGATTCGCCGCCGCGGGGGCATGGCGCGCTCGCACAGGTCGTGAATGTAGCCGCGAAACAACAGCTCTTCGGGGATGGCGACGACCACCACCTGCGCCGCCATCCACTCGGCGTAGGCCCAGTCGAAGGTCGGCCAGGTCGCCCCCGCCAGCCCGCGCCATTCGGCGCACAGTCGCGGCGGCGCGATGGCCCGGAGGGACTCGCTCGGGCACACCACGTCGTAGAACCCGACGAAACCGAACAAAAACACCGGAAAGATCAGCGCCATGACGACACCCGCGTACAGCGCGTTGGTGCCCACCGGTGCGACCGTGAAACCGATGCCGGCCATGTCGCGGCCCCGGCGCCAGGCCATTTCCACGGGCACGAACAGAAAGACCAGCGCCACCAGCACGCCCAGGTGCTCGTTGACCAGCGGCACGCCCCCGGCCAGCAGGCCCAGAACCGCGACGAGGCCCACGGCAATGGCGAAGGCGATGAACGCCGTGCGAAGCGGGCGCTCCTCCGGTAACTGACTCGCCACGGACGCGAGAGTATGCCGCCGCCGAGCGGGCCGCCGCAATGCCGTGGCCGCCCGCCCGGCGTCTGTCGCATCTTTGCTTTCACCGGGCGGGCCGCCGGAAATGGGGCGAGGCCGCTTTTTTTGTTACGATTCTGGTCGGTGCGGGTCGGCGAGACGCTGATACGGGAGGGGGCCATCACCGGGGAGCAGCTCGAAGAGGCCCTCCGCGCGCAGGTGATCTACGGCGGGCGCCTCGGCACCAACCTCGTCGAGCTCGGTCACGTGGACCTCGACGCGCTGGCCGAGATCCTCGGCGCGCAGGCAGGGCTTGCCGCGGCCCTGCAGCGTCACTTCGACGAAGCGAACCGCAGCCTGCAAAGTCGGCTGGCTGCCTCGCTGGCCAACGAGCGTCAGTGCGTCCCGCTGGCGGTCGTGAGCGAAGAGCCCAGGCTCATCGCCGTCGCCTTCATGGATCCGCCCGACCCGTCGATCCTCGGTGAGCTGTCCCGGGCCCTCGGGGCCGAGATCGTCCCGGCCATCGCCCCGGAACTGCGGCTGCGCTACCAGCTCGAGCGCGTCTACGGGATTCCGCGGCCCAATCGCTACAAGCGCGTGCGCAGCAGCGCCCAGCGCGTTCTCGACGCAGGTCGCACGCAGGAAAAGAGAACCTACGTCCGGCCGCTTACGGGCGAGGAGCCGGCCCTCGACGCGGACGCCGAGGACACCCCGGCCCTCGGCCGCATCTCGCTCAAGAAGAGCTATCGGCGGGCCGACACGGCCGCCCTCGAGACCCTGCCCGATTTCGACAGCGCCATCCGCCTGATTCGCCGCTCCCACGACCGCGACAAAATCGTCGATACGGTCCTGCGCTGCATGCGCGAGGGGCTGCATCACCGGCTCGGCATTGGGGTGTTCCTGGTCGTCCGCAACGACACGGCCATTGGCTGGCGTGGCTACTCGCATTTCGCCGACGCCGACGACGCCGTGGGCTCGATCGCCGTGTCGCTGGAAGAACCTTCGTTGTTCCAGCTGGCCTACGGCACGCAAGTGCCGGTGTGCGGACGACCGCCCGAGCTCGGCGTGCCGGTAAACCAGCGGTTTTGGAGTGCTCTTGGCAGCGCCCCGCCGGCCGAGGTGGTGTGTTGTCCCATCGTCGTCGACAGCTTCGTCGTCGGTCTGCTGTACGCCCACGCAGAAGACCTGGGCCCCATCCCCGCCGAGCTTTCGGACCAGGTGATCGAGCTCGCCCGCTGCGCCGGCAGCGCGTTCTTGCGCCTCATACGCTCGTCGGAGCGCTAGCCGGCGCGGTCGAGCCATTGCGTCGGGACGGCCCCGCCGCGCCGGCCGCTGGTAACGCGTTTCGAGGCGTTACGCGCCGACGACGAACGTAAAGACCAGGAGCGCCAGGCTCAGAATGATCGTCGTCGCCAGCAGGAACTGCAGCACGCGGGTGACGCGTTCCTGGGACGGCGCGCCGTGCTCGACGTCGTGGCCCTCGTGGCGGTGCTTGAGCGGGCCCGTCTCTTCACTCATGACGCGTAGATAGCGCCGCTAGTCGCGACGCGTCAAGGGAGAACGCCGAGCCACCGCGGGCAAACGGGCACTTACAGGCGTGAGCCCAGCTCGGTCATGGAACGCCGCAGCGCCCCAAGCGCATCGTCGAGGCTCTGAACGCGGTCTTCCAGATCCGTCTGAAGCAGCTCGGCAATGTCCTCGGCGCTGGCCGCCCGGCTCTCGAGCAGCCGCTGAGCGCGCACCAGGAATGCCTCGATCCCGCTTACCGCGAGGGCCGACTCGCGGAGGTCGTCGGAGACGAACAGCAGCAAGTTCTCGATCTCCGAGGGCGAAAGGCGAGCGGCCGCGTCGGGCACGGGCGGCACCTCGCCGACCAGCAGCCGATCGCGCGCGCGGCGCCCCTGGCCGGTCCGCGTCTGGTCGCGAATGTCAGACTGCCGTCGCATGGTGTCGTGAGCTTCGGCTGGGGGCCTTTGTTGCGCAAGTTTCCGACCTCGGGTGCGACCCGCACCCACGTACCGGCCGCGGCCGGCTGGCGCGTACTGGGTCCCGCGGCGAATTGACTCGCCAGGGGCGCACGTCATACTTACTGGCTAGGCGGGCCGTTTTTTCGACGAGGCGAGCGAGGAGCCGCGGATGCAAGCAGAGGCGCGACGATCCCACGGCAAACCGCCGAGTTTGCCAAGACCAGCGGAGTCGCTTGCGAGCGCGGGCACGAGCGCAAGCAGGAGCGCAAGCAAAGACCGACGAGACGCAAGCGCCCCACTCTCGTCGCCGCGGCCCCCCGGAGAGCGACCTTGATCCCCGACGACGTCATCGACGAGATTCGCGCCCGCACCGACATCGTCGCGGTGATCGGCGAGCACGTCACCCTCAAGAAGGCGGGGCAAAACCACAAGGGGCTGTGCCCGTTCCACCACGAAAAGACGCCGTCGTTCAACGTCAACGGCGCCAAGGGCTTCTACTACTGCTTCGGCTGCCAGGCGAAGGGCGACGCCTTCAACTTTCTGATGCAGTACGAGGGCCGCAGCTTCGTCGAGGCGGCAAAGCAGCTCGCGGCTCGCGTCGGCGTGACCGTACCCGAGCGCCAGCTCACCGACGCCGAGAAGCGCTTTCGCAGCGAGCAGTCGCAGCTCTACGAGATCAACCGCATTGCGGCCAACTTCTTCAAGGCGGCCCTGGCCGACGAACGCGCGGGGGCCTCGGCCCGAGCGTATCTGCAGGGTCGCGGCATTAGCCGCGACGTCGCCGAGAGGTTCGAGCTCGGGTTTGCCCCCGACAGCTGGGATGCCCTGTGCAAGCGGCTCATCAAGCGCAACATCGACCCGCGCCTGGCCGAGAGAGCCGGGGTCGTGCGGCCGCGCAAGTCGAGCGGCTACTACGACGCGTTCCGCAACCGGCTGGTGTGCCCGGTCGTGCTGCCGGGGGGAGAGGTCGCCGGTTTTTCGGGTCGCATCCTCGACGACGACGCCGAAGCGGCGAAGTACTACAACACTCCCGAGAGCCCGGTGTTCAAGAAGTCGCGCCTGCTCTTCGGCATTCACCTCGCTCGCGACGGCTTTCGCCGCAGCAAGCGCGCCATCGTCGTCGAGGGCAACTTCGACGTGGTGTCGCTGCACCAGGCGGGCTTCACGGAAACCGTCGCGCCGCTGGGCACGGCCCTGACCCCCGAGCAGGTCGACCAGCTGCGGCGCCTGGCCGATGAGGTCGTGCTGGTGTACGACGGCGACCGGGCCGGGCGGGCCGCTACATTAAAAGCGCTTCGCGCCCTGGTCGGAGCCGGCGTCGCCGTGCGCATCGCCAGCCTGCCGCCGGGCGAAGATCCCGATTCCATGGTCAACGCCCGCGGGGCGGAGTCCTTCGGCGAACTGCTCGACCGAGCGCGGCCCGGGGTCGAGTACTTCATGTACGAGGTTTGGGGCCAATCCACCGACAGCGCCGACAGCCGAGCCCAGGCCATCGACGAAGCGGCCGAGCTTTTGGCCACGATTAAGGACCCAACCCGGCGGGACCTGCTCATCGGCACCCTCGCCTCGGCCATGAATGTGGATTCCCGGCTGGTTCAGCGCTCCGTGGGACGGCACCGGGCCGGCGATCGCAGCCAGGCTCCCCCCGGTAACCGATCCTCGCAAGCGCCGGAAACTTCTGGACCTGTCCCGGAAGCCGAGTTAAAGATCCTGGGCCTTTTGGCAGACCATCCGAAACTATTAGAGAATCCTGAGCTTCAACCGGATCTGGAGAAGATCCCGCAGCTCTTGACGCACGCCCAGCTTCGCGACATGTATTCCGCCGCACGCCAAGGGCGACCAATTTTGTCCGTACTCGGCGAGAACCCGTCGAACCGGATGGCACAGCAGCTCCTCTCTGGAGAAAACTCCGCACTTTCCGACCCTGCAGAAACACTCCGCGAAGCCATTCGCACTCTCGGGCGACAACGCAGTCGAGATGAGATGGCGAAAAAGCAGCAGATGCTCGTGGAGGCGCAACGCAGAGGTCAGGTCGAGCGGCAAAGAGAGCTCGCAGTCGAAATCTTGAACTTGAGAAGGCAGGTCGAATAGCGATGGCAAAAACCGCGAAGAAGTCTTCCGCCAGCTCCGCAACGTCAAAGACGAAAGCGTCGAGCACCAAGGCCGCGAAGTCCACCAAGGCAACCACAGCGGCTGCCAAGGCAACTACGGCCAAGAAGACGAGCACCAAGAAGACCGCTTCGTCGACCAAGAAAGCTGCGACCACGGCCAAGGCGCCAGCCAAAGCGACAGCCAAAGTGACAGCGAAGAAGGCCGCCGCCAAAAAGCCCGCCGCCAAGACTACGACTGCCAAGAAGGCGACCGCCGCCAAGACCAAGGCGAAGACCAGCAAAAAGGCCGCTGCGGCCGAGGGCGCCACCGAGAACGGCGCGTCCGCCAAGCACGAGAAGAAGATGGACAAGCTCGTTGCCCTCGGCAAAGAGCAGGGCTACCTGACCTACGACCAGGTCAACAAGGACATGCCGGACGACATCCGCACGTCCGACCAGATCAACGCCTGGCTCGACGCCCTCGTCCAGGCCGGCATTCAAATCGTCGACAATGCCGATGAGGTCGAAGAGACCAAGACCAAGTCCGGCAAGAGCGTCGCCGACATCGGCAAGGGCGACGACAAGAACAAAGACGACGAGGACGACTCGAACTACGCGCGCAGCAGCGACCCCGTGCGCATGTACTTGCGCAAGATGGGCTCGGTCTCCCTGCTCACTCGCGAAGGCGAGGTCGAAATCGCCAAGCGCATCGAGGAAGGCGAGCGCCGCGTACTGCAGTGCGTTCTCAACTCGGCCATCTGCGTCGAGGAGCTCCTCGACGTCGGCGACCGCCTCTCGGCGAGCAAAGTGCGCGTCAAAGACGTCGTCAAAGACGTCGACGACGAGGACCAGGAGTTCGACGAGAAGTGGCACACCGACCGGGTGCTCAAAGTCCTCGACACGGTCCGCAAGATTCAAACCGAGGCCGACAAGGACTACGAGAAGCTTCAGGAGAAGGGCCTGTCCGAGGTCAAAAAGAAGAAGCTTCGCGAGGCCATGAAGACCCACCGCGCCAACATCTACGAGGAGCTGTCGGCCCTGCGCCTGAACCGCCCCGTCGTCGAGCGCGTCGTGGCCCGCATGAAGAACTTCGTCGGCAAGCTCGACAAGATCGACGCCGAGATCGCCATGCTCGAAGAGCGAGCAGGCGGCATGAACGCCAAGGACCTGCGCAAGCTGGTTCGCGACCTCAAGGCTTCGCCCGCGAAGGAGAAGGCGGTCTACAAGAAGACCGGCATCTCGGTCGAGCAGTTCGAGACGCTCGACAACCTCATCAAGCACACCCAGAAGCGCTACAAGTCCCTCGAAGAGGAGTCGCGGCTGTCGCTCGCCGAGCTTCGCGAGACCTACGAAGAGCTCGCCGACGGTGAGCGCATGGCCGAGCGCGCCAAGTCCGAGCTGGTCGAGGCCAACCTGCGCCTGGTGGTGTCGATCGCCAAGAAGTACACGAACCGCGGCCTGCAGTTCCTGGATCTCATCCAGGAGGGCAACATCGGCCTGATGAAGGCGGTCGACAAGTTCGAGTACCGCCGCGGCTACAAGTTCTCGACCTACGCGACCTGGTGGATTCGCCAAGCCATCACGCGTGCCATTGCCGACCAGGCCCGGACCATCCGCATCCCGGTCCACATGATCGAGACCATCAACAAGCTGGTCCGAACCTCGCGCTACCTGGTTCAGGAGCTCGGCCGCGAGCCGACGCCCGAGGAAATCGCCGAGCGCATGGAGCTGCCGCTCGACAAGGTGCGCAAGGTCCTGAAGATCGCCAAGGAGCCGATCTCACTCGAGACTCCGATTGGCGAGGAAGAGGACTCTCACCTCGGCGACTTCATCGAGGACAAGAGCGTCACGTCGCCGTCCGAGGCCGTCATCTCGGTGAACCTCGCCGAGCAGACCCGCAAGGTGCTCTCGACCCTCACCCCGCGCGAGGAGAAGGTGCTGCGCATGCGCTTCGGCATCGGCGAAAAGTCCGACCACACTCTCGAGGAAGTGGGCCAGGACTTCGAAGTCACCCGCGAGCGCATTCGACAGATCGAGGCCAAGGCGCTTCGCAAGCTGCGCCACCCGTCGCGCAGCAAGCGCCTCAAGGCCTTCGTCGAAGGCCAGTAGGCCGGCGCGCGCTGTAGCGCCACGGCCTCAGCGCCACAGGAAGATCGGATTGGTGACACCGAACGGGCGGCGGCCCGGGTGCACCGGCTCGAGCGGATCATTGCCGTAGGCCGCGACGATGACATAGGACCCAAAAGGCCCGTCGGCAACGGGGACCTCGACGGTTCGATCGAAGCGTACGACCGGGTTCTCGGGATCCGCGTCCGCTGGCGTCACGTCTAGGCGCGCAAACACGACGCCATCGACGACCACGTCGAGGGTCGTCACGTCGACCCAGCTCGGGGCCTGAACGCGCACGTCGACCGACGCCGTCGGCCCCAGGTCGTTTGCGTCGTCGCCAGGCCCCGCGCCCGCGACGGCTGCGTTCACGACGACCCCGCCGCTGATGGTGGAATGGCCATTGGCAGTCGCTTCCCGGATGGCGGCATCGCTGAGCTGCCTGGGGTCGTCGGTGCCGAGCTCCAGGCAGGTTCGCGGATAGCCAACCGGCGACCTCATGATGCCGTGGGAATCGCTGGACGCGACCGCGAATACCCGGCGACCGAAATCGAGAAACGAAAGCCAGTCGCGCACCACCCCGTCGAGCTCGGGACGCCAGGCCGACGAGTTGAACACCTCGACCACCGAGAACTCCTCATCCCAGTACTCGGGAAACTCGGCCTGTCCGGTATCCGGGTCGTAGCCGGCGTAGTCGAAGTAGTTACGACCGCCGCGCGGGTGGTTGATGATGATGATGGGCGCTTCCGGACGCTGGCGGACCCGGTCGAACACAGCGGGAGGAGCCAGCGTCTCGACGACCACGTCGGGCTCTTGCGCGCTCGGGAACCGCTGCCATAGCGGCGCGCCAGCGTTGACGCGAGACTCGTCGGGCTCAATTGGAAGTACGCCCATATGGCCCCAGACTTCGAGGCTCGTCATTTCGACCGAGCCGGTCGCAAACGCGTAGTCGCTCAGGCCCAGCTCCTCTATTTCGGTCCCGAAGTCGGCGGCGTATTCGTGCTCGGAGCGGATGGGAATCTCCACGCCGTCGGCAACCGCCCCCCGCAGCTTGAGCCGGGCGTCGTCGCCCGAGTCGCTCGAGCGTTCGGTGTGGATATGGTAGTCGGCGCACTGCAGCCCGCTCGTATCGACGACTCGCTCAAGAGCGGCCTGCAGCTCCGACGTTTCGCCGTCGCTAACGGTGACGAGCTCACGGACCAGCTCGTATTCGAACCCGCGGGACACCACGACCTCCCACGTGCCGGCGGGCACCCGAAAGACGTGCTCGCCGTCCATATCGAACTCGACGTGAAGGCGCCCGCCTGTCACCGACGACTCGCCGAACGAGGCGGGAAAGGCGGGCAGCGCCTGGTCGGTCGGCAACACCTGCAGGCGCACCGGCAAGGGCTCGCCGGAGACCGCGTCCGACGACGTTACGCGGATGAACCCCGAGGCGGGCAGCTGGATGTCGACGTCGCCCTCGGCCTCGACCGCGATGGGACCCACCGGGTCTTCACCGCGCCGAAAGGCCGTGAGCTCGACCGGCGCCTCCGGCGGCACATGCACGGCGTATCGGCCAGCCGCGTCCGTCGTGGTCCGGGTCAGATAGCCGAGCATGCCGCCGGTTGCGTGCACGCGCACGTTCGCGGCTGGCTGGCCCTGCGAATCGGTCACGGTGCCCGCGATCTCCCGGAGCGACACACCGTCGATGCGCGCCCGCGCTACCAGCAGGCCGTCGAGCCCCGGTCCGCCAATGGCGATTCGGGCGTGGTGTCTGCGGGTCTCGGCGCAGGCTGCGATGACGAAACCGTCGGCAAAGCGCCCGGTGAACCCCGAGGCATTGACGCCGGGATCGATGGTACCGGCGAGCAACTCGTAGGAGTAACTCGCAGCGTCATCATCGACGAAGCCGAGGAACGCGTGGCGACCGCGGTCGGCGTCGAAGCCAACGACCGGCGCGTAGATGGGCATGCGCTGTTCGTACATGAACGCGTGCAGCTGGGTCGGGTTTTCCTGATCGACCGCCCGTGGCGACAGGTGGGTCACGAAAACATCGATGTAGTCGGCGCCGGGCTCGAGCACGTAGTCGATTGCCGTGGGAATGTCGGGCCGGGTCTCGCGAAACAACGCACCGACGATGTTCTCCCAAAACGGCAGCGGCGCCAGCGCACCGTGGGCTCTCACCACCGCGGCCTCCCCGTTGGAGCCGTCGTTGAGCACGGTGACACTGGTGGTCACGACGGTTTCGCGCCCCGTGAGCACGAAGAACTCGCCGAAGTTCGCCGGCGCGGTGATGGCGCCGTCGGCAACCAACCCCATGCCCACGAGACGCCCGCCCCACGGATCGTAAAGGTCCGACGGACCCGGGGCTTCGATGACCACCGCAAAGCGGTCGTTGGCGAGAATGAAGTCACCCGCGGACGAAGTGCCGAGCCCGTTTGCGGGCGCCGGCAAGTCTTGGGCGCGGGCAACGCCGGCCCGAGCCTCACCGGGGCCCGCCTCGAGCGGCGCCGGATGGCCCTGTCGATCACCCTCGCGAAACTCGAGGTTCAGGTCGCAAGACGAACCGCTGTCGGGGTCGTCGACCGGGGGCTCATCGGCGGCACCGCAGCCCATCGCCAGGGCACCGGCAATTCCGAGCCAACATCGCGGCAGTTCGGCCAATACCCCATTGCGAGCCATTCAGTGACGCTAGCACGTCACTTCCGCGACGAAATTGACACCTAATGTCCCGAGCGCAACCGCCCGTCAGATGGCCCCCTCGCAGGGAAGGGGCCTCTGCCAAAGCGCTACTTGCGTTGGACCGTCGTTTTGTTGCCCATCTCGTACGTGATCGACTGGCCGTTGGCCTTCATGGTCCAGGCGGAGTCGACGTCGAGGGAGGACTGTTTCGGCACGATGCGATCGAGGCTCATGGCGATGGCGCCGACGCCAACGCCTTTCCAGCTTTCGATCTCGAGCTTCATCCCGGGAGCCTGGGGGACCTCGACGAACTTGCTCAGCGCTTTTTGCCCCACCTTGGCCTCGAGCTCGATCTCGGCGCCCTTGCGCGATACCAGCGTGTACTCGATGGTCTGCTGAATCTGGATGCCGTTGATCGCCGGCGCCTGAGTCACCCGCCAGACCGCACCGGCACCGACGGGCTCGGCCGGCAGCGGAACCGCGAACTGCTCGAGGCTGCTCTTCATGCCGTCGAGCATTTGCCGGGCCTGGGGCGGCGCGGCCTCGGGCAGTTCCATCGCCCCCTCGGTCGCAAAGCCACGGGGGTCGATCACTCCGGTCTGCACGAGCCCTACGAGCTTCTGCATTTGCGCCTCGAGCTGCTCAACCATGCCCGGAGGGGTCGGCCCGGCGGCCGCCCCGACTTCGATGCCCGTCAGCTTGGAGCGAAAGCGCACCTTGCCGTCGTCCAGCTTTTCCGCGCCCTCGATGCTCATCACCATCGTGATCGGCGGCAGAGTCGTGGGCGGCATGGGAGTTCCCTGCGCCTTGACGCTCATCGTCATCGCCATGGTCAGGCTCATCGTCTCCGCGGTTTCCAGCGGCACCTGCAGGCGCAGTGGCTCGCGCGGCTCCTTGCCGGCGTCCAGCAGCTCGACCGTGGGCGGCCCCGCCTTCGGGACTTCCGGCGCCTCCGGCTGGGCCGGCGCCTCTGGCTCGCCCGCGACCGGCTCCGGCGCCTCGTTCTCGGCGGACCGCAGCCCGGTCTCGGCGTCGCTTTTGGCTGGCTCCTGTTTCTTGCTGCAGGCTCCAAGGACGAGCAAACAAACGGCGATCAACGCGAGGTTTCGCATGCGGCCGACTATACAGGCGACGCCGATCGGGCCACGGGCCCCGCGGGGCGATCCCCCACCCCGTCCGCCTGGCCGACCACCCCGGCTACGGACGCCGTCTAACAGGGACGTTCGCGCCAACCATCGCTAACCTCCCTACATGTAGGAGCAAATCTCACTGATAGCCGAATCGTTCTTCACCGGGCGTCAGCAGAGTAAGCGCCGGACAGCGATTCGGCCGTGGATGCGGGGCCTTGCGGCCGTCTAGAGTCCGCGACCGTGCCGACGCGCAGCCCCACTTCCTTGCCAGAGAGCCTCGACCCGTTCGAGCTCTTCGGGGTCGATCCAGCGTCGGCGAGCGAGGCTGCTCTCACGCGCGCCTACCGCGAGCTGGAATCGCAGTACGGCGAGGACGAAGCACCAGCAACCCACGAGCGCATCAAGCAGGCGTACCAGTCGGCGTTGCGCCGGCTACAACACCGCGCGATCTACACTGACGCGCTGCTCGACGGCGCCCACGGCTCGACCCCCGAATTCTCGCCGCCGCCGCTGCAGGAACACAGCGAAGGCGCCCACGCCATGGCGAGCGCCGAACAGGAGGCGGCCCGCCTGCTCGGCGACGAGGCAACCCAGTTTCTCGCCGAGTTCGAAGCCGACATCGAGGACGACGCCGGCGATACCGACATCGACATTCCGGCGACCGATCCCGAGACCGCCGACGCCCTGGAGGCCCTGCTCGATTCCGGCGACGAGCAGCGGGCCAACCGCGAACTGGTCGACCGCCTGGTGCGCGGCGCCCCGGTCGCCGCAGCGGTAGTGGTCAACTTTCGCGGACCGCGCCTGCAGGTCATCGGCGCCGCCCGCGAGCTGTCCTGGGGCCGACTGCGCGCGCAAAAACACCGCTGGGCAGCCGTCGAAATCTTCGAAGCCGGACTCATCGAATTGTTGATGAACGGCCGGCCGCGCGACGTCATCGACCGCCTCGACACGCAAGACCTGGCGAGCGACCTGCCCGACGACAAGGCGCTTCAACAAGTGGTGCTGCAAACCCTGTGTGCCCTGGCCTGGCGCGCGCGCCGACCCGCGACCCGCTTGTTGCCGCGGCTTTTCGGCGACCTGCCCGACGACCTCGGCGACCAGCGACAGCATCTGGTCGACCGGTTTCGCGCCGTCTGCCGCCTCAGCGACCGGTGGGCCGAAGCGCGAGCGGCCGGCAACTGCCCCCGCGAGCTGGCGGATTTCGTCGAGCTTGGCCCCCTGGTGAACGGCCCGGCCGTGCAGACCCTGGCCGACGCCCTGCGGGTGTCGCTCGACGATCAGTGCGCCCCGGTCTGGGCGACCATTTGCCGGGTCGCCGACACCGACCGGGAACTGCTCGCGTTCCTGACCCACGAGCTCTCGCAGCTGGTCGGGCCGGAGCTGCGCCTCGAGACGGCGCTCACCCAACCCGCCGCGGCGGCGCTCATGGAAATCGACCGCGCGAGCCGCCCCCGCCCCTGGAGCGGCGTGCGTCGCCTCCTCGACCGCGAGGGCCCATCGCCCCTCGATCGCGACATCGCTCGCCTCGCGCCGGTGGTATTCGATTCCGGGCTGGGCCCCGACAACATCGCCAACTGGGCGCAGACGCGCGGCGCAGCGACCGGACTGTCCCGGCTGGCCAAAGAACTGCGCACGGACGCGCGACTGTCGCTGCTGGGGGCGATTGCCCGGGCGCGCCTGGGCCTTCAGCGCCCGGGCGCTGCGCGCCCCACGAGCGCGTAACTCGGAGCCCCGCCCCGGCGCCCCTTACGTCCCGACAACCAGGGACGACGGAATGCGAAACAGCGAGTTCGTCCAGGAGGTTCGCTCGCTGCGCAAGACCAGATTGGGACGGCGTTCGAACAGCGACGCAATGGCAACCCGGGCCTCGAGGCGGGCGAGATGCGCGCCCAGGCACAAGTGCGGACCACCGCCAAAGCCAAGGTGCGGGTTGGGATCCCGGCCGATGTCGAAGCGGTCGGGGTCCTCGAACACCGCCGGATCCCGATTGGCGGCCGCAAGCAGTGCGATGACTTTGCTGTTGGTCGGCAGCCGGTAGCCGCCGAACTCCGCCGGCTCGTGAAGGACGCGGCCGGTCGCGACCACGGGCGGGTCGTAGCGCAAACACTCTTCGACCGCCGTGTCGATCAAACTCGGGTCGGCACGCAAACGCTCGACCTGTTCGCGATGCAGGAGCAGCTGCCGGACGCCGTTGCCGATCAGCCCGGTGGTCGTCTCGAAGCCGGCGAGCACCAGGCCCAGGCATTGCCACAAAAGCTCCGCGTGAGACAGCTGCTCGCCGTCCCGCTCGGCGCCAACGAGCACACTAATGAGATCGTCGGACGGCGACCGGCGCCGCTGCTCGATGGCGCGCATGATGTACCCCGACATGTGCATGACGCCCGCATTGGCCCGCCGCTGCTGGTCGGCACTCGCGTTGTCGCCCATGAGCAGGTAGGTCATGTCGCCGCTCCACTCGCCGAACCGGTGCCGGTCCTCGGCCGCGACGCCCATGATTTCGCAAATGACGGCGACCGGCAGCGGCAGCGCAAGAGCCGAGATGAGGTCGACCTCCTGGCTTCCCATGCCATCGAGCAGAGAATTGGTGATCGCGATAACCCGCTCGTGCAGAGCGCGCATCGCCTTCGGCGTGAAGTAACGCGCAACCAGTCGGCGAAGCCGCGTGTGGTTGGGCGGATCCTCCTCCAGCATGAAGAGCCGCGGCAGCTTGGACTCGTCGGTGCTGGTGAGCTTGCCGTCGGTCGTCCGAACGCCGACCTTCGTGCGCTTGAGCAGGGTCTCGACGTCGGCGTGGCGCGACAAACGCCAGTAACCGCCGGGGGTTAGATTCACCGGCGCCACGTCGCGCAGATGGTGATAGCGCTCGTGCAGCCGGTCCCGAAAGTCCGGGAGGTTCGGGTCGGCGCCGTGCCAGGACGGACTCGGCGTGGGCGTGGTCATGACCGCCCACAAGCATAGCGCGGCAGCGGCTCCGTAGCGCGGGCCTGCGATCGCCAACGCCGCGCGGCAGGCCGTACGGGCGACGCGCGCCGAGACTCCAAAGAGCCACCGCGCGCGCCGGCGCTAGCGGTAGTGGGGCACCCAGCCAGCGGCGTCTTTGAACAGCCGCACGCAGCGGATGTTCTTGGCGTCGGTAAGGAAAAAGCGGTGGTGCCGGCGAGCCGGCACCACGATGAGGTCGCCAACTTCGACCTCGACGCGCATCCACCGGTCGTCTTCTGAGCGAATGTCGAAGATGCCCGCGCCCTCCAGGACGAAACGGACCTCGTCATCATCGTGAAAGTGCTCGGGTGCGAACTTGGCGCAAATGTCATCCAGCCCGGGCGTGTCGGGGCGCAGGGCGACCTCGTCCTGCTCGATGTAGCCCCGGGCGCTCATGAGCGCGTCGACGGGCTCCCGAAACGACGCCGGGTCCGTGTCGAGTCGCTCGTAGTGCACGCCGTTGGCGATGAGGGTTTCGGGGGCGATGGCCTCGCCCGGGGTCCCATGGTTGTCGAGCCAGGTCGCTTTCACGTGGTTTCTCCCTCGGGAACTTTGCTGGCGTCGATGCCGAGCTGATGCATCTTGACGGCAGCTTCGAACAGGTAGTCGTAGCACTCGGCCTGGGTTTTGGCGGACACCCAGTCGTCGCCCCACACGTAGACGCCGTGCCGCCGCACGAGCACTGCGTTCGCGCCCGGATAGGCGCGCATCGCGTCGGCCATCGAGTCGGCCAGATCGCATTCGTGCGCGGTGTTGTCGATCACCGGAACCTCGTGCACGTCGTGATAGCCGACGCCGGCGATGCCCTTCATCATCTCGAGGTGGGTCACCGCGAACGAGTCGCGGGAGATCAGCGTCGCCAGCATGGCGTTGACGCTGTGGCTGTGCATCACCGCCCCCGCGCCGCGAATGCGAAACGCGTTCATGAACAGCGGTGTACAGGCCGACAGTCGCAGTCCTTCATCGGCGGGCGCGGACAGGATGTCGCCGGTCTCGTAGTCGACGACGAACAAATCCTCGGGGCTCAGCCGCTCTTTCTGCACGCCGCTCGGGGCAACGAACACGCGCTCGCCGTCGCGAATGGAGATGCCGCCGCCCGTCCCCGAGACCCAACCCAGGCCGTAGAACTGTTTGCACAGCTCGACGATGATCTGTCGCGGGTCCTCCATAACGCCTGGTTCTATCAGGAAGCCCGGGGCTCCGCCACAGCGACGTCGACCGCCCCAGACGAAGTCGGACCGGCGTGGTACGCCTGATAGGTGGTATCCACCGAGGTTTCGCTTGCGACCGCCCGCGGCGTTCTGCGCGAGGTTTTCGGCTACTCCGACTTTCGCCCCGGTCAGGAGCTCGCCGTCGACGCGCTGGTGCGCGGGCGCGACGCGACCGTCCTGCTGCCGACGGGCGCCGGCAAGTCCCTCTGCTACCAGGTGCCGGCCCTGGTCGCCGCGCGGGCCGGGCGGGGCACCGCGCTGGTCATCTCGCCGCTCATCGCGCTGATGAACGACCAGGTCGGAGCCCTGCAGGGGCGCGGCGTCGAGGCGGCGGTGATGCACAGCGCCCAGGACGAACTCGATCAGATGCGCGTGGTCGCGCGCTTTTTGCGCGGCGATGTCGAGCTGCTCTACGTGTCGCCCGAGCGCGCCGTTTTGCCGAGCTTCAAGCGCATGCTTCGGCGCGTCGACATCGCCCTGGTGGCCATCGACGAAGCCCACTGCGTGAGCCAGTGGGGCCACGACTTTCGCCCCGAGTACCTGCGGCTGGGCGAGCTGCGCGAGGTGGTGCCCGAGGCGCCGCTGGCGGCGCTCACCGCCACCGCAACGCCCGCCGTGATGGACGAAATCGCGGCCAAGCTGGGACTGCGCGAGCCGGTCTCGGTTCGCGGCGACTTTCGCAGACCCAACCTTTCCTTTGCCGTCGAACACCACCGCAGCGAGCGCACCCGGGTCGAGTCGCTGTTGAGCGCCCTCGATGCCGCGGGCCTTCGCGGCCGCGGCGCGGCGGCGGGCCGCGCCATCGTCTACTGCAGCACCCGCAAGAAGACCGAGTCGGTGGCGGCCGCTCTCAAGAGCGCCGGCGTCGCCGCGGCCCACTATCACGCGGGCCGCACGCCCCTGGCCCGCGAGCGCGCCGCCAACGCGTTCGAGCGCGGCCGCACTCGCGTGCTGGTCGCAACCAACGCCTTCGGCATGGGCATCGACCTGCCGGACGTGCGGCTCATCGTCCACTTTCAGGCACCCGGCAGCCTGGCCGCCTACTACCAGGAAGCGGGGCGAGCGGGCCGCGATGGCGAGCCGTCGCGGTGCCTGTTGTTCTTCGGGCGCGGCGATCTGGTCACCCAGCGCCGCCTCCAATCGGGGGGCAAGACCAGCGCCAAACGCGAACAGCACAACGAGGCGGAGCTCGCGGCGGTCGAGAACTACGCCGGCGCCGTCGAGTGTCGCCAGCGGCTGCTGTGCGGCCACTTCACCGGGTCCCTCGAGCACCCGCGATGCGGCTCGTGCGACGTGTGCGTCGATGAGCAATCGGTGAGAGACGCGCTGGGCGGCGCAGCGGCCGAGCAAAAAGAGGCCATCGTCCCCCTCGAAAGCGGTGCGCTGGACACCATTGTCGAGGCCATGGGACGACTGCGGCGCCCGGTCGGCAAGCGCAACCTGGCCAAGGCCCTGCGCGGCAGCCAGGCCAAGACGCTGTCCCGCGGCGGCCTGCTGACCCTGCCCGAACACGGGGCTCTACGCAGCTACGACGAGGCGTCGATCTGTGCGGCCATCGACGAGCTGTTGGCCGCGGGCAAGCTGGAGCGACGCGGCCGCAAGTACCCGACCGTCTGGCTCGCCGGCCGGCCGGTGCGGCAGACCGAACGAACCACAAATCGCGGTCGCGACGGCGGCGACAGCGAGGCGTCCCGGCCCACCAAGCGGCGGCGCCGGGCCAACGCCACGCCGCTGGTCCGCAGTCTCGATGCCTACCGGCGCAAGACAGCCCGGGCCCTCAACTGGAAGCCCTACATGGTGTTTCAAAAGCGCGCCATCGTGGCGATCGACCAGTATCGGCCGACCACGCTCCACGAGCTGGGCCAGATGCCGGGCCTGGGGCCGGCGAAAGTCGAGCGCTTCGGCGATGACATCCTCGCCCTCGTTCACCAGCACCCGCCCGACGAGTAAGCTGCGCCCATGTTGTGGCGCAATGGAGCGTTGGTCGCGTTGGCCCTGGTCCCCATCGGGCCGGCGCTGGCCCACTTCGAAGTGGTCGAACCCATGGTTGGGTTTTCCATGTACGCCCTCGGCGGTGTGCTGGGCGCCCTCGCGGTGACTGGCGGTCTGTTTTCGTGGGCCCGAAGCAAAGAAGGCGGGCGCGCCGCCGTGCTGCTCGGGGCGCTACCGGCGGCCGGGCTGCTGGTGCCCATGGGCATGGCCCTGTCGGCCGGCCACCCGCGCATCAACGACATTGCGACGGACCTCGAGGACCCGCCGGCCCTGGACGCTCCCTACCCCGCGGAGTTCGTGCCCGTGGTTCGCGAACACTACCCCGGCATAGCGAGCCTCCGCCTGAAGGGCGACGCCGCCACGGTCCGGTCGACGGCCAAGTTCGTCGCCATGTCCCGCGATGGCTGGGAGGTCACCGAGCTCGACGACGGCACCCTGCGCGGCACGGACACGACCGAGCTGTTTCGCTTCAAGGACGACTTTGCGATCCGCGTCCGCGCCGACAAGGGCGGCTCCATTCTGGACATGCGCTCCAGGTCGCGCGACGGCAAGGGCGACTTCGGCGTCAACGCCGAGCGCATTCGCCGTTTCCTGGCCGACGTGGCCCAGGCCGTCGGCCGCTAGCTAGCAAGCCACGACGCTAGGCGGCCGCGGCGCGACCGCGTTCGGCGCCGACCCGGTCGTACCAGGCGCGAACCCGCGGCCGCGCCATGATCGCCTCGAAGGCCGGAAAGTCGCGAATGCACGTCAGGCACCCGTGGGTCGCAACGTCGCCCAGGGTGATCTGGTCGCCACACACGAAGGGGCCATTGCCCAGCCAGTCCTCGAAGCGGTCCATCTCGCGGTCGAGCTGCTGCTGCGGCGTGCCGCCGCCCCGGCGCTTGAGAATCTTCTTGGCCACCTGGTGCATGATCAGCGATCCACCGCCGCGAACGATCGCGTTTTGCACGAAGCCGAAGTTGGACGTCTTAGCCACCACCCGGGCTGCGCGGGCCGCGTCCCCCCACGACCCGTAGATCACCGTGGGCAGAACCTGCGCCAGGTCGTCGTCGACCCAGTTTTCGACGGTCTCGGTTTTTTCGCGGTCGGCCGCATCCTCGGGCAGCAGCCGGTGGGTCTGTGGAAACGCCTCGTCCAGGTAGCCGAGGATGGTCGTCGAGTCGTACACGATGTCGCCGCCCACCTCAATCACCGGCACCTTGCGCGGAGCATCCGCCGGTAGCTCGGGCAGCTCTTTTTTGTTCATCGGGTTGACCTCGACCTTGTCGTAGTCGAGGCCCTTGATGTCCATGCCCGCCTTGACCTTGTGACAAAACGGGCAAAGCTCGAACTGATACAGCTTGATGCGCTCCACGGCGGGAATCTAGCAGAGCCGCCGCCGGCGACAGCCAAAGCCTCCGACCTGAACGGGAGTTTCCCCCGCTCGGTTGCGCCAACCTTGCCCGGGCAGCCCGGCCGTGGCCAAGATGGTCCCATGTCTCTTCGCAAGCTTCTGGCCACGGGCATCCAGGTCACGCTCGACAGCGACGACGCGCGGGCGGAACTCGACGCCCTGATCGACGATGCCGGGCAACCGGCCGACGCGGCCGACCACGTGCGACACACCCTCGAGGCCATGCCCGGGCTCCTCGGGTCGATCTACGAGACTCTGCGAAAGAGCGGCGCCCCGGCCTCGGCCCGGTCGCTGTTCGACACGGTGGTGAGCTACCTGCTCGAAGAGGACGACCTCATTCCCACCCACCAGGGCCGGCCGATGCTGGGGATTCTCGACGACGTGTTCCTGCTCCATACCGCCGCGCTCGAGATCTCCGAGCACCTGGGGCTGGTCGACATTCGCAGCATCGCCGGCGGCGCTCAGCTGCTCGAAAGCCTGCTGCCCGACGACGTAGTCGAAGAGCTGCAGCGCAAGGCCCGGATGGCGGCGCGCTAGTGACCTGGAACAGCTATTCGTCGGAGAACTCTCCGGGCCCCTCCACGCGCTAGCGTCGTTGTTCGTCGGTCACTTGGGCCCCCCCCCTCCTCACGCCTCGCCATCACGCGGATGGGCCGCGGACATTTCCCAACAACACCGGTTCCAGGTCACTAGCGTCCTGGAACGGGACACGAGCCAAAAAAAGAGCGGGCGCCCCGTCTGGGACGCCCGCTCGTAACGTTTCGATTCTGTGTACTACCAGCGGCCGCCGCCGCCACCGCCGCCGCGACCACCGCGGCCACCGCCACGGCCACCGCGACCGCCGCCGCCGCCGCCAAAGCCGCCGCGACCACCGCCGCCACCGCCGCCGCCACCGCGGCTGCGCTCCTGCGCGATGTCCACGCGGATATTTCGACCATCGACAGCAGCGCCGTCCATCTGGTCACGGGCGCTCTCGGCCTCAGCCGGCGAGTCAAAGGTCACGAAACCGAAACCGCGGGAACGGCCGGTGTCACGGTCGTTGATGACCACCGCTTCGACAACGTTGCCGAAGGAATCGAACGCGGCCTTGAGGCTGTCGTTCGTGGTGTCCCAACTGAGACCACCGACAAAAAGTTTGTTCGACATGTTCACTCTCTCTTCTGCGCTCCTGTGAGCGCTCGCAATACGGGCGGCGAATCCGCCCAGGCTCCGGGTGTACCAGCCTTCGGGTCAAGCTACCACGCAGATCGGCTTTTTTTCGTCGCTTCGGACGACCCGTTCACCGAGAAAAACGAACCGAGTGTTCCGAAACCTCAGCGAATTCCGACGACCTCGCCGCCGCGGCGACCGCCCCGAGCCGGCACCACGACCTCGTCGCCCACCCGCGCGCCGAGGAGCGCGCGCCCCAGCGGCGACTCCGGCGTGACGACGACGACCCCACCCGCCAGCTGGCGGCCCCCACCGACCGGGGCGACGAAGTACCGAGCTTCGCCACCGTCGTCGTCTTCGACGGAGGCCAGGGCCCCCATGGCGACAGCGTCTTCGTCCCCGAAGCGCCGCACGTTCATGGTCGAAAGCTTGCTCGCCTCGGCGCGCAGCTGCGCGACGCGCTCGGCCAGCCCGCGCGCCAGGTACGATTGCTCGAGCGCGCGCGTGTCCTTGTCGTTCTCGGGCCGCGCCTCCTCGTGGGTCGCCGCCTCCTGGGTGTCTCTTTGCGACCGCTCCAGATTGTCGAGATCGGCGGCCAGGGCGGCACGTAGCTCGTCGAGCAGCGCAACTTTGTCGGGCGGCGTCACCGCCGGACAGTCTACCTCGGCACGAGCCCGACCGGTGGCCGCGGAAAAATCGCGGTCGCGGCGGCGCGAGGCGCTACACACCCGCCATGAGCGACGACAGGCGAATCGCCATCGTGGGCGCCGGCATCGCCGGGCTGGCCTGCGCCCGCCAGCTGCGCGAGGCCGGGGCGAACGCAGTTCTCTTCGACAAGGGCCGCGGGCCGGGCGGACGTCTGTCCACGCGCCGGGACGGTCCGCGCACCTTCGACCACGGAACCCAGTACGTGACGGCTCGGGGCCCCGAGTTCGCCGCGCAGCTCGAGCAGCTCGAGCAGCGCAACGCCGTGGCGAACTGGGTCGGCCGCTTTGTCGAGGAGCGCGACGGAGTGCGACGCGAGCTGCCGCCGCAACGCCGCATGGTCGGCGTCCCGGGAATGAACGAACTCAACCGAGCTCTGGGCGAAGGCCTGGACGTCCGCTACGCGACCCGCGTCGGGACCCTCGCCTCGACCGACGGAGGCGTGGCCCTGGCAACCCCCGACGGCGAGTCGCTCGGGGTCTATGACGATGTCGCTATCGCAGTTCCGGCCCCCCAGGCGGTGGCACTTCTCGAAGGCGACGCTCAGGCTGCACCACTCGTCGAGCGAGCCCGGCGCGCCGTGTTCGCACCCAGCTGGGCCGCCCTGGCCTACTTCGAACAACGCCCCGACGTCGACTTCGATGCTCTCGAGATCGCCACGTCCGCCGGCGCCGGCGATAATCCTTCGTCCCCGCTGCGCTGGGTCGCGCGCAACACCAGCAAGCCGGGGCGCCCCGCCGCCGAAGCCTGGATCGCCCACGCGTCGCCGGAGTTCAGCGCGTCGTTCGTCGACGACGACCCAGACGCGGTGGCGCCGATCCTGACCGCCGCGCTCACCCGCGTGCTCGGCGCCAAACCGGTTCGCGTCGTGGCCCACCGCTGGCGCTTCGCACTGGTCGCAACGCCCGTCGGCGAACCCTGCGCCCGCGCGGGCCGCCTGGGTCTTTGCGGCGACTACTTGCTCGGCGCCCGGGTCGAAGACGCCTTCGACAGCGGTACGGCCCTCGGCCGGGCGCTCGTCAAACCGCGTTGACAGGCCGCCGCTCGCGCCTACAAAGAAGGCGCAAGGATGAAGCGCGCCGGGGCATCGACCGAGTCGTCCATACCAGCCACGCCGGTGACGCTTGTGGTTGGCAAGGGCGGCGTCGGCAAAACGACGGTTTCACGGGCTCTTGCCGCGGCGCACGCGCGCTCCGGCTTCAGCACCGTTCGGCTGTCGGTGGACGGCGTCCCGGGTGACGGTGCGGTTCGCGACGGCGCCGCGAGCGATGGCGCTGCGGCCGACGCCGACGCCGGTGTCGGTCCCCGCGGCACAGTCGCGAACCACGCGGATGAGCGTCCGTGGCGCGAGGTGTCCCTCGACTGGGACAGCGCACTCATGGCCGCGGCCGCGGATGTCTTTGGCTCGGCGCGCGCGGCCCGAGCCATGCTCGGCAACTTCGCCATGCGCCGCCTGATGCGAGTTCTTCCGGGCGTGCGCGAATACTCGCTGCTGCTGGCGAGCTACGCGTGGCGCGACCGCGCCGACCGGGTCGTGCTCGATATGCCGGCGACCGGCCACGGACTCGCGTGGATCGACACGGTCAAACTTGCGACCCGGCTGTTTCCCAGCGGGCGAATCCACGATCGAGCGGTCGCCCTGCTCGCGGCGCTGCGCGACCCGGCCGCCACAGCGATGGTCCTGGTCACGGTCGCGGAGCCCGTCGTGTCGAGCGAAAGCCGCGAGCTGCGGGCGGGGGTGCAAAAGACCCTCGGCGTTCCCCCCGCTCTCACCGTCGTGAATCTTCTCGATCCCCTGCCGGAGTGCACCGACGAGGACCTGACGGCCGCGCTGCAGGCCTGCCCGAGCGCGCGCGGCGACATCGACCGTCTCCGCGCGTGGATTCGGCAGCGCCAAAACCAGCGCACGCTCGCCGCGCGCAACCTGGGCCCGACGATACTCATCGAGCGCGCCCCCCGCGATCCGGTCGCCGCCGCGGCCCGCGCCCTCGAACAGCCGGGCCCGCTGGCGGAGGCCGCGTGACCAAGACCTACGCGATCTTCGGCACCGGCGGCGTCGGCAAAACCACGACGTCCGCCGCGCTGGCTCACGCCCTCGCCCGCGCCGGGCGGCGCACCCTGGTCACGACCATCGACCCCGCCAGGCGCCTCGCCGATGTGCTCGGCGTCCCGCGAACCGACAGCGGCGGCGACAGCGGCGGCGCCCTCCCCCTCGACGATGCGGCGACCGCGGTCCGATCGGTGCCGGGCACGCCCAACCTCTTCATGGTCATGCCGCACAGCCGGGCCAGCGCCCACGAGGTCGCGACGTCGCTGCTCGGCAACCACCCCCACACCCTCGAGTCGCTGCGCAAAAACCCGGTCTTCGACCTGCTGTGCGACGGCCTCGCGGGCGTGCATGAACTGGCCAGCATCACCGCGCTGGCCGAGAAGGTCGACGATTACGACGCGCTCGTCATCGACACAGCCCCGTCGCGACACGGCATCGAGCTACTCACGCTGCCGCGCCGACTCCAGGACTTGGTCGACAGCCGGGCCCTTCGCTGGCTGGGCGACCTCTCGCGCGAGCGCCTCGATGAGCGCCGCGGGGTTGGCCGACTGCTGAACTGGGGCAAGCGCCGCTTCGTGGCGGGATTCGAACGCAGCCTGGGCAGCACGGTCGTCGCGGACACCATGGAAGTGCTCACGGCCGTTGCCCTCGCTCGGCAGGAACTCTCGGCGGCGGTACGTCGCGCCGAGCGCATGCTGTGCGGTCCCGACGTAGACCGGTGGGTCGTGCTGTCGCCCTCGCTCGGAGGCGTGAGCGCCGCGCTGCCGCTGGCCCGGCAGATCGCGTCGGTGACCGGACGACCACCGACAGGATTCGCCATCAATCGCGCCGTGACCGAGGCCCCGGCCTGGGCGGAGCGGCTGGCGGGTCTCGCATCCGTCGGCGCGGCCGTCCGTGCCGATGCGCGGACCGCGGCCGCCGAGTTCGCCGACGGCGCCGAACAAACCCGCCGGGCCGAGGGGCAAATCGCCGGCGAGTTTCCGACCAGCGCGCGGGTGTGCGTGCCTCACCTTACGGCCGACGCCGAGCCGGCCGCCATCGCCGAGCAGGCAGCCGGCTACCTGGCGAGCGCCGTCGCGCGAGCCGCCGGTGGCCCCGAGGCGCCAGCGTCCGCGTCGCCGGGGCCCGCAGGGGTTCCCCTCGCCATTCCGACAGCAAGCCCCCAGCGGGCCTAGGCAACCGGCGCGGCCCGACACCGGCTGGCCGCCTACGGCGGCCGGTTGACCCATTCCGGACTACGCCGCCTGGCCCGGTGCGTGGCAAGGTCACCAACCATGCACCTGCGACTCATCGCGGCCCTCGTCCTCTTGCTTGCCACGTCCTGCGCCGTCGGCAAGCCGCCGCTGTTTTCCGACGGCGGCAGCTGGTCGTTTCCCGTCGTTAGCGACGAGGGCGCGCTGCTCACCCCCGTGTACATCGGTGACAAGGGGCCCTACCTGTTCGCCATCATGCCGGGACTCGAGTCGGCTATCGACCCGAGCGTGGTCGAGGAGCTCGACCTGTTCAACATGATCTCGGGTCGTGCGTTGGTGAGCGCCGAAGACGTGCGCACGGCCGAGCAGGTTCGGCTGGCCGAGGTCACCGGATTTCGGGTCGGCGACCTCGAGCTGCGCACTCACCGGCTGGCCATCATCAAGACCCGCGGCACCTACAACGGCATCCCGGTGCGGGGGGTGCTCGGTTCGAGCGTGTTCGACGACACGGTCGCGTGGACCATCGACCGAGACCGGCGAATGGTCTACCTGACAGTCCAGGAGCAGTTCACGGCGCCCACCGAAGCGCCCATCGGGGTTCGCGTGCGCGACGACGCGATGTTCGTGCGCCCCACGGCAGACGGCACCGACGTCGAGCTTCGGGTCGACATCATGCAGCCCGCGACGCTGCTGTTCCCCTGGACGGTCGACAAGGCCGGGCTCAGCTCGCGCGGAGGTGACGTCTACACCGTTCGCGAGCTCGAGTTCGCCAACGGACTCATGCACAGCAACCTGTCCGTGGTGCGTTTTCACGACAAGCGGGTGCGGCCCAACACCCTGGACGGCCGCCTTGGCTCCGATTTCTTCAGCAACTACCGGGTCACCGTCAACATGCACACGCGCAACATCTGGCTCGAGGATCGGCCGGGCCTGCGGGCGACCGTCGACGACCGACTGGCGCGCTGGGGCAATGCCCTGCCGGGTTGCGCCCAGGGCGAGTGCGGAAGCGCCCGGGCCGTCAGCGTAGACGGCGGCCATATGATCGAGGTCATGCGCGACGCGGCGTCGGCCGGCGCCGACGCCGAGCTCATCTTCGCCGCCTACGACGGAGAGGTCGAGGCCATCTCGCTGCCGCGCCTTCAGGTCTCGATGCCCCGCGGCGCGACGTCGGTGCGAGTCCGAACGTCCCAGGCCGAGGCGTACCTCGACAAGGAACTTCGGCTGGTCGACGCCTCGCCCTTCGCGGTCAACTGTGGCCTCGGTCCCGAGACCGGCTGCGCGCAGCTCGTCCAGTAGCTGCCGGATCAGCTACTCGGTGTCGCCGTCTTTTTCTTCCAGGTCGAGTGACGCGGAATTGATGCAGTAGCGAAGCCCGCCGCGGTCTCGCGGTCCGTCGGGGAATACATGGCCCAGGTGGGCGTCGCACTTTTCGCACCGCACTTCGATCCGCCGCATGCCGAGGCTGTTGTCGGCTAGCTCCTGAATGGGCGCGCCGCCTTTTGGCTCGACGAAGCTCGGCCAGCCGCAACCCGAGTCGAATTTGGCCTCGCTCTCGAACAGGGGCTCGCCGCAGCACACGCAGTTGTACGTGCCATCGGTCTTCGTGTCCCAGTACTTCCCGGTGAACGCCCGCTCGGTACCGCCCTGACGGGTGACGAAGTACTGCTCTTCGTCGAGCTCTGCGCGCCACTGCTCTTCCGACTTTTCGACCTTGTTCGGCGCTTCGGCCTTGTCCTTGCTCACGCGCCAATGGTAGCGGGATTCCGCGGACGGGCTAGCCTTGCCCCATGGCTCTGGTGCATTTCTCCTTCGACCGGCCGGGGTTTCGGGCGCACCAAAAGCGCTTTGTCGACGGCGACCTCGACGTGGACATGACGGGCCGCGTGTGCCTGGTAACGGGCGCAAACTCCGGAATCGGCTTCGAAACTTCGATGGCCCTGGCCCGGCGCGGCGCGACCTTGCTGATGCTGTGCCGCAGCGCCGAACGCGGCCAGCGGGCCGCCGACCAGATCGCCTTCGACACCGGAAACCGCAACGTCGTCCTGGAAATCGTCGACGTATCGAGCCGGCGCTCGGTGCGGGAGTTCTGCGACCGCCTGTCCCACGACCGGGTCGACGTGCTGGTCAACAACGCCGGCGTGCTGCCCAGCGAGCGCACGCTGACCGATGACGGTTTCGAGCTCACCCTCGCCACGAACCTTCTCGGACCGGTCTGGCTCACCGAGGCTCTTTTGCCGAGGCTGCGCGCCGCCGGTGACCGCGGTGACCGGGCGGCTCGCGTCGTCTACGTTTCGAGCGGCGGCATGTACACCCAGAAGCTCAACCTCGAAAAGCTCGAGGGCCAAACGGGTTCGTTCGACGGCACCGTCGCCTACGCACAGACCAAGCGGGCCATGACGATTCTCACGGAGCAATGGGCCGAGCGCGAACCGGGCGTGCGCTTCTTCAGCATGCATCCCGGCTGGGCCGACACTGTCGCCGTGCGCGAGTCGCTGCCGCGGTTTTACCGCGTGCTCAAAAAGCGCCTGCGCACCGCCGAGGAAGCCGCCGACACGGTCGTGTGGTTGTCGGTCGCCGACGCCGTCGATCAATCGTCGGGGACCTTCTGGTTCGACCGGGCCCAGGCGCGAACGCACCTGGTGCCATGGACGCGCGAAAACGACCAGGCCCGGACCGACCTGTGGCACGCGGTTCACGCGTGGGCCGACGGAGGCGCCGGATGAGCGACGGCCCCAACGAGCGTCGGACCGCGCTGGTCCAGGGAGCGAGCCGCGGCATCGGGCTTGCGCTGTGCGAAGGGCTCCTCGAGCGCGGCTACCGAGTGGTAGCCACCGCGCGAGCACCCGAGGCGAGCGCCCGGCTGGTCGAGCTGCGCGGGTCCTCGCCCGGAACGCTCGATCTGGTGCGCCTCGACGTTACCCGGGAGCAATCGATCCAAGACGCCGCCGCGACCGTGGCCGAGGCGGTCGGCTCTCTCGAGATTCTCATCAACTGCGCCGGAGTCCTCAACGGGGCCGGCGCCGGCCCCGAGAAGCGCCTCGAGGACATCGACTACGACGCAACCCGGGAGGCGTTCGCGGTGAACGCGCTGGGCCCGCTGCTCATGGCCAAGCACTTCGTGCACCTCGTCGACCACGGCCGGCGCGCCGTGTGGGCCAACCTGTCCGCCCGGGTCGGCAGCATTGGCGACAACGGTTTGGGCGGTTGGTACAGCTACCGCGCCTCGAAGGCGGCTCAGAATCAGATCACGAAGACTCTGTCGATCGAGCTCCGCCGGCGCGCCGAAGGTGTCATTTGCGTTGCCCTGCATCCGGGCACGGTCGAGACCGACCTTTCCGCGCCGTTTCTTCGCCGAGTGCCCGCGCACAAACTCTTCACTGCCTCGCGGGCTGCGCGGCAGCTGCTCGACATCATTGAAGAACTAGAGCCCGCCGACTCGGGACGTTTCTTCGCCTGGGATGGCAAGCCAATCGAATGGTAGCGCGGCACACGTCCATCCCAGTGACACTCTTGCTTCGGCCGGGCACCGTCGCTATGAGTAGGGCCCATGGCGGTAATCGCCCGTGAAGCGACGTCTCTGCTGGCTCCGCGCTCGCTAACCCACGAGCTCAATCGCCACATCCCGGAGCTGCGCGCCATTCGCAGCCGCCGCGCCCTCGAGCGCAGCAGCTTGTTCGCTCGCATCGGCGACGAGGTCGAACGAGTCACGCGCGGGATGGAGTACGGCTCGGGATCGCGAAGAGAAGCCGCGAGCGCGCCCGGCTTTTTGCGGGTGGCGGCGTGGAACATCGAGCGCGGCCGGCAGCTCGACAGCATCGTGACCTATGCGGCAGAGCACCCGCTGCTGCGCCGCGCAGACGTGCTTTTGGTGCCCGAAGTCGATATCGGCATGGCCCGCTCCGGCAACCGCAACGTCGCCGCCGAACTGGCCGCGGCCCTCGGCTTCGACTACGTGTTCGGCAACTCGTACCTGTGCCTCGACGGCGGCAACAGCACCGACTGGGAGGGCAAAGACCAGCGCCAACCCAACAGTCTCGGACTGCATGGCAACGCCATTCTCTCCCGATTTCCGATCAATCGCGCCGAGAACGTTTCGCTGCCGATTACCAAGGACAAGTTCCACAGCTCGGAAAAGCGTCTCGGGCACAAAAAGGCGCTCTGGGCCGAGCTCGAAACCCCGTTCGGCGCGCTGCCGGTCGCGGTCGTGCACCTCGACTCGGGCGCGTCGCCGGCCCAACGCGGCTTGCAAATGAAGGCCCTGGTCGCCCGGCTCGAGGAGCGAGGGCTCGGCCAGCGCGCACTCGTCGGCGGGGACTTCAACACGACCACCTACGACATCAAGAACCCGTTTCGCATGGTCTGGAACCTGCTGCTCAAGTACGCGCGGGGCGGCTTTCCCCACGCGCTGTACCACTACGCCTACCCGCAGAAGCTGTACGAACGCCCGGTGTTCGATGCGCTCGACCGACTCGGCCTCGACTACGGCGCCGACTTCAACGAGCCGGGTGCCGGCACCTCGCGCTACGAGGTCGAAGACCCTCACGCCCAGGCCAAGGTGCTCGAGTACATGCCCCGCTTCATCCTGCAGTACCTGCGCCGCAAGCTGCGCCCCTGGAACGGCGTGGCTCCGTTCAAGCTAGACTGGTTTGCCGCCAGCGGCCTCCGCGGCCTGGGTGCCGGCGAGGCCACCGACGGCGATGGCACCGCGAGCATCGCCCCCACCGTCATCGAGCGACCATCCCTCGGCGACACCCGACTCTCGGATCACGACATCATCCTCGCAGACGTACTGCCCGCCGGCCCCGCCGGTGTACCGTCGCGGTGATGAACGTACGCGAGATCAACCGGCAGGCCTGGAACGCGCAAGTCGAGCGCGGCAACCAGTGGACCGTCCCGGTATCGCCGGAGCAAGTTGCCCGGGCGCGGGCCGGCGACGTGAAGGTCGTGCTCACGCCGCAAAAGCCCGTGCCGGCGGAATGGTTCGGCGATCTGCGCAATGCTCGCGTGCTCGGCCTGGCGTCGGGGGGCGGTCAACAATGCCCCCAGTTCGCGGCGGCGGGCGCCCGCGTCACCGTGTTCGACAACTCGCCGCGCCAGCTCGACCAGGACCGGGCCGTCGCCAAGCGCGAGGGTCTCGAGCTCGAGCTCGTCGAGGGCGACATGGCGGATTTGAGCGCCTTTGGGGACGGCACCTTCGACCTGATCTTTCACCCGTGCTCGAACGTGTTCGTGCCGGACGTTCGCCCGGTGTGGCGCGAGGCATTTCGCGTACTGCGCCCCGGCGGCGCCCTGCTGGCCGGCTTCACAAACCCGGTGCTGTACGCCTTCGACTACGAAGCGCTGGAACGTCGCGAGCTAAAGCTTTCGTACACGCTGCCCTACTCCGACGCCCGCGATCTGGCCCCCGACGCCCTGCAGGCCCGCATCGACAGCGGCGAGCCTCTCGAGTTCGGTCACACCCTCGAAGATCAGATCGGCGGACAGCTCGACGCGGGCTTTTTGCTCGCGGGCTTTTTCGAGGACACCTGGGACAGCGCCCAGTCAGACCTGCTGTCAGAACACATGCCGCTGTTCATCGCCACCCGCGCCATCAAGCCGTAAGAACCGCGCCCGCCGTTCCCGGAGCGTCGGGGCTCGGGCCTCGGCCTCGGGTTCGAACGTCACGCTCGGTTTCGGATCCGGACTCGGTCTCGGACTCGGACTCGGATTCGGACTCGGACTCGGGTTCGGACCCGGACGTCGGGCTCGGACTCGGACTCGGACTCGGGCTCCGACTCGGGTTCGGACTCGGACTCGGACTCGGGTTCGGACCCGGACGTCGGGCTCGGACTCGGGTTCGGGCTCGGTCTCCGGTTCGGACTCGGATTCGGGCTCGGACTCGGGTTCGGGCTCGGACTCGGTCTCCGGTTCGGACTCGGACCCGGACCCGGACGTCGGGCTCGAACTCCGGATCGTGCACGTCATCTGTGCACGATCCGGTTCGGACTCGGCCCTAGCCCTCGGGGCAGTGGGCGCCCGCGTCGATCCACGTGCGCGTGTTCTTCGCGAACTCCGCCTGGCTTCCGGGCGCCGGAGTGCGCCCTTCGCCCGGGGCCCAGCCCCAGCCCACCAGCGGGTCGTTGGTCACGTGCTCGTGGACCTGCTCGAGGGTCTTGCCGCCGTTTCTGGCGTTGTCCTTGAGCTGTTCGCAAATCTGTGTGAGCGACATGCCCTGCCAGCCCATGGACGCCGGCGCCAGGTGCCAGGCGGGCGCGCCCGGCATGGTTCCGGCCTTCTCGGTCAGCGGCACGTTGGCTTCGCCATGGCAGGTGCCGCAGCGCATGCCGACCGCCCCCAATCCCGCCTCGCCGCGCACGACCGGCGGCTGGTGGCCGGCCATGTCGTCGCCCTGCATGGGGCTGTCGCCGGTTGGATGGCAGTTGACGCAGCGCGGGTGCTGGAGAACCTTGCCCATGGCAACGAACGCGGCCTTCGAAGCAGCCGGGTCGTCTTTGCCGCCGCCGGCGCCATCTTTGCCACCGCACGCGCCCACGACGGCAAGCGACGCCACGGCACCGAGCACCAAAGTGAAGCGGATCATTTCGTTCCTCCCACGCTGCGCGCAAACGGCAAGCGCCGGACCTTTTCACCGGTCAACACCCGCCACGCGTTGGCCACCGCCGGCGCAAGGGGCGGCAGGCCTGGCTCGCCAACTCCCGTCGGAGCTTCGGTCGACTTGATGATGGCCACTTCGACCTCGGGCATCTCGCCGATCCTCAGCGACCGATACGTATTGAAGTTCGCCTCGCGCACGGTGCCACCCTCATCGATGTTGATCTCGTTGTAGAGCGCGGCGCCCAGGCCGTAACCAATGCCGCCCTCCATTTGAGCCGTGACCACGTTCGGGTTGACGGCCACGCCGCAATCCACCGCGCACCAAACCTTGTGCACCTTCGGCAGGCCGTCGGGCCCTTTGCTCACCTCGGCAATCTGGGCCACGAAACTCCCAAACGACTTGTGCACCGCGACGCCGCGGGCGCGGTCGCCGCCTGGCTTTGCTCCCGACCAGCTGGCGAGCTCGGCGGCGCGGTGCAACACCGCGGCGTGACGCGGATGGTCTCCGAGCAGGTCGAAGCGGCCCCCGACCGGGTCCTTACCGCCCAGCTCGAGCAGCTCGTCGATGAAGGTCTCGGTGCTGAAGCCGTTGTGGGTGTGCCCCACCGAACGCCACCACAGCCCGGGCACCCCGTTTTGCATCAAGTGGTTGCCCAGCCGGTGATTGGGGATGGCGTAGGGCAAATCGCGCGCGCCTTCGACCAGGCTCAGGTCAACGCCGTTTTGCACCATCATCGGCTCGAAGGCCGTTCCCTGCACCATCGACGCCGCCGCGATCTGCTGATCCCACGCGACGATGGTGCCCTTGTCGTCGACCGCGCCGCGCAGCTTCTGCACGGTGAGCGGCCGGTAGAAACCGCCGCGAATGTCGTCCACCCGCGTCCACATCAACTTTACCGGTTCCTTGCCGCTGTAGGCCTTGGCCACCATCGCGGCCTCGACGGCGAAGTCGGACTCGGGCTGGGCGCGCCGGCCAAAGCTACCGCCCGCGTAGGTCACGTGCAGCGTGACCTTGTCCATGGGCAAGCCCAGCACTTTGGAAAACGCCATGTGGTCGGACGTCGTGCTCTGCGCCCCCATCCACACCTCGGCCGTGCCGTCGCCCAGGGCGACCACGGCGTCCAGCGGTTCCATGGGCGCGTGGGCGAGAAACGGGAACAGGTACTCGGCTTCGTGAACCTTTGCGCCTTCGAGCGCTTTGTCGACGTCGCCCTTGCCCACCGCCTGAACACCCGGCTTGGCGGCAGCCTCGACGTACGTCGCAAACATGGCCTCCGACGAGCGGGTTTCGGCTTTGCTCGTGTCCCACTCGACGACCAGGGCGTCCCGGCCCTTGAGCGCCGAGTACGTGTTTTTCGCGTACACCGCCACGCCCATGGGCACCTGCGCCACGTGGACCACGCCGGGCACGGCCTTGGCCTTGCTGTCGTCGACCGATTTGACCGTCGCGCCGAAAGCGGGCGGGTGCGCCACGACCGAGGTGACGACGCCGTCCGGGTACAGGTCCAGGGCGAACATCGTCTTGCCCGTGGTCTTGTCGCGCGTATCGAGCTTGGGCACGTCGGTGCCGATGAGCGTCCACTGCTCGGGCTTTTTCAGGGCGACCTTCTTCGGCGGCTTGCCCTTGCCCGCGGCCTCGGCCAACTCGCCGAAGGTCGCCTGCTGGTTGGATGCCGCGTGGCTGACCACGCCTTTGGCCACGGAGATCTGTCCGGCCGGGACCTTCCACTGCTTGGCGGCGGCGGCCACCAGCATCGCGCGCGCCGTCGCCCCGGCCTCGCGCATCTGCATGAACGAGTTGGCAATGGCCGTGGAGCCGCCCGTGCCTTGCATCTTGTAAAAGAGGTTGGCGTACGCCAGGTTTGCCGGCGCCAGCTCCGCCCGCATCTGGGCCCAGTCGGCGTCCAGCTCGTCGGCAACCAGCGTGGCCAATCCCGTAGCCGGCCCCTGGCCGAACTCGATGTGCTTGATCAGCACCGTGACCGTGTTGTCGGGCTTGACCCGGACGAACGCGTTGGGCGCAAACGCCACGTCGCCGGCAGCCTCGGCCGCAAGAGCCTTGCGGCCGCGCAGCGGCAAATGAAGACCGATGGTCAGGCCCGCCGCACCGGCGCCCATCAGGCGCAGGGCGTCGCGACGCGAGACCGACTCTCGACGCGCCATGGCTAGCGCTCCCCTCGGCCAGCGGCCTTGCGAATCGCCCCGCGAATGCGCACGTAGGTCGCGCACCGGCAGATATTGCCCGTCATCGCGTTGTCGATTTGCTCGTCGCTGGGCGACGGCACCTCGCTCAACAGCGCGACCGCCGACATGATCTGGCCCGACTGGCAATAGCCGCACTGAGGCACGTCAAGATCCATCCAGGCCTGCTGGACCTTTTCGGCGGCCTCGCCGGCCACGCCTTCGATGGTCGTGACCTTCTGACCGGCGACGGAACCCACCGGGGTGACGCAGGCGCGCCGCGTGTTGCCGTTGACGTGAACGGTGCAGGCGCCGCACTGGGCGATACCGCATCCAAACTTGGTACCGGTGAGGCGAAGCTCGTCGCGCAACACCCAGAGAAGCGGCGTGTCCGGATCGGACTCGACGGTGCGCTTTTCGCCGTTGACTTCTAGCTCGATGGCCATGATGCCCCCTTTTCGCGGCGAGTATACGCGGCGAGCACTCGAGCGCCGGCGCGGGGGCCAACGAATCGAGTGCGGGGGCCTGATTCCCGCGGGGCTTGGCGCGCGAATCCTGCAAGCCCGGGAAGCCGAGGCCGAGGCCGAGACCGAGGCCGAACCCGAGGCCGAATCCGAACCCGAGGCCGAGACGGAACCCGAGGCCGAGGCCGAGACCGAATCCGAATCCGAGACGGAACCCGAGACCGAATCCGAAGCCGAATCCGAGGCCGAATCCGAATCCGAATCCGAGACGGAACCCGAGACCGAATCCGAAGCCGAGGCCGAATTCGAGACGGAACTCGGGGGGCTGGGCCTCTTTTGCTTTTTCCGTCAAACCGATTGTGTTCTTTCCGGGTGTTCAAGAGCGTGGTGTGAACACCCGGAAAGAACACAATCGGTTTGAGGCGTTGGA
>JGI12316J15309_10000138_pt1 | contig 132794 bp, 87 predicted proteins | sample MarCyaLeptolynsp_FD_15309 | JGI IMG/M metagenome (IMG submission 15309)
TCGCGATTCGGCATAGGCGTCGGCGTGGATCATCTGTCTCCGCTGTGACTCAATAATTGAGAACCCCAAGTCAAAATACCGACTTGGGCCACCCGTCCCGCCCACCTCGTTGCGTTGGGATGGCCAATGAGTAACCCCATGTTGGTACGCCAACATGGGGCACTCATCCTAGCGTAATCCCTAAAACCGCCACGCACTATGATGCGTTGCGACTCGATCAAGATTCGACCCTTAAAACAAGTCGTTGATTTCACTACCGTCGCGCTGCACGGCGTTGTCGGATGTCGCGCAATCGTCGTTGTCGTCATTGCCATCGATATAAATGTCCGGATCGTACGACAGCACCGCCTGAAACAGCGGCGGAAACTCGTCGGTCGTGGTCCAACTCATCGTGTGGGTAACCATGATCTGTTCGCCGGGCATGACGTCGACGAATTCCTGCGTTTCCAGCAGTGTGAGGCTGGCCAAACTTTGACCCGAGTAAAGCTGCAGCGACTGTTGACCTGCCATCGAGTCAAAAACACCGCTCCCCGTATTCTCGGCGACGCCAGTGATCCGCACCGTGCCGGTGGAATCGCTGGTTTGTTCGACCAGTTCAAAATCGATGCGTAGGACAGTGAGATTGGGTTGGCCTTCCAGACAATCTTCCGGACAAGTCAAGCCCGCCAGCGGAATCAAACAACCCATCAGCGCGAAGCAAAACACTTTAGCTTTCATGATCAATGCCCTTTCATGGTGCGCGAGGATGTTTGCGGTGGATGTGTAAGCGAACCGAGACGGGATCGTGACCGCGCACAGATCGAACGATCGCGCCGCGGAGTAACTTTCGCCGGAAACATTATATGCACGTTGGCAAGGGCGAGACCAATGGAAACGATGAAATCGGGCGGTGTATTTTTTGAGAATCGTTCCCGGGAAGAAAAAACAACTTGGTCGCGTAATACGTGATAAAGTCGCGTTTATTCGAATCGACGGGTGGCATGCTTGCCCTTCAAGGCAAGCATGTAATGCGTGCGGTGACGTTAAAGCTTTACGCGACGCCAATGTGCCATTTCCCGCTTCCGCATGCTCACCTTAAAGGGTGAGCACGGCACCCCGGCGCGTCGCGCGACGCATCTCCATCAGCGGGGGATCGTAAGTGGGCGGCCAGCCCCCTTACATTCGATGCGGTTCATGATCACACACCAGTATTATTAATCGCGCCTAGATCCAACGAACGAACCCCTCACTCATCCAACACCCCATCCGCCAGATCAAACAAAAACGGCACCAACCCCGCCAGTGGATCGATGATCGGCACCGCCACCGTCGGCCCGCTTGCGGCGTCGAGCCAGCGGTCGATGCCGCCTTCGAGCAGCATCCCGTCGAGGGAAAACACACTGACGTCGCTAAGGCCCGCCGCTTTGATCGCCATCACATCGAGCGCGATATCGAGCGGGTCGGTATAGCCCGCCGTCGTGACGAGGCCCGGCGTGCCGATGGTGCCGATGGCGATCTGCGCGCTGTCACCGTATTGCCGGCGCACTTCGACGGCATACTCATACACAAACGCGGGCGACAGCGGCAGGCCCACCAGTTCGCCGATTGACGAGCGATACAGAATCACGCTCACGCGATCCCACGGTATGCCGGTCACGGGCGTATCGAGCACGTCCTGCAAATCATCGTCGCCGTCGCGCGGATCGTTGATCGCCCACGGCAAAACGACGGCCATCGCCTGCACGCCGCGCACCTGAATGTCTTCGACCATGGCAGTGATCGTGTTGCGCGCTTCCAAATACGCCGCCATATCCTGCCGCGTTTGCAAGAGATCGAAAAAACCCAGCGGCCCTTCGGTCATGATAGTCGCGGCCAATTCTTCGGCGTATTCAAAGGCCGGTTCGATATCGTAGATCAACATCTGCAGCGTGATCTCGTTGGCATCGGCCCAGTCGAGCACGTCGGTCGTAAACGAACGAAACGCAGTGGCGTTGGTTTCGTTGAGCCAGATACCGTTGTCGGGCAGTTGCAACCAGAGCGTGACGTTTAAGCCGTCGGCGTTGGCGTTAGTAAGGAACGTGACCAGCTCGTCATTGATATCAGCGGGCGCGACGGCGAGATAGAGATCGACACCGCGCTCGGCCAGCGCGGGCACGCTGGGGGCGACCTCGGCCAGCGGGAGGAACTCGCTCCAGACGGCGAGGTTTCCGATCGGGGGTTGGTAGCAGGCGCTACACCACACCATGATGAAGCTAGCGACTAGCCGGTTGGCGTATCTTGGTTCTTTTTGGAAATTGCGATCCCTCATCCGCGACGATCCTCCTTTATCTCTTCGAAATAACTTTTGACACCACCAGCGGTCGGGTGTCACGCTTGCCCTGCAAGGCAAGCGTGCTGGATGCAGCCAAAACGTGGGTTGTAAGCAATAGGGTAGGCTGTACTCTACTCACTATCTGGTGTCGCGAGTGTTTCGGTGGGTTGAGTACATCCCTCCCTACCCGCTAGAATCTCCAATTAAAGGCGTACTCAATTGCTAAACGTCATCATCTCAGTAGTCAAGAAATAAAAGGGTAAGTTTGACTTTCTGGATGAACCATGTGAGAAATTTCCGATTTTATTTCTCACAATGAAATACGGCTCCTTAATGCGGATTTCAGTCAGTTTTTGGGGAGACTCTTTATACAATGAGAAATTCTGAGACTAGTGCCATTACTCTAAGAACGATTGGGGCTGGATTGATGTTCGCCGTAATGATGATCACAGGCTGCGAAAGCAGCGGACCGAGTTCTGCAAATACGGGCCAAGAAATGTTCCAAGCGTTGCTTTCGAATCCAATTCCGTCAAGCGTGAAGAACCTCGAAGGCCTAGGCGATACGTGGCAGGGTTACAGCTTGTATCTGAGATTCACGGCTTCTAACGACGATATCGACGCCATTATCAATCAGAGCTTCGTGCCAATTAAATGGAGCGAATGTACCGACAGATTTACGTTGCCAAAGGGATACGATCGCTTTAAACCGGCTTGGCGACCTGCTGATATCGCCACCAAAGAATGCTACGAGTTGCGACAGGTGCAGAATAGCTGGACACACTCTGGTTCGCATTATTTGGTAATCGACCGATCAACAGGGACGGTCTATTTTTATGGCATCGGATCTTAAGCTTCTCCGTGCTCGGTAACTGATCCTTTTCGACAGTAACATCAATTCTCAGGAAATCGTAGCTGCCTAGTCGGGAAAATAGCCCATCAATCGCTGTTATGATTGATACGGCACGCGACAGTGCATGCAACATCGCTCTGCTTGAATTGAGAGAAATGGTCCGCACAGCGAGACCCTACGGCGAATCGCATATGTACTGATGAGCGACGGAAGGTCGGCGAAATCAGCATTCGTGGCTACTGAAAAACAAAAAATCCCCCCACTCCCCGCGTGAATGCCCACCGCCCCACCCGTTTTACTGACTGGCCCCGACATCGCTCGCACCGCCCTATTTCCGGACGGTCAGACCGCGTGAAATCCGCGGCTAACGGCGGTGGGCAATGTCTCTCAACGAAAGGCCGTAGGGTGGGTTGTAATCAACCCACCATCTGGATATCGCGGGTGTTTTGGTGGGTTGAGTACAACCCACACTACCGTGGGCTGTCGCTATGAGACCGCAGGTTTTGCGAACGGCCGGTCACCGCTAGCGTCGGCTCGACATATACGAAGACGAAAAAAGTTGATTCGGCACCGGCGAAAACGCGTCGATGCCGAAATAAATGAACATCGCAACGCAATACGCCCCCGACGGGGGCAACCGTTTTTTCGATTCTGGGAGGAACCATCGAATGCAGGCATACCGCCGACTCGCTCGCATCTCTGTTAACCCGCGCCGCAACATCTTTGCGGTCGCCCTCACGTTGGTGGCCGTATTGGCCAGTTCTACGGTTGCACTCGCCGGCGATACCGTCGCCGTTTTCAAGATTCGCGGCCCGGTTGCCGAACAGCCCGATCAGTCGGGTCTTGCTGAACTGTTGGGCGAGGCCGGCCCCGTCAGCATGTTCTCGCTCGTTAAGAAGATGCAAACGGCCCAGAAGGACAGCAAGCTCAAGGGCATCATTCTCGATATCGATCAGGCCGGTCTTGGCTTTGCCCAGGTGCAAGAGCTGCGCGGTCATGTCAAAGCGCTGAAGGCCGCCGGCAAAGATGTTTGGGTATTGGCCGAAGGGCTAACCAACGGCACGATGCTGCTCGGTTCGGAAGCAACGCGTTTGCTGTTGGTGCCGACCGGCGAAGTGATGATCAACGGTCTCTATTCGCAGGGCATGTACTTCAAAGACATGCTCGGCAAGATCGGTGTTGAAGCCGACATGATGCACTGCGGCGATTTCAAATCTGCCGCCGAACCGTTTACGCGCACCGGCCCCAGCGAAGAAGCCGCCGCCCAAATGAACCGCCTGCTCGATAGTTTGTTCGAGCAGATGATCAAAGACATCGCCGAAAGCCGAAACCTTTCGGAAGAACGCGTGCGCGAGTTGATCGACATCGGCATGTTCAGCGCCGAAGAAGCGAAAAAGGCCGGTCTGGTCGACGACCTGATGTATCGCGAAGACTTCGTCCGCGCCGTGAAGGCACGCTACGGTTCGGACGTTAACGTGACGGCCTCTTACAAGTCGGGCAAGAAGCCGGAAGTCGATTTCAACAATCCGTTCAGTATGTTCAAGATGTTCGGCGATTTGATGAAGCCGCCGGGTACCTCTAGCGATCCCGCCGTGGCCATCGTTTACGTCGAAGGCCCCATCACCACCGGCCCCACGCAGCAAGGCTTGTTTGGCGGCTCGGAAAACGCCGGTAGCGACACCATTCGCCGCGCGATTGCCGAAGCCGCTGATGATCCGTCGGTGCAGGCGCTCGTGTTGCGCGTGAATTCACCCGGCGGTTCGGCGCTAGCCTCCGACATCATCTGCGAAGCCGCCGAACGCTTCAAAGCCGATGGTCGCCCGTTCATCGTGTCGATGGGTAACGTTGCCGCCAGCGGTGGCTACTACGTCTCGACACTTGCGGATGCCATCTTTGCCGACCCGATGACGATCACCGGCTCGATCGGTGTGGTGGGCGGTAAGTTTGTGACCAACGGCCTGTGGGATTGGATCGGCGTCAGTACTCACGAATACAAGCGCGGCGCACGCAGCGATATCTTCAGCACCACGCGCAAGTGGAATGATGAAGAACGCAAGCTGATGATGGACATGATGAACCGCATTTATGGCGACTTTAAAGGTCGCGTAACGACGGGTCGCGGTGATAAGCTCGTGAAGGACATCGAAAAGCTCGCCGGCGGTCGCGTATATAGCGGTGCCGAAGCATTGAACTTGGGCCTCGTCGATCGCCTCGGTGGATTCAGCGATGCCGTACGCTTCGCCGCCAATGAAGCCAACATCTCCGATTACGAAATGCGCGTGTATCCGCGACCCAAGTCGCCGTTCGATATCTTTTCTGAAATCCTCGGCGGTGCCGCTAAGGAAGATAAGTTCATCGGCACGCCCTATCGCAACAATCCGTTTGTGCAGCAGGCGATGGGTGCGGTGAGAACGATCGATCCGGATAAGGCGCGCATCTTGGCTGACTTCATCACGCACATGGAAATGCTTTCGCAAGAAGGCGTGCTGATGCTAAGTCCGTGTGCGACGACGTTCGCGCGGTAAGAAAGATCACGGTCGGGTCGTCCCCCAGCCCTACAAGGGCATGGGCACCCGGGCATTTTCTTAGTAAGGCCGCGCTTCTGATCAGAGCCGCGCCAGTAAGGAAGCGGTAATGAAAGATGATCGAGCGATGCACATGCAACGCTCGCGGTAACAACTTAACTTTGACCCCACTCCACCCCTGGCCCGGTCGCCTGAGCTTATCTTACTTCAGGCTGCCGGGCCGTTTTTTTGTTGAGGTGGTCGTGACAAACGGACGATTGCCCGAGATTGTTTAAGTCTATTTGCATTGCGACACCCACCGCTTCCTTACGGGCGCAGCTCTGATTGGTCGCGAGCTTCTTCTGTCGCATGCACACCAACCGCCGCCTCGCCTACAATCACCGGCATGTCGTTTGAGTTTCCTACCGATCGTCCCTTGCCCGATTTCGGCTTGGTGTGCTTGAAGTGCCGTTACCGCTTGGCCGGCTTAACGCGACCGCGCTGCCCGGAATGTGGGCGCGCGATTGAATTGGAAGAATATGTTCCGAAGGGCGACTTCCCCACGCTCATATTCGCCGGTCGGGAGGTGCGGTTGACGCCGCAACTCGAGGAGCGCTTCCACAATGCCCGCATTCATTACACCACCAAGCTCGGCCACACCGACGCGATGTACGGCCTCGAACGCATGCCGATCTTCAAGAACAGCAAGCGCGTGGGTGTCTTGCGCTCGGAATATTTCGCCGCGTTGGAGCTGGTGCTGGAAGAGCATCTGAATCCGACGGAACTGTCGGACGATGACCACGCGAAAACCACGGACGCTCAATCTGACGATCCCGATTGGACCTGTACCCATTGTGACGAAGTTAATCCCGCGACCTTCGATATCTGCTGGAACTGCCACCGCGACGGGAAACCGGCCTGAACGCACGGCATTTTGGCGACGCCTTGAGTTGGCCCCTATACTCGCGATGAAAGCGTTAAAAAACGGGCAGTACCCATGCAATACGAGCAATTTCGAAGAACGATGACAAGACGGGTCGCAACGAGCATCGCGCTTGTCATTGGCGTTTCAGTAATAACGAGCGAAGCGGCAAGCGCTGATGCCCCCCCGCGCAGTCAGGCATCCGCTTCGCAAATGAATGAGCAAACATCCAAACCAAAGCCGATCAACATGACGTCGACTACTCAGCCTACGCACACGAATAAACTGATAGATGCCACCAGCCCCTACCTGTTGCAGCACGCGCACAACCCCGTCGATTGGTACGAATGGGGTCCGGAAGCGCTGGCAAAGGCCAAGCAAGAAAATAAACCGATTTTCCTGTCGATCGGTTACTCCGCCTGCCATTGGTGCCATGTGATGGAACGCGAGAGCTTCGAGAATGAAGAGATCGCCGCCGTCATGAACGAGCATTACATCAACATCAAGGTCGATCGCGAAGAACGGCCCGATCTCGACGATATTTATATGAGCGCGACGCAGGCCCTTACGCGTAGCGGTGGATGGCCCATGTCGGTCTGGCTCACGCCCGATCTCAAGCCCTTCTACGCCGGAACCTACTTCCCGCCCAACTCCCGCTACGGTCGGCCCGGCTTTAAAGATGTGTTGCTGTTCTTGAATAAAGCATGGAACGAAGAGCGCGACAAGGTATTGCAGCAAGCCGAGCAACTGACCGAAGCCGTGCAGCAGATCACGGTCACTGCGGCGGGCGAACAGCCGGTGCCTGCGGGTGCCATCGAAGCGGCAACCAACTTTATCACGCAGCGCTTCGACCCGACCAAGGGCGGCCTCTTAAGCGGCAGCACCAACAAATTTCCGCCGAGCATGGCAATGGAATTGATGCTGCGCGGCTACGCACGATCGGCACAGTCAAGTAAACCCGAAGCGCGGCTGCTCGAATTGGTCGACACCACGCTGGAAAATATGGCCTACGGCGGTATATACGATCATTTGGGCGGCGGCATTGCGCGTTACTCGACCGACCCCGATTGGTTGGTGCCGCACTTCGAGAAGATGCTGTACGACCAGGCGCTGGTGACCGACATCTACCTTTCGGCGTATCAACTGACGGGCAATCCGCTCTACGCGGCCACGGCGCGCAGCATTTGCGATTACGTTATTGAAGACTTGCAAGATGAAGCGGGCGGTTATTACTCGGCGCGCGATGCCGATAGTGAAGGCGAAGAAGGCAAGTTTTACGTTTGGTCCGTGGAAGAAGTTCAAGCCGTGCTGGGCGCCGAAGATGGTGCGTTGTTCTGCAAGTTTTACGACATCACGGCGGGCGGCAACTGGGAAGGGAAGAACATTCTCAATGTGCCCAATGAACCGGATGTGTTCGCCAAACAAAACAACATTGGCATAGAGGATCTAAACCAAAAACTAGCGAATGCTCGCACGAAACTGTTGGCAGAGCGTGCCAAGCGGGTACCGCCCCACCTCGACGACAAAGTGCTGGCCGGTTGGAACGGTCTGATGATCGCCGCCATGGCGCGCGCGGGTCGCGTGCTCGATGACGACCGCTATCGCAATTCGGCGGCGGCGGCGGCAGATTTCGTTTTGTCAAATATGACGAACGATGCCGGGCGTTTGCAACGCACGTGGCGTAAGGGGAAGACACACACTCTCGGCTATCTCGACGATTACGCATTCATGATCGATGCCCTGCTCGATCTGTTTGAGACGACGCAAGAGATCAAATGGCTCGACGCCGCCGCTAAGTTACAAACCGATTTGGATGCGCACTATCTGGACAAAAACGCCGGTGGTTACTTCTTCACCGCCGACGATGCCGAGACGGTCTTGGTGCGGATGAAAAACGCCAACGATAACGCAGTACCCTCCGGCAATTCGGTGCAGTTGATGAACCTGCAACGGCTGGCGATCTTGCTGGACCGCCCCGCCTATCGCGAAGCAGCCGAGAAGATGCTGGCGTGCTTCGGCGACAAGGTGAATCAGATGGCGTTCAGTTCCGAGCGTTTCTTGGCCGGTGCCGATTTCTTCCATCAGCCCACGCGCGAAGTGGCAATTGTCTATAACAACGCCACCAAACTAGACGCGAACGCGCTCTTTGAAACCGTCTTCGCTCACTATGTGCCCAATAAGGTAGTAGCCTCAATCAATCTCGATAATCCCAACGCCGAGGCGTTAACGAAAAAAATCCCCCTATTGCGCGATAAAAAGTTGCTTGATGGCAAGGCAACGGCCTACGTTTGCCAGAACTATGCCTGCCAGGCACCGACGACCGATGCAAAGGTATTGCTACCACAACTTTCGGCATTACGCGTTTCGGGCACGCCCCGCGCCACGGCGAGCGACAAATAACGCAAAGTGCAAAGTTTTGGTAAGATTCGGGGCGAGAATTGCGTGACGCCTCTCAAAGGAGTATTGGCATGAATCAACAACGCATCATTAGTTTGCTGTTGCTCAGCGGATTTATCCTCACCACCAGCGCTATTGCGCAGGATTCCAAGCAAGAACAAAAATCCGACACGCCCGCGACCAACGATATCCGCGAGCGCATGCGCGAACGACGCGACGAGATTCGCGGTGACGACAAATCCAAGAACAACACCAATGCCCCCGCAGTGCAGGCCAATCAGCCCACTGCCGACAATCGAGCCGATGAAAAAACGACCGAAGACGGTCCGCCACCCAGCCGTCGCGTAAACGCACGCGATATCTTGGACCGAATGCGAAGCAACCGTCGCGAAAGCCAGCCCATTCTGCCGGTGCGCCCCGGTGTTACGCGTGAGCAACGGGTCAACGCCGCGCCCGGTGCCGTCCCCGGCAATGCCGTGGCACCAGTCAACCGCAAACTGCGTCCTGACGGTTCGCGCCTCGTGGACCGTGCCGGGCGTCTCACGCATTCCGGCGATTACCTCACGTTCACGTTTGAAAGCCGCAGTGAAGGTACCGAAGAGCTGCCGCTGCGCCTGCTTCCCAATCGCTTGCTCGAAGACATGGAGCTGATCTCGGAGAGCGGTCGCAAGCCCATCGTTTTCGTCGTCAGCGGCCAAGTCACCGAATACCGCGGCGTGAACTACCTGCTCGTAGAGAAACTGCTGCAGCGAGCGGAATTGGGTAACTTCCGCTAAACCACTTAGACGCCCGCAGACCACACGCGCCGCAACGTTTTACCTGCCACAGAACAGGTATCGCTGCGGTCGCTTCATTTCTGCACTTTCGGCTTGTTGCCTGCATTGCGATTCCGAGAGCCCATTAGTACCATCCACTTTGCGCCAACAAAATCGGTGTACAGCGCGCTCAAGATGAACTGATGCGCTGGCATCTCTCGATAAGCGTTAGACAAGAAACAATTGATGGGCGCGGGCGGAGGTTAAGGCTCAGATGGCGGAAATGAACCCCTTTAAAATTGCGCAGCAACAACTCGACGAATCGGCAAAGAAACTCGGGCTCGATCAGGCCACCCATGAATTCTTGCGCTGGCCGCAGCGTGAATATCGCTTCACGTTGCCGGTCAAAATGGATAACGGTCGTACGCGCGTGTTTCACGCTTACCGCGTGCAATACAACGGCGCGCGCGGGCCAACTAAGGGCGGCTTGCGTTGGCACCCCGATGAAACCATCGACACGGTGCGCGCTTTGGCGGCGTGGATGACGTGGAAGTGCGCCGTCGTCAACATTCCGTTGGGTGGCGGTAAGGGCGGCGTGACGTGTAACCCCAAGGAGATGACGGAGACGGAGAAGGAACGGCTGGCTCGTGCCTACATTCGCGCGGTCGCGCGGGAGTTAGGCGTTCATCGCGATGTACCCGCGCCCGATGTATATACCAATCCGCAAATCATGGCCTGGATGATGGATGAATACGAAACGATCCTCGGCGAAAGCCATCCCGGCGTGATTACCGGGAAGCCCATCGCCATCGGCGGCTCGCAAGGTCGCGGCGATGCCACGGCGCGCGGCGGTGTGTACGTCGTGCGCGAAGCATCGCAAAAGATCGGCCTCGATCCGACCAAAGCCACTTACGCAATTCAAGGCTTCGGTAATGCCGGCCAATATGCCGCGACGTTGCACAAAGAAATTCTCGGTGGCGGTCAATTGGTTGCCGTGAGCGATTCGTCCGGCGGCGTGGTTAATAAGGACGGCATCGACCCGGAAGAAATCGTGCGCTTTAAGCTGGAAACGGGCAAGGTTTCGGGCTTCCCCGGTACGCAGTCGATAACGAACGAAGAGTTGCTCGAACTCGACGTCGATATTCTCTATCCCGCAGCACTCGAAGGCGTTATCACCGATTCCAACGCCGGCAACATCAAGGCAAAGTTGATTTGCGAATTGGCCAACGGCCCCACCACGCCCGGTGCCGACGAAATCCTGCACGAGAAAGGCACGCTTATCCTGCCCGACTTCCTCGCAAACGCAGGCGGCGTGACTGTCAGCTACTTTGAGCAGGTGCAAAATACCTATAACTACTACTGGTCGCTCGAACACGTGCACGAACAACTCGACCGACGCATGACCGACGCCTTTAACGCCGTGTTCGATACGCGCGAAAAAGCCAAGGCTCATATGCGATTGGCGGCGTACATGGTTTCGGTGACGCGCGTGGCTGAAGCATGCAAACTGCGCGGTTGGGTGTAGGAGACTGCATTGATCCGTTATGGGGCAGGATCACTCTGCAGAATTGATACCACGATGTAATGCTCCGTCGGAGCGTCTCGCTTAACGACAAAAAAAGGCGGCTCATTAAGAGCCGCCTTTTTTATTACCATTGATTCAAGCCACAACGCCTACGTATCGCGTCGCAAAAACTTCTGCAGTCAACCCGCACGCTGCAACGCCTCGCCGCTGAGTTGATCGCGCAATTTGGCCAGTGCCGCCGCCTCGATCGATTTCACGCGTTCGAGTTCGATGCCTGTGTGTTGGCTGATTTCTTCAACGCTTTCGGCCGCGCCTGCTGATGTAAGCCCAAAGCGGCGCTCGACCACTTCACGCTCTTGCTCGGAAAGCGCCGCCAAACTTGACGCCAACGATGGATTCTCGATCGCCGGCTCCGGCGCTTCGAAGGCGAGCACGTTGGGCCGATGGTCGTGTACTTCGGCCAGGAATTCGTCGTGACCGGTGCGGTAACGCTTACGCTGCGATTGTTCTTGCGGCAACGCCTTGGCATACGCCCGTTTGATCGACCACGTGGCGTAGGTCGAGAATTTAAAGCCTCGCATCACATCGAACTTGTCGATCGAACGCATCAACGCCACGTTGCCATCACTGACCAACTCAAACAACCCGCGGTCGGGTTCGGAACTGATATGTCGCTTGGCCACACTGACGACAAGCCGCAAGTTGGCTTGGGCAATGCGTTGGCGCAGCCGATTGGCCACATCGATTTCGGCATCAATCGCCGCCACTGCCGAGGTATTGACTTCGTCCGAAGCGACCAACTTCTGCCGCATCTTCTCGGCACGATGTAGGCGATAGTTCATTTGCAAGAACAGCGTGCGTTCTTGTTCGGGTGTTAACAACGGCGTGCGATAGAGCGCTTCCATATAGGCTGGCAGGCCTGCTGGAATACGTTCGGCGACGGCCTCGTCTTCGTTCTGCGCCGCACCTACCTGATCGGCCCCAAACTCATCGCCGAGAAATTGCTTGTCGGCATCCTTCGCATCAAACGCGGCACAAGGCATGTAATCGATCGGGTTACGGCGTAACTCGCTTACGCGGCCCTGCGTAATCGCTTCGCCGATGCGAGCCGTTGACACATTCCAACGCTCCGCCAACGCCGAAAGCGCTTCGCCTTCCATAAACGACTGATAAACAACATCGGTCCATTCAACCGGCTGCGACTGCTCGACATTATTAAACAGCGCCTGCTCGGGATGATCGCGATCGAAGTTACGCAACGTATAACGCAACGTTTCGATGGCGCGACCGGTTTCATCGGCAAGTTGCTGCGTAACGGCGTGCAGCGTGGTAGCACCGGTCGCCGCAACGATTTCGCGTGCGCGCTTCAATAACGATTCGCGTTCGCCTTCCTGCATCACCTTGAAGGATGCACCGCGCTTCACCAATTCCATATTGCGCCCGACAAACGCCCGCACCGAGCGCGACCAAAAGCACAATCGCGGTCGTTCGCTATCGGCGACACACCATAGCCCCACCAGGCCGCGTTTGCGCCAACGTGCGATTGTCTTCGTCGACACTCCAAAGCGCGACGACAGCGAGGCGGTATCCAGCAATACACCGGGAAGTGCAGCGGCAGGAATCGGTCGCTCTTTCGTCAAATAATCGGCTAACGCCGTGAGATCTTCGATCAGCGCCTTACCAGCGTCGGGCAGGTCGGACATGGGGCGACCGCGTTTCGACTGATAGCCAGTTACCTGATACGAGATGAAATCAAAGGGATATTCGCGTTTGGGGTCGAGCAGTTGAATCGTTCGCAGAATGCCGGAAACATGGCGCAGCCGCAGGCGCGCCGGTGCCTTGGACAACTCACGTGCGAGTTGTGTCATCTCCGAGCATTTGAACTTCTTCATGCGACGCCTCCGTGGTGGTCGCCCTGCGACCGGATGCGTTTTTTGGCGAGCTATCGGCTGGTCGGCGGTTTGTTACGACTCATGTTGCGACGCTTCGGTACCATCTCCCCAAATGCGACAGTCCCGCAGCGGGCAAAGCCCTTGCAAACCACTGTTCGATGCTAATCCGTCGCGTGACGTAAAGTCAAGTAAAATAAACAGTTCTGAACGTCTGGACATCTACGGTGCCCCGCCTGACCATACCAATTCCGAGGCAAAAATTGCCCATTGAAAAATCACATGCTGAGGAGCCCCCATGGCGCAGATTGCAGCTTTTCCCGCGATTCGATACACGGCTGGCGACGTAACGTCCTTGATCGCACCGCCTTACGATGTGCTCGACGAGGCCGATAAAAACGCCCTGCTGGAGAAAAACGATCACAACATCGTTGCCATCGATCTGCCGCATTTGCCGCCTAAGACCGCCGGCCCCAAATCGGCCTATCAGAAAGCCGCCGGTGACCTGACCTGTTGGCTCGACATTCGCGCTATGGCGCGCGACGGCAAGCCCGGTCTCTACGCTTATCACCAAACCTACAAACTCAACGGCAAGACGCTTACGCGCAAGAAGTTTTTCGCGCGGCTACGGTTGGAAGAATTCGGATCCGGAAAGATCTTTCCGCACGAGCAAACCTTTGGTGGCCCCAAGGAAGACCGCCTGCTGTTGACGTCGCACACGCGCTGCAATCTGAGCCCCATCTTCGGTTTGTATCCTGACGGCGAAAATGAGATTTCGAAGCTCATTGATGAATCGATCGATCGCGAGCCCGATCAGTTCGGTCATCTCGAAGGCGTGGATAACAAGCTTTGGGTGATTGACGATTTGCCCACGATCAAAGCCATTCAGGTCCGCATGGCGGACAAGCCCATTTTTATCGCCGATGGTCATCACCGTTACGGCACGGCGCTGATGTATCGCAAGCAACAGATCGAAGAAGCGGGCGGCGTCGCCGACGATGATCCGATCAATTATGTCTTGGCGGTGCTCGGCGGTATGGAAGACCCCGGCGCGACGATTCAGGCGTACTTCCGCACCATGACCGAGTTACCAGGCGTAACGAGCAACGATCTGAAAGACGCATTGGCCGAAGACTTCGACTGGACCAGCTGCGCCGCGCCCAAAGACGTGAACCAGCTTAGCAGCAATCTCGCCGAGCAAGGTCATCAAGCCATTTGTCTATATGTCGCCAAAGACGACGCCTACGCCATCATCAAGCCCAAGGCCGACGACCCGCTGGCCGCCCACGAACCCGATCACGCCCCCGCCTGGCGCACGCTGTCGTACACGATTCTGCACAAGCTGATCATCGAACGCATCGTGCAGCCCAAGCTCAACAGCGGTGAGACCGTCGCGATGCGTTATCTCAAGAGCATGGACGAAGCCATCGCCACAGCGCGCGAGAGCAAAGGCATTGCGTGCCTCATGCAAGCCACGACGATGGATCAATTACGCGACATCTGCACGGCAGGCGAGTTGATGCCGCAGAAGTCGACGTATTTCTTTCCCAAACTGGCGACGGGCATGGTGGTAAATCCGCTTTATTGACGCGGCGTTTGCTCCCGTGAAACTTTTGGCCTTTGTACCGTCCGCCCCCGGCCCCTTTCGCGCGACCCTGCGCGCGGTAGGTCAGGTGATAACCTGACAACGGGCGCACCGTTGACACCATTTAACCAATACGTGTTGGCCGTACCACAAAATGACCAACGGGCCGAACCAATCAATCGTCGCCGGTCGCAGAGTCAGGTTATCACCTCACCTACCGGGCATTTCATCGGTAAGATACCGCCATGAAGCGACGACGGCGGCGAAGAATGTGGCGCATTGGTGTGACGTCCGCGATGGTGTTTGTATTGTCGTTGTGGGTGCTGAGCCTCACGTCATTAATTGCACGGCTCGACGAACATTTCAATGTGTGCCTCCGTCGCGGAAAATTGCACGCATTCTATTCACCAGACTCTGTCTACGACGCCGTAAAGAACGAAATCTACGATGTATTTAACTTTCAATTTGGGGAAACGGGGTATCTCTATCCGGTTCCCGACGTATTGTATCCACCGGGATATGTTACATGGACCGTTCACGCAGAGACGCCGTATTACGATTTCCAGTTTATTGAAATCGACTATTTGTTTTCGCTTGAATTTCTGCGCACGCGTGCATGGGGATTCGATAAACCGATACTCGGAACACCGGATTACTTTGACCACTTTTACCGCGATGGCTATCACCTGCGGATTCCAATGGGCTGGGCGACTGTCATCAGCGTGAGCTTATGGGCGCTCGTTTGGTATCGCACGCGGCGCTATCCTGCGGGGCATTGTCAGGAATGTAATTACGATTTGGCGAGAAACAAGTCGGGAGTTTGTCCGGAATGTGGTGAAGCGGTGGTCGGTGAGGTGATAACCTGACAACGGGCGCAGGTTTTCCGTTATTTGCCTCATACGTGTTGGCCGTATCGCAATAATGCCATGCAGCCCGACTCAATCACAAATCGCTGGTGGCAGAGGCAGGTTCTCACCTGCCCTACCCGACTTAGTGGCAGAGGCAGGTTATCACCTGCCCTACCCAACTTGGTGATTCCCGAGCGTTATCCCGATATACAGCCACTTACACTCAATGAGATGGTCCGCACAGCGAGACCCTACTAATGCATCACGCCCCCGCCGTCACCCTCTCGCCGCCCGTTACCCATACCGTCGCCTTCATCACCACCACATACATCAACGGGATCAAGAACACGCCGAGAAACGTCGCCAGCAGCATGCCGCCGAAAACGGCGGTGCCGATGGCTTGGCGGCTGTTGGCACCGGCACCGCTGGCAATCACCAGCGGGAACGTGCCCAAAACGAACGACAGCGCCGTCATCAGGATCGGTCGAAAGCGCAACTGGGCCGCCTCGATGGCGGCGTCGGTGATGCTCTTGCCGCTCTTACGTAACTGCTCGGCGAACTCGACAATCAGAATCGCGTTCTTGCATACCAACGCGATCAACAGTACGAGGCCGATTTGCGTGTAGACGTTGTTATCCATGCCGCGCAGGAACACGGCCAGCAGCGCGCCCAATACGCCGATCGGAATCGTCGCCATAATCGTTAACGGTGTGGACCAACTCTCATATTGCGCCGCCAAAAACAGAAACGCAAAAACCAAGGCCAGACCAAACACAATCGGCGCGGCAGAGCCAGCTTTCTTTTCCTGATAGGTGATGCCCGTCCATTCATACCCGAAGCCGTCGGGCAGTTGTTGATCGGCGAGTTGCTCCATCAGCGCGACCGTCTCTCCCGAACTCTTGCCCGGCGGCGAGGAGCCGTTGATCCCCGCGCTGGGGAACAGGTTATAGCGATAGATCACCGACGGTCCGGCGATGTCTTGCACTTCGGCGATGGTGCTGATGGGCAACGTACCGCCCGCGTTGTTGCGCACTTCGAGTTGCCGAATGTCGTCGATGGTTTGCCGATAACGGTTGTCCGCTTGGGCGCGCACTTGGTAGGTACGACCAAACAGGTTGAAGTCATTCACATACGCCGAACCCAAATTGGCCTGCAGCGTTTCAAACACCACGCCCAGCGGCACGTTTAACCGTTGAGCCTTGGTACGATCGATGTCGAGATACAACTGTGGCACCTCGGCGCTGTACGCCGTAAAAGGTGCTTGCACTTGGCCCGATTGCATGGCACCGCCGATCACATCCTGTGTGAAGATTTGCAATAAATCGGCACCGGCATCGGATCGATCCTGAATTTGCATATCGAAGCCACCGGCGTTGCCCAAGCCCTGAATTGCCGGCGGACGAAACGGGAAGATAAACGCCTCGGGCATGGCGGCGAATACCTCATTCATCTGTTGCGTAATGGCATCGATCGATTCTTCTGATGCAGTGCGTTCGCCCCACGGCTCGAGAATAACCACCAACGAACCGGCATTGGGCATGGCCGAGTTGGTCAACAAAGACGAACCGCCGATGGTGACCACGCCATCCACGCCAGGAATCTTTGCGATTGCTTGCTGCGCTTCTTCCAGCACCTTCTCGGTGCGCGGCAGCTTGGCAGCATCTGGTAGTTGTACGTTCACGAACATGTAAAGCTGATCTTCCAACGGTAAGAAGCCCGTCGGCACCGTGTTGAACATAAAGCCCGTGGCACCGAGCAAACCGGCAAAGATCAACACCGACACCAGCGCTACCCGCACGCCCATCCGCACGAACCAAAGATAGCTCGACTGCGCGACGCCCAACAGCGAATCGAAACCACGGAACAAGAAGTTGGGTTTCCCTTCGCGGCGGCGCAGCAAGATGCCGCACAGCGCGGGGCTGAGCGTCAGCGCATTTACGCTCGACAGCACCGTCGCGATGGAAAGCGTGAGCCCGAACTGGCGATATAACTGTCCCGTGATGCCGGGTAGCACCGAAGTGGGAAGAAACACCGCCAGCAAGACCGCCGTCGTGGCGATGACCGGCCCCGTGATTTCCTTCATCGATTGGCGCGCCGCTTCCTTTGACGAGATATCGGGATTTTCTTCCAGAATGCGGGCGGTATTCTCAACGACCACGATGGCATCATCGACGACGATACCGATGGCGAGTACCAGCGCGAAGAGCGTTAGCATGTTGATGCTAAAACCGAAGGCCAACAGCACCGCAAACGTCGCGATGATCGAAACGGGAATGGCGATGCCGGGGATCAGCGTTGCACGCCAATCCTGCAAGAAGACCAGCACCGTCAGAAACACCAACAGCGCCGCGACGACCAGCGTCTCGACTACTTCGTCGATCGATGCGGATACGAACCGCGTGAAATCGTAAAAGACGGGGCAAACGAGGCCATCGGGAAAGTCCTCCCGCAACTCGTCGAGCTTGGCACGTACACCATCGGAAACATCCAACGCGTTGGAACCCGGCAGCTGAAAGATACCAATCACCGGTGCATCCATGCCGTTGAACTTGCCGAAGCTGCTGTAACTCTGGGCGCCCAGTTCAACACGGGCCACGTCTTTGAGATACAGCGTTCGTTGGTTCTCGCCTACCTTGAGGATGATGTTCTCAAACTCTTCAACTGTCTTAAGACGACCCTTCGTCTGAATCGTGTATTGAAAGCCGAACTCGCTTTCGACTGGTGGACCGCCGATTTCTCCCGCCGCCACCTGCACATTTTGCGTGCGCAAGGCGGCCAATACGTCGCCGGCCGTTACGCTGCGCGCCGCCAATCGATCCGGATTGAGCCAGATGCGCATCGAATAGTCTTTAACGCCAAAGATGCTGACATCACCCACGCCCGGCACGCGCGCGAGCTCATCCTTCATATAGATGCTGACGTAGTTGCTCAGGAAAAGCTGATCGTAGGTGCCATCCGGCGAGTGCGGTGCCAAAACCATCAGCATGCTTTGCGAACGTTTGCGCGTGGAGATGCCCTGTTGTCGCACTTCATTGGGCAAGCGCGGCTCGGCCACTGAGACGCGGTTCTGCACTTTGACTGCCGCCAAGTCGACGTCGGTGCCGACTTCAAACGTGACCGTCAGCGTGTAGCTGCCATCGTTGGCACTGATCGACGACATGTAGATCATGCCGTCGACACCGTTGACCTCTTGCTCGATCGGCGCGGCGACGGTGTCCATCACGGTTTGGGCATCGGCACCGGGAAAGGCGGCCGTTACCTGTACCGTGGGCGGTGCGATCTCGGGATATTGCTCGACCGGCAACACAAAGATCGCCAACGCGCCGGAAAGCACCATCACGATGGCGACGACGCTGGCGAAGATCGGTCGGTTGATGAAGAACTGACTAAACATCGGAACCGTCCTCGGTGTTGGCGGCGTTGTCGTCTTCCGGCACCATCGGCTTAGGCGCTTGGTAGGCTTCGGGCTTAACGGGCATACCGGGGCGGGCGCGTTGCAGGCCTTCGACGATGTAGGTTTCGCCTCCCTGCAATCCTTCGATCACATGAATGCGACCGTCATCGGTCCGCTCGCCTAGCTTTACCGATTGACGGCTGACTTCGTTCTTTTCACCGACGAGCATGACATACTTGCCGTCGAGACCGGCACCGACCGCCTTTTCATAAACGAGGATCGCATCATCCAGTTCGGTCGCGGGTACGCGAATTCGACAAAACAGGCCCGGGTAAAGCAGCGTATTGGGGTTGTCGTAATGGCCGCGCACCGAAAGCGTGCCGGTATTCGGATCGAGTTGGTTATCGACGTAATCGATGCGTCCTTTGTGCGGGAAGCCTTCTTCGTTGATTAATCCTAAAAATGCAGGCGGGGTCGACTCATTAATTGTGCCGTCCTTGCCGCGCTCTAAGTATTCCATCACGATGCGCTCGCTTACATCAAAATAGGCATGAATCGGGTCCATTTGAACGATCGTACAAAGCAACGTGGCCTCGGTCGCGCCGACCAGATCACCAACATCCACCTGGTGATCGTCGACGCGTCCCGTGAGTGGCGCGCGAATCTCGGTGTAGCTCAAATCGATCTGAGCATCCTTCAAGTCGGCCTCGGCCGTTTTGACTTCCGCTTGCCGTTGGCTGAGTTCCGCTCGCGCGTTGCTCATTTCATCTTCGGAGGCGGCGTTCTTGGCGAAAACGCGCTGCACGCGATCAAACGTCGTCTGAGCCAATTCCAAGCGAGCCCGCGCCTGTTGCAGCATGCCGTCGGCGCGATCGACGGCCGCTTGGTAGCGATCCTGCTCCAGCACAAACAGCAAATCGCCTTCCTTCACGTTGCTGCTGGGCTCGAATTCGATGCGCTCGACGAAGCCGCGCACGCGGGCGCGCACTTCAACGGTGCTCTTGGCCTTGAGCACGCCGTTGTATTGGTAGTACTCCGTCAGCGCGCCGCGCTCGACGGTGGCGATCTTTACCATCGGCGTCGGTGGCGGTGGCGGTGCGACCTGGTCGCGGCAGCCTACGATCGCGATCGCTGCTAGCCCGAAGGTCACGAAAAAAGCGGCAGGACGCCGCGGTATCGGCGGCTTGGCGGATAGCACGCTGGTATGCATGAGAGGATTCCTTAGAAACAACTGATAAACGCCATCAAAACAATACGACTGACGCCAGAGCATAATCGATAACAAGGCTGTCCGCGCACTCGCACTTGGCAATCCTTGTCGCTCAAAACTCAATCCAAGACAGATGTTGTCCGAAATCGAACGAGCGAGGGCCAGCCACTTGAGAGAGATGCTCCATCGAGAAACGCAAGACTCGTTGAAATTCTGTTGAGCGGTTGAAGCGCATAAAAAACCGCGCCAGTTGGCGCGGCTTAGAAGTCATTAATTCTTAACGAAGCTAACCGTGCTAACTTGCCTCAATGCACCGATTCGGCTTCGCGCTGCTTGGGTTCGTTAAACGAATTGCTACCGTTCCCTTCGAGATCGTCCTTATTGGGCAAACTCTTCTTGACCTCGTTGCGGACGTCATCGATTTCGTCGCTGGTATCGCGCAGGCCCTTCTTGAACTCGACGAAGCTCTTGCCGAGCGACCGGCCGACTTCCGGCAGACGACGGCCGAAAATCAGCAGTGCGAACACGCCGATGATCAGCATTTCAGGGAAGCCGATGTTTTGAAAGAATGCCAGCAGCATAGGTTGCGCGTCCATCACGGACCTCCGAGGCGTCTTAAAAGTGGCAAGGCCTGCTAAATCCTAAGTTACGCAAGCCGGATAATCCACTGCCAAACGTCGGTTCGGCGGCTCTTATGCCGTCAGAATGCAGATATCCCCGTTTTCATCGGCATTTTTTGACGGTTGGTGGCGTTGCAGATGAACCAAACCGCCAAATCGAGGCGCTCTTGCTGATTCAGTCCTTTTTCGGGCCTTCTCGAACACAGACCGGCATCTGTCGCCGCTGGGTTATTCGCCGATAACTAATGATAGACCGCGCGTACCGTTCGTTTTTTGCGCGGTAGTTCTTTCTCGCAGGACGCCCGAATCCATGTGTGGCATCGCCGGCATCGCCGGACAACACGCGCTCGCCTTTGATGGTCGCGCCCGGCTGGGGCGGATGATGGCGTTGTTGCGCCATCGCGGGCCGGATGACGAAGGCACTTGGGCCACGCCGCATGTCGCCCTCGGCCATCGGCGGCTCAGCATTATCGATCTGCACGGCGGTCGTCAGCCGTTGGCCAACGAGAACGGTCGCATCCAGAGCATCGTAAACGGCGAGATCTACAACTTTCGCGAACTGCGCGATGCGCTGATTCAAAAAGGGCACCATTTTCGCAGTGGCAGCGACGCCGAAGTCGTCGTGCACCTTTATGAAGAGCACGGCGAGGAATTTCTCGATCACTTAAACGGCATGTTTGCCATCGCGCTGTGGGATGACCGGCAGCGCAAACTGATCCTGGCCCGCGACCGGCTAGGGCTCAAACCGCTCTACTATGCACCACTAAATGGTGGCATCGTATTTGGTTCGGAACTGAAAGCTGTTGTTGCGGGTCTTGGTAACGATCATCAAGCTGTGATCGATCTACCTGCCCTGCACGACTATCTCACGTTTGGCTTTATCCCCGCGCCCCGCACCATTTTTGAAGGTGTTTCTAAGCTGGAACCGGGCGCGATGCTGAGCTGGCAAGATCAGCGCATCACTACGCGTCGCTGGTGGGACTTGCGCTTTGACGGCTATCACACGGAAGACGAAGCGACGATCGCGGGTCAACTGTGGCACGAAGTAAAGGCGGCCACACGCTCGCGCACGATGGCCGATGTGTCGTTGGGCGCGTTCTTAAGCGGCGGTGTCGACTCTGCTTCGGTCGTCGCGTGTATGGTCGATAGCCAGCGCGGCAACCAACCGATCAAGACCATTACCTGCGGTTTCGATCGGCGCGACCATGATGAATCTGCGGCGGCACAAGAAACTGCCGCCCTGCTCGACACCAATCATCAACAGCGGCGCGCACAACTGGATATGTTGGGGCTGGTCGATCGACTTGCATTTCATTTTGACGAGCCGTTTGCCGATGCCTCCGCCCTGCCGCTTTATCTGATCTGCGAAACAGCGCGGCGCGATATTACCGTCGCGCTCTCAGGCGACGGCGGTGATGAAGTGCTGGCCGGTTATCGTCGATACGCATTCGATGCTTTTGAGAACCGATTGCGGCAGGCCATTCCCAAGCGCTGGCATCGACAGGTTGGTGCACTAGGACGCCATTGGCCCCGCCATCCCATGTTGCCACGCTTCCTGCGCGCCGGTGCCACGCTTAGCAACGTCGCGCTCGATGCCGCCACTGCCCACGGTCGCTCAATTGCCACGCTGATGCCCGAATCCGCGCGGGTCTTTTTGACCAACGATGCGCAACTTGCACTGCACGATTACGATCCTTTGCAGCGCGTGCGCGATCTGTACGCCGCGTGCGATGCCCATGACGCCGTGCGGAAATGCCAATACGTGGATATTCGGCTGGGCTTGGGCGATGGCATCCTCACCAAGGTCGATCGCGCCAGTATGGCACACGGACTCGAAGTTCGCGCCCCCTTGCTCGACTTCCGACTGGTCGAGTACGCATGGGGCATCGCGCCGGCTCAACTGCGCGAACGCGGTCACGGAAAAGCCCCCTTGCGCCGCGCCGCTGCAGCGCGATTGAATCCGGAGATCGCCTGGCGCACCAAGTCGGGCTTTGACGTGCCGCTCGACGCATGGTTTCGCAAGCAGCCACATTGGGCGCGCGAGCGCTTGTTCGATGCCAAGACACCGCTGGCGAATATTATCCAACCACAACAAGTAGAGAATATTTGGAACAGACACCAATCCGGCCAGCGAAATGTCGGCCACGTACTCTGGCGTTTGCTGATGCTGCAAAGCTGGGCCGGTCGCTTTTTGAGTAACAACCTGAACGACGTAAGCACGCCCGCCGCATGATGTCACCGCGCATCGTTCGACATTTACTGTTGCCCGTACACGAAGCGTTGCTTCGCCGCCCAACGCTACCGTTCCTGCGCGAGTTGGACACGTCGCAGTGGAAAAGCGCCGATGAACTTGCCGCGTTACAGCAAACCAAGCTGCGTCGACTGCTGCGAGTGGCCTACGATGGCTCATCGTTTTATCGAAAGCGCATCGACGCTGCCGGTCTCGATCCCGAAGGGGCCACGCTCGAGTCGCTCCAACAGCTACCCGCCCTTGAAAAAGACGAGATCCGCGGAGCCGTCGACAACATGTTAACGCAGTCGGCGAAGCATCTGACGACCTGCTCGACCGGTGGTTCGACCGGTCAACCGTTGCAGTTCTATATGTGCCGTTCCCGACAAGCCGCCGATCAGGCGGCGCGCGCCCGCAGCCGCCGCTGGTTCGGCATCGAAACCGGTGAACGCGAACTGTATCTGTGGGGTTCCCCAGTTGAAGTGGGTCGACAAGACCGCATCAAACGGGCGCGCGATTGGCTCACCAATCACCGTCTGTTGAATGCGTTTGCGCTCAACGACGCCAATAGTGCGGAGTACCTAAATATCTATCGCGCTTATCGACCGGTACACCTTTTCGGTTATCCCAGCAGCCTCGTACGGTGGGCGCAACTGGTTCGCAAACATGGTCAAGAGCTGGAGAACACACACCTACGCGCCGTATTTACGACGGGTGAAGTGCTTACGCCTTACGATCGCGCTGTTTTGGAGGAAACTTTCTCCGTTCCTGTTGCCGATGGCTATGGCGCGCGCGATGCCGGGTTCGTGGCGCATCAATGCCTCGCGGGCCATTATCACTTGGCGGTCGAAAACATGATCGTCGAGTTGTTGGACGCCAATGGTAATCCCATATCGAACAATGCGTCCGGCGAAATCACGGTGACGCACCTCGACGCCCTCGGCATGCCGCTGATTCGCTATCGCACCAGCGACATGGCTGCGTGGGGCACGGCATCGTGTCCGTGCGGGCGCAAACTAATGTGTCTCGCCGACATTGCCGGTCGTCAAACCGATATGTTGCGACGCCCCGACGGGGGCTACGCCCACGCGTTGTCATTGATTTACGTGCTGCGCGACACACCGGCGGTGCGCACCTTTCAGATCGAACAGCAAGCCGATTTAAGCGTGGATATTCACGTGGAAGTTGAGCGCTCACTCAGCGCGACCGACGAAGCGCGCATGATCGGTCAGATGCGCACGCAACTCGGTGGCAGCTTGCCCGTGCGGATTAATCAGGTGGCGCGGATCGCGACGCTGCCTTCGGGGAAGCACCGGCATGTGGTTTCGCGGGCAACTTAGCGGCTTCCTTGTCGTAGGTCTCACCCTCGATTAACTGACTCGTTAACAGGTCATCGGCGTAGCGCGTTGTTACGAAACGTCGCAGATCGTAAAGCGCACGGAGCGTAACACTTGCCAGTGCCGCAGCCAGCGCTGCCAGGAAGACAGTCGTGATATCTGTGGTGCGCGTTCGAATGAACAGGTGGCAGAGTTCTGCGCACACCGACGCAGCCGCACAGATGCCAATACAAGCCAATGCACAACGCCGCCAATTCGCGATGCCATACTTTCGGTAATAGATGCTCGCGAGACAGAATGCCAACGAACCGTAGCGAAGCATTTCACCGGTAATATCAAACATTGCGCGATTGGGACGATTCAGAAAGTGTGGTTGAAAAGGAATCAGATTGACTTTGTCATAAGAGAGTATGTTATCCACGCTATCGAATTGGAATGGTGAGAGTTCATAACCAGCGACCATCACGATTGCGAATACCGCAGTCGTCATCATCACGGGCTTGGACTGCAACCAGTTCGTCAGGGTGTTGTCTTTCGTTGGGTCGTTTTCAGACTGGCGCTTGACCCAACGCGTATATCCGAAGATTGCCAACCCGATTGCCCATCCCAATATTGCACACGCAAAGTGCGCCGTATCCATTCCCCACGAGCTCAGAAAATGACGAATAAAGACGATCAGTACAGATAACGTCTGCACCAACAAGCCTGCGTATGCCGCCACGCCCCAGAAACCGCGCATACCGCCGCCGATGAGTCCGGCACAGCACAACACGGTTAGCCCTGCATACACCACCACATCGATGATGCGGTCGATGACATAGTCCACGCGCATGCGATCGAGTTCGAACATGTCCTTGCGTTGATGCGCTTTGATATCCTCCGCACACAGGACCGGCAGTTGTTGCCATTTCGCCTCGAATAGAAAGTTCGCCTTTGGTAAGGCAGCCGCGGCGCTGCGCGCGTCTACCACCACGTCAAACGGTCGAAGACTTGCCACCAACAAGCAGCACGCCGCCAGCTTGGCAAGCAACATGTACCAGTTGCGCTCGGCTCTGGCGCTAAAGTGGGTAACGATGCGACGTGCTAATGGCTCTGAAGAGAGAGCCAACAAAGCCCCCAGCAACGTGCCAAGCGAATTGGCCAATACATCCGTCCACGACGACACGCGTGCATCCAACCAATGCTGGGCATGCTCGATCGTGAAGCTCAGTAGATAACCGAAGAACACGGCTCCGATCAGTGCCACCATGCGCCAAACGTTCCGACGCCGCAGAGCCCAAAAAGATAGGCCACCTAGCGGAACGTAGATGCCGATATTCGCGATCACATCGGTCATGCTGAGATCGCTTAATCGAAGGTAACCCAGATATTGCGCCGTCGGGTCCCACGATGGCGCCGCAACAAAGCTGAACGGCAATAACGACATATAGACCACGCCCAGCGCAAAACCGCCGGCCAGCAGCAACGCGATGTGCCGCCCCAACCAGTTAATCAAAGGATCTTGCGAGAATGCTGTGGTAGACGAAGACAAGGTGCGGACCTCCCCACCGACATACATCGGTCGGGTCGCACTGGTTCGGAATGAAAGATGTGGGGCTATATCAGCAGGATGCGCGGCTTATAGGAAGGCTTCGACGCTGCTATTCGGCATCGAGCGGGTAACCGTCGGTATTCCGCAAGATGTCGCGCAGACCGCGCAAGTTATCGAGCGTACGTTGCTGCGGCTGCACGTAGCCCTCCCACGGATTGGCCTGATTACCGGGCGCGTCCTGGTCCATTTCGACCAAGTCCCAAATCGCATCGCGAAAGAGATGTCGAAATTGCTGCTCGGCCCGAAAGTCCGCTTCTTCGACCGTCAGATCGTGATCTTCGCGTTCGGCCTGTTTGGCCAAGCGCACCGCCAACTCGGGCGGCAAGTTCACGGCCACGCGAATCGCGAGCAGCGCTTCACGCTGACGCAAATCCCAAAGTACGCCCAGATATTCGGCATCGGCTTCGTTGCTCTCTTTGCGCGCATAAATGACGCATAGATCGGCATTGCGCTGATGCGCCGCATTCAAGATGGTGTCGACATCGTAACCGCGTGGATCGAGCCCACCCTCGGTTAGAAACAGCACCTCGCGCACGCCCGGCTGGTTATCGAGCAGTTGATTCCAATACACGGCATGGTGCGCGGAGAATTCGGCCAACCGCAAGTAGCGTCCGTTCCCGCCATTGCCTTGGCGCGCGACCACGCGACTCACGCAAATGGCAGCCGGAAATCGATTGGCTTGTGGTGACTGCGCTAAACTCCGCACGCCGATTTTGGAGAACACCGCAGGTGCGACGCCCAAATCCTGAGCGGTGATACCGACCGGTTTTTCATCGCGCTCAACGCGAAAGTGCTCGCGCTCCGGCCCCACGCAAGCACAACAAGCCGCGACGCCGATGGTACAGCCGATGAACCAGCCGGTTGAGCCATGAGCACGGAAACGCATTTGATTCGGTCGCTTGATCATGAGTGCCTATCTTGGCGAACACAGACGCGGGGTAAACGCGCGCGCCCGACCCGTCTTTCGAACTATCCTCTACCGCTGTAAATATCGGCGACGACATCGCGTTCGCTTGCCTGTTGCAATGAAATTCGCCGTCCCAACGCGCAGGTATTGCGCCATCGAAACCAAATCCAACGCATCGGCAAGTTTGGTTTTTTAAACCCAGCCGACAACTCACGCCCACCGGCAATTCGTCCGATACGAGAATACCCAAAGGTGATCTTTACATGCCGGCAACCACGCAATCGACGTTACCGATCGACCTTACGGCAGATCCGGTACTGGCTCCGACGCCACGTATCGAGCGGCCGATGTTGCGCGATGTATTTCCGTCTCTTCCGTCAACCGAATCCTTACCTCAACAGGCACTTTTGGGTCGCTACATTCTGCAACTGCCGCGCGTGGCGTGGATGTTGCTCGATACGGCGATCGCGTTTTGCGGCTTGTTGCTGGGGCATCGCCTTTTCGTGTGGTGGGACGCCCATCATCTGGGCCTGAACGAATACAGCTTGCTGCTAGCCGGTGTCGCCCTTGCTCCGTCGGTTGTGCTGTCGGGCAACATCTTCGGTCTCTACGATTGCGAAACGCTCTGGTCGCGACCGCGCATTATCGCGCGGGGCATGATGACGGTCATTGCCGCCATGGCCGCCGTTTGGCTGGTGATGCACTTATTTATGTATTCGGAGCTCAGTCGGCGTTCGGTCGCGACGGGCGTGATTTTCTACCTCATTAGCGCATCAACCATTCGCCTACTCGCGCATCAATTGATCAGGAATGTAAGACGAGGCTTGCTCGTCATCGGTCAGGGACCACTGACCGGCACCATTGTGCGGTCAGTACGGCGCGGCTCAGTGCCCGGCTACCGTCTCGTGGGTGTGATCAAGGCGGGCATGGTGCACGATGGCGACATACCCGTCATCGGTCAGGTTGATGAGATTGAGGAAATTTGCCGACGCCATTCGATTTCAGAAGTCGTGGTTGCCAACGAATCGACCCATCAACGCGAACACGTACGCGCGGCACTCGCATGCTTGCGTCTGGGTTGCCGCGTGACGGACGAAACGACGTTCTTCGAGTCGACCTACGGCGAGGTCCCCGTTACGCATATTCAACCGACCTGGTTCTTAGCGGCCGACCTGAAGGCGCAACGGCGCGAACATGCCTTTGCCAAGCGGATATTCGATACTACGCTGGCCGCGATTGGGCTGGTGCTGACCGCCCCGCTCATGTTGTTGGTCGCGGCGATCATTCGGCTGCGTGAAGGTGGGCCTGCCATTTACTCGCAAACACGTGTCGGTCAGGGCGGGCGGACGTTTACGCTCTATAAATTCCGTACCATGATCGTCGATGCCGAAGCCGATGGCATGGCGTGGTGTCAAGCCAACGACCCACGAATAACGCCGTTCGGGCATTTCCTGCGACGCAGCCGCATCGACGAGTTACCGCAATTGTGGAATATTTTGCGCGGCGATATGTCGATCGTAGGCCCCCGCCCGGAGCGGCCCGAGTTTACCGAACAACTCAGCCAGGTCATACCGTTCTACGACGAACGCCACCTGATCAAACCCGGCCTTACTGGGTGGGCACAGATCAACTTCTCTTATGGTGCATCCGTTAGCGATGCGCGCCGCAAGCTGCAGCTCGACCTCTTCTACATTAAGCATGCAGCCTTCGAGTTGGACCTTGTCATTCTGCTACGCACCTTCGGCACGTTCTTTCTTGGCTCACGCTGAGCGACGCACATCGCTTAGTTTTGCATCGCCCTGGCGCGTGGCAAGCGTTACACGGCCCTTCCCGTTTTGCTTGCTTTCCAGGAGCACTTCGTCAGCCATGTAGATCAACTCGGCCAATGACTCGGGACGATTATTGGCGATGCTTGCGACGCCTACGGATAGCGTCGGCGCGGGGCGCACATCGACCATCACCTTGGCCTGCTGACGGAAGTGCGCCAGCACACGCTCAGAGACAGCCATCGCGCGCGACGCGGGCAAGCCGGGCATGATCAACATAAACTCGTCACCGCCGTAGCGCACAGCAAAGTCGCCGGTGCGCGTCATCTGACGCAGCAACTCACCGAGGAATTGCAGCACCTGATCGCCAGCACCATGACCGGCAGTGTCGTTGAGTAGTTTGAAATAGTCCAAGTCGAACATCGCCAAAGACAGATCGCGACGACCGGCGCTCTGTGCTTCGTAAACCTCCGGCAGTTTTTCATCGAGGAAGCGACGGTTATACACACCCGTGAGTGAGTCTTTCCAAGATTCCGCCTTTAACCGTTGCAGGTCACGCGTAATTTTTTGCGTTTGCTCGGCGATACGGTTGTCGACACGCCGCTCAGTCATAACAGCCTTGTTGCGCCACGTGTGAAGATCCAGCCGTAGCGCTGCCAGTTTTTCCGCAAGATTACCGAACTCACGATGGCGATACGACTTTGCAGGTTCGCGATGAGCACCATCGCTCGCCGCTTCGACTGTCTTCAGTAGGGAGCCCAGCGGACATACCAGTTCACGCTGAGTCCACCAACAACCAACGAGGAACGTGCCAACACCCACCATCAGAATCGGCACGTAAAACATGACCAGATGTTGCGAAAAACCGGCCAGCATTGGGCGCATATCGAAGACCGCCCCTACCATGGCTGGCTTTTGATCGAACGTACCAAGACCGATCTGCGCGAAGCGCACGTCAAGCGGACCATCTTCAGATCTTAATTCGTGCATCAGCCAATAATGACGATGCGAGTAACGACACTCGCCGGTATGGGCGGATTTCAACAACGAAATCGGCTTAACGCCCTCACCTTCGAGCAAAATGTTGTCGCCATTTTCATCCCAAACGCCTATCGCTGTTAGCGTCGGCATTTCAAGCAGTCGCCGAACGACCGAGCGGTGATTGGAATCTTCGTTCAGATCACAGGCCGCCATCTGCGCCGCCAGCATTTCTGTCATAACCGCAGTGTGGGTATGTGCCTGACGATGAGCATCATCGCGCCGCAAAAACTCGTGACAGATGACGGTGGCCCCGATCACGGTGAGCACGATGCCCAATAACGTCATGCGCAGCGACGTCTTGATGGAGACTTGTGGCTTCTGTGCAATCAACTTCGGCCCCTCCGTGCCAAGCACCCACCTCGCGGTCAAGCGGGCGCGCTACATTCTCACCGCACCTTCGGCGCGGTTCCCCCATTCCCGGGTAGCGTCCGTGCGAGAGACATCACCCCCGACTTACTTCAATTTCAGAATACGATACGAGACGGCAGATATCGCTCGACATGCAAAATTGGGCGCGCAGAAACGACATGATTGGCAGATGACTACGAGGCTTGCCAACATTATCGGTTTTTGAAATTTTAATAGTGTCGTTACGCGACGGCCGCTAGCGTCCGCGTAATCTTGATATCCGGCGTGGTGGCCAGATCGATGGTGCCGTCGGGGCTGTTGGCATTGCCGATCAAGGGTTTGATGACCGGCCTCGTATGGAAATCGGGATTGGCCCGCACAACCTTGGCGCGACGACCGTCGTCGAGCTGTACGTAACTGCCCACGGGAAACAGCGCGATTGAATCGAGAAACGCGCGTACGAAATCGCTTTCGTACCTGCCGCTCGCGCAGTCGTAGAGAATCGTCTTGGCAGCTTCGTAAGGTGAGAGCTTGGCGCGATACGGTCGATCGGACGTCATTGCCACATAAGCATCGGCGATGGAGACAATTTTCGCGTAGGCGTGGATCCGCTGATTATTGCGCGAGCGCGGATAGCCGGAGCCGTCGGCGCGTTCATGTACTTGGAACCCTAAGAATCGCACTTCGCGCGGCAAACTCGGAATGCCTTGCAAATAATCGAGCGTATAGGCCGGATGACGACGCACGGCACTCATCTCGGGCTCGGTCAACGGACGTTCGGCGAGTCGAATTGAGAGGGGTACGCGCAGCATACCGACGTCGTGCAGCAGCCCGCCCAGCCCCACTTCAACAACACGCTCGCGACGCAATCCCAGCTGAGCGGCGATGTTCATACTCATGGCGGAGACGTTGACGCAATGCTGATAGAGGTATTCGTCAGCCGAGCCACGTAAACTCAGAATCGTTGGAATGAGATCGAGATCGAGCGAGACCATATCGGCAAAGTCGCTCACGATGCGATACAAATCGCGATCGAGAACGCGTGCATCCGATTCGAGGCGCTTGCAGAACTCACCGATTTCTCCGACCGCTGTTTCATGCCGCTGTTGGCCGCGTTCGGCGCGATCCTGCAATTCATTGAACGGGAGCCGCGGCCTGTGGGCCACGTCGAGCGGTCGTGCCTTAACGTATGCGTTTTCGGGCGTTAGCAGTTCGCGTTCGAGACGATCGATCGCGTTTTCGTCGACCTCATCGGATCGAATCGGTGGCGGTGCTTCGAAGGTTTGTACGTAGCGAATCTTGCGATTGCGCAAGAGCTGCAGAAAATCGGACGTCACTGTAATGCCGGCGGCCAACAGCAAGACGCCGTCATCGTCGTAAATGCCGCGTACCAGACGCTGCCCCACGCGCAACGTTGCGACGTTAACCGTTTGACCTTCGTCGACGTCGCGTACCGGTAAACTCGGTGGCGCTGGATTTGAAACGTCAGTATCGGGCATAGGTGCGAATTCCGACCGTGTTCGCGCGGGCTTCTTGCGCTTATCGAGCTAACGAGAATGATATCGGCGCGCTAGGGTCGCGACGTCAGCGAAGATCGTGGGCCGCGTGCAGAAAAGATGCCATATAACTCGGGCGGACGGCGAAAGTTGCCGCAGAATTCTTTGGCGTATTAAGACGTTGTGGCAGACCGCGTTTTACAGCCAGTGCTTGCGGCGAAAAAACGCAAAAAGCCCACCCGCTATGATGACCATGCCCGCCAGCACCACCCACAGCCCGAATGGCTCACGTTCGAGGATGCCAAGCTTGAGGTTCATGCCGAATATGCCGGCGATCAAAGACAACGGTAGCATGATGCTGGCGAAGACCGTCAGGATCTTCATGATCTCATTGGTGCGATTGGCCAGAATGAAGCTGTAGTTATCGCGCACTGTGTTCAGTCGATCGCGCAGACGGTCCGACAACTCGCCCACGGCAATCAGATGGTCGCGTACGTGGCGGAAGTCAAAGATGATGTCTTCATCGAGATAATCCGCCAACTCCACAATGGTCATCGAAATTAACTGATCTTCAGCACGCACGAGATGGCGTATTTCGGAGAGCATGGCGCGTAACGCGGCTGATTGCTGGAGAATCTCGGGTTCACAATCGGGAGCCAGCGATTGATCTTCAAGCTGATCGACCCGATCTTCGCATGCTTGCATGAAAATGATGTAGTTATCGACGATCTGATCGATGAGCGCATAAAGCAGTTGCCAAACGCTGTCGCGCGGGAACAACTTGGGCCGGCGCTGGGCTTTGCTACGTAGTTGCTGCAGCGCGCGAATAGGCGATTCGTGTACCGTAATGAGAAACCGTGGACCTACAAAGACGACCAACTTATGCGGATCGTATTCGTTGCTATCGATCTGCCCCAGCATGCCGTACAGAAACAGCAGATGGTAGGCATCGTAGTCGTCGATGCGTGGGCGTTGTTCGCCCTCGAAACAGTCGCTGATCGAATCCGGATCGAGCTGAAAGATGCGTGCGAACTCATCGAGGTCGGCCGCAGCCGTCGACTGCACATCAACCCATACAAATGCGTCCTCGCGTGTTAATACGTCGGCGATGTCCGCAGGCGTAATTTCCGCGATCGGGCTGGATTTCTCGATGGCATAAATCTTCTGCATAGACCGCAAAAGGTAGAGGCAATAGGATTTACATGCAATTGCCGACAGTCGGCATGCGAAGAGGAGTGACGATCATGGCCAAAGGCGAAGACAAGTTCGATCAGCATTACGAACGACGGCAAGAAGACCGCAAGCGTGCTGCCAAGAATCAACCCGGCGAGGACGAAGACCCGCTTCCACCGCCGGTGGACACCATTCGTAAGGACGACAAAGAACCGGGTCGTAACGATCCTTGCCCTTGCGGCAGCGGCAAGAAGTACAAGCAGTGCTGCTTAAAAAAGTAATGCCGGCAAGGTAGTGCGTTTGGTCCGAAACGGATCGCAAATCCCTAATCGCGGTTGATCGTCGTTCATTGCGGAAGAACGATCGCTTCAGTTGTTCGTGTTTGATTTGAATGATTCCTGTTCTCTTTAACCTGCTGTACATCCCTGCGGCGCTGTTCTACCTGCCGATTTTGCTTTATCGCATCGTGGTGTTGGGCAAAAGTCGGCGCGGCTGGGGCGAACGTCTGGGTGCCGCGCCGCGACGCACCGGTGATCGGCCTTGTGTTTGGATTCACGGTGTCTCGCTCGGCGAAATCAACGCGACGCGCACGCTGGTCGATGCGTTACACGCAAAGAATATCGACGTTTGTATATCATCAACAACGGACACGGGCAGCGACGCGGCGGCGCGGCTCTATCCCGATCTCTTGCGTTTTCGCTTTCCGATCGACTTTTCTTTTTGCATCAGGCGCACGATCAAACGGGTGCGGCCCGACCTGATCGTATTAATGGAGCTCGAGTTGTGGCCGAACTTTCTCGAGGTATGCACACGCAGCGGAATTCCCGTGACGGTCGCCAACGGCCGCATCACCGAAGAGAAATCGATGCGACGTTATCGTTTGCCGTTGGTGTCGACCATCGCGCAACGGATGGTCGGACAATTGGCATGGATCGCGGCGCAGGATGCGACTTACGCCGAACGGTTCCAACGGCTCGGTCTCGATGCATCGCGCGTGCATACGGTGGGTTCGATCAAGTACGACACGGCTCAGGTGACAAACACGATTGATGGTGCCGATGCCATAGCGGCGGCGCTGGGTATCAATCGAGAGGCACCGTTAATCGTGGCTGGTTCGACGGGGCCGGGCGAGGAAGAGATGCTGCTGGATGCGTTTGATAATTTGCGCAGCCGTAGCGAAGGTCTTCAACTCGCCATCGTGCCACGCAAACCGGAGCGCTTTGATGAAGTTGCAAGACTTATAGTAGCACGCGGATTTGCATGCTTACGACGCAGTCAGCATCCGGATAACTCGCAGGCCAACGCTGCGGTAGCACCCAATCAACCAACGGTCATACTCGGCGATACCATGGGTGAGCTGCGCAAATTCTATTCGCTAGCGTCGGTCGTGTTTGTCGGTCGTTCGCTAGTGCCGATGGGCGGGTCGGATCTGATGGAAGTCGCCGCCTTAGCCAAGCCGATGGTCTACGGAAAGCACATCTGGAATTTCGAAGATATCGACAGCCAGTTGATGGACGCTGACGCCGCGCGCAAGGTGGTGGATACTTCAGATCTTTCGACCGCCTTCGAAGCGCTGTTGGCAAATGAAGAAGCCAGCGCCGAAATGGGACGACGAGCGCGGGATGTGGTTACGCGCAATCAGGGTGCGACCGACGCTATCATGGCGTTGATCGACAAGACGCTTGCGCGCTGATTTCAATTACATCAAGGGGCCTTAGACCACTGCACGAATGAGTGCGCCCGCGAGATGATGAGTCAGCATACACCGGCTATTAGCCGGTGCCACAGCGCAACGGTCGCCAAAGACGTAAACTCGTCTAGACTGTCGTTTGTTTCGATCATGCGTCCACAGGACGCGGCTCTGACGCGTGCGCTATTGCCCTAGCAAATGTGATGTTCCGCGTTCTCGTTTCGGCTGCTGCCCTACTGCTGCGGCTTCGTCTTCGCTAATGCAGCGTTTGCTTGCAACGCATGCTCAGATTCCGGGTCGAGTTCGCAAATCAAACGCCAGGTGGCGCGGGCGCGATCGATCAGGCCGACGTTTTGCAATGCGACAGCCAAGTTGGCCTGAAAATCCAGATTGCGCGGATTGCCCTCCGCCGCCGATTCGAAGTGTTCGAGTGCCGTTTCAAACTGATGTCGCTGCGCGAATAACAGACCGAGCTGATAATGCACATCGAGATAGTCGGGCCGCACCTTCATCGCCCGCCCAAACGTGGCCGTGGCTTCCTCGATACGATCCATTTCTTTCTGCGCCAGCCCCAATTTGATCAACGCCTTGATGTAACACGGGTTGATTTCAATCGCCGCCGTGTAGGCATCGATCGCGTCTTCGATCTGACCGCGATTGCGCAGCAACAATCCCAATCGATAATGCAAATCCGCATGGTTCGGTTGCCGTCGAATCGCGTCACGCAACTTTTCGATCTGCGTTGCGATGAGATCCTGCTTCGGGTCGTCCACCACGTCGACGGTCGGGCAAGCGATCGATGGGTCAGGGGCCGGTGCCAGCGCCGCGTCCGAAGCCTTGCTGAAGTCGGCCTTTAACTGCATGCGCGCCACTTCGGAAAACAGCAGCGAACTATTCGGTTCGATGCTGCGCGCGATCTCGAAAGACTGCAGCGCATCGTCAGTCTTGCCCGTGGCATGTTGCGCCACACCCGCACCGATATACGCCGAGATCAGGCGATCGTTCAGCTCCAATGCCTGCGAGAAAGAATGCGCCGCATCGGCGAAGCGACCGCCCCGCAGGTGTTGCGTGCCGAGCTTCACATTGGCTTCCATATGGTCGGGGCACAATTCCAACGCGCGCTCGTAGTTTGAGAGGGCCGAGGCATCGTCACCCACGCGTGCATAGAGATCACCCAACCGCAACCGCGTATCGGGAAAGTCGGCATCGGTATCGAGCATCGTATGAAGGTGTTCGATGGCTTCGCGAATCAACCCCGCTTCTTCGTAAGCCGTGACGGTATCGTCGCGCGCTTCCCAATTGTCGGGTTCCATCGCGATGGCGTGTTCGTAACGCTGAATCGCGTCGTCGTAGCGTCCCGCCTTTAGGAGCAATCCGGCAAGGGTAAGATGCACATCGACCTGGTCCGAGTCCAGTTCGCCCAAGCGCTCATAGGACGCCACGGCTGAATCGACATCCCCACGATTAAGAGCAATCGCCGCCAGCCGCTCGTGAGCGTTGCGCAGCGTTGGACACAATTGAAGTGAATCTTCGTAAAGATCAACGGCCTGATCGAGATGACCCAACCGTTCATTGCAATACCCCAGGCAAAACAGCACTGCCGGATTGAGCGGGTCCTTCTTTTGCGCGATGCGCAGCTGTTCGAGCGCCACTTCCGTGCGATTGAGTTCGTCAAACGCGCAGGCCAAGCCGATGCGCGCCGGTAGGCATTCGCGATCAATCTTGAGCGTTTCGAGAAAGCAATCGCGTGCGAATGCCGGCTCTTCTTCGTGTAAAAACGCCGCGCCTAAGCGCACGCGCACCGATACATCACCGGGGTCGGTGTCGACAGCATCGCGCAGTTCATCAAAGTCGTAATCACCGGGGCGACCGAGGATGTCGGCAAACGCGCCGGACAGATGAGCCAAAAGGCCGCGACCGAAGGCATCGAGCAGGTGTGACATCTGAAAAGATCCCTTCCGTTAGGCCGCCGTGAGGGCTTCCAGCGCCGTGCGCGCTTGTTGATAGTTTTGATTGAGATCGAGCGCCCGACGGTATTCGCTGATCGCTTCGTCCGTCGCGCCGTCGGCCCGAAAGAGTTCGCCCAGCATGAAATGCACATCGGGGTAGTCACCGCCGAACAGCACGGCTTGCGAAAGGCGCTCGCGTGCTTCTTCGTGGGCATCGCGCTCGGCGTAGAGCTTGCCGAGTTGAATCAACGCCTGCACGTAGCGCGGGTTGATCTCTAAAGCGTTCTTCGCTTCGGCAATCGCTTCGTCAGTGCGGCCTAAACGTTCGTATACGCGGGCACAGTGGTAGTGCAGGTCTGCAAACTCGGGCCGTGAGTCGAGGGCGCGCTCGATGATCGATAGCAACGTGCCGAATAGGTCGCGATCGACTTCGCTTTCCGGCAATTTCAAAAACGCTTCGACAAACTCGGGCTCGCTGGTGAGCAAATCGCCCAGTACATCGAGCGAGCGGTCGTCTGTTTGCTGTAAATCGCCACCGGTCGGATCGAAGCGCAACTTGAAGCACGTCATCTTGGCGGCATCGAGCGCCATAGTGAGATACAACGCGAGTTGGGCATCGTGAGGACGTAGTTTTTGGGCAATCGCCAAGTGTTCGACGGCTTCGGCATGATCTTCGGCGGCTGCCAGGCACAGTGCCAAGCGCGTGCGCAACTCGGCGTTCAACGGTGCAAGCTCGACTGCCTCGGTAAAGACGCAGATTGCATCGACGAAGTCTTCGCCTGCCGCATAGAGCAAGCCCAAGTGCAAGCGCACATCATTTCGTTGAGGGGCGTCGTCAATCGCATCAACCAGAATTCGTATCGATTCGTCGCGCCGACCATCGCGTGCGATGGCGTGTGCTTGTTGAATGGCGTGACTGGTTTGGTCGAGTGTGGCATCGGGTGTGCGTTCCAGTTCGGCTGCCGCCAAATCGAAGCGGCGCTGACCCGCAAAGGCCGCTGCCAGATGCCCCGGCAAGCCTTGCGCTTCAGGGTTGATATCGCGCGCCTTGGTGAGATGCTCGACCGCCTCGGCATGCTGCCCGTCGCGCAGGCATTGCAAACCAAGCTTGTGGTACGCCTGTCCGAGATAAAACCGCGCCAGAGTATTGGAAAGCGCGTGCGAACTGTTCAAGCACGACAGCGTATCGATCGCCTCGGCGAAATCGCCGCGGTCGTAAGCGTTCATCCCATCGCGATAAATGGTGGCCGCCACCGCCGGTGACAGCGTGTCTTTGCGTCGAAAGAAGGACATGGAAAACTCCGTGAGTCCGGTATCGTGAACGGTCAAAAATTGCCGCTCCGCAATGGATATCGACGGCGAATCGGCGCGGAATTACTTATGGTCCGCAGATGTTTTTGAAGAATGTGCGGGCGCGGCGGTGGGCCGGTTGTTGCTGATTGGCCGACGGATTACGATGCCGCCACACGGATGTATCGGACCCAATCGCGATGAGAGGTGCCAGGATGGCCACGAAGCCCGCCACCGGTAAGCGTTCTAAGAAGCAATCCCGTAAAGACGATCAAATGACCTTGGCGTTTGGCGGCGCGGATGCGCCCGACGCCCCCGTGATTCCACCGGAGCCGGATATGCCCCCCGCCCGCGGCGCGAAGAAGAAGAAGAAGAAGAAATCGACGAGCAAACCTGCCGCCAAGGCCGCGGCCAAGCCCGCCAAAAAGACAAAGCGCAAATTTGCCACGGCTGAAAGCATGTCGAAGGCGCAGCGCGAGATTTCGGTCTCGGAGTTTTTCGCCAAGAATCGTCACCTGCTCGGCTTTGATAACAAGCGCAAGGCGCTACTTACGACGGTCAAAGAGGCCGTGGACAACAGTCTCGACGCATGCGAAGAGGCCGGTATTTTGCCAGACATTCATGTCGGCATCGCACAGAAGGACAACGAGCGCTTCACCGTAACAGTGCGCGACAACGGCCCCGGCATCGTGAAGCAGCAAATCCCTAACATTTTCGGCAAGCTGCTCTACGGCTCGAAGTTTCACCGCTTAAAGATGAGTCGTGGCCAGCAGGGCATCGGTATTTCGGCGGCGGGTATGTACGGCTTGCTGACGACAGGCAAGAGCGTGCGCATCGTATCGCGCACCAGCAAGCGCTCGGCGGCGCACTATTATGAATTGCAGATCGATACCAAGAGCAACAAGCCGCAGATCGTGAAAGACAAGACCATCGATGTCGATTGGGATCACGGCACGGAAGTGACCATCGAATTGGTGGCAGCGTATCAGAAGGGGCGTTCGTCGGTCGATGAATACATCGAATTGACCGCCATCGCCAACCCGCATGCTTACTTCACCTTCGCCGACCCCAACGGCAATCATTACGAGTATCCGCGCGGCACCGAGACCGCGCCAGAACCTGTCAGCGAAATCAAACCGCACCCGTATGGCATCGAGTTAGGCGTGTTGATCAAGATGTTGAAGGAAACATCGGCCAAGACGGTTTCGCAGTTTCTGACCAGCGAATTCAGCCGCGTAAGCCCGGCGACGGCGGCGAATATTTGCAAAGCTGCCAAAGTCAGCGCGCGCGGTCGCCCCACGCGCATCGGTACCCACGAAGCCGAAACGCTATATAAGGCGATGCAGGAAACCAAGATTCGACCGCCATCGACCAACTGTCTGTCGCCGATCGGCCCCGAGCAAATCCTGGCGGGCCTTCTCAAAGGCGTGAAGGCCGAGTTCTTTACCGCCGCCTCGCGTCCGCCCACGGTTTATCGCGGTAACCCGTTTCAAATCGAAGTGGGATTGGCATTCGGTGGCGAACTCGGCCCTGACCCGTCAGAGAATGAGGACGACGAACCCACTAACGAAGCCAAGGTGCGGCGCGGTAAAGTTGTGAAGGAACGCAGGGGCCCATCGGCGGCCAAGCTGATGCGCTTTGCCAACCGTGTGCCGCTGTTGTTCCAAGCGTCGGGCTGTTGCATCTCGAAAAGCGTCACCGACACCGACTGGCGGCGCTATGGCATGTCGCAACCATCGGGCAGCTTGCCGCAAGGGCCGTTGGCGATCTTTGTACACATGGCGTCGGTCTGGGTGCCGTTTACCAGCGAAGGCAAGGAAGCCATCGCCGACTACGATGAAATTCGCAAGGAAGTAAAGAAGGCCTTGCAAGATTGTGGTCGCAAACTGCAAACCTATCTCAATAAACGGCGCAAACATAAATACGAAACCGAACGCCGCAACGTCTTCGGTCGCTACATCGCCGAAGTGGCCTCGGCCTGCAACGCGATCGATCCCGACATCGACCCTGACCAACTCATGGAGAACCTGCAAACTGTCGCGGCACGTGTGACGGCCAAGGCCGATGAGAAAGTCGAACTGATCGGTGCTGAAAAGAAAGGTCGCAAGGTTGGTGGTGCGGATGACGCGCCTTCGAGTGAATTCGGCGAGAACACGATTGTTGTGGACGCAGCGGCGGGCGAGGCGGGGCCGTTGTTTGAGGGGGAGGATGGGGATACAGAGGACTAGCGCTTCGATTGTCGTTTGTACTTGCTATCGTTCATTACGTTGGGGTTTTGGGAGCGGCGATGTGTCACCCGACACTTGGCCGCACTCGAATCCTGCGGCCTCGACACAGCTGCGAATGAGTTTAAGAAACAGCTTTTCTTCAACAGCATCGAATGGTACTTCGACCATGTAGTGGCCGGAGAACGTATTCAAGTGCACCAATCCGTTTATTGTGATACGAATGTTACCAGCCGCTCGGACCGGCTGGCCCTTGCCAACCAGCGAGCTATGGTTGGGCGTCGATATCTTGTCGACGCCGACCCACATTTGCCCATCTTGATCGATCACATATTTATAAAGCCCAGGCTCAATCGCTTTGGATAATCGCTGTCGCGTCTTTATTGCGGAACCGACATCGCATGGGGAATCCTGATAAAATGTGTAGCGTAGCGGTAGTTGTTCCCATGAATGGTCTGTTGCGTCGCTCATACCGAATCCGCCATGCTGTCAACGAAACCCACAACACCAACTCCACATCGCTGGAATCGCGCCCGCTATTATAAGCTTGTCGAATGCGGAATTCTCGAAGAAGCACCGGGCGTCGAGCTCATTGACGGCCAGATATTTCGCCTGCCGAAGCCAACGCCACGCCGCAGCGCTGTAATGACATATCTTCTTAATTTTCTAGCTCCACAACTTGCCAATTGTGCGATGGTGAGGACGCGTTCTGCAATTGTCATTGACGAGTTTAATGAGCCGGAGCCGGATGTTGCGATCGTTGCGAAAGAAAATCGGTATTACGCCAGGGACCATCCGACCATCGACAACACTTTCCTTCTCATCGCAGTTTCAGATGAGACAACTGAATATGACTTAACTGAGCGGTCGTTATACTACGCCGCCGCCAGCATTCCCGAATATTGGGTGGTCGATCTGAATCGCGACCTGCTCGTCATGCATCGGTCGCCGTCAGCTGGTCGATACACCGAGGTGCAGGAGCGCAAACCGGATGACGCCGTTGCACCGCAAGCGTTCGCAGATATTGAGTTGACGGTGCGTGAAATTCTGCTGCTGGACGAATAAACGTCGTGGTGCATCAAGAAACGCACCCTACCGTCGGCGCACCGCACTTAATGCTCGCAGTAACAAGAAAAACGCCGGTCATCGAATACTCGACGACCGGCGCAGTTTTTCTGTGGGCAACAATCTCAGGCTGATGATTGGATAGCTCGACCTACTCGATCACAAACCAAACCGGTGCCGTCTGCGCACCTAAGCGCCCGACATACGTGCGCCCCTTGAACTTACCATTGGCATCTTTGCGCGGGTCGGCTTCGATTTCGGCACGAACCGGGAACGGTGTGCCCAACGGCAGGCCGCATTCGTTGATGTCGAGGGCCATTTCGTACATGCGATACGAATCGGCCGTCGTCGCGCCGATGGCGTTTTGGAAAATCGTCCAATCGCTGATCGGGAATTTCTTCCAGCGTTCGCTCTTGCTGCTGCCTTCTTCGCCCGGCCAACGGACTGTGGTCTGACGAATGCCGCCCAGCTTGCCGCCGCGCTTGCCGAGGTGCACGCGCTCGTTCACGAGTTGCGGCGTGATGTCGAGATGGAAGAAAAAGCGAAACTGATCGTAACCCGTCGGCGTGGTATCGCCCGGCGCATCGACCGCAAGGTACAATTTGCCGCCGTCGCACATGGCGAACATGGTCGTATCGTTACCGTTGACGCCGATGGATATGCGCGCGGCATTGCTCCATTCATTCGGGTTCACCATGCCATCGATCGATGGTGCCGATGAAACGCGCGGAATTCGCACGGGCTTAACGCCGGCGGGCGTTTTCATCGTCTTAGCAATCGCGGCGCGGGCTTCTTTAATTTGACGTTCTTCGGGGAAGTCCTGATACGGATGACCGCTGCGCATCTTCATCCGCACCCATGCATCGTTGGCCATCTTGGCGGCGTAGGCTTCGGCAAACAGATCGTGTTCACCAACCGACGTATCGATGGACGCGACCGGTCCGGGCGTGGCCTGTACCTGCTGTTGCTGTGATGGCGGCTTGAGAACGAACCAGCCGATAGCGGCGATGACAAAGGTAGCGACAACAAAAGCGGCGTGTTTCATGATTATCCCCCGGCTTAAGGTAATAGGACGTGCAATACTGCTTCCGAACGAGGTACTCGTCGGCCTGCATTGCGCCGGGGTTTATCAATATCAGGGCTGTAACTCGGACTGCCAGCGACGCACATCCTGCACCGCCGCCGCTTTCGGACCCAAGTCTTTTTCCAATCGGTGAATCGAATCTTGCAGAGTCTGCAAACTGGCGGATGATCGATCCGACTTGGCACCTGTCAGCGCCGCTTTCGCCCAAACGGTGCGCCAATCGTCGGCACCGCGCGATTCGGTCTGCATGTCGGCGGCGGCTTTCAGCGTGCTCACTGCGGCAACGCGGTCACCGTCATTTAGTTGCATCAGGCCAGTCAGCAATAACGAATCGGCCAAGTCACCATTGACCGGCGGCAACGCGCCGGCAGTTACGAGTTTCTCACGCATCTTTTGCGCCGCGCTGCACCATTGGCGTGCCGATTCGAAGTCACCCATTCGGTAATAGGTTAAGGCCAAACTGTGCATGGCCCGGGCGCGGAAGGGATGATCGTCGCCCAAGCCCTGACGCAAGATCTCAACGGCACGAGCGAATTCATCGGCGGCCTCTTCATAGTTGCCCATGTCGTACAGCAACTTGCCGAAATTGTTGGCACTTTTGGCATTATCGGGATGTACATCGTTCAGCGTATTGGCACGCAGCGTGCGCGATTCACGATAATACACGGCTGCGGTTTCAAACTCGCGCAATTGTCGGTGTAACGCGCCGAGATTGTTCAGTGTTTGCGCCACATCGTTGCGCGCCACTTGCAAGCGTTGCTGCTTGTAATCACCTGCTGCAACGAGTCGCGCCAAGACATCGCGGCGCAGTTGCAACGCTTCGTTGTAGCGCTGTTTCGCCAAGGCAGTATCACCCGCCCGTTTGGCGACCAAACCCAGATTGTTCAGCATGCCCGCCGTTTGCGTGCTAGCATTGTGATGACGATACACGGCCAGTGCCGCCTCAAAATGCTTCGCTGCTTCCTTAACATCGCCAGTTTGATAAAAGATGTTCTCGCCCAAGCCCGCGTGACTGTCCGCCGTTTCGAAGGCGTTGCGGCCCAAACGCGCACGTCGCACATCCAACGCAAAGCGAAAATGTTTGTCGGCCTTTTCGTACTCGCCGAATGCTTGGTACGTTTCGGCAATGGTATGACGCACCCCCGCCGCCACGATCGGGTCGTCCTCCAAGCGCTCTTCAATCTGACGCGCCGACGCATCGAGAGCTTCTAAGACTGTCACATCTTTGCCGCCCATGCGGAATGGATTGGCGGAGGCGAACATGTCCTGTACCAACGTATTGATGCGTTGTACCAAGCGCGCTTTCTCCGCCACTTGCTCAGCTTTGTAATACACCACACCGCTACCGACGACGATCGACAACACCAACCCCGCAGCCAATGCAAACGGAACGCGATGCCGTGCGATCATTTTGCGCAACTGATAAACCGTGCTTGGCGGTCGCGCTAAGATCGGCAGGTCGTTTAGGAACCGCTCGATATCATCCTGCAATGCAGCGACCGAGGCGTAGCGCTGCTGCGGATCTTTTGCGAGCGCCTTCCACAGTATCGCCTGAACATCCGTCGGCAGCACCGATTTATCAACGCGCTGCGGCGGTTGTTCGCAGATCATACGCACCGCCTCCAGCAAAGGCGCCTTGGCAATCGGATACGGCAGCGTGCCTGTTAGCAATTCGTAGAGAATCACACCCAACCCATACACATCGCTGCGAACATCGATCAGATCGGGCCGACCCTGTGCTTGTTCGGGGCTCATGTATGCCAACGTGCCGGTAAGTTGGCCGGTCTGCGTATGAATGGAAGGCGACGCTTCATCCGATTCTGTTAGTCGCGCCAAGCCAAAGTCCAATACTTTAGGTTGAATCGACAAGCGCCCCGAGGACGTATGCGATGCGTCACCCGTGCGCTGCGGGCTGCCGACCATGATGTTGCCGGGTTTTAAGTCGCGATGTATCACACCGCGCTGGTGGGCGTAACTAATCGCTTCACAGACCTTAAGAAAAACACCGAGCACAACGCGGGTGGTGCGCTCATGCAACGCGTTTTGAATAAACTCATTGAGCGGCACGCCCTCGATAAATTCCATCGCAAAATATGGGCGACCATCGGGTGTGCGGCCGGCATCGTAAATCGAAGCAATCCCCGCATGATTCAGCCGCGCGAGCGTTTGCACCTCGCGCTGAAAGAGCTTCTGTTGTAATTCGTCTGCGTACTGACCGGCCAATATCAACTTAAGCGCCACGCGCCGCCGGGGTTGGGCCTGCATCGCCTCAAACACGACGCCCATGCCGCCCTGCCCGATTTTGCGAACGATTTCATAACCGGGAATCTCGGGCGAAGCCGTTGATGTCGGCGCGCCGCCACCTGCTAAGCCAACGGCGTCGAGATCGCCGAGCAGGTCGCGCATTTCGTCGACCTGATCCTGACAGGTGGCACATTCTGCAACATGCGCCGCAACCTCGGCAGCGACGGTCGGGTCATCCTCCTCGTCGTGCACCCAGGCCCACAATTGTTCGTGGGACATATCGCAGGTCATATCGAATCGAACCCGCTGATTTCGCGCAACTGATCGCGCAGATAGGAAGACGCTCGTACCAACCGCCCTTTGACCGTCGCCTCGGTAACATCGAGCACCGCCGCCATCTCGGTGCGCGACATGCCCTCAAAGTGTTTGAGCATCAACACGCTGCGATATTCTTCCGGCATGTCGGCGACCAACTGACGAATCAGTTCGCGGCGCTCGTCGCGCGCCATACGCGTGCGCGGACCCATCGTTTGCCGCGCGATATCGACACCTGTCTTCATCCGTCGATTGTGCGTGGGACTACGCTGCCAGCGGCGCAACACATCGAGGCAACCATTACGCGTTACCTTATACAACCAAGGTCGCAGCGCTCCGTCGATGGTGTGATCGGCACAGGCCAATTTCGCAAGGGTTTCCTGCACGATGTCTTCGGCGCGACCCTCGTCGCCGAGATAAGAGGAGGCGTAGCGCAACAGCGCGTCGCGATAGCGCTGGGCAAGTTGATCGTAAGCCTCGTGTGAACCGGCGCGCGCCTTCTCCAGCAAGCGGCGATCTTCCTCGGAATGTTGCGACAGGTCGGACATCGTCGATTCAATTATACCAGAGAAAGTTGAAGCGCTTTCAAGCTCAGCAGACCAATGGAACCGCGTTTATCGAACTCCGGGCTTCCAGTTGGGCACGACCCGCCCTGCCGCCGAATACTACGTCATTGCAACGCTTCCCCACAATGCGGGCAACACTTGTCTCCATGCTTGTGGGACTCGATTGCTTCCACGAAGCCCGCACCCAGAATGCCCGTTGGCAAGGCAAACATGCCAATTCCCAGCATGGCGATCACGCTTGCGAAGATCTTACCCAGCAGCGTCACGGGGTACACATCGCCGTAGCCGACTGTCGTAAGCGTTGCGACCGCCCACCACATGGTGGCGGGGATGCTTGAGAACGTGTCGGGCTGTGCTTCATTCTCACAGCTATACAGCAGCGTCGCCGAGACGATCAACAACAGCACCATCAACATCGTCGACAACACCAACTCCTCGCGCTTCGAGCGCAACACGCTGCGTATCAAGGTCAGCGACGAATAGTAGCGTCCGATTTTGGCGATGCGCACGATGCGCATCAATCGCACCACGCGCAACGAACGCAAATCGAAACCGACAAACGTAAGATAGAAGGGCAAGATCGCGGCCAGATCAATCAACGCCATCGGTCGCACCGCAAAGCGCAAGCGCCCCGTGATTGGATGAGCAAACATCGGATTGGTCGTGCAAGACCAAAGCCGTAAAGCATACTCAATACTAAATGCGATCACCGATATCAGCTCAAACGTATCAAATGCGTCGCCCCAGCGCGACTTGATGCTCGGCACTGAATCGAGAATCACCGCCACCACGTTTAGCAAGATCAACGCGAGTATGCCGATATCGACCGCGCGGCTCCAACGGTCACCACCGGGCGCGGCTTCGACGAGATTCCAGATGCGACGGCGTATATCCACGCGTTCCTCGACGTTTGAGCGGTGCCGAAATAGCAGCACGAAAAGCCGCGATTCGGGGCACCATAACCTATCAGGTTGATCGGCAGCGTCCGATTGCAGCGTTAATCGCAGGGCTTCAAAACCAACGAATCAACCCGTTAAGTCGGCCGAATTGAGACTTAACGCACTTCCGGTGCACAACAATTCTCGGCGATTCAAAAAAACTTCAAATTTGATAGTCCACCGGCGCAACTCGTGCGTGTCTATATACCAGTGAGGAGATGGTTCCGCCTGACCGGGCACGAGATTGGTCCGTGAGCCCGGCGCCAGCCCACCCGGTCGGCGGGATCGTCATGCGTCAATGCAAAATGGAGAGTGCGAAGTGCAAAATTGGGACACAGACTGGTGAATTGAGAATGGTGGCTTGGAATCGGTGAATTTTGAATGGTGAAGTGAGAATTTAGAAGCTGCAGCGCGGGACCATTAGCTCCGACGACGAAACGAACGGCGTTGGCCAGTTCTTAACTTTGCATTTTACATTTTCAATTTTGCATTCTCCCTTTTCGCCCTTCGCTCTTCCTAACTTCCTAGTTTCCTCCCCAACCATTCCTCTGCCGTGCCACCTAGCAGCCGCGCCTTTTGTTCGTCATTCAAACACGTCATACCTTCGATCAAATTACCCGGTTCTTGTTCGCCCAAAGGAAACGGATAATCCGTGCCCAGCGCGATTTGATTCACGCCGACGAGGTCGATCAAAAACCGCAACGCGGCCGGGTCGTGGACCAGCGAGTCGAAGACCATGCGATCGAGATACTTGCGCGGGTTATGCGGATTATCGACCGCAACCAGATCCGGTCGACAGTTAAAGCCGTGCTCGATGCGGCCCAACGTGAGCGGCAACGACCCGCCGCCATGCGCGAATGCAATGCGAAGATTGGGCAGCTTCTCCAACACGCCGCTGAAGATCAGCGAACAAATCGCACGCGACGTTTCGGCGGGCATGCCCACCAGCCATGGCAACCAATACTTGCGCATGTCGTCGCGGCCCATCATCGCCCACGGATGCACGAATACGGCGGCACCCAACGCGGCGGCGGCTTCGAAGATCGGAAAGAACTTGGCCTCGCTCAGATTCTCGGTATTCACGTTGCTACCGATCTGCACCCCGGCAAAGCCGAGGTCTTTCACGCAACGCTCCAGCTCTTTAATCGCTAACTCCGGCGCTTGCATGGGGATCGTACCCAAACCGACAAACCGATCGGGATTGTTTCGCACCGTAATGGCGAGATCGTCGTTCAAGATTTGCGACAGGTCATGCCCATGCTCGGGCTGCGCCCAATAGCAGAACATCACCGGCACCGTGGAGAGCACTTGGACATCGACGCCAGCCGTTTCGCAATCTTCGATCCGCACCGCCGCATCCCAGCAGCGATGTTCGATCGGTCGAAACACGCGCCCGTCGATCATCATGTTGGCCTTGCCGGGGCTGCAATGATCGAGCGCCACGAACCCGCCGTAGCCATACCGCTCGCGCAGATCGGGCCAGGTCTTCGGTAAAATGTGCGTATGGATATCGACCTTCAAACAATCATGGCTCATGCCCAACACCCCGCCGGTACGTGTTAGCGAACGGAGGAAAGGTTACACGAGAGGTGTGGGGTCGTAAAATGGCGGGCGACTTACTCCCACTCGCTCGCAGAGTGACGGCAACAAAGGCGTGAGACTGAACGGGCCGGGGTGAGGGTTTCTTCTTCGCTCGCGAGTTTCGACCATGCGCGTTGCGTTGGATTCAGGTAACGAACGACTGTATTGATAAGGCGAAGAACGGTGCGACAATCCAGCCATTCGCCGGTATCAATCGATGCAAAGGGACGAATCTATAGCGCTCATGAGAACGCAAGCCACGAAACCCAATCGACGACTCAACATCGCCATCGGCATGTCGATGCTGGCGTTTATCATCTCACTTGGTGCGTGGGTGTTTAGCGTGTTGTACGTCTGGATACCTGTTGGTCGAGATCAAACCGGACCATTACTAATCATGGTGAATTACGGTCAGATTGGAGTTACCGATTGTCGCAATTATCGCTCAGGGTGGTGTGGAACTTCGATTCAGTTTCCCGAAATCCTATACGTTGGCTTGCCCACCAACGCGAAATCGAATGCTCAATTACTTAAGCGCTTAGGATTCGCATTGCCACGATACTCAGAAACTAACGACCCCAACGGTAATTTGCTCAAGTCAATTTTGCTACCATTTTGGCTACCAACTGCTATCGCATTTGTTCTGACGACCTTCTTGATTGCCAAGAAAAGACGAAGCAAACGGCTGTCACTTGAGGGATTTTGTAATCGCTGTCGATACGACCTCACCGGCAATCAATCGGGCACCTGCCCGGAATGTGGGTTTGAATGTAACGTGAGTCCTCAGACCGCAATGAGACGGACTTAGATTCCATAGTCGCGTGTGTTTCGGTGGGTCGAGTACGACGGCACCCTACATGAGTAACTGGTAGCCCAAGAGCATTAACTACGCGACTCGATCGAATCATCGCACCAACGAGCCGCGCTTGGGTTTATCCGGCGAATCTCGATCCTATCTGCCCGACCTAGAACGATTGGCTCCCCCACATTCTGGACATCTCTCCGAATCCACAAACATGAGTGAATAGCCACAATTATTACAACGGTTGAGAATCGCATCTGCTCGCATTTTCAACCAGACTATTAGCTCTGTATGGGTTTTTTGCAATAAGTACAATAGCCAAACCAAACCTGAAAACAAAATGGCTACTCCAGAGTTGCTGTGGGTGATCGCTGAAAGTACTGCATGAAGAACCGTGGTCACAAGCCACGGAAAGCCGAACTTATTCAGAGACAACGCCAGCCGCATTTCAATATTGTGCTTGCCATACAAACTAGGCACAACTGTCCTGATTGCCGCATTGCAGTAGAACAATAATGTCGCGAAACCAAAAATGAATATTAGGCATGAGCTTCCTAAATGGTATCGAGACGACGATAAATGAGGAGCTAAGCCGGATCTTTGAAAAAGAATGGAAAATACATCTGCGATTCTCAAGCCGATGATATTCCGCAAACCTGTCGAATTAAATATAACCGCAGGCAGCTGCCCCAATGCAAGCAAAAGGACGATTCTCCAAGTGGGTCGCCAAATACTCATTCATTCTCCGAACAAAGAGGGTTCGTAGCGATAATCTAATCAACCCATTCTCAGTTGTCGCGCGTGTTTCGGTGGGTCGAGTACGACCACACCCTACATAATTCCTACTCTGACGCCGTCGCCGACTCTGCCTCAAACGGTCGCTCAAACCGCTCCACCACCCCCGCCGCTGCCGGTCGCGTCATCATCGTCACGACCGCCATCACGATCACTTCCGCGATCAAGCACAGCGCCACCGGAAAGACGGGCAACGTTTCCATCCAAGCAAACCGCGGCAGTCCCGGCGCGTAGAACCAAAGTAGCATCCCATGCCCGACGATGGTGCCGCTTAACACGCCCGCCGCCGTCGAGCGCTGCCAGAAAAACGCGGCGATCATGACGGGCACGATCAGCGTGTAACCGCTGAAGGCATACTTCGAAATCGAATAAATTGCGTCGAACTTCATCAGTGCGATTGCAAACGCCAGGACTGCGAACACGATCACGCAAATGCGCCCCGCCAGCCGCGCGTTTTTATCATCTTGTCGATGAAACACATCGATCGAGACCAGCGTGCTGACCGTTAACAGTTGACCATCGAGACTGCTCATCACGGCGGCCAGAATCGCGGCGAGGCCCACGGCACCGAGCCAACCGGGTAGGTAATCCCCCACCAACTGCGGCAATACGCCGTCGGAGGCTTTGCCTTCCAGCCCCGGAATCGTGACTGCGCCCCAGACGCCGATCAGCGTGACGGGCAGGAACAACAGCACCAGCGCCCACGGATACAGCTTGATCGTGCGCCGCAGCGACGACGCATCTTTGGCGGCCATCAAGCGCAAAAACATGTGCGGAAACGCGATGATGCTGACCGGCCCGATCAAAAAGCCCGTCGCCCAGATGCCGGGCGGAAAGTTGTGCTGCAACAGTTGCGGTTTCTCGTTCGCGAGGCGCTGCATGAGCGCCGTCGGCCCGCCCAGTTCGCTGGCGATGCCCGCGCACGCGATGATCAGAAACACCAAAAACACGGACGCCTGAAAGACGTTGGTCCACGCCGTCCCGCGCATGCCCCCCAGACTGGTGTACGTAACCGTGACGACTGTGACCAACAGCGCCGCCGCTTGGAAGGACAACCCGCCGTTGCCATCGGCATCGCTTGTTAACGTCGAGATCGCATAACCGCCGCCCATGATACCGATCACCACATACGGCACCGTGTAAAGCAGCATCAACAGCAAGATCGCATAGCCCACGGCGGGCGACTGCCAGCGCGAGGCGAACATCTGCGTGGGCGTGACGCAATTTAGACGTTTGCCGATACTGCAAATCGGATAGCCCAGCAGCACAAAAACAACCACACCCCAAAACGCCGCCGCCGCGCCGAAGAAGCCGAACACGCCCACGCCCTTTTGATAGGCCAAGCCCGGCAAGCCCAACAGCGCAAAGGCCGTCACGTTGGTGCCGAACAGCGCCATAAATAATACGAGCGTGCCGAAGCTGCGACCGGCAAGGAAGTAATCTTCCGCCGAAGCAGCGCCGCGCCGCGAACTGACGGCCCCGATGCCGAGCAAGATCGCGAGATAACCAATGACCACGGCCAGCATCATTGCGCGTCTCTCCATGTGACGCGCACGAGCCACCAACCGAACGGCACAGTGAGCGCGAGCCAGATTATGTAGTAGGCGATGCTGACGGGGAGAAAACCGAAGAGGGGTCGTTGCCAGGCTTCGCTACCGCTGCTGCCGTTAAGGAATAAGGGCGCGTTGTAGAGGATCAGCAAGGCGAAAAATGCAATCGGGAGAATGAGCTTGTTTCGGGTCATGGCGGCATGATATCATATCTTTCGTCAGCCTTGGGCGAGCAAGTCTTTCAATTCAGGCCGTTCGGCTGAACAATGTCGCTATATGAGCCATCGGCTTTTTCGCGTCTAATAGATACGTTGGGCCAATGAGTTAATCCGGAGGCAGCTAATCGAGTGAATCGTGTTGATTCTGAACAAATATATTAAGAAGGCCGTCAGATGGTTGGGCGCGCTGGTATTTACATTACTGTTCTTGCTAGCACTCGGCAGTACCTATTTTGCGTTTACAAAGCGCAACGTTGATTTTATTCGGCATGATCCGAATTTTGTCGCGTTTTCCGGCCCTCCGACTTCGTTAAAGCTCTCTGCTAGTTTCGGTTATCTCGAATTAGAGTGGCAAAAGAAATATAATTGCTCTTCTTTCCTTTCTCACAAAGGGCCAAGAACTTGGTCTAAATATGGAAACGAAATCACAGTCATTCCCAAGTGCAAAAATTGTGTACCACTTACCAAGAACAGTGCCAACGAAACTTTGGCCGCGATGGCAGACGGATCGATTTCCGGCTTTGATTGGATGGCCGAGTGCGTGCTGTTGTTTCTTAATCTCTGGCATATCGCAATTGTCGCGTGGTTGTTGTGCGTACCGTTTGTCATAACTCACGTCCTGCGTCGCCGACGTAGCCGAGCCGCCCTGTTTCCGTGCGAGGTATGTGGGTATGACCTACAGGGAAACCAGTCAGGAACTTGCCCCGAGTGTGGCTCTGCGTGCGTTATCGCGCCGGCAGAAGAATCAGCTGCATCTACGCGCGACGAGTCATCGCAACGCATCTCGTGATGATGACTCCTAGTGATTGGCTGTTTGCGTCTTCGCAAATGAGATGTCGCTCTCGCGGTTCGCTGGACGGTTTCGATAATACCAATAGCCGTGCGAATTTCGTATTTTTCATTTTTGTCATGGATAAAGCAGAGATAGCGCCACCGATTTATCATCCTCTCTAATGGCACGTACATTCTTAAACAAAACCGCCCACCGCCCCTGGCCCATGCCGTCGTCCCCTTGGATCATGGGTATGCAATGGCGCGACTTGCTCTTCGCCCATTGGCCGGTGCCGGTTTCGGCCCTGCGCGATCTGATACCGCGCGATTTGGAAATTGACACGTTCGAAGGCGAAGCGTGGGTGGGTGTGGTGCCGCTCACGATGGCGAACGTTCACGCGCGCTTCCTGCCCAAGATGCGCGACTTTCCCGAGTTGAACCTGCGCACCTACGTGCGCTATCGAGATAAGCCCGGGGTTTGGTTCTTCTCGCTCGACGCCCATAGCCCCTTCGCCGTTTGGTCTGCGCGCACGTTTTTTCACTTACCGTACTTCAAAGCACGCATGTCATGCGAAGCTGTGGGCGACGGTTTCGACTATCGCAGCGACCGTTACCACCAAGGTGCCGCCCTCGCCCGCTTCACCGCCCGCTACCGCCCCACCGGCAATGTGTTTTTGTCTCAACCCGACACGCTCGAGCAATTTCTGACCGAGCGCTACTGCCTCTACACCGTCGACGCCAATCGACGCATCTGCTGCGGCGAAATTCATCACGTGCCGTGGCCGCTGCAACCGGCGGAGATTGAGATTGAAACGAACACGCTGGCGACGGCGTCGGGGATCGAGCTACCCGATAGCGCGCCACATTGCCTGTACGCGCGCGAGTTGGGTGTGGTGGCGTGGTTGGCGCGGGCCGTTACGTCGTAACAATGTCCGATCAGCAAGTCATCCTCCATTATCATCGTCATCCCTTTCACCATCATCGTCATCCCTTTCACCGCCCCGAATCGCCGGAAGTGACGTCGGTCGCTCGAACGGAGAGCCGTGCAACACATACCAATCACCCCAAACACGATCCAAGCTCCTTAACGTCGGACTCTTGAGCTTTCCTTTGACCAATCCATACCCACTCATGCTGCTAGGATGACCGCCCCCTGTGAAGAACACCGTCCGCCCGCCCAGCCTTCGCGGCCACACGCTGAAGAGCCCCACGCGCTTCCAATGGTCGGAAACGGCTCCACCGCTCTCGATCCGCTGATGCTCCGCTTCCAGAGCTGATTGGCATAACGCAAATCGAATTTGCAACGGCCAATTCCAAAATACGAATGAAATCAACACAAACCCGCAAATTGGCAGAATGAACCACCGCCACATGCGTCGCCCTGAACTTGGCCTCGATTCCGACGCTACTTTCTTTGTAGTTCCGGGACGCCCCAAAAAGCGAAACACGTAATCAACGATTAAATACACGCCAAATACGAAGCACGGGAGGTCGGCAACGTACGTCCAGCGTCGCCGTCCCGGCACACTCATGTCACCAATGACGAAAATTGTGATACCGATCAACGGAATGATCGACCAAAGAGAGGGTGCCGACACCGAAGCGACTCGCTTGGCGTCGTTTTCATCTTCGGGTAACACGGAATTGCCTGTTTGAACGACTGCGGCCCTGTCATAAAGAAACAGAGGCTGTGCGGGTGCCATGCCGACGCTTGCCGTAGATTCACGGCCCCTGTTTAGTCTAATATTGTTGCTCACCAAGCCAAAATAGAAAATAAATACGTCGGCATGCATGCGCGCAAGTGCGTAACGCTTGCCGCGCGAGAAAGCATGTCGATTCTATGGACCAACATGGCACCCGGCTTGGTTACCAGCGATAAATGGCACTCGTCGCTTAGAACACATCCCCGCCGATTTGCTGACCGTTAACGCAGATTTTCGCATAGACCCTCAACAAGGGAGCCTTAATAAACACGATAACATCGAAAGTTGTTCCCGCATCTCCAATGACACGTGCGGACATGCGCGGTATGGAGCCACTGATTGCGAATAGCTGTGTATTAGTGTCACGGCAAACTCCATCAATAAATAGGCTCGCCCCGAAAAACAATGTATTCACAACACGAATTTGATGCTTGTCAAATTCGGCTGTCCATTCTTTCTTCATTGGGGTTTCCTCCTCGGTTATCGATACAAGCCGGATGCCATGTCGGTTCGTTGGATCGACATGCGTTCCTCGTAAGCCGCCGGAGGCCACTGGTCAGCTTGCTGCCAGTGCTAATGGGCGCAGCGACAACTTAACCAAAAATAATGAACGACGGACCGCATCCGTGCGTTATTCTTCTTTTCCATTCTACCATCCGATCGGGTCGTTCGTGCCGGGTGCCGTGTCGATCCATAGGCATCGACATGCATTATTCGCAGAACGCTTCCATCTTATGCACCCAAGGCATACCCACCTTCACAGCCTCGCCCATTTCAATACCGAAATCAATCTCAACGAAGTCAATCGACAAAGCCCCCACGATTACCTCAACCGACGTACTCCCGAACAGCCGTCGCGTATTTTCAACGAGTTTCCCAGTGACTGAACCCATTGGCCCTCAAATCCTATTCTCGACCATGTGATTTTCTCGCGATCGTCCCTCAATTCCCCCTCCCTTGCCCCCACAGCCATTCCCCCAATAATCTCCCTTCATGAGCAGCACATCCCCACCGGCCGACGGTGCCGCCACCATCGAAGTCGTTCACGGCTCGATGTTCGGCGGCAAGACCGAGCACATGATCAAGCGCTTGCGCGAAGCGACTGCCGCCGGGAAGCGGGTGGCCGCGTTTAAGCATTGCATCGACGATCGCTATGCCGAAAACGAAATCGTCACGCATGCGGGCGATCGGTTCGAAGCGATCAACGTGCCCGATACGGCGGCGATTCTGGAGAAGGCGGGCGACTATCAATACGTCGCCATCGACGAAGGTCACTTCTTTGGGATGACGCTGGTCGAAACGGCGCAAGCGCTTAAAGACCGCGGCATCTCTGTGCTCGTCGCCGGCATTACGTTTGACGCATGGGGACGGCCCTTCGACCCCATGCCGCAAGTCTGTGCCATTGCCGACGAAGAAACCATTCGGCGCTCGGCCTGCACCAAGTGCGGCCAACCCGCCGAATACACCCAGCGCATGACCGAGGTCAACACCCAACACATGGTCGGCGGCGTTAACGATTACGAACCGCGCTGCCAGGCACACTTCGAGCCGCTCAAGACGCCACCGGAGGAGCGTTGATGGAGACCTATCTCCGCGGCATTCTCAGCATGGTGGCCCTGGTCGGCATCGCCTTCTTGCTGTCGTCCAATCGCAAGCGCTTTCCGTGGAAGATCGTTTTCGGCGGTATCTTTCTGCAAGTTACGCTGGCCGTCTTTGTCCTAAAGTCCACGACGGGCAAGCAAATTTTTGAAGGGGTCGCGCTCGTCGTCACCAAGGTGCTCGACGGTGCCAGTGCCGGTGCGAAGTTTGTCTTCGCCCCCTTCGCGCCGGGCGAACCTGCTTGGTTTGTCAATCTAGGCGTCGTGATCATGTCGACGATCATCTTCATCTCGACGCTCACGGCCATCGGTTACTACTACAACATTCTGCAACGCGTGGTACGACTGCTCGCGTGGGTGATGCAGCGCACCATGGGCGTGACGGGGCGCGAAGCGTTGTCGGGTTCCGCCAACGTGTTTCTGGGCCAAACCGAAGCGCCGTTGCTGATTCGTCCTTATATCCCGGGCATGAGCCAGTCGGAACTGATGGCGATGATGACCGGCGGTTTCGCGACGGCGGCCGCGGGCGTGCTTGCCGTATACGTCAATATTCTCGGCGGCGACGACCCCGATCAACGCATTGCCATTACGCGCCACCTCTTAACGGCATGTTTGATGTCGGCCCCCGGTGCGTTTGTGATGGCGAAGGTCATGATCCCACCAGCGGAGGATGTTGAAGAAGAGGATTTCGAAGCGGCATCCGAAGACGTCAAAATGATACAGGCCGAGAACTTGCTCGACGCCATCAGCGACGGTGCCTCGCAAGGCATGAAGCTGGCGATCAATGTCATCGCCATGCTCATTGCGTTTGTGGCGTTGATCACGCTGACAGAGATCATTCTGCGTGCGATTGGTGAATTGGGCTTTATGCAAAGGCCACTGTCATGGGTCGGCCTCAAAGAGCTGTCGATCAGCTCAATCTTCAGCCTGATCTTCGACCCCATTGCGCGGTTGATCGGGATTTCCGGCGACGAAGTCAAACCCGTGGCGGCCATTTTGGGTAAGGGCATTTCGATCAACGAGATCATCGCCTTTCAGGAGCTGGCCGCGATTCGCGCAGATAACGTGATCTCGGAACGTTCGATGGTGCTCGCCACGTATGCACTATGCGGCTTCGCCAACCTCGCATCGATTGGCATTCAAATCGGCGGCATCAGCCCCATGGCTCCCAATCGCCGTGGCGAAATCGCGCGGCTCGCCCCTCGTGCGATGCTCGGCGGTGCCATGGCCCGCTGGATGACGGCGACCATCGCCAGCATGCTGATCGTGGCTCCCTGAGGTTCATTTGCCCGTATGTGAGTTGCGATGGCCTGATTCCGTCCATAGGCAAACCGTTAACGTCCGACCTAGGCGAAATGCGGGAATCGTGCTAAATTCCCGTGTTTCCTAAATGATTTCAGCATCTCTGCATCAACAGCGCGTGGAAAAAGGGAAACCCCATGACCAAAGATATCTTCGTTTTCGTCGAACAACGCGACGGTGAATTCCTGCCCGCCGCACTGCAAAGCCTGACAGCCGCCAAGGAACTGGCCGAAAAGACGGGCGGCAAAGTTGTCGCCGGGCTCATCGGCAGCGGGCTCGCCCCCGTGGCGGATAAGCTCGCCAAACTCGGTGCCGCCGCGATCTACCTCACAGACGCCGATGCGCTGGCGAAATACAACGCTCCGCTCTACGCTCGCGCGCTGGCCGCACAAATCGACAAGGCCGATCCGCAGATCGTGCTTATGGCCGCATCCTTCATGGGCCGCGACCTCAGCCCGCGCGTGGCCATTCGCGTCGATGCTGGTCTCGCTACCGACTGTACCGAATTCACGCTCGACGACGCCGGCGCGCTGGGCGCGGCACGACCGATCTTCAACGGCAAAGCCTTCAACCATGTGAAATTCAACGCCGGCAAACGCCAAATGGCTTCCGTGCGACCCAATACTTTCGCCGCGCCTGCCGAGGGCGATGCCTCCGCCGAACGCATCGATGTCGCGTTCGAAGCCGGTGCCAACGACGGTCGCTCCGTCACCAAAGAAATCGCCAAGACCGGCGGTGATGAGAAAGATGTGACCGAAGCCTCGATCGTCGTGACGGGCGGTCGTAGCCTGAAAAGCGAAGAGAACTTTAAGATCATCTACGACTTGGCACATGCGTTAGACGGTGCCGTAGGTGCCAGCCGCGCCGCCTGCGACGCCGGTTATCAACCGCACAGCCGCCAAGTTGGCCTCACCGGCAAGACCGTAACACCGCAGTTGTATATGGCCTGCGGTGTGAGCGGCGCGATTCAGCACTTGGCCGGCATGCGCGGCAGTCGTCGCATCGTGGCGATCAACACCGACCCGGAAGCACCGATCTTCAATGTTGCCGACTACGGAATAGTGGGTGATCTATTTGAGTTGGTACCCGCGATTACGGAAGAAGTAAAAGCGAGCTGATTGCTTAGCGGATAGTCATGAAACTTCACGGGCGTGCCGATTTGATTGAATCGGCACGCCCGTTTTCGTTTTTGACATTCATATCGCGTTTGCTCGTGTGGCGAGATTTATACCACCGAATAGGCATGTACCAACGACGCCAGCGCCTGTTCGCCCGCAAGATAACTGATACGCAATTCCGCCGTACGCGCTCCGAGCTCCGGCGCTCGACCGGCGGCGCGATCGACGATTTGCACGGCCACATGCACATCTTTTAAACCAAATGTGGCGTTACCGGCACGCAACGCCGACCAACGGGCGAACCAACCGACCAACACGACGGACAACATCGTCGCGTGTAAGCCCGGCAATAGCGGCCAACTGTAATACGCCCGCCCGAATCCGCCGCGATTGGTGATGCGCGCTTGCAAATAACGCGTGATCAGTTGATCGACCTGGGTGCGCTCGCCGTTGTTTAGCTGGGCAGATATCGCGCGCAACTGCTCAAACGTGCCTCTGCCTGCACCACACGACAGATCCGGAATCGTGCCGCGCCCTTTGGCCATTTGCAAAGCCCGTTGCAACTGCGCCCATCGATAGCCCAATGAGGGTCGCGCCGTGATCGCCGCCTGCTCGAACGTGGCGTATTCCGCATGGGCAAAGGCCGATTGCCTCAGCATCTTTAACCAACGCGACTTCGGCGGCGGCGGTGTCGACATTTCGTCGCCGCGTTCGGCTAGGTCGGCCACCAACATCGTGACGAGTTCGCTTAACTGGGTTTGATCGAGATTGTTCAGCCGGGCGCCCTGCAAATGACCGATCAATTCGCACAACGCCATCAAACGCGCTTGTAAACTTAGAGACCGTCGCGTGATCAATCGATCGATTGCTCCCAGCAGCACATCCGCCGTGTCTGGCGCGATCTTCAAATCTTTCGTCAGCGCCACATGATCCGGTGACTCGCGCAAAGCCCCCGGTAGCGCATCGTGCAGCGCGCCGGCTAAGCGCTCGAGGTCCTTACGATGGCTCGGTAACGGCGCGCCCTCATTGCGCGTGACAGTCGGGCAGTCGAAGCGCAAGCCAGCCCGTACCCCTGTACCATCGCGTTCCAACGTAAACGGGAACAACTGACATGCGATCGGTTTTTCGCTGCCACCAACGTCTTCATGAATGCGGCAACGCCCCGCCGCCGTTAAGAAAACGCACGCACCATCTTCGGCATGATTCAACACGTAACCGCCGTGCATTTTGATGTATGGCTCTACACCCAACCGTTCCGCCCAACCGGCCTGGTCGATTTTTTTGCGATCCGCGTCCGTCAGATGCACGACCAATTCGCGACAGCAATTGGTGCAGCCGTGGCAGCTATATTGCTGCTGTCGAATATCGGGAACGATGACGGGTAAATGCATAAGATCGGCCTCCGCCTATATCGGAGGTGGCGGCGTGTATGGCACCAAGCGTTGCAAGCGCGGCGGCATCGCCGTCAGCAACGGTGGTTCAACCGGGCCGTATGACGTTAACAATGGACGGTTCGGTTTATAGTCGTGCAGAAAGAAGGCAACGCGGACCAGATCGCCGCGAATCTCGTCGAGAAAATTCGCCACGATGCGATCGCCGGCGGGGCCAAGGAAGACTTCGCCGTAAGCGACTTCGTCATTGGGCCCGAGGCTGGTACCGCTGATCGATTGACCGAAATCGCCCATATACATCGAGCGATCGCGCTCTTGCACGACCAACTCGAACAACACCACGCGCGACAATTCGTCGCGCACTTCGTGGTAGGCCGTTTCGCGACGCTCGACATTTAAATCGAGCCCGATCAGACCGTGCCGCTGCGTGACGGATTGATCCCAAATCTCTTCGGATGCGGCCAGCGGATGTACGCCGAGGATTTTGATCGTAGGCATGCCGGGATTATATCAGCACATTGGCATGGTTGGCGGCCCTGAGGATACAGTCGCTGCTATTCGTAACTTTCACTGACCGCCACGGTATCGAGCGTCTTGAACGCCCCACCGTGCCGCGCGACGAAGCCGCCCAGCCATGTATCCGCATTTGACGAACGCGATTTGACCACGTTGATGGTCACCTGTTTGTCGTCCGGGAAGATGTTCGAGAACGTTTCGAGTGCGTCGCGTTCGAGTTCAACCGTCGTAAACAGCCACACGACCGATGGTGCCAATTGAGCCACCGAGTTCAGGAGTTTGTCGTCCGGAATCTCGTCGGCGGTGCGAATCGACCGAATCATGTCGAACGCGCGAATCTTTTGTTCGTCGCTTGCATTTTCGAACGCCACTTCGTAGGGCCAGGTTTCCACGCCCTCATCTGTTGCGGCCACCACCGCGAAACGATGCGACGCGTCGAGGTCTTCAATCAAACGCGACAGCTCATCGATCAGCACAAACTGCTCGGCACCTGCGGCACGATCGGCCGCCATCACAAACACGACGCGTTGGGCGCTGCGCTGCATGTCGATCACAAACTCGCGCGGCGCGCCGGGGGGCGGCACGACGATGTTGCGCCGACCGAAATACTCACCGCGACTACTGGCATCGAGCACGACGGCGCGCCCGGTTTGAGACGGCTCGAACTCGATCATCGTCGGCGCAAAGCCGTAATCGCGCCCGGCCACGACGACGCGGCCACCCGGCGGATCGGTCCGCACGTTGACGCGTGCCATTGTACGCGTGAGCTTCAATTCGGTCGCTGCGACTTCTTCACCCTGCAGCGGGACTTCAATTTGAGCGTGGGTATCGTCGAAGCCGAGAGCCCGCGCCACGACTTCAACCTTGCGTCCTCGATAAAGGGCGGGCAACTTCTCTTCGATAGGCGTCGTGCCCATCAAGCGACCGTCAATCCAAACATCAGCGGGAACGGGCAGCGTTGATACCGTCAGCATTACGCCCGCGCGTTGCAACGCAACATCGAGCCGCACCGGATCGTCGCCGACCGTGGGCGCTGGTATGCTGCGATCCACCATTTCATAACCTTGCTTGCGCAGCGTGATCGCATTGGATTGTTCTGTTGCAATTGTCACCGTGGCCGGTGTTTGGCCGATCAGTTGCCCATCGACCAAGATATCCGCGCCCGGCGGCGTCGAATCGACCGCCACCTTGAACGGCTTACGCAACAAGCGAATGACCGATTCCGGTGACCCGGCAATATCATCAACGGAGAGTTGAGCCGCGTGATAGCCCGCAGCACGCACTTCGATTTCGCGGGCATTGGTGAGGTCTTCCGGCGTGAGATTGAATCTGCCCTGTTGATCGGCAGTGCCCAGCTTATGACCGTCAACGAGGATTTCCGCGCCAGTTGGGTCAACCAAGAGTTCGGTATCACGCGCAATCGTTGTCACGCCGCCGTCAGTCGTCTGCGTCGGCGTACCGCGCGCGATGAGACGCTCGATCTTCTCTTGCCAGTCGCTAAACACGAATCCGTAGATGGCTAACCCGAACGTAAGCGTGGTGCCCAATAACACCCCCGAACGAATCGCTCTGTTGCGATGCCGACGGCGCGATGGTTGACTTCCTCGACCGGGTGCCTTGTTGGGCGGCGGCGGATTGAATCGATGGATATCGACGCGACTGACGGATTCATCGTCTTCTTCGTCGGCATTCGCGGGCTGTTCTGAAGGTGGCACGCTTTCCGGCGAAAAAATCTCCGAGATCGCTTCGAGATCGGGGTTGCGCCCAGCAGCACGACGCTTGGCGGCCGAAAACGGGCCGGGGGGAATCAAGGGTTCAGACTGTTCGTCATCCGCATCATCGAGATGCACGCGGTAGGGCTCGTCGAACGCTGCGCCGGATTCATAGGGTTCGTCGCTGCGAACATCGCCCGTTGCAGCGGCTTCAACGTCAAACTCATCGTATTGATCGTACTCATCATCAGAGGTGACAACGTCATCGTCGCCGACCTCGCTAATGGTCACGCCGGAATCTTCGTAGGTATTGATAAACTGGCCGGTTGCAATGCGTTCATCGCGCTCGGCCCCGTCGTCGTCGACCAACCACGGCGTCTTGTCGGCCGTCGGCGTATCGAGGGTCGGCAAATCTTCGAGGAAGGCGCTGCCAACTGCACGACTTTTGGACAGGATTTCATCAGCGCGAACCGGCTGCACTAGCGACTGGGCCGTGTTGCGGCAAAGGCCGCAAACGCCTTCGATCACCGATATCGCGTCATCCGATTCCAGCGGACGCTGACAACGCTCGCAAACTAGTGGATCTATCGCGGCCATGGGCCTCCCTGCCCTTCACATTTGGGTGAATTCGACCGTCAAATCGACGCGACAGAGCCGGAGACTCACCGCGCACAACAAGGCCGTATCCTTGCTTCATCGTCCCATGCCGTCCCATAACTGTAGGTGACACCGACAATTACCCTGCTAGACCGCTTCAATCGGCGAATTTTGCCGCCCGCACAACGCGACCGCCGTGAAATCGCCGTTGACCGGGCGCACACGACCACCGATAAGCTAATTCAAAACAACAACTTACGAACGACTACCCAATTAGCAGTCTCTCACGGTAGGATGGACCAATCTGGGAGTGGTGTAACGGGATTCCAAGCTAACAAAATCGATAAATGGCAGTCATAACCATTCAATACTCCGACGGTCGTCGGGTCCGCGTGCCTCTCGCCAAGCCCGAAGTCATCGTCGGGCGCGACGCCGCCTGTGATTTGGCCCTTGAGGACGCCATTACGTCCCGTCGCCACGCGCGCTTTCACCGCGACGACGCCGGCCACCTGTGGATCACCGATCTCAAAAGTAAAAACGGCGTGCTGGTGAATGACCAGCGGGTCGAATCGATACGCGTGAAGCCGGGCGACCTGATCGGCATCGGAACGTGCAAACTGCTGGTTTCAGACGACACGGCGGCAGCCGAAATGCCGCAATCCCCAGAAGCGGCGACCGTCGTTGGAGCAACCAGCGCCTGGCGGGCCAATCAGGATTTCGAGCTTTCAGAACGGCGGCTCAAAACCCTGTACGATCTCAACGAGCGACTGACGGGTCGTCTCGATCGCGATGATCTCTTGCGCGAATTGCTCGCCGTTTGCCGCGAACAATTGCGCTTCGAGCGCGCGGGCATCGCCGTGTGTATCGGTGAATCAACCAATCTTGAATGGGTGGATGTAGCCGGCGCGGCCGTTAAGCATGATGAAGAGCTCACCATCAGCCGCAGTATTGTTGACCGAACGCTGCATAACGCCGAACGCATTCTGATTAACGATACCGAAGACGGTGAGTTCGATCCGACACATAGCATCATCTCGAACAATATTCGTTCGGCCATGTGCGTACCGATGGAATATCTGCAGCAAGTACGCGGCGTGATCTACGGCGATCGCGTCTCATCAACTGGTGGTTATAACCGCGAAGACATCGATTTCTTTGCCGCACTGGGTCGCTTGGGCGCGATGGGCTTAGCGACGGTGCATTTGGTAAATGAAGTGCGCCAACGCGAGCGTGTTGAATTGCAACTGGGCCTGGCGCGACAAATCCAGACGCGGTTGTTTCCGGAAGAACCGTTGCGCACTGAGCACGTTAAGATTGATGCGTTGAATGATCCGGGACAGAAGATATCAGGTGATTATTACGACTTCTTTGTGCGCGAAGATGGCAAGATCGTAGTCGTGATTGCCGATGTCGCGGGCAAGGGTGTGCCGGCATCGCTCTTAATGGCTAACCTGCAAGCAGCAGTGCGCATTACGCTCAACGAAGATTCGGATTTGCCTGATGTGGTCGACCGGCTAAATGAACTGATCTGCGGTAACGCCGCCGACGATCGTTTCGTCACGGCGATTTTCGGCCTGCTCGACTTGGAAGCGCGCGAGTTTCGCTACATTAACGCGGGCCATCATTTGCCCATTGTGATCACGAACAAAAGTGAATTCATCATGCACGGGACCATCGACGATTCGGATTTACCGATCGGTGTGGAGCCCGATGTGAGTTTCAAACAGCATACGATTGAAATTCCAAACGAACCGACGACTTTGCTGTTTTACACCGACGGTGTGCCCGATGCGGAAAACGACAAGGGCGAGCAATACACCGAAGAACGCTTTCTTACCGCTGTCGACAATAACCTTTCGCATACGCCCGCCGAATTGGTCGAACGCCTGCGTCGATCGATCAAACAGTTCACCCGCAACGCCCCACAGACGGATGATATTACGTTGTTAGCAGTTGAGATTAACGGGTAGGTCGCTTTGCGGACTGACCGGGGCGTCATTAAACAAACAGTTCTAAGCCTAAAGGCCCTTCGTCCAAGTCTGGCAATATAAGATTGCGACATCTTCGAATCGCTTCCAATCGGCTCCTACCAATCTTATACCGATTCCATTTTGTGCGCTACATCGGAACGGGGCTTAGATGAACACCGTGAGTCATTTGAGTCTCAGCGCCATGCAGTCCCCCCTGCCTTAAGCGTGGTTTGAAATTGGAATTCGTATTATACGAATACTAAGTCGTCGTGCAGAAAGTACCGTTGTGCCACCGCCGTCTTGGCGGTAATAGCAGGCGAGACGCCTGTGCCACAGTCAATGATTCTTTTTGCCTGTCCACTTAGTTTCAAACTGAGCTTAAGGCCTTGGGAAGAAAGTGCATTCGAGGAACGAGTGACGCAAAACAACTGTGTAGTTGCGTTTCGATGCGGCGCAAACTGAAAATGGAATCTGCATTAGATCGGTTCGCGCTTGCGTTCGTGCGTCCAGGCTTTACCGGCATAACGCTCTTGGTATTTTGCCGCCAGTGCAATTTCTTCACTTGCCCAATTTGAAATTTCAAATTTGAAATTTAATGTACTCGAAAAAGTCTCTACAAGTCGTTTCACAGCCGTTTCGAAGCTGATGGTAGCGTTAACTGAGCCAATCTCGGCATCAGCTAAATCAATACCTGTCCTTGATTCGCCGCTCTTTTTGCAATCTATTTCACTCCAACTCGCCAGCGGTTGCTGATCGAAGCGCGAACCCAGCATGATCGAGCCGTGCTGCAGGATGGCCGTGGGCGTGCGGCGTTGGGCCGAGCCCGCGAGTTTCCGCGTGCCCTTTTCATCCGTATCGTCGGGAATCACCACATCGAGCGCGTGTCGGCGCGCGAAGCAAAAGAACGGCCCACGATGCGGCGATGCGCTACAGGCACTTTCACCACAGCCGAATTGCCGGGTGGGCTCGCCAATTGCCGCGATGATTGCTTGGTGTGCAAGTGTGTAGAGCTCGTTGGGCTTGCCGGCCACCAATGGATGCGCAATTGGAATTGTCAAAGAATACGTCACTTCCAAATCGTGCAGGATCGCTCCGCCCCCCGTGGTGCGTCGTACAATATCGAGCGCCCCAGCCGGCGACGGCAATGCTTCAAACTCCTCTATACCTTGAAAATAACCCAAGGAAATCGTTGCCGGAGACCATCGATAAAACCGCAAAACCGGCATCGAGTCGGGATGAATGCAACTGACCAAAAGGGCTTCGTCGCGAGCCATGTTTTGCGCGCCGGGTAAAGGCTGGTCGATAATGAGACGGGCTGGATTCACAAAGAGATGGTAGCTCGATTGCCGAGATGATCCAACCAAGGTGATCTGACGAGAATTTCGATGTTCTTAGAAATGTGTTCTTTCAGTCGCCGGATGCCAAACCTGTCGCGGACGCAATGCAAAGACGGCCGCGGCAACGGCCAGACCGACCGGCACAGAAATGAACAACGCAGCCAATGGCGGTAGAACGGTGCAGCAGATAAAGGTTCGGTCGGTCAGCATAGCAGTGGCCTCGGGGCGGTTGACGATCAGCAGGACTGATCTGCACCGATGAGGCCACGACGAACCCAAGCCACCGTTTCCGGACGGTCGAAGCGTCATTTTGTGACAAATTCGGGATTATTGGAGGATTTTCTCGGAGCGGGCAGCGCTGCTTCAAACGGTCAGATTAGACCGGCATGTTGCCGTGACGCCACAGGTTTGATGCAACGACCAACCTAGAGTTGCAACGCTGCATCGCACGGTTCGGAAATCGGTAACACTTTCTAACCGCCCTTCGCGCCCTCGGTCGGATAAACTACTGGCCATGAATGATCGCGTTCATCTCGCCGTACAGACGGTCAGCTTGCTTGGGCTAGCGCGGGTTAAGCAGCTCGCCGGGGCGCTCGGCATATCGACCTACGATGTGCGCATGCGGCTTAAAGCACCCGTGCCGCGCTCGTTGGCAGTCTTTGCGTCGGAAGCTGAAGCGGATGCCACCGCGCAGGCGATTCGAGGTGATGATCTGATTGCCGTTACGTACCACGAAAAGCATTTACCACCACAGCAGCCGTTCGCGGCGTTTCGGATGGGGCGCAAGCAAGCTGGGTTTATTTTTGAAGACCGACGCAAAAAACGCGTTGAGCTGTCTTTTGATGACGTCGGTATGCTCGTCGTCGGCTATCGCGGAGATATCAACGAGAAAACGGAACTGCAAGCGCGGCCACACTTACATCATCACAACGGTGCCCGCACTTCATATACCGTCGAAGTCAAAACAACCAGGCAGCGCGATGTGACCATGTTTGCGACATTTTTTTCGACCGACCTAAAGCAGCAGGCGGTGCATATCGTGGCCGATCATTTCGATTTCAGCTGCCTCGGCAAGCACAAGGGCGCATCCGACATGATCAATCAGCGCAAACTCTGCGAGATTATCGAGCAGGCCCTAAGCGACAAACCAATCGATCGCCGCTTGCTCGAACATCGCGTGTATCCCGAATTGGTAGCGCATAATCGCCGCACCGCGCCCGACGCCGCCTTCGCCGCCGCGCAACTGATTTATTGGGAACAGATCGCCCAGCAGCAAGGCGGCTATTTCAATGCATTCACTTTGTAGTGACTGACGGTTCGTAGATCGAACTTGCAAATCGTGCTGATGTCTGTACCGCGCGGCTTAGCTCATCAACATCATCAGGGCTTTACCGTTTCCCGCTCCACGAGAATCCCGTATCGTTGCCCCTTATGAGACCGGTTGCGACGACGCTGTGCTATCCGAATCCGACGCAACCGACCTATGGCATCTTTGTGCAGCGTCGCTTGGCGGCCATTCATCAATCGCATCCGTTGCACGTCGTCGCGCCGAGTCCGGTCTGTCCGCCACTTCGTCGTCGGCCTTTTAAAGAAAAAAATCTACCCGAGCGCGATGGCCATCCGCCGGTCTCTTATCCTTCTATGTTCTATCTACCGGGCATGCTCAAGCACTTGGATGCACAATTCTACGCCGACGCCCTCGCGCAACATTGGCAAAAAAATGAAAGACTGGCGACTGCGGATGTGATCGATGCCCATTTCGTCTGGCCCGACGGCGTAGGCGCTTGGCAGGTCGCGCGGCAGCGCCGACTCCCATTCGTTTGCACGATTCGGGGTAAGTTGGTCAGCCAGGCGCGCTACCCCGCACGCCGACGCCAAATCATTGACATGTTGTGCAGTGCCGATCGACTTATCGCTGTTTCGCAGGCCCTCGCCGACCTTGCCTGCACCGTCGCGCGGCGACGGCTTGACGTCACGGTGATCCCTAACGGCATTGATTGCGATGTGTTCTACTTCACGCGCGGAACAAGAGAGAATGAAGCCGACGCGGGACGTCACTCACCAAGCGCTGGTGTTTCGCCGAACGCATTCGCACCGTTACCCGGCGAGTGGGATTCCGCATCACAACATGTCGTCAGCGTCGGCCATCTACAGGAACTCAAGGGCTTTCATCGCTTGGTGGAGATTTGGCCGGCGATCCGGCAAAAGTGCGGCAATGTGCAACTGGTGCTGGTCGGCGGCTCCGTCGGTGACGTTCAGTACGAACTGAAATTGCACCGCCTGATCAACAAAACCAACGCCAGCGTCGGCGGCTCCGTACCCGCCATCTTTTGCACCGGTCGCGTCGACGCCAACCGGCTGCGAGCCCTGCTCAACGCCGCCGACCTCTTCGCGCTCGCCAGCCGCTCGGAAGGTTGGTGTAACAGCATCGCCGAGGCGTTTGCGTGCGGCTGCCCGGTTATCGCGACCGATGTCGGCGGCAATCGCGAGCAAGTCACGGATCCCGATCTCGGTTCACTCGTTCCATTCGGTAACAGCGAGCACCTCGCTGACGCCATCATCACCGCACTGCAACGCGACTGGGACCGCCCCGCCATTGCTGAATTCGGTCGCCGTCGTAATTGGTCGGATGTGGCGACCCAATGCGTCGATGTACTCAGTAGCGTCGTGAAATAAGTCGCGAACGAATTCGACCGATTTTAACTTGCAACCAGTACCAGCGTCCGCCTCATGATCGAGAACCAAAACATTATCTGCATCGCCAGCAACTATTGGTACGACCCGACCAGTAAGCATCAGATCATGAATCGGCTGGCCGACAAGAACCACGTAATTTGGGTCAACTATCACGGCTCGCGCCGCCCGACCGCATCAGTGCGCGATGTTTCCGCCATCACCGGCAAGTTGCGACAAGTCATCGAAGGCCCGCGGCGGGTGCACGACAATCTGACCGTCGTGACGCCGATGGTGGTACCGTTGCCCGGCAACAGCGCCGTCGCAAAGCTCAATGCTCAGTTGCTCACCCGACAAATCCGCGCCGTCTTACGTGATCTTCCGCGGCGACCGGTACAACTATGGTCTTTCGCACCCGATGTCGATTACCTCTGCGGTCAGTTCAACGAGTCGTGCGTGGTGTATTATTGCGTGGACGAATTCAGCCAATTCACCGGCTACGATGTGGGCGCGATTCTGGCGGCGGAGCGGCGGTTGGCACTGCAAAGCGATCTCGTCATCGTTACGTCGCGGCAATTGTTGGAAGCCAAGCGCCCGATCAGTCGACGAATTGAACTGGTGCCGCACGGCGTCGATGTGGAACACTTTGCAACAGCGCAGCTCGATAGCGTCGATGTACCCGAAGACGTCGCCAACCTACCACGACCGAACCTCGGATTTTGGGGGTTGATTCAGGATTGGGTTGATATCGACTTGTTGGTAGGCGTCGCGCGGCAACGACCGGATTGGTCGATCGTGCTGATCGGTGAGGCCGCCACCGATGTTACGCCGTTGACGCAACTGCCCAACGTTCACTTGCTCGGTCGGCGCGACTATCAACGTTTGCCCGCATATGCCAAGGCGATGGATGTCGGTCTTATTCCGTTTCGGCTCAATGCGCTGACGGCGGCCGTTAATCCGATCAAATTGCGCGAGTACTTGGCGGCAGGATTGCCGGTGGTTTCAACACCCCTGCCGGAGGTGCTAGCGTATCAACCTTCGGTGTCGGTCGCGTCAACAGTCGACGATTGGATTGACGCCTGTGAACGGGCGCTTAAATCGACAGTGGGCGAACGCGATCAACGCATGAAAGCCGTACAGGTTGAAAGCTGGGATGCTAAAGTTGAGTTGTTAGGTGAATTAATCGCGGGCGTCAGCGCGAAAGCTGATCAGACGCAATCAGATCGTGCGCTTCACATCGCTGCAGAAGAAATGCGGCGACGGGTTCCGGCATAGTTGTGATTGCTCGTCGAAGTCTCGAACGTGCTTCTAGTTCACCAATCCTCGTGGCCGACTAAACCAATTCAAGACAGAGAGCGATGGTCGCATAACGGTACTGGCTAATAGCCGGTGAACGCATACACGTCGCTCACAGTCGCATGCAATCGTGAAGTGAACTAACGCATACCGACGAGCGCCAACAAACAACTACCCGGCATAATCGACATAGCCTGATTGCCTAAAAGTAGTTTGCCCAACCACGAATTGCTGCGTGGTTCGACTCGCACTATCCGTCGCTTGCCAAGAAACACATCGACGGGTGGAACCATCTCTGGCGGCAGCGTATCGAGCTGTCTCAACACGCTAAACGTCAACGGCTTCAACGCCATCAATGCGCTTAATTCAGTCGCACGGACGGTCAGGCGTTCACCAGCGCCGCGTACTTGCAATGAGCCACGCGGGCCGGTGACATCCAAATCGCCGTCGAATTCGATTCGCTTGCGCATCGCTTACTTGCTGATATCGCGCGTACGAATCTTCAGCGTACCGTTGAGATTCCACTGAGCTTGCTTCGGTTGATCTCCGACGCCGGCGGGCACGCCCACTTCCATCTTATCGAATTCGTAGGTGATCTCAGCGTTTCGTCCCGTTAGTTTGTCGTATAAACCAATTGCAAGTTCGGGCCAGTTGGTGGTTTCGTTGGTCTTGGACATCGTTTACTCCTTTGCAATCACAGCAGTCAACACAATTTGAAACTGAAATGAGATTAGCAGGCGTGCGGCAAAACTTCAGAAAATTCAATCGATCTCGACCCCATAAAACACGCGGGCGACGAATCCGTGTTTTTTAATGAGAGTTAACAGCCAAACAAGATTTTGGCGCTAAACTCGTTGGATGTTTAAGGCTTTAAAGGCTGTGATTCGAAATTTCAGCATCAACAAAGAAACAACAAAGCCCCGATAAACACGGGCGTTGCCACTAACATCAACAACACACATGACCCGAGAAATTCGCGCGGCTTGGTACCTGTAATGCCCATCAATGGGATCGCCCAAAACGGCTGAATCATATTCGTCAATTGATCGCCATAGCTGATTGCCATCACTGTTTGCGGCAGGCCTATCCCTAAACCCTCTGCCGCACCACACATCAACGGCCCTTGCACGATCCACTGTCCGCCGCCCGATGGGACGAACACGTTCACGAGGGCCGCACTCAAAAAACACGTGGGCGTAAATGTCCAAACGGGATCGACGCCGAGCTGCTCTGCTAGCGCAATGCCACCATCGATAAACAACTGCGACAGCGCGAGTGCCATACCACTGTCGCGCATCAACCCCTGAATACCGGCGTAGAAGGGAAACAATAGAATGATCCCGACGATGGCCCGACCACCCTCGCCGACCGCGCGCAAGAATCCGGCGATATTGCGATGCAGCAGCAGGCCCAAACCGATGAACATCGCGTTGACCTGATCCAGCCCCATCGCATCGAAGTGAAACTGCTTAAAGCGTAATGCGACCGTCAACAGAATCAGGCTAGCTAGACTCGTCGACGCCCATCGCGATTGCAAGAAATAGTCGTTGAGGTTTAAACCCCTAACGTTCGACGCACCGCCGGTTGTTGGCTTCGTCGAAATCTCATTATCGGTTGAGTGAACCGAATTGACCCCGTCGCCGAACACATCATGTTCTTCCGACATCTTTCGGAGTTGTTGCTCACCCGCGATGCTCCGCAAGAACAACGGAATGCCGACAAACAATCCTACTGTGAGCAGCAGATTGCCGCTCGACAGAATCGTCGCTTGCACCGGCACTTTAACGACCGCGTCCTCTGTCGATTGACTCACTACCGCTTGTCGAATCGGCACCACACCATCGGCCACCTTGAGCGGTGCCGAACCGGACAAGCCACCATGCCAAATCATCATGCCGCAGTACGCCGCCGCAACGAGAACCGATCCGCGGCCGCCGCCTTGCGGAAGCCGTCTTTGCAGCACCGAAGCCAACAAGCCGGCACTGATAAGCCCGAAGCCCCAATTGACCCAACAGCCCACGCACGAAACCGCCGCCACCAGGCACACCGCCGACGGCAGCGTGGTGGGTCGTCCGGCCAGCCATTCGATGCCGCGCCGCGCGATAGGTGTCGACGCCAACCCAAACCCCGCTAGCAGAATCAGGCACATTTGGGCAGCGAACGCCAGCATGCCCGGCTGCCAAAGGCCATCGAACCAGATCAATAACAGCCGCTGCAAACGCAACGAGCCCGCTTCCGCCCGAAGCGCTTCCGTAGCGGGCCAGAGCATCGCCCACGCCAGCACCATCAGTGTGAGACCGCCGGCAAACACCAGCGGGTCGGGCACCAATCGACGGGCCATTTGCTCGCAAAACACGGCAAGCCGCTGCCAGGCAGATGAATTGGGACGGTCCGACGCGTCTGACATGACCGGGGCAGTATAAGAGCCCTTTCTGAAGCCACAAAAAGCGGATTTTTCAAGGAAGCGGCCAAATTCGGGGTGGACAAACGCCGAAGTCTGGTTATAGATATAAGGCTCGCGAGCGGAAGTGCTCGCCAAAATCCCCGATAGCTCAATCGGTAGAGCGAGCGGCTGTTAACCGCTAGGTTGTAGGTTCGAGTCCTACTCGGGGAGTTTTCATAAGACGAGCTGAATCCCGAAGTTAGGGATACCTGTCCTTTCGGCAGTGCGGCTGTAATCCGAGATCGCAACGTATCAATTGATACGTTTCACCTTGGAGGCCCGCGATGCCGACCTCAAAATCCACCAAATCCAAGACCAAACGCCCTGCCTATCGCCGTCAAAAATGCGCGCAGTACGATCGCGCATTTGTCGAACTGGATGGCAGGCGTTGTTATCTCGGCACGTACGACTCAGAAGCCAGCTGGGAACAGTACCATCGACTCTTAGCCGAATGGAAGGCCAACGGTCAGCGCCTTCCGGTCCCCACGGAAGACCTTACCGTTGTCGAGCTAATCGCACGCTATTGGCAACACGTGACAGAGTACTACCGCCGCGCCGACGGCACCGAAACGCATGAGGTCAACAACATGCGGCAGGCCCTGCGACCCGTCAAAGACCTCTACGGCTCGAGCCTGGTCGCGGAGTTTGGACCGCTTGCGCTGAAAGCGGTGCGCGAGTCCATGATCGAACGCGGCTGGTGCCGCGGTAACATCAACCGCTCGGTTGATCGAGTCAGGCGAATGTTTCGCTGGGCGGTGGAGCATGAGCTCTGCAGCGGCGAGACCTACCACCGACTAAAGGCCGTGCCGGGTTTGCGGCCTGGGCGATCCCGGGCCGCCGAGCGTCCGGCGGTCACACCGGTCAGTGACGCCATCATCGAGCAGACCCTGAAATTCCTGAGTCCGACGGTAGCCGCCATGGTACGATTGCAGCGTTGCACCGGCATGCGACCGGGTGAGGTATGCAGCATGCGGACAGCTGATCTGGATATGACCGGCGACGTGTGGGTCTATTCTCCGCCGCAGCACAAGATGGCATATACCAGTCGGTCACGTCAGGTATTCCTGGGGCGACATGCACAGGCGTTCTTGAAACCGTACCTGAGTCGCAACCTGCAAGCCCCAATCTTTAGCCCGAAGTGCGCTGACGCAGAACGCCGTCAAGAGCAAGCATTGAAACGCAAGACCCCGCTATCATGCGGAAATCGACCAGGGTCCAATCGACGGCAGTACCCCAGTCGAGCTCCAGGGTTGATTTACACGACTACGAGCTACGCTCGTGCGATCCGCTATGCTTGCATTCGGGCATTTCCTCCGGCTGCAGAGCTGACGAAAGCGGAAACAAAAAAATGGAATAAGGATCATGCTTGGACACCCAATCAACTACGGCACGCATTTGCGACAGAGATAAGGCAAAAATTTGGACTTGAGGCGGCCCAAGTTTTGCTTGGACATGCACAAGCCAACGTCACTCAAGTATACGCACAGCGTGATGAGTCACTAGCACGGTGCATCGCGCAAAAAAACGGATAGTAGATGTAAAAGAACATCATCATTCGAGAGGTCAAAGACCATGATCACTGAAGAGGAAATTCTCGAAGCCGAGCGACAACTAAGTGTCATCTGCGAAAAACTTCAAAGGATTTAATACAGCCAAATCAGCAAGAGAATGCAACTGGGTCAGTTGCTCGATCAGCAAGAAATTGCAATCTACTTCATGGAAGAACTGAATCGCGATTGTCTCGAACTGGCAGACGCCAATACAGAATTCTCGAGATTGGCCTATCCGGACTTAATCAATGAGTCGCTGATTCCATGGATGACAAATCCGTCGAACGATCTAGACTCAGCTACCGGCCTGATCTTACTAACTCGAATTGCATTCATATTGACTTTCGAATTTCGGCGTTCATTTCAAGAAGTGATTGGTCATGTAAAGCGGGAAACACTCTCCGCGGCAGACAACGATAGGGTATCGCATGCATCAGAGAATCGACCGGCCGTTGGCACATCGGAATGGGGACTTGCAGTCTGTGTCCCGCCCGCAAGGCGCTTCCTTGATTTCCTGTTGAGCATAGATGCACTCAACATTTCAGCAATGATTATCAACGCAAAATCTGACTTCGAATCCAAAAAGAGGGAAATCCTTCAATCGATCCGATCACCAAAGCCAGTATATCTCACGGTGAAAGCGGCGGCTTCAATGACGGGCGTTAGCGAGGCGACAATTCGCCGACGCGAAGAAGACGGCACATTACTCGGTGATAGAAGCAATGGGAGTTTATCAATTGAACGCACGAGCTTGCAAAACTACATGAAGAGCTCGAAATTCCCCAATAGAAAACAATGACCATCAGCGAGCGGTGTACGTTCGACCTCTCAAATAAGATGTGGGAAAAATGAGATGAGTAGATTGGCAAATCACGTTGTCCGATCAAACCAACACACTGAAGGAAATGGCCTTCCGTATCCAAGTCGCCCAACATCACAAAAAAAAAAACTCAATACATATCTATAATTACGCACCTAAAAACCGAGCTAATGAAAATAGCCTAACCTTAATCCTGTAAGCCTCGTGAACCATAACTTCCAAAAATCAATGAGCAATTTTGAGACTATATCTGCAAAAATAAAAATCAAATAAGCCTTAAGATCCTATCAATCAGCAACTTATCGCTGCAACCGAGGTTGCCAGCCAGTTTGCATGGATTAAGTCCGCTCCAACATGCCTCTTGTAAACGCGTGCAAAAGGAGGCACTCAATGCGACCAAACGTCAGAACAAGCAAATACCTCACACTTTCAGAAGCCGCGCAAGTAATCCCAGGAAGACCACACACTAGCAGTCTTTGGAGAGCGTGCCGCAAAGGCGTGTTAGGGCGAAATGGAGAGCGGATATATCTAGGTCATTATCGCTGGGGACGTCGAATCTTCACCACCCGAGAGGACATTGAGCAATACGTGCAAGCATTGCAAAGAGCTGACGCCGAGCACTTCAATGAGCCCCAACACTCGGAATGCTCTAAATCGCCACATCGCTCCAATTCCCAACGGCAGAATGCGATAGATCGAGCAGAGACCGACCTGCAGACGGGTGGCTTCGACAGAGAGGATACGCAATGAGCCTGCTGCGAGATTTTCAGCGGGCCAACCGCGAAAGACAATGTCCAGTTTGTAATCGATGCGACTGGTGCCTGATCGGACGAGACGATCGTGGGACTGCAGGCATAGTCCTCTGTCAAAGAGTGGAGTCAAAAATCAGGTGGCGAGAAGCTGGCTGGTTACATCGAATTGGAATGAGAGAAGCCAAATCTCGTCACCGACTATCGAAACACACGATCACCATTAGTCCGCACGATTCTCGGCTATTCAGCTTGAATCTTCGCTTTAGTAACCAGCTCCGCCGACGTCATCTCGAAGATCTGCAGCGTGCTTTGTCGGTACCGATCGAGGCGCTCAAACAACTGCAAACCGGTTGGACTGGCAACAGATGGAGTTTTCCGCTGCTAGATGAATCCCGAAACCTCATCGGCATTCAAACACGTACTTGTAGAGGTGAAAAACGCTTCCTGCGTGGATCGAAAGTGGGGCTATTCCTTCCTAAGGATCTAGGACTAAACGAGATGCTCCTCATCTGTGAGGGTGCCTCCGATACCGCAGCTGTTCTAAGCTTGGGCTTAACCGCTATCGGTCGCGCAAGTTGCACAGCCGGAAAATCCTACCTTCGAAGTTTCCTGCGAAAGCGGCCATTTTCAAGGGTCGTAATAGCGGCCGATGCTGATGTAGCCGGTAAAGCTGGTGCCCTGAAACTGGCCAAGGATCTAAGAGGGTATTGCAGCGACATTCGGCTCATCATTCCGCCACGCAACATCAAAGATATGCGAAATTGGGTGCGTCATGGCGCACTTCGCGATGACGTCCTGAAAACAATAGAAGCAACCCGCCCACTTCAGTAGTCTCTGTCTCAAGAAGAACATCTGAAGGAAAAGAAAAAGAGATGAAAATCGAGAACCTGAACGGATTCGAAATTAACTGGTCGAAGGATAACGCCCGAGCTCGCATGGGAACACTCGTCGCCAGATTCGATGATGAAACCTATACCGATCGCATCGACCTTTGCGATGCTTCCCAACGGCAGTCGATCTGCCAGAGGTTGATTGATCGATTTCCGGTGCTAGCAAAGGAAAGGTCAAAACTCGAGTCCGCGTTGGAGCAGTTGACAACGGAAAGCACACCCCGTGACCCTGATCCAACGTGCGATTCTGAGGTCAACCTCGACGACCTGGTCCGCCCCGAACGCTTCGTTTGTGGGAGTGTTTCTGGAATAACGATCCCAACATTGCATCGCGGACCAGATGGTGTGTCTGGCCGCTGGCAAGTCTACTGTCAATTGGAGAACGGTAAACGTACCGTAGTCCCCCTTACTGCAAACGTAGCGCCTATCCTGTCGCCGAGTGTCATTGTGCAACCTATTCCTGATCAGCCAGACCCTTCAGTAGTTCGGCGTTTCAACCGGTGGAGCCAGCGTGGTCGAGATCGATGGCTTTCCGGTGAATCAGCTCTACCGTTGCCAGAACTGATCGAGAGACTTAGCACACAACTGGGGCGGTTTCTCTATCTCGAAGGGAGTTCGCGAAATACGACTCTCAACATGCTGACGTTTTGGATCCTAATGACTTACATCGTTCCTCTTTTTAGCTCTGTGCCCTACCTTTTTGTAAATGGAGTACTAGGTTCAGGAAAATCGCGGGTTCTTGAAATCCTCGAATTGCTATGTTTTCGCCCCATCAAGTCCTCCCAAACATCCGCACCGGCATTGTTTAGAGAACTTCACCAATTTGGAGGAACCGCTCTCCTAGATGAAGCAGAGCATCTCGGCAAAAAAAACGACCCCAATGCCGGAGACTTGACAACAATTTTGCTAGCAGGCTACCGCCGGGGAAGCACCGTACAGCGAGCTGAATCCGTCGGTAGAAAATTCGAGACCCGCAGCTTCGATGTGTTTGGGCCCAAGGCATTGGCGTGCATCAATGCTCTTCCTGCCGCCCTTATTAGCCGGTGCCTCGTTATTCAGATGCGACGAACTACATTTGCAGAAGGAAAGCAGATAGATCACTTAAACCCACACTCTAAGATTTGGCAGGAGCTTCGTGATCATCTGCACGAATTCTCCATGAATTTCCCGCTATTCTGGAATGAATACGCTCAATCAAGCATCGAGTTCGGTGAATTACACGGTCGAACGCTTGAGATTTGGTCTCCAATCCTGCAGATCGCCGCTACAGTCGATGGCCATTACAAATCCAACTATTTGAGTACATTCCTCAACCATGCACGCGAATCTGAACATTCAAAGGCCGAAGATCTATTTCCAGAAGAGGATTTGCAACTCCTCCGAACACTTAGACGAATGAACGCAAGATGCCCTACGGCGAAAGAGATACTAGAAGAGCTCCAACGAAGCGTACTCGAGATGTTTCGCCATTGGTCGCCAGCGCAAGTTGCTAACCGACTAAGGCAATATGGAATACCCAAGGCGAAAAAGTCAGGGAGTCGAAGAGAATATCGGGTTCCAGGCAATTGCTTGCTTGACCTCGAAAAACGCTACAACGTTGATTTGGATGTGATTGAGTAAGTCGCTCAACATTGACCTAGCCGACTAGAACTGTCCCAGTTGTCCCAATCGTCCCTTCTGTCCTTGACTGGGCAAGTATCGACCCAGCCAAGCGAGACTTAGGTACAGATGGGACAATTGGGACAATTCCGACGTAAGAACTGCAAAAAAATGCATGCACGTAGAATCGTTGGACTGACGCGGCCGGTCCGAGCCGCAGTCACCACTGCTCGACGCGTTAAGCCAGATTCTCAAACCTGGTTTCCACCTGGCTTTACCGTGTAGGTCCTATCAAAACATCGTTATATCAGGGGTTTTTGACACACTGTTTTTTGGTTGGGTAACTATCTCGGCGAGATTGTCCCCATACAAACCGCGCGCCGTCGGGCCTGCTAAATTGGTCAAGTGGGAAGAAAGGACCCGCAGATGATAACGCCTTTGGGATTTAGTCTTGAGGGCGCGAAATGCTGGCCACTAACCACTCGCTCCGCAATGCACTCAATTCTCGCATAATTTAATTGGAGCAGGAATAACGCGAAGAGGTGTTCATTTCGTGAGAACAAGTCAAGGCCAACCAACTAACTGCAAGAGCCAATAATGAAACTGCGGTTTGAGTAGCTATATAGACAGGCACGATTTCGACATGGCTAGTGTTGTTCACCGCCGTTGCCCAATAATTTACGCCACTCATCGACCTTTGCGCCATGTCCCACATCCGGCTCAACAACTTGCCAGCGTTCATACAATTCTACGAGACGCTCTATCGAATGCCTCCTTTGCTCATGTTTTGGGCCAAAAGACACGTCAAGCGTTGCATGCAATCTAACCTAAAGCCTATCGGCTTTGTCGAACAACCTGGATACAAGCGAAAAAGGCATACCGGATGATTGTGAGTTAGCATGCGGCGCGTTTGAGATCGGTGATCTTGACGGAAATGGCATGGTGGATCTCGCCGATATTACTTGGTTCACTTCGGTCGCGATCAATTCCATTTGGGCAACGGTTAACGAATTTTGCGTCACTGACATAAACCAAGTCGGCAATGTAAACGGACTGGATATCTCGGGCTTCCAGGACCTGCTACTTCTGCCGTGAGTCGACGATGGTCATCGTCGGTTGCGACGGCAATTAGACGTTGCTAGACAGTGCAGGACAATTCTACGGTTCCCATCTAACGGGACGACGTGTGCATTCGTGAAAAGCCCAACCTTCGTGCGACGAAGGTTGGGCTTAATAGTCATGGATTAAGTGGATCGGCTAATCGCTCGGACGCTCATACGGCACGATCAGCGGGATGAAACCGCCTAAATCGCGGCCATCTAATTTTCCATTTTTATTTACATCTGCCGCACAGAGTTGATCGTCGGTGACTGAGGACGAATCAATTAACAACGCGGCAAACGGGTTCACGTCGTTTAGGTCAACGAGTCCATTCATATCGAAGTCACCGATCGGCCCACCGTTGCAAGCTTCTTCGCCGATGCTGGGAACACCGTTGCTATCACTATCGAGGCCGTCGTTCGGTGATTCGACTGCACCGAGATCCATGAAGGTGACAAGCCCGATGCCAACACCCTCGAGACAGCTATCAAATGTGCGCGCATTGCCGGCCAAGTCAAAATTGGCGCCACCCGCAGCTTGGTAAGCATCGAAGTCTGCGGTATCGATACCCTGCGATCCAAGCGCGAGTTGATAGTTGTTATTTATTGGATCGACAAACATTGTCTCGCCGTCGAAGTTGCCGGCCGCAGCTCCTGCGAACAAGTTGTTCATCAGATTCGTTTGGGTAAAGCTCGCCAAACTCGCGTCAAAAACACTATTGATCGCCGTCGTTGAGCCACCGGCATTGTGCCGCAACGACCAGTTGTCCGCGTTATTTACGAAGGTGCAATTTACCGCTGTGGTGGTACAGCGTTGCGTAAAGATCGTCGACGAAAAGGTACCATTGCTGTCGAACATGCAATTTACGAACGTCGCAAACTGGGTGGAATCGGGAATTCCTATTGTTCCCCATACCGATGCATCGCGATTCGACGTATTGCCGCGGAATGCACATTCGTAGAACGCCGCATCCCCTGAAGAGACCGAGATCGCCCCATGTCGTGCGCCATTGGCATCATTGTTTTCAAAGTTAGACCGAATGAACATGCGCGCTCCTCCATTGATGGTTCGAACCGCACCGCCGCCGTTGCCACCGTCGGCGCTACCATTGCGAATCGTGATATCCTCATAGGTCACCTGACCGCCATTTGGCGTCCAGACTGTATCGCTATCTTGGCCATCGAAGATCGTCTGATCCGTGCCAGCGCCGCGAATAATTAACGACTTACCGCTATTGTTAAGTCCGAGTTCGATAAACATGCACGGCCCTAGTTCGATCACATCGCCGTTGCTTGCAAAGTCCAGCGCGAATTGGACCCAACACGATTATTGCTTGAATAACAAGGCTCGAACGCAGATTCATCGGATATTCTCCTCACAGCTTGACTCGCAATCGGGCAGCCTCGTTTCTAAGACGTTGGAACGTTGGTAATGCCCTCTCACTCCGTTCACGCCAGATGCCGCTGAACCCCTTCACCAACCCCAGCATCTTTTTCGAAGAATTTCTGAAGCCCGAGACTCCCCCCAGTTTTGCTCGCAAACCCCATTTTCGGGAACAGAAAAAGCCCGCCGGTCAAAATTGAACCGACGGGCCGGAGGAGTACGGCACCATACTTTTAGATTTAGCGTTCTGTGACTCGATTTATGGCGTGATCAACATATTCAGCATTGCCTGAATATCCCGACCGTCAACGGCAGCGTCGCCGTTGATGTCTGCCGCACAGAAGTCCGTCGCATCGAGTGCTTGCGGATTCATCAAGGCGCTAGCGAATGGGGATACATCGTTGATGTCGAAGGCGGCATCGTTATTGACGTCACCCAGCAACCGATCGCCGCAAGGCGATTCGCAGACGTCACCAATGCCGTTCATGTCGTCGTCGGCCTGATCGGCATTCGACGTATCCGGACAGTTGTCGCACACATCGGCAACGCCGTCGCCATCGGTATCGTCACCGTCGGTCTGCGTTTCGTAGGCACCCATGTCCAAATACAGTGGATCGCCGGTACCCGTGTCGGGAATGCAACTGTCGAAAAATCGAATGGCGCCTGCGAGGTCGGGCGCCTGACCGCCAGCGTCGAAGTACAAGTTAAAATTCGCCGTATCGATGCCCAGTGAACCCGGAACCAATCGATAGTCACCACCCGCCGCATCAACGAAGGTCGGCACACCATCGACATTGTCGCCGGTCGCACCGGGGTAGAGACAGCGCGTGGTCGTCACAGTAGCAGACACCGCAGTAGTAAAGGGAACGGCGCTGTTGTCGAACACCGAATTGATGATGTCGACTTGTGTTGAGCTACCGCTAGCGAAAATGACGTGATTGTTATTGAAATTGGCAAACGTACAGTTGACGATGTTCGCAGTCGAACTCGCTACCCCAATAACCGTTCCCGTGCCGTCATTTATGTTGTTATCGAAGAGACAGTTGATCAGCTTACAGTCGCTAGATATAACCGATAGCGCTGCCGGAAAGTCCTCTGTATTCGATGCACTGTTATTGCGGAAGCGGCACTGTTCGAATAACGCCGTGCATTGAACCAACCTAACCGCTCCGACGGTGAAATCGCTGGGATTGATGTTCTCGAAGCTGCAATCGCGGAACGTGACATTCGCATTGGCTTCGACATTTACGCCGGCAGTGAGCGCAAAAAGGCCACTGGACGCACCGTTACGGAATGACAGGTCCTCAAAGACAACAGTGGAACCGGACAAGAGATCGAACATCGGCCCGTTATTACCGGTTCCATCGAAGGCGGTAAGGGCCGTGCCCTGACCGCGGATGGTGAGCGTCTTGCCGATGATGGTCACGCCGTTTGCCGGGAAGGCACACGGCCCCAACACAATCTCATCGCCATCGTTGGCGGCATTGATGGCCCCCTGAATTCCGGGATAGGTCGTGCCTTGCGTGATGTTATCGATATTGATCGACGAACCCTCACACGGGTCGCACAAGCTACCGACACCATCGCCATCGCCATCGAACTGATTGGCACCGGCAACGGTCGGGCAGTTGTCGCACGCATCGCCCAAGCCATCGTTATCCGAGTCGAGTTGATCGGGGTTGGTGACACCGAGGCAGTTATCCTGCGTATCGCAAGCACCATCGGAATCGAGATCGCCGTTCGAGCTGATATTCAATACACCGGCTCCGAACTCATTTACATTCGCTCCGGCGACGCGAATGTAGATCGTCTCACCAATGGTAAGCCCGGCAAGAAAGACGCGCGCTTGGTCGCCATTGAAGTTGTCATTGCAATCGATCGGGGCTTCGCCACATGCATTGTAAGCCTCCAACGTGGTATCGAATGATGATCCGTTGGTGTCAACCACAATCGCTTCACCGCAAAGGACATGGCTGAACCAAATTGCATTGGTGGAGTTTGCAAAGCAACTCGTCGGATCAGTTAACGGCGTCACAGACGAGTTATTAAATGGTGTTGATCCCGCACTGGCTGGTGAGGCTGAACCACAAGTCTCATCGGCCCGCGGGCCGTAGGCGTAGTTCACAAAGCCTTTTTCAACTGACGACGTCGAGACCCAGGCACCCGTTAATTCCGATTCGGTGAAAAAGGTCCTCACCCAGCTACCGCCGCCGCCGCCACCTTTGTTGGCAGTGCCGCCGCCGCCACCGGAATAGCCGCCGCCGCCGCCCGGAAAGGCATCAAATCCACCGCCACCGCCACCGTAGCCGTATCCACCGTCAATCGACTGGTCGGCACCATGTCCACCGTTGGGGTGGCCCTGTCCGGGGCCGTCATCACTTGAATATCCTTGAAACGCACCCGCTCCCTGATTGGCGTAGTCATCGTCATTCTTAGTGTTCGAACCGGCCGAACCACCATCGCCGCCACAGCCGCCAGCACCGCCCGAATTACCTTGCCCAGATGTACCACAACCACTCAAACTTGTGTTTCCGCTTTTGCCAGAGCTGTTTTCGATGCAGCCGCCGAAGACCATGCCTTGGTAGCCACCGCCACCACCGCCAGCAACGATTAATGGAATCCATTCGGCGCTGCTGTCGGGTCGATACAGCACAGCAGTTCCGCCGCCACCACCGCCTTTAGAGCCACCAGCACCTGCGATATTAGGGGCGTTTCCTTTCTCCCCTCGCCCGGCCACGATAAAGCGCAACATACCGCCAGGAGCCAGATCTTCTGCATTGTTTCCGATGCGAAAACGCGCAAAAACTTCGGCACCTTTGCCGCCCGGTTGGGTGCAGTCGGTGCCACTACGGCGCACGCGCGCTTCACCACCGTCACCGCCTTTGCAGGTGATGTCGATCCATAACGGCGGGTCGGCTAGCGGAATTTCAAAATCCTGCGGCGAACCATCGCGATTGGTGCCGCCGTTGTGGTTGATGGTGCCCGAGTTGCCCGGCAATTCGACAGCCGAGGCCGACGCTGCAATCGCCAAACTCAAAATAGTGCTTAAGGGAGTCAGTTGTTTCATCTCAACGCGTCCTTTGCTTGCGAGGTCTGGACCGAATTTTCTGTGAAGTTTCTGCGGGTTGGTTGATCGCGGTGTAACGACGGCACGGTGCCGTCATACCGTTCACGCCAACGGCGTCCGGAGCCCTTCAAAAAAAACCAAAAAATTCTCCAAAATGACATTCGCGAAGCACCTTCCTCGATATTCGGTCGCCCGCAATCTGATAAAGTGGTCTACATGGATGGCGAAACACCGAATTTCGGGCCGCGTGAGAATACGGGGCCACCGCAAGATCTTGCCGCGATCACGCTGTTGTTGAATCAGGCGCAGGCGGGCGTCGATGGTGCGTCTGATCGACTGTTGGAATTGGTCTACGAGCAATTGCGCGCCACGGCGGGCAGCTATTTTCGCAATCAGGCGGCCAATCATACGTTGCAACCGACGGCGCTCGTACACGAGGCATATCTCAAGTTGATCGGCAACCCCGAAAAGCAATGGGATGGCCGCGCCCATTTCTGCGCCGTCGCCTCGACGGCCATGCGCCACATCCTGCGCGATCATGCACGCTCCAAACGCGCGGCCAAACGCGGTGGTGACGATAGCCAGCGAACGCCGCTTACCCAGATCGAAGCCCCCTCGGGCAGCAGCGCGGCAATCGACCCGGTAACGCTGGATGAAACACTCGCCACGCTGCAAGAGATCGACGAACTGGGGGCGCGTATCGTAGAGCTGCGGTACTTCGGTGGGCTTACCAATGAGGAGATCGCCGGCGTATTGGATACGTCGCTCTCTACCGTCGAACGGCGGTGGCGCACCAGCAAAGCCTGGCTGAAAACGAAACTCGACAATGACGACGGGTCGAGTAGGGCAGATTTATGAATAAAGAAACGTATCGTCGCGCTTTTGCACTCTTCGACGAGATATGCGACTTACCTGCCGCCGAGCGCAACAAAGTGATCGATGATCGTTGTGCCGGAGATACAGAACTGCGCACCGCTGTAGAGCAAATGCTGCTGCAGGATGCGAAAGGCGACGAAGACCTGTCGCCCGGTGCCGGTGCTGAGTTGATCGCGTCGCAGGTTATGGAAAAGACAAGGAGTTTCATACCCGAGCGGATCGGTCGCTTCAAAGTGATCCGCGAAATTGGTCATGGTGGTATGGGAGTTGTTTATGCAGCCGAACAGGATGAGCCCAAGCGACTTGTGGCGCTGAAAATCATCCGAGCGGCCTCCTTGTCTAAGGAGCGTATCAGACGTTTCAAGAACGAGGCATTTGTCCTCGGGCAATTGCAACACCCCGGAATTGCCACGATATATGAATCGGGCGTGGCCATGGTCAATGGTCTATCCCAGCCATTTTTCGCGATGGAACTGGTACGGGGTGATCCGATTCTTGCCTTCGCACAAAGTCGCGGGCTCACCGTGCGCCAAAAGCTCGATCTGATCGCTCGCGTTTGTGACGCCGTGCAACATGCGCACCAGAAAGGAATCATCCATCGCGATATCAAACCTGCCAACATTCTGGTCGTCGAGCAAACGACCGAATCGACCCATCTGGATTCAGAACATTCGACCAAAGTAATTGAGGCCATAGGCCAACCGAAGATTCTCGACTTTGGAATCGCTAGAGCCACAGAGAAGGAAGGGCAAGCGATAACCATGCAGACCGATATCGGTCAATTGGTCGGAACGTTGCCCTACATGAGTCCGGAACAGATCGAGGGAGATCGACGAAATCTCGATACGCGCAGCGACATTTACGGGCTGGGCGTCGTGTTGTACCAGTTGCTCTCAAATACGTTGCCGTTAGATGTTTCGGGTAAGTCGGTCGCAGAAGCGGCTCGGTTGATCCGAGACAAGGAACCAAGCAGGCTAAGCTCGGTCGTCAGTCAGGCACGCGGAGACATCGACACGATTGTACAAAAAGCACTGGAAAAATCGCCCGAACGCCGGTACCAAACTGCAGCAGAAATGGCGGCCGACATCCGGCGGTTCCTTGCCGATCAGCCCATTACTGCGCGGCCCGCAAGCGTGGGCTACCTGGTGCGAAAATTCGCGCGCCGCAATCGTGTTATGGTCGGCGGTGTCGCCGCAACGTTTGCCGCGCTAGTAATCGGTCTTGTCGGTACATCTTACTTTCTCTCCGAAGCGCTGCGACAGCGCGATGCGGCTGAAAGTGAGCGAGCACGAACGGCAACCGTCGCAGAGTTTCAGGCCAAAGTACTCGATGGAATTAGCCCGCGCCGATTTGGTCGCAACCTAAAGCGGGACTTGCGGGTCGAATATCGCCATGTCCTCGAAGATTCATCGATCGATAATGCGGAGATCGAAAACGAACTCGCATCATTCGAAGCGGCACTGCGGCAGATAAATGGAACGAATTTGGCTCGGTCGGTTCTTAGCGGTGAATTGGCGGAAAGAGCGCTCGTGCAGATAGAAGGAGGCTTGACGGAAGATCCTGTGACTGAGGCAAGCCTCCGTTATGCGGTTGGTCGAATGTACATGCAACTCGGCATGTACGCGGAGGCGCTAGATCAATTTTTGCAAGTGATGGCTCAACGTCAGGAGTATCTTGGCGTCGATGACCCGGAAACGCACCTCGTTATGAACCACGTCGGCCTGATGTACAGAGAAATGGGGCGCGTGTCGGAAGCCGAGAAGGTTTTTCGCGAGGCACTTGCATTGCGCCGAAGTGTTCATGGTGACGACCACAAGCATACATTGACGTCGCTCTACAATCTCGGCGCGTTGATGCGTTATAAGGGCGACCTGCAATCCGCAGAGCCGCTGTTAAAGGATGTGGTCGAGCGAACTGAGAAACTTTTGGGTACGGACCACGCTCGGTCCCTATCACGACGAAATACTCATTGCGTGGTTCTTCTGGATCTTGGCAAGATCGAGGAGGCTCTGCAATGCATCCGTCAAGTTTATGAAGCCACCGAGCGCGTGTCCGGTCCTGATCAGCGCCGCACCATCGTGGCTCGCAACAACCTTATGGCCACCTTATTTAAGGCGAATCGTCTAGAAGAGGCAGAGCCTATTGCCCGCGACGTTCTTGCGTCCAGCCGTCGCCGAGATGGAGACGATCATCCATCGACGAGTCTGGCTCGCAACAACTTGGGAATGGTCTTATTACAGCTAAATCGGTTGGACGAGGCGGAGGCGCTTTTTCGTCTGGCCCACGAGACCTGTCGCGCCAATCTGAATCCCGAGCAAGAACTCAGTATGAAGTCGACCAGCAACTTGATCGACGCGTTGTTAGGCCTCGACCGAGCGGGGGAGGCCGAGTTACTTTGCAGGAGCTTGGTCGCCACCCGGCGGCAGCTCAATCCGCCGCAACTGGGGTTGGTCGCGCAAACACTCGAACAACTAGGCATAGCGCTCTTTCAGCAAGAACGATTCCAGGAGTCAGCAGAAGCATGGCAAGAATGCGTTGAGCTTCGAACCAACATTTCCGCCGACCACTGGCTCACGCATCGGGCGCGAAGTCGGCTCGGTGAAGCTCTATTGGAACTTGGCGATTTTCAGAAGGCGGAACCGTTGTTGTTATCTAGCCAGGCAGCGCTCGAGTCCAAATCTGCGACCATCCCGCCAGTCGCGGGCGCGGGCTGCATTGAGGAGGCCGGTGCACGAATCTTCAGGCTGTACCACCGTTGGGGAAAAACGGAGCAAGCCGAACAATGGCGCCGTTTGCAGGAATAGGGTAGGGCGCTCGCGACTTCCTTCATTTCTTGAAGAACTCCGCAACAGCGTCAGCGGATAGCTTCACGGCGTCAGGCTTGTAGTAGAATTCAACATGACCGAAGTCATCTAGCGCCAAAACTTCATGCTGGTTCGTCAGCTTCTCGATGAACTGCGTGGAACAAATCGCCGTGAACGCCGTCTTGCTGTAGATAATGAGCGCAGGCTGCACGATCTTGTCCGCGTAGTGTTCGCCAATTGAGATCAGTGACTGCATTGCCTGGTCACCGATATGCACATTGGTGTAGTTCGCAACAGCATTTGGCCCTCGAACACCATCGCGTCCGTAGTAGTCATAGGTCTCGGCGGCCATCGGATTGATGCCCAGATCAATGAACTCCTCACGTGTGTGTTCGTCCGTCAGCACGATCGGATGTGTATAGTCCGGCTCGCCGGTCTCATACATCTTCTGTGCCGACGAGTTTGATGTGGCAATCAAATGGTTCACAGCATTCTTGTCCGACCACTGGAACGCATCCGCCGCCATCATTCCGGAAACCATGGCGAGCTTTTTAATTCTGTGGTCAGTCACAGCGGCCGATGCGATGATCGACCCGCCCTGACACACGCCAAGGCCGCAAACATCTTCAACAAACGGTAGAGTAATTAGGTAAGACACAGCATCCCAGGTGTTCTCGATGAGCCGGAACATGTACCTGCTCTGTTTGAACTCTCCAGGCAGTGCTGGCGAATCACCCATGCCTAGGTAATCAAAGCCTAAGAAGACAAATCCTCGCTTGGCCATCTCGGGACCGTAGGTAGCCAAGACCTGCTCCTTGACCTGCGGGAACGGGCTCGCGCCGACGATCGCTGTGTACCTTTTGCTCTCGTCGAAACCATCCGGGAGGTACAGATCGCCAACTAGGTCAACGCCAAACGACTTGAACGTAACTCTCTTTGCATCCATTTTGGGCTCTCCTTAGACGGATCTCATGCTTGGACTTCATTCTTGTGGATTGACAATTTTGCCCTACCCAAAAGAGGCTATGTGTCAACTCGATACGCAACAAGCCAGAATTAGCTCAATCTCTTGCACAATTGTCTCATAGTGCTTGATTTGTCATCGATGATGCAGATACTCTTCGCATGGGGAACGAGTCCATTCAAGCAATCATCGAGCAGCACGCCACCCAAGAAGGTGTCACCGAAACCGGCATTCCGGGTCTTCAGCTCTACCGCATACATCAGCCCCTCAAGCGGACTCCCGCGATTTACACGCCGCGGATTTGCATCAACGTGCGGGGATCCAAGCGCGTGTTTTCGAATGCGGGCGTACATATCTACGACAGCCGGCATTTCATCTGCTGCACCATGCCGGTTCCGGTCGAGGCCGATGTTCCTGTTGCAACACCAGAAGATCCCGTCTTGGGCGTCTCGCTCGAACTCAATTCAGCCCCGTTCCGGGACCTTATTCAGGTGATCTCGGCGACCCAGGGTCTTGAAATATCGGGCACAGAATCATTAGGTCCCGAGGGGCTTGCCGTTGGCTTGGTGTCCGATGCGCTCGAAGAAGCGATGTGTAGGCTGCTTGAATTGACCGGCGACCCAACAGCGCTTCGGGCGCTCTCGCATGGCCGACTTGCGGAGGTTTACTATGTACTGCTCATCGGGCCACTCGGCCCCGTCATTCGCCGGAGATTTGGTGATCACCTGAAGATCGCTGAAACCGTTTGCTATTTGCAAGACAACATTTCTGAGCCGCTCACAATCGACCAACTCGCGAAATGGTCAGGAATGAGTCGCGCGACCTTTCACCGCAGGTTCAAGGATGCCACCGGCTTGGCACCGATCCAGTTCATCAAGGAGTTTCGCCTGAACACCGCCGCCATGCATCTGGCTGCCGGAATGCGCACAGGGGATGTCGCGGATGCCGTTGGATACAACAGCCAGTCACAGTTCAGCAGAGAATTCAAGCGCCTATTCGGAGAGTCGCCGCGGGACTGGATTTCGCCGTCCTCGTAACAGTCATCCATGCATTCCGTAGATTGAGTCATGGGCCGCCTTGGGGAGTTGCCGCAACTGTTCCAAAAAACTCGAAGTGTCTTGGATGGCAAGTCGTTCGGTACGGCATATACCAACACCATCGCCTCCTCCCGCATGCGAACCCCAGACGCCGAATCCACCGAACGACGTGCTATCATTTTGCCCCCTGACTGCTTTCGCAAGGGAACCACCATTCGGGTTAGTCAGCTGTGCGTGAATACCAAAGTCTGCCAACCTCCACCGTCAGCCACCACTTGCAGCGACGCCGCAGGGTCGGAGGTGCCGATGCCGACGTTGTGGTCGTCGTCTACATAAAGGCCGCGCGTCTGAAGCGCGCAGGGCGTTGCGGTCAAAGGTTGGCATGGGCTGAGCGTTGTGAAGGCTTCGATGTCCGACGGATCGTGCGGGCTACGCACCGCGATTTCCAGCCAGCGCGCATCGCCATTAAAGGCCATCACGCCGAAGTCGAGTGCGACCGTGAACACACCGTCAACTACAAGCACGTCGTTGAGGACGAGGGTTGAACCGATTGAGTTGCCGCTGGTCGCGTCATCCCAAAGCGTGAACTCGAAATCGACGGTGTCATTGAGCGGTGCGCTGGCCAGTCTAAGTTGAACCTAATAGGTAAATTCGCTGCCCATTGGAGATTGAGCCAGAATCGGGCGAGGCGCAAAAGCAGCTACGAAGATCATTGCAACTATTTTAATTCCACTAATGAGTTTCATTTTTTCTCCTCGACACTCCAAAATCCCCATGAACGATCCCGATATGAACTCGATTCATCGACTGAAAAGTCATTCCTCGGTATCCCGCAAAAGACCCGTCGTCCACCCCATTCACGCCAATTGCGCACGAATCCCGTCAAAAAAAGCTCGAATTTTTTCAAAACGGCCCTCATGACGCGAATTTTGCGATTTTCGGTCGTCCACAACTAGATCGTGTGGGATACTTAAGTGGCGAATTAACAAACATCGGGTCGTGCTAGAATGCCGGGTCGCCGCAGGACCTGAGTCACAATTGGTTCAACTGGCATCTTGTATTTACGTACAGAACGGCCACTTTTCTAACGTGAGCACCTGATCGCCCTGCACGGCTTGATACGTATTGCGACGATAGAACAGGAAAATTGATAAATGGTGCGGTGTTAGACGCGTACATACCAACACTCAATTCGCAAGTGTTTTGCGCATTCTCGGAAAACCACCGATGAAACGAATCGCTAAGTGCCTTTCTCATCCTATTTTTCATCTCATCAAAAATGAGAGCTGTGAGCGACCGATCGTGCATCGAAATACGGCTCGATCATCACATCCGTGACAATCGAGCCGTTGAAGTGCAAGAAACGTCGATCAAAGCATATTACCAACGTGTTACGGCACTAAGGCATCCACAAACCCTTGCAGGTCGCGCCCGTTAAGTTGTCCGTCACCGTTCATGTCAGCAGCACAAACGTCCGCTGGATCGACCAGACTCGGTACCAACAGGTAGTCGACGAACGTAGGTAGATCCTCAAGCGTCACTTGTGCATCACTGTTGACGTCCCCAGGTATGCAGAGATCGACCGACAGCTCATAGTTGGCCCCAAATCCGCCCTGCTCGTCAAAGGTATCGCTAAAGGCCGATAAGCGAATCCAATACGTCGCGCCTTGAACCACTGAAAGCACGATCGTGGACTTACGATTGAGTCCGGACAGATCGCACGCCGGCGGCGCGCCGTTTGTGTCATCATTACATGCCAGTTCAACGCCACCATTGATCGTGCAGTCGCTGAATACGGACAACACCGTGTCAAACTCAGTGCCGGAATTGCATGTTGTAATGGTTGCCAATCCCGATGCGACCGGCGAATAGGTCAACCACTGATCGATGCGATTGGAGCCGCCACAACTGTCGATATCAACCTCACCGGTGTTGTCGGACAGCGTGCCGGGAGAAGTCCCTTCAGAAATCGCCTGCGGTGTGAAGCACCCATCGCCGGTGACGTCGCAACCGAGTGCATTGACCGTCGTTCCCGGAGGCGTTTGCGGACATGTATCGCACGCATCGCCGACGCCGTCGCCGTCTGCATCGGCTTGATCGGCGTTTGCGGTAAATCGACAATTGTCGCAAATATTCCCAATACCGTCGCCATCATCGTCTTCCTGAAGCGGGTTGAAAATGGCCGGACAGTTGTCGCAGGCGTCGCCCACCGTATCGCTATCGCCGTCGGCTTGATCGACGTTCGCTTCAATCGGACAGTTGTCGCAAGCATCGCCAAGACCATCGCCATCGCCGTCGGCCTGATCGGCATTACTGATCGACGGACAGTTGTCGCAAACGTTGCCAAAACCGTCGCCATCACCGTCTGCCTGGTCGGTGTTGTTGATAGTCGGGCAGTTGTCACATGCGTCGCCCGTACCATCGCCATCTGCATCACCGGTGGTGTCATCCGGGGAATCGCACGCATCGGGAATACCGTTGGCATTACAATCGTTCGACACATTCGGGAGGCCAATGCTCACGTTGTCCACGCGATGCTCGTTGGTGGCACCGCCCGTGCGGGCTGTGAATCCAAAACGAGCGCGTACCGGTGAGTAGTTTGGCAACGGAATGTTCTCGAAGATGGTGGTCGCGACACTCGCCGCGTCGTACATCGTCAACGTCGCCAACGCTTGGTCGTACTCAAACTCCGCACGCTGCCACTGACTGTCGTCGAGCGCGTATGGCATTTCGAAACTCGCCTGCAATACATCGTTGGCGTAGATGACGACGTGATTGCGATCTGCGGCACTTACGCCCCAAGTATCAAAGCTAATGACGATAGGCGAATTGGCAGCTGTTTCGCCTGCGAGGAACGATGCATCATAGATATCGGCGTCGATCAGCGCGAATGCCATCCCGTCAGCACCGCTCCCACCACCGATTCGGAAATCAAATGCGACTGTGAAGGAATCCACTAGTTCAGTCGACAGCGGTTCGAAGACGACTGAACCCATTTGGAAGCCGGCAGCCTCCGTCAATCGAATAGAACCGTCGTCGAGCGCGGCGGAGCCATTCAGTGTGAAATTGCTCGCGTCAGGGTCGAAGTGCTCGACCAGGCCGGCCTGCTGTAGATCGCAGGCATCGGGAATGCTGTTGTTGTTGCAATCCAACTCGTTATCGCCCAGCAGACATTCGTCGCACACATCGCCGACGCCATCCGCATCGCCATCGGCCTGATCGGTGTTGGCTAGCGTCGGGCAGTTATCGCAGGCATCTCCGATACCGTCGCCATCGCTATCGGCCTGGTCGGCATTGGCAGCTTGCGGACAGTTGTCGCAATCCGCCGGTAGCCCATCGGCATCGTCGTCCGCACCGTTGGATTGCGTTTCAAATGCCCCAATATCCAGATAGCTAACGAAACCACTACCCGTATCGGCGACGCAGACCAGATCCACGAAGCGCGGTTGCAGGTCTAGGTCGACACCGGAACCGCTGGCCGCAATATACGCAGCTTCATCTGCTGCATCGATACCCGGAGAAGTCGGCATCAGGCGATAGTCGCCATTCGCGGCATCCACGAATTGCGGCACGCCATCGATATTATCTCCGACTGCACCCGCGAGCACACAGCGTGACAATGTGATGTTCGAACCTTGTTCGACCAACGATCCATCGAATATGCAGTTTGTCACCTGGATATTGGAGGTGTTAGCGACCATGGCGTTACCACTGCTCGTCTGCGCGCCCGAGATCGTACAATTGAAGAATTGGTGTAAACTGCCGTAGATGGTCAACGCCTCGTCCACCGAATCCCCGGCGAAGAGACACCCAACGAACCTCGCGCTACCCGATCCGCCAATTTCAATCGCTGTCCGACCACTTTGACTTCCGAGGAAGCGGCAATCCATGAATGACGGGTTGCCACTGGTCAGCAAGGCCATCTGTCCGATGCCACTATGCTGCGTCGAACCGCTATTGTTGATCAGGTCTACATTGGTGAAGTTCGGTGCTGTGTTGAAAATCTCAACGCCGGCAGGGCCGCCATCGGTCGAACGTGTGCCGTTGCGCACCGACAGTTGAGCGATCACAGTAGCCTCAGTCTGGCCGGTATTCGACAGATTTAGCACAGGGCTATCACCGGCACCACCGCTGCCGTCGATGATCGTTTGATTGGGACCTGCTCCCAAGAGAACCAGATCGATGCCTTGCGGAAACGTCAGATTGCTTTCACTAAACGTACACGCACCCAATTGAATGAGGTCGCCTGGCGCGGCCGCATTCAATGCCGCTTGAATGGTGGGATAGTGAACACCGGTGTTGGTGTTCACAACATTTACGTCGGCACACGAATCGCAACCATCTGCGATACCGTCGCCGTCGCTATCCGCCGCATCGTCAAAGCCGGGACACACATCGCAGCCGTTGGGAATGCCATCGCCATCGCTATCGACATTGTCGTTATGACCCGCACATACATCGCAGCCATTCGGCACGCCATCGCTGTCGCCGTCGATCGTGTCGTCGGCACCGGGGCAAATATCGCACCCATCGGGCGCGCCGTCGCCGTCGCTATCGATGCTGTCGTCGAAACCTGCACAAACATCGCACGCGTCGCCGAAACCATCGCTATCGGCATCGGCTTGATCGGCATTTGAGATCGACGAACAGTTATCGCATCCATCGGGCACGCCATCTGCATCACCGTCGATGGCGTCATCGGCACCGGCACAACTGTCGCAAGCATCGCCGAAGCCGTCGCCATCGATATCGGCCTGATCGGCATTGGCCGTCGCCGGACAGTTGTCGCAAGTATCACCGACACCATCACCATCGCCGTCGGCCTGATAAGGGTTGGCCGTGTTAACGCAGTTGTCGCAGATATCTGGGAAGCTGTCCGAATCCGTATCTACCGGCCCTTCACATGGCACGGTCAGGATCGCACTAATCGCATACAAAGCAACGTCCCCATCATTATTTGGCAAATTCTCGATTGACATGCTGAAGCCACCAGTAGCGTAAGGCCATCCAACGCGCGGCGTTGCCGTTCCCAGTGGGTCGCGAGTTTGGCCGTTCGTATTTGAACCCGTCCAGACGCGTTGATTGCCGGCTCCTAGTCCTAGATCGCTGCGGATACTCGGATTGACATACAGCGGACCGCTGCGCGTCCATAGCTGATCGTAATGATCGGCGAGCCGCGTACCGTCTAACAGGTAGACCGGCACACCGGTATTCCCCGATGGCGTATGATCCGTATCAGAATTCGTCATTGCGTTGACCGTGGAGGTTGAAACGATCGCTTTCCACGTCGTCCCTAACGCGGCCAACCGTGGTACATAAGACGCATCTAGTTCTGCGTGAGCGTTATACGTCTCGACGTCGGTTGACTCTCCCGTGATCGGGTCCACGGTTACGAAGAAAAGCCGATACTGATCGCCGGGACTGAGGTCTGCGGGAATAGTGACCACTTCCGGATCGTCGCAGCGCTCGGGAATTCCGTCGCCGTCCACATCAACCGTGTCATCAAATCCCGGACAAAGGTCACAGCCGTTTGCGGTACCGTCGCCGTCATCGTCAAGGTTGTCGTCAAATCCTGGGCACTGATCGATGTCATCCGAAACTCCATCACCATCAGAGTCAGTCGACATCTGGGTTTCATATGCCCCGATATCCAGATACGTCAACGCACCTGTACCAGTATCAGGACGAACGACGTCGTCAAAGGGGCGGGGCGCGCCTGCGAGGTCAAAATTGCGACCACCGGCTGAGATATAGGCGTCATAATCAGCGGCATCGACCCCAAGTGACCCGACGGCGAGCCGTAAATCGCCGTTGGCAAAGTCTTCGTAGGTCACATCGCCATCGATGTTGTCGCCGGTCGCGCCCCAGTAGATACTCTTGTTGGCAGTCAGTGTACCAGCCTGTTCGATCCAGCCCTGCACAATGGTATTGGTCAACTCCGTCTGCGAGCCCGGTCGCAGACGCATTGGGCTCTGATCTCGATTGTCGATCGTGCAGTTGACAAACTTCACCACCCCATCCTGACTGTCGTTAACGATGTCGTTGTTGTTGTTGCCAAAAAATAGATTGCTTAAAAACAGCGGCGTACCTTCTTTGATAAGCACGGCGTTGCTCGCGTTACCGCTATTAGTAAAACTGCAACGTTCGACGAGCGCATTGCCCCCTAACTCGATCGCGCCAGCGGTACAATCTTCGAATCGAACATCGACGATTTGTGGTGATCCACTATCCACATAGATCGCCGGCGCATTGTCATTTTTGATCGTCATTCCACCAATAATGGACCGAAACGTCTGATTGGTGTCGTATCGGAAGACGTTGTCGATATCATCCGAGCCGCCATCGAGAATAGTCTGGTCAGGAATTCCCGTAATAATCATATCGAAGTCAGCGGGTAACGTGATGTTGTCCACGTCGTAGATGCAAGGACCCAGCACCAGGTGCTCACCAGAATCCGCGGCGGCGATTGCCTGTTGAATCGTTCCAAATCGCCCGTCGGTCGAAAGATTCACGACATTGGGGTAGTCGGAGCAAAAGTCGCAAGCATCACCCATGGTATCCTGATCGCTATCCAACTGGTTTGCATTGGCAACTGTGGGGCAGTTATCGCAACCGTCGGCGAACCCGTCGCCGTCGGTGTCGAGCGTATCGTCGAAGCCGTTACATACATCGCAACCATCGGCAACACCGTCACCATCGGAATCAACCAAATCATCACTGCCCGGGCATAGGTCGCAGGCATCGCCGACACCGTCGCCGTCACTGTCCGCTTGGGAAGCGTTCGCAATACTGACGCAGTTGTCGCAACCGTCGTTGTAGCCATCGCCGTCCGTATCGGCGAAAGTCAACTCAGAACTATTGGGGCAATTGTCGCATCCGTCGGGGATTAGGTCCGCATCGGAATCGATCAAATCGTCGAGCCCAGGACAAATGTCGCACGGATCTCCCACGCCATCGCCATCCCCATCTGCTTGATTGGAATTGGCAATATTAACGCAGTTGTCGCACCCGTCGTTGATGCCATCGCCATCTGTGTCGGGAAAGGCTAGCTCGGAGGCATTTGGGCACGGGTCGCAGGCATCGCCAAGGTTGTCACCGTCACTGTCAGTCTGCGCAACATTCGATATCGATGGACAGTTGTCACAGGCGTTGCCCACACCGTCCCCATCGTCATCGATTTGATCGTCGTTAGAAACTGAAGGGCAGTTGTCACACGCGTCACCCAGGCTGTCACCATCGCCGTTGGCTTGATTCGCATTTGCATCAGCCGGGCAGATGTCGCAGACATCCCCCACGCCGTCACCATCCGAATCTTCTTGCTGAAAATTGGCGATCAAGGGACAGTTGTCACACGCATCACTTGCAAAATCTCCATCGGAATCGGGTAGCCCTAAATCCGAAAAATTTGGACATGGGTCACAGACATCACCACGACCGTCACCGTCGGCATTAGCTTGATCGCTGTTGGAGAGGAACTCGCAATTATCACAAGCATCGCCAACACCATCGGTGTCAAAGTCTCCCTGTCCACCGTTTGCAACGTTGGGACAGTTATCGCAGGCATCACCACGCGAATCACTATCCGAGTTGGCTTGATTCATGTTGGGTGTAAATCGACAGTTATCGCAGTTGTTACCGATTTGGTCATTGTCGTCGTCATCCTGAACTGGATTCGGAATCAAAGGGCAGTTATCGCACAGATTGCCAACGCCATCACCATCACCGTCGGCCTGATCGGCATTGGCTGCGAACTCGCAGTTGTCGCAAGCGTCGCCCACGCCATCCGAATCCCAGTCGGCCTGATCGGCGTTGGACGTGTTGACGCAGTTATCCATGTTATCGAAGACACCGTCGCCGTCGGTATCAGGGATAAAGTGAATACTCCAGCCACTGGACAAACTGCCCGTGCCGAAATTGAAGCACGGGCATGGAGCACCTGCCGAGTGTGCGACGAACAAGCGCCAGGTTCCATTGGGATCGACGTCCTCAGCTTCCGCTAACGTACTGGGATAGAAGATACAAGCACCAATCACGCCCGGTGCCGGAGCTGGTACCCACGGATTCTGGATGCCGAACCATGCCGGATCGTAAGTGCCGCTGATATTGGGATTCACCAATTCGGCCCCACCATCGCGAAAACGCAGTTCGGAATTCAACGCAACGGTCGATCCACCTGCGCCGTTCATCAATACCACGCTGTCGCAGGGCGAATTGGACGGCGGGACCAACAAGACTGAGACCATGCCCGTGTGATTGTGGGTAAAGCCATGCAGCGTGACTTCGAGCTTGAACGGGCCCGTTACCCCCGCAACGTCGATCGTGCTTGGATAGGGGTTTGCAATATTCACTCTCGTGCCGTTGGGATTGGGTGGAAAAGGACTGCTCGGTAGCGGGGGAATGCTAATCGGCGTCGAGTTGGTAAATGTCTGAGCCTGCACGACTGTATTGGCCATGAATGCAAAGCCAAATGCTGCTGCGGTCATGAGTCGCTTGAGCGGCTGTCGATGATTCGCGGTCGAGTTGTGCATGGGAATCTCCTTTGCGAGTTTGTGTATCCAAATAAGCCGACGGTGAGCACGAATTCGGCTTTTTGCGGCTTGTTTTAAGCCTTCACAATCGGAAACGAACGGGCGGCAAATGGGGGGTCAGAAATTTCGCAGAAAATTTCCCGCCCCACGCGCCGAACAGAAAAACGGGCATTGGGACGATAAAAGCTGCGGAAAATGAAGACCGGCCCCAGCGATCAGCAAAGTGATCACGAGGGCCGGCCCTTGGAAGAGTCAATTGGGATAGAGCGAAATCGCCCTGTCGAGCGGCTTCCCGATGAAACAACGAACGGGTTCGTTACGGCAGTAACAAGGTCATGAACGCCTCGATATCGAGACCATCGACTTTGCCGTCGGCGTTGACGTCGGCGGCGCAGAACTCCGCTTCGGTCGCCGCGCTTGAATTGAGTAGCAGGTTAACCATCGAAGCGATATCGCTAAGGTCCACAGCACCATCGCCGTTGGTATCGCCGACGGTGCAACTCGATTGTTCTGTGACCGTCAGCTCAAACGCGGGGCCTTCCGGATCGAAGGTGTTGAACTTGGCCGAGACGCGCACGAAATACGTCGTGCCTTCCGTCACTTGCCAATCAATTTGCGAGTAGCCGAACACGCCCACCTGACAGGCGGCCTGATCGGCGGCATCGTCATTACATGCCAATTCAGTACCACCGTTGGCCGGACAGTCGTCGAACAACGAGAGAATGGTATTGAACCCACCGTTGGGGCTGCACGTGGAGAACGTCACCGTGCCGTCGATCGTCGCTGTGTAAGCAAACCACTCGTCGATCGAATTGAACGACGCCCCACAGCTATCGTCATTGGCACCCGTCGCCCCACCGTTGTCGACCAGCGTTCCCGTGTTCACACCGACATTAGCAATACGCGCGATTTCGCATTCGTCGCCATCGCCTTCGGCGCTGAAGCTGATCTCAAAGTTTGAACCGATACCGCCGGTACCCAAGACATCATCGTTGTAAACCGAGAGGCGCACGAAGAGCAGTTCATTATTCATCACCGGCAACTCGATGGTCGAGAGACGATTTAAACCGTTCAATTGACATCCGGGTGGCGAGCTGACCGTGTCGTCGTTGCAGAAAATTTCGACACCGCCCGCTTCCGGACAGTCGTCAAAGATCGACAAGACCGTATCGAACTGCGAGCCGGGATGACAGGTCGTAACGACGAGCGTTCCGGTGGCCGTTGAACGATAGCGGAACCAACGATCGATCGTGTTATTGAAGGCACAGGTATCGTCGTCGCCCGTGCCGCCCGAATACCCGTCGAGACTACCTGTCACCGTCTCGTTGCCGACCACTTCGAAAAATGGGCACTCGTCACCGATCGCTTCCGCACAATCGGGAATCTGATCGCCATCGGTATCGATGGAATCGTCGAGACCGGGGCAAAGATCCTCTGAGTTGCAAACGCCGTCGCCATCGAAGTCGTCTTCGGCGTCGAGCGGGCAACTATCGCAACCATCGGGTATGCCATCGCCGTCGGTATCGAGCGAGTCGTCGAAGCCCGGGCAGACGTCAGTGCCATCGCCCACGCCGTCGCCGTCGCTATCGAAAAAGAACTCAAACGCACCGATGTCGAGATAAGTTTGCACACCCGTTCCGGTATCGACGGTGTTCACATCATCGAACGACCGCGCCTGACCGCCGGCATCGAGCATACCACCACCGGAGGCAACATAGGCATCGTAATCCGCCGCATCGATGCCGAGCGAATCGGACATCAATGAAAAGTCATTATTATCCGGATCGACCAACGATGGCGCGCCATCGATGTTGTCGCCCGTCGCGCCGGAATAGATCGATCGCGCGATCGTGATGTTGCCCAACAACTGCGGCATGACCGTAAAGGCCGAGTTGGTCACGTTGACCGTCGCCGCTTGATGGTCGAGCAAACTCAACATCGTGCAGTTCATCACGGTAGCGCTGCCGCCGTCGAAATAGGCGCTGCCGATCGACTGCCCGTCGCTCAAGCGCGTGCTTTCATCGAACGCACAGTTGATCAGCGACACGCTCGCGCCGTTGAGCGTTTCAACCGCCGCCAAACCTCCCCATGTGTCGATGAATAAACAGCGATCGATAATGGGATTGGCACTCGCGCCCGTGACCGACACATCCGCCGCACCCGAACCATCGATCGGGCCGCTGTTATTGACGAAAGCGACGTTCTCGATACGGGGTGAGACGTTGTCGAGCCACAGCGCTCCGCGGTTGGACAACTGATCGACGTCTTTTTGAATCGTTAGATCTTTGATAACCGTCGCCGACGTCTGACCGCTGTTGGCCATCCGCAGCGCCGGTGCAAACGGATCGCGCTGTTCCGCGTCGATGATCGAACGCTCGCGACCGACGCCCCGCAACGTTACGTTCAGGCCCGCCGGAAAGCTGATGTTATCTTCAAACACATAACCGGCACCGATCTCAATCACATCGCCGCTCTGCGCGGCATTTAGTGCAATCTGAATCGAGCTATGCGTGGTTGCGCGAGTAATGTTGCTAATTGTTGCCAAGCCGCCGACATCGAGGCGAATTTGATAGCGATTGGCATCAGCAACCGACTCGCAAATCCCGGCGACCAATACGGTGTAAATGTCGGTGCTTGGCACGACAAAGCCGAATAGCGTCGGGTCGCCGCCCGTACCATTCTGCGCGGGCAACTCGTCATCGTCTGCAGTTGCCACCAACGTTTGATTGGCGTTGTTATCCCAAGCCGCGAAATCGAACAGCGGCGTGCCGTCGAGATCACCTTGCCATACTGAGAATTGTGGGTCGGGATTGATACCGAGCCGGTCGACTTCGATCGTTATGACATCGCCTGCTTGTGCCGTGAACGTCCAGAAGTCGAACGTCTCGGGTCGATCGCCGGCGCAATCGCTGCTCGATAAATCGGGATACGGTAGCAGATCACCGACATAGATCGAACCCGGTTGCAATGTGCCCGTCACGACCGCTTGTGCGCCGCAGGTTCCGTTGCCATCCAAATCGTTGGGGCTGTCATTTGGGCACACATCGCAACCATCGGCGACGCCATCACCATCGGTATCGAGCAAGTCATCGAACCCGTTGCATTGATCGCAACCGTCCGGAACCGAGTCACCATCGGCGTCGAACGTATCGTCAAATCCTTCGCACAAATCGCAGGCATCGCCAAAACCGTCGCTGTCGGAATCCGTTTGACCGGCGTTCGCGGTATTTAGACAGTTGTCGCACGCATCTTCGATACCGTCGCCATCCTGATCGTCTGCACCGAGGCTCGTGACGGCAAGCGTGAATTCATCGGCACTCATCGTGCCTTGCGTGCCACCTACGCGAATAAGGTGCGTCGCGCCCGCGGGAATCGACCAACTAATGGTCGCACACGGATCGTCGTTTGGATCAGCGCCGCCACTGTCGCACACCAATTCCGTACCGCCGCAACCGTCGTATCCTGTTAGCGTTCGAAACTCATTGGCACCCGTGTTGAAGCACGTTGAGATTGTGATCATCGACGCACACGATGCTTGATTGGTGTAGGCGTACCAAACGTCGGGCAGGCTGTCCACGCCGGTGGCGCAGCTCGGATCGATATCGCTGGTCGCGTTGGCCAGCGTGCCGGGTTGTGCTCCGGCAAAGAGCGTCAAGGCATCCGAGCACAAATCGTTTCGCGCCGTACAAGGCGCCCCCGGTAAGCCGAAGCCGAGTGGATCGATATCTTCGCTCGTCACGGTCAATCGAAATCGACCGGTCTCTGCCGTTCGAAGACTGCTCACGCGTACCAAGACCGTCTGCCCCGAGTCGACATCAAGCGTAACACGCCCGCCAGTGCATCCGAAGTTGGGCGTTCCACACGCGAGTTCATTGCCACCGCAGCTATCGAGTACGGACACAACCGCATCAAAACTCGTTTCGCCACCGCAGGTATCAAAAGTTACGCGCCGAGCACAGAGGCTGCCATTGGTATAGGAATACCACATGCCCTTGCCGCCGTTCGATGCGCAAGAGGCGGCAGGGCCATCGTTGGTTGCCGTCACGTTGACACCGAACGTGATGCCATCGCCGATCGGAAGGGCATTGCCACAATCGTCGTTGGACGGCGGGTAGGTACTCTCCAGATCGACCGTCAACGTGGCCGCCCCATCGGCGATAACTTTAGAGAACACCATAAAGTCAACGAATTTGCCCGGTTGCAAATCGAAAGAGACTTCCGACATCAGCGGGGTACAGGTCGAGCTATCGTCGTCGCAAGCAAGTTCCTCGAACAAGCATGCGTCATAGAAACCTTGAATATCATTTCCTGCGCTCACGAAAGGTGACTCGAGTACGCGTTGTACGCTGAGCAGCGAATCGAACGTCGGCGTAGGGGCAGATTGACAAAGCGTCGCCTTTAGCCGTATCGGATAGCCGCGTTGGTTCAAAAATCCATCGAAGACGAGGCCCGCAGCCGCCGTGCCGCATGACGGCGCGCGTTCAGGAATGAATGGCGAGTTTGAGAATCCATACGCGCTTTGATCCGGCAGCGTTGAATAACTGGCATCTCCGTCAGTAAACCGACGAGCACCCGCATCAAAAGTAAAGTCATAAGGAAAGTTCTCGGCATTAAAATCGGGTACGTTTGGACGGAAATAAAGCGTCTCCCCCGGATTAATTCGATACCAATACTCGTCATTCAAGATGCTGGTGTAGAACGCGAACCGCTCGGTGAAGCTGCAATCCGTATAGGCATCGATGTGCTCGTATTGATAAATGCTCGTCAACACGACATACATCGGACAACCGTTCGGGTCAGGATGGGAATAGGAAAACCAGATATCGTTATGCGTATCCGGGGGCGTGCTCGCCGGATCGGTCGGCGTCGCGAGCGCTAACGTTCCGCCGTACTCACCAAACTCACCGAGCGGCAACGCATTGACACAATAGTCGTTGCCGACCACCGCATCGATCGTTAAGAGAAACGCACCCGTCGCGCCGTTTTCGCCTGCCACGCGAATCGTATAACGCACATTGGGTTTCGCAGTCCACGTCACCGACGTTTGTTCGCCACAATCATCCGAACTGCAAACGATTTGAGCGCCGCTGCAGGCTTCGTGAATCGACAAGACCGTATCGAAGTTGGTGCCGGTACACGTGCTGGCCGTGATGATCTCGGGTACGCCGGATTTGTTTACATAGTCGTAGCGGTTATCCGGGCTGTTGAGCGATCCGTAACACGACGAGAGCCCGCTGGCCCCCGCGCCGACCGTTGAGCTGGAAACGGTTCCACTCGCAGAGAAGGCGAATTCATCCGGATCACTGCTACTGAGATCCATTTGAAAAATGCCACCCCCATTGGTGTCCAGCAGTCGAATAATATGCGTCGCACCTGACGGAATGGTCCATGTTGCCACACCAAAGGGGTTGGAGAAATCGCCCTGATCGCACGCCAAGACGTTGCCGCCACACGCGTCGTATACGCGCACGCCCAAGTCATTCTTCATCGCCGCTCGCACTTTTCGATCGCAATTCGTTTCATTGGTATAAGAATACCAAACATCGAGACCGGCTCCGGGGCAATCACCGGCCATCTCGTTGGACTCCGTCGCTGACGTCGTGCACCCAACGATGAATCCATCACGAATCGGAATTGCAGTCGCACAATTGTCATTAACAAATAAGTTGAAAGGTGTGGACCACGTAATGAACCCTTCTCCGCCGTTGTTGCTAATCGTCACCGAACTGTTCGTGGCCCAAGCGCTAATAAAACTACTACCGCCACCACCAGGCCATCCGTTTGAACCACCGCCACCGCCGGCATATCCGCCGCCACCGCCACCGCCGCCATCGGCAGCACCGCCGGCGCCATAGCCGAACCCGCCAACACGCGTCCATACCGCGCCGAGGCTACCAGACGGACAACCCGCGCCGGCTACACGACCGTCGCAGGTTGCGCTCGGACCGTTTTCACCACCGCCGCCGGTCGAGCGGATATTGCTTGCGCTACCGGTACCGCAACCGCCGCCGATTCCTGCAGTAGTCCCCGCTGCGCCGCCGTTGGGGCCACTTCCGACATTGGCCGTCGTGGTCGTGCTCGCATCACCACCATCGCGGTTGCGACAGAAAAATAACTCACTCAGGCTATGGGCACCGCCGCCGCCTCCCGCTACTAACAGCGTGATCCAATCCGAACATTGACTACCACCGGACGGACCTTGATAGAGAAGCGCCGAGCCGCCACCTCCGCCACCATATTCGGCGGGACCAATTCCAAACGCATTGCGAAACGAAACACCCCGTTGGCCGGCCCCGCCGACCACAAAACGCAGAGTGCCGCCCGGTTGCAGGTCGGTCGGACCAGTGCCAATCACGAACGTTCCGGTCACTTCGGCTGCCCGGCCACCTTCCGCGACGCAATAATCGTATGCCCCTGCCCACCCCGAATCCTGCAACGCCGCACCACCACCGTCGCCGCCTTTGACAGTAAACGTCATCGGCCCGGAAAACGCGTCGAGCGGAATCACGTAGTCTTGCACGCTGCCGGAAAAGCGGATAAAGCTGGGAACACCGCAGCCTTGCTGGGCATGCGCTACGTGAGGTGTGTAAGAAATAACGAGTCCGGCTAAGACAATTGAGAATAGTGCTTTGCGCTGCATCGAATCGAACCTTTCATTCGCATACCGGCCTGTTGGCCGTGCCGCGATAGGAATACTTGCCGACGACTTAGGTCGTAATACTTCCTGTTGACCGCGACGACCTTGTGTGCTTCCAACGGTCGCGGCTCTCACTAAGGGAAACGAATGGGCGGCAATCTGCGGGTCAAAAATCTCCTCAGATCCAAAAAACACTCCGACAAGCGGCATTTATTGGCGAAAAAGTGCCCTCAAGCATGAAAAAAGCCCCGACCGTCGCAATCGAAGGCTGAGGCATGCGCAAAGGAAACTAGATTGTGAATCTGCGCGCCATACCGCCTTACGGCGTCAACAGCAGGTTCATGAACGCCTCGATATCGAGACTGTTGACGCTGCCGTCGGTGTTGACGTCGGCGGCGCACTGTTCGTCGGCAGTAGCCGCCGCTGGGTCGAGCAGCACCGTCGAAAGCATCGATATATCGTTGATATCCACCGAGCCATCGATGTTCACGTCGCCGATCGGGCCGCCGTTGCAACCTTCATCGCAGATGTTGGGCGTGCCATCGCCATCGCTGTCGGGGCCGTCGCTCTGCGTTTCGTAAGGACCGAGATCCATAAACGTCACAGTACCTGTGCCCAAGTCAGCGACACAGCTATCGACCGTACGCGTGGCGCCGGCGACATCCGTATTGCCGCCACCCGCATTGACGTAGGTGTCATAATCAGCTGCGTCGGTGCCGGTCGAACCGGCGACCAATCGATAGTCACCATTGGCCGCATCGACAAACATTGGCGTTTCATCGAAGTTACCTGCCGGCCCGCCGGGCAGCAGGTTGTTCGTCGTGATCACGCTGTTGATGCCGGCGGAGGCTAGGTCGAAAACGCTGTTCACTGCGGTAATGGAGCCCGCTGCGTTGTGCCGCAGGGACCAGGTATCCGTGCCATTCACAAACGTACAGTTGATAACCCGCGTGGTCATCCGCTGGGTAAGGATCGTTGCACTCGAGCCGCCATTACCGTCAAACAGACAATTAATAAAGGTCGCCGAATTCGGCGCGCCGTCGTCGCCCAGCGTACCGAACACTGAAGCGTCGCGGTCTGACGTATTGCCTCTAAACACGCATTCGTTGAACTCCGTATCCCCCGCATCAACTGAAATAGCACCGTGGCGGCGGGTATTGGAGTCGTTGTTTTCGAAAGCGCAACGATTGAATATGTGGGTGCCGCCACTAACTTCCATGGCCCCCCCGCCGTTGCCCGTTACTGCCACGCCGTTGCGCAGCGTAAAATCTTCGTGGGTCACTTGACCGGCATTGGGTAGCAAAATTGTCCCCATGTTCTGACCATCGAAAATCGTCTGCGCCATCCCCTGGCCGCGCAACGTCAGCGATTTGAAGTTGTTCCGGATATTGATCTCGGTAAACGTGCATGCGCCTAGTTCGATTACATCACCCATATCCGCACGGTCGATTGCCGTTTGAATGGTCGGGTAATTCACGCCCTGCGTCACGTTGCGCACGTTGGTGACGCCGGGGCAGTTGTCGCACGCATCGGGCACACTATCGCCGTCGGCGTCGATGGAATCATCAAAGCCGGGGCAAGCATCGCAAGAGTTGCCAACGCCATCGCCGTCATCGTCTGCCTGATCAGCATTCGCAGCTAAGGGGCAGTTGTCGCATCCATCCGGTACCAAATCGCCATCGGAATCGAGTAAATCATCAAAACCGGGACAGATATCGCATCCATCGGCAACCGAATCGCCGTCGGCGTCGGCCAGATCGTCAAAGCCAGGACACACATCGCACGGATCACCTATGCCGTCGCCATCGGCATCCGCCTGATCGGCATTGGCGTCGCTCGCACAATTATCGCACACATCGCCGACACCATCGCCATCCGCATCAGCCTGATCGGCGTTCGTGATTGACGGACAGTTATCGCACGCATCGGCGAAGCCATCGCCATCGGTATCCATCGTATCGCTACCCAAGGCACAGCTATCGCAATCATCGATGACACCGTCATTGTCGATATCGCGCGACGTCGGGACGAAAGTCAGACCACCAATCAACCCGCCGCCGTTGTCCGGAAGAGTTCCATCCGTCGCTGTCATGCCATCGCTAAATGGGAAATAGAGCGTGAGGCCGGTCGTGAGCAGCGGAAACGTCGCGTTCATGTTGGCTTGGATTTGCTGTTGCGTTTGCACCGTTCTCCAGATCCGCACGTCGGTGAGTTGACCATCGAAGGCCGTATTGTCCAAGCCGCCGATGTTCAAATCGAACTGGACCTGCGCTGCCGGAATCGTGCGCGTGTCGATCAACGCGCCATCTAGATATAGCTTGGCTTCGCCGGTGGTGTGGTCAAACGTGCCCGCCCAATGATGCCACTCATCGGTCAACAAGAACGGCTGCGGCGAGCGCGGACCGGATAGATCACCCAGGAATGTGAAGATAAACTGCTGGTTGCCGAGAAAACCAACGAACAAGCCCGCCCCATCAAGAATTCGATCTTCTGTGTTGGTCGAGTCGCGATTGGCCCAGACTTCCCAGCTCACCGACCGGCCGATGAAATCCAGACTCGGGGAAGCCGGCACAAATATTCGATCATCCACACCATCGAAATCAACCGCAAATCCATCGAACGGGCCCGCCACACAACTCGTATCGGCGCCTCGATACGTGCCACCTTGAACATCGGTACACTCGCGGCGCAACAAGACGCTGCACCCACCACTCGGCAAACAGCAACCGCCGGTGCTTTCCGGACCGCGAATAAAACCGACCGAAATGCCGAAGCCGGTGTTCCAGCCAACCGCTTGATTAAACCGGATCGTCACCGAATCGTGGTTAAAGATCGCATCGACTGCACCATTCGGAAGATTGGTGCTGAAGAATAAGTCGACAATCTCGACCGCCGGATCGAAGAAATCGATTCCGGAAATGACGATACTGGAATTCGCGTCCCATGTTTCGGGATCGGGGCCTGAACTTCGAAAGATCAAGACGCCCGCGTCGTACGGTTGAAATGTATAACCATCGAGGATGATCTGGTCGGTCAAATCATCGAGTTCGGTGACGACCGTAGTACCTGAATTTGAGATACCACTGATCGGGTTGTTCAACTCGATCAAAATTTCGTCGGTCACCAGCGTCTCACAATTACCGCCCAAGCCATCTTGATCGCCATTGATAATCCCCGGACACGAATCGCAAGTGTCGCCGAAGCCATCGCCATCGCTATCGATTTGATCTGGGTTTGCGATTAACCGGCAGTTGTCGCAACCATCGGGCACCAGGTCGCTATCCTCATCGGCCAAGTCATCACCATTCGGGCACTGATCGCAGGCATTGCCCACAGAATCGCTGTCGGAATCGGTCTGATCGGGGTTGGCGATGTCGGGGCAGTTATCGACGCCAAGACATATGCCATCACCGTCAGCATCGTTTACCATCGTTAGTGTAATCAGCCCGGGCCCGGTCAGTTTGCCAAGACCGCCCGCGCGAATCCAAATTGCTTGTTGAGCGGCCACTTGAACTTCTACCAGCGATTGCAGCGTTGCACCAGCGTCGTCATTGCAAGCCAGTTGCGTGCCGCCACACTGATCCTCGACCGATAGCACGGTATCAAAGGATGAACCAAACGTATCGATCGTGACGAGGCCCGCGCAAGGCGCCGTGAACTTGAACCAAAGCCCCATAGTATTAGTTGGTGAAAAACAACTTGTGGGTGAGTCGGCAGCACCGGTCGAATCGAACTGTGTCGTTCCTAGATTGACCGTGAGGGCGCTTGGACACGTATCATTGAATAGACCGCATTCGTAAGTGGCCTCCCCGTTGGTTCGACCGCCGTTGCCTGCCGCCCAACTGCTGCTTGATGCGAACGTCGTATTACGAAAACTGCCACCGCCGCCGCCGCCGCTGTTGGTGCCACCGGAACCACCGCCTGAGTATCCACCTCCACCACCGCCACTGCCTGAAAAACCGCCTTGCCATACGCCCGATCCGCCCGGCCCGAATCCCCAGCCGCCGTCCCCGCCGGTTTCAGATGCAACCCCATTACCGCCCGACGGACAACCTGGGGCGGTGTTCGGGCCTTGTTGAAATGCACCCGCGCCGCCATATCCTAGCCCATTGTTGGCACCACCGTTGCCACCGGCGTTGCCAATACAGTTACCACCGCCACCGTTAATGCCGCCGCCAGCAGAACTGCATATGTCAGGTACGCCATCACCGCCACTACTGCTGTTATTGCAGCTGCCGAAGAAGATGCCTTGGTGAGCACCACCGCCACCACCGGCGACCAGCAGGATGATCCAATCGGTATTACACGCATTGCCGGTCGATCCGGGCGCGCGATACAACACGCCGGTTCCACCACCGCCGCCGCCATCGGTAAATCCGGTTCCGAAGGAATCGCTCGTCGTGACACCAACGCGACCAATGACGAAGCGGATGGTACCGCCCGGCTGCAATTGGTTGGGGCCGAATCCCACCGGGAAAATTCCGCTCGCCTGCGCCCCATCGCCGCCAGCAGAAGAGCACTGGCTATTGCTGCCCATTATCGCACCGCCGCCATCGGCACCGTACACAGTTAAGCGTAATGAACCAGGTGGATTGACCGTCGGAATGGTGAAATCTTGCGGAGCGTTTGCCGTGGTGTGGCTCACGGTTTGAACAGAACCGCAAACGAGGTCAGTCGCCTGTGCCTGCTGTGAGGCCAACACACAAGCGATCATCGCCAGTGCCAATATGGTGATTGTTTTGTGTCGTGTCATCTTTTCGTTTCCTTTTCGTATGAGTGGACGTGGCGTCCGCTTGCAAGATATAGCGGGGTTCGGGTGCAGCACCGGCTCCTGTCGGCGCCTTCAAAATCGAAAACGTACGAGCCGCCGGGTGGGGGTCAGAAACCTGAGGAAAATTTCAACGACCCCGAATGTCACTCTGCCGTTACGATTCAACCAATAAAAAAAGACCCCCAAGATCACGCACGCGATCTTCGGGGGACTAACTTTGAGCGGTCAATTTTGTCGTCGTTACTACGGCACTACGGCGCGAGTACGTTGACAAACCCCTGTAAATCTAGACCGTCAAGTTGGCCGTCGCCGTTAACGTCGGCACGGCAAACGTCGGCTGGATCGACCAAATTCTGTGCCATCACGGAGTCGACAAAAGTTGGTAAATCGGCCATGGTCACTTGGCCATCGTTATCCACATCACCTGCCACACAAACATCGATGGACAACTCAAACCCCATACCGAAGCCACCGTAGGCGCTAAAGTCATCCCCAAACACCGATACGCGAATGTAATAAGTCGTACCCGCGCTAACCGGCAACGTCACCGTCGACTTACGGTTCTGCCCCGAAAGATTGCAATCGCTCGGAGCGCCTGGTGTATCGTCATTGCATGCCAACTGAGCGCCGCCGTCGGAAGGACAGCCATCAAAGACCGAGAGGATCGAATCGAATTCCGTACCAGGATTACACGTCGTAAACGTCGCCGCGCCGCTGGCACCGGGAGTAAATGCGAACCATTCAGCAATCTGGTTACCAGAGCCACAATCATCGTCATCGATGGCCCCCGTATTATCGAGAAGCGTACTCGAAAACAACACGCCCGCATCGATAACATTGGCAAGGGCGCATTCATCTCCCGTGATGTCGCAACCTAGGCTGTTCACCGTCGTGCCGCTCACCGTGTCTGCACAGATGTCGCAAACGTCGTTGACACCGTCAGCATCAGAATCGCCATCGCCTCCTTCGCAGGCATCGGGCACGCCGTTAGCGTCACAATCACTCGTCTGATCCAGGGTCTGAAAGTAAACATTATCTACGCGATGCTCGTCTGTGACGCCGCCGGTGCGGGCACCAAACGCATAGCGTGCATGAATCGGGTTGAAGCCCGGTACGGCAACTGCATCGATGGGCGTTGTTGTCTGACCACTGCCGTCCGTGATGCGGACCGTCGCCGCACTGCCGTCGAACGTGATGGAAGCGTGCTGCCACTGTTCATCGTTGAGTGGTGCTGCCAGCAACACATCGGCCAACGTAACGTTGTTGCTAATTAGCGTGACATTGTTACCACGTCCCGGGGCGAACGCGTACGTATTGAAGCTGACGACGAACGGTTGACCGTTACCGAATTCGCCGAATCCGATGTCGTCCCCGAAGAGATCGGCGTTGAATAACACGAACGCCATCCCGTCCGCACCACCGCCACCGCCGATCTTGAAGTCGAATTCGACATGGAAGCGATCGATGGATGCGGTTGTCACCGGACTAAATACGACAGTCCCAAGCTGATTTGGCAGAGCTTCGGTGAGCCGAATGGACTCACGGTCGAAGCTCGCCGTACCGTTGAGGCGATAGTCGTCAATGATATCCACGTCGAATCGATTGTAACGCGCGAGGAATCCGGAATCGCAGGCATCGGGCACACCATTAAGGTCACAATCGATCAAGTCATCCTGACCGGGGCAGAAATCATCGATATCCGGAACCGTGTCGCCATCTGAGTCGGCCTGAGCGTTTACGCTCAACCTAAACCTGCCTTCCGCACCGTCAATGCCGGAGACGCAAATGCGATGAGTTGCGCCGGCGGGCACAAGCCAATTGACGTACGCGCCGTTACCGCATGCCTGACTGCTGCAGGCGAGTTCCGTCGCCCCGCTCGCGTCAAACGTGGTAATCGCACAAGGGAAGTTCGTTGCCGGATCGCACGAATCGACCGTCACCCACTCGGGCGTCTGCGAACTATTGGTGTAGCTGTACCACACGCTCGGCGAATCGATCGTACCCGAGCAGGTCGTCGGCGCTGCAAGGCTGGCACCAATCGTGCGACCGTCATAAGAAGCTTCTGGTGTCAGCGCGATGGCACCGGCATAACTGTTGTTAACTGGTGCAACAGCCACGCTGCTAACATCCATGCCGTAAGCGCCATCGGTGCCACCAGCACCCGATAGTCGAATGTAGTGAGTCGCGCCAGCGGGCACTGTCCATGTCACTTTAGCGCGGTGTTGAAACAGCGTGCCCCCAGGGGCGATGCAGGTTCTTGGAGTGCCGCACGTCAAGATGTTGCCACCGCAAGTATCAAGCACTTCCAAGACGGTCTGGAATACCGTTTCGAGCTGACAAGTATCGGCAGTTACAACCAGATCGTAATCGTTTGGGTTCGAATAGCTAAACCACGCATCGTGCCAACAGATCTCGTCGCAGATCCAAGGGCTTCCGTCGAGACCTGAGAATGCCGTCGAACTGACAATCTTTCCATCCGACATTGGCGTCGCATTGACGCAGAAGTTGTTCGCGTTGGATGGTCGGGTGCCCCAGGCGTAGGAAATCCAGCCGTTGCGCGTCGCGGACGTTGACACGACGGCAGTCGCATTGGCGGGATCGGAGAAGGTGGGATTGACGTAGCTCCCACCGCCGCCGCCACCGTGGAAATCGGTGCTCAGCCCACCGCCGGAGTAACCGCCGCCACCACCGCCGCCTGTTTTTCCGCCTCCGCCCCCACCGTAGCCGAAGCCGCCGTTGCGGTTTCGATTACCACCGCTGCCGCCAGTCGGGTGTCCTTTCTGAGCCGCGTGTACGGAGTCGAATGGCCTGGTATACGCCCCGGCACCAGCACCCGATGGCACGAATGGATCGTCATAGCCGTTTCCGGCATTCCCGTTACAGCCGCCTGCCGTGCCGTTTTGCCCGCCGCCTCCCGTACCACAACCTGCATTTGCACCCGTAATGACGGTGTTGCCCGGGCTTCCAGAATTGTTGTTAACACAAACGTAGAAGGCCAACCCTTGGTAGGCACCACCGCCACCACCAGCCACAATCAACGGAACCCAATTGCTAGAAGGCGATTCTTGATAAAGCACCGCGGTGCCGCCACCGCCACCGGAGGGCACAATGTTGTTTCCAAATGCCGATCGCTTTATTCGTCCATCTTGACCGTGGCCACCGATGATGAATCGAAGCTTACCGCCGGGGCTGAGCCTCCCCGCTTCAACACCGGTCAAGAGTCGCGCGGAAACCTCGGCACCCTTGCCCCCGCCTTGAAAGCAGTTTGTTGTGAATGGCCCAGTAGTCTCAGCATTGCCACCATCTGCGCCCTTGACGGTCAAATCAATCCACATCGGGGTATCTGTCGGGGGTATGTTGAAGTCCTGGTATGTACCAACGCGCGTGTCAGTGCCGATGAAGTGATTGATGCCGAAAAAGGTTCCAAGTTCCGCCGCCCGGGTCGATTGAGCAGGCGCAAGTGAGCCTAAGCTGATTAATACAAGACTAAGCAGGTAAGGAGTCATAACCCTATCGATGAATCCAACCGACTTCTCCCCCGATATTTGCGACATGCAATATCGCATGGTGCGTTGCTCAGACCGTTTACAGGGTTGGCTCAATTGGTGCTTCATAACGCTTCCTTTCAGTCCAATTTCAAGACTCAGATGACAAAATCGCCGCCCGACGATCGCAGAATCGCATGATTCCGGATACGGACTCAGAATCGAAAACGAATGGGAGCGAAAATGAGGGTCAAAAAAATCGCTAAAAAATTGAACCAGCATAGAAATCGAAAATGACACTAGTTTGGTTGAGCAATCGGATACAATATTGATATGAGTTCGGGCAATAGCGAACCACCAGCAATCGTCGCAGAAGTAACACAACTGCTTCATCGCGTACGCGTTGGTGACGAGCAGGCTGTCAACGACCTATTGCCGCTCGTTTACAACGAGTTACGCGCCCGGGCCGCGTCGTACTTCCGCGCGCAACCTTCCGACCATACCCTTCAACCCACTGCACTCGTCCATGAAGCATTCATCCGGCTCGTGCGGTCTTCGAATCAAGAATGGAATGGCCGTTCGCACTTTTGCGCTGTCGCCGCCACCGCCATGCGGCAAATCCTCACCGATCATGCGCGACGACGGGCGGCGGCCAAAAATGCGGTGGGCGAACACCATCGAACACGGATTGATCCCCTGTCGGAGACATCCGCCGTCGACGTGATTGCCGTTGACGAGGCACTGAAGAAACTAACCGAACGCAATCGGGAACAGGCTCGACTGGTTGAGCTGCGATTCTTCGGCGGACTGTCAATCGATGAAGCTGCCGAAGTGTTAAAAAAATCGGAATCCACATTGAAGCGCGACTGGCGCAAGACGCGAGCATGGCTCCTAACAGAGTTGCGCAGCGGAGACGCACCGTGAGTTTGTCTGAGAAGTTTGATAGAGCGATGGAGATTTTTGATCGTGTCTGCGATCTGCCCTCACCCGAGCGCGAAGCTGAAATTGCCAAAGCCTGCGGCGACGACGATATCCTGCGCGGTCACATCGACAAGATGCTAGCGGCCGATGACACCGCTGATGCGGCTGTCGATAGTGATTCAGGCAAGCAACTCGATAGCTGGGCCGCGCGCCTGGTGGATGACGTTAGTGAATTCGAAAAACCACCATCCTCGATCGCGGGCTATCGTATCCTCCGCCAGATCGGCGCCGGTGGTATGGGAGTGATTTACGAGGCGGAACAGGAATCACCGCGCCGCAAAGTGGCCATCAAACTCCTCCGCCCGGACGCCATCAGTCGCGACGTGCTACGACGGTTTCAAAACGAAGCTCAGGTGTTAGGGCACTTACAACATCCAGGCATCGCACACGTATATGAATCAGGTGTTGTCGACGTCCGACGCGCTCAACCATTTCTCGCTATGGAATTGGTGAGTGGCGATCGAATCACAACTCATGCCGGAAATCGAAATCTCTCTATCAACCAGCGGGTTGAGTTGGTTGCCCGGATGTGCGACGCGGTACAACACGCTCACCAAAAAGGGATCATCCACCGCGATTTGAAACCCGCAAATGTCCTGGTCATCGATCAGGAGGGAGAGACAGCTACCAAGAAATCGAAGGACAAGACCATTTCCGATGTCATCGGTCAACCCAAGATTCTCGACTTCGGTATTGCTCGAATAACGGATCAGGATGTGCATGCTGCGACCATGCACACCGAAGTCGGCCAGATCATCGGAACGCTCGCCTATATGAGTCCCGAACAACTTACGGGCGACCCGGCGGGCGTCGATACCCGTACCGATGTCTATTCGATCGGCGTGATCCTTTATCAACTGCTCACCGATCGACTGCCGATCGAAATTCAGGGTAAGTCGCTGGCGGAAGCGGCTCAACTGTTACACGACCGGGATCCTGCTTCCATCGCAAACTTCAATCGCTCCTTACGCGGCGATTTGGATACCATCGTTACAAAGGCGCTGGCGAAGGAGCCCGACCGCCGATATGCCTCGGCCTCAGCGCTGGCCGATGATCTGAGACGGTTCCTCCACAGTGAACCAATTGCAGCGCATCCGCCGAGTGCTGTGTATCAGGTGCGCAAGTTCGCCAAACGCAATCGCGGCCTCGTAACAGGTGCAGTGGCCGCCGTATTGGCACTGGTCGTTGGCCTTACGATTACAAGCATACTGTTGGTTCGGGTATCTGAAGAACGCACAGCCAAGCAGCATGCACTTGAAAAATCTGAAAAGGAAAGAATCGCAAAGACACTCGCTCTCGAGACTTCTGAAGAGGTGACGCGCTTCTTCACCGACATGATCACCAATGCTCAACCCCAAGAGCAAGGTAAGGATGTGACCGTTAGAGAAATGGTTGACCGGGCCGCGACCACCATCGATCAACGACTTAGTGCTCGACCGATGATTGAAACTCGCATCCGGCGCACGATGGCCGATACTTATGTTTCACTCAGTGAATTCAAATCGGCACAACAGCAGATTGATGAAGCTGAGGCGATACTAAATTCGCTTCCGGAACCGGATTTAACGGACAGGCTTGGCATTCAGGTCAGCCGCGCAGAGGTATATTTCTATCTACAACAGTATCCGAAGGCCATCGTAGAATTCGACAAGGCCATTGAGTTGGCAAAGCTACACCCGACCCTGGAACTGCAAGTGGCCGAAATTAAGCTATTACGCGCACTTGGGCTCGTCCGTATGGAGAAGTTCGATCTCGCCGAGCAGGAATTTCAAAGTGTATTACGCCTATTGGACCCTGAGTCGGATGGAGATATTGACGCATTTCTCTCTGCACAAAGCGGCCTTGCCGAGCTATACAGTCGTCGCAACTCACCAAAAGCTGAACCGTTATATAAAGTCGCCCTAGAGACTTCGATCGAGCGACGAGGCGATGCACATCCAGAGACGATCCTTATCAATGGCAATCTAGCAGCGCATTACATGCGGGTCGATCGCGTCGACGAAGCAATTGAGATATTAGAACGGGTTCTCGCGGTACAGCGCGAATCCTTGGGTCCAGCTCACCGACAGACGCTTATCTCAGCGAACAATCTAGGGCTTACACTGTCGCGGGTAGGCCAAGCTGACAAGGCTCGCAAAATTGTCGAAGACGCATTGAGCGCTTCTGACGATGAACACGGATCGTCATCACCCACTTCCCTATTTCTCACGAACACACTCGTGGATGTATTATACTCATATCCCAAGGCATCTGATGAACTTGAAGAACTCTTGGTTCGGTCTGTAACATTGCACAAGGATGCGCAGGGGCCTTTATCCCAAGGCACCTTTGATGCTCAAAAGAGCTTACTGGCCTTCCTTGTTCGAAAAAACCGATTCGATGAGGCATTAACCCTAGGTCGAGAATTGGTGGACTTCTATACCGGAACGCTGCCCGAGAATCACCACTGGTTTGTCGAAGCTCGGTATTACATCGCAATGGCCTATTTTAAATCCAATCGACTTGAAGCTGCCGAACAAGAACTCGTTGCTATTGAACCACACGCCAATGACGCATGGCGCCCCACAATCATCCGGCGGATCGACGAGCTGAAAGATGTCCGACAGTAAGTTGCTTCACCTAGCGCCCCTCGACGAATCTAATATTGAAGGATCTTTCGAACACCCCTAGTTGCGATACGCAGAGCAAAAGACCTTACTCTACTTGTATATTTTTCTCTTCGATCATTACAAGTCGTTTATGTTCAACACGTATCCATAACTCAAAATAATAGCAGTAATGCTGCTCATGATGAAAACAGCCGCGTTGTGTGTTCAGATTCTTTTGAAGTCGGTCTCTATGGATGAGATTGTGACCTCGGCATAACAGTTTCCTCGGTCACTCATCAGATAAGGCGTGTCACTGATACGAAAAACAGCTAAAACGGACAGAATTGAGTGTATCACTTGCAATCTAATGAACCCGCAAGTACAATAAAATCAAAGGGTTACGGAAATTCGCCCTCGTCTGTTAACCGCTAGGTTGTAGGTTCGAGTCCTACTCGGGGAGGTTCACCCCTTCGTACAAACTCACGGCCCAGTGGGTTAACAACCAACATGATCGCCAAGTAAGCCGTAATGTCGCGTCGCGACAACTCTTAGGCGCGTCGATCGACCGTCCAATTTCCTCTCACTCGTTCACCATTCGGCGATCCGCGTTTCGAGCAAGCAACAAGTACGGCGATATCTCGCGATTCCTCTCTGTTTTTGAGTCTCGAAAGCAGCGCGGGGTTAACAGTCGACGCGTGCTACTCGAGTTGTAATTGAATGAATGGAAAGATCGTTGATCGATCGCGCAAACTTCACTTGGCTGACGTAGTCGATAGTGGATTTATCGCGCGATCAATTCTTGGAAGCGGAGCCACTGATGATCGTGGTCAGCAACAGCGGCGATGGGACGCAGTGACTTTTCAAAGAGATGCCCGACCTGGTCGGGTTCACACAGGATGACATCCTGAATAATGGGAGCGAGTTGGGTCAATTTCATCAGTTGGGTGATGCGCGCCCGTGAGACGCGCAGCTGCCGTGCGGCATCGGCGTAGTCGTTGAAGCGACCCGTCGTGATCTCCCATTGGATTTGATAGGCGAGTACCAAGGTCTTGGTCAGTGGCGGTATTGAGTCGCGAGTTTCCGGCTCGTTTTCAATCGGCCCGTGATCGTATGCTGGTCGTTGTACCGCGTCGAGTTGGACGTCAAATTCGAATTTCATCAATCGTGTTGTTGGCCATTTTTAGTCTCATGCCGTTGCCTTTACACAGCTTGCACCTTCGTCGGTCAGTTCCAAACCCAAACGTGTGGCAGCACGGTCATACGTGACCGACTTGATGAGCAATCGAATCAATCTTGCTCGTTCGTCGTTGGCGATATGCTCGGTCTTATCCAGCAGGCGCGTCGCCTCTTTGATTGGTGACGCAGTTAGTCGCTTGGTGTCAATCGGAATACGTCGTATTTGCTCCAGCACCGCTCGCTCGATCGACTCCGCCTTGACACTCTTGGTCGCACACGAACTGTAGCCCCGCTTCTGTGCCCTGGTACACACGTAGTAACGGTAGGACCGGTTATTACGATTGCAGGCGGTATGGATCATGGCGGCATTACAGGGCTGGCAGCGCAAGAGTCCTTTCAACAGGGCTTGGTGCCGATTGCGCGTGACAGAGCCCTTGGTTTTCGCGTTGCGTTGCAGCAGTGCCTGAGTGCGTTGCCAAGTGTTGTCATCGATGATTGCCTCGTGCAATCCTTCGTAACTCTCTTGCTTGTGCCGCACCCTGCCGATGTACGTCTCGTTCATCAGCAGGTAATTCATGTTCGACTTGTCGAAGGGTTTGCCTCCCATTCCCTTGCCTTTAGCGGTGATCCAGCGCTTGGTGGTCCAGCCTCGGCGATTGGCCTGATTGGCCGTCTCGATCAGGGATTCGTGTTTCAGATAAAGCTCGAAAATGGCTCTGACCTGTTCAGCTTCTTCATCATTGATCACGAGCGTCTTGCTTTCCTTGTTGACGTCGTAACCCAGCACCTGCCAGCCTCCGGCCCATTTGCCCTTCTTCCGTTGGGCGGCAATCTTGTCCCGCGTGCGTTCTCCAATGATCTCGCGTTCAAACTGCGCGAAGCTGAGCAGAATATTGAGCGTCAATCGCCCCATCGAATCGGCGGTGTTGAAGTGCTGCGTCACCGACACAAAGTGCACCTTCTTGTCATCGAAAAGTTGCATCATGCGAGCGAAGTCGAGCAGCGAACGGGAAAGGCGATCCACCTTGTACACCACGACGCAGTCAACCTGACCAGCCTCGATATCCGCCATCAGTTGTTCAAGGGCTGGACGCTCCATGCTGCCGCCCGAGAAGCCGCCGTCATCATATCGACCAAGTATGACGGTCCATCCGGCATGCTTTTGACTTGCGACATACGCTTCGCAGGCCTCGCGCTGTGCATCTAGGGTGTTGAAGTCGTTATCGAGGCCTTCGCTAGTAGACTTGCGCGTATAGATGGCACAACGCACTGGCCCGTCTGCGGTGGGTGTTTTTCCCTTTACTGGCCGTTGCCGCCTACCCATCCATCACCGCCCCTTTATGCTGCCGTACGAAGCCGAAGAAGAGATTGCCATTCCAGTGGGCACCGGTGACGGTCCGCGCGACGCCACTAAGGGATCGATAGCGCTTGTCGTCGTACTCGAAGCCTCGCTCTAGCACCCGCACAGTGATCACACGCCCCTTGTAGGTACGTCGGATCAGACATCCGGGACCCGGCAGTCGAATGCGACGGCGACTCCGACGTGGGCGTGAATCAGAATCGGAGATCGGAATCACGCAACCATTGCGTGCGCGCAGTTCACCCAGCGGATCCCAGCGCTCGATCAACGCCTCTAAGCTGCCCCTTGCCTTTGGTGATAGCAACTCAGCCGTTTTCGCCATCATTTACCACTCTTGGAGGTGGTTCGTGCGAACATTCCACGCTCGACCTTTCGAAAGCGCGACGCGTCTCCCTTCTTGTTAATCTCACGGAGCATCGAGGAATAAAGCGTGGCATGCGGCGTCTTGCCGTAGGTCTGCCACCCCGCCTTGATTACGCGTTCCGCGATCGCCTTGGCATTGAGCGGTTCGTTGGCCTGTGCCAGAACTGCTGCTGCCAAGTCGAGGCCGCTTGTTGTCTTCGTAGCGCCAGTCGTCGTTGCCTTAACGTTGTTGGGTTTCGGTGCCTTGGACGTTTTCGCCTTTGTTGTTTTCTTCTTGGTGGAAACGACTGCAGACTTCGACGCGGCACCTCGGTTGGACTGCCCCGCCTCCTTCGGTTGCTTCGACTACTGTTGGTTGCGTGGATTCTTGGTGGAAGCCGTTTTCTTACTTGCTGATGTCTTGTGTGCCATATTCATACTCCGCGAGACGTGGGTGATTTTGATCGCCGACGCGACATTGCGACGGCACTTGGGGGATTCAACTTCGTTGCTTGGTTTGGGTAAGTTCAGTTTCATGCATCATCAGCCGCCAACTCATCACTGACTTTTTCAGCAGCCTGCCACCTGCTCGATGGCGCGCAGCAGGTCGTTGATCATGCTGTTGCTGGCATTGGGCCCACCCTTCCGCTCGATGCCATAGACGATCTCTGCAACATTTCGAGCCACGCCAAAGCACTCTTCCGGCTCGGCCCGGCGCTCAAACTCGATCTCCACATCGTTGGCGCAGATCACTGCGCCGCGTTCGCTGCGTCGAATCGTCACATCGTCGATCAGTCCTTCGATAGTCATGATTTTGATTTGCATGGTGAATCTCCTTGATTCAATGGGATGCCGCTATTGTCTGCTTCACTATCCACATAAGGGCATCCGGCCACTGAGATAGCAAGGCAATTCCGCCAAATTTCGAGACAATTATTTTCGCTCAGATGACTCGCGTCCTTGGCGCTAACAAGTGCGACGCAGGCACATACCTTGCCAGGATAAAGTGGTTATGCGTGATGCGTGATGCATGCTGCGCTCAGCTCGGTCCCGTCGCTACGCTCCGCCCGCCATCGGCGTGTGCTATCGAGGATGCAACACTAAGATATTGACTGGTATTAACCGTGGGGGAAGGTCATATTCACATCTCGAAGTATTGGGGAAACCTAAAGTCGTGTAATTTTCGTCTCAAGCCAAGAACGCCATTGCTCAATCATGCCTTGTGAGTCTAGTAATCGCCTGATTTCCGCCTGGTCACTTGTCTTCTCGGAATAGACACGCACCAAGTCAACAATCGGCACTGAACCATCTAGCCTGCTGACTAATTCGAGCTTATCGCCAGCCTGAATCGTTCCTTCGATTGTTATCGAGAAATAGAATCCGGTTTGCTTCGTCTCGATCATGTGCTTTAGTGTGCGATCGTCTCCAGTCTTAATTCCGAGTTTGAAGCATGGCAGACGTGGCTGAGTTACAGTAAATACCGCTGATCCGCAGCGAATCTGATCACCGAACCGAACGTCAGATTCAGTCACACCAATAGTCGTCAGGTTTTCCCCAAATGCGCTGCTCTCAAACTTGATGTCAGGGAACGCTTCGCGCCACGACTGATAGTGCTCAACGGGAAATGCATACACCGCCTTGAGTGGCCCACCATGAACCTCACGATCCGCTTGATGATCTCCCGTGAGATTGATGCCCGATGCGCGAACTGGTCCAGTCACCGGCGTTTTGTATATGCCCGTTGAAACTGACTGACTCCGATTTTCAACCACCCTTACTCCGCCAACGCACACTTCAAGTACTCGGGCATCATTCATGGCTACAATTCCGCTTATCAAGACGTCGTTACAGCTAACAGTGGCTCACTTACTTGCTTCAATATTCTAGCAGTTCCGACAAACGCTCAAAACCAAATCGAGACCACTGACTCTATTGGCAACTTCTCGGGTAGACCGTTTGTTGTTCGACAGCTTGTTTGGGCGTGAGCGAGTGGTTTGCGTTTTCTTTTTGGCAGTGCAACATTGTCACAGAGAACGACGCAACCAAAGACGTCTGTGACTCTCTAATCACATGTCTGCCGCACTTGCTGAACGTCGTATCTGAATCGCTCTTCCACCGCACGGACCGAGATTTTTCGGCCCTGGAAATCGCGCCGGATCATGCAGTCAGGTTGCTGGCAATCGAATCTTCCGACGCCGGTGTTTGACCGGAGAATCGGGTTCATCGATGGCGACGAGGCAACCACGCTTCGCGCGCAATTTGTCCAACAGAATTCACTTTTCAATCAGCGCGTCGAGCCATCGACTCCGCCGACAGTTTGACAGCTCCCGCGCTCATGCGTTACCGCCCTAAGTTGCCGCGCATTTAGACACCCCTCGATCAATCTTTCGGAAGCGAAACGAATCTTCCTTATTGCTGATTTCCCACTGATAGCAGCATAAGTCGTTGCTCCAGGCGTCCCCCCCCTTGGTCTTCGAACCGGCGGCGATTACGCGCTAGGCGATGGCCTTCGCATTCTGCGGCTTACCGACATCCACTAGTACCTCCGGAGCCAGGTCGAAACCGCTGATATCTTTCGGACAAACCTGTATGCGATATTTACCGTCGATTGCCTCGTTCCATTAGACACTGATGAAGCCGCTTTATTGTTTCCCTGTTCTCCTGTTGGTCTTCCTCGCTGCCATTACTCGGCGCCTCTAGAATTAATCAACCCGTTCGCTGCTTCACATGGGGGGCAAGTCGGGCGCAATACATCAAGGCAACTCAGCGAGATTCTGGTGGAATTAATGGAGAAGTTCTAAAACGTTTTGTTGGCATGAAATCACTGCAAACAAATGACAACGGGCCGCCCGAGTTGAGCGGCCCGCGATTTTTTGTCTCGTGAATTAGACTTCCCGTGTTCAAGGGCTGGTCAGCGCGTTTATGAATAGCTGGATGTCTAGGCTATTCACGAGCACATCCATGTTCATATCGCCATTCTGAATATTACATCCCGAGTAGGTGGAAGCGTAGTCCACCGAGTTCACGAGCGCCAGCGCAAACGGCGCTACATCGGAAACATCCAGCCGTCCATCGCAGTTCATATCCCCCAAAATAACAGCCTCGCAGCCGTTCGAGTCTACAACTGTACCTGCAATCGTATTCGGGCAGAGGTCGCAATCGTTCGGTATCCAGTCGGCGTCTTGATCTTGCAGGGCACAACTGGCGCCGACGCTACGACATCGGATGTTATCCAGAATCGCGGCACCACCACCGACATTGCCTTCCGGAATCGTCCAGACGAAGACGAGTCGAACCGTTGAATTCGCGAACGCGCTGACATCGATCATTCCAGTTTGCCCGACTGGTTCCATGAAACCATTGAGCGGCGGCATGAAAGCGCTTCCAGCAGTAGCCGTGGTAATCACATCGGTCTGCAAAGCCGCTCCGCCACCTGCCGGTTCGACATGTACTTCGAATGTTCGATCCAGGGTGCCTGCCGTGAGATCCCACAGTAGCACGTAGTCGAATAACACCCAAGCGGTATCCGGATCGATCGAAAAATCCTGTCCAAGCCGGATAACGCCCGACGTCTCACCGGCGAATCCGTTAGCGGCCGCGAAAGCACCTTCCGACAATGGGAATGGTGCGACCGACAGTGGGAGGTCCGGGTTGGCTAGATCCTGAACGACCCAGCTTGATAGATCACCCGATTCGAAACTGATGTTCGACGCGCCGCACGTTCCTGCACAGTAGATCTCGCACGCGTCACCTACGCCGTTATTGTCACAGTCAGATTGTTCCGGGTTGTAGAAATCCGGGCAGTTGTCGCATCCGTCGATGATGCTGTCACCGTCGAAGTCCGCCGCATCGTGGCCCTGGCAAGCATCGCAACCATCGATCACACCGTCGCCGTCGGAGTCAATCGCGTCATTAAAGCCGGGGCATGCGTCGCAGCCATCTGGAACACCATCGGAATCGGAATCGATGCGGTCATCGTGGCCATCGCAGACATCGCAAAGGTCAGGAATCGTATCACCATCAAAATCAAGCGAATCCGGGAACCCGGAGCACAGGTCGCAGGCATCGGGGGCACCGTCATTGTCAATGTCATTCGAATCGTCGAAACCTTCGCAGGCATCGCAGCCGTCTGGGACACCGTCTCCATCGGTATCGACAGCATCGTCAAACCCCGGGCAGGAATCACATCCGTCCGCCGTGCCGTCAAGATCAGAATCCACCAAGTCGGAGAAACCCGGGCAAACGTCGCAACCGTCCGGCACGTTGTCGCCATCCTCATCGCGTAGATCAGACGAATCGGGACAGACATCACATGCATCCGGCACCGAATCGCCATCTGCGTCTAGGCCATCATCGAAGTCCGGGCACGCGTCACAACCGTCGGCAACTAGGTCACCGTCCGCATCCAAGCTGTCATCAAAACCCATACAGGCATCGCAGCCATCAGGAATTGAGTCACCATCGGTATCCGTCGCGTCATCGAAGCCCTCGCAGATGTCGCAGCCATCCGCCACGCCATCGCCATCGGCATCCTGGTTGTCGTCGAAACCCGGACAGGCATCAATCGCACCGCAAATACCATCATCATCCGGATCGACGCACGAATCGAAGTCATCACAGACGCCGTCGTTGTCAAGGTCAGTTGCCGAGCCAGCGTTGATAGTCACAGTGATGTCGCATGTAGAGACATTTCCACCGACATCAACTACGGTCAAGGTGACTACGTTGACTCCAGCGTCGTCCACAGTGAACTGAGTCTTGTCAAGACTACGCGACGCAATGCCGCTGCAGGCATCAGACGAACCGTTGTCCACGTCGTCAGCTGTGATGTTAACAGTCTCATTCGGACATACATCGAATGAAAGGTCCACGCCACAGGTAGCGATCGGTGGAACGTCATCAACAACCTCGACCGTGGTCTGACAGGTATTCGTGTTACCCGCGGCGTCTTGGACGATGAGAGTGACTGCATTCGTGCCCACATCGTTGCAATCAAATTGGATGCTGTCGACCGGTTGGTTCGATCCGCCCAGCTCGATCCAAACGGACTCCACGCTACAGTTGTCGAGCGATCCGCCGTCAAGTTCCGATGCGTATAACGTTGCTATCCCATTCGTGTCCAGCGCAATCGTGCGGCCCTGACACGCAGGTGTGGGCGGAATCGCGTCCACCACCATCACTTGCGTAAGACAACACGCGCCGAGATCGCCTGCTCTGGCACAAACCTCGACGTCATTCGAGCCTAGGTCTGCGCAAGTGAAGGATGTTTGCGAGATCGTGACGACCGGCTCACCGCAATTGGAGGACGCGCCACTGTTTACGTCGGAGATCATGATCGTCGCCAGACCGCTATCGTCGAGGAAGGCCGTATGCGTCGAACAGGACACGCTAGGGAAGCCGGTCTCCTCCTCAGTACATATTTTGACGGAGCACTCTGCGAAGCCCGCGCTCTCCGGTGTACTCCTGTAGACCGCATGCGCGCGAATGCGCAGATCGCCACCGGGCAAGCTGGCGGGAATCGTGACGTTCAGGTCGGAATTAATCGGGCAACCGCTGCAAACTAGACTGAACTGGCCGCTATTCGGCGCCGTTTCCCGGTAGACATTGGCGGTTACGAGATGTTGCCATGTCTGGCTACCCTCCGGCGGCGTAACGCGAACAGTGATGTCTTGATTGTTGGCACTCTCGACGCTGGGAACAATGTGAGCAGGTGCGGGTGTCGTGTAATGGTAACGGTAATAGGCTCTCATATAGATTGTATCTGCCAGCAGAGCATCATTGAACGTATACGGCGGGTGCCTCCGGATCCGAAACGAGGAAGACATTTCTTGATTGGCGTCGTATGAATCAGGCTCGTCGCACGGATCGCCGCTATGGCCGAATTCGTCGTTCTCCCAGTATTCAAGATGGGAAAATATGTGTTTTGGGCTTTCAACAGTGCCGGGCAGCGCCAAGGCCACCCCATTGATCGTGACCCAACCGCCACTCCACTGGTCGACGAAGCCATGGCAAATCTGGCTGTCGGGGATGACGCCGGACGCATTGAAGGTCGTGTCAACGATAAATTGATGATCCGGGTCAGTGAAATTGTCATCTCCCGGGTTGCGTAAATACAGATCAGTGACATTAATAAAGATGTCGATAGGGCCGTCATCGTAATATGTATTTTGAGCAGTGGCCGTGGCAGCCAGGCTTGCCTGGCAGAGTACAACTGCTATCAACAGAGCATGGATTCTGTTTCCTTGAAGTGATCTTTCGTGAATCATCTTGCGAATTCTCCTTTTTCCGCGGTGTTTGCTGGGAACATTCGTTCATCTCGTATCAGAAAGCACGAAAGGCTGGCATCGAGGTCCAACTTTGACAAAAAATTTTTGGCAAGATCACCGACAGCACGCACCCTCGACTAGTTTTTGAGATTCAGGAGATTTCGAAGGGGACGTTACGGCAGAAAGAAGTAACTCGGGTGTGGTGGTCCACCGATTTCTGTGCCGCGACAATTTGCCGTCGCCGATGGTATCAGCGCGGTTACGTTAGTCGTCCGTTGCGGCCTCGGGGCGCAGCAGCACGCTGGCGAAAGATGGTAGATTTCTAACTCAGCAACTGGACCCGATATGGGTACAAGCGCAGGCGGTGCCGGACTAACATAGAATCTGGTGTTAACCGTGGGGGAAGGTCATTCGGTACGGCCTATACCAACACCTGACGAGGCCTTGAGTTGACTTTTTAGATTCCCAGTCATGAGGACTTAAATGTGCCGAAAGCATTTCAAATAGGAGAAGATCGTAAACAAGCTATTTGAAGCCAATGCGACAGTTACGCGGTAACATAACTCTGAATTGGTAACTACATTCCACAAATAGCAACGCCCGGGTGAATTGGCATCACCCGGGCGTCACGTAAGTAGCATTGATTCGCAGGGCCGCTGCCAGTTACGGGGCGAGCACCAAATTAATGAAGTTCTGAACGTCACGACTATCAACGTTGCCGTCTTCATTCACGTCCGCCGCACAATTTTCCTCAGGAGTAGCTGCTTCCGGATTAATCAGAATCGAAACAAATCTCGGCAAATCACTTAAATCAACCAACGCATCTCCATTAGTGTCTCCGATCGGGCGTCCAAATCCACATGGCGAGATGTCGCAACCGACCTCTAACCCGTTGTCGTCGATATCAACAATACTCAGTCCAAAGTTTCCGTCTGCAATCATCGCAACCGTATTTTCAACATAAATCCCGCTTGCTTCGCCAGGTGTGCCAAATGAGCTAATCACCTCAAGTGACGCCGGGGCACTGACATCAATGAGCTGCAACCCAGCATCTGCAGCAGCAACATAAGCCGTGGCAAACTCAACTACAACGTCTACAGCAATACCAGGTGTCGCAATGCCTCCGATCAACCAAGGTGTGGTCGGATTAGCAACGTTGACCACCTTCAATCCTTGTTCGCCATCAGCAACATATGCGATGTTGTCGCTAACAAACACGCTGATCGCCTCACCAGGTGTATCGAGATGCCCCAACAACATCGGATTCGCTGGATCATTAACGTCAGCGATATGAAGCCCATTCTCGATTGTCGTCACGTAGGCAACACCATTAATAACTTCTACATCCGTCGCAAATCCGATTCCATCCAGGGTTCCGAGCAACACAGGCATCGAAGGATCATCGACATCAACGATTTTCAAACCATTGAATTGTGCGGCTACATAAACGACCGAATCACGCTTCGTTAGCCCGAAAACAGGTCCTTCTAGGTCGACGGAACTAATCAACGTTGGCGATGTCGGAATGCTCGCGTCTACGATGAGAAGTCCCAATTCTCGGTCGCTAACAAAGACAGTATCGCCCTCTACCTCAACATCATAGGCATCGGAAGACATGTCAGGTGAACTAAGATGCGCAGGAAGCGTCGGATCACTTACATCAACAACTAAGAGACCATTATTCCCATTTGCGATGAATGCAGTGCTTCCAGCGGTTGCTACGCTTGTCGCATATCCGCCTGAGTAAAGTCCACCCAGGCGTTCCGGAGCAAGGCAAGGAGATTTATCTTGTCTCAGTCGAGCAACACGAATTCCGAAGCCATCCAGTTCAACTGTCGGACTAAAGCCGGATCGGTTCCACGAGCGGAGATCATCGGACGAGCTGTAAAATGCACCACCGCGGAGACCACGAGAGGTATCAAACACAATTCCCTCGTTCCATTCGAATACATTGCCACCTTGATCGAAGGTACCGTACGGACTGGAAGACGGCCATGCGTTATAAGATCCAACATCGGTGCGAAAATACGGCGTGCCGATTGCAAAATCAGCTCCAAAAAAATTCGCCGAGCCATTGGTGAAATCCGACCCAGGCGGGAGTTCGGACGATGGAGCTGTGTCAGTACCGGTCGGATAGTCCCAATAATTTGCAGTGGGTCCGTCATTCTTGTGGTACGCCGCCTTATACCACTCATCCTCAGAGGGCAATACCCAGGTGGCTGCAATCGTACGTGTTACACCGATGAAATCTGTGTCACTCGTTGCACCGATTAGCAGATATGATCCATCCTCCGTAGTTGATGCAGTTTGTGATCCCGTTGGTTGTCCGTTGTGCATCCAGTTACAAAATCTTGCCGCATCAGCCCACGAAACAAAATTGACAGGAAGATCACGGAAGTCAGAAGCGACGCTGTATTTGTAGTCACCTACACTACCGGTCCTTGCGATCTTACAGCCTGTTTCGGATGTCCACATCTCAACGTTGTAGAGACCGTAGGTATCTTCTGACGCCACCGCATTAAGGAACGCCGCATATTGTCCCGCCGTAATCTCAAATTGCCCAATGTCATACACGTAATTCACGTTCCCGTATCCGCCGTGCATCAAATCTGCGGCATTCTCTGGATGAGTGACGGTAACTGTCTTCACCGTGATCGCGGGTTCAGCGGCAACAGGACTAAAGTCCGCCCAAACGTGTCGATCGAGTGAAAGGTCTGGAAAACTCTGGTCACGAGCAAAGGAGATCATGTCAATCTCCCTCGAGGTCCAGCCTGCCGGAGTCCGGCTAAACCTGAACCCTTTCGTCACAGCTTCTTCGTCAAAGTTGGAGGGAAAATAGACAAAGAAATTCTCCTGCCCGTCATAGGTTGGGCTGGCACCCAGTACGAATGCACTGCTCCGCTGCAAAAAATCGGCGGCCGCATTCATTGCAGCAGTAATATCAGCATCGGATGTGAAAGGAAGGCTAGACGAACCGGAGTCGTAGACTTCGTCAAATGATCGTTCGTCGAATCTCACGTTGAATAAGGATACGCCGCCAGAAAATTCAACCGCTAAGCGATCAATTCCTGTAGGAGCATCCGGAATTCCCAATAGGCTTGTAGGAGGTACGGCAAGGACGCGCATTGCGAGCTGCTGATCCAATGGTGAATCCTGAATCATCCACCCCTCATTGTTAGTATTGCGCCAAAATCCTGTGGAATCGCTCGTTGTCGCCCACGACCCAATACTTGATGAACCATTTGCTGTTGCGACGATGTAATACTCCTCGCCAGCTATCAGGGTTGGATTATCTTCGGAGTACACGACAACCGCCTGACTATTGAAATCCGCCGGGTAGCTGAATGGTGCTCGAAACCACCGAATTTCTCCAAAGGACTCTAATAAAGTCTCCGGACCAATCCCAGAGCCCGAGTAAATGGCCAAATCGACGATTGAAAACTCCGGCAGGTCATTAAGCGCTATTCTCACCCCATGGAGCTTACTATCCGTTGCCGGTGTAAACGCCTGCGCTACCGAAATAGACGGTAAGGGAGGATCGGCAGCACCTCCACGAATGATGGCCCCTCCCGTATCAAACTGAAAATCCGGCTCCACATTGTCGAAGATTGTCATCTGGGCATTCGCAGCTGACACTCCGAAAAAACACGTCACCAAGAAAACGTGACACAATCGAAGGCTTGGTGTAATTGGTTGGAAAGAATTATCGTTCTTATCTTTATGAACCGTATTCAGCATCATCGTTCCTCCAAGATTCTCGTGATTCAAAAGGGCACAAAATGAGCGGCTCCAACCAGAATGCACAGAAACCCCTCGTTGAGGCCCAACTTTGCCCTTTAAATTCACGAAATGCTGTGGGACGGAACAGAAAAAAGATATAATTGCCTGAACAGCAGGAGGTTACAACACTGATGCCCAAGCCGAGTCAATTCGAGGTTACCCAGATCCTAGGTCAAATTTCTGCCGGGGACTCTGCCGCAGCGACCGACCTACTTCCGCTTGTTTATGACGAATTAAGAGCACTTGCTAGTCATTACATGCAGTCTGAGCGGATCGGACACACGCTAGAAGCAACGGCATTGGTGCATGAGGCATATGTTCGGCTAGTTGGATCCGGAACAATCGAATTCAATGGACGACAACATTTCTTCGCCGTTGCAGCGCGTGCCATGCGGCGTTTGTTGGTAAATCACGCTCGTGACCGACAAGCTCGAAAACGCGGCGGGCCGAACTGCCATAAAGTCACGATACAGGATGTCGCTGCTGATGCGGAAATGAGCGTCATTGATGTACTTGATCTTCATGATGCGATTGAATCATTGGCAAAACTCAGTGGCCGCCAAGCGCAACTCTGCGAATTGCGGTTTTTTGGAGGCCTTGAGATATCTGAATCAGCACAGTTGCTTGGGGTCGGACTAAGCACGGCCAAACGAGATTGGACGATCGCCAGGGCGTGGCTAGCAAATAAGTTAGAGGAATCCAAAAGATGAGCGCAGCGGATCACGAAAAAGCGGGTGAACTATTCTTGCAGGCGCGTGAACTTCCACCTGAATCCCGAACTGCATTCCTTGATGAAAACTGTGGAGAAGGCTCCACGCTTCGCGCCGCTGTCGAAGTGCTATTGGATGCCGATGAGCGGGCGACATTTCTGGAGAATGCCAAAGGAGTTGATCTACGCGTCGGACTTCAAGAGCTTTCAAGCGAACACCTTATCAACGCTGACACCGTCAACGAAACGCTGCCAGAGAATATCGGGAAGTTCCGAATCGTCGCGAAGATTGGGCAAGGTGGCATGGGTACTGTCTATGAGGCAACGCAAGAAAACCCAAATCGACGAATCGCCTTAAAGGTCCTCCCTATTGGCCTAACGACCGCAACGTTGAGGCAGCGGTTACGACGTGAAGCTCAGGTACTTGGACAACTTCAACACCCCGGGATTGCCCAAATCTATGAGGCAGGATTTATAGATTCGGACTCGTCGCACATGCCCAGCCAGCCCTTCATTGCGATGGAACTAGTGAAGGGAAAATCTCTAGACGAATTTGTTATCGATAATAAATTGGCGTTGGAATCTCGACTAGAACTCATCGCACGCGTGTGCGACGCCCTAAGCCATGCACACCTTCGCGGGATTGTCCATCGAGATCTCAAACCCTCCAATATCCTGGTGGAAGAAACCGGACAGCCCAGAATTCTCGATTTTGGCGTTGCGCGCGTAACCGATGCAGACATTCAGAATGTCACGCTTCAAACAGAGATTGGACAACTAATTGGGACACTTTCGTACATGAGTCCGGAACAAACAGCTGGAGACTCAGCCCTGATCGATGTTCGTAGCGACGTTTATTCGTTGGGCGTGATACTGTACGAGGTACTCGCTGGCCAGCAACCGTTTTCATTCAGTAACCTGGCAATTCATGAAGCTGTCCAACGAATCAACAATGATGAGCCCACGACGCTCGGTGCCCTCAGTAGTAACTTTCGGGGGGATGTTGAAACCATTGTCCAGAAAGCGATGGAAAAAGACCGAGATCGTCGGTATTCGTCAGCCGAATTGATGGCGGCGGATCTTCGTCGGTATCTCCGTCACGAGCCAATCGAAGCCAGACCCGCCACACTAGTTTATCACGTCAAAAAATTCGCCGTTCGGAACAAGGTACTGGTGGGAGGCATGGTAACCACTCTGCTCGCACTCTCAGCTGGACTAATTGGTAGTTTGTATTTTCTGAAGGAGGCGCGTACGCGTCAGACGGAGTTACAAGGGGTCGTCAATTTTCAGGCGAGAATGCTCACCAACGTAAGTGCAGAGGAGATGGGACAGCAACTAATCGCCGAGATTAGAAGCGGCACACTTCGCCTCTCCGAGACTGACGATGCTTTTTCAGATGAGGATTTGGCTGAATACAACGCGCTATTATCAAGATTAGATGCAACCGGAATTGCAAGCCGAATCTTGGACACCAGTATTCTGTCACATGCCGTCACGGCCGTCGAACAGGAATTTTCGGAACAACCGCTAGTACAGGCAGATCTCTGCTCATCCTTGGGAACGGTCTACAACGTCTTGGGCCTCTACGAGCAGGCAAATACACAGTTTAAGAAGTCGCTACACATTAGAACTCAACATCTTGGTCCTGAACACGAAAAGTCGTTGATTGCACTTAGAGATTCGGCTGCGATGTACGCTCTGCTTGGAGACTATACCGAAGCGGAGAGACTGTTTTCGTCCGCGCAGGAAAAAATGACTAAGGTACTGGGAGACCATCATCCCGAAACCCTGAAAACGCTGTTACGTCTAGGTGATTCTTACGAAAATATGACTCGTCTAGAAGACGCAAAGCGGGTTTTTGAACAGGCCAGAGACTTAACTACCACGCACCTTGGGGATACACACCACCTATCTCTGCGCGCCGCTGAATCACTAGGGAACCTCTATCGTGTAACTAGCAAACTCGAAGAAGCGAAGAAACTTCTACAAGAAGTTCTCGCTGCACGAGAAGCACTCCAAGGCTCAATGCACAAAGACACTATTCAGGTTCGAAAGCATCTCGCATTTGTGCTCCAGTTGCAAAAGTCATACGAAGAGGCTGAGCCCATGCTGATTTCGGTGCTAGAAGCCTCGAAGGTGCTGCATGGTGAGAACCACCCTAACACCCTTTCTGCCGCTCATAGCCTTGGTAATATTTATGTGCATATGCATCGTTACGAACAAGCGGAGCCGATTATTCGCGACACACTTGACCGACGCAGTCGATTACTTGGAGTTGAACACCCGGCAACTATCCGATCGATAAATACGCTTGCTCATCTGTTGTTGAGAACCGATCGACGGGATGACGCGATCCCGTTACTTATGCAGTCGCTTGATGCGGCCCGCCGGACGTTGGGAACTCACCATAATACGACGATGGTAACCACTCTAAATTTGGCAACCGCGACGCTCGAAGCAGGCAACTTTCAAGACGCAGTTGAATATGCCCGTCGGGCCTGGAAATTGCGAAGTGAAATATTCGGAAACGAAAACTATCGAACATTGATAGCAAAGTCCGTGATTGGTGAGGCGTTACTCGCTAGTGAAGAGTATGTCGAGGCAACTGAGATTTTTCGAGAATTGTTAGACGTGTCTCGCAGAAGTGATCTACAAGCACGACCGTTATATTCGAGTGCTCTTGGGCGATACGCACTGGGCGCAATCGCCTCTGGAGAAAGCGAAAAGGCAGAGTCCGTTTGCCGCGAACTCCTTAGCCTCTGTAATGCAAAATTCAGCGATCGACCAGAAGCAATTGGGCGAGCGGAGCGTCTGCTTGCAAGTTGCCTTGTAGCACAGGGAAGATTCAAAGATGCGGAAGCCCTACTTGCTACCGCGATTCCAAATCTACTCGAACAACTCGAACCCGAACACTGGCAAGTGCATTACACAAAGGTCATACTCGCCGGAACGCGGTTGAAGCAAGGAATTGACGCGAGTGAAGCGTCAATCTCTGAATCTGCTGAGCTGGTTAGAAAAAATCGCCAAAATATCAAGATTCCAGAGCGAGCGTTGATTCTGACTCAGATAGCAGAAGTTGAAAATCAACTTAGACTACCACGATAGCGACGTTATTCTCGACTGCACCTTTATAACAACTGAAAACGTGAAGATGGCCGATTGCTCTGCCGAATATTATGGTCGCACACTTTGAGCATTGATTAGCATTTACTAGTCTCGGTCCATTCGCGAGACGTATTGTGTTTTTCGACAAACATGTTTTGCCCGTCAGGGGCATGAATCCAGATTTATGGACTTGCTCCCGACGCCTTACGAGTCCGTGACCCAAGACTTAGATCCTCTTTATTGCAAAGAACGTCTATACCGAAATCGTTTCAAGGCCGAAAGGACTGTAAACACGCCAGGTGAAGGCGATGTGGATTTCACTCAGCATCACATTAATGAGCAAGTGACTAAGTCCAAGAAGAAACGACGCCCGAGTGAATTAACATCACTCGGGCGGCATTGAAAGTCCAGCGGATTCGCGAGGCATTCACCAGTTACGGGGCGAGCACCAGATCAATAAAGATCTGAAGGTCGCGGCTATCGACGCTGCCGTCTTCATTCACGTCCACCGCACAGAAGTCCGCCGCGTCGAGTGCTTGCGGATTCATCAAGGCGCTGGCGAATGGTGATACATCGTTGATGTCGAATGCGGCATCATTGTTAACGTCGCCCAGCAATCGATCGCCGCAGGGTGATTCGCAAGCGTCGCCGATGCCGTCCACGTCGGTGTCGGCCTGATCGGCATTCGACGTATCCGGACAGTTGTCGCACACATCGGCAACGCCGTCGCCATCGGTATCGTCACCGTCGGTCTGCGTTTCGTAGGCACCCATGTCCAAATACAGTGGATCGCCGGTACCCGTGTC
>JGI12316J15309_10000386_pt1 | contig 132368 bp, 124 predicted proteins | sample MarCyaLeptolynsp_FD_15309 | JGI IMG/M metagenome (IMG submission 15309)
GGTGTGGCGGCATTGTGGTTTTAAAACGCGGTACGCATCACAGTCTTTACAATGATATTGCGCATTCCCGCATTTATTCGTACCATTGCGCACGATATTAATGCTGCCACACCGACTACAGTTATAGGTAACGGTTTCTTTTATCATGATAAGCAGCATTATATCTCTTTTCATCACTTACCTTTTAACCACTACCCAAAAATCTAGTACACAAAATTTTGTATCCTCTGCGACAACAGGCTAAACTGATAGGCAATGGATGCCTTAACACAATTACAGGTTTTGTTGCAAAAACGGTGTGGTCTGTTGTTTTCCAAAGAACAACAAGACGACTTTTTTAAGCATGTCAGCGCAACATTATATGATTTAGGCTTTGCCGATGTATTGGATTTAGTGGTTCACTTAGAACCGCACCCCATCACACATCCCAGTTGGCAGGTTTTGTTAAACCGTGTCACGATTGGCGAAACGTATTTTTTTCGTAACCAGTGGCATTTCCAAGCATTGCGAGATCGCATTTTACCGCCACTAATTTATCAGCGTCGTATGGATGGTGAGTTAACCATCCGTTTATGGAGTGCGGGGTGTGCTAGCGGCGAAGAACCCTACTCACTAGCCATTTTGCTACAAGAATTAATCCCAGATTATCACAATTGGGATATTGAAATCTTAGCGACCGATCTCAATAGTGAATCCATTGCTAAAGCGGAAAAAGCAATTTATGGCGGGTGGTCGTTCCGTATGGAAACCCCGTTACATGTCAAAGAAACCTATTTCACTGAAGCAGCAGGGTTATATACATTAAAGTCTGATGTACGGCACATGGTGAATTTTCGCACTATGAATTTAATAGAAGATTCCTACCCGCAGCAGCCAATTGATGTCATTTTATGCCGTAATGTGACGATCTATTTTGACCGCCTAACCACACAAATGGTTGTCCAACGATTTTTTGATATTTTGCAACCCAATGGATGGTTGATTGTGGGGCATTCGGAACCTCTCGCTAGCATTTATACCTATTACACAACGGTGAATGTTGAAGGTGCTGTCCTATACAAAAAAGGCGAGCACGCGCCACATCCACCCAAAGCAACGGTTCCTCAAAGCCCATTAGCAAACTTACCAACTGCAACTATCTTAGACGAACTGGCACAAAATGAGCGGCTCGATAATGTGCGTAAGTTAATCGAACAACAAAACTTTGCCACTGCCCAGCAAGAACTGAATGCCTTTTTAGAGCTCATGCCTGATCACATCAACGCGCTATTTTTATTGGCAAAATTACTCGCTGATGAGGGTCAAACAGATACTGTATATGAGATACTAAATACGATTGAAGAATTAGACCCCTTAGTGGCACAGGCGCATTACCTGCGGGCGTTACTGTTGCAACAAGAACAAGCGCCACCGAATGATATTAAAATAGTATTGCGGCGCGCCTTGTATGCAAATCGAGATTTTGCGCTTGCCCATTTTATGATGGGAGAGTTATTAGCAGAAGAAGGCAATGCTGACTTAGCGCGGCGCAATTGGAAAAACGCCCATCGAATTCTACAAAATCAGCCAAATGATAGCCTCGTTCCTTTCGGAGATGGCATAATGACTGGTACACTATTACATATCATTGAAGAACGATTACAAATCTGATGACACAAGATAAATACAGTACAGTTGATGTCACAATAGATAAAGCTATTCAACGGGCGATTGGGTTAGGTGAACAACTCACCGACGAGCAAAAACGCCGCATCTTGCAAGACCGTGCCCGTGCCCTTGCCCAACCCATTACGGAAGATGATTCTCAAACGGGTGAAACCTTTCGGGTGTTGTCCTTTAGTTTGGGGGGAGAAGTCTTTGCCTTCCCGGCGGCTTCGGTGACCTCGGTGAATAAATCTATTGCAATTACCCCTGTTCCTTGTGTTCCCAGTTTTGTGGCGGGGATCACAAATCTACGCGGGCATATTCGGTCAGTGGTCTACTTAGGGCACTTTTTGGGATACGATGCAACCGACACCGACAAAGAAGATGAATATGTGGTGGTCACACAACATGGTGACATGGAAGTTGCTTTTATCGTCACAGGGTTAGACGAAGTAACAGACATCCCCACACGCGACATCAAACCCCGCCCCATGAACACCAGCAGCAAGGCGAACCAATATATTGCGGGGATTGTGCCAGGTGGATTGATCTTATTAGATTTAGCGGCCATCTTTACAGATGCGCGATTTATCGTGAATGACGAAATTGTTTAAAATAAACCTAGCGGGTTTCTGAGGAACGAGAGTATATGGACGCTCAACAAAACGACTTCGATCAACATAATGCAGATATGGACGGAGCAATGGCCTCTGGTAGTGGCAATCGATTGATCGTGCCGCTACGCAGCAAGCTGCAATATAAATTTATTGTCTCCATGTTAGCTGTGGGGATTTTGCCCTTGTTGGCAATGGCAATTATCAGTTACATACAATCCCGTAGTGTGCTGCAAGATTCGGTTGAAAGCCAATTAGAATCTGTCGCCAACCTCACCCAAGATCGGATTGAACGGTGGCTGAACACCCGTGAAGCTGATGCCAAAACCTATTCATCCATGCAATTTGCAACGGGTGATGCCGAAAATGAATTAAACCTTGGCATTGAGGTGCTGGTGAATGAAGAAGGATCTGTAGCACGGATTCAGGCTGAACGCGCCGCACGGGACACCATGCCAGCCATCATTGCATCTACAGAAGATACATACAAAGCTATTTATCTTGTCGATGTAAATGGGCGCGTATTGGTCGGTGTTGAAAACGTAGTTGATGACAATGGTGAACGCAATCCGAGCAGTGGCTACAATGAAGGGCATAGCTTTGCTGACGCCCTCTTCTGGGAAGAAATGCGGCGTAGTGATACGGGCTTTTACCGTAGTGCTGTGTTGTTTTATGAACCATTTGATACCACCACCATGTTTATTGTGCATGAAGTGCTAGATGGTGGGTCGAATCAGTATATTGGTGCCATTGTTTTAGAAGTTAGCCCCGAAGAACTCAAAGACTTGATGGAAGATTTTGCCGATGGCGAAGGACAAACCTATCTACAAAGTGGGGGCTTCTTGGTTGGGCATACTGAAATTATCCCGTTACCCGATAGCGCCTCAATTCGCAACCCTAGCGATGCTGATGGCATTGATAGCTTTGAAGGCTTTAACGCCGAAACCGTTTTAGGTAGTTGGCGGGGGAACGACACCCTTGGTTATGTCGTGTATGCACAAGTGCCAGAAAGTCAAGCCTTTTCAGAAGTTAACCGTCTAGGGATTGTTTTGCTCATTCTGCTGATTATCTTGAGTATCGTTGTCGTGGGGATCGCCTACTTTGTGGTGCAAACCGTCACCCGTCCGATCACCAATCTCACGGCGGCAGCGCGGGATATTGCGAGTGGAGCACTCGAACGCCGTGTGAACCGTGAAACGGATGACGAACTGGGCGAAATGGCAGACGCCTTTAATGATATGACCGATAACTTACGGGTGCGGGTCTTTGAAGAAACCAATAACCGCGAGTATCTGGAAGATGTTTTAACAAGTTATATGAAATTTGTTGAGCGGGTATCGCGTGGTGACCTCACCGCCCGCCTCAGCCTCAATGGGCAAACAGGTCAAAATTTGATCGTGGCGAATGTGAATGTGGAACAAGATGATAACTTGCTGCGCTTGGGCTATAACCTCAATCGAATGGTAGAAGCCTTGCATAGCATGGCCTCCCAAACCCGCGATGTTGCGCGGAGCCTGTCCGAAGCGGCGGCGTCGATTTTGGATTCCAGCACCCAGCAAATCACCTCTGCAACACAACAAGATGCGTCAGTGACCCAGACTACCGCTACCGTGACAGAAGTCCGCGCAACGGTCGCTGAAACCGCCGAACGCGCCCAAATGGTGGCCGAAGCTGCGCAACAATCGGTGCAGATTTCCCGCCAAGGACAAAGTGCTGTGGCTGAAACCATTGAAGGGATGAATGTTATTCGTTCCCGTGTAGAAAGTATTGCTGAAAATATCTTGATGCTTTCTGAACGAACAACTCAAATCGGTGACATCATCGCCACCGTAAACGCGATTGCTGACCAATCCAAAATGCTGGCCTTGAACGCTTCTATCGAAGCCGCACGGGCGGGTGAAGAAGGGCGTGGGTTTGCGGTTGTGGCAATGGAGGTTCGGAACCTTGCCGAACAAAGCCGCGAAGCCACCGCCCAAGTACGCGATATTCTGAGCGAGATTCAACAAGCCACCAACACCGCCGTGATGGTCACCGAAGAAGGGACAAAAGGGGTGGACTTGGGTGTGCAATTGGTTGACCGCGCCGGACGGGCTATCCGTGAACTGGCAGGTAAGCTAGAAGATGCGTCACAATCGGCCATGCAAATTGCAGCCAGTACCCGTCAACAAACCCAAGGGATGGATCAATTAACGTCAGCGATGACCTCCATTAAATCAACGACCTCATCCACAGCGACGAGTATGCAACAGTCGCAACGCAAGGCGAAAGATCTGAACGAGATGGCTCGCCAAATGGAATCAGCGATTTCGCAGTATAAGCTCTAATGTCTGACAGTAGCTACGATGCACTCATGCGCGAGCTTTTGCAGATGTTCGCGGTTGAGGCGGCGGAACACATCCAAACCCTCAGCCAAACACTGCTTAAGCTAGAACGCGACCCCGACGGTGATGAGAAAAAAGAATTGCTCAACGCCGCTTTTCGGGCTGCCCATAGCCTTAAGGGGTCGGCGCGGGCAGTGGAACTTGGCGATATTGAAAAGGTCGCCCACAATGCGGAAGCGGTACTTAGTGCACTCCGTAATGAAAAATTCAGTCTAAATTCTGATATGGTGGATGTATTGTTAGAAGCCACCGACGCCATCCAGACCCTTGTTGACGGTGAGGATATGGAGGCCGATGCCCTATCAGACCTCGTTAATCGGTTGCAAGCAACGGCAGAGGGGAGCGCAGCACCTCCGCCCACACCGGTGGCAGAAGCTCCGACTTCAAAACCGACTCCACCACCAACTCCTGAGCCAACACCCACACCTGAACCCGTTGCTCCACCACCCACACAGACAGAAACGGTTAGTGTTGAGCGGGACAGTAGCCTTGATGCGTTGATGCGCGAACTATTACAAATGTTTGCCATCGAAGCCACTGAGCATATTCAAACCTTAAACCATACACTCCTACTACTGGAAAAAAATCCAACAGGGGACGATAGCGACGAATTACTCAACTCAGCATTTCGGGCAGCGCATAGCCTCAAAGGCTCCGCACGCGCCGTTGAACTCATGGATATTGAAGGGTTAGCCCATGATGCGGAAGCCGTACTGAGTGCCGCACGCAATGGTAAACTCACCATTAATGCTGATGTTGTTGATGTGTTGCTTAGTGCTAATGACAGCATTCAAGCACTTGTGGAAGGTGCAGAAATTCCTGCCGCTGATCTACAAGCGATTCGCGCCAAATTAGTCGCTGCATCAGAAGTTACCAGTAGTCCATCACCAGCAACGGATGCTGTATCAGCGCCCACTCCGCCCCCATCAACACAAACTGAACCCGCACCCTCGGCTAAACCACCAGAACCCACACCTGCGGAATTGGTCGCCACCAAGCCTGCTGTGCCAGCCAAGCCTACAGTCAGTGAACCCGCCAAAAAACGCGCCCCCATTAAACCTTCTCCGTTAAGCACTGGGGTAAGTGAAGAAACCATTCGGGTATCGGTTGAAAAACTGGACGATCTAATGGCGCAAGCAGGGGAATTGATTGTTTCAAAAATTAGCGCGGATGAACGCTTACGTGAATTACGCGATTTACGCACCCTCATGAATCGCTGGGAAAAAGTGTGGACCGAAACAAACGATTTACAGCGCCGTATTGATCGGCTGTCTCGTGACCAAGAACAACCTGCCGAATGGGAAGAAGTCCTCGACTTTTTGAGTACCAGCCATAAATTTTTCTCCGATTCTGTAGGGAAGATGCGCGCCCTAGACAAGGCCATGACATCCGATAATATGCGGATGACTTTGGTCACACAAGCGATCCAAGAAGAAATTCGCCGTGTGCGGATGTTACCGGTTGAAACCCTTGTTCCCACCTTAGAGCGGATTGTGCGGGATGTGGCGCGAACGGCTGGCAAAAAAGCTGATCTCATTATCCGTGGGGCAGATGTCGAACTGGACAAGCGCGTTCTAGAAGACCTCAAAGACCCCTTAGTTCATTTGCTGCGTAACAGTGTGGATCATGGTGTAGAAACCCCTCAAGAACGCCTTGACGCGGGGAAGTCTGAACGTGGCACTGTCACGGTCGCCGTGAACCAACGCGGCTCAAATGTCCATATTATCGTTGCCGATGATGGTAAAGGGCTTGATGCGGATCGCATTCGGGAATCCTCGATTGAAAAAGGACACATCCAAGCCCACGAAGCCGAAACCATGTCGGATGAAGATGCCTTTTTGCTCATCTTCCAAGCAGGGCTATCGACTAAAGAGGAAGTTACGGCTGTGTCGGGACGCGGTGTGGGGATGGACGTTGTTAAATCTCAACTTGAGAATTTACAGGGGCGGATCAACGTCAAAAGCACACGTGGCGAAGGCACCGAGTTTCACCTAATTGTACCGATTTCGTTGGCAACCATTCGCGGCTTGATTGTCCGTGTTGGTATCGATCAATATGCGTTGCCGCTCCATGCAGTGGAAAAAATCATCACCATTCAGCCAGAACTTATTTATTTGGTTGAGGGCAACAAGATGTTCGACTATGATGGCGAACCTATGTCTGTGGTTCATATGGCCGATGTGCTAGAGCGCCCTCGTGATCCTGACCGCGATGATCGCATTATGGGGATTGTTGTTGCTGGGGCAGAACGCCGCATGACCTTTTTGGTGGATGATTTTGTGTCTGAACAAGAAATGGTGGTCAAACCATTAGGGAAACAATTGCGGCGTGTGCGCAATGTGTCTGGCGCAACTTTGTTAGGCACAGGGCAACCGGTCGTGATCCTCAACATTGCCGATATGATCAAATCTGCCCAAGGCGGACGGGTCTTATCCAAATCAATTATTGTTGAAAAATCTGAGGATGAAGCATCGGAAAAACCACCTGCCCGTATTTTAATTGTGGATGACTCGATCACCACCCGTACACTCGAACGAAACATCCTCCAAGGCGCGGGGTATGATGTCACAACAGCAGTTGATGGGGTTGAAGCCTTAGCCTTGCTTGAAACAGAAACTTTTGAACTGGTTGTGAGTGATGTCGAAATGCCTCGGATCGATGGCTTTGAATTAGTGGAATGGATTCGCCAAAGCCAAGTATATGGTGATGTCCCGGTTGTACTCGTCACCTCATTGGAAAGCCAAGAACATCGGGAACGTGGGGCAAAAGTTGGCGCAGATGCGTATATCGTCAAAAGTGGTTTTGAACAGTCTGTCTTGTTAGAGACGATTGAGCAATTTATCTAATGACTGCTCCGCTTTCCGATGAAACCATTCGCGTTTTGATCGGGGATGATAGCCCGATTGCCCGTGAACGCCTCACCAATATGATCAACAAAGCGGATGGGATGCGGGTGATCGGACTCGCTCATACAGGTTTGGATGCTGTGCGCATGAATTTTTCGCTTAATCCTGATGTCATCGTTATGGATTTGGAAATGCCAATTGTTGATGGGTTAACGGCAACACGGCTTATCATGCAAGAAACCCCCACTCGTATTATCTTGTTAGGGTCAGAAAAGCAATCCAAGGATATGGTCTTTGCAGATACCGTTACTAATGCGGGGGCGTTAGCCATCCATGCCAAACCATCTAGTGATTGTGATGAAGATTGCGTGCTGCGCTTTATCAAAACAATTCGTGCCATGTCCAAAGTAGGCGTGGTGCGGTTGGTGCAAGGCACACAACCCCTCAACGAACTAGCGGATTACCCCGGAATTTTGCAACGGCCTGAACTCGTGGTGATTGTATCCTCCACAGGGGGGCCACCAGCACTAGAACAGATCATGAGTGAATTGGATAGCGCATTTCCGTTGCCTATTGTCGTGGTGCAACATATCAGTGGTGGCTTTGTGGACAGTATGACCAATTGGTTAGATAAAGCAACACCGTTGCACGTCAAACTAGCAGACAATGGAGAAAAGCCCATGAAAGGCCATGTCTATGTTGCCCCTGCTGGCAAACATCTCCGTATGACCTTTAATGGGCGGTTTTCACTGCTGGAAGATACCGATAATCTGCGCCATGTTCCGTCTGGAGACATCTTGCTGGAATCTGTGGCACGGGTGTATGGCTCCAACGCTATTGGCATCATCTTGACAGGCATGGGCATGGATGGCGCACAAGGGTTAACCACCATGCGCGAACAGGGGGCACGTACTATCGTTCAAAACGAAGCCACTAGCATCGTTTTTGGGATGCCAAAAGCCGCGATTGACCTTGGGGGTGGGGAGTACATTATCCCGTTAGAAGAAATCGCGCCATTATTAAAGACATTAGCAAATCAGGGGCAAAACAACCGATGAGCCTTTATTTAGACAGTGGTGATGAACTGCATTCCTACCTAACGTTTCGGGTTGGCAAACAAGAATATGCGGTGAATGTCGAATATGTTTTTGAGGTGTCCAACCTTGTGAACATTTCTGAAGTTGGGGATATGCCCCCCGCTGTATTAGGGGTCGTTAATATTAGAGGCGCAGTCGTGCCCGTCTTGGACTTACGGATTCGGTTTAAAGTGATGGAACACACCCTAGAACTGAATACCCCTATTATTTTTTTGAACCATTCTGAAGTCGGTATTTACGGTATTGTGGTAGATGATGTAGATGATGTGCTAAATTTACCGAATAGTGCGATAGGGCAAACCAGCCTTAGTCAACGCGCCAAACATATCACTGGTATGACAGATTATAACGGGCGTTTGGTGATGATTGTTGACCCTGTAGCACTCCTACGCACGACATTAGATGATGAATCCTTAAACGAATTGCAAGACCAAATAGAATGAGACCCTGCTATGCATATTCTTGTGTCCAATGATGATGGTATTTTTGCCTCAGGGATAAAAGCCCTCACTGAAGCGGTGATTCCCCTTGCTGATAAAGTGACCGTTATTGCGCCGTCACAAAATCAAAGTGCATCCGGGCATAAACGTACCCTGAATGACCCCATGCGGATTCGCAAAGTGTCAGATTTTGTCGATGGTGTTGAGGCTTATGCCGTGACGGGCTCCCCGGCGGATTGTACAGCAGTTGCTATGTTAGGGTTTATCAAAGACCCTATCGATCTAGTGGTATCAGGGATTAATCGGGGGCCTAATGTTGCCCAAGATGTCACGTATAGCGGTACGGTTGCAGTTGCACTCGAAGCCCTGATTTTTGGCTTGCCAGCCATCGCATTTTCTTTAGATGACCGTAGCAGTAAAGCTGACTATCAACCGAGTATCCCCGTTGCACGAACCGTTACTGAAACAGTGATTCGTGAAGGTCTGCCCAAACAAACACTATTGAATGTCAACATCCCCGCCGGTAATGAGATAAAAGGGTATAAAACGGTCAAGCAAGGTGTCCGCACCTATCAAGATCAACTGATTGAACGACATGACCCGCACGGTGTCCCCTATTATTGGGTCGGTGGGGCAATGCCCGCTGGTGAAGTTGAAAAAGAAGGCACGGATCTCTGGGCAGTGCATAACGGATATGTGAGCTTAACCCCCATCCATTTGGACTTAACTGCCCATGATGCCATTGATAATATCGCCAAGTGGGACATCAATACCTAGCATTAATCAACCTACACATATTGTTATAGATAATCTGATAACTATGATGCTAAATCACACTGTAGGGACGCGATACATCGCGTCCGAAATACCTGTTTTACCGCAAATCACGGATGGCATGTATGCCGTTCCACCTAAAGATTTCTATAGTAATAACGTCCTGAATCAAAATTTTTGTGGTCAAAAATTTACCAATGGCCTATAAACATCGCGTAGAACGAATTTTAGTCACTGGTGCAACGGGTTTTTTAGGCTTTCGTGTGGTGTTGGCCTTGTTGGATGCAGACATCGCCGTAACGGTGATCACCACACCGGAACAAGATGGAGTTTTAGCCCCAATTGCTGATCGGTTGCAAATCCTCCATGCTGACATTTGGAGCCGGGCTAGCCTCAAGGGGTTATCGCGGGGGCAAGATGGCATTATTCATTTGGTGGGCAGCACCAAAGCAGACCCTTCACGCGGATTAACTTACCAACAAATTAATCTAGTCTCGGCGCGAAACGTCATCGGGATGGCGATCAGTGATGGCGTTTTAAATTGTATGCTGCTCAGTGCTGCTGCTTTACCGGGGATGATGCCTAGCCAGTATATTTTTAGCAAACGCGAAGCTGAGGACTATCTGCTGAACAGTGGGTTGCAACCGCTTATTGTGCGTGCGCCGGCGCTTTTTGAACCAAGCATCAATCGCCCGTTGTTGAGCGTTTTGGAGCTTGGCGCGATCTTACCGCCCACCCGTTGGTTAATTAGTCAGTATATTCCACTTCCTGTAGATATTGCTGCACGCGGAATCGCTCACCTAGCGCTGAATATTCATGATTATGCGGGACGTATCTACTACGCCAATGATCTGCGTAAATTGGCACGACGCAGCAGTGCCTCTCCGAATGCATTACGGCGGCAACTCGTAGCACCGTCACGTTCAGAAGGTGATATGCTAGAAGATGTGCCATTTGGGTGGTTACCGCCTAATGCGCATCCCCGCCCTCGCTATTATGATGAGGATAACTTCTAATGAAAAAAATCATATTATTGATAATGGTATTCATGTTATGGCTAACCATTGGTGGTGTTGCCGCGAACACTGACGATGAAACCTTACAAACGATTTTAAATAATCCCATGCCCCCCCGCGATCCACTCGATCTATCTGTACGGATTGGTGGGTTAGACCCCAACACGTTTGATATTGAACCCCGTCCAGAGTATGCCATTGGTGATATGGTGGAATTTTTTGTCGGTGGTTCTGACTCTAGTAGTCAAGGTAGACGTCTGATGCAGCTTGTCGCAGCATCTGGAGATGTGTATATGTGGGTTGAACAAGGCATGAATTATGACCAAGGCAATCTGCAACAAGCCGCAGAATTATTAGCTAATGATATTTTGCCAACCATGGAAGCCCGTTTTGGCGCGGTACAATACGCAAACCCGGATCGAAAAATCTATGTTTTTAATGTTGATAATGCTGGTAGTGGGATCGCAGGATTATACAATGACACAGACCGATTCCCCAATGAGATTTTGCCCACCTCAAACGAAGTCACCAGCTTGATTATGGCAGTACCATCCAGTGCCTTTACCCCCTATATGGCAACCCTTTCCCATGAATTTCAGCATCTTGTCCAAGCAGGGCTTGATGACAACGAGGATACATGGATTGTAGAAGGTGTCGCTGAATTGGGGAGTTTGTTAACCACGCCTGATAGTTTTACTAGTGATTTTCAGCAACTCTATATTGATGGCTACACCAGCAATCAACTCAACGCATGGTCAGATGGATTTAGTACCATCCCCTATTATGGGGCGGCATCACTTTTTTTGACGTATATTACCCAACGCTATGGCGAAGCCTGGACACCATTTTTAGCCAATGAACCCGCCGACGGGATTTTAGGCATTGAGCAAGCCCTTGAAACCTATGGTGCAGTCGACCCAATTACCGGTGAAGCAGTCAGTTTTGATGCAATTTTTGCGGACTTTGTGATCACGAACTATCTAAACGATCCCACCGTAGACGCGGGGCAGTACGTGCATGACCTCATCAATCTAGATGGAACTGCACTGCCAACTGCTACCTATGACACGTATCCCGTTGAATTGGTCAATACCACGGTGAATCAATATGGTACGCTGTATTATCGTTTAACTGCCAATTCTCCCCGCACCTTGATCATTAACTTTGAGGGGCAAGATCAAGTGAGCTTATTGCCCACACAACCCTACTCAGGACAATACTTTTATTGGTCACAGCGCGGGAATCAATCCAACTCTCGGTTGACAGGTCGTTTTGATTTAAGCGCCGTTGATCAAGCAACGCTCAGCTTCCGCACATGGTATCAGATCGAAGACTTATGGGATTATGGTTATATCACGGTGTCAACGGATGATGGCGCAACATGGCAACCTATTATTTTGGACAGCATGACCGACCAAAACCCTTATGATCGTGCTTTTGGTGCTGGGGTTACAGGCACCAGTGGCGACACAATCGAACGCGCCGCGCCGTATATTGGCTTTTCGTTTTCGGATGGTTTAACCATAGAAAGTGTTGTGCCGGGTACCCCTGCCATAACAGCCGGCGTAACTGCTGGAGATACGCTGGTCAGTATTAATGGGCAATCTTTGACGCTTGACAACTTTTTTCCAATCATTGACCAATATAGCCCCGGACAAGACATCACCCTAACAGTACTGCGTGGAGGCGATATACTTGATTTGGAGATCAATTTAGCGCCGCATCCATCACGAACCATTGTACCGAATGGAGAATGGGTACTTGAAGAAATTGATCTGACGCCCTTTGTAGGTGGTGAGATTCTAGTACGCTTTGATTATGTTACTGATCAAGCGACCAGTCTACCAGCATGGTTGATTGATGATATCTCAATTCCTGAAATTGGCTTTTTTGATGATTTAGAAAGTGAAAATCCTGTGTGGGAATCTGAAGGATGGGTGCGGATTGATAACAACATCCCACAAAATTACTTGGTGCAAGTCATCGAATTTGGTGAAAGCACCACTGTGAGCCGTTTAATCACCCCAGCGGATGCAAATAGCGGCATTTTTACGCTGGAAATTGGTGGGGGGACAGAAGCGGTCTTGGCGATCTCTGGCGCAACACCGCTAACTCGTGAACCCACAAGCTTTACGCTTCGGATTGAGTGATTTCTTCACTTTCGCACGTCAGGCAAACATCCTGATCATGGTAAAAGGTTTGGCATTGGGGGCATAAATAGCCCTCAATAGGTGCCAAATCATGGTTGACGCCAATGCGCTCATCAAAGACAAAGCAATCACCATCCCATAAGGAGGTATCTTGTGGGGTGGCTGCTAAATAACGCAAAATCCCGCCCTGCAGATGATACACCTCATCAAATCCCTGTTGCTTAAGGTATGAGGTTGCTTTTTCGCACCGAATACCGCCCGTGCAAAACATCGCGATCTTTTTATCTTTATGATCCGCTAAACGGTCTTGCACATATTCCGTAAATTCACCAAACGATTCCGTATGAGGATTAACCGCATTTTTAAAGGTTCCCATTTTGTATTCATAGTCATTACGAGTATCAATTACCAATACTTCAGGATCACTGATCAAGCGATTCCATTCATCGGGATCAACATAGGTTCCGACCACGGCACGCGGGTCAGCAGGGGCTTTGAGTGTGACGATTTCTTTTTTGAGGCGAACCTTCATCCGCTTAAAGGGGATATAATCCGCAAAGGATTCTTTGGTTTCAAGGTCGCTCAGGCGGGTATCACTTCGTAAATAAGCAATGACTTTATTAATACCTTCACGACTGCCCGCAATAGTGCCATTGATGCCTTCTTCGGCTAACAGAATAGAGCCACGGATTTCGGCGGCTTCACAATATTCTCGTAACTTTCGGCGTAAGTCTTGATAGTCGGGTAAGTGTTCAAATTTATAAAAGGCTGAAATTACAATAGTCATCGTACATCCTTCGTGCATCATGTTTCATGTTCAACGTATCACGGGATGCCGTTGGCTTCTAGTCTAAAGTAGAAAATTGGGGCAAAACCGCAGGATCGCCTACGGTTAAATTATGCATTTAGAGAACGTTCAACCATTCCCATAAAATGACTGTGTAGACGATTGTCTGCGGTTAATTCGGGATGGAATGCTGTGGCTAACCAATGATGTTGTTGCACAGCCACCATACGGCCATCTTCTAAAGCGGCAAGCACTTCAACCCCTTGCTCGACATCCACATCCGTGACCATTGGCGCACGGATAAACACTGCATGAAATGGCGCATCTCCTAACGCGGGAATCACCAAGTCGGTTTCAAAGCTATCGCGTTGTCGCCCAAACGCATTTCGATTGACGGTAATATCCATCAACTTTAATAATGGTTGGCGATCATGCCCAATATCTTTGGCTAGGAAAATCATCCCTGCACAGGTTCCCCAAATCGGTTTTTGTTCGCCAAATGCTTGCAGCGGTTCGATCAAGTTGTAATCATGCGCTAACTTGCCAATGGTGGTACTTTCTCCACCGGGGATAATCAACCCGTCTAAATCATGGAGTTGTTCAGGGAGCCGCACGGTGACGGCATCTGCCCCTAAGGCTTGCAAACGGTGGACATGCTCAATAAATGCGCCTTGGAGCGCTAAAACACCTATTTTCATTTATTTGTCATCCTGAATTTCGTGATTTTGAGTATATGAAATAGATAACAATATGATTGAATACGACCACCATTCTGTAGGGGAGTCCTAAAGGGCGCCCGATTTTGACATGACTTGTGAAGAAAGGGGCGCTATAGCACCCCCCTACACGTGTCATTGGTAGTTGTTGAATTAATTTTGTAAACATCAACAAACCTTGGCTTAATTCGTTTATTGGGTCGTATTTGACTGGTTTACCATCCTCGATGGGCGATTTTGTCACCTTCGGGCATGGTGCTAACGTTGATGCCTACCATCGCTTCACCCAATCCACGACTGACTTTAGCCAAAATATCAGGATCGTTGTAGTGGGTGGTGGCTTCAACGATGGCTTTTGCACGTTTCGCCGGATCACCACTTTTGAAAATGCCGCTCCCAACAAAAACGCCATCCACACCAAGTTGCATCATCAAGGCAGCGTCCGCAGGGGTTGCAATACCACCCGCCGCAAAGTTCACCACAGGGAGTTGCCCTGTTTCAGCCACTTCACGCACAAGGCTATAGGGTGCGCCGATGTCGCGGGCATAGCTCATCAATTCATCGGTTGGCATGGTAGTTAAGCGACGGATTTCACCTAAGATAGTGCGGGCATGGGTCACAGCTTGCACAACATCCCCTGTGCCGGCTTCACCTTTGGTGCGGATCATCGCTGCCCCTTCACCAATACGACGCAAGGCTTCACCTAAATTACGGCTACCACATACGAACGGTACTGTAAACGCATGTTTGTCGATATGATATTGTTCGTCTGCGGGTGTTAACACTTCAGACTCATCTACATAGTCCACACCCAATGATTCTAAGATTTGTGCTTCCACAAAGTGACCAATCCGCGCTTTGGCCATCACGGGGATACTCACGGCATTGATAATACCGTCGATCATGTCAGGGTCACTCATCCGTGCAACACCGCCTTGTACGCGGATGTCCGCAGGGACACGCTCCAAGGCCATAACCGCCGCCGCGCCTGCGTCTTCTGCAATTTTTGCTTGGTCTGGTGTCACCACATCCATGATGACCCCACCTTTTAGCATTTGCGCCAAGCCACGTTTGACCAATGGTGTTCCTGTATTTGGATTGGTTCCGTTGTTGTTATGTGTTCCATTTGTCATAAGGTTTCAAACCCCCTAAAACTTACTTAATTCGATGGTTGAATTTTTGAAATTCGATTGTTTATAGCAGTGGTTTACGTTCCACGGATTGTTGCTGAAAGTCGCGCCATGCATTGGCAAAACGCCGAAAGCCCTCTTGGATCACCTCTGGTGGGTGCGACGCAAAATTGATCCGCAGTGTGCGTTGCCCATCTCCGTTGGGATGGAACAAACTACCAATTGCGTATGCTACACCATGTTGCACAGCAGTCATATAGAGTTCCGCTGCGGTAGGGCTATCTTTAGGCAATTCGACCCATAAATATAACCCACCCGTGGGGACTTCCCAGGGAGAGCCTTCCGGTAAATATTTTTCGGCAGCGCTAACAACAGCGTCTCGCCGTTGGCGCAGGATGTGCCGCACATGATCCAAATGTCCGGGCAAGCGTCCGTGCTTCATATAGGTGTTTACAACTCGCTGATTAAAGCTAGACGTACAAATATCAGCAGCTTGTTTCACATGGACTATCCGATCCCATACCGTGTTTTTGTGTGCAATCAGGTATCCGATCCGTGTGCCGGGCAACAAGATTTTGCTAAAACCACTTGTATGGATAACAACGCCTTGTTCATCGATTGCTTTTAGTGGCAATGGGGCAGGCGCATCAAAATGGAGTTCATGATAGACGGCATCTTCCAAAATCAGCAAGTTATACTCTTCCGCTAACCGCAACAGTTGCCGCCGCCGATGAATGGGCATGGTTACCCCCATCGGGTTACTAAATGTTGGGTTGAGGTATAACAACTTGGGACGATGTTCCATCAAGATGTCTTCTAATGCCCGCAGGTCAATCCCTTCTGATGTCATAGGGACACCGACAGGATTCACACGGCGTACATGCGCAATATCCAAAACGCCAATATAGGTTGGGTTTGCCGTTAACAAGATGTCACCGGGCATCAAAATCGATTGGATTACTAAATCGATGGCTTGTTGAGCGCCACCCGTGATCAAAATATTTTCGGCACGGCAATCAATCCCTTGAGAAGTCACATAATCGCGGGTTACTTCTCGTAATGGCATATACCCTTCTGCATCCTCGTAGCTAATAGCAGAAACACCATCCCGTTGTAAGACGGTTTCGATTGCCCAACGGAAAGATTCAACAGGAAGGAAGTCTGGCGGTGGTGCCCCACTATTAAACGAAATGACACCTGGTTTTTCTGCCAAGCGCATAATTTCCCGAATATTTTGGTTTGGGACATTGCCATAGGATGTGGCACTTGTGGATTGGTAAGGCATCATTGGTAAATTCTCATTACCATTGACGAAGGTTCCACGTCCGGGATGGGCGGAAATTAACCCTTTGGCTTGTAGTTCATTATAGGCACTCACCACACTGATGCGACCAATGCCTAATTGCCGCGCTAGATCACGGCTGGGGGGCAGACGTGTACCTTGTTGTAAACGTCCATTAGCAATATTCATCTCAAAGTACCGAATCAATTGTTGATAGATCGGTTCCTCGGATTCTTTATCCAGTGTTATCTCTGATGTTATGAATGATGTTTGCACTGTCATAATGTTGGAAGGATAGCAGAACCATTGGATACGCAACAAGACCAATATGGCAACATTGGTTCTATATGGACTTGTAGGTGTTGGCATAGCCCTGTGCAATGGACTGCCAATTATAGAGCCGTTGGATTTTGTCGCTACCATTTAATTGTAAGCGCGACCGTAATTCATCATCCTTGATGATACGGACTATCGCACGCGCAAACTCATCATTTTTATGAGCCACTAGACAATCTTTGTCAGGGATAACTTTGATGCCGCTCAAGCTCTGTGAGGTTGCCACGACGGGGGTCATCATAGCTAAAGACTTTAATATATTTTGACGGAAACCAATATCGTGCCCTAGGGGAGCCACCATTACAGTGGATAATTCAAAATAGGGGCGTAAATCAGGGACATATCCAGTCGCAGTGATGGCGCTATTATTGCTAGCTAACTCAGCAGGCAGGTTAGAACCAACTAAGTACAACTTAATATTGGCAATTTGACGCTGCACAGCGGGCAAAATGTCATGAACTAAACGTCGGGCAGCAGCAAGATTAACAACATTGGCATAATTACCAATAAACAAAAGCGTTGGGGTTTGAGGATCGTGCCCTGTTGGGGTGTAATAGTCGGTATCAACGCCTAAAGGCAATATTAGTGGTTTAAACATCGCAATGGCTTCTGCCTGTTTTGGGGTGGTAACCCCAACGCGCTTAAAGGGTTGATACATGCGGTCTTGATACTTTAGTAGCACATTATATTGTTGTTGGAGAGCGCGGCGTTGTTGGCGAACTGTGGCATACTCAAGTTGTTGTGCCAATCGTAAGGTTGGGATGTGAGGCGAAAAAATCATATTAGGGAACGATCTTAACAAATGCGCGTATTCATAGATGTCAACATCTCCAACCACTTGAATATAGTCATATCGTTTGTCATGCGTCCATCTTGTAATGGTATCCCACATCTCTGTTGACCATACGTGTTTTGCTTGAGTGGGGAAAAAGTTCGTACTATTGAGGCGGCGCTTTAACATCCGTAAAGATAAGGTTGGTTTTTTAACCAATGCTACACGGCGGTATAAATATTCGTAGCGAGGAACATTCGCCAAGTCTTCAGGTTCTCGGTAAAACGTGATCAGATCAAGGGCATGATGTTGGGCGGAAAGTTCGCGCGCAAGGTAATATAATAACGTTCGGTACGATTGGCGTAGTGGGTATGGTGGTTCATTAGCAATGAACAAGATGTCCAATGTGGAGGTACTCCCGTGATGCACGCAGTAAAGATGGTTCATTTTAACACTAAACATATCATTGCCGCATGTTTTATGGCGATTCTGTTGTTGGGGTGTTCTTTGACGACCAGTGAATCAGACAATACGGTTGCGCTCGAACTCACAATGTATTGGGAACAATTGACCGTGGCGCATACGACAGCAACTACCCACTGGGATACGATTATTATCGGCGAATCAATGAATTGCCAAGTTGGGTTGGTAGTGCCCACACTACTGGAGTTAACAACAACGCAATTGGAAGCATTCCCCGAAAACCGCCCAATTTATGATCAACTGAATCTTGTTGTCACCAATCTGCAAACTACATCACAACTATGGGATACTAGTTGCCAACAAGGTGTTGTTAACCTACCCGATGCCACCACTGCGCATCAGGTGTTGCAAACATCGGAAGACCTATTATCACAAGCTGGGAATGCACTAACCGCTCAGAATCCGTAGGGTTAGCGTTTTTATAGTCTATGATAGGATATGGAGCGCATTATCATAACAGGAGTGTAAGCTGTGGACGACCGCGACAACAACATTTTGCCTGAAGAGGGTGACGAAGAAGCATATGAGCAATCTCCCGAAGACCGGGAGCGTTCACAACGCCTATTTGAAAAACTTGCTGCGGAAGAACCGCCATTAGATTTGGATAATGATACAGCGCCTTCAAAAACAGCGCCTCGTGAAGCTGTCGTCATCGCACCACAGGATACGCGTCCGGTAACGGCTGTTGAGGATAGTGGGATAGGGCGGTATGCGCTAACGGTTGGCGTGGGGATGTTACTCACCATTAGTTTAGTGATAACGATCATTTTCTTTGTGCAAAGTGATGGGGATGATGATCCATCCGATAATGAAGCAGTTGTTGACACTGTGCCAACCAATACGGATACACCGCAGGATACCACCACGCCTCCAACACGTGTGCCCACAGCGACCTTAAATCCGACGGCGACTGTGATTCCAACTTCAGAAGTTATTGAACAATTTTTAGTAGAGCTCCCACCTACTGCTGCTGTGGATGAACTGAGCGTTGCCCTGCTGACCCCCATCCCACAGGATGGAAATGTTAGCTTTGGGAGTGGTGGCGAAATCGTTCGTGAAGATAGCGCTTTTACCATTGCAGGGCAAGCAGCTCGCTTGGATGTTACAACCTATACTATCCAACAGGGGGATACACTCTCAGGGATTGCAGATGAGTTTAATTTGGACTTGTGTACCATTATTTGGTCGAATGCACGCAATAAAGTTGCCCCATTGCGGCCAGGCGCGGTGATTGACATTATGCCAGTGGATGGGGTGCTCTATAAAGTTGAAAAACGCATGACGATTCAACAAGTCGCCGAAGAATTAAATGTCGCTGCCTTGGATATTATCGACAGCCCCTACAATGACTTATTTGGCGCATTGCCAGATACACTTGTGGTAGAAGGCATGAAACTCATCGTCCCAAGTGGCGAACGGTCTGACTGTGCGATCTGGTCACCCCCTGTGGCTTCTGGTGATGGCAGTGGCGCCGTGGGTGGTAATGTGTATGGATCAAAAACGTTATTTGGGTGCAGCTACGAAGTTAGTAGCGCTAGTTATCCCTCACTGAATCCTGTCGGGGGCAGTTATACTTTCTTCCAAGGGTATAGTGGTGTGCATTCAGGTGTAGACCTTGCCGCTTCTGTCGGAACCTCAGTGTTAGCCTCTGGTGCGGGGACAGTTGCCTTTGCCGGCTGGAATGATTTTGGCTATGGCAACGCCATCGTTATAGATCACGGCGGCTTTTATTCGCTCTATGCTCACTTAAGCTCGTTGAACGTTAGTTGTGGGCAGGTGGTCAATGCCGGGGACTTTATTGGCGGGGTTGGCAGCACGGGGCGCTCTAGTGGCCCTCACCTCCATTTTGAGATTCGAAACGCCGATTTTAACCCAATTGACCCCACTTATAGCATTCCTCTTTAAGGTTCGGGGATTTTCCCCGATTGGCAAGGGTTGCACAGTTCAGTATAATTGCAGAATTAGTGAATGTGAAGCCAGCACAATCGTTGGAGAATTAGCCGCTCATGGAGCAAAATCCGAACAATACGAATGAGGTTCCTGAAACCTCCCAGGAAAATACACCAGAGGACACCACGCCAGAAACGGTTGTGGAAGAAACCTCTGCTACTGAAGAGGTCGTCGAAACCGCCCAAGCATCATCTGAGGAACCTGTTGCCTCCGATGCTGAAGCATCAGACGCCGCCGGTGCCGCCGAACTTGATGATGATAGTGAGGACGCGGTGAGCGCCTCCGACGATGCGGGCGATGAAGATGACACTGAAGATGATAACGATACTGATGACAGCTTTCCGTTTAAACGGGGAGACTTGATCGAAGGCACCATTACTGAAACGGCTCCGACCGAGATTATGGTAGACCTTGGGCAAGACGTTGTTGGTATTGTCCCATCCCGTGAATTAGAATTTTTAGATAAAGCAGTGATTGAAGACCTTGCCGTTGGTGGAAAGCTGTTTGTGTATGTTACACGCCCCAACCCACGCAAGGGACAACCAACACTGTCCATTAGCCGCGCCTTAGAAGAACGCGACTGGCGGGATGCCGAAGCATATGCTGAAAATAAACAAGTATATGAAGGGCATATTGCGGGTTACAACAAAGGTGGCTTAATTGTGCGCTTTGGGCGCTTGCGTGGGTTTATCCCGGCTAGCCAAATCAGCATTGAACGCGAACGTCGCTCAAAAGGCGAAAGCCCTGATGATCGTTGGAGCGGCATGCTCAATGAAACGATCTTAGTGAAGGTCGTTGAAGTTAACCGCGCTCGCAATCGTCTAATTTTGTCTGAACGCGCTGCCTCCCGTGAATATCGTGAACAACGCAAACAAAAATTGATCGAAGAATTGAAAGTTGGCGAAATCCGTAAAGGAACCGTCATCAGCTTAACTGACTTCGGCGCGTTTGTTGACCTTGGCGGGGCTGATGGCTTGGTGCATTTAACCGAACTTTCTTGGAAGCATGTAAACAATCCACGTGAAATGCTTTCCATTGGGCAAGAAGTGGAAGTCAAAGTGATTAGCGTTGATCCTGAACGCAAACGCATTGGCTTGAGCATGAAAAGCCTAGAAGATGATCCGTGGCAAGCGATTTTAGCGCAATATCATGAAGATCAATTGGTACAGGGCAAAATCACCAAACTCACACGCTTTGGCGCATTTGCCAGCTTGATGGACAACGAAGAGGTAGAAGGGTTGATCCATGTTAGCGAATTAGCCGACTACCGTGTGGAACATCCACGTGATGTTGTGGCTGTTGGTGACGTGTTAACTTTGCGGGTTATCAAGATTGATGCCGACCGCCGCCGCCTTGGGTTGAGCCTGAAACGGGTGAATTCATCCAAGTATATGAGTAGCGACTGGGATTCTTGGAACCCCTAAACTGAGTTACCTTTAAACATGAGGGGAGGTATAGCCTCTCCTTAACATTGTGTTTGAATTATCGTAGAAAATGCCGTATGGGTGTCTATCCTGCGGCATTTGTGGTAACTTTAACATAGCAAAATAGTATACGCGGTACACTTCCAACACATCGTTGAACCCCATAAATCAACTTATTGTTTATGGTCATTGCATAGGTACCGTTGTGAAATTGAGTATCAGAAAGGTGGCAAGAGAGTATGTCGCAAAACAAAATGGAGCGTTTTACACAACGTGCCCGCCGTGTGCTCAGTTTAGCTCAAGAAGAAGCAGAACGGATGCAGCATAGCTACATCGGCACAGAACACCTCTTGCTTGGGCTAATCCGTGAAGAAGGCGGCGTTGCAGGGCGTGTATTACGTGAACTTGGGCTTTCCCCGCGCCGTGTTGAAGATTTGGTAGACCGCATGACAAGCTCGAATCGTCATTCGGGTCCTTCGCGGATGGATCTATCGCCCTCAACAAAGAAAGTGCTAGAACTCGCCGTTGATGAAGCTCGGCGAATGGGGCATCACTATATTGGTACCGAACACCTCTTGTTAGGGTTAGTTCGCCAAACCGATGGTGTTGCTATTGAAGTCTTACGCCGTTTGAGCGTCAACCCAGAAGATATTCGTCGTCAAACGCGGCGCATGTTGCAAGATAATCCTGGACAATCCCCCGGGCGAGCAAGCAGCGATGACCGCGAAAGTGCTGCCAGCAGTAGCAGCAGCAGTGGCGGCAGTGGCTCGTCACCACGTCGTAGCTCTGGTTCGCGGGGCAGCAGCAGTAGCAGCGAAAAAAGCGGTACTCCCTTGGTTGATCAATTGGCAACCGATCTAACCGCTCACGCACGTGATGGCAAGCTTGACCCTGTGATTGGTCGTGGGGTTGAAATCGAACGTGTGATTCAGATTTTAAGCCGCCGCACCAAAAATAACCCTGCTTTGATTGGTGAACCCGGTGTTGGGAAAACCGCCATTGTGGAAGGCTTAGCGCAACGGGTTATTGATCGTGATGTGCCCGACCCCTTGTTAGACAAGCGTGTTTTGCAACTTGATGTTGGTAGCTTGGTTGCCGGCACCATGTATCGTGGGCAATTTGAAGAACGCCTCAAACGTGTTATTGAAGAATTGAAATCATCCGATTGTATTCTGTTCATTGATGAAGTGCATATGCTGGTTGGGGCTGGTTCTGCTGGTAGTAGCGTTGACGCCGCCAATATCTTAAAACCTGCCTTAGCACGGGGTGAACTCCAATGTATTGGAGCGACTACCCTAGATGAATATCGCAAGCATATCGAAAATGATGCTGCACTAGAACGGCGCTTTCAAAAGGTGCAGGTCAATGAACCCACTATTGAACAAACCATCGAGATTTTGCATGGCGTGAAAGACCCATACGAACAACACCACGCCCTTGAAATCACCGATGAAGCAATTGAAGCTGCGGCAAACTTATCAGCGCGGTATGTCCCTGATCGGTTCTTGCCGGATAAAGCGATTGACTTGATCGACGAAGGCGCAAGCCGTGTGCGTATGTATAAGAGTTCAGAAAGCACCCAATATCGTCGCGCTATTCGCGATTTAGACGACTTGCAAGATGAACTGGCCTACATGGATACCCTAGAAACCACAGAACCCGTGGTTGATGCGCCTGCTGAACCTGATGAAGATGCAGAGCCAAACGAATTTGCAGAAGTTGCAAAACAAGCAGAAGCTGCAAAACCAGTGGAAGAACCATCCGAAGAAGATGTAGCTAAGCGCGAAGATCTTCAAAATCGGATTGCTGCTGTTGAAGAGATCCTAGAAAGTTTTAAAATTCATTGGAACCCAAACACCAGTCGCCCCCGTTTGGTTGCAGAAGATATTGCTGAAGTGATTGGCATGTGGACAGGGATTCCTGTCACATCCATTGCAGAAGAAGAATCAGAACGACTCTTGCAAATGGAATCAGCATTGCATGAACGCATTGTGGGACAACATGAAGCCATTGTTGCCACCAGTAAGGCGGTACGCCGTGCGCGCGCAGGCTTAAAAGATCCACGTCGTCCAATCGGGTCATTTATCTTTCTAGGGCCAACTGGGGTTGGTAAAACCGCCCTCACCAAAGCCTTAGCCGAATTCATGTTCGGTAGCGAAGAAGCACTCATTCACCTTGACATGAGTGAATTTATGGAACGCCATACAGTTGCGCGTTTAACGGGTGCCCCTCCAGGGTATGTTGGCTATGAAGATGCAGGGCAATTAACCGAAGCTGTGCGTCGTCGTCCATATAGTATTGTGGTCTTTGATGAAATCGAAAAAGCTCACCCTGAAACCTATAATATGCTATTGCAAATTATGGAAGAAGGACACCTAACCGATGCCCGTGGACGGATTGTAGACTTCCGTAACACGATTATTGTTATGACAAGTAACATTGGTGCGAATCGCCTGCGGAGTGGCGCAAACTTAGGATTTGGCATCCCGCGTGATGGCGACCAAGTGAGTGAAATGAGCTACAACGATCTCAAGAAAACAGTGCTGGAAGAAGTCAAACGGCTCTTTAAACCAGAATTCTTGAATCGGATTGATGATATTATCGTCTTCCGCCCATTAACGCAGGAAGAAATTAACCAAATCGTTAATCTTGAAGTCAATAAAGTGCGTGAACGGTTGATTGAACATGCCCTCACTTTGGACATGACCCAAGAAGCGCTAAACTTCCTTGCCAAGGAAGGGTTTGACCCTGACTATGGTGCACGTCCGTTACGCCGTGTGATTACCAATTTAGTTGAAGATAAATTGTCAGATGGCATTTTAGCTGGCAAATATGCGCTTGGTAGTGCACTTATCGTAGACTTTGATGAAGACGCCGAAGAGTTAACCTTCCAAACGGCTGACTCTGATGAAGAAGACGAAACCCCATCTTCTACGGCTGAAGCAACGAAATAAATCATAGCTTGTTGCTCAACCAACAAACCCTATGGTACGCAATATCATAGGGTTTGTGCTTTTTAACCTCATTGTGTTAAAAATCACTATATAATTTCTATGTGTGACATTTCTATTATCAGCTAGGTACATAAGTCACATTGTGTTATCTTTACCATTATCATAATTTAGTATGTGAACTTAAAGGGTTAGTATGTCTCGATCTATTATGATCATCGAAGATGATATCGAACTCCGTAAAATTTGCCGCCATGCGCTTGAAAAAGTCGGATATGAAGTTATCGATACCTCTGATGGAGCATGGGCACTTGAGCAAATGAAACACACCATGCCCGACGCAATTTTGTTAGATCTATTGATGCCCCACGTCAACGGGCAAATGATTTTGGATGAGCTTGATAATTATCCCAACCGAGATCAGGTCAAAATTATCTTACTGACCGCGCATCCCAACTATCGCGCAAAAATTAGTACCGATCAGATCGATTTGTTTTTGACCAAACCGGTACAAGTTGGCGAGTTGCGCGACAAAGTTCGTGAACTGTTAGGCGACTAGCGGAAATCTTCTGGCCCAACTTGCGTGTTTGCCATTCGTTCCAAAACATTCAAAATAGCACTGTTATCTAACTCACCATCGCCTTGCTGAATGAGGGTTTGGTAGAGTTGAGTAGCAAGTGCTGTAGCCGGTAAAGGGGCACCATATTGCTGTCCGGTTTCTAAACAGATATTTAAATCTTTCAGTTGCATATGTGCCTTAAAGCCCGGTGAACGATTCCCCTCAAAGATACGTGGGGGTTTTACATCCATTGCCCACATTTTTGCAGCCCCATTTTGGATAGCTGTAATAACTTTTTCAGGGTCGACTCCAGACTTTTGCGCCATGACTAATGCTTCAGCAAGTGCGGTCATTTGTACCCCAACAATAATCTGGTTACACACTTTGGCAACTTGGCCTGCACCACTTTCACCAACTAAGACAATCGTTTTGCCGATGGCTTCAAATAGCGGATAGACTTTTTGAAACGCTTCTTCTGTACCACCTACCATAATCGTGAGTGTGCCTTGTTGGGCACCAATGTCACCACCGCTAACAGGGGCATCCAATGCTGCTACATCGATAGTTGCCAACTCAGTCGCTAAATGACGGGCAACAGCTGGTTTTATTGTGCTGTTATCAATATAGACCTGACCCGCTTTAGCACCCTCCTTAATGCCATTTTTGCCTAAAACAACTTGCTCAACGTCGGGAGAATCCGGCAAATTCGTAAAAATAAAATCCACTTGGGCGGCAACCTCCGCAGGCGTCGTCGCTGCGGTTGCCCCTTCTGCCACTAACGTTTCTACAATCGCACGGCTGCGGTTATGCACAACCAACTCATGTCCGGCATTCATTAAATTGCGTGCCATCGGGGCACCCATTAACCCTAAACCAATATATCCTATTTTTGCCATCATACACTCCTAAAAACTGTTATGTTAACGTTTGATATAGCACATAGGTGCTAGCCCTTGTGAATCCTTTAAAGTAAAATATGATTATGACATCTATTGAACGTACCCTTTGGGAACCTATCAACCCAAGTCTTTCATTGTATCACTACAAAGGATCTACACGAGCCTTATCTAAGTCATCAGTTCCTATTTTGCTGATTCATGGCCCGATGACATCTCATCGGACATGGGATAATTTGGCACATCAATTGCACATGAGCGGATGTAGCAATATCTTAGCCGTTGATATTGCCGATATACAAACAGGTACATCTGTGAGAAGTGCCACCCGATTTTTACAAACAGTTGTGGCATACATTCTGGATAATGTCGGTGATACCAAAAAAGTTGTTCTCATCGGGCATTCAACAGGTGGCTTGTTGGTGCGGCGCTATTTGCTCAAAACCCTAGATGCGTCTCATGTGGTGTTGGCATTTACCTTAGGCACGCCCCATACACGCACTGATTTCCCTCATCAAGTCTTTTTGCCACCTGATGATGAAACACAACAAATCATACAAGGTACAACCACTGTTGTCAGAACCCCGTATATTCCGAGTGAAACATTTCTCATTAATATTTTCGGAAATGGTGCCGGCAAACAATTTGATGGTACTGTCAAAGGAGTTTATTTGCCTGAAGCGGTTAATTTAGAGGTACCATTACAACACACCATGCTGAAATATGATCGGTTGGTGGTGCAAGAGATTTTGGCATGGCTGCAAGGTCTACGGTATCGAATGCGGTTTTATTTGCAATCGCTTGAGATGAAAACCCCTGACACAGAGGATGGTATGGTGGGGCCATTTTGTTTTGATGTTAACGGGATGCAATCGCCATATCGCGGTAGCTTTTTAGCAGCAGCAGAGCACCCATATACATTTGAACGGACAAATACCCCATTAGCCACATTGGGGCACCCACAACAAAAAAAAACCTATATTAGCACGGAACTACGGCTCAAAGATTTTAGCCGTACTCGCTCGGTAAGGCGGCGATTGATGGTGCGATTACTAAATTCATTAGATGATAACACGACAACGCTGCATGAGATGCAAGATTCTGAAGGATCACAAATCGCATTACGTCTCCATATTCAAAAAATGCCAGTGTTGCTAGCGTATGATTGAACTTGAAGCCCTTGTTACCCATTTATATCTCGTTGGTGGTCGGATGGTTGGTGCCCCACCCCCCGGATTTTTGGCGATGCCAGCACCTAAAAAAGCAGCACGTCCACGCCAAAATGAAACGCTCTTTATGTTGGTGATTCCAACAGGCGTGGTAAAGGCAGATGCAACGGTATATCAGAATTTAGTACAACAAGGTGCTGATTTTTATTTTAAGACCACTGGCGGGATCACTGGTGGGTTACGCGAGATGTTGACCATGCTGAATACACATATTTTGGCAGAGCAACAACGCCTGATGCAATCACTACGAGTCAGTATTCTGATCGGTGTGCAGCGTGACCAAGAAATCTATGTGGGGCGGTGTGGGCAACTATTCGCTATTTATAAACATGAAAGTACCCTTGCGAGCTTTCCTAGCAAGCGTACTGATGATGCCTTTAGCATGACACCACCACTAGGGGCTGTGATGGAACCCCATATTGAGCTTAATCGGTATGACCTGCACCCAAATGATTACTTGGTATTTTTGGATACGCAATACCAAAATGTTGATGATGCCGCTTTTAAAACTGCCTTAACGCAACCAGACATTGCGGATACGCTACCCGCTATCAAAGCATTACTACCAGAAAAACGACCGCCATTAGCCCATACCACGATCATTCAATTTGTCACTGAAGATACACCAACACCTGAAGCCCCCGCCCTAAAACAACCAAGCGTTGTGCTAACACCATCCGTAACGCCTCCGCAAAGTGCACCATCTGTTGCCACTCCATTAACTGCTCAAGTGCCATCTACCCAAACGTTACCAGAATCATCCCCTGCCGCTGACATTACTAGCAAAACACCCTCAGATGTAACAGAACAACCAGAAACCCCAAAAGATATACCCCTTCAAGAGCAACCAGAAATAGAACAAATCACAACCGACTCCGAAGCCGCAACACCACGCTTGGGGATTCGGAAGGGTCTAGCAAGGGTTTTAACTGGGGTTGCACAAGGCACAAACCAAATTGGGAATAGCGTGTTTTCTGAACGTGATGCTGAGGCTGATAATCAATCAGCTATCTGGTCAAATTTGATTGTTTTATTGGGGGTTTTGATCCCGATGGTGGTGCTGGTTGTTGTAGTTGGCTTAATCCTCAATGGCAATAACGAAAGTGAATTTGAATTGTGTCGTGCAGAAGTGTTAAGTTTAGTGGATGCTGCACGCCAATTAACCCCGGCTGAAGGCTCTGTTGACCAAGAACGGATTGCCCAATCAAGACAACAATGGATTATTACCCGTGAAGAAGCCTTTGCTTGCGAGCTTGAGAAACCGGGCGATGAAGAAATGCTCACCATTGCGGGCGAAGCTCAAAATAATTTGGATCGGTTTGATCGGGTTACACGACGGGATATTGCCGCGCTCCGTGAATTTGATGGCGAAAATTTAGATATGCAAGGTCCGATTTCTGGGAATTGGATTGACATTTATAGTTTGGATCGCACCAATGATGCGGTGTACCGTGATACGCTGAGTACCAATGGGCAAACGCTCATCGATGTTGGCACGCAACCCATCATCTTCCAAGGGCAGAGTGTCAGTGGGAATGTTGTTGGTGAATTGGTCGATATTGAATGGTTGGAGCGGGGTGGATTGCCGGGCGGTATTTCTAATTTGTTGATCACGCTTGATGAAACTGGCTTGCTAATTTGGTATAGTGAAACCTTTGGTGAAGAAGCGATCAGTTTAATTACGCCTGATACATGGTCTACACCCACCGCTATGGCCATGTGGCGATTGAATTTATATATTCTGGATAGCCAAGCCCAACAAGTATGGCGCTATGTGCCCAATCAGGGATTATATTCTGAACTACCTGAAGAATATTTTTCAGGGGAGACCCGCCCCAATTTGTTAAATGCGATTGATATGGGTATTGATGAAGATGGTAGCGTCTATATTCAATTTTCGGATGGCACCCTCAAAAAGTATCGGGGTGGCGTTGAACAACCTTTTGACATTTTTAACTTGCCGATGGGCGCACTCACTCAAGCCAGTAGCTTATTTGTAGACAATAATCCGATTTCACGGAGTTTGGTTGTTACTGATCCCAGCAATCAAACGTTGTATACCTTATCGCTCGGTGGCACAGTGAACCAAGGGTACCGACCATTGAACGACTTAAGCGGATTTGAAAATCTTGCAGGGGCGTTGATGAATGCCGACAGTGGCAGTATTTATGTGTTAGCGGACAGTAAACTATATTGGATGGCGCGGTAATGGCAAAAAAAAGTAAAACAAAAACATATTATGAATGCTCTGATTGTGGCAAGCGAACCCTAAAATATATGGGGCGCTGCCCTCAGTGTGGTAACTTTAACACGTTTGTTGAAGTTACCGAACGTGGGGAACTGGCCAGTGCTGCTGCCAAAAAAAAGGGTGCCAGTACCGCATTTGCGGGTCAATCGAAACCCCAGCGTTATAACGAGATTAAATTTGAAGATGAGCCACGCTGGCACATCCGCAATGAAGAATTTGCGCGGGTCTTAGGTGGTGGGCTCGTGCCGGGTAGCTTAACGCTTGTCGGTGGTGATCCGGGTATTGGCAAAAGTACCCTCATCCTACAAGTGGCGGCTGAATTCGCTGTTGATATGGGGCGGGTGCTGTATGTTTCTGGCGAAGAAAGTGCCAAACAGATCAAAATGCGTGGTGACCGGTTGGATATTGATACCGATGAATTGTTCCTGTTAACAGAAACCCAACTGGAATCTATTTTGGATCATGTCCAAGATATTACACCCGACTTGGTCATTATAGACTCGATCCAGACGATTTACACCAATAGTAAAGACACCACCGCTGGGAGTGTTAGCCAAGTTAAAGAATGTGCGTTAATCTTGCAAACCCTTGCCAAACAAATGGGAACCTCTGTGATCGTCATTGGGCATGTCACCAAAGAGGGAACCATTGCAGGGCCGCGTGTCCTTGAGCATATCGTAGATACCGTTTTATACCTAGAGGGCGATCCATTCCAGATTTATCGGTTACTACGCAGTGTCAAAAATCGTTTTGGGGCAACCAGTGAAGTGGGTGTATTTGAGATGCAAGGGCAAGGGATGATCGAAGTCAAGAATCCTTCCGAAGCGTTTTTAGCCGAGCGCGTTGTCACGGCATCAGGGAGCGCCATTGTGGTTACCATGGAAGGCACACGCCCAATTTTAGTTGAAGTCCAAGCACTGACGACCCATACCAGTTATAGCAATCCGCGCCGCACCGCAAATGGGATTGATTATAACCGCCTCTTGTTGCTGATTGCAGTCTTAAGCAAGCGGATGAACTTCCGTCTATTTGAACAAGATATTTTCGTGAATGTGGTGGGTGGGTTGACGGTTGATGAACCTGCGGCGGACTTAGCCATCGGATTAGCAATTGCATCTAGCCTATTAGACCGTCCGATACCCGCCGATGTGGCAATTGTGGGTGAAATCGGGTTAAGTGGCGAATTACGGGCGGTAGGCCAACTTCCAGCACGGTTAAATGAAGCTGCAAAACTTGGTTTTAAGCGGGTGGTGGTTCCGCGTCGCTTGCGGGGGAATGATGATGTTCCCGATCAAGGGATGGAAGTTATCCGCGTGCGCAGCTTGGCTGAGGCGCTCCATGTGCTGATGCCTAAAGAAAAATAGGAAATGGGCAAAATCAGTTTGGGATTGGGCAGTCTTTCTTTAATCATTGTGATAGTCAGTCTGGGGCTCACGTTTTCAGAGCGTGCAGACGCATTTCCAATCCCAATTACATCAACCCCAAGTCTATCCCCTACCGCTATCCCAACCAGCCATCTTTTGCCCGCTGAACCACATTTTCCACCTGATGGCGGGTATTTCATAAGCGAATTTCCGGATGTTCAGGTGATTCGCCCAACCGTATTTTCCGCACAATATTATATTTTTACCATCTCATCTGACGCTATTGGCGGGATAAGATACCGGTGTCTATCTGTGAGTGGCATTCAATGTCCAGCAGGATATGAGAACATGTACTTGCCACCGCCTGTCGTCTTACCTGCAGGAGACTATACATGGTCGCTAGTGGGCTGTCGTCCGTTGGGGTGCAGCCAAGCCATACAATCTCAATTTACAGTTGATCGAAGCATTACCATAACCGCCACCCCAACCCTTGAGCTATCACAACAATCACTGGATTTAATCACGGTTGACCGTCCACAGGTGACACCGACGCCAACCCAAATACCCTAAAATATTAAGCTTGGGGTTTAGGGTCTTTTACCACATCAGCAACCGTGCCGCCTGTGATACGTACAAGATCTTGATACAAAATTGGAAACAGTGTGTTGGCAGTACCTGCCGCACCATAAATGGTTTCAAAACGGGATAGGGTTTGATCAATAAAGATTGTAATGTCTTTACTACGGTGTCCTACAGGGGGCACACCGCCCGGCGCATAGCCTGTATGCTCCAAGCACTGATCACCATTGGCAAGATTAACCAATTTACGTCGTACCTCTACGAGTTTGGCAACTTTGCCATCATGCACGCGCTGATCACCAGCCGTGAGGACAAGCACGGGTTTATCTTCCGCCATAAACAGAATACTTTTGACAATGCTGCCAAGTTCTGTACCAAGCGCCGCCGCCGCCAAGGGAGCGGTTGCGGTTGAGTCCGTGAGTGTTTGCACTTGAATATCTAATCCGGCAGCCAATAGTGCTGCCTGAACATCTTGCGGGGTTAAGGGTGCCATCTTTAAATGATTCCTCTATTAGTATTGGCAAAATGGTATCATACTGCCACAATACAACATCATCAGCACCATTCATAACATGAGAGGGCAAAACATGCCAATTTATGAATTTCGTTGTAATGACACTGGTAATCATTTTGAAGTGGAATTTGAAACTATTTTTGACTATGAATCTGCTGAGATTGTGAGTCCCTATACACAATCCACGAATGTGAGTCGCATCATCCGTGAGGTGAATATTAGCGGAAAAGCATTAAATTTTGAAAAGCTCATGAATAGTGACGAAGACGCCCTAGAAGCCCTTGAAAACGCTGACCCGCAAACACTAGGCCGCAGTCTGCAAGCAATGGCTGCTGAAACTGGCGAAGATATGGGCACTGAATTTAATGATATTGTTGATCGGATGGCGGCAGGGCAAAGCCCCCAAGAAATTGAAGATGCAGTCACCCCGCCAGACAGTACCGATTCGGACGATTAGCAACCCATTTTGCCGTTAGACGTACTACATAATAGATATAGATAAGCTGGCATGATGCCACATTTTAAAAAGGATGCACAACCTCATGAACATATTTTATCGCATATTGATCCTAGTGGGTGTAGCGGCGGTAGTTGCCGCCTGTGGTGGTAATGATGACACCTCAAATGAGGATGTTGATCCACAAGCCTTGTTAGAACAAGCTGCAACCGAGTTAGATAATACCGATTCTTTTGAGATTGTCTTAGGCACAGATGGCGCACCTGTGACCTTAAACGCTGGAAACGTCGGTTTAGATATTCCGATTACGCTAGAAGGTGCTGAAGGCGCGTTTGTACGCCCGGATGCCTTGGGCGGCACCGTTAAGGTATTGCTAGAAGATATTGCTGCTGATGTGGATATTGCCATTATCGGCGATGATCAATATATCAACCAAACCTTGATTACATTTGGAAATTGGCAATTGATGACATTCCTAGATGACTTTAATCCCGAAACACTTCTTTCGGGCGACGATAGCATTCAAGCAGCATTACGCGCATTTGAAAATATCACCTACGAAGGGCAAACGGATCTTGATGGACTTTCAGTGCATCATGTACGTGGGGAAGTCGCTGCCGCAAAGGTAGATGCGGTTACAGTCGGTTTAATTGGAACCGACACAGGAACCATTGTGGTGGATGCGTACATCCGTACCAATGACAATCGCCTTGAGCAATTGGTAGTTAATGAACCTGCTAGTGACACCAATTCTGGTGCGGTTACATGGACGATTGGGCTTTATAACTATAATGGTGATTATGAAGTTACCCGCCCCAAAGTAGGCGCAGAATAACCCATCATGGAAAACACGGCACAACAAACACGGTCGCCGTGGGCGATCCTCGCTTTACTTTGTATCCCTGTATTTGTAGGGTCGGTTGACCTGACCATTGTTTCGGCGATTTTGCCAGAGGTGATCGTCAGTCTTGGTTTACCAGCAGACACACGCCTTGATGATGCCTTTTGGATGATTACCGGGTATCTGTTGGCATACACCATTAGTATGGTGTTTGTGGGGCGGCTTTCCGATCTAGTCGGACGGCGGCGGGTCTACATTGGCGCATTGCTCATTTTTATGTTTGGTTCGTTTTTTGTTGCAGTGGCACATACGGCTCCTACCGATTGGTACGCTCGTGTTTATCGTGAGTTATACCCTGATTTGCGACCCCCTGCCGAAGAACTGCGCACCTTGCACTTGATCATTGCAGGGCGCGTGATTCAAGCATTAGGCGCGGGGGCAATGGCGCCTGTAACCATGGCTTTGGTGGGCGATCTTTTTGCCGAAGGGAAACGCGCTCGTCCTATTGGGTTGGTTGGTGCAGTGGATACGGTCGGATGGATGCTAGGGCATCTCTACGGTGGGGTGATGGTCAAGTTTTTTGGTGCGAATGGTGATTCAATCGTTAACTTTTTCGGGGATTTAGGGTTATATATCAGCGAACCGAATTGGCGAACCTTATTTTGGATCAATATCGTAACAGGAACGCTAACCCTTATTGCTGTTGTCATTAGCTTGCGGAGGATTCCTCAAGTCCGACTCCGTGAGCGCTTTGATTTTGTGGGTACAGGATTGTTGGTGTTGGCGTTAATTGGGTTAAATATCGGGTTAGGGACTGCCAATCCTGAAGCCCCAACAGATGCCAGTAGTTTTCAAACAGCCGCCAATGAAGGTAGCGGCACGGCAGTCCCCCTGTTGATTATGGCTGTTGTAGCCTTTGCCCTATTTTTATGGATAGAACGACGAGTAACATACCCCTTATTTGATTTAAATATGTTCCGTAATCGAAATGTTTCAGCCGCCAGTTTTGCCAACATCGGTGTTGGTTTTGCGCTTACGATTGGGCTTGTTGCGATGCCAATTTTGGTTAATATCCGCGAAAGCCAGTCCTCGTTGGAAGGCATTCAAGATGCCGCGCTGATTGCCGGTTTGTTGCTTAGTGCGCTTACTGTTCCGATGGCGTTAGCCGCATTACCCGGTGCATGGTTGAGTGACCGATTTGGGTATCGTCAAGCTGTGGTCACAGGTATGGGGCTATCAGCATTCGGATTTATCGTCATGGCGTTAACGTGGGAAAGTGATACCGCCTATAGCATCATGGCCGTTCAAATGGTGATCACTGGCACAGGATTGGGGTTAACCATCGCGCCCATTGGTACGGCGGTAATTGATGCAGCAGATGACAACCAACGCGGATCAGCTTCCGCAATGGTTTTAGCCCTGCGTCTTGTCGGGATGACATTGGCGCTATCATCGCTAACAGACTTTGCTATTAATCGTGTAAACCGTTTAGTTGGGGAACGCAGTATTGGGCTAGCCAATACTGATGGCTTATATTTGGCAACCTCAGTAGATGTCGTGCAGGAATTATTTTTCCTCGGTGCAGCCATTTCTGCTGTCGCGTTACTCGTTGCATTCATAATGCAAGGTGGACAAACCAACACTATGCAATCAGATGAATGATGTTTTAAAACTGTTCGGATTTCACACCATAATAGGGAATACAGTTTGAAAATACGGATTCCCCTTCTAAAATGTGTATGTGAGGTGAATACATCATCTTTTGAGAGTGCAAAACATCTGAACAGGACTTGCCGTGATACAAGTTGAAGAGTTAACCAAGCGCTACGGACAATTTAAAGCCTTAGATGGTGCAACCTTTACCGCAAAGAAAAGGCAAATTGTTGGGTTTTTGGGACCCAATGGGGCGGGCAAAACCACCACGATGCGGATCTTAACGGGCTATATGCCCCCAACATCTGGCAAAGCCACCGTTGCCGGTTTTGACGTTACGACAGAATCGCTTGATGTGCGGATGAACATAGGCTACTTACCTGAAACCGTGCCGTTGTATCCTGATATGACCGTTAAGGGTTATGTTGAATTTATGGCAGAGCTACGCGGCATCCGAGGTAAGCGTAAACGTGTCGCCGCCCAAGATGCGCTTGAGCGTGTTGATTTACAGGATCGCGCCTATAGCTTGGTGCGGAATATTTCCAAAGGGATGCGCCAACGTTTGGGGCTAGCGCAAGCGATTGTTCACGATCCCCTAGTTTTGATTTTAGATGAACCCACAATTGGTCTTGACCCGCAACAAGTGCGGGATGTGCGGAGCTTGGTACAAACCTTAAGTGATGAGCGCACCGTTTTGTTTAGTACCCATATTCTTTCCGAAGCGGAACAAGTCTGTGATGAGGTGGTGATCATCAATAATGGGCAAATTGTAGCCCAAGGTGCCCCAACGGCCTTACGTGATCGCTTACAAATTAGTGGGCGGGTTTATGTTCGTGGACGGGGAAACTTACAAAAAATGAAAGACACATTGAAAAAAGTACCAAATGTTCAATCTGTAGATCCGTTCCAAGATGGGTTTGCAGTGCGCATTGCAGCCAATAAAGAAATTCGACCACAGATTGCAACCATGCTCCACGATGCCAACATCGAATTATTGGAGTTACGCCCCTTGGCAACTACCTTAGAGGATATATTTATCGAACTCACGGAGGCAACCCGCCGTGCATAGTATTTGGGTCATTTTTAAACGGGAACTCTCACAATATTTTGTATCACCGATTGCCTATTTAGTTGCGGTAGCAATTTTGCTCTTAACTGCACTGAACTTTAATACCGATCTAGAAAATCGGGTACTAAATGCTGAACCACCCGATGGAACCGTTGTATTACGGTCGTTTGCATTTTTGATGATCTTTTTTGCGCCACTACTAACCATGCGCTTGCTAGCAGAAGAAAATCGTGAAGGGACGCTTGAACTGCTCTTTTCTGCCCCTATCCGCGATGTTGAAATCGTTTTAGGCAAGTTTTTGGGCGCGTGGGCATATTATACGGTTATTTTGGGGTTAACGATTGTTTATCCCATTATTATGCTTTTTCTGACGACTTTACGCGGGGATGTACTCGGCGCGCAGTTGGATGTTGGTCCTGTGATTGCCAGTTATATAGGCATATGGCTATTTGGCGGTGCAACCATCGCGGTGGGGATTTTATTTTCTGCCTTGACGGAAAATCAGATCATTGCCGGATTTTTGAGTATGGCTACGCTTTTTATCCTGTGGTTAGGTGATTTAGCGGGACTGTTACCCGCTAGCATCATCAGCACAGATTTAGCACTCGCCCTGCGCGAAATCAGCTTGCAAGCGCATTATTCCACATCCTTTGTGATCGGGGTTATCCGTGTTGAAGATATTATCTTTTATTGTGGCATGATGGCTGTTATGTTATTCGCAACTGTCCAGATCTTGGAGGCGCGGCGATGGCAAGGTTAATCCCAGAACGCATCATTCGCTCGCTCGGTGTTGGCGGGGCAGTTTTGTTATTGGCGGCATTGCTACTCTATTTTTATGATCAAGATGTTTCAACTCGTGTTTTCATTTTGATTATCGCGGGCATTGCAGGGCTTTCAGCATGGATTGGATTTGCGCCTGATGATGTGCGGGATTGGATTAGTGGCCGGCAAGCCGCCGCCGGAACCACCAGTGTCATTTTAACGGTCATGTTTACCGCAGTTGTTGTCATTATCTATGCTCAATTTGATCGGCAAAATGCCACGATTGACTTCACAGGAACCGAACGGTATTCCCTAAGTCCCCCGACATTGGCGGCGATTGAGGAGCTAAAAGCACGTGGGCAGGCAGTGCGCATTGTCGGGTTCTTCCCACGATCCTTGTTGCGTGAAAAAGAAGCTGCCGATATTTTGTTACGTCAATATGATGAGCAGGGGGGCGATCTTATTGACGTACAGTTTATTGATCCTGATGAAAACCCACTTTTGGCAAACCAATATGCTTATAATTCCCTAACCAATCGCACCCAAGCCATTTATATGTCTTTTGTAAATGACGATGGTTCGCCCGATGCCGCCTCGATTCAATTTATTGGCAATGTTGATGAGCGTACTATTTCCACCACATTGATTGATTTGATCACGGTGCGGTCAACCAAGTTTTATTTCACCATTGGGCATACGGAACTTGATATTGCGTCACAATCCACAACGGGGTTGTTCCGCGCCCAAAATGAACTAGCGCGTTTGGGGGTTGCCGCCGAAACCATCAATTTATTGATTGATCCAATCCCTGAAGATGCAACAGCGTTAGTGATAGCAGGGCCATCTAGTGCATTTGATGATGCTGAAGTAGAACAAATTGCAGCGTTTGTAGAAGGTGGCGGGCGTTTGATCGTGATGGCCAATCCCCCTTATATTGATGCAACGTTTGGCGGGTTAAGTGTACCGCTTTTGGCTGAAAATGTATTTGCTACCTATCTGTGGGATACGTTTGGGGTGCGCTTTCGTGATGACTTAGTCGTTGATCCCGTATCTTCGATAGACTCTGATTTTAATCCTATTCCGGTTGGCTACAATACCCAGCACGAAATTTTGCGCGACTTTTCCAGTACGACCTCTGTTATATTTTCACTGGCACGCTCGATTGAAGCGCGTGATGATGTGCCCCTTGAATATTTGGTAGAACCACTCTTATGGACATCTAATGAGGCATATGGAGAATCTGAGTTACAAAATTTTGATGTTGGCAATTTATCGACATTTGATGAAGAAAGCGATACCATTGGGCCATTAGTGATGGCGGCGAGTGTGCGGGCGTTTAATGAACTTGATCAAGCCAATACCCCTCGTATTTTATTGATCGGGGATATTGACTGGTTAAGCAATCAGTTCATTTCTGCATTCCCAGGGAATGCTTTATTTTGGTCATATGCAGTCGAATGGGTGGCGGGAAATGCCCAATTGGTTGACACCGAAGTCATTAATGACCCATACTATATATTACCTGTCACTGCGACAGAGCTAGAACGACAACGTATTTCTATCTTAACCACTATTGTTATGCCTTTGTTCGTCTTAGCAGTGGGTGGTGTGGTATGGTATGTACGGAGGCGACGCTAAGCAATGCGCTGGGGACATGGTGTTTTAGTACTATTTGCCATAATCATGATTGGTGTGCTAATTAATGAAGGTACGCCACAAAACAACAGCACACCAGATGATGTGCCAAGTATACAGCGATTATTCCCGAATATTGCACAACCTGAACAGATTACAGGGATGGAATTAACAATCTCTGATATAGGAATGCAAGTGGCAATTGTTGTGGAAGAAGATCAGGAGACATGGCGTCTAAGAGATGCACCATTTACAACCGTTGATGCAACTTTTTCAAGTGAAGCACGCTATGGTTTAGGGTTGTTTGAGAGCCTACCACCATTTGATAGGGGCGAAAACCCGCCCGAAGCATTCGGTTTTTTGCCAGATGCGCGTTATGTGGTACGCTTTCAGTTAGAAGACGGTGAAGTAATTAGTTTACATGTTGGTGATGTCGCATCATCTACACAAACCTATTATGTGGCGTTTTCGCCACAAGCAACACAAGTATATCGTATTCCAACACGCACCCTCGATACATTTGTATCGCTGATATTGAGTGCGGTGAATACCGAGAATGTACCGAATTAGTTATCGAATCCCGTGCGGTAGAGTTAAGGAAGTGAAGCTCCGCCCCACAAAGGCGGTTTTTTTTTGAGGCATGATGGCAGAAAAAACAGAAATCAGCGAAAAACTCTTAACCCTTGGGCGTAAACAAGGGCATATTACCTACGATGAATTTTTGTCGTTTATTCCAGATGCGGAATCAAACCTTCCGTTGGTGGAAGAACTGATGGAAACCCTCACGGCAGAAGGCATTGACCTTGTGAAGGAACCCCCTGAACAAAGCAATCCGTTACAACCTCCACCACGATCAGGAGAGTTAAATGTCGAGATGGTAACCACTAACTTCTTCAATAATACCAATGGCAGCAAAGCAACTGCGGATGAAGAGGGTAAAGAAACCAAAATCTTGATGCTAGACTTCAGTGAAGATGAAGGGTATCAACACGCTCTCAATAATGATGATGTGGTTGGCATTTATCTAAAAGAAGCTGGGAAAGTCCCGCTACTCACGGCAGCGGAAGAAGTGTCGCTAGCGCAACGGATCGAAGCAGCAGACTTCTCACGCGAATATTTAGACCTGATGGGTAATCATGGGCGTCCTGTTGATCCGGATGTTCATTACGAACTCAATGACATCATTAACGATGGCGAAATCGCGCAAGAGCATCTAATCCGTGCAAACTCGCGCTTGGTGATCAGCGTCGCCAAACGATTTGTTGGGCGTGGTGTACCGTTCTTGGACTTGATCCAAGAAGGCAATATTGGGCTTATTCGTGCTGTGCGTAAATTTGAATATCAACGTGGGCATAAATTCAGTACCTATGCGACATGGTGGATTCGTCAAGCCATTAGTCGTGCAGTCGCTGACCAAGGGCGTACCATTCGTGTACCAGTGCATATGGGCGATCAACTGAACAAATTGCGCCGCATCACGCTTGAGTTACAACAAGAGCTTGGACGCGACCCCTTGCCAGAAGAACTGGCAAAAAAGATGGAAACCACCGTTGATAAGATTTTGAATCTAATCGAAATCTCTTGGCGTCCAGTCAGCTTGGATTCGCCAATAGATGATGATTCTGATTCTGAACTGGGCGATTTTATTGAGGATACCTCTAGCCCCGCCCCCGATGAAATGACAACGGCTAATCTCTTGCGGGAACAAGTCGATGAAGTCTTAAGCCGCTTGCCGCATCGTGAAGCTGACATTTTACGGATGCGTTATGGTTTAGAAGATGGCGAAACGCATACACTGGAAGAAGTGGGCAAGAAAATTGGTGTTACTCGTGAACGGGTACGGCAATTAGAAGCACAAGCGTTGAATCGTTTACGTCGCTCATCCGCTCATGTGCTATTGCGGGACTACTTGCGCGAGGATTAATCGATGCGGAAACAGCGCGCCCCGATTCTGTTCCCCATAACTTTAGTGCTGTTGGGCATTGTAATTTTGCTCAACAGCTTTTTACTCATTGATGCAGATGTCGTCAGTTTATGGCCGATCTTATTGATCATCATTGCGCTACAAGTTTTGTGGCGTGGTGATCTTGCACCCAGTTGGCAAGCGCAGACCTTTGGCATCACACGGGGAAGTGTAGAAAGTGCGTCTTTAGAAATTAGTAGTGCCGAAATTGATGTGCGGTTGACCAGCTTACAACGGGCAGGGCGGCTTATTTCGGGTGCCTACACAGCACGATCGCGCCCTCGGTTAGCGGTTCGCAATAATCATGCAAATTTAGTCATGCGACGCGGACAAACGTGGCTATTTTCCTTAGCCGATTGGGACATCCAACTCACGCATGATGTCCCGTGGGTTTTGCTGATGAGCGCCCACTTGGGAGAACTCAAAGCCGATTTACGTGGCATTGTGATTGAGCGCGCTTATATAGCCTCTGGCATCGGTGATATTGACGTCACCGCGCCAGATGAATTAGCGGGCTTAATCGACATTCGTTCAACGTTTGGTGATATTCATTTAACCATTCCTGAAGGGGTTCCAGCACTCATTCGCATTACTGCAAGCCCGATGTGCCGCGTGATTACCGATGACCATCCGTTTGAAACCGATGACGATGGCGAATTTTACGCTACACCCGAATATGTCCCTGATCAACCAGCTTTGAACATCCAAGCGCAAAATACATTTGGAAATGTCTTGCTTTCAATTGCATAATTAACAAGCTCGGCATTGACGCCGTTTTGTTGCGCCCTCTATAATATTCCGTCGTGATCTGACCCATTTGTCAGAATTTTTTATGCCAATTTTCCTCCCCACAACGCCTATACAGTTCGTGGCGGAAGAAGCATAAAGAGAGAATTGGAGATTCTAACCAACTATGTACGCAGTTATCAAAAGCGGTGGGCATCAATACCGTGTAGAAAAAGATGCCGTGATTGATGTTGAACGCCTCCCGATTGAAGAAGGCGATAGCATTGAATTAAGTGATGTGTTGCTCGTTGTCCCTGAAGATGGCGACCCTCAAATTGGGCAACCTCTGGTCAGCGGTGCAAGTGTTAAAGCAACCTGTGTGGCACAAGGACGCGGTAAGAAAGTCGTTATTTGGAAGTACCTACCCAAAAAACGCTACCGTCGCCGTAAGGGGCACCGCCAATACTATACGCGCCTGCGTATTGATGAAATTTCTGTTTAGTTCAATATAAACCTTAACGTAAGGAGACACTCAAATGGCTCATAAGAAAGGTGCGGGGTCTACCCGTAACGGGCGTGATAGCGAAAGTAAACGTTTAGGCGTCAAAAAATTCGGTGGCGAACATGTCATCCCCGGTAACATTATCGTGCGCCAACGGGGTACTAAATTCCACCCCGGTGACAATGTCATGATGGGCAAAGACTTCACCATCTACGCGGTTCAAGAAGGCTATGTTGTCTTCCGACGTAAGAGAGACGGGCGTAACTACATCAATGTAATGGACGCCCCCAAAGCAGCACAATAAAATAGTGGAGGACACACCGTCATGAGAGAAGGTATTCACCCAAAGTTCTTTGACGAAGCAGTAATCGTTTGCGCGTCTTGTGGCACCGAATGGATTGTTGGCTCAACCTCAGCAAATTTGCGGGTTGATATTTGTTCCAACTGCCACCCATTTTACACTGGTGAACAACGCATCGTTGACACCGAAGGCCGTGTTGATAAATTCTTGAACAAGCTCGCTAACCGCGACCGCATCGTAGAAAATCAACGCGCTAAAGAAGCCGCCAAACAAAACGCGGACATTCCAATTGATGATTTGGAACTCAGTGCGCGTTACACCAACATCTTCAAAGAAAATGGTATCGAAAAAATCAGCGACTTGATCCAAAAGTTGCAAGATGAAGGCGACGACGCCATCCTTGCTTTGCCCGGTATTGGGGTTAAAGTGTTGGCAGACGCCAAACGTAAGATCAGCGAAATGGGCATTAAACTCGGCTAAGTGCCAGTCATGTTCAATTAAACACACCCATTGCGGTGGAAGTTGATGCCAATTTCCGCCGCTTTGTTTTGTATCACGGGGGGCAACCATGATCCATCGGAACGGACGTATCGAACTTATTTGCGGGAGCATGTTTAGCGGAAAAACCGAGGAACTCATCCGTCGGTTGCGTCGCGCTGAAATCGCCAAACAAAAAGTTCGCGTTTTTAAACCAATTATCGACAATCGCTACGACAAAACGCGCGTCGCCTCACACTCTGGGATTGGGTTTGATGCCAAACCTGTTCATACAGCGTCTGATATTCTTGATCATGTTGAAGATGATGTTACGGTTGTAGGCATTGATGAAGTCCAGTTTTTTGATGAAACGCTGATTCAAGTTATTCGCAAATTAGCCGATGAACGGGATTTGCGGGTCATTATGGCAGGGTTAGATCTGGACTTTCGGGCAGAACCATTTGGTATTATGCCGCAACTTTTGTGTGAAGCTGAATATGTGGACAAGCTCCATGCGATTTGCATGATTTGTGGGGAAGAAGCCTGCCGCACACAACGTCTAGTGAATGATGAACCTGCCTATTATGACGATCCGATCATTTTAGTTGGAGCCGCAGAAGCCTATGAACCGCGTTGCCGTAAGCATCATATCGTTCGCTATCGCTAGTGTATGGCTAGTGGCTTGTGGGGCGTCCCCAAATCGGGATGCACCCACCGCAACCCCATTTATAGAGGTTGTGGGCGAAATTGAGCCAATAGCATCGTCTTTGCCACAAGCTAGCCTAACACCCTCACCAACCCCTTTGCCAAGCTCTACACCCTTCCCAACGCCACGTGAGGTTACTGTTAGCCGCATATCGAATGACATTAATCCTGCTGAAGTGACGCCGATTGCCCAAGGGGTAAACATTCCAGCACTAACCCTAACGGATTTAGATGGGGATTCGATCCGGTTAGATCAGCTTGAGAAACCATTAGTCTTAAATTTTTGGTCAGTGGGATGTGGCTCCTGTTTTTATGAATTTCCCTTGTTACAAGAATTTTACGCTTTCCACAATGAAGACGGAAACAACCTGGATGTGGTAGGCATCAATATTGCGGATTTTCCCGAAGAGACACGTTTGCTAGGTGAGCAATTAGGCATCGATTTCCCAATGGTGGTCGATGAAAATGCAGCACTATTTGCAACCTATTTCAATGGGGCAGTTGTGCCAACCACGATTTTTATCCATTCAGATGGCACAGTTCAAGAGGTCTTTATTGGCGCTTTAGATGCCTATAATCTTGACCAAAACCTCCAAGCTATGGGATTAGTAGCGTATGACGACTGATTTTTATCAACAAGTCTATACATTAGTGGCCGTTATTCCACATGGCAAAGTGTTGAATTATGGAATGGTAGCCTTGTTGCTAGGGCGTCCGCGCAATGCACGGGCAGTGGGGTATGCCCTCAACAATCTACCATATGATCACAATATTCCTTGGCAGCGTGTGGTGGGTAAAAATGGCCGCTATGGACGGAGTACTATTCGTAGCCTCATGCACGGGCGCGACCAGCAAATTGCCCTCTTAAAAGACGAGGGCATTGAGTTTAATGACAATCAGGAATTTATATTAGCGGATTATTTGTGGAATCCGTCAGCCGAAGAAGTCAGTGCGATCTTGAACGGTTCATCATCATAAACCCCTTAGGGGAATACTACCCCTGAAGATGGTTATTTTTTGCGATTTTTGTTCATGTGTTTGAGCGCTTGTTTATAACTGTTGACGCGCACATCCCGCGCCCGCCCGCCAGCCTTGGGGGGGCCAATAACACCCAATTCATATAATGAGTCCATGAGCCGCGCCGCGCGTGGATACCCAATCCCTAAACGCCGTTGAATCATTGAGGTAGACGCCTCACCCGCATCACAGACAACCTTAATTGCCTCTTCAATCATGGGATCATGTTCTGACATGGCTTCTAAGCGGGTTAAACCACGTTCCCAAGGCGCAACACCCGGCCGTTCCATAACGCCTTCAGCAATTTGTTCCTCATGCCAATTCCGCCAATACATCACGGTTTCTTCGAGTTCTTCATCAGACACAAAACAGCCTTGTACCCGTTTGGGACCTGCGGCATCTGGCGCAAGATAGAGCATATCACCACGTCCAAGGAGGGTTTCTGCACCTGTATAGTCCAAAATCACACGAGAGTCGACGCCACTCGCAACCGCAAAAGAGATCCGTCCAGGGAAGTTCGCTTTGATCAAGCCCGTTAACACATCGGTGCTGGGGCGTTGCGTGGCTACCACTAAATGAATCCCTGCTGCCCGCGCTTTTTGTGCCAAGCGGGTGATGGTGGTTTCGGTTTCGTCAGGGTGAGACATCATCAAGTCCCCAATTTCATCAAATACCAACACCATATAGGGTAAGCGCTCATCTTTACGGCTACGCCCTAAATTATCATTATATGCTCCGATATTCCGCGCATTTTCAAGTTCCATCAATTTGTAACGGCGATCCATTTCGCGAGCTGTCCACCGCAAAACCCCAACAATCCGTTCGGCTTCTGTCTCCACGGGGCCAATCAAATGGGGTAATCCATTAAAGCGGGTGAGTTCGACGCGCTTGGGGTCAAGCATAATCAGCTTGAGATCATCAGGTGTATAGTTCATCACTAAAGAGGTGACCAAGGAAGTCAAACAGACTGATTTACCTGATCCGGTTGTGCCTGCAATCAAAAGATGCGGTAAGGAGGCCAATTCTAAAAAGGTTGCCTCGCCTGAAACATCGCGCCCTAACGGTAAGCATAATGGTGTTTTACGCTTATCATAAAATCGTTCAGATTCCATCACAGGGCGCAACCCAACGGTACTGGGTTGTTTATTCGGCACTTCAATCCCAACATAAGAATGCCCCGGTACAGGTGCTTCGATCCGTAAGGTTTTGGCAGAAAGCGCTAACGATAGGTCGCCTTGTAAATTCGTGATTTTATCGACCCGCACCCGATTAATAACCACTTGATTGGTTTGGGGATCAATCACTTCTTTGATGGGAGATACGGCATATTGCGTTACCACAGGCCCCACCTTTACATCAATCACATCCGCATCAATGTCAAATTCATAGAGTGTATTCTCAATGATTGTGGCGTTGGCGTTGATCTCTTGTTCAGAGGGTTTATGCAGATCGTAATCCCCTAATAATTCAAAGGGTGGTAATTCATCGTTCCGTTTGCCAACTTTTTTTCGTTCGGCAAAATCATCTACTGTGAAATAACGACGCGAGGGATCATTTTCTCGTCCGCCTTTGTAGCTCCGATTTTGCCGCCCTAATACAGCAGGACGCGGTGCTTCAGCTTGACGAGGCACAATTGATTGTCGTTCTTCTGCAATGGGTGTTGTGCTCACTTCTTGTCCATTGATCATTAATGTGGGACGTTCGGTCACACTCGGCAATGTGCCATCTCGCCGCCGTGACGATGTTGTACGCCGTGAGCTACTCCCCCGTGAACTCCCTGTATTAACCCGCCGAGATGACGGACGTTTAGACCCATTCCCCGTACTAGTTTTGTTTTTACGCCGTGATGATGCCGTATTGATAACCGGCGGCACCCAATCACCAAAGTCGTTTTCAGGGGCTTGTGTCTCATGGATTGCGGCATCAGTTTCATGATGTTGCGCCGGCACTGGTTGGCTTGGGGAGGGCACCGGTGTGCGTACACTCGGTTGTTCGGGCGCTATTGCTGCCGCCATACTCACGGATGATGCCCGTTGCTGCCGTGGGTTTGGTGGTGGTGCAGTACGCCCTTGTGGTGCATCATCACGTTGGACTAATGAAGGGCGTCCCTGCCGTGTGGTTGTCGCACTTCGTTGCCGTGCCATCGGGATGGGCAACGGTTCTGCCGTTTGTTCACGCATACCATTCGGATCTTCAAACTCCTCATGGTAATAATCCCTATCAGTATAGTATTCATCTTGTTGATAATCATCATATGCTTGGTCACTCACGGGAGCAGAGAATGGCGCAGGTTCTGGATCTAAGCGGAACGCAATCGCTTGGATCTGATGGCTTATCCATTGGAAAACTCCACGATACTCCTGACGTCCGATACCTAACAACCAATGTACACTTAAAAACAGTAATCCAGCTAAGAAGGCAATGTTAAATGGTTCAGACATCACCATGTCTAATAAACTTGTGATTCCCCATCCTACATACCCGCCACCTTCGCCATCACGCGCCAGATCATAACTTTCTGGTTCAAAGGCTGTTGCATGTAACAAACCTTGGACAGCAACAAAACCTAACTCTAAAGCGATAATTTTGCCCCAGCCTAAGGTGATCTTGAGCCCAATTTTTGGTAAAAACACCATTAACCCTGCAAATAAGACCATGAGGGCAACGAGATAGCTACCATCACCAAATCCTTGCCGTAAGGTTTCTGCGACAACACTCGACAATTCACCTTCTGCCCCTGTACCAAGTAGCGATGCAAAGGCAACAGCGCCCGCACCAACCAATAAAATCCCTAACACCTCATCTGCCCAACTAGGAATCCAATTCGTGAGGTCTTTAATGGCATCGGGGTCTTCCAAAAGCCGTTTTAGCAAGGGGGGCAATTCAGTTTCTTGAGGTGGGGGTGGCGCTTGTATAGTGGTTCTTGATGACTTGCTCCGCGTAGAAATAGCGCGACTAGAGGATGCCTTGGTTGTTGATTTGGCACGAGTCGATGTCGTTGATTTTTTAGCGCGTGATGCGCCACTGGCCGTAGATGATTTGCGGCCACGCGGTGTAATTTGCTTTTTTGTCATCGGATTCCTTGAACGCAAAAATGGAAAAACTCCATAAGCATTTTATCACGAAGCGACCGCTTTTTGTAGGCTTTTAGAACACTTGTTCCTTAAAATTTTAAAAAAATACCCCCAGATTGTCTAATATCTTGGGGGCGTTCACAAACTTAAAGCGCAAGTTCTGCCATTAGGCGCACTGCCGCCATATGGTTGTTTGGAATCGCTAAATTCAAAGTTCCAATGGGGCTATCTTTCCATTTTTGGAAGTGTTCTTTAATCCGATCCGCAGGCCCAACGAGTGCAACTGAATCGATCATTTCGTCGGGTACAGCACTAATGGCTTCAAATTTGTCACCAGCTAAATACAAATCCTGAATTTTTTCAGCAGCGTCGCCATATCCCATACGGGTTGCAAGATCAAAATAGAAGTTTTTACCCTTGGCTCCCATACCACCAATATACAAGGCAAAGAAGGGACGCACCATATTCCGTGCCATTTCGACATCATCATCTAAAACAACCGTGACATTGGGCGAAATATCAAAATCATCCAATGATTTTCCTGCCTTGGCTAATCCAGCATCGACATTTTCTTTGAAAGTTTTGTCATACGCTTCTGGGGCGAAGAAAATTGGTAGCCAGCCCTCTGCAATTTCAGCGGTTAATTGAATATTTTTGGGGCCAATCGATGCAATATAAATCGGAATATCAGACCGACCATGAATGATACTTTTTAGTGGTTTGCCGAGCCCTGTGGCATCATCGCCTTCGTAGGGGATTTGATAATGTTTACCGCTATGAGTGAGTGGTTCCTCCCGTGCCCATATTTTACGGACAATGTCCACATATTCACGGGTTTTACCCAAGGGCTTGCCATAAGGTTGCCCGTGCCACCCTTCGACCACTTGTGGCCCCGAAAGCCCCAAACCTAACACCATCCGCCCGCCCGACAGTTGATCTAACGTGATGGCTGTCGTGGCGGTCAAGGCAGGGGTACGCGCGGGCATTTGCATGATCGCTGTCCCTAATTTGATATTTTTAGTCAGTGCTCCGATCCATGCTAGGGGGGTGACTGCATCCGAGCCGTAGGCCTCAGCCGTCCAGACAATGTCATACCCAAGATTGTCCGCCTCTTGGATCATATCCATTGGCAGGTCAATGGTTTTTGTTGAGTACCCTGCCATAATTCCTAAACGCATTTTTTGATGCTCCTTTTCATTAAAAATACTTATAAACCAACTTTAGCGGAAAACGCAATCAATGCCCTGCTGACTTCAAATTATTCAGGGCAAGTCTTCATAATCTTCTGGGAGCGTTTCTAAAAGCTCAAGCCATTGTGGGATGTAGTCTGTCATAAATTCCAAGCGAGCAGGGGTCAATTCTTCCGTTAAACGCCCCAGAATCATATTGGCAAACGTATCTGCAAAATCTTCATTGGGGCCAGCTACCGCACGCGGAAACATTTCTTCGTTTCCGTTATAGTCTTCACCGGGGATCCAAGCAACTTCTGTCCATTCCCCGCCTAATTCATCAATAAACGCATTTTGGGGGGCATCGTCCAATATGCCATCAATAATGTGGGCGAATTCATGGATGATAATAAATTGGCTATTAAACCCCACGGGGGTAAATTGCACCATATAACCAACTACTAAACTATTTTCAATTTGGGGCAATGTATTGCCATAAAACCCACCCTGAATAGCTGCGGTTCGATCAATTTCAATATTGGCACGATCAAAAATTAAACGGAAGTAGTCTTGAGGGGTGCTATCATCTGGTGGATTACCAGATTCATACAATACATCTGACATAATTTCAAACGCAACCAGCATATTTTGCAGGAAATCTACAAAATTGATGATGTCGCCGCCACTGCTACCATACCATTCTTCACGAATTACAAACCCAATACCATAAGTTTCGGTGATCTCATCCATCAATCGAAAGATTTCATCTTGAGTATAGGTCGGTTCGGGGGTTTCAGTTTGGGCAATCGCAGGAGAAACAAAATTTAAAAAACAAAGGCTACCAACAAGTAACACCAGCGTGAAATATCGCATACAGCACCAATCTATGCTCAAAAGGCTCAAGTTGGGTTATATTATATATGACAATTAATTAAATGACGATTTGATAGTTAACGGATTATTGAAAATGCAACCATTTACCGAAGAACATCAAATGTTTCGTAAAACCATACGAGACTTTGTAGACCGTGAAATTAATCCTTATGTTGAAGAATGGGAAGCTGAACGGATTTACCCTGCCCACCAACTGCTCAAAAAATTAGGCGATATTGGCGCACTTGGCTTAACATACCCAGAAGAATTTGGGGGCATGAATGCTGACCACTGGTATACAGTGGTGTGGGGGGAAGAACTTGGCCGTATTGATTGTGGCGGCGTTCCGATGTCTTTAGCTGTTCATACGGATATGGCAACGCCTGCTTTGGCACAATACGGGTCTGATGAGCTCCGTAAACAGTTTTTAGAACCTGCCATCAAAGGTGAAATGCTAGCCGCTATTGCCGTCACTGAACCCGATGCCGGTTCCGATGTGGCGGGTATCCGTACCCGTGCTGACCGTAAAGGGGATGAGTTTGTGATCAATGGTAACAAACTGTACATCACCAATGGGGTTCAAGCAGATTGGGTGTGTGTGTTAGCGCGTACTAGCGATGAAGGCAGCTACAAAGGCATGTCATTGATCATTGTTCCGACTGACACCCCCGGTTTTAGCGTCAGCAAAAAGCTTTCTAAGCTTGGTAATAACTCTAGTGATACCGCCGAGTTAAGTTTTGATAACGTAAAAGTCCCTGCCACAAATCTGATTGGTGGCGAAGGCATGGGCTTTTATATGCAGATGCAACAATTCCAAATTGAGCGCCTCATTGCCGTTTATATGGGGGTTGCAGGCATGGAAAACGCTATCAAAAAGACGATTGAATACCTCAAAATGCGTAAAACCTTCGGGCAACCCCTGATCAATAATCAGTTTATCCACTTCAAAATGGCAGAGCTCATCACCGAAGTTGAAATGCTCAAGCAATTTGGCTATCACTGTACCCAAAAATTAGCGGATGGCGAAGATGTTACCCGCGAAGCTTCCATGGCAAAATATAAACTTGGCAAATTAGTACGCGAAGTTGCCGATTGGTGTTTGCAATTCCACGGCGGGATCGGGTATATGGAAGAAACATGGGTATCACGCTATTTCCGTGATAGTCGCTTGACGGGTATCGGTGGTGGTGCAGATGAAATTATGCTCGGCATCATCGCCAAAATGGAGGGCATCCTCCCCGGACGCGCTAAGGGCTAATACGTTCATAGAGGGGAGATGTCGTATGGTTATCTTCCCCTCAATTATTTTCATGAATCATACGCTTCAAACTATTTTGATCATCAGGCAAACCATAAATATAGGACAATAAATTTGTAGGATATTGCCAAAAAACATTACACTTTATGATTTGCTCTAACACAAATTGACGAACCGCTTTTTGGTTAAATATTTTGTTTGGGTGTCTAACTCTGTAATCAAAAACCAATCCCTGCTCAGAAACTTGATAGTGTGTTTCTGTGTTTGATCCTGAAGATGCATAATATGACCATGATGTTGTTAAAAAATGTTGAGTACGTTTTGGATCATTGCTCCGCACTCTGGGGAATGCAGCATCTAACATTTCACGAACAACGATATGCGCGCTCAATGGTGCTATGTCATCCAATTTTAGTAACTCTGCTAATTCGTAAATAGTCAGCTTACGTAAATCATCATTAACATCATACTCAGGCGGATAAAAGAAATCCCAATCAATTTGGACTCTGCCAGACATCAGGAAACCAATGAGTTTAATCACACTTGATGGAATTGGTTGGGAAGGATGTGTCGCATTATGTCGTGAATAAAGCCATGCTGCACTCGCTGCAATCTTTACTCGATTATCTGGATGCTGCTCTGCAAAAAATGTAAATAATTGACGATACTTTTGTAAAACTCGCGGTTTTACCGCATCACATAATCGACTTAGAGCTATCAAACACGCCCAAATCATCATTGGATCAGATTCTGACCGCAAGGCATGATATAGCTTAATACGAATCTGGGCGATATTGTTCTGGGTAAAACTAAGCAATTGAACACAGAAAAAACGAACCCCTATCTGAGGGGAACGCAATAATTGAATATACATTGGATACCCGTCCATAACGTTATCAAACGTATCAAGATAGGCTCGTGATTGGTGAAGGGAATGAAAATCTCGCACACAGCTTTCAGCAATATATAATAACGTTAACAATAACATTGCTTTTTTTTCATTGGGGCAGTCTGCGATATATGCAACCAAAAATGGCATCACGAGTGCCGTTGCGTGATTTACAGTGTTTTGATGAAAAATCGTATTGATGAGACTCTCAAGAGCTTGATCCCAAGTTTCCAGATCAGCATCAAATAATGTCCGTAGCATCCTAGGAATATCGCTTGCGTTTCCATAACTATGGCGAAACCGATGCCAAGCAATATTTGGTATATTGTCACGATACATGTTTTAAAGCCGTTTCTAGTATAAGAGCGATTGCCTGAGTTCTGATTGTACGCCTAAATGTAAACCGAAAAAAATAGCGTTTTACAGATTGTTTACACCCTTTGTAAAAGCCCTTCACAAGACCATGCGACTATAGGGTCAACATCAAATAAAACAAGTGAAGGATAAACCAAATCATGAAACGCATTAACTTTGTACTCTTAGTTGTTCTCGTTGTTAGCCTCTTCGGAGCTTCCGCCGCATTTGCTCAAGAACCACCCGCCGACGCCCCACCTGCTGACGCTCCCGCAGATGCACCCGAAGAGGGACAACGCAATCGACGTGGCAATTTTGGGCAATTGATTAGCGAAACACTCGACCTTGATGAAGAAACCGTCCGTGAAGCGTTTGAAAACGCGCCAGAAGATGCAACACTCGCTGACATCATCACCAGCTTGGGTGGCGACCCTACCGACTTTGAAGCATTATTGACCGAACGGTTTGTTGAAAATGGTGGCGATGCCGAAGATGCAGGCGAACGGGTTGATGAATTGCTAAACACCCCACGTAATGAACGCCAACAAAACCAAGATGGTGAAGCTGGTCAAGGTCAAGATGGTGACGGCCAACGCCCCAATCGTGGCCCTCGTGGTGACAATGGTGGTAACCCACCCGCTCCCGCACCAGATGGTGAAGCAGGTGTCTAATTTCTGAAAATTTCTCTCTTCTCCTAATCCCATCCTATACTCTCTGCAAAGCCCGCTACCCCTAGCGGGTTTTTCTTTGCCACCGATTAAACCCCCACGCATGAATCGCTTTGATAATCCATCGGATAGGCGGAAATACTCGTTCCATTATTAAAGTTAGTTGAAAAATTCGGGAGGTATGAATGGTTGCTTTATCATGTTCAATTCCCTTGATAATTTGGCGCGCAACATAATCGGCGGTTTGGCTAGGCGGAATGGTTGGCGCAGGATTTTTTGCGGCTGATCGGAAAAAGTTCGTTCGCACAGAGATCGGATAGACCAAAGTTAGCATTTCAGCATGGGGTAAGGTCTGACGGTGGGATTCCGCGAATCGGTGTAAGGCTGCTTTTGAGGCACTATACAGCGCATAACCTTTTAAACCATAGTGCGCCATTGAGGAAGCGGTCACAACAACCCGATAGGATTTTTCGCTGTAAAGTTGTTGCATTTTTAGGGTGTTGTAGATAGGCGATAGGGTATTGAGGTCAAAAATTTTTTGCAGATGTGTCCAATCAGGCTCCGTCAATGCCTCATAATAGGCAAATCCAGCATTGGCGATAAACAAGTCAATATGCCCCATCAAGCGAATCGATTCCTCAAATAATTGATCGATGCCCTGTTCTGTAGAGACATCGCCTTGCAAGCTATGAATGGTTGCAGGGAATGAGTCCCATGCTTGAGCCGCTATTTGCAAATGATCAGCATCAATATCAGTTGCCAATATTTGATTGGCTTGGGTGGCGAACTGAGTAACCAACGCCTGCCCAATCCCTGATGCTGCACCTGTAACAACAATATGTTTTCCATCCAGTTGCATAATCTATAAATTCCTAATTTTAAAGTTGAACTATCAAGTCATTTGCGCCGTAATGATCCCATATCGCACACCACCCCATGCCATGTTACGGCGACATAACCAGCCTGTGAATAAAATTTTAGCCCATCCACCTAATAAAGTTTGGCGTCTATATTGCTGCCAATGACGATTGGAAAATTCCCCAAACCCGCCAAGAACCTCGGATGTCACATCCCTGATTTGAATATGCTTAAATCCTGATTGTTGCAACGCATTAAAATAGTCGGATTCTCGCATCAGATTATCTTTGGGGATGCTGGCGAATGGGGTAACGGCTCTCAATGCTTGATACCCCCAACTTGATATATCATCTGATAAATACATATCCGCAAGGCTTAAAACACCATCAGGGCGTAAAACATGATTAGCCGCATGGAAAAATGCTTGGCGGGTGCGGTAATGATAGGCACTATCTAAACTAATGACCCGATCAAATTGATCTGCGTGCCAGTTGGTAATATCATTGGCATTGATATTGTATAAAGTAGCTTGAATATTATGATGTTGTATTCGCTGCTGGGCAAATCGAAAATGGCGTGGTGAGAGTTCAATACCAGTAATACTTTTTACGCCAAAATGCTGTTGCCATTCAATGAGTTGCTGCCCCGCCCCAATGCCAACATCCAATACCTGATCTGATGATTGTAGCTCTTGCCCCACCTGATGCGCCAAAGCGCGGCACGCAGTTGGATAGTGCTTGGTTTCTGCCCAATAGCCTAAATTGCCCCATGCTGTCTCACTACCGAGGTTTAGTATGGCAAAATCAAGTGCATAGCGCCAAGAATCTAAATTTATCACTGTGATTCCCCAAAAAAACAAATTAGCCGCAGGGAGATTATCCCCACGGCTAGATGGTACTGCAAATTATGATGATTCAGGGATTGGTTAGCTTACAATTGCATTGATACCCGTGAGTTCACGCCCGACCAACATCATGTTGACCTCGTTGGTACCTTCATAGGTGTAGACAACTTCAGCATCCATCATCAAGCGAGCAATATGATTTTCGATCAAGATACCATTACCCCCCAAGGTTTCACGAGCTAGTTGTGCGACATAGCGGGCTTTGCGGGCGTTGTTATATTTACCCATCGACACCATTGCCGTGCTGAATTGTCCTTGACTCACTAGTTCGCCCATGCGGTAGCAGAGGAGTTGCATTAGGCTAACTTCGGTTGCCATTTCGACTAATTTTTGTTGGATCAATTGGTAGCTAGCGATAGGTTTACCAAATTGTTCGCGCTCAAGGGCATAATCACGAGCCATTTCATAAAGTGCAGAGGCAACCCCTGCAGCTTCCCAAGATACACCGTAACGACCGTAACCCAATACTAAGGCAGTATCTTTGAACGATTTTACATATTCTAAGCGATTTTCAGCAGGAACTTTAACATTATTGAGTTTTATGTCTGCATTCAATACAGCACGTTTACCAATTTTACCTTCAATAATGCTCATTTCGACGCCCTCGACCTCTTGGGGATTTTCAATGACAAATCCACCCAAGCTGCCATCTTCATCGCGTGCCCAAATGAGCAGGATTTGCGACATCGTTGCGTTTCCAATCCAGCGTTTAGCACCATTCAAGATGTAGCTATCCCCATCTTTTTTGGCTTTGGTTTGGATACCAACCGCATCAGACCCACGATAGGGTTCAGTCAATCCAAATGCGCCTATTTTGTCTAGGGTACGCATTTCAGGTAACCAACGGGCTTTTTGCTCTTCATTGCCTAACATGCCGATGCTAGTCATGGCTAACCCAGATTGCACACCATAAAAAGTCCCGATAGAACCATCTGCGCGGGCAAGTTCATAGCTCACAATCCCTGCGGACATTGGGTCTAAACCAGCACATCCATGATCGGTTAACATGCCACCCCAAATGGGTAAGCTTTTCATTTCGTTGGCAATTTCCCACGGGAATTCGGCTTTGTCCCAGTAGGGGTTAATTTTTGGCTTAATGACCGTTTCGCCAAAGTGGCGGATCTCATCACGCAAGGCGCGTTGTTGGTCAGTTAATTTGTCTTCTAAGTTAAAAAGATCAAAGCCTTGCAAAATTGTTTTATCGTCAGCCAAAGCCATGTGTTATATACCTCGTTACAATCCAAAAATTTACAGTTATCAAATCACCATTTGATTAATTATCAAGATAATAGCACAATTTTTCAAATTAACCAAATGGCAATTTGATTAATTTTTGATGAGTGGATACTTACACCATAATGACAGGTGTCATTCATCACTTTATGCTCTTACAAAATATGGTAGACTTGAAAAACAAATCGTAATTTAATTATTTTGATGTTTTACGAGGTTATTACCATGTCAACCGCAAAAAAAATTGGTGAAGTCAAAGGTGGGCAAACGGGGCACGTTTATGATGTCTATTATCATGACATGTCTGGTGTATATCGGTTAAGTAAGCATAATGAAGCTGCTTCTGATATTGCTACCCGTGTGGTCGGGTCACCAGCAGAAGCGCTCCGCGCCGCAGAAGAAGACGCAAAAACTAAATAGCTAGTTATGGCCTCATACACAGAACCACAGATATATCCGTGGTTCTGTCTTATCATCTGCCAAATATTAGCTATGTTGCTTTTCGAGTTGCTTGACGACGCTTGGTAACTCTTCTAAATGGTTGATGATCGCATCGGGGGCAACCCGCTCAGGATATTGTATTCGCCAGTTGTCCACACGTTTAAACGCGGATTGAACTGAGGTTGCAAAATCAGGTAACCTCAAAATGGATTTTGTACCAAACGACTTTGGCGCTTCACAATCATGATCGTAGCGATCCCCAATATGAATTCGCAATTCACTAGACTCCAGATAATGCCCATAAAATTCACGATCAATTTTGAGATACCCTGTAGTGTCAGGCATCAAAAAATCATCAAATAGATCATACAACCCTAAGGCTTTCATGACGGGGTTTTGATACTTACTAAGTCCCATTGAAGATACCACCAATCGGCGTCCCTGTTTAAGCTTCCCTAGCACCTCTACGGCATTATCATAGGCTTCAGTATAGGGCGGGGCAGCATGATCTTGCACCAATTGCTCGGCGGATAGTGTGTACTGCGTACCGAGTTGCTGAGCAACTGATGTAAAAATATCTTCCCAATCCATTGTCCGAGCACGATCATTTTCAAAGGGATGTTCAAGACGTCGATCATGTTCTGCAAGAATGATTTGGAATACCTCATCAACACTTCTTTCAACTGCATCCCCAAATTGTTGTGACACTGTGGGGAAAACCACCCGAAAAAAGGGATTCAACATCAAGGTTCCGTCCAAATCAAAAAAGAGGATGGTCATTACATATCCTCAGATGTTGGTTGGGCTTCATCAGATGCCCCTTTGCTAACATCTAATAATGGATTGATCGTGCTTTGTGTCCGAATTTTGTCGACAGATTCAAAGAGTTTTTGCTGACGTTCATAGCGTTGTTTTGCCAGCATTCGCATATCTTCTACTGCGTCAGACTCATCCATAATTTCGATCCCTAACAGGGATTCAATCGCGTCTTCCATAGTGACAATCCCCGCCGTACCACCATATTCATCAACCACTAAAAAGATGTGATCCCCACGGGTGGTGAATTCTTGTAACACTTTGGCAACGCTCATTGTTTCTGGTACAGAATGGATTGGTAAGACCAATTTATGTAAGCGAATACTATCCTTGTCTTCAGCAAGTGCCGTTAGGATCTGATAGCGCAACGCAAACCCTGAAATTTCATCAACACTATCTTTATAAATCGGAATCCGTGAATGAGTTAGTAATGGATGTTTTTGAGCAACTTCAAAGACCGTCATATCTTGTTGCAAGGTGAACACCACAGTCCGTGGGGTCATGATGTCGCTGACTTGAACTTGCCCTAATTGGAACAAGTTTTGCAAAATGGTGTGTTCTTCTTTTTCTAATTGCCCTTCGTCTTCACCAATGTCTGCCAGAGCTTCTAGTTCTGACCGGGTAATGGTCGGTTCTTTTTCACTTGGAGTGAGCAATTGCCCCAAAAAGTTAAATGCCCATACGGCAGGGTACAGAATGAAGATGATACCGCGCACGCCATATGCGGTGAATGGCATCAATTGTTTCCAGTAAATTGCGCCTAAGGTCTTCGGGATAATTTCCGAAAACACGAGGATCAAAATAGTGAGTACAGCCGTAATAATACCGAAGAACTCGCTACCAAAAACGGCGGTCGCTTGTGTGCCTGCGCCAGCAGCCCCCAATGTATGAGCAATGGTATTCAGGGTCAGAATCGCGGAAATAGCTTGTTCCACATTTCCTTTGATGTTCCGCATTATTACTGCGGCACGGCTACCAGTTTCTTCTTGGACTTCTACATATGAAATAGAGGTGGAGAGTACAACAGCTTCCCAAATTGAACAAAGGAAAGAAATGCCAAGGGCAATAGCCATATAGACTAATAAGCCCGCAACGCTGCCTTCGGCATCAGCAGATGCGCTCCCAGCGGCAGCTAAGGGTATCAGATCGGGTATCAACAAGGTGTCCTACATGATTTACAGATGCCCTATAAAATACCCGATTTTATTCAGAAGTGTAAGGCTATGTTTTTGCCCAGTTAGGCGGGCGCTTTTGAATAAACGCCATCATACCTTCTTGCGCCTCGTCTGTTTCACGGATGCGACTAATTAATTGGGCACGATGCGGTAAGGATTCATCCAAGGATCGCGTGGTTACATGAAAGATCAGATGTTTAGTTTCAGCTAAGGCATTTGGGGAACATTGCATCACGGCATTGACTGTTGTAGCAACTGCATCATCAAGTGTATCTGGTTCATGGACTTCGTGAATAACGCCATAATTCAGCGCCGCTTGAGCATCAAAGCGGCCGCCCGTTAACATGAGTTGGCGGGCACGGGTTAATCCTATACGACTAATGACATATGGTGAAATTAAAGCCGGGGCAACACCTAACCGAACTTCTGGTAACCCAAATTTGGCATTAGTGCTGGCAATCGCAATATCTGAGACACACACTAACCCAAAGCCGCCACCAAGCGCCGCACCTTGAATCCGCGCAATCGTGACTTGGGGCGCTTCATTCACCGCGCGGATCATATAGTCAAACTCGGACATAGTCGCAATTTTTTCATCCATGCTCATGCTGGCACTGGCCTGCAAATCTTTAATATCGCCCCCCGCGCAAAAGGTTTTTCCGGCTGCCTGAATCACAACGGCACGGATACTCCGATCATCATGGATACTATCGAAGTATTCACGAATATCATTTACCATTTGGTTACTCATGGCATTGCGGGCATCAGGACGATTGAGGGTGAGGTAGGCAGTGCTACCATCTTGACGAATAGTAATCGTTTCTGGCATTTGAACTCCTAAAAATAAATTTCAATACGGTTTTTGGGCAAGGTCGCCTAATAATGGTGTGAAGTGTTTTAAATTATGTGTATAGAGAGGAAGTTTTAGGCGAGCGTTAACAGAGGCGATTAAAGTATCGATAATTCCAACACCATGACTTAAAGAGTATATAGCATGATATTGCATAGCCCATTCAAAATCTTGTGATGTCAAATGGACAAGCTCATAATATGCTAGAAATTGCTTTGCTGTTTTTTGCTTTTGTTTATTTTTTGCACCTTTCATTAACTCCATATACACAAGTGGGCATATGCCTAAGTGAGTTTGATGTTTTATCCATTCGGTAGCAGGTGAATATCCGCGTAAAATATCAATGATCACAGCCGTATCAACGAAACCTACCATTTTGGCAAGTCTCGCTTTTCATCTTCATCACGTTGTTGTTGAACCCACATTTGGCTATCTATAATATCTGTATCATTCCACCACCCATTGGTTTCTTCTAAAAATTCTAACATCTCTGCCCCAGACCTAGGTTGAAATTTGGGTAATGGTTCCAACTCTTTTTCTGAATCGAAATTTAATGCAACATCCACCTGACCAGCAGGTAACCCTTTTGGCAATTCGACCTCTAACTTGCCGTCTTCTGTGATGAATCCCTTTAAAATAATATCCATTTGCGCGCACTCCGTTCAATATGGTTTCATCGTATCATAGGTTTAGCGCTTTGAGATGGTAAGATAGGGAGAGGTGTGTGCGACCTTACTAAAACGGTTTTGAAAAAACCATTTGATATGATGGAATTAGCCAAAACCTAAACTATCGCTGAGCAAAGAGTATGGTCAGTAGATCACCAAGCATATTAGGCGGAGAAAGACATCGGAATGGAATACCGTGATTATTATCAATTGTTGGGTGTTGCCCGCAATGCAACTGATAAAGACATCAAACATGCTTATCGACAACTTGCCCGCCAATATCACCCCGATGTGAATGATACACCAGAGGCCAATCAACGGTTTCAACACATTAATGAAGCCTATGAGGTATTATCGGATGCAGATAAGCGCCGCCGCTATGATGCGTTAGATCAAAATTACCAAACATGGAAATCTCGCAATACTCAACAACGAAAAGCCCGTGATTTTGATTGGAGTGCATGGACTACTCGTGAAACCTATGTTGAACAAGCACCTCAACAACCTAGTGGTGGGGGCATGTTTTCGGATTTTTTCCGTGCAGTGTTTGGCGAAAATCGACAACAAGAAGAGCGCTCACAAAACCCATACCCTAATAAAGATCCCATTCATGGGCGGGATCAAGAGCTTGATATTACAGTCACCCTCAAAGAAGCTTATAAAGGCACAACGCGCCAAATTAATCGCTCACATGGTCGTTCTTTTACAGCACGGATTCCTAAAGGGGCTAAAGATGGCACACGAGTACGCTTTGCCGGGCAAGGTGAAAGTGGCTTTGCTGGTGGTGAATCTGGCTCGTTATATTTAAATATTACGGTTGAAGAACATCCCATTTTTGAACGACGCGGTGATGATCTATATATGGATATTGATGTGCCACTCTATACAGCCATATTAGGGGGAGAAGTCCGCATTCCAACATTGGATGGCGCCTTAAAACTAAAAATCCCTGCTGAAACACAATCTGGCAAGTTGATTCGCCTTAAAGGGCGGGGAATGCCTGTTTTGCGTGATGAACGGCAATCTGGGGATCTATATGCCCGTACCTTGATCCAGATCCCGACAGACTTAACAGACGAAGAACGCGAACTATTTGAACATCTAGCATTTTTTCGTCCCAATCTTTAAAAGGATGAATGTACTATGAAACGATTTATGATTATGTTTGGTTTTATAACCCTTGTCGGGGTAACTGCTTATGGCATATTGTCGATAGCCGAAAGCCTTGATTTGTTAACAGCGAATGGCGAGCAATCGGTCTTTAGCCCCCAAGCGAGTCGCTCGGAATTAGACACATTAGCCGCACAAGCGGCCACCCCCACCCTCGTCCCCATTGAGGCCATTGAGCAATTAACGGCAGAAGACCAAGTTTTGATTAATTTGTATCAACGGGTTACCCCATCAGTGGTTAACATTGAAATCACCCTTCGTACTAGTGAATTTGATGGCGCATCCTCTAGTGGGTCGGGCTTTGTGATTGATGGCGAAGACGGCTATATTGTGACGAATGCCCATGTTGTCCAAGATGCTGTTGAGATTTTAGTCACATTTAGTGATGGGTATGTTGCCACTGCCGAGATTATCGGTACGGATGATTATTCTGACCTCGCGGTGATCCGGGTGGATGTCAATCCTGATCGATTGATTCCAGTTACATTGGGGGATAGTCAGTCGCTGTTGGTCGGACAGCGTGTTATCGCTATTGGAAATCCTTTTGGTTTACAAAGTAGTATGACGATTGGGATAGTTAGTGCCTTAGGGAGGGCATTACCCTCGGCACAATTATTGAACCAATCCAATCAACGCTTTAACAATCCCTCAATCATCCAAGTGGATGCGGCTGTAAACCCAGGGAATTCGGGCGGGCCGTTGCTGAACTATAGCGGCGAAGTCATCGGCATTAACACAGCGATTCGGACAGAAAGTGGGGTGTTCCAAGGGGTGGCATTTGCCGTGCCCGTCAACACCCTCAAACGGGTTGTACCCCAGCTAATTGAAAAAGGCTTTGCCGAATATTCGTGGTTAGGGGTGTCTACTTTCCCTGATGAACGTGGCTTTACGGTCGCGGCGTTGGCTGAGGAGTTGGATTTACCGATTGATTATGGGGTGATGGTGGAAGATGTGACCCCCAATTCCCCAGCGGCAGATGCGGGGATTCAAGGCGGAAACCGTGTTGAAGTCGTGCGCGGTGCGCGGTTGACGATTGGTGGTGATATTATCGTCGCTGCGAATGGTGTTTTTATCCGTGATTTGGATCAGCTATTAGGTTACTTGGTTGAAAACACCTCACCGGGGGATGTAGTCACCTTTACCGTTATTCGCGGAACGGATACGCTCGACATCGATGTGACATTGGGCAATCGTCCTTAATCCTGTAGATGCCCTACATCATTTAAGCGATGAATAATCGCACCACGTTCGGTAAATTGTATTTCTGAAATGCTGGTGTTTTTGAGCCAAAAATGCCAGTATTTATCCGTAGTAAGACCAATACATAAACACAGCATGGCGCGAATGGTGCCCCCATGCCCAACCAATAACACGGTTTGTTGTGGGTGCTGACGCTGTAAATCGTTCAAAAGGCTTTGCATTCGGTCAGTAATCGATTGTTGAGTTTCGCCATTTGGGGGTGGGATGTTTGGATCATTGCGCCACCGTGCATAAAATTCTGGGTCACGGGCTTTTTGCTCTTCTCGTGTTAACCCTTCAAAATCACCTGCATTGATTTCGCGTAAACGTTTTTCGGAGTGAAGCGGTAGATTATGATAGCGATTGATAGCTTCGGCAGTATGATAGGCACGTTGTAAATCACTACTATAGATAGCATCAAAGGTCATCTGCTTGAGCGTGATTGCAACTTGTTGCGCTTGGGCTTTGCCAACCTCATTCAGGGGGACATCTGTTTGCCCTTGGTAGCGTCCTTCAACGTTCCAAACAGTTTCACCATGACGAACGAGTATGAGTGTTGTCATCTGTGACTTCCTAAACATCTATCAAACGGGGTATTCAAAACTGTAGCGCATTTTTAGAATATCTGCATTGTGGTTACTGATTCATTATTCAACATCTGTAATCGCCTTATGACAACATCAATCCTATAATGTGATAGGATAGTGTTCTTAGCTGTCACAATACGCCTGATAAAAAATGGTTATGTTATGCACGCAAATGATCTAGACGAGCAATCTTACCCTAGTAAAACGACCCTTGCCCAAATGATGGCGCACACTCGTGAGGTAGTGGAACAACGTAAAAAAGAAGTGCCCTTAGCAGGTGTACGGGCCTTGGCTAGTTTGCAACATCGACCGCTAGATATCAGTAGCTACTTACGACAACACCAAGGTGTTCCATTGATTGCCCAATTGAAACGCGCTGCCCCTGACATGAACACGCCCATCGAAGATTATGATCTGGTGATGTTGGCAAAACGTTTTGAAGCGCTCAAAATAGCAGGTATTACGGTGGCTACCAATGAAAAGTATTATCGTGGTGGTATAGCTGACCTTACTATTGTCGCTAGTAACATGAAAATCCCAGTGATCCGACAAGATTTTATTTATGACGAATATCAAATTGTCGAAGCACGGGCGGCGGGTGCCGATGGCGTGTTATTGATGGCTAGTTTATTAGACGCGGCTCAGTTGCGGGAACTAATTTCCATTACACAACGTAATCGGATGACGGCTATTGTACAAGTTCAAGATGCTGATGAAGTTCACCAAGCAATGGCATTTGAACCTCGGGCGATTGCGATTAGTAATCGTGATATGGAAGATTTCAGTATTACTTTAAGTCGCACCCCTACCCTGCGCCCACAAATTCCTTCTCATACCATTGTATTGAGTATGGGGGGCTTAAGAACCGCAGAAGATGTGGCTTATGTCTACCGTGCAAATATTGATGGTATTATGGTGGGGCAAGCCTTACTTACTGCCGCCGATACAACACAAGCGATACAGGATTTATTTAAACTCGCGCCATCTTAATATACAAGTTCGGCTCATAAACACAATCATGAAAAAACCATATCAGACACTTAGCAATAAAATACTGATTAAAAATCCTTGGTTTTCAGTCCAGCAAGACGAAATACGATTACCAAGTGGTGAGCAAACCGCATATAACGTCATCCGCAAAGCGAATGCTGTATGGATCGTCCCTGTATTATCAGATGGTCGTGTTGTGTTGATCAATCAATATCGGTATCCAATCAGTGAATGGTGCTTAGAGATTCCTGCGGGGGGTGTATTGCCAGATTCTACGCCCGAAGAAATGGCAATTCGTGAATTGAAAGAGGAAATTGGTGGCACAGCCCAAACGTTAAAATCCATTGGTACCTACTGGACAATGAATGGGATTGGCAACGAATTAGGGCATTTTTATTTAGCTACCGGGGTTACCTTAGGAGAGCAACACCACGAACCAACGGAAGTGATCGAGTTAAAGATTGTATCTGGGACAAAAGCGGTTGAAATGGCACAATCGGGTGAAATCGCTGATGCCCAAAGCGCTTTAGGAATTTTGTTATGCAAAGATTGGCTTTCTTAACGGCAGTTCTCATTGGGGTGGTCGCCTGTACAACCAATGATGCCTCTCCAACGGCAACTAGTGAGGCACGGCTAAGGGATAATAATCTCCCCAAAATTATTGTGACGTTGCCCAATATCACCCCCTCCCCGTCCATGAACAGTACCAGTGATGTCGATAGTACGAACGTGGCAATTGAACCAACGGCTACCGAGAACCTCGATGTCACCCCAACCACAACCCCCACGCCCTATGTTGGCGTTTTTATTGGTGAACCAACAGTGATTAGCCCCCAAGGGGACAATGCGAACTCTAATCAAGCGTTCGTACCCACAACACTCCCCAATGCGGTTCCAAATAATCCAGCCGTTGCAAATAGTGGGGCGTGTGCCATCCCCATTGCAGAGCCATTAAGCGTGGGGGTATCTGATACTTTAGGGTGCCCTACCAGTCCAGCGATCACCACAACCTTGATTTCGCAAACATTTGAACGCGGACAAATGATCTGGCGCGATACACGGCAAATTTTTGTCTTAGCGAATAGCAATACATTTTGGCGGGTCAATGATGGATGGAATGATGGCATCCCTGAAAGTGATCCTGCTTTGGTGCCACCGGCGGGATTACAACAACCCATTCGCGGATTTGGGTTGGCATGGCGCGACAATTTAACTTTTCAGGATGCCTTAGGCTGGGCGCAAACCGGCGAAAATCCATTTAATAGTACATGGCAAGATTTTGAAGGGGGTATTGCTTTTGTGGGGAATAACAATCAGATCATTGCTATCCCCACAGGTAGTACGGGGCAATATACAATTCGTTAATTTATAAATTGCCGTATAGTTCAGGGCGGCGATCCGCTAAGACAGGAATCGCGTTTTGTGCCTTATCCACGACACTAAGATCGATAGGGGCTGTATAAACCCCTTCAGTAGAGCCAGCCTCAAAAACGATTTCTCCCCACGGATCGATAATACAGGAATGCCCAAAAAAGGTGGTTTCAGCACCGCTTTCTTCATCGATGTCTTTTCCGACACGGTTAACTGCCGCAATATAGATACCGTTTTCAATAGCCCGTGCTCGTAACAAGGTACGATAGTGTTCGCGTCTTGGGTTGGGGAACTGGCTTGGCACAACCACCAACCGCGCCCCTTCTAGCGCATAGCGGCGAAATAATTCGGGAAAACGAATGTCATAACAAATGGCGGTCGCTGTCATGCCCCACGGCAAACTGAGGTTTAAGGTAGCTTCGCCTGCACTAAAATAGCGATCTTCATTCATTAATGGGAACAGATGAATCTTACGATAAGCGCCGATTACACCCGATGATGGAGAAATCATGGGGGCACAATTGGCGAGCCCCAATCCCCGTTTTTCGATCATAGACCCCGTGATAAAAACCCCTTGTTGTTTGCTGAGCGCGGTCACTTGGGCAAAGAGCCCTCCACTGATAGCACTGGCGAGTTCTTTTGCCTTTTTGAGGGCAAACCCGGCATCCCAGAGTTCTGGAAAAATCACTAACTGTCCACCTTGCGACTTTGCCTGTTGGGTCATTTCCTGCATTTTTGCCCAATTTATGCGTGGATTCCCCAACTTCACATCCATTTGAGCCAGACTAATATTTACTTTTGACATAATCATGTTCCCCACGTTAAACAACGATGTATTTATATTTATAGATCAGAGTTAGCAAGCCAAAAATCTTTTACTTGCGTAGCAACGACGTTGATCCCTTTATCAGTTGTATCATATTGTGGCAGATCAAGTGTAAGCAAGCTACGTTCCCTTTTTAACCGCCCTACGATTAAGGCCCGTTGTTCGGGGTCTTGGAACTGTCCGCCTAGTTGCACATGTAAACGCCGCAAGATTTCTCCCAACGACGCGGTTAAACATAAAATAGGTCCTGTTTCGCGTAATTGTTCTAGATTCTTAGGTTCCAACAAAACGGTACTATTGATAGCAATAATATTGCTTCTGCGTAGAGACAGTTCTTGCACCATTTCGCTTTCAATAGCGGTTAATCGTGCTTGCCCAAAAATTGACCGTATCTGGGCGGGGGTGTATTTATGGCGTTCTTGAATTTCGATTTCTAAATCAATGAAACTTGCATCTTCCATTTGGGAAGTCATACGCCGCCCAACACCTGTTTTGCCCGTACCCGTTGAACCCGTAAGAATCAAATTTCGGTACGGTGTCCGTCCAATAACCGGCATAAATTAGTTTCTCCGCCACTCAGGAAACCATTGATCCAAAATGGGCAGTAATTCTGTTAGGCTATGAATGGTAGCATCAGGTTGGATGTCGCGGATAGTTGCATCACTGGCTTGTTCATACGCTAGTGGGGCATCATGTTCCCGCCAAACGGCTCGCATCCCAACCGCTTGCGCTCCACCGATGTCAGCATGAAGATTGTCCCCAACAAACACCGCTTCAGAAGGTTCGATTTCTAACCGTGATAATAATGTTTCAAAAATAGCGGCATGGGGTTTTAAGTGACCTACATCGGCAGCTGAAAGTCGTAAGCCATCTTCAAAATATTCTATCAGATCAAGGGCAACTAATTCAGCATCGCGCATCCACATCGGTTGAAAGGCATTGGTTGCAATCCCCATTTGGATGTTATGTTGCTGAAAAGTTTTAAGCACATCGGGCACTTCTGAGTAGGCAGTTACCCCACCAACTAATTGATGTTTATAGGCCTTAAGACAATCATCCATTTTGATCTGCTCTGGTGGGACGCCACACGCTTTAAGCGTTTTAACCATCACCTCTCCGATATGAGGCGCAATCAAGGTTATTTTGGCATCAGTCCAAGCGGCTACCACATTGGCTACCATGATGTCGTATAGTTCATCAATATTCATGGCTAAAGGAAACACATGCTCATTAACGTACTCATACAAATACCCAATGTGTTGACGTTGGTGATCTTGCCAATCCTCGGTACGCCCACTCCAATCCATTAAGGTTTGATCTAAGTCAAATAAAACAGCTTTTAGCATAATCATTATTTCCCATATTGAAACGGATCAATTGCTTGCAATTCCATTTTTACATAATCCGCTGAAAGTAGACGGTAATATATCCCATTTTGGTACTGTTTATCGAATGCAATCTCCCATTCTTGAGGTTGGTGTAAATGCCCGTACAGGCACATAGCAGGCGCTAGTTGTTCGACTAAGTCACTATATTCGGTTGGTTTGGCATCCGAGGTATAAGGCGGATAGTGCATCATGACCACCAATGGTTGCTCGGCTTTACGGACTTTCTTGACCGCTTTGACCGCTTCTTTAAGGGTTTTTAGTTCTCGTTGATAGCGATTATGAGGTGGGTCTGGTTTATAAAATGGATCATGCGGGGCTAAATGCCCTTGTGCCCCGCAGAACAACACCCCATCAACTTCATAAGTATCCCCTTGAACGGCATAAAACCCCGCAGGCAATACCTGACGGCGCACTTTTTTAATATCCGTCCACCAGCGATCATGGTTACCTCGAATGATGATTTTTTCGCCCGGTAATTCCGCCAGCCATTCGAGATCGTACATTGCCCGTCGTACCGTTGATGACCACGATATATCGCCTAGAATCAGCACTTTATCTTGTGGGCGCACTTTTTGCCGCCAATCGGCTTCAAGGCGTTCTGTATGGTTGATCCAAATATCCCCAAATTTGCTGAGATCACGGGGTTTACCCAAGGAGAGATGCGTATCCGCAATCGCCCAAAATTTTACGGTTGTCACACGCGATGCCTAATCATTTGTTTGTGAACGGGTTTTTGCAAGAGGCTTGACGCCACTCGGCAGAGCCTATTATAATGCACATATCAAGCGGGCATGGTGTAGTGGTAACACAACAGCCTTCCAAGCTGTTATCACGAGTTCGAATCTCGTTGCCCGCTTAAGCTTCAATAATTTGCCCCGCGTGTATTTTCCATTGAGTTGCTTCATTTAAAAAAGATTGTGTAAACACAGATGGTTCTGTTGTGGTTAGAATCGCTTGTGGGACATCTTTAATTTGGTCTAGCAAATAGGCACGCCGATGTTCATCGAGTTCACTAGCAACCTCATCTAACAACAAAATGGGATACTCCCCAATTTTTTCATTCATCCATGCAAGTTCCGCTAGCTTGATCGCTAATACCGCAGTTCGGGCTTGCCCCCGTGAACCATACAATCCTAGATCCCGTCCGTTGACCATAAAGCGAATTTCATCGCGTTGAGGACCAATGAGGGTGATCCCACGTTCTATTTCTTGGGTACGGATGGCGGCTAACGCATCTTGATATTGTGTGACAATATCTTTGGCATCAATTTGACGATGTAAATCTAACCCCGGAATAGAAAATGAGAGTTGCCCATCGCCTTCTGCAGTTGGCTCAAAACTAGGGACATAAGCGATTTTAAGATCCTCTAATTGCCCGGTTAAATCTCTGTAGATGTAACTGGCCTGATTTTCGATTTCACGTAAAAAGCGTTGCCGCCCTGCAATAATCACCGCTGCTGATTTCGTCAATTCTTGATCCCAAAATTCAAGTTCGGGTTCGCCAGCTTGGTTACGTTGAATGCGGCGTAACAAGGCGTTGCGCTGTGTTAAAGTTTTATCAAATTTGTGAACAGCCTCAATATAGTGGGCGTCCACTTGAGCGAGGGTTGCATCCATATAACGCCGCCGATGTTGTGGGGAACCCTCAACTAACATCAGGTCTTGCGGCAAAAACATCACCACCGCCACCAATCCGATGATGTCAGATCGTTTTTTTTTCACATTGTTGAGCCGTACTTCTTTTTTGAAGCGTTCCCCTACCCGATTGGCGGATTCGCGGACTAATGTCATGGCAATTTGGTGCATCATCGCATTATCTGTTAAGACATCCGCCGCAATACGTGTGAAGGGGCTATAGTCGTCTTCTGTATTCCAATTGATGAGTTGTTTGTCGGATGTGGTATAGGGGGAACTTGATGTGGCAAGGTAGTAGATGGCTTCTAAAAAACTGGTTTTGCCTTGCGCGTTTTGCCCATGCAACAACAGCGCTCCTGTGGGCAGGGTCACTTCTAAGCGCGCATAATTACGGAAATTTTTCAGCGAGAGATGATCAATCTTCATAACTACTTAGTCACGCCTGTAATAAATAATTGAAGGGCGATAGTGGAATCGATCTGACCTGTTTTGATCTCATAGTCAAGGTCAACTAATTTATGATAAAAGTTTTTGAGGGTGGGTAGGTCAAAATGGCGCACTTGGGCAGGCAATTTTTTTTGAGCAACAAATGGTGGAACCTTCAACACGGATTCCAACCCGCGTGTATGTCCGTTGAGGTTCATATATTCACGGGTAAGCAGTAAGAGCCTAAACTGTCGTGTAATCATCGTAAAGAGATATAACGGATCATTTTTTTTGTTGGTGAGTAATTGTTGGGCTAACCCCATTGCTTTTTGACCGTTCCCCTGTCCGATAGCATCCACCATTTCAAAGATATTGGCTTCTGCAACGTAAGGTGTCATTGCTTCTACATCATCTTCGGTAATTTCGCGCTCATAATTCACATAAGCCGCGAGTTTTGCAATTTCAGAATCGGCAATACGTAAATCATCTTGAATCACGGACTTTAACGCATCGGCGGCGCGTGCTGAAATTTTCATCCCGTGAGTGCTTTTGGCATGGCTCATAATCCACTTACTCAGGTTTTGTGGCACCCCAAATTTTTTTTCAAATCCAGTTGGGCTGTTGCGGGCAAGTTTAACCACTGCATTTTTGTCGGATAGGTCTTTTTCTTCATGGAACACCAATCGCGCAAACTCAGGTAAATTGGGTAATGCCTCAACCAAAACATCTAATTCAGCTTTGTTCCCTTTGCCCTTACCACTTAGGCGCGTTAAGTAATTTTCGACAATGACTAAGCGTTTTTCGGATAAAAACGGGATAGCTGTCACCATATTGATGACCCCTTGTGCGGTAACATCTGAGCCATCCAAGAAAGCGGTATTTAATTGCGATGGATCGTTCATGGACTCTTGCAAGGCTTGTATCTGCTTTTTACGATTGTAATCATCAGTACCATGCAAGACATAAAAGGTTACTATGGACATCCCGCCCCCTTAGCCTTTTTGGGTGTTTATACGATGGATTGTTATCTGGTTCCCAAACGGGGTTTTGCTGTTGTGACGGGTGACGTTTTTAAGCGTTAAGTCGCCGGGTGTGCCTTCGGTTGTAATGTGTTTTTGAACAGACATCCCGACAGGTTGTGATAGCACCAAGGCTACCAATGTAAATATCATCACCAATGGTAATCGGCTAAAGGATTGGTTATCGTCTTTTTGTCCAGACAAGCCCACAATAGCAGCAACACTGGTCATCAAACTGGTGGTAACCAAATTTGTGCCACAGTTTGGATGTACTGCCCATTGGGATTCACCCCGTTTCATGCGGTCAAGCGCTTCTTGCGCCGCGCTTTCTACCAATTCTGTATCAACCTCACCATAGAGATAAAAACCGCTATTGTCTGCCCGCCCTGCGATACGAAGCTTTTTCACGCGGCGGCTCAACATATGGATTGTGGCATGTTCCAAGGCGTGGTTACGGCGCACCCGTCGAATAATCGAGAACATCAAAATCGGGCGCAACAATTGAGCAATGGTTTCAATCATAGGGATTCACTTTATTCATTCTGCATGGTTTCAACAATATCTTGTGGCAAGGCTACCACCACCAAGCGGTGAGTGCGCCCATTGGGTGGCCAACATGTGACAAGGGTTACGCGCTCATCGGCACTTGGTAATAACCACCGTGCATTTTGGAGGCGTTCTTCCGCGCTGAGTCCATCTTCTTCTAATAACATCGTTTGAACAACAACATAATCCCGTTGGAAGTTATCATCAGCGAACAATTGAATCGTATCACCAATCACGACGTTCACCAAGTCCCCAAATACACGCCCATTGGTATTGTGATGTCCATTTAAGACGGTATTGCCCAATTGCCCAATCATGGCGCTGGTGTCGTGCCAGCCAACAGTTCGCCCTTCAGGGACACGCCACTGGCTATATACCTGATCATTAATCACAATTTGCTGTAACCAAACATTTTGGATGGAGGCTGTCAGGTTAATAGCTGGGATTACAATCTGAGCAGGGGCACGGGGTTCGATGGTGGCAGTAGGGCTTGGCGTGATGCTCGGTGTATGGCTTGGGCTAGCCGTTGGGGTAACAAAGGGGATTGGCGTATTGGTTGCGGCATCATTGAGCGCTACTTCATTGTCTGATGTTGAGTTTGTTACAGTTTGTGTTGGTGGTGGGATTGTATTTGATGGTTCGGGCGTGATGGTCGGAGGTATCGGAGATGGTGTCGGTGTTGAGGGTACTTCTGGGTCAGGCGCGGCGGGGGGGATGAAACCCATCACAGGCATTATCGGAATATCTTGGGAGATTAAATCCGGCGCAGGGAGTGGCTCCACTAACAAAACCCCTTGGGTTGGTTCTGGAATCACTTGGGTGGCAAACAAAACCTCTTCGGCGGCTTCAGGGTTCACAAACCGAATGGCTAATAAAGCCAGTCCGCCAAACAAGCATAGTAACCCAGTGACCATAAACAACAGTGGCAGTTGCTTTGCCATTATGCCCAATGCTCCAGAATGATTTCCCATGCTGTTTCTAGTGTGGGTATATTATAGGTTGGAGTGTGAGCAGCCAATTCATGCTGGGTATAGCGCCCCGTTGCGACAGCCAGCACCGCTATATCATGAGCATGGGCACAGTCTATATCTTGTGGTGTATCGCCAATAATCAATACATCGGAAGCTGTAAGAGGGGTGTCAACTAAACGGTGCACCTGTTGTAATGCCAAGGGTGGTAAGCCCACTCGCTGGGGCGCTTGAGAGCCAAATATCTGAATCGGAAAATCGTCAGGAGTGTACCCTGTGGCTTGTAACTTTAAATGGGCAGCTTGGGGCATATTGGCGGTCAAAATTCCTGCGATTAAATTAGGGGCTTGGATCACTTGTTGGGTAAGTTGTGGGGCAAAATCGCAAGCCGCTACTGCAAAATCCGGTAGTACTTGCCGCATGTAGTGCCCCAAAACGTGATCATATTCAGGCAATCGCTGTTCAATATCGCTGGCAGTCAATGGAGGAACGAGGGTTTCTAGCAGCATTTGCCAATCTGTTTTGCCGCCAAACCGGAATTCATCTAAGCGGCCTATTGTACCGAAAACATCGATCATGGCATGGCGAGTTGCGGCTGCCCCTACCCCCCGTGAATGGATCAGTGTGCCATCAATGTCAAACAAGATTAACTTCAAGCGATGATGCTCCGCAGTGTTTCATAATCCAGATTCCCACCACAAATAATTAGGGCGGTTGTTCGCCCATCATTAGGGATTTTTTCAGTTTGCAGGGCTGCTACCGTGACTGCCGCCGCGCCTTCAATCACCCAATTGTGATGTTGCAATGTCCAGCGGATGGCATCTTTTAGTGCATCTTCTGGTACCAAAATCAGATCATCCATCACCGTTTTGACCATCTTCAGGGTGATCGAATCTTTTTCGACATCCCCTGCTAACCCCTCAGCAAGGGTTTCGGTTTCAGGATGTCCTGTTTTGTTGAGGTAGTTATACATGGCAGGGGTCGCAGTCGATTGTACCCCGATGACTTCACAATCAGGATTGAGGGTTTTGGCAACTAATCCGATCCCGCTAATCAACCCACCTCCCCCAACTGGCACGATAATACGCTCTAAGGTAGGCAACTGTTGAAATAACTCTAGGGCAAGCGTTCCTTGACCAGCAATCACAACGGGATCGTTATAGGGAGATACAAATGTCATCCCCATATTGCGCTCCATTTTGTGGGCATGGATTTCTGCATCGTCGTATGTGTCACCATGTAAGATAATGTCTGCGCCGTAACTGCGAACGCCCTTGACTTTACGTTTTGCAGTACCTGATGGCATCACTATTTTGGCTGAGATATTGATTTGTTTCGCACCATAGGCGATCCCTTGGGCATGGTTGCCCGCAGAGGATGTAACCACGCCTCGCGCTTTATCTTCATCAGAAAGGGCTAAAATAGCGTTTAACGCGCCCCGTACTTTAAAAGAACGGGTTTTATTTAAATTTTCAAGTTTAAAATAGGTATTTTCTCCCAACAATGGTGCTGCTTCAATTGGGGTTTGGGGGACATGTGGACGGATGCGCTGCTCTGCTTGCAATACATCCGCTATCGTAGGCAATCGTCGCATAAAGACCTCTAAGAAATTTTAATAATATCCGATTTTAATTGACCACAACCGGCTTGTATATCAATGCCGCGTCGTACCCGAATTGTACTGGAAACTCCATAGGCTGCGAGGGTTTGCTGCCACCGATTGACCTGTTCTGTGTCAGACGGTTGCCCTGCGTAATCTTGAGTAGGGTTTAGGGGGATGGCGTTCACATGACATTTCAGATCGTTAATCAGGCGTCCTAGGGCATTGGCTTGTTCGACGGTATCGGTTTCGCCAGCAATTAATGCCCATTCAAAGGTAATGCGGCGACCCGTTTTTTCGACATAGTAGGCGCAAGCATCCATCAGCTTTTCAAGATTCCATTTACGATTGATGGGTAACAAGGCACTCCGTTCTTCATCAGTGGCAGCGTGCAGGCTTACCGCTAACCCAACTTGCAAGCCCTCATCCGCAAAGCGGCGCATCGCAGGCACTAACCCAACGGTACTAACCGTAATATGCCGTTGCCCAATCCCTAATCCATCTTGGGCATTGAGCAATTGGATCGCTTGTAAGGTAGCATCATAGTTATGGAGTGGTTCACCCATCCCCATCAGCACAATGTTACTGAGACGTTGCCCATTATTTTGCAAATGCCGCGCAAAGTACAACGCTTGTTCCACGATTTCACCCGCGCTGAGGTGACGCGCAAACCCCATTTGCCCCGTTGCACAAAAGACACAGCCCATTGCACAACCTGCTTGGGTACTGATGCACGCGGTTTGACGACCGTCGTCATACCCCATTAATACGCTTTCGATCAACTGCTGGTCAGTGAGGCGAAACAGGTGTTTTACGGTAAATCCATCAGTGGAATGTTGCTCTACAACCGGTTTTAAAACCCCAATTTGGGTTTCTTCGGCCAATCGCTGCCGTAATGCTAAGGATAGGTTGGTCATCTCTTGGGGATCGCTGACTTTATGCGTGTACAGCCAGTCCCAGATCTGACGGGCACGAAAGGGTTTTTCTCCCCAGCTTTCTAGTAGTGCCGTTAATTGTTCATAACTTAGATCGTATAAATTCATGATAAGTTTACTTTGATTTGTCGTCTACGATGTAGCCATGCAATACCAAGCATAGGTGCAATGGCGGCTGATGCCCCACACGGTAAGCCACCGCTGGCATCTTCAGGCGGGGGTGGGGTCTCAGTCGGTTGGTTAAAGCTCCCGGCAGGCAATGGGGTATTGGTAATCGTGGGGCGGATGGTGGGGGGGATTGGTGAATTTTGAACTGCCGCTTGTGTTGGCAACCGACCAATTAATGATGTCGAGCTAGGTGTAATGGTTACTGTAGGGGTATTGGTGATGGTTGGTGTTGGCGGAACTGGTGTATCACTTGGTGTGGTAGTGGGGGTTGGGGTGTCTGGTAAATAAGGATTCCATGACACCGCTTTTTCCGCTTCAGGAGTTTGTAACCATACCACCCACCCACGATAGAGCATGTCTTCTGTGAGTTCTGTATGGCGCGTTAGTGCTGCCGCAAAATCAGTATCTTGGCTGATGGAGCGCGCAATAATAAATGGCATCTCTGCCCCGAAGGTATCCGCCAAATAGGAGAGCAATAAATATGATTGCGCTTTCCAGAGTATTTCTTGGCTCTCAATGGGACTCAGTTTTAGTGATTCATAGGGCAATAGTTGCCGTTGTTGATTTGCTGTCTGCGCCAATACTAAATTGCGTAAATGATCACTTTGGCGGTAAAACTGCCCTAATCCTATCATAAACCATTCGGGAGCGGTGTCATTCCATAGAGGCGCATAAAAATCTTGCACCACAAAATCAATAAGGGCATTTTCCAAAGGCGCAAACCCTGATTCTTCAGGTTGAATTAGGGCAATTCCAAACGTTTCAAAATAGGCGGTCATCGCGGCTTTTGAACAAGGGACATCTGGCAAGTTGGGAGAATAAATCAATTGTTCGATGGAGGCACCATCTTCGGATGCCGTGGTGATGGTGTCACACATCATAAAATCGTTGTCATATAGCACGAATTTATATTGTGGTGTACGGGCTGTATGTTGCTGCAAAAGGTCATACACAGGCGTTAGATTATCTAGGATGGTGGGAATGCCAAGAGCAGGATTATGCCAATAAAATATAAACGGTGTTGCATCGCGTTGTTGCCATACACCACGATTCGGTTGGAATAATACTTCCCCAACACGTTCTGTACGAGCTGTATCCGTTATAAAATCAATGCGATAGTTAATCGGTTCAAATGGGGCAGGGGCATCATTAGGATCATCAAAAATAATTTGTTTGGTATAGGCAACGGTATCTATTGTTTCAGTATTAACGTCAGCTTCTACATCAAATTCGATCACTTGTTGATAGCCACTGGTTTGAAACAACGTTAGGCTACCACTGGTTACGGTTTCAGTACGGGTTGCTAAAGTTACATCCACTTGAAGTGCCGTCGGGAAATAGATTTGGATTTGTTCGGCCAAGATTAAGGTAGTATCCAGAGGCAACTCTTCAGATGGGGTTTGTGCCATAACGAGTTGCTGTGTTGCCAATAATATCATTAGGGCAAATAAGCTACTCAAAAATCGATAGGGTATCAATGGGGATGATCCTTATATGATATGTTGTGCTGAATGTTCATCTACATATAACTATACAAAAAAAAGCACAGGCAGTCTGCCCATGCTTTTTGATTGGTTACAAATATTGGCTGATCTTGGTTAGAAGAGATCCGGGATTTGTTCGGGGTATTCGGCAACTTCGACCCCTACCTCATTCAGTGCCGCAATTTTTTCTTCGGCAGTGCCAACACCACCTTCAATGATGGCACCAGCGTGCCCCATTGTTTTACCTTCGGGGGCACGTTGCCCTGCAATAAAAGCAACAACGGGTTTGGTGACATTTTCTTTGATAAATTGAGCAGCTTTTTGCTCATCAGTGCCACCAATTTCACCAATCATGACGATTTTTTCAGTAGCGGGGTCTTCTTCAAACATGGTTAACACATCAATGAAGTTCAAACCTTTAACGGGGTCACCACCGATGCCAACGCAAGTGGTTTGCCCCATGCCTTTTTGCGTGAGCGCAAAAACAGCTTCATAGGTTAACGTTCCACTTTTAGACACCACACCAACATTACCGGGGGTAGCAATGAATCCGGGCATGATCCCAACTTTAGATTGACCGGGGGTGAGCAAACCGGGGCAATTAGCACCAAGTAGTGTGCTGTTGCTTTGATCCAGTTTGGCACGCACCCGCATCATATCTTGCACGGGGATGCCTTCAGTAATGGCAACAATAAGCTCAACTTCTGCATCAATGGCTTCTAAAATGCCATCAGCAGCAAAAGGTGGCGGCACATAAATAACAGAACAATTGGCATCGGTGGCGGCTTTTGCTTCAGCTACAGTGTCAAAAACAGGTTTGCCTTCCACCCATTCGCCCCCTTTGCGCGGGGTCACGCCACCGACAATGTTCGTGCCATAGCTCAACATTTGTTGGGTGTGGAATAAGCCTTGTTTACCTGTAATCCCTTGGACGATTACCCGGGTATTATTGTCAATTAAAATAGACATTGATTTAAGCTCCTTTTACGGCGGCTACAGCTTTTTGTGCAGCTTCATAGAGCGATGTAGCGCTCGTCATGTTGGGGAGATTTGCATCATTGATAATCTTGACACCCTCTTCTTGGTTTGTGCCCACTAATCGCACAATTAAGGGTAAATCCATTTTGACTTCTTCGATGGCTTGCAGCACACCTCGCGCCACATCATCGGCACGGGTGATGCCCCCAAAGATATTCAACAAAATAGCTTTTACATTGCTATCCGCTAAAATGATGCGTAAGGCAGCAGCAACTTTTTCAGGGCCAGCGCCACCACCAATATCCAAGAAATTGGCTGGGCCAATCCCATCTTCTTCACCTAACATGGACACAATATCCATGGTTGCCATGGCTAAGCCAGCACCATTGACCATACACCCAATTTGACCATCTAGATCCACATAGCTGAGGTCAGCCTCGCGGGCTTGGGTTTCGGTTTCTGGTTCTGTGGATGTATCGCGCAATTCTGCTAAATCTTTGTGACGCATTAAGCCATTATCATCAATGGACATTTTGCCATCTAAAGCACGGAGTTGATCGCCGTCTTCTGTACGAACAATCGCCAATGGGTTGATTTCACATAAGGTCGCATCGCTTTTGCTGTAGCAATCATATAAGCCACGCGCAACCTTGCTAAATTGTTTCCATAATGAGCGATCTAAACCGATACCTGCCGCCATTTGCACCATTTGGAAATTTTGCAAGCCCATTAAGGGGTCAACATGAACCCGAATAATTTTTTCAGGGCTTACTCGGTTCACTTCTTCAATATCCATCCCGCCTTCTGCACTGATCATGAAGAGCGGCTTTTTAGCAGAGCGATCATTGGTAATGGCGAAATAAATTTCGCTTTTGATGTCTGCACCGGGGTCTAGCAGCACTTTATGGACAGTGTGCCCTTTAATGTCCATGCCGAGGATAGCTTTTGCGGCAGCTTGGGCTTCTTCTGGCGTTTTAGCGATTTTTACGCCACCGGCTTTACCACGCCCACCGATATGCACTTGTGCTTTGACTACCACAACACCACCAATGTCTTTGGCAATAGCGGCTGCCTCTTCTGGGGTTGTAGCAACCTTGCCACCTTGTGGCACTGGGACGCCAAACATACCAAAGCGGTCTTTGGCTTGATATTCGTGTAAATCCACGTTTTGTTCCTCCGTTTAAATTTGCCTCATGGAGTATAGCGCGGTATGTCGTTGTGTAGCAACAATGTGCATGATTTGGCGCGTCATGATATAGTGATGCACAAGTATCATATGGTTTATTGCTTGGTTGCTTGATTATACTGTTCCAAACACGCATAATAAGGTCAATAGAAATACGCAACATGATGAAGAGCCAAAAACACCTTATTATTAAATGGTGTGAACATCATAGCTGACTACTTCAGTGGGGATATCAATGAGCGAAAATAAAAACCCAAATATTCGATTGACATGGAAAGACCCCCGAACCGAAGAGGTTACAAAACAAGCCTTTTCATTACCACTAACTATTGGGCGTGATTCATCCAATCTGCTAAAAGTTCCCAGCCCATCTATTTCTCGCCAACATGCCCGTATTGAATTTATGGATGATAAAATTTCATTCAAAGATTTGGGGAGTTCCAACGGCTCTGCGATTAATGAAACGGACACGACTGAAGGATTTTTGAAAAATGGCGATATATTACGGTTAGGTGTCATCGAATTTAATGTAGAAGTTGTTGAAGGGCGTGGCGGTGGAGAACGTCCCTCAATGGATAAGCTCTATGGTGCATTATATGAGGGGGAATCTCAACCAACGATTTCGTTAACATCCTTGGATGACAAAAAAGGCTTATTCGCTGAAGTGGATGTCTCGTCAGAGACCAATAAAAAAGCCATTAGCGATATGTTCGCCAAAATGGATAAAGCTAATGAAGATCAGGATGAAAAAGAGGCCGCCCCGAAACTTTCTGGCGATGAGCTAAAAGCCTTTATTAGTGGGCGTATTCAAACCGATCTCAAAGATGACATATCCCCTGATGTTGAAGTGTTGGGTAATAAACATCGGGATAAATCTAAACCTGATGAAAAGGACGACACCCCCAAGGGCATTAGAGGGTTTTTTAAACGGTTGTTTGGTGGATAAGTGTCAGCAAGTACACAATGAGATTCAGAAAAGGGCATTGCAGCCCTTTTTTTGTGTTATTCCCCCGCGCTATCACTGTGCTAAGTTCTATTAACTCATAGATTGGTACAATACTCTTCAGTTTTGATAAGTAGATAGATAGCACATGTACACACTTGGTATGCGCCATGCAAAAATTTTATTTATATCATTCCTCTGGATAGTGATTTGGGTCGGTTGTACTGAACAGGATACAACAGAACCCACAAGCCCACCACTGGCACCTTTAAGTATTGCGATTGAGGTAACGGCAACCCCAAGCCCTTCGCCCAGCATGGAACCAAGTACCCCTGAACCAGAATTAACAGATGAAGCAACTGTAGAGGTTGAAATCACTGCTACACCTACCGAAACAGCAATGCCAGATACCCCAGTTCCATTACCCACATCGACAGCATACCCTTCTACGATCTATGTTAATGACCAATGGCAAGATATTGATGTACCACGCACGCTAAGCAATGGCTTAACACGGAGTTGGTTAGCCTATACGAGTTTTGATGTTCCGCCACGTACAGCAACGCAAGAACCTATCCCCGCTACACAAACCTTATATTTATTAAACCCCAACAATCGTCAACGTATTGAGGTTATTCAACTGGCTGCGAGTGTAGGGGATCAAATTTTTTGGGCGCCTAGTGGCAATCACCTTTTATATTTTGTAGATGGTAGTGTAGGGGAGCCTAATAATGGGCTTTTCATGCTAGATTTCACGATTGGCTTACAATATCGATTATTTGATATAGAAAGCCTTAGCCCACGTGGCATATCTGGGCATCGTCCTATATGGTCAGCCAATGGGGAGCGCTTGGCTATTGTCCAACCGACAGACTATGCTACTGATATTTTTATTATGAATGCCGATGGTACCAATTACAGGAATATTACCGATCATCCAAGCTATGATTTATTTCCAGCTTTTTCACCAAACGGCGTTTGGATAGCTTTTGTGTCTGATCGTAGAATGTGTCCTTCATGGACACCGAATGATCCGGATACATGCGATGCCCCTAGTGCGTCAGTTCCCACCAATGGGAACTTATATTTGTACAATCTCAATACCGATGAATTACGCCAAATTACTGATGTAAGTTTGGATGCACCCCCTATATGGATCAATAATACACAATTGACGTTTACAACAGGTAATGATCCATTGTCTGAAACTAGTAATATTTGGATAGTAGATATTGAAGCAGGGAGTGCTGCTCAAATTAACCCCGAAGGATCATTCGGGACAGGTGCAGCATGGACATCGGATGGACAACAAGTTGCCTACCAACGCATCACAGACAGTACTGAAATTGCTATTTATACCAATCGTGCCACAGAGCTATCCAGCACGGCAGAATTCATCTTCCCAAGGTTTGGGTTTGCAGCGTCATGGTCAAATGATGGCGAGCTACTCGCCATTGGTGGGCGAAATGGCCAATGCCCCTATGGAATTTTAGTTGTTGATACCAATTTTGACATTGTAACCGCCCCCGCAACAAATTTATTAGCCTGTGACCCCACTTATGCCCCTGATGGAATTTATATGGCGTTTATGGGGCTGCGCCCGGGGGTAACCAGTGATGGCGTGTTGGATATTTACTTAGCAAACCTCAATGGGTTAGGGGCAACCAACATAACATCCAGTATTCAAGGGCGGGTTGAGTTGTTGGGGTGGGTTGGCTTACCCCCTAACGAATAACCGTTAGGCGATGAAATCAAGTGATAACTCACTGAGGTTATGGCAACCACATAATGCCAGTGTATTGTCCAATTCAATTTTTAAAATGTTTAATACTTGCTCAACGCCTGCTTGCCCATCATAACTTAAGCCCCAAATAATCGGACGCCCGACCAGAACCCCATTTGCACCTAAGGCAATCGCCTTGAGAATGTCGGTTCCGCGACGGATAGCGCCATCAATAAGGATGTCAATATCACTATTCACGGCGTTAACGATCGATGGCAGGGCATCAATCGTGGCAATACTGGTGTCAACTTGTCGCCCTCCATGATTCGATATAATAATGGCATCTGCCCCATGCTCAACAGCAAGCTTAGCATCAGCGGGGTGCAAAACCCCTTTTAAGATAATTGGCAGGGTGGTGATCGATTTGAGCCATGCAATATCTACCCAACTAATCGATGGATCCCACAAAGACGCGATATAAGTTGATAACCCTGAATCTTGGCTATCCATCCCGATACCTTCCATGCCAGACCCCATTAAATTTTTCACTTGGACTTCGGGCGGTAAGTGCCATTGATTGCGAATATCTGCCTCTCGCCGTCCCAAAATAGGCGTATCAACAGTAAGCACCAATGCTGTATAACCTGCGGCTTCTGCTCGTTCAACTAATCGGCGCGTGACATCACGGTTTTTATATACATAGAGTTGGAACCATAATGGTGTCGTGGCAACATCAGCGACATCTTCTAAGGTGTTAGAGGACATTGTGCTAAGCGTCATCCCGACCCCCACAGACCCCGCAGCGCGGGCAATGGCTAATTCACTTTCGGGATGTGCTAACCCCAAAAACCCCATTGGTGCAATGATAAATGGTAGCTCAAAGGATTGCCCGATAATGGTGGTTGATAAATCCCGTTGACTGACATCCCGCAAAATCCGAGGCAATAACTTGATCCGATCATATGCTGCACGATTATCTTTTAAGGTAACATGATCGCTAGCGCCGCCTGCGAAGTAATCATACGCCATTTTGCTAAGATTTTCTTTGGCGACCGCTTCAAACTCAAACAAATTTACTGGGGTTACCATCTGCCTATCCTCATATTTAATAAATTTGGGTGCTTATTTTTTACGGAAGTCATCCCATGCCTGTTCTACATAAGTTGTCATTTGTTCCGTAAAGATGTCAACATCAAACTGTAAGGCATGGTGACGAATCACTTCACCACTGTAGCGGGTTTCATCAAAAGACGCTAAAGCATCCATAAACGCTTGGACAGATTGGTCTTTGACTAAAACACCCGTTTGACCATCAATGACCGTATCCAACGCCCCACCACCCGCATAAGCAATCACAGGGCGACCTGCGGCTTGAGCTTGTACTGGCGTGATCCCGAAATCTTCAAAACCTGGGAAAACAAATGCACGACAATGGGCAAATAAATCTGGTAAATCCTCATCTGGCACAAACCCTAAAAACTCAACTGTATCGCCAGCGATGGCCTTAAGGCGTTCCATGTCACGTCCTGTGCCACCAACCTTTAACGGTAACCCCAAGCGGGTGCAAGCTTCAACGATAATATCAACTCGCTTGTAGGGGACTAACCGCCCTAAGCTTAAAAAATAATCATCATGATGGGTATCAGGTTTAAAGCGATTTTTTACTTCAACTGGTGGGTAAATGATGTCAGATTCACGATGATAAAATTTTTGGATCCGATCTTGAATATCATGACTAATGGCAATAAATCGGTTTACTTTATTTGCTGCTTGGGTGTCCCACCAGCGCATCCATGGCATGATGGTATTCACCGCGAGCTTCACACTGTTGCCTAGGCTTTCACGGGCAGCATAATGGTCAAATTGCCAAACATAGCGCGTGGGAGCCAGACAATAACAAATATGTAGAGTTTCATGATCCGTTTTAATGCCGTGGCAAAATCCACTTTTGTTACTTAATACGACATCGTAGCCAGAAAGATTTAGATTTCCCCACGCAAGAGGATATAATGGTAGGTAACGTTGATGATGTTGATAGATTTGGGGTAAATGATTCAGCCACAATGTTTGAAAACGGCCAGCTGACCATTCGCTTGGCATGGCTTGAACATCATAAATACTGGTATGTATAGAAGCATCTGGGTAGGTTTGCATCAAATGATGGAGTACATCTTCTGCACCACCTACTTGATTTAACCAGTCATGGACAAGTGTAAGGTTCATTGGATTATGGCATCTGTGTTGATTGTCATTTGCTTCAACTATAACCTAATTCTAAAATACGTGAATGAACAAGTTATACAAGGAGTACGTTGATGGATAGCAATTTAACAATTAGTGATGCATTATTGCCCCGTGAGGAATATTTTGCATGGGACATTTTTTTATATGTCATTATTTTTTTACAAGTGATTGCGCTTGTGTTACTTTTTTCTTCCACATTAAAAGACACCATTATGATCGCAATTGTAATGATCTGCGGGTTTGCAGATAAAGCTTATATTTTTGGGTTTATTGATGGACGTGAAAGTGTCCAATATCATGCTAAAAATGCTTTTGGAACCTATGTGATCCGCATCACGATGTTTGCCCTACCGTTTGTATTGGTGACACAAACCAAAGTGGGGCGTGCAAAACCTATTTGTGCAATCCTTGGTGTCTTATCACTCATTTATATGTTTGCGCGGTGGTTCTTTCAACAACGGAACACACCAGAAGTTATTAATACTGGTATGGCAATGGAATATGGCACTATGGTGGCGCATATGGGATGGATTTGGTTAGTGTATCGTCATCCTCGCTGGGAGGCATTGCGAAAAATTGAAGAAGCAGTTGCGAAAGATGCGTAAGACTCATCTCTTAGCAGTGTCATGTATCACAGATCTCACCACGGTGGTGAGATCTATTTTATCATTGGAAGTACGATTAAAAGTTTGTTTTACATAACCCAATGGTAGTAAAATTAAATTTTCCTTGACGAAACATTAAGGTTGTGATTTGATTAAGTTATAGATTGTAGGGAAAATATTTATGGTACAAGAACGGGGTTTTCAATTTGAGCAGCGCTATGTTCTACCATTATTTTTGATAGCGATGTTCGTTGTCGGGGTGATTGCAGTAGGGCAATGGGCGTATCTGCAAAGTATTAATGAAGATAATGAAACACATGCCCCAACAGTAGATCTAGCAGGGCAGCAGCGAACATTAAGCCAACAGATTGCAAAAGCAGCTACTTTAGGGGTTCAGCAATTTCAAGAAGGGCAAACAAACACCTATGTCAGTGAGCTAGCAACTGCTCTAATCGAATTAGAGACAGGGCTTGAAGCGTTGCAGTCTGGTGATGAGGCGTTTAATTTAACAATCAATAACAACACGCCACAAGTTGACTTGTTATATCGAGAATTAGAACCACATTTTACTGAAATTCGTTCAAATGTTGACTGTTTGGTTCCATTATTACAAGGTATTAGCCAACCTATCGGATGTAGTGATGATCCCAATATCTTGCTAACCAATATCTTGGAAAACGAAGATAATTTCCTTGAGATTATGAATAGTATTGTTTTGGAGTATGAACGGGAAATCAATCAGGAGTTAGTTGATACACAGAACGTTGAAAACTTAGTGGTGACCCTTGAAGTCTTGGCGTTGGTAGCTATTGCAGCGTTCATTATTTATCCCTTTACACGGCGGTTACAGCAGTCCATTAGTAACCTTGAAGACGCTCAACAAGAATTGAATGAGCGTCGTGAATCCGCTGAAGCTGCCCAACAACAAACGGTAACCTTGGTGAACAACTTGCAAACGATTTTGGATGTGAATGAGCAAATCACGAGTGTTCTTGACCCTGACCGTTTGTTACAAGATATTGTAGACATCATTAAAGAACGGTTTGATTTATACCATGCCCATATTTACGTTTATGACCAGTCAAAACGCCTGTTAGTGTTAACTGCTGGCGCGGGCTATGTGGGGCGTGAAATGGTTTCTGAAAATCGTATTATCGAGATCGGGAACCAACAAAGTATTGTGGCGACTGCTGCGCGTAGTCGACGAAGTGTGATTATCGATGATGTGCGAGTTTCGCCGACCTTTTTGCCACATCCTCTGTTACCGAATACAGCATCAGAAATGGCAGTAGCACTGATTTCTCGTGGTGAATTACTGGGTGTGTTGGACGTTCAAAATGACACGGAAGCCGCATTTGATGAAAACACTGCAAATATTTTGGAAATTATGGCAAAACAAATTGCGTCAGCAATCTATAATGCGCGTGTGTTTGATGTCTCTGACCGCACCAGCCGCCGTGAGCAAGCCTTAAGCGCCATTACAGAGCGGATTCAAGGCTCAACTAATATGGAAGAAATTTTACAAACCGCCGTGATAGAACTCGGCAAAGCTTTGCGAGTGCCACATACAGCGCTCGAACTCAAATTACCTGCCGATAATGGCACGACGGAGGAATAGAGCCCATGCAATTACCAAGATTTTTCCGTGAAAGTATTCAGCGTTATTTAACACTGTTGCCGATTCTCATCACCATTCTGCTCTTGATTCCAAGTGCGATTGCGTTGTTTCTATTAACCCAAAACTTCATCCTTAATGATATTCGCGATGAGCTTGCCAATGAAACCAACGACGTTGCAGAAACAGTGGAAACTTTCACCTCTCAACGGACACAAGATATTGTTTTGCTGTCAGAACTTGAAAATGTCATCAGTCTAGCCAAGGTAAATGCTGAAGATGATACAACCGATGAATTCGATACTTTACAAGCAGCGGTTACACAAGACTTTTTTGCATTTTCTGAAAGCAACTTGTTGTATAACCAAGTCCGGTTTATTGACCTGAACGGTGTTGAAGTGGTTCGTGTTGATTATAATGGGCAGGATGTTTTTGTGGTACCACCCGAAAGCCTTCAACCAAAAGATAACACGAGTTATTTTGTTGAAACCGATGCAATTGGGCAAACAGGTGCACAAGATATTTATATTTCTCCCCTAAACCTTAACCGTGAAGGCCTTGACCGCCTGATTCAAGGTAATATTACCGATGACAACATCGTTCCCGTTATTCGCTACGGTCGCCCTGTCTTTTATCAGGATGATAGTGGTAATGAAGTCTATGGCGGTATGGTGGTGTTAAATGTATTTGCCCGTTCCTTGCTAGAAGGGCTTGTGACTGAGGTCAAATCAGAAGCTGATGATGCCGAAGTCTTTTTGGTGAACCAAGATGGTTATTTCCTACAATATTCAGCCGAGCCAAACTTAGTTTTTGGATTTGAAGATGGTATAGACACGGTTGGCGGGGTATTTGGTACGACTTTATTTGACCAAATTGCATACGCTGGGTTTGAAAGCATCGAGCTTGGTGAATCTGATGGTATAGAATTCAGTGATCAATTGATTTTCTATGAAACCATTGATCCAGCCGAAACCCCCGGTAATTACTATTGGTTACTTGGCATTTCACGCGAGACAGATGTTGTTTTTGCAGTGTTGAATCAACTGCTGATTGGGTTTATTGTCGGTACGCTCATTTTGGTGGCGGTGTTATATTTCATTATTTCAACAGTGGCAAATAATATTGCAAGCCCACTAGGGAACCTAAGCGATGTAGCGGTGAATCTAACAACAGGACGTTTGGATAAACGTGCTGCCGATGGCATCATTACTCGTGAAGATGAGGTCGGGCAGCTTGGGCAAGCCTTTAATATCATGGCGCAACGGCTCCAAGACATCTTTGCTGACCTTGAAGAACGGGTAGAAGTTCGGACACGCGACCTTGCAACCACCCTTGAAATTGGACAAGTAGCAACCAGCATCATCGAAATGGATGTGTTGTTACCCGAAATTGTAGACACCATCCGCCAACGCTTCCAACTCTATTACACACAAATCTATTTGCTGGATGAGGCAAAACGCTTTGCTATTTTGCGGTCGGGTACTGGAGAGGTTGGTCAGGCACTGATGGGACGTAACCACCGCTTAGATATGGAAGAAACCTCCATTGTGTCACGGGTGGTGAGCAGTGGACAAACCCTAATTGTGACGGACACACAAACCAGTGATATTCACAAACCCAACCCGCTACTCCCTGACACACGGTCAGAAGCGGCGGTTCCACTTAAGGTAGGTGGTGAAATTATTGGTGTTTTGGACATGCAAGCTAGCCGTGCAGAAACCTTTAATGATGATAATCGAAGTGTGTTTGAGGCGATGGCAAACCAAATTGCGGCAGCTATCCGCAGTGCGCAGTCGTATGAACAAATACAACATAACCTTGAAGATTTAGAAGCTGACGATCGACATGTAGTCGAAAGTAATTGGAGTGGATACTTAGCAAGCCTTCAATCAGAGGGGCTGGGTTACATTTATGACCTAGAAGCGCCAAAACCAATCAATGGACAATCCCCTGACTTAGCATCTCATGGTGACAATACCAGCGTGATTGAACACAAGATTTCGTTACGCGGTCAGACGATTGGCCGATTGATGATCAAAGAAGATCGTCCAGACCGCCAATGGGAAGCAGAAGAGTTAGAACTGGTTGAAAGTGTTGCCCAACGTGTGGCAGATGCAGTTGAGCAAATGCGGATTTTGGATAATACCCAACGGGCGTTGCAACAAACCGAATTACTCTATAACACCAGTCAACAATTGGTCGAAGTTTCTGACAATACCCAATTGTTGATGGCGATTGCTCAGCGAGCCATTGAGTCTGGCGCTAGTTATGCTTACCTTGCCGAAATAGACTTAGATGAGTTTGGGCAACCAGAATGGCTAAGTTATACAGCCGATTGGCAGTCTGCTCAAAATGCACATTCGCTCAATACATTACGGTATCATGTGCCCGAACTCCCCTCAGCAGACTTATGGATGCGATCCCCCCATGCTCCTGTTTTGGTTGACCACATTGCAACCAATAGCCAGCTAGATGAGGATCTCATAGACTATTTTGACCAACAATCTATTGTTTCTGTGGCTTATATTCCGCTGGTCTTTAATGAGCAATGGGTTGGCTTGATTGAGCTAGGATGGCAAACGGCCTATCGCTTTACTGAACGCGACCGTCAATACTTCGGCGCCGCTGCCCCACAAGTTGCCGCGATCCTTGAAAGCCGTCGTTTGTTAGCGCAATCCGACCGTCGCGCAAATGAATTGCAAATTGTGGCAGAAGTGAGTGCAAATGCAACGCGGGCGGTTGACCTTAACGAACTGCTCGTTGATGTGGTGAACCTCACCAAAGAACGGTTCGATTTATACCATGTTCATATCTACTTAATGGAAGCTGCCGGTGAGAGCCTCAAACTCGCGGCTGGTGCGGGCGAAGTTGGACGACGGATGACGCTCTCGGGGCACCGTATTCCGGTTGATCGCGAACATAGTATTGTGGCGCGGGCGGCTCGTTCTAAAAAAGGGTATATCTCTAATGATGTGACTCGTGAACCTAACTTCCTACCAAACCCGATGTTGCCAGATACATTATCTGAAATGGCGATTCCAATTATTTTGGCAGACGCAGTAATTGGTGTCCTTGATGTGCAAGCGAGTATTGTGAATCGGTTTGATGATGAAGATGTGCGCATTAAAACAACACTCTCTGACCAAATCGCGGTCGCAATCCAAAATGCACGTCAATTTGAACTCACACAACGCCAAGTTCGTAACCTTACCTTAAGTCGGCAAGTGTCTGACCGTGTGCGGGCGGGCGGTGGCATAGAAGATGTTTTGGAAGATGTGTTAGATTACCTCAATGATGCGTTTGGGGCTAACAACACGGTATTGACCCTATACGATGGAGCCAACCAAAAATGGCGTGGTTTTGTTGGCGTTGGTGAAGATATGACGAGTGAGTACGCTAAAACCATTACCGCTGACTTAGCAGACTTTCCACATGGGTTAAAAGCGTTAGAAGTCGGCTACCCTGAACCAGTAGATAATGCCGCTACTTACCCAGATTTCCCCAAAATTTATGTAGAAGATGAAATTGGTATTAAATCAGTTCTAGTGCTTCCGATTATTACATCTGAAGGCAAATATGGCACCATCTACCTAAACTATACTAGCCAGTTGCACCCGTTTGATTCCGACGAAATCAGCTTGGCGCGTACTATTGCTAACCAAATTTCTCTCAGTGTCGATGCAGAGCTTTCTCGTCAAGAAGCGCAAAAACAATCTTCACTGGTGCAGGCAACCCAAGACTATATCGGCATTGCCAGTTTAGAAGGCAATATTGAATATATAAACCAAGCGGGCTTGGTGATGACAGGATACAAAAGTATCAACGAGGTCATTGGCCAACATATTTCTATATTCTTTCCAGAAGGGCTGACTAAGCAAGTTTTTGAAGACATCCTGCCACTCGTTATGAAAGAGGGTGTTTGGCGTGGTGAATTAGAACTACAACGAAAAGATGGTAGTGTCTTTTTTGTGGAACAAGATATTTTTGTGATTTACGATGAATATGAAACCCCACAAAACATCGCCACCATCGCGAAAGACATCACCGAACGACGGCTAGCACAAGAAGAGATCAACAAACGGGCTGTTGAGCTTCAAACAGTGGCAGAAGTGAGTACACAGGTAACCCAAGCACTTGAGACAGATGTCTTGTTACAAAATGTGGCAGACCTTACAAAAGAACGGTTTGGGCTGTATCACGCACATATTTACCTCATGGATGAATCTGACGGTCAATTACACTTAACAGCGGGTGCTGGCGAAGTGGGGCGTACCATGGCTGAACAAAAACGGTCAATCAAGCTCAACTCTCCGGGTAGTATCGTTGCTCGTGCTGCCCGTGAACGAAAAGGGATTGTTTCGAACGATGTCACTGAAGACCCCGCCTTCTTGCCGCATCCACTATTGCCAGATACACGTTCAGAAATGGCAATCCCGATTATGGCGGGGAATACCTTATTGGGTGTTCTGGACGTTCAACATAATACTAAAAACCGCTTTACGGACGAAGATGTGCGAATCAAAACCACACTATCCGAACAGATTGGTGTGGCACTACAAAATGCAAAAATCTTCCAAGAACAAGTGGAAGTTGCAGAGCAATTACGTGAAGTTGACCGTCTTAAGAGTGAATTCTTGGCGAGTATGTCTCATGAACTGCGGACACCACTCAACTCAATTATTGGTTATGCAGAAGTCATTTTGGATGGCATTGATGGCCCCATCAATGAAGAGCTAGAAGAAGATGTGGACGCAATTTACACATCTGGCAAATTGCTACTCAGCCTCATTAATGACATTCTTGACCTTGCGAAAATTGAAGCCAACCAGCTTGCGCTAGATTTTGAAGCACTGGATGTTAAAGACTTCTTGGAAGGTGCTCTCGATACATCGCGAATTTTGGTCAAAGATAAAACGGTTGAGCTTAAGCTCGAAGTTGAAGAAAATGTGCCACGAATTCGTGCTGACCGTTTGCGACTGCAACAAATTGTCAATAACTTCATTTCGAATGCAGCCAAATTCACCGATGAAGGGTCAATTACTTTGCGAGCCATCTTGCAAGAAAGCGATAAAATGGTTCGCATTGAGATTGAAGATACCGGGCACGGCATCCCCAAACATCAATTAGAACTCATTTTTGAGCGGTTCCGCCAAGCTGACCAATCCTCCACACGTCGTGCGGGTGGTACCGGGTTAGGGCTAGCGATTACCCGCCAGTTGATCGAAATGCATGGTGGTAGTGTCAACGTCCAAAGTACCGTTAATGTAGGGTCATGCTTCTCTTTTACCATTCCAATAATGGTAGAAACTGAGACAGAACCGAATACAGAAAAATCTGAATCTTAAAACTTACGTCGTGATGTGTAATGATAGGTTACACATCACGCAGCTACATGCAAAGAGGACATTATGTCATCTGTATTCCACAAAATTGTTTGTTTAACTTGTGGACATGAAATGCCGCCCCAATTGGATCGCGGTATTTGTGATTCATGCCAAGGTGAATGGCTAGAAGCCCAATATGATTACACCAAACTGCCAAAAAACTGGAGTGAACAAGTAAAAACACGCGACACCACATTATGGCGGTATGAAGAACTATTACCAATCAAATCAACCGATAACATCATTACAATGGGCGAAGGTTGGACACCGCTCATTAAAGCCAAACGGTTAGCGGATGAACTAGGGCTTAAATCACTTTATATTAAAGATGAGCGACAATCCCCTACCAGTAGCTTTAAAGACCGTCAGGGGGCGTTGTCAATCAATGCGATGTTGGAGCAAGAAACAAAAGAAATAGTTTTGGCTTCTACCGGTAACAAAGCGGCAGCATATGCAGCCTATTGTGCCCGGGCAGGCTTACGCCTTTGGATTTTTTTGACCAGCATGGTGCCGAATGAAAAGCTCCGTGAACTCGCATTATATGGTGCGGAAGTCATCAAAATAGCAGGTACCTATGACCAAGCTAAAAAAGTAGCAAAAGATTTTGCTGCACGCCGTAACTTGCATTATGATCCTGGCCTAAAAGATATTCCTGGGCGCGAAGGGCTAAAAACCATTGCATTTGAAATTGCAGAACAACTTGCCCGCCATGCACCACCAGAAAACGGAAAATGGCGTGCGCCTGATTGGTATATCCAAGCAGTTAGTGGTGGGATAGGCCCTGTTGCCATCTATAACGGCTTTAAACAATTAAAAGCCATTGGTCTTATCGATAAAATCCCCAAGCTCGGTATCATCCAAGTAGAGGGCTGTTCCCCAATGGTCAAAGCTTGGCAAGCTGATGCTGAAGAGGCAGAACCTGTTGTTCCCCATACCCGTATCACCGTACTTTCAACGGGTGATCCCGGTCAAGGTTATAAAATGTTGCGTAAAGCTTGTAAAGAAACCGGCGGTACCATGATTGCTGTAAATGATGGTGAAGCGTTCCGTTCCATGCGCCGTGTTGCCCGTGTTGAGGGGTATAGTGTAGAGCCAGCAACGGCGGTTGCCTTTAGCGGGTTAGAAAAACTCGTTGCTGAGAAGATTATTTCGCCAGATGACTATGTTGTTTTAAATTGTTCTGGGCATACCTTCCCTGCTGAAAAGCATATCTTAGAAGATCAATATGTCTTAGATTTACAACTTGGTGATAATCAAGACGAACCATCTAAAAATACCAACAACAAAGTTGAAGAAGGATTAGGCGCTGCGTTAGAACGGTTGGATGAACAAGTAACAACCATTGTTGTTATTGATGATAACCCGCAAGATAGTCGCCTTATTCGTCGATTGTTGCAAAGTTACAAAAATTATCGTATTTTTGAAGCACATAGTCCGTTAGATGGCATTGATTTAGTAAAGCATCGTAAGCCTGATTTGGTGGTCACAGATTTAACGATGCCTGAAATGGATGGGTTTGATTTGCTCAAGGCACTGAAAGAAGACTCTGACACAGCAAATATTCCCGTAATTGTGATTTCAGCCAAAACGTTAACGGGCACAGACCAAAAACGTTTAGGTAAAGCGGAATCTGTTTGGCAAAAAGGAAATTTCAATACGCGCCAATTGGTTGACCATGTTGTCAAAACCTTAGGTGGCGAAGATGTCACCCAAGATACGGTAATTTCTGTAACTGCGCGAGAAGTCACCAACGAGTTAACGACGGCGTTTGATTCAGTAAATCGTGACCATATTATGGTAATCGATGATAATCGTAAAGATGCTCGATTGGTGAAACGTATTTTGGAAGGCACAAAGCAATATGCTGTTCATGAGGCATACTCAGCTAAAGAAGCGTTAGATATGCTCAAAGAGATCACACCCAAGCTAATCGTCTTAGATTTAATGTTACCCGACATTAAGGGCGGTGAAACACTTGTGGACAAGATCCGAGTTGAAAAGCAATATACGAATGTGCCAATTGTTGTGTTAACGGCAAAAGATGCGTCTAAAGAAGAAAAAGCGTACCTATTAGAACGCAATGTCCCCATCTGGACTAAAGCTACCCTTGATCGCAACGCGCTTGTTGAATACATCCAAACAACGCTCAAAAAGGAAAAAGGTGAGTCTTAAATGCACCGCATATTATATGTTGAAGATAATTTTCAAAATAAACGCCTCGTTCGTAAAATCCTGAAGGCTAAGGGCTATGAAGTCATCGAAGCTGATGATGGAGAAATGGGTGTAGAGTTGGCTGCCAGCGAAATCCCAGATCTGATTCTCATGGATATTAGCATCCCCAAAATGGATGGCATTGAAGCCACCCGTCTGATTAAAGCGAACCCTGAAACAGAAAAAATACCCGTTGTTGCGCTAACCGCCAATGCTATGCGGGGTGACCGTGAGCGCTTTTTGGCAGCAGGGTGTGATGATTATCTGCCTAAACCAATTAGTACGCCCGATTTATTACGCGTCATTAAAGAGCATTTAGGCTAGCAAGCGTTTGCCACAATGATTGAAATATTAGGGGGATACCATTAACGTATCCAGTAAAGTTTTGTATTGGGTAGGGGCGATAGATATGTATATAAATTTAAAAACATTACTATGGTTTAGTATTGTTAGTTTTTTAATGTTTGGAGGTTTACCTGTCACTGCCCAAACATGCCAACAAGGTCAATGGGAAGGTACATTCTACAATACGACTGATTTTTCAGGCCCTAGTGTGCACACAGAATGTGCATCTGTCATTAATTTTAATTGGGCAGGAACAGCGCCTGCGCCGGCTGTGAACTTTGACAATTTTTCTTCACGATGGACAAGTATTCAAAGCTTTCCAACGGCAGGCAGTTACTTATTTACCATTACTGTAGAAGGTGACGTTCGTTTATTTGTGAATGGTAATGCTTTAATCAATGCTACAGGGGGCACCACAACGGGCGTACAACAATTTACCGCCAATTACAATGTTGCAGCAGCAGGTGCTACAGCTTTCATCACGCTAGAGATGATTAGCTATACAGGCAACGCTGAACTGAATATGTCATGGGCACTGGCAAGTGGCGGTGCAGCGCCTCAACCCGCAACAAATCCACAAAACCCATATTCCCCACCAGCAAATAATGTCCCTGCAAACCCCTCTCAAGCACAACCACCAACCACATCGAATACAACAGTTGGTGGGGTTACAAACCCTTATGGGAATACAACAACCGCTCCCCAAACAACAGGCAATACAGGATCAATTGTTGAAAATGGGGTTAACCCTTACCTAAACCCCTCAGCAGCAGTACCGGCTGCACCAATCCCAGCAACAACGGGTACAACGCTCGTAACAACATTTATTCCATTTGGTCAGGCACCAACTGGCGGTGGGCAAACGTGGACTGTTAATTATTTTAATGAAGGAAACCCCACCGCAGCCGCAAGTACCAATGAACCTGCTGACGGAATTAGCCGTGATTATGCAGATCTTGCTCCTGCTGATGGTGTCAACCCCGACCGTTGGACATCTGAATGGGTACGGAATGTGACTTTCGCTGAAGGTACATATACCTTCTATATGCGGGCTGATGATGCAGCAACGCTATCTATTGATGGCGCGGTGGTTCTCAATCAGGAAGTGATGGCAGAGGGACTGACCCTGAGTGCAGATGTCTACCTTGGAGAGGGTGTTCACACCATCACAATGACCCATTTTGATGCAGGCGCAAACGCGAATTTGTTTTTAACATGGTCGCCACCGATTGGTACAACGTTGCTGCCGGATGGCTGCAATGGTGAAACCGCAGGTGTGAATGGCAGTGCGCCAGCTTGCCCAAACCAATCAGCGAATTTTACCCAAACGGCCACGACAACTACGGTGCCACAAATGGATGTTACGGTTCGTGCCGGGCCCTTATTCTTCCGTCCAGCGCCAACACGCAGGGCTACAGCCATGCGTACCATTAGTCGTGGCGAACAATATATTGCGATAGGGCGTTCTGGTGATAATATTTGGGTGCAGTTGATTGTTGATGGTGTCACGGGGTGGTCAATGACTGAATTTTTGACCTTAGCTGGTGACATCAATACATTAGCTATTACCGATGGCAGTACACCTGAGCCAACAACGACCTTACCAGCAGATAATACAACAATAACCGATGAGAGTTCACAACCAGAAGGTATTCAAGGAGAAGCACTCGGTAGTATTAGAATCCGTACCGAACCAACGACGGCGAGTGACCGCATTGGAAATGTTCCGTGGGGGGAACAGGCAACAATCCTTGAGCGAACGTCAGACAATAACTGGTTTCTTGTTAATTACAATGGTGTTCAGGGTTGGAGCTCAGCACAATGGTTTACACTGATCAACGCTACGCTAGAGGATATTCCCATAACCAATAGTGAATGATGGCTTAAATATCAAAAGAACCTCGTTCACATACCCGCAAGGCGCTAGCAAGCTCCATGCCAATAACTTGTTCTTCACGCCCAATACGAAGCCGTAGCGGGCCATTAAACGGGGCACGACTGATTAATTCAATGTTTTGCCCCGGCACTAGATGAATATCCTGCAAATATTGTAGTTTGTCTGCATCATGGGTGTTAACGCGGCTAATCGTTAATTGATGTGTTGGGTCAAGGTCTACTAATGGAAAATCCTCAATAATGGGCATATTGCCATCTTCATCAGGGATAGGTTCCCCATGCGGGCAACGGCGCGGATTATTGGCCATCGTATTGATACGCATCAGTAAATTATTACTGATCGAACCAGATAGTTTTTCAGATTCATCATGAACTTCATGCCATCCAAACCCCATGATGTCCACTAAAAAAACCTCTACTAAGCGATGGCGTCGAATACTAATTAAGGCTTGGCGCTCTCCCTCTGATGTTAAGCGGATACCTTGATAGGGTTCGTGTTCAATGAGTTCTGCGTCTTTTAATCGGCTTGCCATCCGTACCACGGCTGGCGCTGTTTTGTGCATTCGTTCAGCGAGTTCTGATGTGCTAACATAATCACTTTGTTGATAGCTAGCGATTCGGTATGTTTCGGCAAGATAGTCTTGCATCACGGATGTCACAGACACAGCGGCGTACTCCTTGTTGGTGAAAGGTGTTAATAAAAAAGATATTCGTTTCTTTAATTATTTTACACTATTTACCCCGAACGATTAACCTCAAAATTATCACCTTGGCTAACGTTCAGATCCACGATAACCTCTTGACCGCCATAACCATCCACCAGATCGTGAGCGCGAACGGTGACCATTGTTACATCATCAGGGATAACTATGCCTGCTTGGCTACGGGTAAATGGTTGCTCCTCAACATGTGGGTGTAACAGGAGACGCGTAAATGGATCATCAGGATTGACAAGAAGAACGTCTCCATTCGGTAAAACGACATCCCATCCATCAGCATAATCTTCCCATCCTGTGTCAGCATGAGAAACCGTTACCTCAAAGCGCCATGTACCATCCGTTTGCTGAGACACCCGCACATAATCAACATTGGCATCTCCCATAGCATCTTCCCCCCATAATTTTATATTCTCTGGTATTGGTATCGCATATGTAGTGATGGGTATCGCCAGTAAGAGCAATACCATTATGGATGCTATACGTTGCTGTAGTTTTTGTTTGATCATCATGTCAATTTATATCCCCAAAAAAGTGCAAATTCATCTTTTTCAATATCTTGATTTGTATAGAACATATCATTAATGCCCACTAACTCAAAACCTTGATGAGCATAAAAATGACACGCTTGAGGATTGTTGCTTTGGGTTTCCAGCAGAATAGCCCGCAATTGTTGTTTATTTGCCCAGTCAATAGCTTGTTGAATCAACAATTTGCCCCATCCTTGCCCACGGATACTGACATCAAGCATGATATTCCAAATCCATGCGGAGCGTCGCCAATCTTCGCGTTGAATGTCTAAGATACCGCATAGGCGTTGTGTGTGTGTATCTTCTAAAACTTCTATCAATGAGGGGGTGGTGCTAGTGAATCGTTTACGAATATTATCTTGCTCAATGGGGTCAAAATCGTAAGCTGCCCCATTATCGTAAGGCGTAGGTAACGCTTCCTCATAAAGTTCCCATCCTTGAAATGGCGGAGAACCGCTCCGGCGCCGCCGTATAACAGTAGATGCCGTGAAAGTTGGATTAATATCTGTTAAGCGTGGTATATCTGTACTACGAAGGGGGCGTAGGGTAAGCATCTATTTTGCAAGTGGAACCCAAAAGCCAAAAGTACTACCCGCCCCTGCTTCGCTTTCAAACCAAACTTGGCCTTGATGATTTTCAACAACACCCTTTACAAGATTTAGGCCTAAACCTGTACCAGCGATGTCCCGCACTTCAGGGCGTTTAGCACGGTAGAACTTGCTGAATAGCTGTTTTTGTAATTCTAGTGGGATGCCAATCCCTGTATCTTTAACAGAGAAGTATAAGCGTTCATTTTCTACCGTTGCTTTGACGGTGATTGTTCCCGTTTCTGTATATTTGATAGCGTTGTTGATGAGATTTATCATGGCTTCGCGTAATTGGAATGGTGTGCCTTCAATAGGGGCAAATTCCTCATCGACTTCTTCCATAAATGCCAATGACTTTTTCTTGGCATCGTCACGGGTTTCATTAATGGCTGTTTTGATAATCGCTTTAGGGGAAAATTGCTCGTGAAGATCGGCGCCATGAATTTCCATCAGGCGGAAAGCGCTTAAGGTTTCATCCACCAAATTTTCCATCTTTTGTAAAGAGCGTAACATGCCATCAATAAACCGTTCATCAGAGCCTTTTCCCTGTTGTTTATCAATGCGCATCAAATCCAAGTATCCCCAAATGACATTCATTGGATTTTTAATGTCATGGGTTAACATGTGCAACATTTGGGTTTTTAGCGTGTCGTATTCGCGTATTGTGGTAATGTCATGAATGGTGATGACATATCCGATTACTTCTTGATTGCTATCACGCAACATGGCTGCCACACTGATGACAAAACTGCGCTTATTTTTTTCATCAGATAGCTCAAATGATAAGGATTCCATCCCATCTTGGGATTTTTGGATTCGCTGGGCAGTTTTGCTATAAACAGAATCGCTGCCACCCAAATTAAGGAGCTTTTGCCCAACCAGATCCGTGGGGGCATCTGGCTGAGTCAGTTTGATTAGTTCTTTTGCTTCGGGGTTGGCTAATGTCACCACCAGATCAGCATCCACAGTCAGTAGCGGTTCAGTGGTGGTATTGATGACTAATTCAAACTGTTTTTGTTTGGTTTGTAATTCATCAAAGAGCTGCGCATTACGAATAACCGTTGTCGCTTGGTTTGCCACGGCTGTTATGAGTTGTAAATGAGATGCGTCAAAATGCCCCTTATTCGAGTTAACGAGGGTAATGACTCCTTGTGCTTGATCTTCCAAAAAGAGTGGAACGCACAATGCAGATCGAACATCCTTTTGTTCATCATCAGGAAAGACATGCCAGCGTGCATCGGTTTCAATATCGTCAACGACATCGCCTTTTTTATGCTCAATGCACCATCCTGCTAACCCTTTTTCAACCACATCACGGGCAACTTGGCGGGTAATTTCAGGAGACATATGCCGTTGAGTTAAAAATCGTTGAAACGGTTTTTGTTGTGAATCAAGCAAAAACAAACTACCCTTATTGGCACCTGAAACATTGGTCATCAGTTGCAAGGTATGCGACAAGACATAATCTAAATCTACAACATGAATTAATTGGGCAACTTGAACCAAGACTTGGAGTTCTTCTGTCCGTCGCCGTAACAATTCAATATTGTCCTGATTATTTTTTGTGATACCTAGATCTGACATAAGCTACTCAGGTAAAGAGAATTCACATCTTCCTGCTTCAATTTTACATGTGGCTATTTCTTCACCATCATATATTACAACAAAACGCTCTCCGCCGCCGTCTACCATCCGCCAAAACTGGTCTAAAGTTCCAACCGAACTCCAACCTAAGCTTTGTGAACACGATGCTGGTTGTGCAGATGCAGCGCCAACGCTTATACCAGCTTGATAACAGCCTCCGGCTGGGAATGTTGCTAAATTACCAGACCATTCAGAAGCAGCAAAGTCGATGACACGCCCGTTTTCTTGGGTTCGTTCAAACAATAAGCGGGTAATATTTAATCGACCATCAGAAATATTTTGCAGATAGGCTACCCTATCATTATAGACAAGTACTAACGTAGCCTCACTAATTTCTTCAGTCGGTTCCTCAGTGGCAACCTCAGTGGGTTCTTCGGTCGGTTCCTCAGTAGTAATCTCAGTGGGTTCCTCGGTCGGTTCCTCAGTGGCAACCTCAGTGGGTTCCTCAGTGGTAACTTCAGTGGGTTCTTCGGTTAGTTGTTCAAATGCCTCAGCTAATTCAAACCCTGGAACAATAGGTTGACGTGATAATGAAAATTCACAAGTTGTTTCGCCCAGTGGACAATATGCGATACGGCGCCGTGAAACAAAAACTTCAAAGTACCCTGTGTCGGTACGTCCCGATTGCCAGAATATGCCTGTCGTCCCTGGGAAAATCCACCCAAACCGCCGCCCATCTTCACCGCAAATATCACTAATATTTTCTGTAGAGGCATCAGTAAACGCAACAATCTGTAAACAACCCGATGCTGGTAAGGCACGATAATTTGGAACATCTGCTAGTTCAATACCAAAATCGAGTACACGTTGAATACCGTTGCTAAGCCACTCAATCCGCAAATCACTAACATTGACGGTTCCACCTTGTGGATTTTCGATTAATAACCAGTCATCAATATATTCGAAACGAACATCTGCTGGCAAGAATGTTGGCAATGGTGTTGGGGTAATGGTCGGTGTATTGATGATCGCCTCAGTTGGCGTTATGGTCGGTGTATCTGTGGGCGTATCTGTTGGTGTATTGGTTTGAGTTGGGGTATCTGTCGGCGTATTAGTGGGTGTTGGCGTGGATGTATTTGTTGGTGTGTTGGTGGGTGATGGGGTATTCGTCCACAAAGTAGCTGTTGCTGTTTCATTTGCAGCAACAATAGCAACTTGGGTTTGTGTGCCTCGGTTGTTTAGTGCGGAACGGGTTTCAGTTGCCGCATTATTTTCAGAATTCAATGTTTGTTGGGCACTTAGAAATTCATCAACACCACCACCATCATCATCATTGCTTTGGTTGCTCAATAGCAAGGCTGCAATAATGCCAATCACCAAAATAAAGCCAATAATAGCAAAGATCCACATATTGTTATTCTGTGGTTGTGGTGGATATAACGCAGATGGATAAGTTTGCGTATTATAAGGTGGAGGCGTGAAGTCTGTTGGTGGTCTGCCCAGTGACTCAGGGCGCTTTGCAGAAGTTTCCTCTACACGTTTCAGGTAATCTTCAAGGCTAGCCTTGCTATTCGCTGCCTCTGAGCGCCGCAATGCTGACGGATTCGGCGAGGTAATCAGCGTTCGTGACCGTTCCAAATCATAATCGTCATCAGTCGCCGTAAGCCCACTCGGACTATCAACAGAGGTTCCTTGGATAGCTGCTTCAAGTGCAGCGACTAATTCTTTACCTGTTTGATACCGATCTTGTGGATCTTTATTAAGCGCTGTTAACAGCACTTTTTCTAGCTCAGGTGAAATATTCGGGTTAAATAAACTGGGTAATGGTGGCGGTTCATTAAGATGTTTGAGTGCTACACTCATGGCAGAAGGTTCATCAAAGGGAACTTTGCCTGTAAATGCTTCATACAATACCACGCCAAGTGAATATAAATCACTTTGTGGAACTGCATTTGCTGAAGAAATAGCTTGTTCAGGCGCAATATAATGTGCCGTGCCAAAGGTGTCGCCCATAGTTCCTTCTGGAACACTCAAGGCTAACCCAAAATCCGTCAAAACAGATTTGCCATCATTATTCAAAATCATAATATTGGATGGCTTAATATCGCGGTGGACGACCCCTTCTTTATGGGCATAGTCAAGAGCAGCAGCCATATCACGCGCCATGCCTACAATATCATCGGTGGACATAATTTGCCCTTGTTTGGCGTGGCTGCGCAAAATAGCGCGCAAATCTTCCCCATCCAGAAAGTGCATTGCCATATAATAGACACCTTCTGTATTCCCAAACTGGTAAACCCCAACAATATGCTGATTATTGAGGCGGGCAATTGCGCGGGCTTCTTTCAAGAAGCGTTCGTTGTATTCTTCTGCATCTTCAGTAGCAAAATCACCACTAATGATTTTTATGGCGGCGTAACGGTCAAGGTTTTCATCATAGCCTTGATAAACACGTGCCATCCCGCCTTTACCTAATAGGCTTTGGATAACATAATCGCCAAGTTTTTTACCGAGAAGCGGATCTGTTGATGCCATATGGCTTACATATCCCTAGTTAGCTAAAAAGGTTTAATTGTCTGCTGAGAGACCTTTCCTAGATAGTATAGTGCTAAACAGCATAGAAACCTATGGAAAAGTCATCTTTGATCACATTTTACCGACCAAATTTGTACTATTTTGGTAGATAGTGACAAATCTATTGCGTACAATCATATCTTTTTAGAAGATAATCAGCAAGAATTTGATTAGGAACCACAGTATTTTGTGCCATCTATCAAATATCATGCCACACTATTGTAATATCCTCTAAAATTCATCATTTATTGATGAGTTCCATAAAATATTCTCATATTGATATAACACTTTTAAAACACTTTTGGCGTATGCTAGAGATGCTATATAGTCATATTATGGAGAAATTAATGATGAAACATCTGAAAATGTGGTTTGTCCTGATGGTCGCTTTTCTTGGTGTCGCGTTTTCTGCTTATGTGGTTGGTGCGCAAACCACCACACGGTTAGAGCCGTTACCATCAGCAAGTGTGTACCAACCCAATGCACAAGAACAAGCCTTGAATGCGGTATACGACACCGTGACACAATCTGTTGTCAATATTAATATTGTCACCTCAAATGGATCGGGATCAGGTAGTGGATTTGTGATTGATACGAATGGCCATATTGTGACCAACAATCATGTTATTGAAGGTGCACGATTTATTCAGGTACGGTTTGCTGATGACACTAGCTTAAGTGCTGAATTGGTCGGACGCGATCCAGACTCTGATTTAGCGGTTATCCGTGTAAACACAAGCTCAGTTAACTTAGTCCCATTAGAACTTGCAGACTCAGAAACCGCTTTTGTTGGGCAGTCTGTGATGGCAATTGGCAGCCCGTTTGGGCAAGATTTTACGCTAACAACCGGTATTGTTAGCGCGATTGATCGTAGCATTGCGGCTGACGGGAATTATAATATTCCTGATGTGATTCAAACCGATGCAGCCATTAACCCTGGGAATAGTGGGGGTCCGTTACTAGATCTTAATGGGCGTGTGATTGGTGTGAATACGGCAATTCTATCGCGTACAAATAGCGGTTCTGGCATTGGGTTTGCTGTACCCTCCAACCAAGTGCGGCGTGTAGTTCCTTATTTAATTGCAAATGGAGAGTATCAACATAGTTGGCTTGGGATTTCTGGCTCTACTTTACAAGTAGAGCAACGCAACGTGATGGAATTGCCGGATGACATGCGGGGGGTGATGGTGGCTTCTGTTGCCAATGATGGTCCTGCGGCGCGGGCGGGTTTGCGGGGCACCCAAGAAGGGCTAAACACCCAATTTGATATTTTGCCACTAAATGGTGACATCATCACATCAATTAACGGTGTTCCCATTGGGTCGATGAGTGACCTCATTAGTTACCTAGCTGGCAACACATTACCTAATGATACGATTACGATGCAGGTCTATCGTCAGGGACAGTTATTTGATGTACCAGTAACCTTAGGGGTACGCCCTTAACAAAGAGCGTCACAGAGGATTTACCCATACGGGGGCAACAAAATGCCCCCGTACCCACTAGACTAAAAACTCGCCATTTTTATAGAACAGTTTGCCATCAACGTGGATTTCGCCACCATCGCGCATATCACAAATCATATCCCAATGAACACCAGACTTGTTTTTGCTACCAGACTTTTCATACCCTTGACCAACAGCCATATGAACAGTGCCGCCGATCTTTTCATCAAATAAGATGCTGCCTGTGAACTTTTGGATTTCCTGATTCGTACCAATCGCAAATTCGCCTAATGTTCGAGAGCCATCGTCCGTATCCAAAACAGCATTTAAGAAAGATTCCCCTTCTTTGGCTGTGGCTTTAACGACCTTGCCCTCTTTAAATTCTAGGGCAGCACCGATAACCCGTGTTCCCTGATAGATTGCAGGATAGGTGAATTTGACCCAACCGTTCACGCTATCTTCCACTGGTCCTGTAAAGATTTCACCATCCGGGAAGTTACTGCGCCCACTGGCATTAATAAACTTGCGCCCCTCAATTGACATTTGGAGATCAATATTTTCGCCCTTCACATGAATATGTTTTTTCCCCTTGAGATACTCAACTAATTGATCTTGAAAGGTTTTAACTGTTTGCCATGCAGCTACAGGATCATCTAAATGGAGTTTGCACGCCTGAAAAACAAATTCTTCATATTGATGGAGCGACATCCCAGCTTGTTGCGCATAGCCACGTGTTGGGTATAACGTTGTACACCGCCGCAAACTACCATTACCTTCGCGCCGCATTTGAATATTAATGGGGGCATATAAGGCTTTGAGCCGTGCAGCTTTTGTATCTTCTGGATAATCGGAAAGTGCGATAGGGTTTTCTTCAGTATCGATCCGAATCAGGGCATCGCATTCCTCATACATTAACATCAGCATTGGGTTGGGTTCCGCAATTTGCTCAATATTCGTGGTCGATTCTAATGTCAAAACACTTTCATCACGCAAATGTATATAGGTAAAAACTTTGGCACCCGCACGTAACCCCACTTGATACAAGGCCTGTACAAGCGGTTCAGCAGCAGGGCTTGTTGCACGGATCAATACTTTTTCTCCTGGCTGCACTGCCAAGGAATAATTGATCAATACATCCGCCATTTTTTGTATTCGATTATCCATGTAATAACAATTCCTTTAAATGTAACTTGGGGAGGTTATACCATATTTACGAGATCATTTCTAATCGGAGTATGAAGTTGGTAAAGAATATAGTGTTGATTTTTGAGCGGACAGGGTAAACTTTAACAAAGAACTGTACAACTATCATACATGTGATGGCATTCATGAATATAGGTATTTTTATTCCCGGTTTTGGACAAACAGAAGATGATCCGGTATTAACTGTTTATATGGCATTAGTCCGCGAATTACGCAAAACGCATTATGTGCGCGTGTTTGCTATGCGCTATCCTCAACATTATGAACCATATACCATCTTTGATGATGTGCATGTATTTCCATTTAATGCAGGGTATGATCAAGTAACCATGCCGCGTGCGCAGTATCTTCAACAACTAGAGGAACAAATCCTTGTTCATCATGAAAGCACCCCTTTTGACATTTTCCATGCTATTTGGGCGGAAGAAACCGCCTATATGGCAAATCGGTTAGGGCAACATTTGGGGATTCCAACGGTGGTGAGTTTGGCTGGTGGAGAGATCGTTGCACATCAAAATATCAATTATGGTATGCTGCTAGGACGGTCAACTTCACAATTAGTGGATTTTTCGTTACGGAACGCGACCCAAATCATTGCGCCAAGCATCACGTTAGGCAAAATTGCGGAGCAATATTTACGGAACTTAAATATCTATGATCAAGAAACCTTGCAAACAGTGCCATTAGGGGTGGATACCACGATTTTTAAGCCGCCTAAATTCGATGTCCGTGAAATAGACTTTTTACATGTAGCGAGTTTAGAACCCGTCAAACGTCAAGATTATTTATTTGATATTGTGGAACAAGTTCCGAATATGACGGTACATATTGCGGGAGATGGATCGCTGGCCAAATATCTACAAACACAAGTTCAAGTAAGAGGCATTGATGATCGGGTTATCTTTTTAGGGTATTTATCCGAAGATGAACTGATCAGTTACTATCAACGCGCCAAGTTCTTGATTATCACCTCTCAGCATGAAGCTTTTTGTTTGCCTGCCCTAGAAGCCTATGCGTGTGGTATGGAGATCATTGGCACTCCGGTAGGCGTATTACCTGAGTTTGGGCAAACATCACCAAGCCTTGAGGGGATTATTGATCTCGTAAAGGAACGTAAACGCTACTTTAATGAAGACAATGCTGCCGAACGAAACGCCACAATACAACGAGACTACTCCATTGATAGCATGGTGGCAGGTGTACAAATTGTGTATACCAAAGCCATCAGCCGAAAACGCTAAAAACCAGTGGTTTCTGGGCGACGGTACCGAATCAAGCGCTGTAGGGCTTTCAACTCATAGGGATAGTCATAATATTCAAGTTTGTAGCGCCACCCGGCCAAGCCTCGCAAAATGCGGCGCATCCCCCCTTGTAAACGCATGTCCGTCACAGTGGGATAATAAGCATTGATCACAGCTTCAAAATTGCGGACTTTGCGGCGGGCTTGGTCTTCAAAATAGGGGACGTTGGGATCGCGCCGATGGGCAAAGGTTTCCCATTCATCACTTGCCCATTCATCTAAGGTTTTGGGGAATGCAAACCCCATATCTTGCGCCACTTTGAGTAGTTCGCTCCGATCATGTGGTACAGGCGTATAGATGTAGAGAATCAGTTCTGTTGCAGGGTTGATCTGCTTTACCTTTCGGATGAACTGAATAGTGTTGTCAATATCACTAACGGGATCAGGTGGATTGCCCATTACAAATGAAAATTCAGGTACAATCCCCAAATGTTTCATCTTTTCTGCAATCGCCAGCGTTTTATCAACTGAGGATTTACCCCCTTTGTTCATCCGTTTGAGCATATCATCGGAACCGGTTTCTGCCCCCATGAAGATCATTTTGCATCCTGATCGTTTGATCTTTTCCCATGTTGTGTCGCTGTAGGTACTGAGTTTATCAATACGCCCCAACGCCCACCAATTAATCCCCAATGGGGTGATTCGATCCGCAATTTCAGCCACACGATCTTCTTGAATGAAAAAATCCATATCATGGAACTCAATGGCATCTGCGCCATATTGTTCAACCAATATCCGAATTACGGTTTCAACCCGTTCGGGTGATTCCGGTAACCAGCGTTGATTGACAAGCTTGACCACCGCACAAAAGTTACAGGCAAACGGACAGCCAAAACTCGTATGGTGAGACATCACACGCTCCCCAAGGTAGCTTTTCCCTCGGTAAACCAATGGATCATCTAGTAAATCGTAGCGCCACAACGGAAAGTCATCTAAGGGGGTTAGCAGGGCACGCTGATTAATGCGAGTGGTATCACCGTCTTTCCAGACTAAACTTGGGACATCGGCAAAGCTCCCGCCATGATGCACCACATGGACAAATTGCTGAAAGGCGATTTCACCCTGTCCCTCAATCACAAAATCGACATATCCGCTTTCAAGACACACTTGGCCATGATGGGTTGCAAAATATCCACCCCAAAGGATCACAACCTCTGGAGCCTGTGCTTTGACAGAGCGACTCACATCAATCGCTTGTTTGAGTTGTGGCCCCGGCATGGCGGTTACGGCAAGGACTTTTGCCCCCGTCGCTTGTACACGATTGATGATATGTGCTGCGGGGTCATCAATCAGGTTTCCATCAATAAATTCAACGGCATACTCATCGGCGATCATGGAACCAATCGATAAAATGGACATTGGCAACCGTTGTTTACCTGAGGAGGTACTAATGGGATTAAATAATAAAACAGTAGATGGCATAGGATTTTATATCGTCATTGTTGTTTTCCATAGCATACTGTTTTTTTGATGAAGGGCAAACTCTAGATCATGTATCAATAGTACCAATCATTACGCTTAACAAGCGATTTCTTAAGCCAATTGGCACAAATCCCCCTATGCCCAAACCAAATTCCTATTGCTGAATACTAGGCAATCAGTATATACTTTGAAGTATCATCATGGTTATAAATGGGGTATCCCCAATGCAAAACGCAATCCAACAACACAATATGATGATGCCTACGGGTTTGTGCTTGCTGAAGTCGGGATTACGACATCGGTCGTTTTGACATGGGTCAAAACCAACTCTACAGGCAAGCACAAACCGTCCAAAAGACGGTTTTTTTGTTTTACAGACTGGAAGGAGTCAGGACAACAAATGGCAAATGAGTATATTCATGTTTCGGTAGCGTGGCCTTATGCCAATGGGGACTTACACGCGGGACACTTAGCAGGCTGTTATCTGCCAGCAGACATCTTCGCACGGTATCATCGGATGCAAGATAATCATGTGTTGATGGTAAGCGGTTCCGACGCACACGGCACCCCTATTTCAGTTGAGGCGGATAAACGGGGCATCACCGCACGGGAACTTTTTGAACAATATCATGAACGCTTTTTAGATACCAAAGTTAAATTAGGGATTTCGTTTGATCTGTTTACTCATACAGACACCGAAAATCACTATAAGATTGCCCAAGATATTTTTACATGGTTGTTGAAAAATGAGAAACTGTATCCCAAAATTCAACAACTCCTCTATAGCGAAACCGAAAAACGGTTCTTGCCAGATCGCTATGTAGAAGGAACCTGTCCCATCTGTGGATATGAGGATGCGCGTGGCGATCAGTGTGATAATTGCGGCAATATTCTAAACGCCACCGAACTCATTAATCCGCGTAGTAAATCGGATGGTAGCACGCCGGTTGTTCGGGAAACGGAACATTACTTTATCGACTTTTCAGAATTTATCCCCCAGCTTCAAACCTATCTGAGTGATAAAGAAGGCTATTGGCGGGATGTCGTTTATAAAGAAGCGACCAGCAAAGTTGATGATTTACGCGAGCGCCCGATTTCCCGCGATTTGGATTGGGGGATTCCAGTACCGTTAGATGATGACAATTGGAAAGATAAAGTCATCTATGTTTGGTTTGAAGCAGTGATGGGTTACCTCACCGCCAGCATCGAATGGGCAAACAACAACAATGATCCTGATGCGTGGAAACAATGGTGGCATAACCCCGACGCCAAAATTTATAATTTTATTGGGAAAGACAATATCTTTTTCCATACCGTCATGTGGCAAGCTGAATTAATGAGTATTGCCGGATTGTATGGTGAAAAAGGGCAACAATTTACCTTGCCATATGATGTACCCGCTAATCAATATATGAACCTAGAAGGCAAACCATTTTCAAAAAGCCGTGGGTGGTTCATTAGCGCCCCTGAACTGCTAGAGCGCTACGATGCCGACGCCATCCGCTACTATTTGACTGCAGTCGCACCCGAAACCCGTGATTCAGATTGGGATTGGGAAAACTTCGTTGCCCGTAACAATAACGAATTGCTGGCGAAGTGGGGGAACCTTGTGAATCGGGTCTTAAAATTCACCATCAAGCATTTTGATTCCAAAGTCCCTGAGCATGGTGAGCTACGCCCCATGGATATTGAAGTCATTAACAAGATCGAAACCGGTTTAGATCAGGTTTCCGAATTATACGCGACTGTCAAGTTACGGGAAGCACTGCGGGTTGCGATTGAACTCGCCACTGAAGTAAACATCTATTTGGATAATGCGCCGTGGTTTGGCAAAACGATCAAAGAAGATAAACCAGCAGCAGCGATCACCATGTATACCGCACTGCGGTGTATTGATAATCTCAAAATCGCGTTTGCGCCCGCCCTACCATTCCTCTCAGAACGGATTCATCAATATCTCGGATACGATGAACCATTATTTGGAGATTTGGGCATCCAAGAATATGAAGAATCAACACGGAGCCACCGCGCCTTGGTCTATGATGGCACCCCTGCAACCGGAAAATGGCAACTGTCTGCCTTACCCGTTGGGCAAACATTACGACCCCCTGAAAAGTTGGTGACAAAACTCGCCCCCGAACTTATCGAAGAAGAACGCGAACGCCTCGGTAAATTAGGCTAATTCATGAACGCCCTCTGACTAATAATCGGGGGCGTTAACTTCGGCCTTTAGCCAAATCAAAAGGGATTAATCACCAATTCGATTTGGCCTTGACGCCCATTTTCCTCAACTGCCGCATAATATATGTATAGATCATCCTCAATCATGATAGCAAACGGTGTATGTGGAAAATGAATCCCGTCATCAAGTGTCAAAAATGGGTTGTTGTCATCCCGTTCCCAAGTGATGCCATCCTTAGAGGTTGCATACCCTAACCCAACGTCTTCCAAAGCCCCTCGATTGAATCTATCGCCATGATAGACCATGTACCATTGCCCATCGATAACATAGATATAGGGAGCCCAGATAATGGCATCCCAATCGGAACGATCACCTTGTAAAATTGGATCACTCAATTCAAAGGCTGAAGTGTTGGTTTCGGGATTATTATATTTTTGCCATGTGCTAGCATCAGGTGATGTTGCCACACCCACTCCAATTTCACCTTGACTAGAAAATCCGCTATAAAACAAATAAAAATCGGTTTCTGTTTGAATAACACTTGCCACTGCAATACTAAGTGAGTCCCATACGTTGTCATCGCCCACACGAATTAATGGTGATTCATCCCGTTGCCATTCGCCATTTAAATTAGATGTTGTTGCTCTGCCAATCGCCATTGTTCGGGCTTCGCCTTCAGGGATAGCCGCATAATACAAAGCCCATTGCCCATCTTGATAGTGAACCACAGGAGCCGCTACCTCGACAGCATCAAAACCTGTGCCATCCGCCTCAAAAATGGGGTTATTGGGTGCTTTTTCCCATATGATGCCATCTGTAGACATTGCATAACCAATTGCAGAAATGTACTCCTCATTATCTGAACGCCCGCCATAAAACAGATAATACGTATCATCTACCATGACCACATATGGATCGCGAATATCGCCTGCATCCCATGCGCCACTTTCGCCTAGTGTAAGGATCGTTTGAGATTGTTGCAGTCTAGCGGCAGTTACTATGTTGGAAGATGGTTCAGGTAGTAGAAATACTATACTCAATAGTAGCAGCGTAATAATGAAAATTTTTCGCATGGTCGCTCCAATTGGCTCAATATGTTTTGAGTGTATCACAATAGACCAACCACAAAACAAAATTTGAAATTTCCATTATCATATAAAGACACATTATGATCGTGGGAGCCAATAACTACCAATATGTCCAATAAATTATTTATGGAACAACAATATCTTTCATACCTACCACCCGAGATGCAACAGTTGCGGTGGCAGTTCCATCCATTGGATGGAAAGTTATTGCTATTTGAACGAGATAACGGATTGAATGTTCTTTTGGAGGGAGAGGAAACCCAAGCCCTGCACCGCCTTGCCCCACGTACATTATTGATCGCGGTTACCAATGTTTGTAATTTATCATGTGCTTTTTGCTATCGGGACTTGCATTATAGTAATGATTGGGATTACGCATCCCTACTTGAATTTTGCCAGCAAGCGCATGAATGGGGTGTGTTAGAAGTTGCGTTTGGTGGTGGTGAGCCGATGCTATTCCCACAATGGGAGCAGTTTATTTATGAGTTATATGACACCACCCAACTAGCGATCAATTTCACTACCAACGGAATGTTGCTCACTAGCGAATTTTTAGACAATATCACTGGCAAGTATGGGCAAATTCGAGTATCGCTTTATAACACTAATCATCCCGAAAAAACAATTCAGCTATTGGTAAAGCATCATGCTCGATTCGGTGTAAATTGGTTGATCACCCCTCAAGAATTCCCGACTATCAAGCAGCACTTTATGGAGTTGTATAGTATAGGCGTCCGCGACTTTTTATTGATTGGGTATAAAGGTAATGCGTTCCCAAATATGCACTTTCAGGCGGACGATTATTTAACCTTTAGCCAATTTTTAAATGAGACGTATGAGCAATACCCCGATGTGACTCTTAAACTCGATGTGTGTTGGGGGAAATCGTTAAATGATGTGCCGCGTTTATTCATTGATGATGACTGCCATGCGGGGGATGGGTTTCTGTCTATCACCAGTAACAAAGCCATCAAACCATGTTCTTTTCATCAATGGACAATCCCCTTTAAAAACCTAGAAGATGTCAAAACTTATTGGCAACACAACCGCCAGAAAAAAGCCCCTGCCAATATCGGTGGATGTGCACGCTTACCCAATCGAGGTATTAATCAACAAGGAGGAACAGATGCGACTATCCATGTGGCAACAATATAGTGCTAACCATAGTAGCGATTTTACGTTAGTAGGTGAATTCAAGACGCCTGAGGAAGCCCAGAAAGCTGGGGAAAAGCTCCATAATTTGGTTAAATCCATTGAAGCATGGCATAGGGAGCATAATCCGGAATACAAATACGACAAAATTTCTCCTTTAGAGGCTGAATTGACAAATAAAGAGGGCATTACCGTATTTCAATCAACTGAATGGCTAATGGGGAGTCCAATAGGGTATTATCGACTTAATGGTGAGTGGCTCTCTTCAGATTTTACAGTTGGGCACATTGCAGCAAAGGCAGTGGGGCAATATGTTACATTATTCACGCTGTATCGTAGCCTTGAAGATTATGCCACATATGGCAACAAAGGCTTTTTTGAGCAACATGTCCTGAAAACACTGGGAGCCAAGCAAATGAATTATTTCAGGCATATTATGTGTTGCAAATCCGTAAGCAAGCAGAAGATATTTGGGAGGCACGAAATACAAATAAGATCAAAGTGTGGGAACAGCAGCATGATAAAAAATACTTCCGATACTTGTTAAAGGGGGAGTTACAGATAGAAATGGACAAATTCCTTCAGGATTATGTACCGCCCCATCCTTTAGAGCCAAATGCAGGTGCATTGACTTTTTATCTAGTGGGCACACCAAGACAGTATATTTTCAAAGAGCTGAGCCGTGTTGAATATGATGGCACACAGCTCAAGTGTATCAATATGACGTTTCATCATGTGGGGTATGGTACGCAAGCATTAGTTGCTTGGTTAGAGGCCTTGGGTTGCCAAGATATTGAATTTGAAATTTTTAATGCATGGGATGAAATAGGAAAGAGTGCGCCTCCTCTGAAAAAATGACAAGATACAGATTAATCCATTAGGATAGCCAGCAAAATACTAAGCGTGACAACGCTTGCCAAAGTGCTGACCAAGGTCACCGTTGAGGTAAACTCAGCATCACTATCAAATTGTGTTGCAAGGGCGTTGGCTAATACGGCTGTGGGCATACTTGACTGCACCACCGCCACCTGAAAGGTAACGCCCGTCAAGCCGAACAAGAGCGCCAAAGGAACCGCGATTAATGGGGCAAGGATCAAACGGGTTGCCGTTGCCAACACAATCGGACGCCATGCCACCGCTTGTATAGATGTTCGGGCTAGCTGTAATCCGAGCAATGCTAGCATACAAGGGATCGCGGCATCTGCTAATAAATCCACGGAACGTGATACCGAGGTGGGGAGTTCCCACGCCATCAGGTTAAAAATTAAACCCAATAAAGCAGCATGAGAGATCGGGATTTTTAATACATTCAACATCGCTGCCCGTGCAGATGCCGTGCCGCGTGATGCAAAATAAATCCCTAAAATGTTCCCAATGGATGTATTCACCACATAATAAATGATGGCACGTTGACCGCCCGCCTCGCCAAACGCAAATTCGTTGAGAGGGATACCATAATTTGCTGCATTGATCAGGATCACGCTCAGCATAAAAGCGCTACCACGTTGTTGTTCCAAACCCAGCATCGACACAAACCCCAATCCGATGCCCGCCATGATCCCCATAATAGCCAGCGCTACCCCAGCTAACCCGATTAGCTCATCACCATTAAGCTCACTTTGGGCAAGCCCCCGAAAGGCCAAAGCGGGGATAAACACATAGATCAAAAAGGTTGAGAGGCCGCGCGGGTCAGGGTTAAATTGGCGTCCGATGTATGCCGCAATCCCGATCACCAAAAAGATCGGGGCGATGACATCAAACATGATTGGGAGTAAATCGAACATAGTGTGGGATTATACCCGTTAGCACAGGGCTGGCAAAACCTGTTCGCCTAAAATACGCAACCCCTCAGCCGATTGGATGCCATGCGGTGTACCAAATTCGACCCGTGCAGTGCCGACATCCCGCAACGCCTCAGCTTGTTGTATTAAATCCTTAGCATTACCGGAAAAGGCAAACTTGTCTAACAAGTCATCCGAAATCAGATCAGCCGCTTGCTCAAGGGCTTGGTGTTGCACATGTTGCTCAATACGGGTTAGTAATTCAGGCTCAACCGTGACGGTTGAGTCTAATCCGGCAACAACCGGCAAATATAAGGCCACTGAGCGCCGCGCCATGGCACGGGCTTGCTCGCGATCATCATCAACAACTGTCACGGCTCCGATGACCACGCCAACAGATCCGCGTGGACGGTTGGCACGTTCTTCACCTATTGCAATATAGTCTTGCATCACTGGTACAAAATCAGGGTTCGCAGACCCGCCAACTTTGACTTCATCAGCCAGTTCGCCTGCAATGGCGGCTAATTTTTTGCCCCATGTTCCTACCAAAATCGGAATTTTGGTTTCGGGTAATGGATATGGGGCGCGGACATGCTCAGCGAGGTGGTAAACATCACCCGAAAAACCGTTCAGGGTTCCGTCTAATAATCCGTATATAATCTGGATCGATTCTTTGATCGCGGTAATTGGTTTTATGGGCGGGGTAATGCCGTGTTCCGTTAGCCATGCACCACGCGCTATTCCTAGATACATCCCACCTTGGGCGGTTTGGGCTAACAAAGCGCTATTAGCCGCCATATCAATCGGGTGCATCCGCGCTGGGGAAACCGCCGCCACACCCAACCGCGAGGTGGTGATATGTTGCGCCAGTAACATCAAAACAGGAAAGCTAGCATGATACGGCGCATCAGAATAGACACTGACCACATCAAACGCATAATCATTCACTTGTTTAGCCAGCGCGATGTAATCTTGTGGGGCTTTGTCTGTTTGAAATGCGATACTTATTTTCATGATGGGTTAGGTTAGGTCATCATGCTCTAAGTTACGGGGGTCAAGGCGTTCCACTTTCATAATCAAGCGTTCCTCAGGGTCAGGACAAGCAATTAAGGAATCGGTTGCCATCCAATCATGTTCGCTAAGAGCCCGTTGTTTGGCCGGTAAAAGGGGTAATACAGCACCCAACGCATAGAGGCAAAAATGTTTACCATCAGGGATGCGGATTTGGCTACTATGGGTCAACTCAAAATAATCACCCACTTGTAAACCACAGACGGATCGTCCCTCGATTTTGGCAACCGTCACCCGCAAATCATATAGCCTAAAGGGCTTAGTTGATGTGTTGTTTTCAGTGGTCATGATGTAAAGCGTTAATCCACTACAAAAAAATCTTGATGACCACTGGTTAAGGGTTTACCGCCGTGTTTACCAACTTCAACAACATCTTCCACCCGTGCAGAAAAGGTATTAAATTGGGTGATGCTCGGTTCAATGGTAAATAACATCCCCTCTTCTAAGATGGTGTCATCTCCTTGGGTTAAAAAGGGTGCTTCATGCACATCTAAGCCAATACCATGCCCCAGCCGATGCCGAAATTCTGCCCCAAAGCCACCATCAATGATCACTTGGCGTGCAGCCGCATCTACAGATTCAGCCGTTGCCCCTTCTTCAAGCGCTTCAATACCGGCTTTTTGGCTGGTCATCACCAACTCGAAGATATTGGTCAATTCGTCAGTTGGTTCCCCAAACGAGATTGTACGTCCGTAGTCATAACAATATCCATCATAGATCGCACCAAAATCAAATAATAAGGCTACGGGGGCAATCAACGGACGGTGCCACCGTTCTTCTCGATGTCCAAATACCAAAGGCAAATTAGGTCCTGAATTGTACATGGATGTAACGAACGAGGGTCCCATTGACCCATGCGCACGAAGTTGGTAATTCAGTTCGGTGATGATTTCGAGTTCGGTAATGCCATGTTGCAGTTGAGATACGGTTGCCGCAAACGCTTGTTCGGTGATCTCACCTGCTTTTTTCATCGTCGCAATTTCAAGTTTGGTTTTAACACGCCGCATCGGGTTTAACAGGGTGGTTGCAGAACTGAATTTTGCATCAGGCAAAATTGCTTGTAACGCGATAGCGGTTTCCCCTCGGCTGCTGTCCCCAATGGCTACTCGTGGGTTATTCGGCAACTTAAAGGGCGTGAGGATTTCTTTAAGTAATGCCGCCGGATCATCATGATCGCCTAAAACCCGTAGATTAATGCTATCCATTTGATCCAAGCCACCAAATTCAGCAGTCATACGTGGTAAGGTGACCACAGGTGCATGATTTGGCGTAATCCAAACCCCTTCTAGCCACATACCGGGGTGTAACACTGCCCCAAAGTTTGGTGTGTCGCGGGGGACACCCGTTAAATATTGTAAATCTGCCGAGATCGGGAAAAATGCCAGATCGATGTGATCGGCAATATGTTGTTGAAATTGTTGTAAGCGTTGTTCGTATACCATATCGCTCTTTTCTTGCGGTTAGCGGTCTAATAGAGAGGCGGCTTCTTCATCCAAAAGCCACACCAATTGCCCATCAGTGGGCTGTATTTTTTTAGCGGGGAAGGTTGACTGATCATTTTCTAAAATATCTTTGGCGGTTTCGGCTTTGGCCTCTCCCGACACCAACATTAAGATGTTATGCGCCGCATTTAGCGTTGGGTAGGTCAGCGTCAACCGCCATGTGCGGAGTTCTTCAACATAATTAGGCGCAACCCACCGATCGGTGATCTGAAGGGCGTCTGTATTGGGGAATAAGGAGGCGGTGTGCCCATCTGCCCCTAAACCTAAAAAGATCAGATCAAAATTCGGAAATTCAACATCTCCAAAATGTTCTTTTAACGTTGCTTCATAACGATCGGCTGCTTCCTGAGGTTCTAATTCACCTTCCAAACGATGAATATTCTCGTCCGGCACCCCCACCCCTTTAAGCAACGAATCATGCACCATACGATAGTTACTATCAATACTATGCGGTTGAACGGTGCGTTCATCACCCCAAAAGACATGGACATGTTGCCAATCGACACGCGGGGCAAAGGTATCTGTGCCTAGCAGAATATACAAATTTTCGGGTGTGCTGCCACCAGAAAGCGCCACACTAAATCGTCCATTTTTTTCAATCGATTCTTGCGCGGTGGTCACAAAAAATTCTGCGGCCACCCGCGCCAACCGTATGTTGTCTGGATACACTTTAACTTTAGCCATTGCCACATCCTTGATGCCAAATAAATCCGTGAGTACCAAGCAACGCATCAGCTTCAAGCGGCCCCGCACTACCTGGTTCATATTGTGCCATCTTGGGCGCGTGGGGTTCTGTTTCCCACCCAGTGATGAGCGGGTCAATTAATTTCCATGCTTGCTCAATGCCATCGCTCCGCGTAAAGAGTGACGCATCACCTTTGACCGCATCCAAAATTAACCGTTCATAAGCATCTGGGAGTGGGTCTTCGCCAAAATACGTATCGTAATCAAACCCCATGCGTACCGAGCGGGTTTCTTGGATCGAGTCGGGTACTTTGGTTTCTATTTTAAGGCTAATGCCCTCATTTGGCTGAATACAGATGGATAAAATGTTAGAAGTGAAATCATAATCTAACGGGACGTTGAACATCAGATGCGGAGGGCACTTAAACACAATATTGATCTCGCTAACTTTTTTATTGGTGGCCTTCCCTGACCGCAAAAAAAATGGTACACCCTGCCAACGCCAGTTGTCGATCCCTAATTTGAGCGCGGCATAAGTAGGGGTTTGGGAATTTTCTCTCACCCCATCGGTTTGTAAATAGCCTCGATATTGTGCCCGAACCGTATCCCGTAATGGAATTGGACGAATGGAGCGCAACAGTTTTACTTTTTCGTCGCGTAATTCGTCTGCCCCAAATGAAACAGGCGGTTCCATGGCAACCAGCGCCAACAGTTGTAATAAATGATTTTGGAACATATCGCGCAACACGCCAGACTCATCATAGTAGCCCGCCCGCCGCCCCACATCTACCGATTCCACGACGGTGATTTGTACGTTGGCGATGAAGTTACGGTTCCATAATGGTTCAAAGATGTTATTGGCAAAGCGGAAGAACAAAATATTTTGGGCGGTTTCTTTCCCTAAATAATGGTCGATTCGATAGATTTGATGTTCTTCCAACACTTCATGGATCGAGGCATTGAGCTTTTGAGCTGAGTCTAGATCGTACCCGAACGGTTTTTCGATCACGACATGCCGCCAGTGTTTGTCTTCTGTCGCCATCCCCGCCTTGCCCAAATTTTGCACAATCGGTTCATACAAAAATGGGGCTGTGGAAAGATAATACAAACGGTTCGCAGATTTACCTGCCTCTAAATCGGTTAGATAGGTATCTAGTTCGGGGTAAAAGGCTTCATCTTTAGCATCACCCGCTTTATAGTGAATTTGCTTAGCAAATTCTGACCAATGATCTTCCGTATATAGTGGTAGCTTGGCATCTTTGATTTTGGTATGGAGCTTTTCCCGAAACTCGTCATCGGACAGTTCCGAACGAGAATTCCCCACCACCCGAAAATTATGGGGTAAGCGTTCTTTGCAATAGGCGTTATACAAAGCGGGGATTAACTTACGCTCGGTGAGATCACCAGATGCGCCAAAAATAACGATTGTGATGGGCGTATTACGTGGAGTGGTCATGACGGGTTACTCCTCTTTTTTGATGGCATGTCCGCCAAATTGATTCCGCATGGCGGATAGCATTTTGGCAGCATAGCTATCATCTTGGCGGCTAATAAAGCGGGCAATTAATGACGAATAGATTACAGGGGCGGGCACGTCCAGATCGATGGATTCAAAGACCGTCCAGCGCCCTTCGCCTGAATCAGGCACATAAGGGGCAATACCGTCTAATTCGGGATTTTCCTCAAGGGCAGCGGCGGTTAAATCGAGTAACCAAGAACGCACGACACTCCCATAACGCCAAACTTCTGCAATCTGGTGGAGATCAAGATCATAATCGGTTTTCGCCTTCATGATTTCAAAGCCTTCAGCATAGGCTTGCATCATGCCATATTCGATCCCGTTATGCACCATTTTGACAAAGTGCCCACTACCCGCCGCGCCAACATGCCCCCAACCTTGGTCTGCCGCAGGCGCTAAGGCTTCTAATATGGGGCGAATATGGTTCACCGCTTCATCAGCGCCGCCTACCATCATGCTATAGCCTTCTTTTAAGCCCCATACACCACCACTTGTGCCAACATCCACCAAGTGTATATCTTTTTCAGCGAGCTCTTCCGCGTGGCGGATTGTTTCTTTATAGTTACTATTGCCACCATCGATCACAATATCGCCAGCGTCTAAAGTGTTCCCTAAAGCATTAAGTGTGCTATCTGTCGGTGCGCCTGATGGAACCATCACCCACACAACACGCGGAGCCTCAAGTTGTTGAACTAATGTTACCAAATCGGTTGCGCCTGTTGCGCCATCGGCTTTGGCAGCTTGGATTGCATCTGCATTTAGATCTGTCACCACCACTTGGTGGCCATGTTGAATCAGGCGGCGCGTCATATTTGCACCCATTTTTCCCAAACCAACCATCCCGAGTTGCATGTTGTTATCCTTTTCTAATTTGTGTGTTTTGTAATTATAGAACCTGAATACCGTCTGTAGATGCCACAACAACATGCGTGGCTAACCCAATGAACAAACCATGTTCAACAATCCCTGCATGAGTTTTGAGTTGTTGTGCTATGTCAGCGGGTTGGTGTATCTCACCAAATGCTGCATCGATGATGTAATTGCCTTGATCCGTGATGTAGGGAGTTTGATCTGATTTTAACCGCAGTGTTGTGGTTGCGCCCAATGATTTTAAAAATCGTTCGTGGCTTCCGATCCCAAATTGCACTACTTCAACTGGCACTGCCCATCCTGTACCCAATACAGGAACCAATTTACTATTGTCTACCATAATGATCTCTTGCTGGCTGGCTTCGGCAACAATCTTTTCACGCAAGAGTGCTCCCCCGCCCCCTTTGATCAGATTTTTCTGGGGATCAACTTCATCTGCCCCATCAAAGGTCACATCAATTTGAGGATGTTGCCGAAAATCCGTTAGTTGGATTCCTAATTTAAGTGCCTCATCATGGATTCTTTTGGCCGCAGGGATCGCGACAATATCAGTCAGTTGTCCACTATTGATGTGTGCTGCCAACCGCCGCACGGCATGAATCGCCGTACTCCCCACCCCTAAACCGATCACCATGCCCGATTGGACATAGTGATCAACGGTATAGTGGGCTGCTGCTTTTTTCAGATCATCTTGCTGGCTCATGCGGGCGCTTTTTCTGCGATGCTATCCAACAGACTGGTGTAGGATTGTGCAAATTTTTTAACCCCGTCGTCTTGTAAATCTTGGGTTACTTGGTCAAAATCGATGCCCAAATTGGCAAGTTCGGCGATTTGGGCGCGGGCGGTATCCATATCAGTGGCAACTGTATCCGCAACCGTCGCGCTTTCAAGAATCGCGGTTAGGGTATTCGGTGGAACAGTATTTACGGTATGCGCCCCAATGAGGGTATCCACATAAAGTGTATCTGGATAATCGGGGTTTTTGGTGCTGGTACTTGCCCATAACGGACGTTGAACTTGTGCCCCTTGGGAAGCCAGTTTTTCCCAACGGTCACCGCTAAAGGTTTCTTGAAAGCGTGCATAGGCCAGCTTTGCATTGGCAACCGCAATTTTGCCTTGTAAGTCTGTGTTGCCTTTTTCCGCCAATAACCCATCAACCACACCATCAACACGGCTCACGAAAAAAGACGCCACAGAGGCAACCGTGCTTAAGTCACCGCCATTGGCAGCGAGTTTTTCCAAACCATTGATGTAAGCCCCTGCAACGGCATCATAATGCGTTAACGAAAACATCAAGGTTACATTGATGCTAAGGCCTTCACTAATGGCTTGTTCAATTGCTGGAATGCCCGCTGGTGTTGCAGGGATTTTAATCATGAGGTTAGCGCGGTTGACCATTTCTACATAGCGGCGCGCGGTTTCAATCGTGCCTTGTGTGTCATTAGCGAGATCTGGACTAACTTCTAAACTGATATAGCCATCGACCCCATCACTTTCATCATAAATGGGCTTTAGCAAATCAGCAGCATCTTGAATATCTTTGACGGCGAGGGCTTCAAAAATTTCTTGGGGATTTTTGCCGGCTTTGGCATGTTCTTGGAGCGCTGCATCATAATCTTCACTACCTTTGATTGCTTTTTCAAAAATAGTTGGGTTAGAGGTCATCCCCCGCACCCCTTGATCAATCAATTTTTGGATTTCTCCCGTATCGATCAAACGGCGGCTAATGTTGTCATACCATATCGATTGGCCGAGCTTATGTAGGTCGTGTAAGGCTGTCATCATTTCTCTCCTATTCTTTGTTTCAATATATAGATGCTGATCATGGGTTTAAAATTTCCCTCAACATATTTTTTTAAGCCGTTAATCGAATGTTTTCAAACAATAAAACTATCCTGATTGAACAAATAAAAAATGTATCATCATAGTATCTATTGTGGAGCGCTGCTCCACACCTCGCGATTTTTTGCAAAAAATCGACTAAAATACTTAAAGTTTTGGTCAAGATTTTACAAAATCTTGTGGGGTTCGGGGTAAAACCCCGACAATTTACCCTTATGAAATTTTGTCAGATGTATCTATCTATACTTTCTATTTCATATTTCTTTCAACTAATGGCTTAAGATCACTCTATCACTCTAGCTGTTTCAATAACTGAGGGTAATCTTTGGTTAGGGTACTCAAAAACGTATTGGTGATGGGGCTAAAGCGTTGGCTTCCATCCCAAACTAGTTTGAGCTCACGCTGTAGTGGTATCTCTGCAATAGGCAACATATTGAGTAGCTTGCGTTGCATTTGGTCAGATACAGAATAATTCGGCATAATCGTGATCCCCATCCCCGACATAACCGCATTTTTGATGGATTCAGGATTGTCAAATTCCGCCACAATATTGAGTTCGATCTCATGTTGATTGAGGATGTCATCTAACCAAATGCGGGTTTGGCTGTTGCGTTGGCGTGTGATGAAGGGCTGTTGGCCTAATTCTTCTATATGAATCTCATCACGCTTACACCACTCATGCCCCCGCCCAACAATCACGTATAATTCAATGGTTTGTAGGGGTAAAACGGTCAAATTTGGATTTTGGCGCGTATCAATTTCACCTTCCACAAATCCAATATCTAGTTTATGTTGGTAGACATCTTGGATGATCTGAGGTGTCACATCTGTGCTTAGGTGTACGGTAAAGTTTGGAAACCGTTGCCGAAAGCGTTGCAACCAGTTCGGTAATAGATAGGTGCTGACGCCGGGGGTAGACCCAATGCGTACTTGACCGCTTTTGAGGTTTTCGACATTCATTACAGCGTTTTCCGCTTCTGAGACTAACGCCATAATTTGTTGTACATAGTCATGTAAAATCTCGCCGGATGAGGTGGGAATGACCCCACGCCGCCCCCGTTTAAATAGTTTGGTGCCTAAGCTGGCTTCGAGATCATGAATATGTTGGCTAACCCCTGATTGGGTCATCAACATTTGTTCCGCAGCGGCAGAAAAGCTCCCAGCACGCACAACGGTTGCAAAGATTTGAAGTTTATACAAACTATTGATCATGATATGCCATAAGTATTCTCTTATGTCAGATTATAAGCGAAATATGCTGCTACGTCACATTAAAATTCACTATACTATGAATAGTAAAATAATCAATAAAGGGAAAAGCATGTCACGGAAAAATCGTCAACAAGCAAAAAAAGACCAAACCCAACAACGTAATATGATCATTGGTGTTGGCGTGGTTGCACTTGTGGTTGCTATAGCAGCAGGCGTGTTACTGTCTGGTGGAAATGATGAACCTGTTGTCGCAGTAAATGAGGCTGGGGAAGAGGTCATTGTCTCCCAAAAAGTACCACCGCAAACCTATGTCGATGATTTAAGTAGTGGCGAACATATTCTAATTGATGTGCGTACCCCACAAGAATTTGATAGTGGTTATATTGATGGTGCTATCAACATTAATGTTGATACCCTATCAAGCCGTTTGGATGAAATCCCTACTGACCGTCCTATTATCTTATATTGCCGCAGTGGTAACCGTAGCGCGATTGCCGCTGATATTTTGGCCGAGAATGGGTTCACGAATATTTACGATATTGGCGGTGTCATTGATTGGACAGGTGCTGGTTACAGCTTGGTTCAGTAAATACTTTTTAACTACATGGCGGGTATGGTTGCCCGCCACACACCTAAACACTGTATACACACATTAACTCATAAAGGAAATCTACCATGTTTAAAGCACTATTTGGTGGCTCTGTACCCAGCATTAGCGTACAAGACTATCATGAGCAATATCATACAACCAAAGAAAATCATCAAATTATTGATGTCCGTACCAAAAATGAATTTTCTGATGGGCACGTTCCCAATGCCATTAACATTCCCTTGGATCAATTGAGTGGCAAAATGAACAAGATCTCAAAGGATCGTCCTGTTTTTATTATCTGTGCATCTGGTGGCCGTAGCCGTTCTGCTACCCAACAACTTATCAAAGCAGGGTATGATAATGTTACCAATGTACAAGGTGGTACCATGCGCTGGCAAATGGCTGGTTACCCCATCAGTAACAAAAAATAAGTATTCGTTTCGTCTGCTCAGTAAACTGTTAGGAGATACCCCATGCTGCTGAAATACTTTTACGATAAAGAACTTGCTCAAGCATCCTATATGGCAGGTTGTTCTGCCACCGGTGAAGCGTTGATTATCGATCCCTCGCGTGACATTGCACCCTACATTGCAGCGGCAAAAGCCGAAGGGCTACGGATTACCCATGTAACTGAAACTCACATCCATGCGGATTATGTGAGTGGAAGCCGTGAACTGGCTAAAGCAACTGGCGCCAAACTCTACTTGAGTGATATGGGGGATGATGACTGGAAGTACACCTATGCAAAATCTGATGATGCAATTTTAGTTGGTGACGGAGATCGCTTTATGGTCGGTAATGTTCGCCTTGAAGTGATGCACACGCCTGGCCATACCCCCGAACACATTAGCTTTATCTTTACTGATACAGCGGCAGCCGACGAACCGATGGGTATTTTTACGGGGGATTTTGTTTTTGTTGGGGATGTTGGCCGCCCTGACTTGCTAGAGGAAGCTGCTGGTATGGTGGGTACGCGTGAAGTGGGCGCACGCCAACAATTCCATAGTGTGCAACGCATCAAAGACATGCCAGACTATTTGCAAATTTTGCCCGGTCATGGTGCTGGCAGTGCGTGTGGTAAAGCTCTTGGCGCGTTGCCCTCCAGCACTTTAGGCTATGAAAAACGCTTTAATCCGGCCTTCCAGTTTGAAGACGAAGACCAATTTGTGGCGTGGTTACTAGATGGACAACCCGAAGCCCCCCGATACTTTGCACACATGAAAAAGGTCAATAAAGAAGGCCCTGCTTTACTAGATGATATCGCAAAACCAACTGCACTTACCCCCGCGTTATTGCAAAATGCGCTTGAAAATAACGAACTGGTGATCGACTTCCGCAATAAAGAAGATTACGCAACATCACATATCCAAGGAACCATTAATGTACCTGCAACCAGCACCAACTTTAGTACCTATGTTGGGTGGTTCGTAGATTATGAAACGCCGATGCACATTATTGCGCCAGATGAGACCAGTGTGCCGCGTTTACTCAAGAGTTTACAAGCGATTGGTGTAGATAATGTTCAAAGATATGCAACGTTAGACATGTTAACAGATGCAGGGACAGATGCCTTACCACTGACAACCGCTGCTGACATCTCACAACAATTCAGTATGGATGATGTGATGATTATCGATGTTCGCGGGAAATCGGAGTATGACAATCAACATATTATTGGGGCGCAACACATTCCCTTAGGGTTCTTACCGCGTCACTTGGATATGATCCCGAAAGATAAGCCCGTTATTACACAATGTGCAAGTGGCTATCGTTCGCAGATTGCCGCCAGCGTGTTACGCCGCTACGGTTATGATAATGTTGTAAACTTAGTAGATGGTGAATCGGTATGGTCTAAAACCCTTGCCACCGAATAGATAGGATAACACCCTACATGGCGACTCCACTTTCCAACAAGTCAACGCCCACGACCACAACACCCAATGTGCGTACCCCATTAGATTGGTTACCCACTTGGATTGTGGAGTATCGCCGTGAAGATTTTAGCGGGGACTTAATTGCAGGCATCATCGTAGCGGTGATGTTGATTCCTCAAGGGATGGCTTATGCCCTTTTAGCGGGATTGCCACCTGAAGTTGGCTTATATGCGAGTATTCTCCCCCTCATTATCTATGGCGTTTTTGGGTCTAGTCGTACTTTATCTGTTGCCCCTGTGGCGATGGTGTCCATTTTAGTAGCCAGTGGCTTAAGCCGTGTCACCCAAGACCCAAGCCAATACCTCGCCTATGCGTTGTTACTAGCGTTTATGGTTGGTGTTATCCAGCTAGCAATGGGACTGTTAAAGGTTGGCTTTTTGGTGAACTTCCTCAGCCATCCTGTGTTAGCAGGATTCACCAACGCCGCAGCGTTGGTTATTGGATTTAGCCAACTCAAGTATATTTTAGGGTTTTCTGTTCCACGGTTTGAGCATCCCTACGAAACACCCGTTTATATTGCCCAACATCTCAATCAAACGAATATAACAGTTTTAGGGATAGGGGTATTTAGCATTGCCGTGTTATGGATCTTTAAACATTACGTTGAACATTGGATCACAGGCATACCCAAAATCTTACAAATGCCGATTGTGCGGAGTGCACCTTTAATAGTGGTGGTGTTTGGCATTGTGATTACATGGCAAGAGAATCTTGATGTCGATATTGTGGGGAGCATCCCCGCAGGATTGCCACAGTTGACCATGCCAACACTCGATGGTGATGTGATGATGACGCTGCTACCGATTGCATTCACGATTAGTTTAGTCGGCTTTATGGAAAGTTTTTCGATTGCAAAAGTCATGGCAAGCAAAAAACGGCAAAAGATTGATGCCAACCGAGAGCTAGTTGCCTTAGGCGGGGCAAATCTTGGGGCGGCTTTTTCCGGTGGTTACCCTGTGATGGGTGGCTTAAGCCGTTCCGCCGTCAATTTTTCAGCAGGGGCAAACACCGGACTAGCCTCTATCATCACCGCTATTTTATTAGCGTTTACCTTATTATTTTTAACGTCACTATTTTTTTACCTGCCCAAAGCGGTTTTAGCCGCCATCATTTTAGTTGCCATCACAAACCTGATAGAAACAAAAACACTGCGGCATACATGGCACTATAGTAAAGCTGATAGCGCATCATGGATTATTACCTTTGGCGCGGTGCTATTGGTTGGGATTGAAACTGGTATATTGGTTGGGGTCGTCAGTTCACTACTCTTATACTTATGGCGCACGAGCCGCCCCCACATTGCCGTTGTAGGGCGAGTGGATGCAACAGAACACTTCCGCAACATCCATAACTACGAGGTTCAAACTTGTTCCCATGTATTAACCATTCGGGTGGACGAAAGCCTCTATTTTGCCAATGCTCAATATCTTGAAAGCTACTTACTCGGTGCTGTTGCCGATGCCCCCAAAGTTAAGCATTTGGTATTGGTCTGTAGTGCTGTCAATGAGATTGATACGAGTGCCTTAGATGTGCTAAAAAATTTAATTTTGGAATTAAAAGATAGCGGTGTGGAATTTTATCTAGCAGAGGTCAAAAAGCCTGTTTATAAGCGGCTTCATGCTATTGGATTTATTGCTGATCTAGGTCAAGATCGTATCTTCCTTAGCACACACCTTGCAATGGAATGTTTAGGGTGTGATTGTTAGTGCCACTCCACGTAGATCGTACAGATCGACTAACCCCTTTTAACCTTAGTTTGTACTTTTATGCTCAATGACAGAAAACACAAATTCATAAACCTAAATGAATAAACAAAAAAAGCGACTCAAAAATGGGCAATTTAGTTTTGGTACAGAATGGACGGATTACACATGGAATCCTATTGCGGGGTGCTTGCATGGGTGTCGTTGGCATATGCCAGATGGTTCCGAGATTATTTGTTATGCCGAAGACATGGCGCTGACCATTACACAACGTGCCTATCCAGACGGATTTGAACATCATTATTGGCATCCCAAACGGTTATCGGAACCATTGAAGTTAAAAACACCTGCTAAGATTTTTTGTGATTCCATGAGCGACCTATTCGGCGCATGGGTTCCACAGGAACAACAGCAATCTATTTTTGATGTGATGCGTCAAGCAAATTGGCATACTTTTCAAAGTCTGACCAAAGCACCCGCCTTGATGCTGAAGTATCAAACCCAACATGGCAAATTGCCTGATAATCTGTGGGCAGGAGCATCTATTCCACCGTCCGTTATGATGGGAAAACGGTTGACAATTCATCAACAAGAAAAAATGTTACATCGCACGCTGGCGGTTTTAAGCGAATTGCAAAACCCGATCCGATGGTTGTGTATTGAGCCCCTTAGTTTTGATGTTGCACCCGTGTTAAACCAATATCCAGATGCGATCCAATGGGCGGTCATCGGTGCAGCGAATCATGGACGCAAAACCTACCAACCTAATGCTGATTGGGTAATGAAAGGAATCGAGGTTTTAAGATTACATAATATCCCAATATTTTTTAAAGGGAATCTTAATTGGTTACCTTGGTACGCGGAATTTCCATAAGACAACTTACTTTTTTCTATTAAACGTGAATTCGGGATAAGCGGATACCTATTGTAGAAAGCGGTAGACTTTTTATGGAATCAAAAGGTATCCATAAAATGACCTTACTAGAAATGTTCTGCGAAATCGATAATTTTGGGCAATCGCGCCCCATCCCATAATCGTGGCAATTGGCTTTTTTTTGATATTTCGACTCCCTGTGTAAACAGGGTAAATTAAAATTGGGATATTCACATCAATTGTTAGCTAATTCCATAAAGACGGGCGGGCAGTGTATGGATCTTTTGTACCGCGATCAGAAGAGAGTGTATCTTGATAGCGTTGGACAAGTAACTCAATAGCATCTGCTAGGTGTTCGTCTGTAATATTGTAGTCATCACGTGACACACGGATTTTGTGAGCCTCTAACAGAACTTGAGCGTGAGTAGCACCAACGGGTGGTTCAAATTTGTAGCAAGCACATTCGATCAGTTGCCCCAACGGATCACGGAAATAAATCGAGTCCATAAAGCCTCGATCAACATCACCACTATGCTTGATCCCACGTTCATCTAAGCGTTTGCCAATTTGAGTATACATCGCACGAGACACATTAAAAGCGATATGATGCAAATTCCCAATACCTTCAGGGTTACGAGAGTGATCAGGTTCCCGACCTTCATTGGTAAAAATTGTGATCAGGCGCCCATCACCGGGGTCAAAATAAAGATGAGACTCTTCTGGAACATCGAGATTAGGTTGTTCAAAGATGAAGGGCATCCCTAAAACACCTTCCCAAAAATCGATACTGGTTTGACGATTAGCACCGACTAAGGTGATATGATGTACACCTTGTGTTTGGATTTTTTTCATGATTTTCTCCTATCCTTTTATTATGTTATAAACGTTTTCAAGCTCATTATCACGAATAGTGTGTTCGCTACCTGCTAAAATTTGTAATGTTACTATTCCACCTAGTTTTGTTAACACATCACGAGTTAACTCAAATTGAGGTGGCTTTACCCAAGAATCATTATCGACACCGCCAATAAAAACCCGTGTTCCATCTAATGAGCCATCAAATTGGTGATCGCGATCCATAGTACCCATAATGGCACCACTCAAAACAAATACCCCACCGTACCGTTTGGCATGTTGCGCAACATATTCTGATGCTAAACATGCACCTTGCGAAAACCCACCAATAAATATCTTTTCAGTGGAAATACCCGCTGCCACAATTTTATCAACCAAACGATTAATAACTATCATCGCTGAAGATAAGTCTGGTTCATTTTCTGCTAAATCAATAAATCCCGAATTTGGATACCAGCGATTTTCGGCGGCTTGGGGTGCTAAATAGCAAACTTCCTCGTGGGGTAATTGTTGGGCGATTGGTAAAATATCATGGGCACTAGCGCCACGTCCATGCAGCAAGATAACAGCTTTTGCGGCATCATGTAAAGATGCTCCGTAGGTTAACAATGGTTGCCCATCGTGAATTATTTTTGACATATTATTCCTCAATCGCAATTTGAAATGACGCACTGGTTTTACCTGTCACTTCTTCTAATGTCGCATTTGTCATTAATTCTGCCAAGATGATTTTTCTATCTTCAAACCGAAAAACCTAGAAACTCAACTCAATTATGAGATAGCCCTCAACACCTTTTGGGGTATACTTTGTCTTCCATTTACTCACATACTGTACAGACACATTCAATAATCCAGTCATCATCTCGGGGGACACATTATTCTGTAACATTTTTACCACTAAAGCCCATTTTGTTTCACGGGGATCTGTGGCTTCATTGATTAGGTCATCTAGTGTTTTTTATCATCTGTTACTCCTGAACTACATTCTAAATACTTTACATAAATTATTCAGAGGAACTATATTTTGAGGCTTCGTCAGAATGGAGAGGAACCTCAATTCTATGAGTATAAAACATCCCATATACATATGATGCTTCGACTGAGCCACACTAAACGACTGCAACCGATCTGCTAGATGCCCTGAGAATCATCTGGCAATCTCCACCCACCGCGTTGACCGATGCGTTCAATCAACCCAGCTTTCTCAAGACTCCGTAAATAACGCCAAGTTTGACTCTCAGACAAAATAACAGCCTTGGATATTTGCATTGTGGTAGCCTTACCATAAACTTCAACAAGTCGGAAAATTTCTCTTAAAATATCTCTTTCAAGAGCCCCTATGTTATTTTCTTTTTGATCAGACTCATGAAGTACCTGAGATTTAAGCGCCTCATTTTGTTCTCTCAATTGCTCGTTTTCTTGTGTCAGTAACTTAATCTCTCGACGCAAAGTGGTCTTTGTGTCGGCATCAAAAATATCATCCATAAGATTTTCCTTTACAGTTTACATAAAACACATGTTCTATAGTAAACTTATTTCATCATTTTATCTACAGTACCTCAGTAACTCTAACCAACTTCTATCCAATAACACGCATAGCCCGCATGTTCTAAATAAATGCAAGCTATGCAATATCAAAATGTACTAAATATGGTACAGTTTGAAACTCATGGAAATAATGGAAAGGAGGGATTTTATGACTAATGAAGTCATTGTAGGGATTTTATCTTTAAGTAGTGTGTTGGCCACACTACTCGTTCACAGTACATTAAGACGCTACGAATCAAAGGCCTTTGAAGCTGATGCCGATGAATCACGGGTAGCAGCTATCACACAACTTTCAAATTCGCTGTTAGAAGCGGTTGAAAAACTAGCTAAACGCGATTTGATGGTTATTGAATTACGTCAGCGGATCGAAGTGTTAGAAGCTAGTGATGCCAAAAAAAATCAGATCATTTCACAGTTACAACATAAGATCTATCTATCTGAAAATGCGCGATTGCAAGCTATTGAAGAGCGTGATGAGATGAAGAAGAAGCTCAATGCACTATTACAAAAGCTCCCCCATTAAATTGCATATATTGCATGTTTATCAGGATGCGGTATATGCAATAACAACTCAATTTTTTCTTGGTATGATTACAGCACAAAAGTTCTTTTATATTAAAGGAACTTTTGAACAGTAATAGGTATTTTGAGGAGGTGAAACGATAAAAATCATTCACATCAACAATGAACCGTAAGCCATAGTTAAAAGGAGGCAACCATCTATGGCAAAAGTATTTAATGAAAATATTGACATTTTAGGGGCTAGCGATAGCAAACAGTTAGTTGTTCGCAGCAATACTACGCAGGCAGAGCCACTGCAAGAGTGGCAACAATCTGATGGAACAGCTATTGCACAGCTAACAGAAGATGGTAACTTGCGGGTAGGGGGCGATCTAAGCCTTACTACACCGGAAGCAATCATTGAAGCCAATCGGACTGTCGATCCACATAACTCAGCAGAAACGAATCAAGGGATTCAATCTCGTGGAGTGTTGGATGGCAGTACCACTCAAATTTCAGAACCTAATCAATGGAGTGTCCAAGAACTAGCGCTAAATGGTTCGGGTGGTTTGGATAGTATCCAATCAACCATCAAGGCTGAAGTCACCAATAACAATAGTGGCTCATCCCCAAATGCCAGCTTGCGCGCGGGTGACTTTCAGGTCACGCAAAATGCAGGCATGGTAGGTGAAGCTTCCGCGATCACGGCATCTTTGGATAATGCCTCAGGAGCAACACTTACTGATGGCATGGGGGTTCATGTTCAATCACCCAGTAACGCCGGCACATTGCAAAATGCCTATGGTGTTAAAGTTGAAGATATTGCCGCAGGCACTAATAACTATGCCATTCATACTGGGCAAGGTCGGATCGCACTAGGCGATGTGCTAGAAGTCGAGGAACAAGTATCAACACCAGCGACACCAAACACTGGCACATTACTCATTTACCCCAAAGATGATGGCAAACTTTACATCAAAAATTCAACAGGGGTTGAATACGACTTGACCCAAGGTACCAATAGCGCCCAAGGCGATGTCACTTTAGCTTTGTTGGAATCGCTTGTCGTAAATAGTGTTGGTGGATTCATCCGAACGGCTGATGGTGATTTCATTCAAGAGGCAAAATCTATCACACTAAGTTTTACAAACGGTTTGGGTACAAATGTCTATCTAGCTGATGGCCAGTCAGGACGTCCCCAAGGTGTTATCAAATACTACCAAGACACCAGCGACCCAGCTTTTTCTATTACAGGTACATGGAATGGCGCCAGTGGGCAATGGTCTAGTAGTGGTGGACGAACCGATGCTGGTTCTATGAGTGACAGCATCACCAATCTGTACATTGGCGGCGGCAACACAGAAGAAGTCTCGGTTATTTACGACTTTGGACAAGAAGTAACCGTGGTCGAAACTTCTGCGTGGTACAACAAACAAGGCGTTGGTTGCTGCACCAATTTCTCCACCTGTTATTTCAGTGATGATTTGTTAACCGTTAATGAAGTTTTGCGGGGAACCGATGAAACAGAAGGTTGGATAAAGAGAGGTGATACAACAGAAATTTCAGGCGTTCGGTATATTCGTTTCAGTATATGGGGTAACCCTGTGGTGACGCGCAATATGGACGACATTTTAATAAGGTATACAGTCTAATGCGTTTGTTTATCCATTCGCAACGAGAAGGGGCACAGCCCCACAATGCAGGATATATCGATACATCATTAGACATCCAGTGGTGGGCTGCTTAAGCATGGGGATGCACGTGAGCAGTTCACACCACTTTTTATCGCAACAACAATAACAATAAACAAAGGAAAACAGAACTTGACTATTTTAATTCACTCAAACTTATCAGGAACAGAACTTCATGTTCCGGGTTATCAGCAAGCAACCGATCCGGGTGCCATTGGCGCCGGGAAATATTGGGTCGACACGTCCGGTGGGGCAAGCAGTTGGGTACTCAAAGTGCGCAATGATGCTGACACGGGTTGGGAAGATATTTCGAGTAGTGGTAGTAATGCGGCTCAACTTCAAGGATACAATGTGGCCACGACCGCGCCCACTGACGGGCAAATTTTGACTTGGGATAATGCAAACTCTCAATGGGAACCAGGTGGTATGCATACCGCCGACTACGACAGTGGATGGTTTGCTGTATCCGCAAATAATGCGTATACATTTGCTCATTTACTAAGTGGGCGACCACGGCAAGTCGTGGTCAAGTTCTCATTAGTAGCAAATCCAACATCAACAGATAAAGTACACCAACACGATGAATACATACTTGTGTTTGTTGAGTACGACGAGACAAACATATATTTAGTATGTAAAGGATCAACAGTTTTTGCTCGTCGGTTAACAACACCAAACGGAGCACCCGTTAATTACAGCTCTGGTTATTTACGTGTTTTAGCTTGGAGTTAATTGCATGATTTACATTATTCGCAACACAGACAACACAATCAAAACGTTTAGTAACAATCTCGATTATGTTTTGATGGATGGTGAAACTCGTGAAACACTCGAAACAACCATGAGCAACTACGCTGATCGGTTTCAACTCAGTGTTAATAAATCCACCATCCAAGCCGATGATGCCGACCAAGCAATTGTGACATTGCAATCCAATACCGGACTGTCATCTATTGATGTCGATGTCAATGGCGTCGTGGAAACCGTCACTTTGACTAACGGTGAAGGCACCTTACCCGCCATCACTGCCGCCGTAGCAGGTACGATCACGATCACCCCTGCCGACCTAACTGAATACCCTGCCGCTGGAGGTGGGAGCCTAACCATCATTGCCGAGGAGGTTTAAACGATGGCACAACAACCAATTGAAAAGAAGAATGGCAAACTGCGCTTTGTTGGCAATCCAGATAGTCCCGAAGGTAAAAAGCAACAGGCGCTCAAACAATTTGACACTATTTTGGTGGATTTGACCGATAACTGGGTAGATTTATCAACCGCTCAAAAAATAAATACACTCAAATCGGGGGTCGTGGCAAGTATGACCGTCATCCGTTGGGCTGTTACGCGTCGATAAATCATTAGACATCAAGTGGTGGGCTGCTTAAGCATGGGGATGCACGTGAG